>Ga0181563_10000004_pt1 | contig 223531 bp, 208 predicted proteins | sample 011ome_25_FD_133759 | JGI IMG/M metagenome (GOLD analysis project Ga0181563, IMG submission 133759) | Coastal salt marsh microbial communities from the Groves Creek Marsh, Skidaway Island, Georgia - 011512CT metaG (megahit assembly) | ecosystem: Environmental > Aquatic > Marine > Intertidal...
CACCTCTTACCATCCCGAACAGAGTAGTTAAGCCCATTAGCGCCGATGGTACTGCATCTCGTGGGAGAGTAGGTCACCGCCTTTCTTTATAAACCAAACCCTCACTAATGTGAGGGTTTTTTTTTGTGAATTGAAAATATTCTTAGGATTATCGAAGGATTTATTATTTCGTCATTGAATCTTTTGACTTTATAGATGAAACCCAGACGCCCATGGCGAGGGAAATGCCAATGAAGAGTAAGGAAAACCATTCTGGAATATCAAACCAATGGGAGGTGGTCAACTTCAATGCAACAAAAACAAGAATAGAAAAAACGCTGTATTTCAAGTATTTGAATTTTTCAAGCATATTGGCCAACAGGAAGTAAAGGCTTCTAAGTCCCATTATCGCGAAGATATTGGAGCTAAACACAATAAAGGGATCAGTTGTCACAGCAAAAATGGCAGGAATGCTATCCAATGCAAACAGCAGATCGGCAAATTCAATAGTAATTAGCGCTCCAAACAGAGCTGTAAACATTCTCTTGCCATTCACTATGGTCCGAAAATGACCATTATCGAGTTGGTTTGAAATGTTGAAATATTTAGCAATCCCTTTATTTTTTTGATATGATTCACTCTCTTCTTCTTTCTTGAGTAAGTTGAAGGCGGTATAAAGCAAAAACAGACCGAAAAATATGGTGATGTATTGAATTTTATGAACTAGAATTATCCCAACACTAATCAGAATAGCCCGAAAAAGCATGGCCCCAACAATACCAAGAAAGAGCAGTTTATGTTGATAACGGCTCGGTATTTTGTAGGCTGCAAATATCAGAGTAATCACAAACAAATTGTCTACACTGAGCGAGAGTTCAATGATATATCCAGTAATGTATTTAACCACACCGATACTTGGTGATAGGTTTTCTGGATTGACAGCCAGTTCAGTATCGAAGAACCAGTAAACCGCACCCCCAAAAATCAGTGCGTTCACAACAAAAAACAATGTTTCGAAAATTGCCTTTTTAGGATTATTGGGTTGATCTTTTTTGTGAAGGACAAACCAGTCAACAAAAAGCAACAGAGCTACATGACCAGATAAAATGAGCCAAGGTAAGTAGTGGTTCATAAGGATGTGAGAAAGTTTATAGGTGAAAAAATGTATTTTGAGACAACTCGAATTTTGTTAACTGAAGAAACATAAAATCAATTTATTCTAGTAGGACAAAATTATTCCTAAATATTCTAACAACAGCATTAAACTTTCAAGACAATACATACTATATCGGCTTAACAATTTTTTTGACTCTAAACCTAGAAATAAAAGATACTGTCTGTTTACTGTTTAGATATTTTTCCAGTTCCCGTTTTTTTAAACTCCTTTTGATCGGGGTTGCTTTTGTAAACAACAGAGCCAGATCCTACAACACTCGCATAAATGTCTTGTTGTGCAACCACTTGAGCGTCGCCAGATCCTGCAACCATTACCTTGGTTTGATTAACATTTAAATCGAATCCATGAAAATTACCGCTTCCAGAAATTTTCAAATCGAGCTGTGAAGTTGTGCCAGACAATTTAACATCGCCAGAACCAGCAATACTGACCTCTGTTGATTTGGACGACAGGCCTGTACCTTTAAAAGTGCCACTACCCGCAACACTCAATTCCAAATCAGTAAACGAACCAGAAAGATCGATATTCCCAGAACCTGCAATTCTGGCTTCAACCTCAGAGGCCTCTATGGCCAAAACAGCGTCACCAGAACCTGTAACATTGAGCTTAAATTCATTGGCTTTTATTACTGCAGCCGAGCGCAAGTTTCCCGACCCTGTCAATTGGATTTTTGAAATCGATTCAACAGGAACGGTAACTTTAACTCCTTTTTTGGTGGAGAGATTTGCTCTGTCTTTCGTTTTGATTTTCAAAACGTTGTCTTTCACTTCAATTTCGATATACTATTGTAAATTACTGTCTGTGGTCACATTGATTTGACCTTCGGCTCCATTGACCAGCTCGACATCAATGAACCCTAAACTTGTAATGCCGTCATATCCCGACGTAGTAATGGTTTGGGTTGTGATATCGCCATTGCCAATAACTTTTTTGTTCTTGCGCGATGATTGTGCATGACCTAAACTCATACTAAATATGAGTATTAAAATCAACGAAGGGTGCAATAAATTTTTCATAACATTGGGGTTTATAGGTTAAAACGAGTCAGGTCACTCAGGGTCGAGTAGCCTTACATTCTCTGAATAAAGATATAAAAAACAATGTTATTCCAACATCGAAATGAATTCTAATGAAAATACTAACCTAAGGCCTATTAGAAGGAAACAAAACTGATGATGTTGATTTGGTCTCTGCTACTGGTCTCAAAAAATTGATTCATGTAGCCCAATTCGAACCTGATGGTTTTGCTATAATTATATCCAATACCCCCATAGAGTCGATTTCTGTCGAAGAATTCTTTTTCGGAATTAAGGAATATTTCGTTATATGCCGACAAATAAAACTTGTTATTGTTGCCGTTCGAAATCGGTAACGTGGCTCCAGTAAAATATCTCAAACGTAGTTTGAAGTCGCTGCCCGCAAAACGCTGTTCAAAGCGAAAACGGTGTTGCAATGATATTTTGCCTATACTTTGCTTGGATATATATTGTTGAAAAATCCTATGCTCCGAAGTGGGTAGCTTATAAGTATTGTCATCAGAATAATTTTCAGATTGGATAAATCCATAGCCCAAGAGCATATTTTTCTTGTTGTCATCGAAGGAGTAACCTATACCTGTTCTCAAAAGAAGTTGTTCCAGATCTCCAATAGCGTTGTAGTTTCTCAATTGAACCTCGTGATGCAAGTTCCATTTGGCGTTGAGTTGCTTGTTCCCAATATAAATGAGCCAGTTGCCAAGGTTACTGTCTTGAGCTTGACTTGAATGGGGCATCATCAACCCAATACTAAGGATGGTAAAACCTACAACCTGCAGAATGCGTTGAGTTGTCATGGCTTATTCGTAAAAATCAACTGCTCCAGTATTGATGTCATACATCGCGCCTACTATTTTAATATCACCATTGTTCGCCATTTCAGCCAAAACAGGACTGTCTTTCATGATATTATCGATGGCTAATAGAACATTTTTAGATGCGACATTATCGACAAATTCGGGATTAGATGAATTTCTGAGGCTTGCATCTTTTGGCTCGGCGACAGCCTCAACGGCAGGTTTGATTTTAGATAACATACTGGTTAGATTCCCCAGTTTGGCGTCGTCACAAGCCCCTTTGACGGCACCACAAGCCGTATGTCCTAGAACAACAATGAGCTTTGTTCCGGCCAGTTTGCAGGCAAATTCCATACTGCCTAAAATGTCAGTATTGACGAAATTGCCAGCTATTCGAACACTGAAAATATCCCCCAAACCTTGGTCGAACACCAGTTCGGCTGAGACTCGAGAATCAATACAGCTTAAAATCGTTGCAAATGGAAATTGTCCTTCACTGGTGTCATTGACCTGTTCTAGTAAATTTCTATTGGCTTTTAAGTTGTTTTGAAATCTGATATTACCCTCTTTCAAATAGTCAAGGGATTTTTGAGGAGTCATGGTAGCCTGGGTTTCTCTGTTGTGTGCTTTCATATTTGTTGTGTTTATGTTTTATGTTAATTACGTTGTTGGTCTTAGTTTGAAAAACTCAATATAACTTGGTGGATTGTCAAACTCACCACGTTCAGATATCAATCTAATATTGATGTTTCTTTCTTTTGCCTTGATGACAAAATCTTCTAGTATTTCGATGATGTCATTGTCCAAATATCTCGTTTTTCTGACATCTAGAATGAGCTTTGTGTTCTCCGGCAAGCCATCCAATTCTTTGATTATAGCTCCCTTGTTAAAAAAGGTCACTTCTTCAGCCAGGGTCATTTTAAGTCTATTGTCGTTGACGTCTTCACTTTCTTTGTGCAAAAAGTGAGAGTTTTGGTAACTTTTGATGAGGATGACCACAATACCAACTCCCAATCCCAATCCTATGCCGTAGAGCAAATCAATGAATACAATGCCAAAAACCGTGACCGTAAAGGGAATGGACTGCTTCCAGCCGAGATCATACATTTTTTTAAATAACTCAGGTTTCGCTAGTTTATAACCTACAACCAATAAAATGGCTGCCAAAACAGAGAGCGGAATCATATTAAGCAGTCTAGGAATTAATAAAACAGAGACTAAGAGCAGACCACCGTGAATTATGGTTGACATTTTGCTTCTACCACCTGATTGAATATTGGCAGAACTCCTCACGATAACTTGGGTTATGGGTAATCCGCCGATTAAACCTGAAATGATATTGCCAGTACCTTGAGCAAACAATTCTCTGTTGGTCGGTGTCACGTTTTTGTATGGATTCATTTTGTCAGTAGCTTCAACACATAATAAGGTTTCTAAACTCGCTACTAACGCTATCGTAAATGCCACAATCCATACATCGGGATTTGTGATGACACTAAAATTCGGAAAACTAAATTGTCCTAAAAAGGAGACCACATCCCCGGGTACAGGAACACTAACCAAATGAGATGACCCAATGGCCAATAATTCATTGGATTGGGTTATAGCATAGAATACAATACTAACTACCACAGCAACCAAGGGGCCTTGAATGATCTGAAATATCTTTCCCTTTTTGGACAATGAGCGTTCCCAAAATATGATTATGGCTAATCCCAATAAGCCCACTAAGGTTGATCCCGGTTGAATATGTTTCAGCATGTTAATCAACTCAGAGAATGTATTCTCTCCATCGATTTGAAAAAACGCAAAATCTCCTTGAGGGTTAGCGTTATATCCGAAGAAGTAAGGAATTTGCTTCAAAATAATAATAATGCCAATTCCCGTTAGCATGCCTTTAATGACAGAGGATGGAAAATAGTAACCTATAATTCCAGCTTTCAATGCGCCAAAAAGAATTTGAATTAATCCCGCAAGGACAACAGCGACCAAAAAATTCTCAAAATTGCCTAAAGTTGCAATGGCCGTCAATACGATGGCAGCTAGTCCAGCAGCAGGACCACTAACGCCTATATTGGATCCACTCAAACTGCCTACTACTATTCCTCCGACGATGCCAGCAATTAAACCCGAAAATAGAGGGGCATCACTTGCCAGTGCAATGCCTAAACAAAGGGGTAGTGCTACAAAAAATACCACGACACTCGCGGAAAGATCACTTTTGATATGGGTAAAAACCTTGTTCATCTTTAAATAAGTTGTTTTTATTGCCGCAAATATAATAAAACTTTTAATAAAGATAGTAATACTATTGTTTTTAATATTATAACTTTTATATCTTTGCAGTATCCTTTGATTGATGGTGTAAAAATTATTTGGATTAAAAGAGTAATACCATGAGTGTAGCCATTAAAATAGCGCTTAACGGCGGTCTTTACAACAAGGATCCTCAAGATTCTGAGTTAGGAAGAAACATTATTGAGCATAGCATTGAGCTCATCGATGAATTGGGAATCGAAGCCTTTACGTTTAAGAAGTTATCGATAAGAATCAATTCAACTGAGGCATCAATCTATCGGTATTTCGTCAACAAACATCTGTTGTTGCTCTACTTGGTAAACTGGTACTGGGAATGGGTGCAATACTTGATTCAAATCAATTCGAGGCACATAATCGATCCAAAAGACAAACTCAAAATTATCATTCAATCAATTGTTTCTGCCTCTAGAGAAAACCCCATGGTGGGTTATGTCAACGAGAGCAAGTTGCAAAAAATCGTCATATCTGACGGCATGAAAGTGTATCATACCAAAGATGTGGATGATGAAAATTCTAAGGGCTTTTTCAAGAGCTATAAAAATTTAGCTTTAACAGTTTCTCAGGTCATATCTGATGTGAACCCCAATTTCAAGTATCCTTACGCCTTGGCCACCAATTTGTTTGAAATGGCCAATAATCATCTGTTTTTTGCTCAACATTTACCAAAGCTTACTGACATTTCAGTCAAGACTAATGTATATGACGAAATGGAAGAAATGTTAGAGTATTATGTGAACAAGCTATTAGCTGAATAGTCTTTTTCCTTACTGTTTGTTGGGAATTATTTGCGGTCTTGCAGCGCAAAGACGCGTTTCAATAGATCTGTGGTTCGAGAGCTGTATTTTGATCGTATTTCCAATTCTTCAACCGCAATCATTTTAAAAATTCCTTTTAGCGCTTCGGCAGTTACATAATCCGTCAAATCGGGATTGACGTCGTTTGTCAAAGGTATGGCGTTGTAGCGATTGATGATATTAGACCAAATTTGATTGGCTCCAACCTTGTCAAAGGAACTTTCGATAATAGGTTCAAATTTATTGTAAAGACTTGTTGATGTTTGCTTTTTGAGATAATCAGTAGCGGCATCGTTTGATCCTAAAAGTATGGCTTTAGCATCACTGATGGTCATGGATTTTACTGCGTCAATAAAAATGGGAGTGGCTTCTTTAACAGCACTCTCTGCTGCCGAATTTAACAATTTCAGCCCTTTGTCGGCAAGACTTCCTAGGCCAATATCCCGAAGTGTTCCGTCCACTTTTTTTAATTCTTCGGGAAGTAGAATTTTCACCAGTTCGTTATTGTAGAACCCGTTGGTCTCAGCAAGCTTAGAAACTTGTTTATCAATGCCTTGATTTAGCGCTTGTTGCAACCCCGCCGCAATTTCAGATTCGCCTAGTCCAGTGTTTTGAGGCAATTGATTGATCACTTGTTGTAATTCACCACAGGAGATGAAACTTAGAGGGACAAGCATGATAAGTAGGTGTTTAATAATGGATTTTGACATGGGATTTATTTTATTAGATTTATGATTGATTTTGTTTGAACATGCTATCGCCAATATGTCTCAGTCCTCTAAAACCAAGAACAATGGCGGTGATGCAAATGCCACAACCCAATAGCATCAGTGGCCAGTACAATGGTTTGCTAGGGTTTCCAAATGTGACGTAGAGAAGGCTAGGTCCAGCAAAGGAGCAAAGCAAGCAGATGACCATGGTGTTAAGTCCTTTATACAGTAAAGCTTTGTCAGTTCTTCTCATCTTTCGATAGTTTTAAAATGGCATCTCGAACGTTGCCTTGATTTTGTAGGTATTCTTTCGCCGTTTCAGCACTCACTCCTGTTTCTGAAACGATCATTTTAATGCCACGATCTATGAGTTTGTAATTACTGAGTTGCATGTCCACCATTTTGTTACCCCGAACTCGTCCCATTTGAATCATAGCAGTAGTTGTAATCATGTTTAGAACCAATTTTTGAGCAGTGCCAGCTTTCATTCGAGAACTGCCCGTAACAACTTCTGGTCCTACAACAACTTCAACTGCGTATTCTGCTACTTGGGCCAAAGGACTGCCTTGATTACAAGTTATGCATCCTGACACAATCTGATTTTTCTTACATTCATGCAACGCGCCGATGACATAGGGCGTGGTTCCAGATGCGGCTATGCCAATGACCATATCCTTTGAACTGATATTAAAACTCTTCAAATCATTCCAGCCTTGTGTTGTGTCATCTTCTGCGAATTCCACGGCTTTACGGATAGCGCTATCTCCTCCTGCGATGATTCCAATCACCATATCATGAGGTACGCCGAAGGTCGGTGGGCATTCAGAGGCGTCAACTATTCCTAGACGACCACTTGTTCCTGCTCCAATATAAAACAAGCGTCCACCGTGTTTCAATGTGTCAACAACGGCGTTCGTCAATTGTTCAATTTGATTCAGAGCAGCAGCCACCGATAGGGCAACCGATTGATCCTCTTTGTTGATAGTGAGGAGCAACTCACCAATAGTCTTTGTTTCCAACTGATTATAGGACGAAGACATCTCAGTAGTTTTGATAAAATCTCGTTGTTCGGACATGGTCTTTTGGTCAAGTTGATACCCAAAATTAAGGAAATTAAAAGGACTTTTTAATCTATCGTGTACGCAACGCTATGAGCCTGTGACAATCTGAAATATCCAAACGGGTATTTTTCTGGGTTCGTAGTGTTGTAGCAGTTGCCTCTTACAGTTGCGGGTTGGGTTGTAAAGGGTCCACCACCTGGATTTGAACTTTGCAGACTCAGTAAGAATAGATAATCATAAGCTTGTTCGGAAAGACCATAATTGTTGATAGTAATTTGATCACCGAGGGCAAGGTCCTCGTCAGAAAAATAAGCAAAAGTTTGATTGCCGTCTATGAATTGATCTTCAAAAACTCTTAGAGTCAGGTTGTAAGGATTGTATTGAACGAATTCAAACAGATAGGCATTGCCCAATCCAACAGGGTCGGTGTAAAAAGCCTTGACTTCAAATTTGTCTCCCGAAAACCCTCCAGATTGTTCATGCAAAACATAATCAATGGGTGTTACACTTTGCATCACCTCGGTTGCCTCGTAAACTTCGCCCAAGTAAGTAATTTGCAAGATATAGGTTGCCCCTAATTGTGGGTTAAATTGACCAGTTACATACCGCCCTGTTTGGTTAACTTCAAAGAATTCAATCACAGAACCATCGGGATTGATGATGCTTACTTGAGCGCCGTTGGCGGGCGGGATGTCCGAATTAAAGTAGGGTGCAGTTAAACTTAGTTTGATTTCTTGTTCATTGCCCAGTGTGCCTTCAAACCAATTTATTGAAGCCTCAATGACCAAGCGGGGCTCGGAGTTAGGCACTTCCAAATCAATAACTTCTTCACAGGAAAAAATTAAAGTTAAGCCACACAGCAGTAGAAAATGTTTAAGCATGGTCAAAATTTAAAATTATATGAAATCGAAGGAACCATTCCGAAAAGAGAAGTTTTTACTGCCTCATTATTCCCTGTTTCGATATTGTCTCTGAAGGCTATTGACACGGCGTTTTTTCTTCCATAGACATTGTAAATACCAAAAATCCATTCCCCTTGCCATTTTCTGCCGAGATTTTTCCTCGGATTGAGGCTCGCAGAAAGGTCTAAACGGTGGTAGGACGGGAGTCTAAAACTGTTTCTTTCACCATAGTTTGCAATGCTCAATCCATTATATTCATATTGAGCATTGGGATAATTGACTGGCTGACCAGTTTGAATGACAAAATTGGCATTGAAGGTCCATTTTTTATTGTACTTAAACTGGGCTATTGCGGAAAGGTCGTGCGTTTTATCATGGGCTGTCCTATACCATTTGCCACTGTTTATTCCTGTTTCAGAGGCATTCCTTCCGGGAGTTTGCTGTTCAGAAATGGAATAAGTGTAAGCCAACCATCCGTTTAATCGGCCGAGGTTCTTTTTTAACAGTAGTTCAACACCATAGGCTCTGGCTCGACCGTTTAAAATGACCTGTTCTATGGCATCATTGGCCACCAAATTGGCGCCATCAATATAATCGATACGATTTTTAACCGATTTAAAATAACTTTCAATTTCGATGCTATAATTTCCATTGGAAGTTTGCGTGGCATAACCAATAGCATATTGATCTAACAACTGCGGCTTAATAAAAGGACCGCTAGGTGTCCAAACATCAAGTGGGGTAGGGGAACTGGTATTAGATAACAGATGTAAATACTGACTCATGCGATTATAACTCAGCTTCACTGAGGACAGATCATTGATCAAATAAGAGGCCGAAAAACGGGGTTCAAGGTTATTAAAACTGGCCAAAACATCAGATTTCTTATAGCTTCTAACACCAATCGGAGTAGCTTTTTGATAAATCTGAAAAGTATCGTTAAACAATACGGCCTGATCATTGGCATAAGAATTCAATTCTGTTTGACCTAGCCTACTAAAGTGGCTCCATCTCAGACCAATATTTAAAGCCAAATTCGTTGAAAGATTTTTTGTAGCTTCAAAGTATACGGCATTTTCTATGGCGTACTTTTTAGTTAGTTCGTCGTAATTGATCGAAGATTCTGGAGTAGAGGGCTCAATAATTCCTGGATTAAAACTGTGATAAATGCTGTTCAGGCCATATTGTAGCGTTAAGTCATTGGTCAAATAATGCTTGAAGTCGTATTTCAGGTTGAAGTTCTGTATGCCCGATTTCCAATTGAATTCAATGAAGTCTAAACGTAAACCGTAGTAATAGTCAGAGTAAATCATGGACAGGTTGGAAAACAATTTGTCAGAAAACAAATGATTCCATCTCAAATTGAAAACGGCGTTACCATAGACATTCCTGAAACTGTCATCCAGAGAAAACACATCTCTGCCAAAATAACCAGAAGCCAATAGATTGTCTTTTTCGCCAAATTGATAACTTAGTTTAGTATTGAGATCGTAGAAGTAAGCGATGTTTTTATTGTCAACGAGCGGTAAAAATAAATGGGCATAGGTACCCCTTCCTGCCAACAAATAGGAGCCTAGATTTTGCTTTAGAGGCCCCTCGACCAATAGTTTGCTTGATACTAATCCTACACCGCCATTCAATTGGTGGGATTTGCTGTTGCCATCTTTCTGGTAAATATCCAAAACAGAAGACAAACGTCCCCCATATCGCGCTGGAATGCCGCCTTTGAACAGTTTTAAATCTTTTATGGCATCTGGATTGAATACAGAAAAGAGCCCAAAAAGGTGCGAAGAATTGTACAAAATAGCCTCATCGAGTAGAATGAGGTTTTGATCTGCCGATCCTCCTCGTACGTTGAATCCTGAAGAGCCTTCTCCGGCATTGGTTACCCCAGGCAAAAAGGTAATGGCTTTTACCAAATCTGGTTCACCAAGTACTGCTGGAATTTGCTTTACAGTGCCAGAAGTTAAAGTATTGACGCTCATTTGCGGACTTCGAATGCTGTTGGATTCTTTGTCCGCAGAAATCACCACAGCCTCCAATTCTTCTGTATCCTCTTGGAGTTGAATGGATAAAGAAACGTTTTTGTTCAATTCTACTGGAATGCTCTGAGATTTGTAGCCTAAAAATTGAACCAATAAGTCGTAGTTACCTTCTTCTAATGTTATTGAATAAAAACCGTAAGAGTTGGTGATAGCGCCTTTTTGAAGTTCAGGAATATATACATTGACCCCAATCAATGTTTCGTTAGACGAGCCATCAGTCACGGTGCCGCTTATGGTATGTTTTGTTTGGCCTAAAGAGCAAAAGCTCATCCCAATAAATGTTAGGACCGTCCAAATTCTTCTTGAAGAAAATAATACCATGAGATTAGGCCTGATTCAGTATGCGATTGAATGTGTTACTCGGGCGCATCAATTTTGACACTTGATCTAAATCAGGATGATAATAGCCCCCTAAATCAACAGGGTGGCCTTGTACACTTAGGAGTTCATTCACAATTACTGACTCAGAAGTCATCAATTGCTGATGCAACTGAGAAAATTCCATTTTAAGCGCGCTGTCTTCGTTTTGCTCGGCTAAAGACTCTGCCCAGTAGAGCGCCAGATAAAAATGACTTCCTCTATTGTCTATGTTTCCAACTTTTCTAGAAGGTGATTTTCCTTCATTGAGCAGCTTTTCAGTGGCGCAGTCAAGAGTTGACGCCAGAATTGCCGCCTTTTGATTGTTAGTTTTTTGTGACAAATGCTCTAATGAGGCGGCCAAAGCCAGAAACTCCCCTAGAGAGTCCCATCGCAAAAAGTTTTCACTCACAAATTGCTGAACGTGCTTTGGGGCAGATCCCCCAGCGCCTGTTTCAAACAATCCTCCACCGTCCATCAGGGGGACAATGGATAACATTTTTGCACTTGTTCCTAGTTCTAATATTGGAAAAAGGTCTGTCAAATAGTCTCGTAACACATTTCCAGTAACAGATATGGTATCAAGACCTTTCCGTATACGATCCAACGTGTAAATAGTGGCGTCCTCAACATCCATGATTTGAATGTCAAGTCCCCCGGTATCCAATCGAGACAAAGCGGTCTTGACTTTTTTAATGATTTCGACATCATGAGCTCGTTTGGAGTCCAACCAGAATACCGCTGGGGTTTGACTCAAACGCGCACGACTGACAGCCAGTTTAATCCAATCCTGAATAGGAGCATCTTTTACTTGACACATACGCCAAATATCCCCTTCTTTGACCTCATGTTCTAAGAGCACTTGGCCGTCAGAATCCAAAACTTGAACTTTACCGTCGCTCGATATTTCAAAAGTTTTGTCATGCGATCCATATTCCTCAGCCTTTTGAGCCATTAACCCAACGTTTGGCACAGTACCCATTGTGGTGGGGTCAAAGGCACCATGAGTTCTGCAAAAATCAATAGTGGCTTGATAAATGCTAGCGTATGAACTGTCTGGAATGACCACCAATGTGTCTTGAGGCTTCCCATTCTTATCCCACATTTTCCCTGAGTTTCTTATCATGGCTGGCATAGAGGCGTCGATAATTACATCGCTTGGCACATGAAGATTGGTAATGCCTTCTTCAGAGTTGACCATAGCCAATTCGGGTCCTTTGGCCATGGCGTCAGAGATGGCGGCCAAAATAGGTGTTTTTGCTTCGGGCGATAATTTTTCAATGGCTTTTAGCATGCTGTCAAGGCCATTGCGTGGGTTGGCGCCAGCCTCATTCAATTCTTTTGAAAATCGATCAAAAACCTCACTAAAAAATAGTTTTACAGCATGACCAAATATAATTGGGTCGCTGATTTTCATCATGGTAGCTTTCAGATGAAGCGAAAGCATGATGTTTTGTTTTTTAGCGGTGTCAATGGCCTCCTCTAGGAAATTGAGAAGCGCCTGTTTTTCCATGACAGTAGCATCGATTATTTCTCCTGAAAGGAGCGCTAAAGACGATTTTAGGGTGGTAGAACTGCCGTCAGAATCAACATGTACAATATTGACTGTGGTGGGTTCTGCAAGAGTTGCTGACTTTTCGTTGTGAGCAAAATCACCAGAAGACATGGTAATTACTCTTGATTTTGAGTTTTGCGACCACTGACCCATAGAGTGAGGGTTGTTTTTGGCGAAATTTTTGACGGCTTTAGGGGCGCGTCGATCTGAGTTGCCTTCCCTTAAAATTGGATTTACTGCACTTCCTTTTACTCTGTCGTAACGAGATTTGGCGTCCCTTTCTTCGTCATTTTGAGGATTGTCTTCGTAATTGGGAATTCTAAAGCCCTGAGATTGGAGTTCTGCAATGGCTTCTTTCAATTGTGGCACGGATGCAGATATGTTTGGTAATTTAATCAAGTTGGCTTCGGGTAGATTAACCTCTTTACCTAACTCGGCTAACACATCCTCGTGTCCTGTGAGTTCTGGAAATGAAGCTAAAATCCTGCCTGCCAAAGAAATGTCTTTGGATACCATTTCTATTCCAGCGCTTTTTAGAAAAGTACTAATAATAGGCAACAGGGATTGTGTTGCTAAGGCTGGGGCTTCATCCGTGTGAGTGTAAATGATTGTAGACATAGAATATTTTGGAGGTTTTTTGGCTAGGCGAATATACGAATAATCAACCTTTGGTCATAGAGACCATGGCAGAATATATCTTTTAATATTCCCTTGATTTTATCAAAAATTGATTAAAATATCGAATTTCAATGTAAAAAAAAAGCCCTGTAAAACAGGGCTGTAAATATTTTTAAAAAGAAGATTAACCTCTTTTTTCTTTGATTCGGGCTTTTTTCCCAGTCAAATCTCTGAAGTAGAAAATACGCGAACGACGAACCTTTCCGCGGCTGTTCACTTCAATTTTCTGAAGTGCAGGCATGTTTATAGGAAATATTCTTTCTACACCGACTGTACCCGACATTTTTCGGATGGTAAAAGTTTCAGAAGCCCCTGTGCCACGACGTTGCAGCACAACACCTTTGAAGAACTGAGTTCTAGTTTTGGCGCCCTCCTTGATTTCGTAATAGACGGTAATAGTATCACCAGCAGAAAAGTCCGGAAATGATTTCGTCTCTATGAATGCGTCTTGTACTAGTTTTACTAATTGTTCCATGTCATGTAATAAAAGTAAACGGACGGACATCGTTCGTTCCAACAGGGTGCAAAAATAACTAATAATTGTAATTATGCAACACCATTGCACTAATATTTTTAGTCAGAATTCTTAGCCCATAAATCTGGGCGTTTGGCTTTTGTTCGTTCAATGGCCTGAGCTTCTCTCCAAGCTTCAATTTCAGGAAAATTGCCCGAAAACAAAAGTTCTGGCACGTCCCAATTATTGTATGACCTTGGTCGGGTATAAATGGGCGGCGCCAATAGGTCATCTTGAAAGGAATCCGTCAATGCTGAGGTTTCGTTGCCCAGAACTCCCGGAATTAATCGGATAACGGCGTCACAGACGACTGCCGCAGCCAATTCTCCTCCAGAGAGCACATAATCACCTATTGATATTTCTCTAGTAATCAAATGATCTCTAACCCTTTGGTCGACACCTTTGTAGTGTCCACATAAAATTATGATATTCTGACACATGGACAATTGATTGGCAACGCTTTGGGTAAACGAGTCTCCGTCCGGAGACATATAAATGATTTCATCATAGCTACGCTCAGACTTGAGCTGGGTGATGCACTTGTCAATAGGCTCGACCATCATGACCATACCAGCTCCGCCTCCAAACTGATAGTCGTCTATAGAGTTGTATTGGTCAGAGGAGAAATCCCGCAGATTATGAACTCGAATTTCCACCAATTGGGCATCAATGGCTCTTTTAAGTATAGAAGCATCGAACGGACTGGTCAATAATTCTGGGACAACTGAAATGATATCGATTCTCATAAAGCAAACTTTGGTGCAAGATGCAAATTTTGATTGAATCGGCGGTCTTATTGTTGTCTATATTGAGACAATCGAATAGTCAGTATCAATCATTGTAACATTATCGCTGACCTATTGATTACAAGTCGCTTAATAATATGACACAATACTAAATTTTTCTCCCTGAGGGCTGAGCACTTCTATTCTCCTGAAATCTTCCGTAAAACTGTCTCCATATTTGGACTTGAATGCCTTGATGTCACTGACATTTCTAATGACCATATCGTTTATTCTCGTTATCACGTAGCCATTATCTAAGTTAAACTCGTTGGCTAGTTTAGAATTAGCATTCTTTTTGATTAATACTCCAGAGGAGAACCCACTCTCTTTGTAGTCTTTCGGAAGTTCCGAAAGTTCCATATTCCACAGTTGTTCTGGAGCTACAACTTCCTCTCCAGAGAGTTTGACTTTAAGGTCAATCTTTTTGTTATTGCGGTGGATGACTACTGAAACCACATCGTTTGGTCGCTTGCTGTTCAAATAACCTTTAAGATCTGAAAATTTGGAAATCTTTAGACCCCCGATCTCGACAATGACATCACCTACCTTCAATCCGGCTTTCTGAGCACCCGAATTGTTTTCAACTTCGTTCACATAAAATCCTTGAGTTTCAGAAATTCCATAAGAATCGGCTATAGCGCTATTCAGAGCCCTGCCAGATACTCCAAGGATTCCATTGCGAACGTTTCCAAACTCGATGAGGTCTTCGACAACTTTGCGGGCAATATTGCTTGGCACTGCAAACGAATACCCCACATAAGAACCAGTCATGGAGGTGATGGCACTGTTGATGCCAATTAACTCACCGTTAGTATTGACCAAAGCACCACCAGAATTACCGGGATTGATAGCCGCATCGGTTTGAATATATGCTTGAATGTTACCATCGTATCCACCGTTTAAATCTCTCGATTTTGCGCTTATGATACCAGCGGTAACTGTAGAGTTTAAGTTGAATGGATTTCCGACTGCCAAAACCCATTCCCCTACTTTGGCCATGTCGCTGTCGCCAAAAATCATGTACGGTAGGTCTTCGTTGGTTTGAATTTTGAGCAAGGCAATGTCGATATTTTTGTCATAGCCCATCAATTTGGCTTCATATATTTTATTGTCCTCAGTAGTGATCTGAATATTACTGGCGTTGTCGATAACATGGGTATTGGTTATGATATAGCCATCAGGTGAAATGATAACGCCTGAACCAGTTCCAACTTCTTCTCTGAAGGATTGTCTGTTGTTAAACAGATCTTGAATACTTCTATAGGTACTCACTTGGCTTGTGTTTTTTACATGAACCACCGCATGAATGGTCTTTTCGGCAACTTCTGAAAAGTCGATGGTAGTGGCGTTTGTTGTTACACCAGATATCGCGCGGTTGAAATTGGTTGGTACTACCATTGCCGAACCTGTAGGCTGTTGTGATGAGGTTGTGATATTAATGGGATTTTCAAAAAACACTTTATATCCTCCAAGTGCAATCATGCCTCCAAAAAGTGCTGACAGAATGAATAAACCATAGTTTTTCATAAAACAATAATTTAATTAAATAATAAATTTAGAACAACTAAAATTAATCAAATATTGCGCCATTTACTGAACTTTAACGCTGATTTAACAGCGTAATAATTTATTTTTAACAACCTGTTAGTTGTATTTTTTGTATCCTTGTTCTTGCAAATCAATCGGTTGATTTTATCACTTATGGCCAAACATTTTTTTAAATACCACGGTGCTGGAAACGATTTTATATTGATCGACAATCGGGAAGGTGAATTCCATTCAACTGACGCTGTTGCGATTAGAAACCTTTGCGCCTACCACACCGGTATTGGAGCAGATGGCTTAATCTTGCTGAATGGTCATTCTGACTTTCCTTTTGAAATGAAGTATTTTAACGCCGATGGGGCAGAAGGGACACTTTGCGGCAATGGGTCACGTTGTGCTGTGCTTTTTGCAAAACATTTAGGAATGATAGTCGATGAGACAACTTTTTTGGCCAACGACGGAGCTCATAAGGCTTGGATTAACAACAGTGAAATAACTGTGGATATCTGCCCTGTGGAAATTGGAAAACCATTGTTAGGAGGCATTTGGATTCATACGGGTTCTCCCCATTTGGTCGTCATGGTGGATAACCTCGACCAATTTAACGTCAGTTCAAATGGATTGGCACTGCGCAGTCATGACGAGTTGTCACCCGAGGGAGCGAATATCAATTTTGTTGAGCAGTTAGGCGATGAACGGTTTGCAGTCCGAACTTTTGAGCGGGGCGTGGAGCGCGAGACTTTGTCATGTGGAACTGGTGCAGTTGCAGTGGCTTTAGCCATGCATCAGGCAAACCGCTCAGATAAGACTCATTTGAAGATAGTCATGAAAGGTGGGACATTGGATGTAGAATTTATAGCTACATCAAATGGTTTTGAAAAAATCAAATTGACTGGTCCGGCATGTTTTGTGTTTAAAGGAGAATGGTCATGAGTTTCTTGAAGGGTAAAAATGTTCAATTACGTGCTTTGGAGCCTGAGGATCTTGAATTTGTATATGCTATTGAAAATGACCCTGATTATTGGCATTTAGGCGATACCATTGCCCCGTTTTCGAAATTCGCCATCAAAGAATATCTTGAATCTGCACTTTTGGATATCTATACCACCAAGCAACTCAGATTAGTCATTGAAACTAACCAGGGTATGTCTGTTGGATTAATTGATCTTTTCGATTTTGATCATTTTCACAAGCGCGCTGGAGTTGGAATCATTATACATGATGAAGAAAACCGCAGTAAGGGTTTTGGAAATGAGGCTGTTAGCTTACTCTGTGAGTACGCTCAAACTCAGTTACAGCTCCATCAGCTCTATTGTAATGTGTCGTCGTCCAACATCAAGAGCATTGAATTATTCGAAAAGTTGGGGTTTGTGAAAATTGGCGAAAAGATAGATTGGCGTTGGTCTTTAGAGGGTTATCAAAACGAGTGGTTAATGCAAAGAATTTTTTAATGTATCTTAAAAAACTGCTTTGGATCATTTCTTTCATTGGACTCTTGTTAGCAGGAAGTTTCTCATACTACGTTTACAACGTTATGTTCAGTCCAAACACGGCTTTTCAAAATGAAGCTGCTTTCATCTATATTTCCTCCGATGCCAAGTTTGAAGATGTTCAAAAGGACTTAAGTCCATTGCTCCATGACTTGGGGTCGTTTTCTGCCTTGGCACGTCAAAAAAAATATGACAAAAATGTCAGACCAGGCAGGTATCGGATTAAACCTGGTATGTCTAATAACGATATCATCACTGTGTTAAGAAGCGAGAATTTGCCTATTAAGGTGTCCTTCAATAATCAGAATAGTTTGCAGGATTTGGCCAGACGGGTTTCTGACCAGATAGAAGCGGACAGCCTCAGTCTGATGAAAGCTTTTGAGGATCCTAAACTTTTGTCATCAATGGGTTTAAATGGGTATACGGCTCTGGCTATGTATTTGCCGAATACTTATGAGTTTTTCTGGAATACCTCGGCCTCGAGTTTTGTAGACCGCATGGTCATGGAATACAACAGCTTTTGGTCAGAAACTCGAAAAGCTCAAGCAGCTCAATTGGGATTAAGCCCGACAGAAGTGGTCATACTAGCTGCTATTGTTCAAGAGGAATCTAAAGAAAACACTGAACAATCCCGAATCGCTGGTGTTTACTTGAACCGATTGAAAAGCGGTTGGCCGCTTCAAGCCGATCCTACCGTGAAATTCGCTTTATACCAACAAGACGGATGGGACGGTGAACCGATAAAGCGTATTTTGGAAAAGGATCTTGCCATTGACTCTCCCTTCAACACATATAAGAATGTAGGCCTACCCCCTGCTGTTATAGCTATGCCGGACTTGTCAACCGTCAAAGCTGTTCTTCAAGCAGAAGCCCATTCCTATTTCTTTTTTTCTGCTGACCCAGAAAGAATTGGATTTCATAAGTTTTCAAAATCCTTGGCTGAACACAATAGGAATGCTAGGTCTTATCATAAATATTTAAACAATAAAGGGGTTTTGCGTTGAAGAATTATAATCAAATAGCACTATAAATTATTAATTTAATATCTTTGTCGAGATTTATTTGAAAAACAAGATTTTGTTCAATAAAATGATATCGTTTAAAGTGGCTTTTATTCCACTTGCTTTTTTACTTCTCAATTCGGTAGGCGACCTTCCGAAAGACCGTGCAAAGACTTTTTTATTTGAGCCTTGCGAAATACCCCACAATGAGCCTTCCTTGTTCCAAGAAGCAGAAATAGTTGTTGACTATTGGAGCGCTCCTATTTTAGGAAATGGCTACACTGCTTTTAAAGAAGCGGTGGCATTCAAAGAATCACGAGGGGATTATCGTTGTGTAAATAAATTTGGGTATTTGGGTAAGTATCAATTTAACCAAAGTACGCTTCATTTGATAGGAATTTCATCTTCTCATACTTTTTTAGAGGATCCAGAACTTCAAGAAAAGGCGTTTTTAGCAAACACAATTCGCAACAAATGGGTGCTACGAAAATACATCAAGCGATATTCAGGGACTTATGTGAATGGCATCAGAATTACTGAGTCTGGGATCATAGCAGCCGCGCATTTAGCTGGACCAGGAAGCGTTAAAAAGTATTTGATTTCTAATGGCGATTTCAATACGTCAGATGCCTTCGGAACCAATTTGTCTTATTATCTAAAAATATTCTCCGATTATAATCTCCTAGACCTACCAGCGAAACAAAGACCAAAAGCGCATCAATTGTAGAAAGTGTCCCCTAGAATAAAAATACAGGGTTTTTTGGTCAAGTCAAAATGAACAGTTTTCCAATTCACAATGGTTTTGGACGCGATATATTCCTTTTCGGAATTCAAGTCGCAGGCAACGCAGAGCATGGTTTCGTCTTGACAGGTTTTTAGCAGTTCTTCAAACATTTCTTGACTTCGGTAAGGCGTTTCAATAAAAATCTGCGCTTCTTGATGGTCATAAACATACCGCTCAAGGCGTTTAATTTCCATTTTTCGATCTTTCCTGTCAATGGGGAGATAACCATTGAATTTAAATTTTTGCCCATTGAAGCCAGAGGCCATCATTGCTAACAAAATTGAGGAGGGGCCAACTAATGGTTTGACTACAATTCCACGATGATGGGCAAGAGCAACAATTTCGCTACCCGGGTCTGCAACTGCTGGGCAGCCCGCCTCTGAAAGAAGTCCAACCGAAAACCCTTCTTTGATAGGATTTAAGAAATTTGGAATGTCAGCTTGATCGGTCTGTTTGTTGAGTTGAAATAAAACGATTGCCGATTGATTTTTTTCAGGACATATAGTTTTGATGAACTTCCTAGCCGTTTTTTCATTTTCAACTATAAAATGATTGAGAAAAGAAACGGTTTCGAATACAGCATCTGGCAAGACAGAAGACGCTGACTCATCGCCAATCGGCGTGGGAATCAAGTACAGTTTTGGGACAGACATGAGTTGTCTCTTTTGAACCTGTTTTACAGAGAAAGTTTTTTGGTCAAATCTTCCACGTATTTACGGAATTGTTTGTCCGTGGCAAACAAATTATCAACTGTTTTGCATGCGTGCAATACGGTGGCGTGGTCTCGTTTGCCAATTTGAGAACCTATACTAGCCAATGAGGCTTTGGTGAATTTCTTAGCAAAGAACATGGCCAGTTGACGTGCTTGAACAATATGTCGCTTGCGAGTTTTAGATCGTAGGGTGTCAACGTCCATCTGGAAATAGTCAGAAACAACTTTCTGGATGTAGTCTATCGAGACTTCTCTTTTGGTGTTCTTGACAAATTTTTCTACAACGGCCTTGGCAAGTTCTAGAGTAATCTCTTTTTTATTAAACGACGACTGCGCAATAAGCGAAATTACAGCACCTTCTAACTCTCTTACGTTAGTCTTGATGTTTTTGGCGACATATTCGATGACGTCATCTTCCATTTCTACCCCATCGCGGTAGAGTTTATTTTTCAAAATTGAAACTCTTGTTTCAAAGTCTGGATGCTGCAGTTCTGCAGACAGGCCCCATTTGAATCTTGACAACAATCTTTGCTCAATATCCTGCATGTCAACAGGAGCCTTATCACTGGTTAAAACGACTTGTTTGCCGTTTTGGTGCAAATGATTGAAAATATGAAAGAACACGTCTTGAGTTCCAGTTTTACCTGACAAAAACTGAACATCGTCAATGATCAGGACGTCTATAATTTGGTAAAAATGAATAAAATCGTTGCGATTGTTTTTCTTGACAGACTCAATATATTGTTGAGTGAATTTCTCTGCAGAGATATACAGAACGGTTTTCTCTGGATATTTGTCCTTAATAGAGATGCCAATGGCATGCGACAAGTGTGTTTTCCCTAAACCAACTCCTCCAAAAATCAAAAGGGGATTGAATGAAGTACCTCCAGGCTTGTTTGCAACTGCCATACCAGCGTTACGAGCTAGCCGGTTTGAATCTCCTTCAAGAAAGTTGTCAAACGAATAGTTAGGGTTCAGTTGCGATTCGATTTTTACATTTCGAATACCTGGGATGATGAAAGGATTTTTGAGTTGAGGATTCTTGTTTTCCAGCGGTAAACTGGCCTCTTGCGATGCAAGTGCAGTTTGATTGGCACTAGGAATACGTTCAGTAAACGGCAATTTATTGCCGTAGGTGTTTTCCATTTTAATAATGTAAACCAATTTAGCTTGAGCGCCAAGCTCTTTGGTTAACGCCATCTTAAGTATCTTGACGTAATGTTCTTCAAGCCATTCGTAAAAGAACTTACTGGGAACTTGAATACTAAGCACGTTATTCTCTAACTTAACCGCTACAATTGGTTCGAACCACGTTTTATATGCCTGAGGCTGAATATTGTCACTAAGAAAGGTCAGACAGTTAGTCCATACCGATTGTGCAGTTTCTTTCATTTTTTAATTATACAAATATTGGTTTTTCATTACCAGCAATTCGTGTTTGGTTTTGGGGGACCCAGTTGGAGAATTACAATGACAAAAATGGGGGAAAAAACTTTAAAAAAAAAAATTTTTGATGTTGGATTTTAACTTTTTTTTCTGTAATTGAAAATCATAAATCAAATAGCCTTTAAACAAATATATGACACATCAAATTTCATTTCGTGTAAGATACGGAGAAACTGATCAAATGGGTGTGGTTCACCATGGAAATTACGCCTTATATTTCGAAATGGCTCGTATCGAATGGTTGAGAGAACTCGGGGTGTCCTATAAAGCGATGGAAGAAAGCGGGATAGCGCTTCCAGTTGTTAATTTGACGGTCAATTATCGCAAACCACTATTTTACGATGATGAGTTGACTGTGACTACACGGCTAAAAGGGTTGCCAACGGCTACCATCAAATTTGAGTTTGAAATACAAAATCAAAATAAAGAACTTTGCTCTACCGCAGAAGTCACATTGGTTTTTCTAAATAACTCAACGCGCAAACCAATGCGTTGCCCCCAAGAATTGCTCGAAAGAATACAGGCTTCTTACAATTAAAACATCGAAACCATTACGATAGCTAGAGCTGCTAGGACAATTCCAGTCCAATTGGATCGACTTAATTTTTCTTGGAATAAAGCCAATCCTAAAACTGTGGTGAGTCCCACAATTCCAACATTATTAATGGTGAATACAGCGGCGCTTTCCATACCTCTGTATTGAAACGCACGGATCAGATAGAACAGCGAAAAATAGTTAACCACTCCAAGGGTTATGCCGCCAAGCACGGTTTTTAAATTGATAGAGAATTTGTGATTTTTCGACAGAAAAAGACTGAGAACTAGACCCAAAACCCCTGCCCATAGAAAAATAGCTGCCGAAAAAACCGCAACATCGTTTTCTGATACGGTAGTTGTTTCGAGGTACTTCAAAAAGGTGTCTATCACACCTGACCCAACAAATAATAATATGGGAAGAAGCAAATTGTGAGACACAATATAAGAACCCTCGGCTTTGGTTGCTGTTAAGTAAACGGAAACCAAGGCTAGAACAATACCAAGAATTTGAAATATTGAGAGCGATTCACGATAGAAAAAAACAGAAAACAGAATGGGGATAATCACACTCATCTTTCCAGCGACTGACGCAACTGATAGACCGTGTCTTTGCGAGGTTAACCCCATCACATTAAATACCGAAATGAACAAAAATCCTAAAATAAAAACCCCAGTAATCCAGGGGGCATTCAGATGTCCTTGTATGGTAACATCTCCTGAATGGGTCAAATATCCTACGCTTGCGGCAGTAAAGTAGTTGATTACAATAGCGTGTAAGGTGTTGATGCTATGACGTTGAAAGTATTTGAAAATGACAAAAAGTCCTGTCGAAGCAAGAATGCTCAAAAATAAGTCAGTCAATGGATGCAGAGTCTAATAATGGGTTATAATAATGATTTAAAATGTCATTTAAGAGGGCTGTTTTAGATGCTTCAATGGTAGTCAATTTTGGCGATTTGACACCACTTAGTAAAGGTTGATCGCTTTCAAAGACCATTGCCTCATCCCAAAAATTTTCTTTTATAAAGGTGCTAATGGTTTGCAAGCCTCCTTCCACAATAACACTGTTAATATTTTTATCATAAAAATAATCACAAAGCTGTTTGGCTACATTTTTTGAAAAATCGATTTCATCAGGGCCAATTAAATTAACGGAAGACTTGTCTTCGAAAGAGCTGAGTAAACTCATATCTCCATTCTGACTTAAAACAAAGCGCTTCGGGTCGAGACCATACCACAACCTTGTGGTTAGTTGAGGATGATCGACCCTAACGGTGTTAGCACCCACCAAAATGGCCTGATATTCTGCTCTCAATTTATGACTTAGTTGCTGACTGTATTTGTTGCTGATCCAAAATGGTCGCAAATTACTCTTTTGAGATGGAGCGATTAAGCCGTCAGAACTTTCGGCCCACTTTAATAATATATATGGTCTATTTTTGGTTTGAAAGGTTAAGAACTCCTTATGGACTTCCTGGCATTGCCTTTCCCATATCCCTGACAAAACTTCGATACCAGCATTTTTAAGTCTTTCAATTCCTTTTCCAGCTACCTTGGGATTACGATCCAAACAGCCAACAACCACCTTTTTGATTTGGCTATGGATAATGGCCTCTGTGCACGGTGGTGTTTTGCCGTGATGGCAACAAGGCTCTAAGGTGACATATAACACAGCTTCTGAGAGAAGATATTTATTCTTTACAGATGCTAAAGCGTTGACCTCGGCATGGGAACCTCCATAAGGGCTGGTTACTCCTTCGCCAATAATTCGATTGTTGCAAACAATGATGCAGCCAACAGACGGGTTAGGCGCCGCTTTGGAACGACCAATTTTAGCCAACTGAACGCAGCGTTCCATGAAATTCTGATGAGAAAACCTAATCTGTTGTTTTGTTGTCAATCGAGAAATAATTCGGTTTGGTTACGTACCTTTATGAGCCAAAATTAATCAAATATAGGATGGATTCAACCTATCTCATTAGAGAAATAGAAATTACTGATAATCCAGAAATTAAATCAGTAATTCAGGCCCTTTTCATCGAACTAAAATTGCCACTAATTGGGACGGCCTATGTCGATCCTGAAATCAATGATATGTTTTTGGCTTATGCTGGCCCAAGAGCTGTTTACTTTGTAGTTACAGATGGGAAGTCTGTTTTTGGGGGCGGAGGAATTCGTCAGCTGACTGGAGCAGAGGCAACGGTTTGTGAATTGCAAAAACTGTATTTTTCACCCGTCATTAGGGGACTGGGCTTAGGTAAGAAGATCATTGCTGCTTGTTTGGACTTTGCCAAATCAGCAGGTTTTGAGTCATGTTATTTGGAAAGCAAATCGGAACTTCATTCGGCGCTACACTTGTTCAAATCACACGGGTTTAGACCTCTTGATCAACCCCTTGGGAATACTGGCCACCACGCCTGTGAGATACAAATGATTAAACCCTTATGATGAGTTTAAGTGCCCATAAAGATAGGTTTCACAAATCCCTTGATCCCATTTATGGTCCAGGAGAGGTAAAGTCCTTATTTGGGCTTTGTTGTGAACATTATTTGTCGTTGAATTATGCTGATCAACTGCTGAATATGGAGAGGACATTGTCTTCATCGGAATCTGTTCAATTGGACAAAGTTTTACTTCAATTAGAACTACAAAAACCAATCCAATATGAAATGGGTTTTGCCTATTTCTGTGGTCTAAAGTTATTGGTAAATCAATCCGTTTTGATACCTCGGCAGGAAACAGAGGAATTAGTGGATTGGATTTTGAAGGATTGTCCCGACGACAGACCTTATCAAATAGCTGACCTTTGCACTGGGAGTGGATGCATTGCGCTGGCCTTAAAATCAAATCGAAAAAGTGCCAACCTTTATGCCTTTGACATCAGCAAAGAGGCCATTGAGCTGGCTATTCGAAATTCTAATCTGCTGGAGCTAGAGGTAAATTTTCAGTTGAACGATGTTTTGAACGATGACTATTTAGGGGATCATCATTTTGATGTTATTGTATCCAATCCACCTTATGTTTTGGAATCTGAGAAGAGCTTGATGTCAAAGAATGTAGTCAATCACGAACCCCATTTGGCTTTATTTGTACCGAATGATGATCCGTTAGTTTTTTATAGAGCCATTGCCCAATCGGCTTTTAAAGCACTCAAAACAGGAGGCTCTCTTTATTTTGAAATCAATGAAACTAAAGGAAACACTATTTTAGAACTCTTAACGAACACTGGGTTCAAAGAAATAGTAATCAAGAACGATCTCAATGGTAAAATGAGAATGGTGAAATGTTTTAAACCTTATGCCTAACTTGTAGTTTTTAAATTTTGTGAATATTCCATGACCATAGCCGAACAAATTGCCACATTAAGAGAGGAGCTTAATCGACATAATCGCATGTATTACGTTTTGGATAGTCCAGAAATTAGTGATTTCGAATTTGATCAAAAACTTAAAAGATTAATTGACTTAGAAACGTCTTATCCCGAATTTGACGACCCCAATTCTCCCACGAAAAGAGTAGGAGGTGGTTTGACCTCTGGCTTTGATACTGCAGTCCATCGAAACAGAATGTACTCTTTGGACAATTCCTATTCCAAACAAGATTTAATCGATTGGGAAAACAGACTCCAAAAGGTGATTGGAAATGAGATTTTTTACACCTGTGAATTGAAGTATGACGGTGCTTCGATTAGCTTGACCTATGAACAAGGCGAATTGGTTAGAGCGGTGACTAGGGGTGATGGTGTTCAAGGAGATGATGTGACGGCTAACATCAGGACAATGCATTCAGTTCCATTAAAGATTAGCCGACCTTTTCCCGAGGTGTTTGATATTCGCGGTGAAATCATTTTGCCAATTTCAGGTTTTTTAGACATGAATAAGGCTCGGGTAGCCAATGGAGAAGAGCCTTATCGAAATCCTAGAAATACTGCTTCAGGTAGTTTAAAACTACAAGACAGTCGAGAGGTGGCCAAGCGGCCTTTGGAATGTATGTTATATAGTGTTGTTGGTGCAGAAGCATTGGCGAAGACCCAATTTGAAAGCTTAGAGCTGGCTCGAAATTGGGGGTTCAAAGTTCCTGAGCATCACATTTTGGCCAAAGATATCACTGAAGTTTTTAAGTTTATTGAGTATTGGGATGACCACCGCAAAGAATTGCCCTATGAAATTGATGGCGTGGTCATTAAGGTTAACAGTTTGGATCAACAAGATCAATTGGGTTACACGGCAAAATCTCCCCGATGGGCGATGGCTTATAAATTTCAAGCTGAACAAGCCTCCACCCGACTCGAAAGCATTTCGTATCAAGTGGGCCGAACCGGAGCCATTACTCCAGTCGCTAATTTGAGTCCAGTTGAATTAGCGGGCACAACGGTCAAACGGGCCTCCTTGCACAATGCCGATCAGATCGCCAAATTGGATGTTCGCATAGGGGATATGGTTTATGTTGAAAAGGGAGGTGAAATCATTCCGAAAATTGTAGGAGTAGATTTGGATCAACGCCAGGCTGACTCACCCAAAGTCAATTACATTACCCATTGTCCTGAATGCCAAACCCCTCTTATTCGCCAAGAAGGGGAGGCCCATCATTACTGTCCCAATCTCAATCATTGTCCCCCACAAATTATTGGGCGGATTGAGCATTTCATCAGCAGAAAGGCAATGGATATTGACGGACTTGGTGGTGAAACAGTCGCACTATTGGTTTCTAACCAGTTAATAGATAACTATTCCGATTTATACACATTGTCCAAATCTCAGTTGTTACCGCTCGAACGAATGGCTGATAAGTCCGCTGACAATTTGATTCAGGGAATCGAGAAATCAAAAGAACAGCCTTTTCATAGGGTTTTGTTTGCCCTTGGAATTAGATTTGTTGGTGAAACGGTGGCGCAAAATTTAGCCAAACATTTTAAATCAATTGACGCCTTAATTGGAGCATCAAAAGAAGAGTTGGTGGCAGTCGAAGATATAGGGGAACGTATTGCAGACAGTGTGATTTCTTTTTTTGCCGATGAGTCACATTTAAAAGTGATAGATCGCTTGAAGTCTTTTGGATTGCAGTTTTCTGGCCATGAGAGTGTTGTAACTATTTCAGATCAGTTGAAAGGATGTAATGTTGTTGTGAGCGGTGTGTTCAAACAGTTGTCTCGTGACGATCTTAAGTCCCTGATTGAACAACACGGTGGCAAAGTGGTTTCGAGTATTTCGAATAAAACGACTTTCATTGTGGCTGGTGATAACATGGGTCCGAGTAAATTGGAAAAATCTCAAAAACTTGGTATACCCATAAAATCGGAGGATGAATTTTTATCTGGGATAAAAGGATTAAGCTAATGTTAAATTGCCAAACTAAACTATTGATTTTCTTACATTTGTTTAAATAATTACAACCATGTTTGTAAAGCGCTGGAAAAAAAGGTCCATACTAAAACATATTGAGCGATTGCTCGAGCGACCACCTTATCCCATTCGTCCAGGGGCTATTTCAACAATTGGGATTATTTATGACTACAATTTGCCCAAGGAATTCATCAGCAGATTAGAGGGTCTTGGATTCAGAATGAATCAGATTAAAACAATAGGGCTGCTGCCCGATGATATTCCTCCCCACAACAGTTGGGATGTTTTTTATCATGCCAGCGACTTTGGATGGAATGGCCAGCATAATAATCCTGCATTAAAAGCATTTAGTGAAGAAAATTTTGATCTATTGATTGCTTATTTTAAAGAACCTAAGTGGCCTTTAACCATGGCAACCGCTCTCTCTAAAGCTAATTTTAAATTAGGATTGATTCCATCAATGGAGTCCAGTTTCGACCTAATAATTGACGTGAAAATCCAACAGCTTGATTTGTTGATTTTAGAACTTAAGAAATATTTATCCCAATTAAATAAATTACCCAATGGACGCTATTAAAGGTATGGGTGTAGCTCTGGTTACGCCATTCAATAAAGACGGAAGTGTTGATTACTCTGCGCTAGCCAAGATTGTTGACTACAATATTGAAAACGGAACGGATTACTTGGTTGTTTTGGGCACTACGGGGGAAAGTGCTACGCTGTCTATAGATGAACAAGAGGAAGTCAAAAAAACCATTGAAAAGGCCAATAGAAATCGTATTCCTTTGGTATTGGGAATAGGGGGCAATGATACAGCTTCAGTGGCTCGAAAGGTTCAGTCAACTGATCTGAGTTCTTATGTTGCCGTGCTGTCAGTTTCTCCTTATTATAACAAGCCTACACAGGAAGGGCTTTATCAGCATTTTAAGCATATCGCCGAAGCCTGTCCAAAACCGGTTATTCTATACAATGTTCCTGGTAGAACGGCTAAAAACATGGAACCAAAAACGGTCGCTCGTTTGGCGCAGGATTGTTCAAATATTGTAGCAATAAAAGAAGCTGCAGGAGACATGGTCCAAGCGCTAGAGTTGTTGAGAATTGTGCCAAAGGATTTTTTGGTCATATCTGGTGACGATATGATTACGCTGCCAATGATTCAGGCTGGAGGAGCAGGAGTGATTTCTGTTATAGGTGAAGGCTTTCCAAAAGCCTTTTCGGACATGGTCAGATATGCTTTAAATGGACAGCAAAAAGAAGCTTTGGACATTCATTATGCCATCATGCCTTTGATTGATTTGATATTTAAAGAAGGCAATCCTGCTGGAATTAAAGCCGTTTTCGAACAACTGAATTTGTGCAACGACACCGTTCGATTGCCTTTAGTGAGCGCAACGAAAGATCTTAAAAAGGACATTGCACTAGCCATGGCTAGTTTCACTGGAATTTAATATTTTTAAATCCGTTAATAATACCTACTTTTGCCATCCGATTGTTATGAAGAAAAATCTTTTATATTTTTTATTTGCCTTGACGCTTTTAGCCTCTTGTAGTCCTTACCAGAAAGCACTCAAGACAGAGGATATTGGTGAAAAATTCTCAATGGGAACGACCTTGTATGACGCCGGAAAGTATCGAAAAGCGAGCAGATTGTTCGAACAGCTCGTTCCCCTTTATCGCGGTCGCCCACAGGCAGAAAAGTTGATGTACATGTACGCTTATACATTTTACTACAACAAGGAATATTACAATGCTAATTACCAAATGGAGCGCTTTGTGGAGTCATATCCCGAGAGTGAAAAGGCCGAAGAGATGGCCTTCCTTGCCGCCAAAAGCTACTATCATTTGGCTCCAAATTACAGTCGAGATCAAACGGACACAAACTTGGCTCTTGAAAAATTACAGGCTTTCATCAATCAATACCCTGAAACTACTTTTTTGGCAGAAGCTAATCAGTGCATCAAAGAATTGGACTATAAGCTAGAGCGCAAGGCTTTTGAAATTGCAGTGCTTTACTATAACGTTAACGATTATGAAGCCTGCATCAAATCTTTCGACAATTTCATTCTAGATTTTCCTGGAACAACTTTCCGCAAGCAAGCATTTTTTATCCGACTTCAGGCGGCCTACAACTTGGCGCTAAAGAGTGTTGTTTGGAAACAACAAGCTCGTGCTGAAGCTGCTTTAAGTTATTTTAGTACATTTGAGCGCGCTTACAGCAATAGCGAAGACTATCCTGAAGCGCAACGAATGGCGGAAGAACTCAAGGAATTGATTAAAACTTTACAAGCAAAAAGCTAATTTTATTACTATGGATTTTAAAAATGTAGACGTACCGACCACAACAGAGACCTACAACAAGGACTTGATTGATGCTCCAACAGGAAACATTTATGAGGCGATATCAATTATCTCAAAACGTTCTGGACAAATCAGCTCTGAAATGCGCAAAGAGTTGGTAGAGAAACTCGAAGAATTTGCTACTTACAACGAAAGTCTGGAAGAAATTTTCGAAAACAAAGAACAAATCGAGGTTTCTAAATTCTATGAGCGCCTTCCTAAGCCTCATGCTCTTGCTGTTCAAGAGTGGCTTGAAGACAAAATTTATTATCGTCGTCTAGAAGACGAAGACCAAGATTCATAAACCACCATGTCAATTTTAAGCGGCAAAAGAGTTCTTCTCGGTATTAGCGCCGGGATTGCTGCTTATAAAACTGTTGCCCTTGTCCGCCTCTTGATTAAACAAGGTGCTGATGTCAAGGTGATCATGACTCCTGCCGCAAAAGAGTTTGTTACCCCATTGACGCTGGCTACTATTTCCAAAAATCCAGTCTTAAGTGAATTTATCAATACCGAAGAAGAAAACCCAACTTGGAACAACCACGTTGAATTAGGTCTTTGGGCCGATTTGCTGCTCATTGCTCCAGCAACGGCCAATACTATTGCAAAAATGACCTCAGGTCAATGCGACAATTTACTGCTTGCAACCTATTTATCGGCCAAATGCCCAACTTACATCGCTCCAGCAATGGATTTGGATATGTATCAGCACTTGTCTACCTCTTCTAATTTAGAAAAATTGAGTTCAAGTGGTGTGGCCATAATACCTGCAGAAGAAGGAGAGTTAGCCAGTGGTTTAGTAGGATATGGGCGAATGGCTGAGCCTGAGCACATTGTCAGTTATCTCACCGACCATTTGCTGCATGTTTCACCTTGGTTTGGCAAAAAGGTACTCATTACTGCTGGGCCTACTTACGAACCTATTGATCCAGTGAGATTTATAGGCAATCACTCAACGGGTACCATGGGCTACTGTCTTGCTGAGGTAGCTGCGCAATTTGGAGCCGAAGTCATTTTAGTTTCAGGCCCAACTCATCTTGTTGCCAAACATCCTAACATTGAGACGCTCAGAGTAACTACCGCTGAGGAAATGATGGCTCAAGTTAAAAATCATTACAAAAAGGTCGATATCACCATCTGCTCCGCCGCCGTAGCTGACTATAAACCAGCAGCGGTTTCGGACATCAAGTTGAAAAAAAATGACAAACCCCTTGAACTGGTTTTAGTGAGAAACCCAGACATATTGGCTTGGTGCGGTGAACAAAAGAAAAAACAATATTTGGTTGGATTTGCTTTGGAAACTCACAACGCCTTGACTTACGCCAAAGCCAAGTTGCAAAATAAAAACTGTGATTTGCTCGTTCTAAATTCGTTGAAAGACCCTGGCGCAGGATTTGGCACAACTACAAACCAAGTGACTTTAATTGACAAACATTTGAGTACTTTTCCACTGGAATTGAATGATAAACGTATTGTGGCCCTCGAAATCTGTAAATTTATCATAAATCATTAAAATGGCTAACCTTATCCGAATTGTTGTTGTTCTGGCTTTTAGTTTCGGCCTTCATGCTCAAGAGTTCAACGCTACCGTTGTCGTAAATGCCGCCAAAACAGGTAGTGAAAGTTTGCCCATATTTAAGAACTTGGAAAAACAATTGACCGATTTTATTAACAACACATCTTGGACTGGTCAGAGTCTTCAAAACAGTCAAAGGATCAATTGCAGTTTTGTAATTCTAGTTTCAGAATATAGAGGTGATAAGTTCAAAACACAGCTTCAAATTAGTGCCTCCCGACCAGTATTTGATTCCTCCTATGAATCAACCATTTACAATTACAATGACAAGAATTTCGATTTCAATTTTATCTCTTTTCAGAACATCATATTTAACCCTTCTCAGTTTGAGTCTAACCTTGCATCGGTCATCACCTTCCATTTGTACATGATTTTGGGGATGGATGCCGACTCATTTGTCAATTTGGGAGGAGATAAGCATTATCTCAAAGCTCAAAAAATTCTGGACTATTCCCAATCTAGTGGATATGAGGGATGGAGTGGGAGTAGTGGGCAGCAATCGAGATTTACCTATTTGGATCAATTGTTGTCACCAACTTTTAAACCTTTGCGCAATAGCATTTATGAATACCACAGATTAGGCCTCGACACAATGACCGACAACCCGGAACAGGCCAAGATTCAAATCGCAAATGCCATATTGTCCATTCAGACCATCAGCAATCGCAGGCCCAATTCTTTCGCTGTTCGCGTTTTCTTTGACTCCAAAGGTGATGAAATTGCCGATATTTTTTCTGACGGTCCTCAAGTTTCAGTTGACGAATTGCTCACTGCATTAACCCAAATGGCGCCCACTTCTTCTGATCGTTGGAGAAGAATTAAATTCTAAATACTCTTAACGATTTAGTGTAAATTTGTACAAAACTATGTGTCTTGCTTAAGCGTTTGTCCATAAAGAATTATGCACTAATCGATCAGCTTTCCGTTGATTTTGACCAAGGATTTACAACCATTACTGGAGAAACTGGTGCTGGGAAGTCTATCATTTTGGGAGGATTGTCCCTTGTGCTTGGAGCCCGATCAGACCAATCTCATATTTTGAACAAGGAACGCAAATGCGTTATTGAAGCTCAGTTTAACATCAGTGAATTGTCCTTGCAATCGTTTTTTGAACAGAACGATTTAGATTTCGAAGAGGACACTATTGTGAGAAGAGAAATTTTGACTAATGGGAAGTCTCGAGCATTTGTTAACGATACTCCAGTTTCACTTCAAATACTCAGCGAACTGAGCGATCATCTCATTGACATCCATACCCAAAACCAAACACGCTCATTGCTGGAACAGGAATTCCAATTGGAAGTAGTAGATCAAGTAGCGGATAACGGTAACTTACTGTCAGAATATTCGGTTCGGCTCAAAGATTATAAAGCTGCAGAAAAGCAATTGAATCAGTTGAAGGCAGCTAAAGAGGAGTATGAAAGTGATAGGGATTACAAACGTTTTCTTAGAGATGAATTGGAGAGTGCCAAATTGTATGCAGGCCAGTTAGAATCTCTGCAAGAAGAGTCAGAGGTACTGCAAAATGTAGATCAAATTGAACAATCTTTGGCAATGGCCAAACAAACTCTTGGAGCAGATGACTTAGGGGTAACTGAATTACTGAGACAAGTTAAATTGGCTTTGAGTTCCATTGCAGCCATGTCTACGAAATATCATGACTTGTCTGAACGTGTCAACTCGTCCTTGATTGAATTGGATGATATTTTGGCAGACCTTGAAGACTTGCAAAGCAGCGTAGAATCTGATCCAGAGCGGCTAGAATCAATTAATGATCAACTCCATAGACTTCAATTGCTGTTGACGAAACACAAAGTGACGTCTGTAGACGAGTTGATTGAAATCAAATCGGCCTTAGACTTGGATTTACAGCACATCGATAATATTGACCAGTCCATTTTAGATCAAGAAAAATTGGTGGGAGATTTGGAGGCAAGACTCTGTCAGGTCTCAGATCAACTGCATCATAGCAGGCAGGCTATGATACCAAAAATTATTCACTTTCTCGAAACTAATCTCAGTGAACTTGGAATGCCAGATGCCAAATTTGACCTGAAATTGACCACAGGAACAAGCTTCTTGAGTCATGGTCGCGATGCCATTGAATGGATGTTTTGCTCGAGCAAAGGAGGAACCTTCCAGATCTTGAAAAAATCGGCCTCGGGAGGAGAGTTGTCCCGTATCATGTTGGTAGTTAAAGCCATGCTTTGTGAACATCAAAACTTGCCAGCCCTAATTTTTGACGAAATTGATACCGGAGTTTCTGGTGAAATTGCCAATAAAATGGGAGGAATCATGGCTGGAATGAGTAAGAATATGCAAGTTATTGCCATTACTCATTTACCTCAAATTGCTGCACAAGGAAACCATCATTTTAAAGTTTACAAGTCGAGTGATCAAAACAAAACAGTAGTCCAGATTAAATTACTTACCAGACAAGAGCGTGTTGAGGAAATCGCCACCATGGTGAGCGGGTCCAATCTCACAAAAGCAGCCATTGCCAATGCCAAAGAATTATTGAATTAATAGTTATCTTTGCTCCATATAAAATTGAACATCAACTAAAATTAGATCCATAATGTTATATAATTTATTAGCTGGAAAAAGGGGAATTATTTTTGGAGCCTTAGATGAAAATTCTATTGCGTGGAAAACCGCAAGTCGTGTGCACGAAGAGGGAGGTCGGTTTGTCTTGACTAATGCTCCTGTCGCTATGCGTATGGGTCAAATCGATGAACTGGCTAAACAAACTGGCTCTATTGTTATCCCTGCCGATGCTACTTCAATGGAGGATTTAGAGAACTTGGTTGACAAAGCTGTCGAACATCTCGGAGGCAAATTAGACTTTGTTTTGCATTCTATCGGCATGTCAGTCAACGTCAGAAAAGGACGGACCTATATGGATCAAAATTACGATTGGACCCAAAAGGGAACGGATGTTTCTGCCATGTCTTTTCACAAGGTTATGCAAACACTCTATAAGAAAGATGCTATGAATGAGTGGGGCAGTATAGTAGCGCTGACCTATATGGCTGCCCAACGTGTGTTTCCCGATTACAACGACATGGCAGACAACAAGGCTTACCTCGAAAGCATTGCGCGAAGTTTTGGATACTTTTTTGGACGTGACAAAAACGTTCGTGTCAATACTATTTCTCAATCTCCAACACCTACAACAGCTGGTCAGGGAGTCAAGGGTTTTGATGGTTTTATCACTTATGCCGACCAAATGTCACCTCTGGGTAACGCAACGGCGTTGGATTGTGCCAATTATACCATCACATTGTTTAGTGACCTCACAAGACGTGTCACACTTCAAAATCTTTACAATGACGGCGGATTCAGCAATATGGGTGTGAGTGACCTTGTCATGGAAAGGTTCAAATAAATTTTTTCTAATAAGTATTCCAACCCCAACTGCAATGTTGGGGTTTTTTGTTTGATTTTGTTTCAGGTCCGGTATTGTTCATAACCCCTGATAAATAGCCTTTAGGGATATATTTACATACCTTTACCGATTCACGTTTGAGACTGAATAATGAATGACATCCATAGAGTGGCAGTATTAGGTGGTGGTGCTGCAGGGTTTTTTGCTGCTCTTTCGGCTAAGACACACCATCCTGGAGCAACTGTAATTCTTTTTGAAAAAACCTCTAAAGTCTTGGCAAAGGTTAAGGTGTCTGGAGGAGGTCGCTGCAATGTAACTAACGCAACAACTGAGATATCTGACCTCTGCAAAGCCTATCCAAGAGGTGGCAAACAGTTGCGCAACAGCTTTTACCGATTCGATACAAATGATACTCGAGACTGGTTTGAGTCGCGTGGAGTGGCACTAAAATCTGAAGCAGACGGTCGAGTGTTTCCAGTTTCAAATGATTCCCAATCCATTATAGATTGTCTGTTAGATGAAGCAAAAAAACTAGGAGTTCAAATTGAATTCCATTCCGCCGTCCAGTCCATGCGTTTACAGCAAGACCGTTGGCTGCTAGATTTTTCAACTAAGGAAACATTTGAATCGTTTGATGTGGTAATTGTTGCAACTGGAGGAAGCCCGAAGCTCAGCGGTTTCGATTGGCTCGAAGCCTTGGGACATCTCATTGTGCCGCCTGTCCCTTCGTTATTCACGTTCAACATGCCAGATGAAGCTATAACTTCTCTAACTGGTGTTGTTGTTGAAAACGCTCAAGTAAAAATTCAAGGCAGCAGAATAGAAACCTCAGGACCACTGCTTATTACTCATTGGGGGATGAGTGGACCAGCCATTTTAAAGGCTTCAGCTTTTGGAGCTAGAGAACTTTCGGAGCGGGACTATCAATTTAAAATACAAGTCAATTGGGTATCTGAAAGAAATACGGAGCTTCTCTTTCAAAGGTTAGAGCAATGTGCAGCTCAACATCCTCAAAAAATGATTGCCAATCAAAAAGCATTTGATTTGCCAGCAAGATTGTGGCATTATTTAATTGACAAGTGCAGCATTTCCGCCGACAAAAAGTGGATTGACCTTAGCAAGAAAAAGGGCAGACAACTCGCCGAACTTTTGGCCAATGACCTCTATTCCGTTTCTGGAAAAACTACCTTCAAAGAAGAGTTTGTCACATGCGGTGGTGTCGCTCTAAGCAGCATCAACCTAAAAACAATGTCCAGTAAGTCGTGCCGAGGTCTTTACTTCGCTGGAGAAGTGTTAGACATTGACGGCATTACAGGTGGCTTCAATTTTCAAGCAGCTTGGACCACAGCCTTTATAGCCGGTCAATTGGCATAAATATTGGAATTAAAACTATCCCTGAAACTTGATTAATGTGTCTAATTCACACCAACAATTTCTATGATGAAAGTCAAATCGGTGTTGGGTGGAATAAATCCTCGTCCGCTTGCACCATAGGCCAAATGAGAAGGCACATAGAAGAAGGATTTTTCGCCAACTTTCATGCCAGCTAAGGCCTCTTTGAAGCCTGAAATCAACTGGGCATCTGGAGAGACTTTCATAGCGGCAGCCTCGTACATGCCCATTTGCTCTTTTTCAGGATTGAATTTGCCGTAGCGTTCTTCACATTCCTTGCGGTTGGAATCAAACAAAAGGCCGTCTGCAAAGTACCCTTCATAAAAAACTTGGGCCATGCTTCCAGTGGTTAACTTTTCGCCTTTCCCAGGAGTAATAACGTAAACCTTAAGTCCTGAGGCGTTGGTCTTCGCCTTAGAAATATAGTCGTTTAGAGTAGGAAGTAATTCTTTCGCAGCTTTTATGGACAATGCATCGGCTTCTTCTCTCAGTTTTATTGCCTTTTCAGCAGCCTCTTCAGCGCGTTTTTCCATTCGAGGCAATTCCTCGTTCCAAGCCTTCAAGGCGTCATAGGATTTGACTTTACTGCCTTTTCTTATGATGTTCAATTGTTCAATTACAACTGGATGATTTGGTTTGTCTCTGGTCGTTGCTACATTTGAAATACTATCTTGGATATCCAAGCCCATGACCAATTTGCCAAAAACCGTATGTCGGTTGTCCAAATGAGGGGTAGGGATTTCGGTAATAAAAAACTGGCTGCCATTGGTTGACGGTCCTGAATTGGCCATGGACAAAATTCCAGGCTGGTCATGCTTGAGTTCGGGATCAAACTCATCGCCAAAACTATATCCTGGACTTCCGCTTCCCGTTCCTTTTGGATCACCCCCTTGAATCATGAAGTTGTTGATGACGCGGTGGAAAATGATGCCGTTGTAATAGGGTTTGTTCATGTATTGTTGGCTGACCTGCGGGTGTTTACCTTCTGCTAAGGCCACGAAGTTGGCTACGGTTACAGGAGTTTTGTCGTAATAGAGTTCTGCAATCATGACCCCTTTATTGGTGACAAATTCCGCATAAAGTCCATCTGGCAAGTCGGGGTATTTTTCCTTACAAGAGGTGTTGCTCAAAAGTCCTAAGACGGCTAAAAATAGAATGTAATTTTTCATCTTTGAATGATTTAATTTTTGTTTTGGGTGATACTTTTTAAAAATACTTTGCAACGGAGCGGAACATTGGGACCTACCAAATCGCCGTCGCCATAGTAGCCATAGGCTAATTGAGATGGAATCAAAAACTCGGCTTTTTGCCCAGCAGACATCAGTTTCAATCCTTCTCTTAGCCCTTTAAATAGCGCTTCTTGATCCATGACATAGTTTTGATTGGCAGTACTCTCTTCAGGATAAACCAAATTGCCGTTCAAGTAAGCAATGCTTAAATCAAAATTGATGGTGTCTCCGAATTGGGGTCTGTAATCGTCAGCATAAGTATTTTCTGTTATGCTGTACCAAAATCCGCTTTCTGACGGAATAAACTTGGATTGAGGTAACATATCCATAATGGATTTAATGGCTTCTGATTCAGCGGCATAACGATTTTTGGCCCGTTCTACTGATTGTTCAAATCGATCTGTTTTGCTGTGATCAACAGGACGTCTGGCTTCCTGATGCTTGCAACTCAAGACAGCTAGCAATCCGAACAGAAACATTAACCTTTTCATTGGGACAATTCTTTTTGATGACTTGCTAAAACCTTTAAAAAATAGTTTTCCGTGGCTTCTAATGACCTTAAACTTTTGCCTCCTGCGGCATTTTTATGTCCTCCTCCGTCGAAATATTTTCTTGAGAACGAATTGACGTCGAAATCACCCTTTGATCTCAGAGATATTTTAACCAAATTTTCGTCTTTTTGTTCTATAAATATAGCTGCAAAAATAACATTCTGCAGCGACAAAGCGTAATTTACAATACCTTCTGTATCACCTTTTTGGTAATCACAATCGTCCAAATCCTGTTGAGACAAGGTGATGTATGCCGTTCTTTGGGTTGAAACAATTTTTAAATTTTGTAGTGCCCGACCGAGCAGTTGAAGGCTTTTTAATCGATTAGTGTCATAGACTTTTTCATGAATTGCGGTACTGGCAGCTCCTTTGTCAATGAGAGTAGCCACTACGCGATGTGTAGTACTGGTTGTAATACTGAATTTAAAAGAACCCGTATCAGTCATGATTCCTAGGTACAGGCAATTCGCTATTTCTGGACTAATGACATCGGGATTTTTTGATGCGATGAAATGATAAACCATTTCACATGTCGAGCTCATTGCTGTATCGGTTATCACGTAATCGGCATAATCCGAAGGCTGCTGGTGGTGGTCAATCATTACTTTGACACCTTGAAAATTTTCCAAAGCTTTGCTGACCAGTCCTGCTCTATGGGGAGCATTAAAATCTAAGATAAAGACGATGTCAGCCTCATGAAAACAAGAGTCACATTCCGACGCTTGAGTGTCGTAAACTAAAATGTCTGAAGCCTGAGGCAGCCATTTCAAGAAACTGGGAAAATCATTGGGAACAATCACAGTAACGTGATGCCCAAATTGACAGAGGTAATGACTTAAGCCTAAGGCAGAGCCAATGGCATCGCCGTCAGGGTTTTGGTGACCTACCAATACAATTTTGGAAGGTTTTTCGAGCAAGGTATGAATCTCTTGTTGCTGATTTTTTGACATGGACGCTAAGATACAATTTATCCAATCACATAAAAGCAGAACATCTTGGGTTTTTTAGTAACTAACTGTTTAGGTCTTTCAAACATAAACTCTTACTTTTGCGCCCAATAAAAAAAACAATATGGCAACAAATAGAACATTTACCATGCTTAAACCCGATGCGGTAAGAAACGGTCATATCGGTGCAATTCTTCATAAAATCAGTTCTTCTGGTTTTAGAATCGTCGCGTTAAAAATGACACAATTGACAACAGCTGACGCTGAGACATTCTATGCAGTTCACAAAGAAAGACCATTTTTTGGGGAGTTAGTGGCCTACATGACAAGTGGACCGATCGTTTCTGCAATTCTTGAAAAAGAAAATGCCGTAGAAGATTTTAGAACTCTGATTGGTGCCACAAATCCAGCCGATGCTGCCGAAGGGACGATCAGAAACTTGTTTGCCACTTCAATTAGTGAAAACGCCGTTCACGGCAGTGACAGCGATGAGAACGCGGCCATTGAAAGCGCTTTTCATTTTTCTGGACGCGAACAATTTTAAGGATATTTTGAGTGATCCAGCACCCGCTATTCGCGGGTGTTTTTATTTGAGGTAAATGGTATCAATTTGGAATTCAAAACTTTCATTGACTTTATTGCCTATCAAGAACGCCAGTTCACTTAATGACTTACCCTCAAAATTGGGCAGAGACAAACGGCGTCCTCTAAAGACTGGATAGAAATCACTCAACAACAATTCTACAATTTCCCATTCACCTGTTGTTTTGACATTTTGAATGAATGAATATTGATCAGAAGATTTTTCTTTGAGTCGCAGTTGGTAGGACTTGCCGTCACCTTTGATTTTTATGCAAATGAATTCATAGTCCGACACGTTTGCCCGTAGAGGTTTTCTGACAGAAGAAAACCCACCATTGTTGGCGGTTGATACTTGACCCTTGAATAAACCAATTCCTTTGGAAGTGGAGAGTATTTGTCCTTGAGATTTTCCTCCCATGACTCTGTCATCCACAATGGACCATGATTCTATTTCAGACGATTGGCTGAAATCACAAAGAGTTAAAGTTTGCCCAGGTGGTGCTTGGCTTGTCATAATAAGAACTGTTAATAGTTTGATCATTTTAAAAAGAGATCTTCGATCAATTGGTCACCCAGATGTTCGTTTAAAAGAGAGATTATTTTTTGCTTGCCATAGCTCAATTCTTCGCGAAGCACAGAAGAACTGAGAATCACGTGTAGGCACTTGTTTCTGTATGAAATGCTAGTGGTGTAGTGATTGACCCCTGCTCCCATGACCTCTTTCCAAGCCACTTCAGCCCGAACCTTGTTTAGCCCAGTTTTAAGCTGTTTTTGCTCAACAAAAGACCCTAAGATGTCTTCCAATTTTTTACCATCTCGTGATTGACTCATTCCTCCTGCAGCATTATGGGTTCAAAACGTCTGTAGGTGTATTCAGTCGTGGTGGAGTCTTTCCTCAAAATTAGCTTGTCGTTGGTCAATGTTACAACTTGCATGCGAAAGCTGTCAATTAAGTTTTTTTGATAGATCCACCAACGATGGTCCTCTTTACGGATTGAAAATACACTCTGATTTTCTGATGCTTTAAAATTTCCATCGAATTGGGGCACAACTTTTTGAAAAACGCCCGATAGTGAATCTCCGAAGGCGTAGTGATCGATATTGAAACTGGCCTTAAAAGTTTTAACGACTTTCCCATCTGTTTTAACGGATTGGATTTCCCAAAAACCTTCTAATTGGCTAATGTCTGAACTCTGAAGACCACATCCAAAAACAAAAAAACTACAAATTATAATGATGAGTTTTTTCATAAATAATGGAATTGATAGGATTGCTGAACTGCTTTGACTGCCTTTTCGGTCCGGTCGTGATGGGTGTCGCTAATAAAAATCTGCCCAAAAAAATCATCGTCAACCAGTTGTATGATTTTACCAACGCGCTGTTCGTCCAACTTGTCGAAAATGTCATCCAATAGAAGCAAAGGAGTGATTTGTTTTATGGATTTAATAAAGTCGAATTGCGCCAATTTAAGTGCTATAAGAAAGGATTTTTGTTGCCCTTGACTTCCAAATTTTTTGATCGGATAGCCGTCAATAATAAATTGCAAATCGTCTTTGTGAACTCCAACTGTACTGAACTGAGCAATACGATCTTTTTGAAGGTTATTGTTCAATAGAGTTTCAAAATCCTGATCGTTCAAATCACTTTGATAGATCAATTCGACAGACTCAGTGCCGCTGCTGATAGCGGCGTAGTGCTTCGTCAATATGGGCCCAAATCTTTTGATGAATTCATTTCTTGTGACATGAATGGTCTTACCCAATTGTACCATTTGATCGTTGTAAATTTCAATACTAGACGGATTGTAAGTATTGTTTTTGGCAAAATACTTGAGCAAGGCATTTCTTTGTGCAACAATTTTTTGGTAGTGAATGAGCTGCTCCAAATAGGTTTTGTTGCTTTGAACAATAACGCCGTCCATAAATTTTCGTCTGGTTTCACTTCCTTCTGTTATCAGGTCACGATCCGCAGGGGAAATGATAACCGCTGGTATCAAGCCAATGTGGTCGCTTAACCTGTCGTATGCCTTATTGTTTCTTTTGACAATCTTTTTTTGACCATGCTTGAATGACACTACAATTTTGTCTTCTTTCTCATCCTGATTGTAGGTGCCATTAATCACAAAAAAATCTTCCTGATGACGAATGTTTTGAGCAGATATGGGATTAAAATAGCTTTTGCAAAATGACAAATGATAAATGGCATCGAGAACATTGGTTTTGCCTTTGCCATTATCGCCAACGATACAGTTGATTTTTGACCCAAAATCGAAGCTTTTTTGTTCGAAGTTTTTGTAATTGAGTAAAGAAAGATGCTTTAAAATCATAGATGCAGGAATGCTGCTAAGGCACTGAGTTCGAAATTACGATATTTTTGACTTCTAATTCTTGATATTTGTTATATTTTTGCGCTCAAATAAATACTAATGGCAACTTACAAGAAACGCGGATATAAACCGAAATCTAAATCAGAAGCGATTGAGGCTCTCGAAAAAGCTTCAACAACTGCGGGAGTTTTTAATACTTTAGACCAAGGAGCTTCTAAGACGGAAATGTGGGTCATCAAAAACCAGAAATTCATTTATGCGGTTCTCGCTTCTGTTGCTATTCTAGTATTAGGTTCTTTGGCTTATCGCAAATATGTAAGCGCTCCTAAAGCCGCTGAAGCAGCCGATGTGTTGTATGAGGCTCAAGTTCTTTTTGATGCTGCTTTTATAGCTTCTCCTCAAGATTCTCTATTTAATCTTGCGCTTCAGGGTGAAGACGGTAAGTCAGGCATGTTGGGTGTTATCGACAATTATGGCAGTACTGGATCTGGCAATTTGGCGAACTATTATGCTGGTATTTTATATTTGAATTTAAAAAATTACCCAAAAGCCATCGAGTACCTGAGCGAATTCGATACTGATGATTTGCTTTTAGAGTCTGTAGCCAAGGGAGCCATTGGAGATGCTTTTGTTCAACTGAACCAGCTTGAAGAAGGGTTGGATTATTATGTTAAGGCTATCGAAGCATCGACAAATGATTTTACTACTCCAATGTTTTTAAGTAAAGCGGGTCAACTTGCCTTGCAACTCAATAAAGCAGAATTGGCTTTGGCCTATTTTGAGCGCATCAAATTTGAATATCCCACGAGCAATCAGGCTGTATCTGTTGATGAGCTAATTGGAAAAGCTGAAGTCTTGGCGAAATAATGGCAACAAACATGCGCCATACCGAAGCGATTAGTCGCATTCCAATGGCGGATCAACTCCGAATTGGAATTGTAGTCGCTGAATGGAATGGCGATATTACTCAAAATCTATTTCAAGGAGCTCTAGACACCTTATTGGCACTCGGCGTAAGTGTAGACCGCATTCAGCGTTCAAACGTACCAGGAAGTTTTGAATTGATTTACGGATGCAGAAGCATGTTAAATAATCGTCTTGACGCGGTCATTGCAATTGGGAGTGTCATTAGGGGCGAAACCAGCCATTTCGATTTTGTTTGCCAAGCTGTTTCATATGGTATAGCCGAACTCAATCTGAAAGGAGAGACACCAGTTATTTTTTGTGTTCTTACGGACGATACCTTAGAGCAAGCTCAGTCACGATCAGGTGGAAAGCTTGGAAATAAAGGGAGCGAGGCTGCTGTGGCAGCCGTTCGCATGGCTCTTTTGAAAAAGGAAAATTTAGGTTGAGTATTTCTAAAATGGGACTCAATGTCTGTTTTTAATTGCTTAATTTAGTCCTTTCAAATCTTCTGTTTTGCGAATTAACTTTTTTAAACAACGCCAAAACCGGCGCTATAATTACACCCCAAGATACTACAAGGGGAAAGAACTCGATAATCCATTTGCTTTGGGTTCGCGGTTTGAGCAATATCGAGAAATCACTAACTCTGGTGACATTGCCTCGCAATGGCGAGAGGATCGTAAAAACAGCAGAACAAGAGGCAATAGGGGTGTTTCTCGACGGATGCTCGTAATTTTAGTTATTTTAATCTTACTGGTGCTGTATATTTTAGACTTTGATTTATCGATATTTTTCAGGAATTAAACCATGACAGACTGCATCAAATTATTGCCCGATCATGTGGCCAATCAGATTGCAGCTGGCGAGGTGGTTCAACGGCCGGCCTCAGTGGTAAAAGAGCTGCTCGAAAATGCTATCGACGCTAAGTCAACTGTCATTCAGCTCGTAGTCAAGGACTCTGGAAAGACCCTGATCCAGGTCATTGACAATGGCACAGGTATGAGTCCTACCGACGCGCGTTTGAGCTTTGAACGTCACGCCACTTCAAAAATTAAATCGGCCGAAGACTTATTCAATTTGAACACAAAAGGTTTTAGAGGAGAGGCTTTGGCAAGTATTGCTGCTGTGGCTCAAGTGGAATTAAAAACTAAACGTCCCGCCGATGAGGTCGGTTGTCTCATCAAAATGGAAGGAAGCAAAGTCATCGACCAAGGGGTGACAACCTGTTCGACAGGTTCTTCTGTATCGGTTAAGAATTTGTTTTTCAACATTCCTGCACGGCGCAATTTTTTAAAATCAGATGTCGTTGAATTTAGGCATATAGTGGACGAATTTCACCGGGTTGCTCTGGCTCACGAGCAGATTAAATTTGTATTGAATCACAATGGCACCGAATTGTTTCATCTTCCAATTTCCAATCTAAAGCAGCGAATAGTTGGAATTTTCGGTCAAAAAATCAGTGATAAACTGGTCCCCATTAGCGAGGATACTGACCTGGTTGAAGTGTCCGGTTTTGTTGGAAAACCAAGTCACGCGAAAAGGAGCAAGTCAGAACAACTTTTGTTTGTCAACAACAGATACATCAAAAATCCTTATCTCGCTCATGCCATAGAGAACGCCTTTGAAGGTTTGTTAGCACCTCAGTTTCGACCCAGTTATTTTTTGTTTTTAAAGGTTGACCCTCAAACAATTGACATCAACATTCATCCTACAAAGACCGAAATTAAGTTTGAGGATGATCATAGTATTTATGCAATTTTAAGAGCGTCAGTTAAACACAGTTTAGGCCAATACCAAATCGCTCCAGTCTTGGATTTTGAGGATAATGTTGATCTTGGTCCTTCGTACAGTACCATGAAACAAGATGCCGTCACACCAGAGGTTTCGGTCAATCAAAATTTCAATCCATTTGAACCCTCTCCAAAGGAATCTGCATTTAAAGCAAACAAAACATCAAATGGAAACTGGGACAGTTTATACATAGGCTTACAATCGTCTTCAAATTCAGAAGAAGGTGATTCAATGGATTTTGACAATGACACCAGCAGTCAGTTAGCAGCTTTTGATGCTCCAGAGCAGTTGCAGGCCAAGTGTTTTCAGTTGCATCGCAAGTATATTGTCAAACCACTCAAAAAAGGCTTGTTGTTAGTTCACCAAAATAGGGCTCATCAAAGGGTGCTCTATGAAGAAATCTTGCACAAACTTAGCAATGCTAAGGGCAATTCTCAACAATTGCTCTTCCCTGTAGATTTGGATTTTAACCAGCAAGAAAAATTGGTCATTGAGGAATTGCGCGACAGTTTGGATCATATTGGCTTTCAGTTTGAAGGAACAGATCGTCTGGTGCTAACGGGAATCCCGACCATTGTTCCCGAGTCTGAAGTTGGTTCTGTTTTAGATCGTTTGATCGAGACGGCCATATCCGAAAACTCGGATCATCATTTCAGCCAGTCCGACTTATTAGCCACGGCCATGTCCAAATCTCTAGCTGTTGCTTCAGGAAAAGTGCTAGGGCAAGAAGAACAAATAGATCTGCTCGACAAGCTATTTGCCTGCCAGGCACCCAATATGTCGCCAGATCAAAAACCAACATTTTCTACTTGGTCACTCGAAGACATCGATCAAAGCTTTTAATTCATTTACTATGAGAGGAATTAGCGATACCGTTAAACATTTAATTTTCATCAACCTTATTGTTTTTGCGGGTGCCTTTTTTCTGGGAAACAAGGATTTGTTTTTTGAGTGGTTTGCTCTTTATTTCCCTCACAACGACTTGTTTAGGCCTTGGCAACTGGTTACTCATATGTTTATGCATGGAGGTTTTGAGCACATCTTGTTCAATATGTTTGCGCTTTGGATGTTTGGCACAACTGTTGAACGGGTAATGGGTCAAAGGAAATTTTTGTTCTTTTACTTGTCTTGTGGGCTGGGAGCTGTCTTTTTGAGTTTTGTGGTTTATTACTTTCAAGTGATGCCACATTTGACAGATCTCCAGAATGCTGGTTTTTCAGATGATTTGATTACGAAATTAATGAATCTAGATATTGTGAGAGGCGATCGATTTGAAGGCAAATTGCTTTTCGAAAAAATGGGTCCTTTGTTGGAAGGTTATGGACTAAATGCCCAGTCATTGAATAACGACTTATTTATGGACATTTTCAAATTGAACACGATGAATTTTCAGTCTATGGTTGGCGCTTCGGGTGCTATTATGGGTGTGTTGGTAGCCTTTGGAGTGTTATTTCCGGAGCATAAATTAATGCTCATCTTCTTGCCAATACCAATCAAGGCCAAGTATTTTATTCCTGCCATCATCGCTTTGGATTTGTTTTCTGCGCTTACAGGAGTGTCTATCTTCAGTCCAAGTAATACGGCTTATGTCGCCCATATTGGAGGCGCAATCACTGGATTCGTCATCATGTATTTTTGGAAAAAGAATCAATTTGATAAATACCGCTGGAACTGATGACGACCTGGTGGAACAAATGGCAAGATACTTGGCGTAACTTCGACGTGTTTAATCGCATTATAGTGGTCAACGCTTTTGTTTTTGTGGTCGTTTCCATTTTTTCCATTTCTGGCCTCAATACGCAATTTAACCTTCAAAACTGGTTAGCACTTCCTGTGAATTTTTCCGATTTGTTATACCAACCGTGGTCGGTATTTACCTATGGATTTGTGCATTTCGATCTTTGGCATTTTTTCTTCAATATGCTGGTCTTTTATTACTTAGTTCAGTTTTATCAAAATTTGGTCAACCCAAAGCTTACGCTTAATGTGTTTTTTATGGGCATTTTGGCAGGTGCAGCATCCTTTCTGTTCATCAATTATTTGTTACTTCAACTGTCCTTTCCTTTGCAGAGTGGCGCTTTGATTGGGGCTTCTGCAGGTGTTAGAGCGTTGTTGATTTTTTTGGCTGTCTATGTTGCAAATTATCGCGTCCGTTTGTTCATGTTCACGGTTGAAATGAAATACATTGGTCTGGCTGCGGTGTTTTTTGATTTTCTCGGTTTGATCGGGCCGAATTCTGGTGGCAATTTGGCTCATTTGGGTGGAGACTTGTTGGGCGTGGTTTATGCCTATCAGCTCAAGCAAGGATTGGATATTGGTAAAGGCTTTGAACGTTTGATGTCTACCTTAGTTGGATGGTTGAAATCTGGTCAAAACAAGGGATTTAAAAAGGTGTATCGACAAAGAGCTTCCAACACCATGGCTGGTCATTCAAAAGAAGATTTTCAATCTTTCAACCAACAGAAACAAATCGATTTGATCTTGGATAAGATCAGTAAAAGTGGCTATGAAAGTTTATCCCAACAGGAAAAGGATTTTTTGTTCCGATCTGGTAAATAGTTGGTATGAGGAAGTTGTTGAAACATTTTGTTTTTATTATCAACGTTTTAGTGGCATTGCTTACCGTCTGCGGGTATTTACTCCCTTTCCTCAAACCAAGCCAATTTAAAATCCTTTCTGTCTTAAGTCTTTTTCTGCCCGTATTGATTGCAGTTAATTTGATTTTCGTTTTGTATTGGATCATTCGTTTCAAACGTAAAGTTCTACTTTCTGCTATAGTCTTGTTATTAGGTTTTCCCTACTTGTCATCACTGTATAGCTTTGACAACGACGTCGTCGAATCAGACCTGAGCGTTATGAGTTTTAATGTGAGGCTTTTTAATTTGTACGATTGGATTAGTGAAGATAATATTCCGGAGCGCATTGCTGATTCAATCATGCGTGCTTCCCCCGACGTTGTGTGCATACAAGAATTTTATTCTGGAGCCAATTTTGTCATGCCAGATTATGAGTACCGCTATTTACACATCAAGAACCAAGGATCCAAAGTAGGACAAGCCATATATTCGAAATACCCAATTATTGACAAGGGTTCCGTTGGATTTGAAAACACAGCAAACAACGCTATTTTTGCCGATGTGGTCATTGACTCGGATACGATCCGCATGTATAACCTTCACTTGCAGTCGTTGAAAATTACAGCTGATGTAGCAGCAATATCCCAAGAGGAGGCTCAGTTTCTGGTGAAAAGCATGGGCAAAACCTTTGTGAAGCAAGAAAATCAAATGGAACAATTTTTGGCTCATCTAGCGACTTCCCCATACCCAGTTGTGATTGCCGCAGATTTGAATAACACCGCATATTCCTATGTTTACAGCCGTTTGACCGAAAAAGTATTGGACGGGTTTAAGAGAGGAGGAGAAGGGTTCGGACCTACCTTTAATTTCAGATCTTTTCCGGTGAGGATTGACTTTATTTTTACTGACATTAGATTTTCTACTTCCAGTCAGCGTGTGCTTCAATGGAAGCTTTCCGATCATCACCCAGTTATTTCAGAAATTCAATTGCGCTAACTTTGAAGCAAGTTTAACGGTAATCGGAGCAAGTAACTTTTGGACGCTGGGCCTAAATTAAACAATAAATCTAAGAGGCTTAGATTGGGTACGTAGCCATTTTCGTTTTCAAAAACTTGAATGTATCGGGGTGTATTTGGGCCATCCAGTTGAGGGTTTACCATTCCTCTCCAATCCGAACTGCTCGTAGGTTTGAGGTATGTTGAACTGAACTTTTTTGGCACATCCAATTCCAAGAGTTCAAACAACATATTGATGCAATTCATGTTGAAATCAAACAATTTTTCCTCATGATGGTCAAATAGCAACTTAAGGTCGTCTTTGTAGAATTCAAAAAACGGAGAATTGCTGTAGGCTGTTGATATGCTTTTCCAGTGTTGCTGTCTCCATGAATGATCTTGACTGATCAGCACGTCTCGATAAAGTTGTCTATTTTTTTGGGTGAACTGAACTGGGACAGTCAAATCTAAAGGTCCGTTAGGGGACAAAATTCTGGTCCTGTTGCGGTAGGTTTGCTTTTGATAGTTGTCATTTTGCTCCCAGGTGATGTCTCTGATTTGAGATACAATTCCTCCAGTCCAGATGGAAGGGAAATAGGTAGGGTGCAGAATAACCGTCACATTAAATCGATTTGCGATGTTTCCAGCGTCTATAGCCCCACCATCCTAAGATTACGGCAAGGAAGGGGATGAGATAGGAAACAGGTTTGCCACTTCCACCGACAGTAGTAAATAATCTTTCCCATCTGATTTTGCCAAATCCACTGCCATTGGTGTCCCAACTCATCCATACAAAAACGGGCTTGCCAACAACATGATCAAAAGGCACAAAACCCCACACTCTGGCATCTTGCGAGTTGTGGCGATTGTCGCCCATCATCCAATAATAGTCTTTATTAAAAGTGTATTTATTGGCGACTTTACCGTTGATCAAAATAGTGTTGCCCTCAATTTTTAAGTCATTGTTTTCATACACCCTGATGACCCTTTCGTACAGGGGCAAGTTGTCTAATGACAAGGCTATCGTTTGACCAGCCTTGGGGACATAGAGCGGTCCGAAATAATCGTAATTCCAAGGATATCTGTTGTCGTTAGGAAAAATACCGGATGCTGCCTTTCCTGGTTCATCAATGTCTCGAACCAGTTTCTCAACATTCGGATTGTTTTTAAAATCTCCGATGATGCCATCGCTAATGGCCATGAATTTATACGTATTCTGTCGATTAATAATTCCGAAAGGATCCGTAATGCCGTACAATTCTCTCATGTTTTTAGCGTCGAATTGATAGGATTTGGGTTGCACCAAATAGGAGAATTGGAGTTGTGCACGGTCGGGCAATACATTTCTTTTACCATTTATGTGAACATAACCATCTATCACCTCTAGGGTGTCTCCAGCTACTGCAACACATCGTTTGACATAATTGGTCTTTTTGTCTATCGGTTTGTAGTAATATTTATCCGTGTAGTACATGTTCATCATGGTATCGACTGGCCAGTTAAACACGACGATATCATTCCTTTCAATCTTTTCAAAACCAGGAATTCTCATGTAAGGCAATTCCAATTTGGGCAAATATGATTTGACATTCAACAACGGTAAAGTGTCATGAACCATGGGCGCTGCAATGGTGGTCATTGGAATTCTGGCACCGTAATGCACCTTGCTAACGATAAGAAAATCTCCGACGAGCAAGGTTTTTTCTAAAGAAGATGTGGGAATCACAAAGGGCTGAAAAAAATAGGTATGAACAAATGTAGCAGCAACAACTGCAAACAATATGGAACTCACCCAATCTCCTGAAGTAGATTTGGCATGCAAGCTGCGATTTTCGACGTAACGAATGTCCGTTGAATAATTAACAACAAACAAATACAGCCCTAAAGTAACCACAACCAGAAAGGTGTCTAATTTGCTGTTTCTTCCAAAACTCCTGCAGGTTTCTACCCAAGTTACGGGAAGCATGATCAAGTTGATGACAGGTAAAAACAATAACGGCACCCAATACCATGGTCGATTAATGATGCGCATTAAAATGAAAGCGTTGTAGATGGGTACAAAAGCTTGCCAAGATTTAAATCCTGCCTTGGCGTAGAGTCTCCAAGTGCCCAATCCATGTAACAACTGAATGGATAGAAAAAGCACTAATAAGTTTGTAAAGGTCATATGAAAATCTTTTGATATAGGTAGTTTATACTGCTATATTGTTACACGTTATTTTGGGTTACCAAGAACATCTTGCATGGAAAAAACCCCTTTTTTTCCTAATATCCACTCTGCGGCTAACAAGGCTCCTTGAACGAATCCGTCTCGGTTGTGAGCCTCATGTTTGATACTAATCGTATCTAATGATGAAATGTAAGCTACTTCATGGGTTCCAGGCACTGAGCCTTCTCTTTTTGAACGAATTAATAAAGTGTCCTTACTTGATTTACCGGAGTCTAAAGTCCAATCGGAATATTTGGTTGTCGAAAGCACATCCTTTACCAAACTCAGAGCGGTTCCACTGGGAGCATCTTTTTTTTCTGTATGATGGGTCTCTGTAACTTCAATGTCATATTGCTTGAATTGACCCATCATTTGGGCCAAATACGCATTCAGTTTAAAAAAAACATTTATCCCAATGCTGAAATTTGATGCGTAGAGAAAACTTCCGTTTTTGGAGTTGCAGAGATTAGCAATCTCGGAATATTTTTTTAGCCACCCAGTAGTCCCTGAAACAACAGGTAATCCAGCCAGCAGAGCTACTTTGATTAATTCTGGAGCAACCTCCGGGGTACTAAAATCAATGGCTACATCGGCGTTTATAAAATCGATTGAAGTTTGTTGGCTGTTGATAACAGCAACTACTTCGTGTCCTTGACTTGTCGCCATCTCCGCGATTCGCCTGCCCATCTTACCATATCCTAGTAGCGCGATTTTCATGTCAGAAAACGAGATTTATTTTGACCCCAACCGAGGCCGAAAAATCATAACTATCAAATTGCAAGTTGGGCTGAAAACTCAGTTGGTCATCAATGTTGTATTGCAGTAGATGGGCTTGAACATTGGCATTAATGATGTTTAAAACATAGGCACCTGCAGCGACCAAAAGTGAAATTTCTTTATTCCGAGAAAGCACTTTTTGAGCCCTAACCAAGCCATCATTAGAAACCCTTGGATTTACTCCATCACCCCAAAATTCATCATCAGAAAATCCAGCAAGCCGTCTTTTATATGCATCTCTATAGCGGTTGTAATCTTCGTTATTCTTGATATAGAAATACACACCCGACCCTATGCCGGCGTACCAAATTGGTATCCAAAAATACTTTTTATTATAAGCTTGACCTAAACCTGGTAATACTGCTGAATAGAATGCTGCTTTTGCAGGAGTAAGAGGTTGGAAAATGTAGGCATTGATACTGTCAGCTTCTTGCACAGCAATCAAAGGAAGGTCAGGTCTGGCATCTTCCTCTTTAGCTTTATCTTGAGCCATAGCGGCTTGGCAAACCATGAAAAACCAAAATATAGGTATCAACTTACGATTCACCAGTTAATATTTTTTTCAATTCGGCCAAATCTTTTGGAGATTCAAAGGTAATGGTAAGCTTCCCTTTTCCGTCGGCTTTGGCAGTAATATGAACTGGCCTGCCCAGCGATTGAGACATTTTTTTTGCAGTCTCTGTAAAACTTTTACTCGAAACACGTGTCTTTTCAGCTGATTTTGGGTCAGTTAGTTTTCTTACCAAATCCTCAGTTTGTCTAACAGATAGACCGTTTGCAATGACCTTGTCATAAACGGTGAGCTGCTGGTTGGTGTCGGCTAAACCAATTAAGGCTCTTCCATGCCCCATGGAAACAAAGCCGTCTCTCATTCCAGTTTGGATGATGGGGTCAAGTTTTAACAGTCTCAAATAATTGGCTATGGTCGAACGGTTTTTGCCAACACGGTCACTGAGCTGTTCTTGAGTCAAATTAATTTCACTCAACAAACGCTCGTAAGACAAAGCGATTTCTATGGGGTCCAAATCTTGCCTTTGGATATTTTCAACTAACGCCATTTCCAAAGATTCGGTGTCATTGGCAATTCGAACAAATGAAGGAACGGTCTGAAGTCCTGCCAACTTAGCTGCTCTAAGTCGTCGTTCTCCGGAAATTAACTGAAATTTTTCGAATCCAACTTTTCTGACCGTAATGGGTTGGATGATGCCAAGCTCCTTTATCGAAGAGGCAAGTTCGGACAAGTTTTGATCGTTAAATTGCGTTCTAGGCTGAAAGGGGTTTACTTCAATACTGTTGATGTCCAATTCGACAATACTGCCGATAAGCTGCGCTGCATTTTTGTCCTGCGCCGACTGGATGTCATTCGCTGGGTCTTTGAGCAGTGCTGACAACCCTCTTCCAAGTGCTTGTTTTTGAGTGGCTTTGGCCATAAAAAAATTTATTTAGTAATGAGTTCTTTTGCCAAATCTATATAATTTTCGGCGCCGCGACTGTCAATATCGTAATTAATTATGGACTTGCCAAAGCTTGGAGCTTCACTGAGCTTAACATTTCTCTGAATAACTGTTTTAAAAACCATGTCACCGAAGTGCTGTCGCACTTCCGATTCTACTTGATTCGAAAGTCTTAACCGAGAATCATACATGGTCAGCAGCAATCCTTCAATATCCAAAGACGCATTGTGAATTTTTTGAATACTCTTGACGGTGTTAAGCAATTTGCCCAGGCCTTCTAGCGCAAAATATTCACATTGAATGGGAATCAATACAGCATCGGCAGCGGTGAGCGCGTTAAGTGTTAACAATCCCAACGAAGGCGCACAATCGATGAGAATATAATCGAAGGAATTTTTTAACGGCAATATGGCCTTCCTCAGCATGTATTCTCTTTCCTCTTTATCCACCAATTCTATTTCAATGGCGACCAAATCGATATGCGATGGAATAACCGAAACATTTGGAGAGCAACCTTCTATAATGCAATCTTGCGCTTCAGCGGTGTGCTCAAGCAGCTGATATGTCCCAAGGTTCTGAGCGTCGACATCTATGCCAAGTCCCGAAGTGGCGTTAGCCTGTGGATCAGCATCTATAAGAAGTACTTTTTTTTCGAGTGCCCCAAGGGAGGCCGCTAGGTTTACAGTTGTGGTAGTCTTTCCTACGCCTCCTTTTTGGTTGGCTATGGCTATAATTTTACCCATGTGGGGGATTTGGTTTTTAGACTCTAAAAATAATATTATTTGCCAAGCGGAAGAGAGAAAATCAATAAATCAATCAACAATGTTTTCACTTCCAAATTTCAAATGTGAAAAATTGAAGCATGATAAAAAAATGAATATATTTTGTACTTTGCTGACTCTAATAATTTATAATTTTCAAAACCATGAATTTATTTTTAAAACCTGCTTTGTTGGCTTTTTTGATTTTTGGATTAGGTCATATTTCAACTGCCCAAATCAAGAAAACAGCTTCTGTAGAGGGAATCACGGAGTATGAACTCAACAATGGTCTCAAGTTACTCTTGTTCCCCGACAATTCTTCACAAACTATAACCGTTAACATTACTTATTTGGTTGGGTCTCGTCATGAGGGCTATGGCGAAAAGGGCATGGCCCACTTGCTTGAACACCTTGTTTTTAAAGGAACTCCAACTCATGGAGATATTCCAAATGAGCTTACCGAAAGAGGAGCTCGTGCCAATGGTACCACTTGGTACGATCGAACCAATTATTACGAAACATTCAACGCTACTGAAGATAACTTGGAATGGGCTTTGGGTCTAGAATCTGATCGAATGCTCAATTCGTTTATTGCTAAAAAAGATTTGGATTCTGAATTTAGCGTTGTGCGCAACGAATTTGAAAGTGGAGAAAACTCCCCTTCGAGAACCTTGTCACAAAAGGTCATCAGAGCGGCCTACATGTGGCATAACTATGGCAATTCTACCATTGGTAACCGTTCCGATATTGAAAGAGTCCCCATCGCCAACCTCAAGGCCTTCTACAAAAAATACTACCGCCCTGATAATGCAGTCTTGATGATCACGGGTAAATTTGACGAAAAACGCACTTTAGAATTGGTTCAAAAATACTTTGGTCCTCTTCAAAATCCATCTGCTCCACTCAATGAAGTAGCCACTGTTGAGCCCGCACAAGACGGTGAGAAACGCGTTGAGCTGAGTCGTGTTGGTGACCTGCAATTGGTTATGGCGCTTTACCATTCTCCTTCAGGTTCCGATCCCGATTATGCAGCCTTGACTTTGGCTCAAAATGTATTGACCGATGCGCCTTCGGGCAGACTGTATAAGGCTCTGGTTGAAACTCAATTGGCCTCCAGTGTCTATGCATCAAACCCATTTACCAAAGAACCTGGGTATATCAATTTCAACGTCAGTGTACCATCAGAAAAATCGCTCTCTACTGCCGAGGAGGTTTTGAAAAAGGTCTTAGACGAGTTGAAATCTAATCCAATTACTGTAGACGAACTTAACCGATCAAGATCTAACATTATGAATCAATTGGATCAGCTCAGCAGAAATTCAGGTGTTATGGGTACTTACATGAGCGAGTTTATTGGTGCAGGGGATTGGCGTTTGTCTTTCATTCATCGAGATCGAATCGAAAACACTTCACTCGACCAAGTGAATGCTGCGGTGCAGAAATATTTTATCCCAACCAACCGAACCATTGGCACTTTTATTCCAACAGACGCGCCAGAACGTGTTGAAATTCCTCACACCGAGGGAGTTCAGGATTTGGTAACCTCCTACAAAGGCAAAAAAGCTATGGATGTTGGGGAAGACTTTGACGTTGCCTATGACAACATTCAAAATCGACTGGACGCAGGAGTGTTGCCTAATTCTGGCATCGAATACGGCTTTATCGAAAAGGCCAACCGAGGAGAAACAGTTACATTGTCTTTGGCCATCAGAGCTGGTAATGTCGATCATTTTATGAATCAAGGCATGACAGCTAATTTTGTGTCAGCCATGCTTGACAAGGGGACAAAAACGCGGTCAAGACAAGACATCGAAGATGCATTGAGCGAAATCAAGTCCTCGGTTTATTTCAGCGGCAGTAATGGTAAAGTGTTTGCCAACATCAATACTACTAAAGAGCATTTGATGACGGCACTAGAGATAATGACTGACATGTTAAAGAATCCCATCTTCGACGCGAACGAGTTGGAAAAGATTAAAACGGAACGATTAGCAGGTCTAGAGGCCAGTGCCTCTGATCCACAATTTGTTGCAGTGCAGCGCATGAGCCAAATCAATCAATTTTATCCAAAAGGCCATCCCAATTACAGTCCAAATTATGACGAGCAGGTGGAAATGATCAAGGCTGTTAGTGTTGATAAATTACGCGCTTACCACAAGTCTTTTTATGGCATTTCAGACAATGCTTCCCTAGTTGCTATTGGCACCATGGATGCGGGTATGGTGAAAGCCTTTTTCGAAAGTAATTTTGCCGACTTTAAATGTGATAAGCCGTTTGCAGACATCAAAGACCCCTATCGCAATAACATTGCTGCTAACGAAAACCTTATTACTCCAGACAAGAAAAATGCTTTTACCATTGGAATGTTGGCTATTGAAGCGACTGAAACCGATATGGATAACGCGGCCCTACAGGTGGCTGGAACTATTTTTGGAGGAGGATTTTTAAATTCGAGAGTTGCAACCCGACTGAGACAACAAGATGGGGTAAGTTATGGCGCTGGCGCTCAAGTGAGTTTAGATAGTTCACCAGACGACAAAAACTCGTCTCTAATTATATATGCCATCTACGCGCCTATGAATGCCGATAAGGTGCAGTTAGGTTTCAAAGAAGAGTTAGACCGATTTATTGCTGAAGGCATTACTAAGGAGGAGTTGGATAGTGCAGTTAACGGATGGGTTCAGGGCAAAACTGTTTCCAGAGCCAAAGACAATGAATTGTCTTCGTTAATCAATAATAATCTTTATTATGACCGAGACATGTCATTTCATGCTGACCTGGAATCCAATGTGACTGGCTTAACAGTTGATGCGGTTAATGCAGCGATTAAAAAGTACTTCAAACCTCTTAAGGACTGGACTGTCGTCAATGGGGGTGATTTCAAATAAAACATTTAGAAACTAAAAAGAAAGGCCGCTATTGCGGTCTTTTTTTATGCCATCAATTTTTGAAGAATGGAGATAGCCGCTTCGCTGATATTGCTCCCTGGACCAAAAATGGCTGCAACTCCATGATCGAGTAAAAAGTCATAATCTTGCTTAGGAATCACGCCGCCAACAATAACCATAATATCTTCACGGCCATAGTTTTTCAGTGTATTTATGAGTTCAGGGACAAGGGTTTTGTGCCCAGCTGCAAGGGAAGAAACCCCTAAAATATGAACGTCGTTCTCAACCGCTTGCTTTGCAGCTTCTTGAGGGGTTTGAAATAGGGGACCTATGTCTACATCAAAACCGAGATCGGCATAACCTGTGGCAACAACCTTGGCACCTCTGTCGTGACCGTCTTGGCCCATTTTGGCAATCATGATGCGAGGTCGTCTGCCTTGTTGTTCAGCAAAAATATCCGATAAGGCCTTGGCCTCATTGAATTTGGAATCGCTATTTAGAGCTTTTTGATACACACCACTGAACGTTTGAATGTCTGCCTTATACCTGCTGAAAACAATTTCTAGGGCATCACTTATTTCACCTAAAGTTGCCCGAACTCTAGCCGCTTTAATAGCCAAATCTAGTAAATTTTTATCTGATCGTGCTCCAGCTGTCAATTCGGCTAGTGCTTGGGATACCTCTGAAGAATTCCTTTTTGCTTTTAGGTTTTGAAGGCGCTCTATTTGAGATTTTCGTACCGCTGTATTGTCCACCTCGAGAATTTGCAAGTATTCATCTTCCTCGAGCAAGTATTCATTGACGCCTACAATGATGTCCTGTTTGGAATCTATTCTAGCTTGTTTGCGCGCCGCGGCTTGCTCAATCCTAATTTTTGGAATTCCGGCATTATTGGCCTCGGTCATACCGCCCATGGCCTCAATTTCTTCAATAAATACCCAGGCTTTTTGAGCAATGTCGTGAGTAAGTGATTCGAGATAATAACTTCCAGCCCAAGGATCTACAGTCTTGGTGATATTAGTTTCCTGTTGGAGATACAACTGTGTGTTTCTGGCGATTTGAGCCGAAAAATCAGTCGGCAAGGCTATGGCTTCATCTAAAGAGTTAGTATGCAAACTCTGGGTTCCTCCAAAGACGGCGGCGGCGGCTTCAATGGTCGTGCGAGCGACATTATTGAAGGGGTCTTGCTCAGTTAAACTCCAGCCGCTAGTTTGGCAATGCGTTCTCAAAATCAGGGATTTTTCGTTTTTAGGGTCAAACTGCCGAACCAGCTTTGCCCACAGCATTCGGGCGGCTCTCATTTTAGCGATTTCCATAAAATGATTCATGCCAATTCCCCAAAAAAAGGATAATCGCGGGGCAAAGTCATCGATGTCAATTCCAGCCTTAATGCCCTGACGAAGATATTCTAATCCATTGGCCAAGGTATAGGCCAATTCAATGTCGTTGGTAGCGCCCGCCTCTTGCATGTGATATCCCGAAATGCTAATACTGTTGAATTTGGGCATCTTTTTGCTCGTAAAAGAAAAAATATCAGATATGATCCGCATAGAAGGCTTAGGCGGATAAATGTAAGTGTTCCTGACCATGAACTCCTTTAAAATATCATTTTGGATAGTTCCAGAAAGCTGATCCAGAGAGACGCCTTGTTCTTCTGCCGCCACAACATAAAAGGCCATGATGGGTAACACTGCGCCATTCATTGTCATCGATACAGACATTTGGTCTAAGGGAATTTGATCGAACAAAATCTTCATGTCTTCAACGGAATCAATAGCCACTCCAGCCTTGCCCACATCACCCGTTACCCTTTCGTGGTCGGAGTCGTAGCCCCTGTGAGTTGGAAGGTCAAATGCAACGGACAGTCCTTTTTGTCCAGCTGCTAGATTTTTTCTGTAAAAATGATTACTTTCTTCAGCCGTTGAAAAACCAGCATATTGCCTGATGGTCCAAGGTCGGCTGACATACATGCTTCCATAGGGTCCTCTCAAATAGGGCGGTGTCCCTGCGCCAAAATTCAAATGGGCTAGTCCTTTAATATCCTTCTCAGAGTAGAATGGTTTGAGGGGAATCCCTTCGGCTGTTTGAGTTGAGAATGCCAAGGAGTTCTCAGACTTTAGGTCATGTTTACTCAAACTGATATGAACAACAGAATGTCTCATTGTTTTTCTTTAGCCATTCTACTGAATTCTTTTTCTGCTGCTAATCTAATAGGTTTGATGGATTTTGGATTAGAATCCTGATTAGTGTTAGGCCTTAGTCGTTCTATATTTGAGGTCATCTGTTCTTTCTTATTCACAAAAGCATTGGCACCTACGAGTACCTTGTCACCTTGGTCAAAGGATAGCTGTTCTTTTGTCGCGCTAGAAAGTACCATTGATGGTATGAAACCCGACTCTAGCCCGTGAAGAAAACCACCGCGGTTTTCTATTTGTTTGAACAAATTAAGCGCTTCTTCTGCCAATTTGTGGGTAAGATGATCGAGATAGTAACTCCCGTCAGCGGGGTTGTTTACTGCTTGAAAATGACTTTCTTTTTTGAGAATGAGTAATTGATTTCTGGCTATGCGTTGCCCGAAATCGTTGGGATAGTGGTATTGAAAATCATAGGGCAGATTGACAATAGAGTCCGCACCGCCGATGATTGCACTCATGCACTCGGTGGTGCTTCTGAGTAAATTAGTATTGTAGTCGTATATGGTTTTGTTGCGCTCGGTTGTTTTGGCCAAAATATGACATGGCGGGCGACCCAATTCTAAACCTTCGGTCAAAGATTCCCAAAGCCAGCGCAAAGCTCTAATTTTTGCGATTTCAAAAAAATAATCAGAACCTACAGCTACCTCAAACACAACAGAGGTCAGGGGCGATATTCCGTCTGCAAGGTTGAGGTACTCGTTGGCGTGAGACAGTCCAAAGGCCAGTTGCTCAACCATGTTGGCCCCTGAGTTTTGGTATAATTCCAAATTGACCAAAACTTGATTACGACAAGCGGTTGAGGTCTTTAGTCTCGATTTGAAGAGTTCGAGGTCAGCGGATTGGCTGTCGATCCAAAGTCCTGTTTTGGCCAGATGTCCGATAGGGTCAAGTCCTATAAATAGCCGCGATTGGAGGGTGTTGGACAATTGACCGACCTTGGAAAGACTGCTTTCGGCGCAGGGGACCTGAATGTGCCAGTCGATGTTTTGATCGGCATGGATGTTTAGAAGCTCTAGAGCTTCTTCCAAGGTATAGGCACCTCCTAAATAGATGCCATCGGCACCGCCTTTAATGGCTTTCAAAATCAATTGGGAAGTTGAACTGACCTCAGTGAATTCAACGTGCTCGACTATTTTCCACTCACCAGATCGATTGGGAATGTGAAGAGGATGGGATTCGTCGGCATGGTAAAACGGTGCGACTTCAATGCCTTCTGGACTTTTCCATCTCAGGCTATCAAAGGTCTGATTTTTGAGTTCTGAGGCAATTTGAGCCCGCCATTGTTCGGAGCTTACGCCTTCAAAATCCTCAAATAAACCTTGTTTGGACATTAAGACTTTTTGTTTATACTATCTTGAAATTCAATGATAAAAATATCCTCATTGGGTTGCTTAAGGAAAAAATGTTCTCTGCCGTATTCTTCCAATCCTTCATCTGTTTGAAGCTCTCGCCATTCTTCCTGATCTGTTTGAATGGCATCTCTGTAAAAGGACTTTTTCTCTTCGAGTTGATCAATTTCTTTGTTCAACTCTTTGTGGATTAGCCAAGAGTTGGCATCAAAAAACAACATCCAAATTAAAAATCCCACCCCAATCAAAAGAAACATGTTCTTGAACGGGCGCTTAAGATTTTTCCAAATGGTTTTGAATTTTAGTGATTTCATCTGTTTTTGATGAGTGATTTCGCAATATTGATAGCCACTGTATTGTGGTTGTTGTTAGGAATAATGATGTCGGCATGCACTTTGGACGGTTCGATAAATTCATCGTGCATAGGTTTTAAGGTGCTTTGGTATCGGTTGAGTATTTCAGTCAAATCACGACCCCGCTCTAGAGTATCTCTTTTTATGCGTCGGATCAGCCTTTCATCGGCATCGGCATGAACAAATAATTTGATGTCTAAAAGGTCTCTGAGTTGGGGGTCTGTAAGTACGAGAATGCCCTCGATGATGAGAACAGCGCTGGGTTCTGTTCTTAGGGTTTGGCCAGTTCTGTTGTGCTCCTCAAAAGAGTAGATGGGTTGGTCGACTGACTGACCCATTTTTAGCTGCTGGACGTGCTGGCAGAGCATTGGGAAATCTATGGAATTGGGATGGTCAAAATTGATCGCACATCGCTCTTCGTAAGACAAGTGCGAGTTGTCTTTATAATAGGAGTCTTGCGAGATTAAGTTGACTTGATCTTTTGACAGCTCCTCCAGGAGTTGATTGACTACTGTGGTTTTTCCGCAAGCTGTTCCTCCTGCAATGCCAATTATGAGCATAATCCTTGTCTTGTGTTGTCACAAAATTAAGATTATTTCTCAGCTTTTAATACATTACCGTCGTGCTTATTGTTTTCTGTTGGCAAGCAGGGGTGGGGGCTCTCCAGTAAATGGATTCCATCGGCCAATAGTCTTGGCGTCCATACCAACAGCTCTTAGCACAGCCCGATCGCCATACCGCTGTCTCATTTTGTCCATGGCTATGCTCAGATTGGCTATCTTTTCATCGTTTTCAAACAGGTGCATTTGTTGGCCACCTTCAACCAGATTGCTGAAACGGATGCCAACCAGTCGAACGAGCAGTCGTCTTTGATAGAGGTTTTTGTATAAATCCATAACTATAGGAATTAAGTTGTGATCCATAGCGCTATACGGAATTTGACGCTGCTGTGTGTAGGTCTGAAAATCGGAATAACGTATTTTCACGGTCACGCAGGCGGTTAGTTTGTTGCCGCGACGCAGTTGATAGGCCAAATTTTCTGCCATTGCAGTCAGTATGCTTTTCAGTTTGACGTGATCGGTAGTGTCTTTTTCAAATGTGCGCTCCGTTGAAATGGACTTTCTTTCTTGATAAGGGATGACTGGACTGTGGTCGATTCCCTGAGCTTTTTTCCAAATGTCTCTGCCGTGTTTTCCAAACACGTTTTGAAGCAACTCAACAGGCATTTCTTGCAGAGTTTGTATGTGTTTTACGCCCAAATCGCACAAGGCCTTGTAAGTCACTTGCCCAACCATAGGTATTTTTTTAACAGATAGCGGTGCTAAAAACGGTTTTTCATTACCCTTTAGGATTTGTATTTCGTTGTTTGGCTTGGCTTCTCCCGTAGCAATTTTTGAAACCGTCTTGTTGGCCGACAAGCCAAACGATATAGGCAGTCCTGTTTCTTTGATGATTTTTTGACGCAACTCTGATGCCAATTGTCTGCAGCCAAAAAATCTATCCATTCCACTCAAATCGATATAAAATTCATCGACAGAACTTTTTTCGTACAGCGGCACGGTGTCTTTTATGACTTCGGTAACCTGATTGGAAAATTTGGTATAAATGCCAGTATTTCCTCTTAAAACAATCGCCTCGGGGCACAAGTTTTTTGCCATGCGCATCGGCATGGCAGAGTGAATGCCAAAGCGACGGGCCTCATAGCTGCAGGAAGCTACGACACCACGATCTGATGTGCCTCCAATCAATACAGGCTTTCCAATCAGTCGATGATCCAACAAACGCTCGCAAGACACAAAAAAAGTATCTAAATCCATGTGAACAATAGCCCGTTCGTCTGTTGTCATGAGGCAAGTTGTTTAGGAGCTTGACTGTATCTTGGATCGGGAATCACAGGCAACTGATTCAATTGAGTTACCTCGATAACAAGGGCATCAAACTCTTCGACCACTTTTCCTTTAATGGCATAAACTCCACGTCCAATGACAGGGTATTTTTGAACCATAAGAGGAAAGTGTACTGTGTCGATAAATCGACCTTCACAGTCTAAAAAAGTACCAAAATACATGCGGTCTCCATTTTTAGTTCGGGTGCGTTTCAGAGCAATTAGATAAGCTGTTAGTTCAACAATTTGGTTAATGTAATGGGGTAAATCTTTTGCGCATAGGCCTTTTGAAATGGGTGTTTCTAGCAGGTCAAACGGACTGCACAATGGGAAGCCCAAAAGTTCAATTTCATCAAAAGCATTTTCGCTCATAGCGGTACTCAGACAAGGGATTTTATAGGACTTTGGCCGGATGCCAAAAAGATCGGTCAAATCATGCGCTCGCTGCTCTGAGGACAATTTGGAATGGGCTTCCCAAAGCAACTCACGTTTGTTGGGATTAAGGCTTCGGAATGCATTAATTTTAATCAAAATACTGATTTGATCTAAGCTAATGGCCACCCGCTTGATAAAGTCGTCGAAGTCCAAAAAACAACCATTGAGCAGTCGTTCGTTCAATAATCGTTTGCCAGTGCTATGCTCTAATCCGTGTAGAAATTGAAAGCCTATAAAAAGTGTCTTGCCTTGGACAGAGCTTTCCCATTGACTTTGGTTCACGCAAGGCGCTTGAACATCGGCACCGCTTAGCCTGGCCTCATTGACGTAGAGTTCGGTGCTGTAATAGCCTCCGAAATTATTGATTACTGCCGTCATGTATTCAATGGGGTAGTGGGCCTTCAGATACAAGCTCTGGTAACTTTCAATGGCATAGGAAGCCGAGTGACCTTTGGCAAAGGCATAGCCCGCAAAACTTTCAATTTGACGCCAAACTTCTTTGGTGAAATGGGGATCTTTTCCAGAGGATTCACAGTTTTTAAAAAACTGTTGTTTGGCGGTCATGAACTCATTTTTAGAGCGGTATTTTCCCGACATACCACGTCTTAGCATATCGGCTTCGCCAAGTGTCAATCCTCCAAAATAATGCGCCACCTTGATCACGTCTTCTTGATAAACCATCACGCCAAAGGTGTCGGGCATGATGTCCAATAGAATTGGACTGACTTTTTTTCGGCGATTGGGTTCTCGTTTGCGCAGAATGTATTCTCTCATCATTCCCGAGGAGGCTACCCCAGGTCGGATGACCGAACTCGCTGCGACCAAGTCCAAATAAGTTTCTACTTGAAGTTTTCGAAGCAGCATTCTCATGGCGGGCGATTCGACGTAGAAACAACCAATAGCGTTGGCTTGTTTGAGCAGTTGCTTGACTTTTAAGTCTTTTTTAAAACGGGCAATGTCGTGAATGTCTATAGGATCTTGTTCGGGTTGATTTTGAGCAACAATACTCACGGTGTCTTTGATTTTGCCTAAGCCCCGTTGGCTGAGGATGTCAAATTTGTACAATCCTGCGTTTTCTGCGGCAACCATGTCGAACTGCACCGTTGAAAATCCTTTGGGAGGCATAAAGCTTGCAGCAAAATAGTGTATGGGGCGGTTGGCAATGATGACGCCGCCAGCGTGAATACCCAAGTAATTTGGAAATCCTTGAAGACGTTCGCTATAAAGAAGCACGAGCCGTGACAGTTGATCCAAGTCATTGGGATTGTAAAATCCCTTACTCAGTCGGTCTATTTCACTTTTGGGCAAGCCGAACACCTTTCCCAGTTCGCGTATGGCAGCCCGTTTTTGAAAGGTATTGTAGGTGGCTATAAGGGAAACATGCTTGAATCGCTGGAAGATGAAACGGGTCATGTCGTCTCGATCAGTCCAAGAAAAATCAATATCAAAGTCAGGAGGATTGATGCGATAGAGATTGATGAACCGCTCGAAATACAAGTCCAACTCAATGGGGTCAACATCGGTTATTCGGAGCAAATAGGCTACAATGCTATTGGCTCCACTGCCTCGTCCAACATAAAAATAACCCTTTTGCCTGGCGTATTTCAAAATACGCCAATTGATTAAAAAATAGGACACAAATTCCATGGTTTTGATGGTTGCCAATTCTTTGTCGATTCGATCAAAAACTTTTTGACTGGGCTTGGGGTAGCGATAACTCAAGCCCTGTTGGGTGAGGCGTTGGAGCAGGCGAAAATCCAAATCGGCGTTGTTGGTATAGGTTTTTTGATTGTTCGAGGCGCTTATGTTAAAATCAAAATCAGGTTGACAAACGTCCAATAATTGATGGCTTTGTTTTGTTAGATGCGGCATGCTAGAAAACATGTTTTCAAACATTTCTGGGGATACCAAACAATGGGTCTTCGGGCTTTGCTGGTCTGTGGGTAATTTACTAAGCAAAGTATTGCAGTCAATAGCGCGAAGGAGCCTGTGGGTGTTGAAATCTTTCTGATGTCGAAACGACATGCTTTGCAGTGCAACCAATTTATGCTGCTGATCTTTCCAAATGGAAAATGGAATCCGATTCAAGTCTGTTGGACTTACGCCCAAGTATTCGTGTGGTTTTAAATCGAACTGATGACCAATGGTATAGGGGTAAATCACAAAACAGTCTTTTAATACAGGCGCAGTATCTGGAAGTGTAAATTGGGGTTGGTGCAGCAAATCCGACAAATAGGCATTGATGTTGGCAAATCCTTCGGTACTTTTTGCCAATAGAATGAATCTTTGTTGCTGATTCATTCTAAAATCGACCCCAGGAATAACTCGGATTTGATGTTGTTTGGCCAAACGGATTGTCTCCAAACAGGCTGAAGTATTGTTGATGTCTGTCAGTGCTAACTGACTTACCTTGTGTTCTCTGGCCCACTCAATGAGTTCCTCGGGGGCTATGGTGCCATGTCGCAAGCTGTAATAGGAGTGGCAATTGAGATACATTAAAGACTGTTTTTTTAAGTTCAAACAAAATTAACTTGATATTGTAGCAAATGTTGCTTATTTTTGTAGTAATAAAAACTTCATATCAACAATGACTTACATTCACAGCAACATTCGTCACCTCCGTCATTTGAAAAAACTGTCTCAAGAGCTTTTGGCTGAGGAGCTTGGTTGGACCCGATCTGCCGTTGGGTCTTATGAAGAGGGGCGTTCAGAGCCTTCGGTTTCTAGACTGATTGAATTGTCTGATTACTTTCAAATCCCAGTGGATTTACTGGTTCGAAATGACCTGTCTCGATCTGGAGCTACCTCGTTTATTGAGGTAGGTAACAAACGGGTGTTGTTTCCAATTACTATCAATGAAGCCAACGAGGATTTGATTGAGGTGGTTACAGCCAAGGCTTCGGCGGGTTATCTCAGAGGCTATGAAGACCCAGAGTACATTGAGCATTTGCAAAAAATTAAATTGCCCTTCTTGCCTACGGGAACACATCGTGCTTTTCCCATCAAAGGAGAGTCCATGTTGCCCGTAAAAAATGGGTCTTATGTGGTAGGCAAGTTTGTGGAAAGTCTAAGCGACATCAAAGACGGCACAACTTATGTCGTTCTCACCAAAGAGGACGGCTTAGTTTATAAACGCGTTTATGATTTGACCGAAAAAGAAGGTTGTCTTTTGTTGGTTTCAGACAACAAATCCTACGCCCCTTTTAAGGTGCCAACGGATCATGTATTGGAACTTTGGGCGTTCAGCTGTTGCATCAATACCCAAGAATACCATCAAGAAGAATTGAAACTCAGCAGCATCGCTCAAATGCTTCAAGACTTGAGGATTGAGCTCAAAAGCATCGATCCAAAACTAGTCATTTGACGCTGTTTTAGAATTCGCCCTCTACTTTCCGCTTTGCTGTTTTAGCAAATCTCTAATTTCAGTCAAAAGCACTTCTTCTTGACTAGGAGCTGCTGTGGCTTCAAGTTCGGGCTGACTTCCCATGCCTAGCTCAGACTCCAATTTTTCCTTCATTTTATTGATCGCTTTTAAAGCCATGAAAATACAAAAGGCCACAATCAAAAAAGTAACGATGTTGTTGATAAAAGCGCCATAGTTAATGGTGATTTCACTCAGACTGTCCCCTGCGCCAGGTTTGGTTTCGGGCTGAGCCGATTGAATGACGTATTTCAAATCGGCGAAATCCACCCGACCCAGTAGAGCACCAATTGGAGGCATGATGATGTCATCGACAAATGATTTAACAATAGCCCCAAAGTAAGTGGCCATAATCAATCCTACCGCCAGTTCAATAACATTGCCTTTGCTGATAAATTTTTTGAATTCTTTCATGATAATAGAGTTAAATAAAATTTGGAAACGAAACTATTTTAAATTTTATGGGGCTGACTCGCAAACTGAGCCGGAGACCACGGCAGATACTTTGAAAATCAACTCCTCAAAGGTAAAAAAAGAAAACGCAAAACCGAATGACAAACTGTTGATAACTTGAGGCTGATAGGCTGACCCAAATTAGGTATTTTTGAACCTTAATTTAAAGTATAGAAAAATGTCCGAACACGTCAAATGTCTTATTATTGGGTCAGGTCCAGCAGGTTATACCGCTGCCATATACGCTGCTCGCGCGAATATGAAACCAGTTCTTTATCAAGGGACTCAACCTGGAGGCCAATTGACCACGACCAATGAGGTCGGAAATTTCCCAGGTTACCCAGAGGGAGTTACTGGTCCAGAAATGATGATTCAATTGCAAGATCAGGCCAAACGCTTTGAAACGGACATTCGAGATGGATGGGTAACTAAGGTTGATTTTAGCGGACCCGTGCACAAGGTATGGATACACGACGGTACTGAAATCCATTGTGATTCGGTGATCATTTCAACGGGAGCTTCAGCGAAATATCTGGGTTTAGAATCGGAGCAGAAATACCTGCAGTTGGGCGGAGGCGTCTCGGCCTGTGCCGTTTGCGATGGTTTCTTTTACCGCAATCAAGAGGTGGTCATTGTAGGAGCTGGAGACTCGGCTTGTGAAGAAGCGCACTATTTGTCAAAGTTGTGCACCAAGGTGACCATGCTGGTGCGTCGCGATGAGTTTAGAGCCTCTAAAATTATGGTGGCTCGGGTAACCAAGACTGAAAATATTGAAATTTTATACAACACAGAAACCGTAGAAGTGCTCGGGGATGGTCAAGTGGTCACTGGCGTTCGGGTAAAAAATAACCTCACGCAGGCTGTGCATGATATTCCGGCAACTGGATTTTTTGTAGCCATAGGTCATCAGCCCAATACAGGCATTTTTAAAGATTTTTTAAACATGGATGAAACGGGGTATATCAAAAATATTCCAGGAAGTACAAAAACCAACATTGCTGGTGTGTTTGTATCTGGAGATGCTGCCGATCATGTTTACCGCCAAGCCGTTACCGCCGCTGGAACGGGCTGTATGGCAGCGCTCGATGCTGAGCGCTACCTAGCCGCATTAGAAGGTTAAGTCAATTTCTTGATCGTACTCGACCGCCCGAACTTTTGTTTTTGTCAATGACTTTTGGATTGCCATAGTAAGTGACGTCTCCGCCACTGCTGGCGCTAGCACTGAGTTTTCCACTGACATTAATAGAAACATCGGCGCCGCTGCTCGCATCTGCTGAACCATTTTCCGCTTTGAGCTTGGTCGCTTTCACAGAGCTTCCGCTGCTTGCTTCAGCGTCTATGGATTGAGCCGTTCCAGAAAGGTAAATATCACTACCACTTGAAGAACGTGCAATGACATTTTGTGCGTTCAGTTCTACATCAACATCGGCTCCGCTGCTTGCGCTTACTTTCAAATCTTCCAATTCCAACAAGGAATTGCTAAGAACATCGCTGCCGCTGTTTGCGGTCAAGGCTTCTAAATTTTTAAAGGTTAGCTTTACTTTTCTAGAAGCCGCACTGTGAATGTTTTTTTCCGTAAAAACTCTCAAAGTACCTCCTGAGACCTCTGTCTTGATGAATTCAAGCAAATTGGAATCCGCTTGAACAACCAGACTTTCTTCAGTGCCTTGAGTCAAGTACAAATCGATGCCGTTGGAGACTTCAATTTTATTGAAGTTACTGACTACACGATCCTCCGATTGAACATTGCCATCTCCTCGTTCACCAGGTCCGATATTCGAGACTATTTGACAGGAAAGCATCATGAGGGTTAGACTTATGGCTGCTGCCATTTTGATAATTGTTGTCATAATTTAAAATTTAGGGGTTAGTTATAAGTTAAATGAAATTGGGGTAATTTATGGTTTAATGCCAAGCTCCAAGAAGAGCTTTGGCCTTTGATGATGGAACTGCTCTGATTGTCACAATCCAAGCATTCGGTGTCGTTTTTGAGAATGCGCAAATAATGTTCTTCGCTGCCGTTGTCTAATATGTCGCCATAAATAGACGTATTGCGGTGGAAGGAGTAAGTATTTTCGTCGGCATAGAGCACGCTACCCTCCGGAAGGTACAAGGTGAGTTCGACAGATTGATCTCTAAATCGTTGCTTAATGTCGGTCAGGAGGTAAGCGTTCAGCTTCAGTCTGTTGCCATCCATTGTAAAGTCGTAATCGATGGACTGGGCTCTGTCTTTGGCTTGCTGATAGGAGGCGCCTAAGGCCGATTTTTCTATACTCAATGAAGCTTGGTCGTCTTTGGTCGATTGGACAACCAAACGAATGTCAGAGGAGTAAATCAACCTATGGTCATCCTCATCGTAAACAATCTTGAGATTGCCAGAATCGCGATGCATGTCCTTGTTGTAGTAGCGGTTGCCGACCATCTCTAAATAAAGGGTGTCAGCGCTGCTTACTGGCAAGTCAGTCGTCGAGTAATCACTTGATTTTACGCTAAAATCGGCACCCTCTCGAACTCCTAGGACTATTGTCGTGACTAGTGCAATAAGCCATATTCCTAGTAGAGAAAATTTGGTCGTCCGACCCATGCGCTTTGTTTTCGAGCTTAAAATGGAAATGCCCAACATCAACATGAATACTAAAGGGACACCGACAAGAACTAGAGCGGTCAACGATACCAGCCAAATTGGCCAACTGCTGGTCAAAGCAGTTTCAACATAATACATCCACTCTGGGTGAAGGAAAGATGCGGTACCCAACGAAAATACACTGACTATGAAAGAAATCAGTAGGACAGTGGTGATCAACATTAAAAACAGTCCGATGAATTTTCCAATGGCCTTAAAGAGAAAGGCTAACAGGTCACCAAGCACCTCAAAAAATGATTGAGATCCTCTTCGAATTTTATCCCCTGTGTTCTTGATGCTCTCCCGATCTATGGCGTCTGCCATTTCATTGATGCCGCTTTTTACGCTTTGAAAGCCTTCTTTGAAAGAATCTTCTATATTACTGATATTGATAGGCTTGCCTTTCATTTGAAGTCTATCGGCAGTGGTTTTTGCCTCTGGAATCAACACCCATAAAATGATGTATAACAAAATACCAGTGCCTAATCCAAAAAACAATAGAATCCAACCCAATCGGAGATAAAGGGCGTCAATACCAAAATAATGACTCAGACCTGCTGAGACCCCGCCGATATAGGAGTTTTCGGTATCTCGAAAGAATTTTCTGGGATAATTGGTATAGGTTTTGGACGACTGCTCTTTAGGCCGATCATCTTCCAACTGATAGTCTTCGGGTTGGCCCATTACCTGGATAACCGCCGCGACGTTTTGTGTTGTAATAACCTGCTTGTCAGAGGTCAAAGCTTCCGAAAACAATTCTGCAATGCGCGACTCGATGTCGGACATCACCTCTTCTCGACCATCGTGATCGAGCGAAGATTTTACGGCATTCAAATAGCGTTGCAGTTCGTTATAGGCGGATTCATCAATGTGAAAGTGAAGACCTGCTAAATTGATGTTTACAGTTTTGTTCATTTTACTTGGCTTTTGAGGTTTTGTTGTTGTTTTGGGTGACCATAGCTACGGACGCGTTGAGAGAGGTCCAGCTTTGGTGCAAATCGTCTAAAAAGGTACTGCCTTCTTTGGTCAATTGGTAATACTTCCGAGGAGGCCCTGAGTTTGATTCCTCCCAACGGTAATCTAAAAATCCAGCATTTTTCAATCTTGTCAACAGAGGGTAGAGGGTGCCCTCAACAACCAGCAACTCGGCAGTTTTCAGACCATCTAACAACTCCGCAACATAGCCGTCCTTGTGTTTGAGCATCGCTAAGATGCAGTATTCAAGAACGCCTTTTCGCATTTGGGCTTTGGTGTTTTCTAAGTTCATAATTAGGGTTATTTACAATGCAAAGATATAGTCATGAGATAGTACTATGCAATACAAAGTACTATATTTAACATTTTTTTAACATTTAAAGCGGACCTATCTTTTCTCTATCTTTGTACTCATGACAGCTTCTCAATTCAATACCTATATGATATTGCATTTGCCCTCGGCCTACTGGTGTGGGGTGCGTTTGTGCCAATTGACGTCCGAAAGGGCAACCACAACAGTACGCCTGTCGTGGTTCAACAAAAATCCATTCAGATCCATGTTTTGGGCTGTCCAAGGCATGGCTGCAGAGTTGGCTACTGGAGCACTGATGATGGCGAAAATCAAGGCCACAGGCCATAATGTCTCTATGCTGGTGGTCCAAAACGAAGCGACGTTTACCAAAAAGGCCGTCGGACGCATTACTTTTACATGCGAACAAGGCAGGGACGTCGACCAAACTTTGGATTCGGCCATCGCAACTGAAGAGGCGGGAACTGTTTGGTTGACCGCAACAGGAACGGACGAATCGGGAGATCAGGTGTCAGTATTTAACTTCAAATGGTCAGTAAAACTCAAGCATTAGTGCAGTTCTTAGGCTTGTGGTTTTGAATACAAATGATGTTAATACTGGAGTCAAAATCAGTCATCAATCTGATTGTATTTATTGTTTATTTTCAGTTACTTATTAATTTATTTTTGGTTTATTTAATCAATAGAACTATTTTCAATTCCATTTGATCAAAGAGATACTTACCTATTTATACCGAGAAATCCGAATGGTGGAGTAGCCACTATAAAGGCTAGTGGATGGCAACAAGAACATTGGTACGGACTATTAACTTGGACTGATAATGGTAATGGCCTGGCAGGAGCTGCGATAGATACCGTTACCTTAACCTCATTATCCACGAGTGGCGATTTATCCATGACAGCAGGGGTAAGCACCGCAAATAATCAAGCGATAGTGTTTACTTTTACAGGGGTTCACGTAAACGCTCACGGCTGGAATTTTACTATTATCGACTAAGTTTTCCAATTGAAAGTAGAACATAAATCAGCGATTCGAATAGTTTGATTACTTTCACTTCTCGAAGGAAAAGGAATTCTATTCGCAGTTCGCTATGCACATCCGAGATTTTATCAAGTCGGTACCCCAATTGCAATCGACGGCTTTGCCTGGTTGGTCCGCTCAGTCTAAGTTAGCTCCGACGGAGCGGCTGTCCATGTCTCAGTTGACACCTCAAATGGTCCATAAGGCAAAAAAAGCCGCCGTATTAGCGCTGTGTTATCCAGACCAAGAAGGTCAGATGCATTTGGCATTGATTGAGAGAAATAGTTATCAAGGTGTTCATTCTGCACAAATCAGTTTTCCTGGTGGCAGACCAGAACAAGGCGATCAGGGTCTTTTGGAAACCGCACTCAGAGAAACCCAGGAGGAAATTGGATGCCCTTCTTGCCAAGTCATGATGATCCGCCCGCTGTCGGAACTTTACATTCCTCCAAGCCAGTTTTACGTTCACCCTTTTTTCGGGTATACTTTAGAAACACCTCTTTTTAAAAAAGATGATCGAGAAGTTGCCCAAATTTTAGAATTGCCTTTGAAAGCCTTTTTGATATCCCAAATCACTATGGCCGAGATTCCTATTGACAACTTAACGACATTGAACGTTCCCGTTTACGAATGGCAGGGTCATCGCATTTGGGGAGCTACCGCCATGATGATGAGTGAATTGCAGGTTTTGTTGAAACAAGTGGTTTAGTTTTTCTATTTTTGTATGTTGTGCAAAACACTTTATTCAATGGGAATATTCAAAAAAAATGCGTTCGGTCACAATTTGTTGATTAAAACCTGGGTTATCCGAGTACTAGGCGTTTTGTCCCACCAGCGTTTCAATGGATTCAATAAAATGAAAATTGAGGGTTCTCAAATTCTCCGTGACCTCCCCGAAAGTAATGTATTGTTCATTTCCAATCACCAGACTTACTTTGCCGATGTGATTGCCATGTTTCACGTGTTTAACGCGAGTCTGAAAGGACGCGAGGATTCTATTAAAAATGTCGGCTACTTGTGGAAGCCCAAATTGAATTTGTATTACGTCGCGGCCAAGGAGACCATGAAATCTGGATTATTGCCAAAGATCATGGCTTACGCAGGGTCAATTAGCATTGAAAGAACTTGGAGAGCCGATGGACAAGACGTCAATCGTCAAGTGAAAATGGGAGATATTTCTAGTATTGCCAAGGCGTTAAAAGATGGATGGGTGATCACTTTTCCTCAAGGAACCACCACCCCATACAAACCCATTCGCAAGGGTACTGCTCACATTATCAAGCACTATCAACCCGTGGTTGTCCCATTGGTTATAGATGGATTTAGAAGGGCCTATGATAAAAAGGGTCTGAGGATTAAAAAGAAGAATGTGATACAACACATGTGTATCAAACCGCCTTTGGAGATTGATTATGACAATGACTCAATTGACGATATTGTGAAAAAAATTGAGATGTCCATTGAGCAACACCCCTCTTTTCTAAAGGTAAAAAAAAAAGTACCTGCCGAGGCTTAGGCCTTATTCCTCTGAATCTTGAAGGAGTTTGTAGTTGACTTTCAATCGTCTCAATAGGGTGCCGTAGGTCAACCAATAGACTAAAAGAAGCAATAGGCACGCCACTGTCAAAACGACTAAGGTGACCCCCGCTAACTTCAGATAAAAGAACTCATTTGGCTGTTTGGTTTGAATGTCCCGAACGGTCGCCATCAATTCAGGATCATAATTGATCATCAAGAATAATGCGGCAATAGTACCAATAACTAGAAGAGTAATATTAATGGCTACGTACAGTTTTACCGTTTTTCGGGTTTTGATGATCTTGGTCATGAGTTGCTTGGTATTTTCGACCATGGAAATTCGCTTATAATTGGCGTAAAACCGAAATAAAAAGTAAATCAAAATGGCATAGCTAACGATTTCTAACCCATTAGAGAAGTTCACGAAAATCTCCGAATTAGAACTACTGTCAGTGGACTGGTCGTGAAAGACTAATGACAGCAAGGCCCATAATCCAAATTCGACTAATCCAAACACAAAAATCCATTTGACCAAATTGGTGGATTTCCGTTTGAGGATGTTAGTGAGTTGTACCTTGTCGTGTTGGACAAAGTTGTCAGATTGGTTTTTCCATTGTTCTTTAAATTGATCTAATGCTTCCATGATGCTCTAGGGATTGATTAGCGTTTTTAATTTTGTCTTGATGCGATTCATTTTGACTCTGGCATTAACTTCGCTAATACCAAGGGTTTCACTTATTTCTTGATAATTTTTGTCTTCTACATAAAGAAGAACCAAGGCCTTGTCAATATCATTCAATTTATCTATCGCCCCATACAATGCTTCCATTTGTCGGTCCATTGTATTGTCATACGGTTCTGCTTTCAAAGCATTGGGAAAATCGTCAATATCCAATTGGTGCCTTTGACGCTTTTCTTTACGGTACGAGGTAATGGCAGTATTTAATGCCACCCTGTACATCCAGGTGCTAAATTTGGAATCTCCTCTAAATTTGGGATAAGCTTGCCAAAGTTGAATGGTTATTTCCTGAAACAAATCATCATGTGACGCCTTATCTCTGGCATAAATACGGCACACCTTGTGTACAATATTTTGATGAGATTCTAAAAGTTCTACAAATTGATCGCGTAGGATGTTCTCCAATGTAAAATGAATTCAGATGTAAGTAGGTTGTAGTGCGAAATTGTTACATTAAAAATAGTTCTATTTAATAATTCCTCCACAACTTACTCTTCCACCGGCATCACCAGTGGGTTGGGTGCGATAGTCATCAATACCTTGGTGAACGATAATGGCTTTGCCCAAGATGTTTTTGTTTGGATCGTCGCAAGTCAAACACCATTCAGCAGTGCTAAATTCAATGCTTCCACGACCGGCTTCGTCGGCGGTAAAATTACCCACATCACCGCGGTGATAGCCTTCTTGTGCACCCCATTTGCCATGTGGTTGAGCGGTCGGATTCCAATGACCTCCAGTAGATTTGCCATCATCAGAAGAACAATCGGCTTTTTCATGCAAGTGAAATGCATGCACACCCGGGTCCAATCCTTCCAGTTTAGCACTCATATAAACAAGACCCTTAATTTGTTGAAACTTAACTTCTCCTACTGCAGAACTGCCACTCTTGGAGTTCAAATAAACCATTACTGTCGATTCTGGGGAGGTTGTTTTAGAGTTATTGGTTTTGCAAGAAGTTAAAGAAAGCGCATAAACCAACGTCAAAGAATAGATCAAAGTTTTCATAGTAAATTTTTTGTGTGCTATAAAGTTACATCATAAATCTCAAACATTAGAGTTGTAGGTTTAGCTAAAAAGGCCTATTTTAGTAGAGCCTTATTTACCTACTTATGAAAAAATATATCGTTCCAGTTGATTTTTCTGAACATTCTGAGTACGCCTTAAAGGCTGCTACCAAAATGGCCAAAGATGACGAGTCTGAAATTTTAGCACTACACATGCTAGAGTCGTCCGATTCTCATTTTTCCGTCTCGGACTCTCAGCATCTTCAAGAGTTGTATTTCTACCTGCAATTGGCGGAGAATCGTTTCAATGAATTCCTTAAAAAACCATATTTGAAGGGCGTAAACGTTATTCCATTAGTCAAGCATTTTAAAGTTTTTCAAGAGGTGAATGACATTGCAGAGTCTCATTGTGCTGAAATGATCATTATGGGTTCTCATGGTGTCAGTGGGGCAAAGGAGTTTTTACTGGGTTCAAATACTCAAAAAGTGATAAGACATGCAGAGATTCCTGTTTTGGTTGTCAAAAATGAGCTTGAAGAATCCAATTTTAACAAGATTGTATTTGCTACTAATTTTGAACTCGCAGCAATAGAGGCTTACAATATGACCAAGTCTTTTGCTAAACTGTGGAACAGCGAGCTTTTGATTCTCTATATCAATTTGCCTAATGAGCGGTTTTTGAGTTCGGAAGAAATTCATCGCAAATCCGAGATATTTTTAAAGAGTTGTGGCGAAACAGACCATATAAAAGCCAATATTCATGTCGAATGTGTTTATACAGTAGAGAAGGGTGTTCTCAGTTTTGCCGATAAAATGAATGCTGATTTGTTGGTGATTCCTACTCATGGACGTAGGGGATTGGCGAACTTTTTCGTCGGTAGTATTGGAGAAGATATTGCCAATCACGCCACATTACAGGTAATGACAATTAAACTGAAATAGACTATTGTTGATTTGGGATGCAGGGGCTCTCGGAAGAAATGAGACCCTCAGTGGTTGTTGAGGACGGTGAAATCATTGAGATATTCAACCGAAGTCCTCTTAAAATAAGCAGAATGGCCTCAATTCAGAAGGCTACATTGCGGTTCAATTATCCCGATCTGATTACGCCAATATCATTGGTGCAGCAACAGAGTCAGTCATCAGAGTTCTTGCCGATTTTCACAGAGCAGGACTCATTAGCATGCAAGGCAAAAACATCAAAATCAAAAATCTGGCTGGCCTTAAAGCAAAGGCTTCGTCAGTTATTCAATGATTGAAAATGTGTTCACTTCCTTAAAAGGAGAAAGATCCAATTCTTTTATAGTGGATTGGTATTCTACCCAATCTTTTTCAAAATAAGAATTGGTCTGTTTCAAAGCCTCGTTTAGAGCGTTTTTTGCTTGGTCAACCAACTGAAATTCCGTTGAGGTTAGCCCCGAGGGTCTTGATACCACATAGGATTGAGCACTGTACATTCTCGATACAATGGATACCTCTGGATTTCTTGTAATACCTTGACGATCATCTTCCTTGCCGATGTAGAGAGCAATTATTTTTTCGATTTTTTCGCTTTCTTTTTTGGCCTGATCTAAAACATCCTTGAATTTTTCTTTATCCAAATCTTTCATGGATGCATTGAATTTATTGATGATTTCTAGGCTTTCAGACAATTGCTTGACCGCATCTGCTGCAGTTTGCTGCATTTGCTCTAATGTTTTCACCATATTATACTGTTCGGTCAAACCATCCAAATCGACATCAAGTCTCGGATCAAGCTCAACGGTCATTTGAGTTTCAACCTCAAGGCTGTCTTTAGACAATACCATACGGTAAGTTCCTGGTAAGACGGTCACTCCACCCGATTCGCCTCGAGAAGAACGAGAGCGTCTAGAAGGTCGGTCAACGCCCTTCTCGTCTAAACGCCATCGCCATGTGTAAACGCCTGATTTTTTTGGAACGGATTGTTTCAAATGTCTGATTTCTTTATCTCCATGGTATATTTTAAGGTGCAAAGAGTCACTCGACTTTTTGTCAACATCGGTACTTGTAGTATCTACTTTTACATAGTAGGACAAACGACCACCGCCACCTCTATTTTCACCGTTAAACATATCGTCTGCTCCAAAGCGACTTCCAGTAGGTTGTTGATAAGCGGCCAAATAAGCCGTTGGAGGATCAAACACTGCAATAGTCTGTTCAGTCAGCTTTGAATTTGCCGCCATTGCTCTCAATGGACGAATGTCATCGAGCACCCAATGCGATCGGCCGAATGTAGTGATAATCAAATCGTCTTCACGAGGATGAATCACCATATCATTGACTGGTACAGTAGGGAAACCATTGGTCCATTTTACCCAGTTTTCGCCAGCATCAATGCTCACATAAAGCCCATCATCAGTGCCTAAAAAGAGCAAATTGGGTTCTTTGGTATCTTGAACAATCGAAAGAGCAAAACTCTGAGTGTCCTTGGAAGACACAAGGCGTTTCCATTTTTTGCCATAGTTTGTAGTTCTGTAAACATAAGGCTCGAAATTAAATCTTCTGTAATCATTAGCTACGAGCAGAGCCTCTCCCGGGTTATTGGCAGAAGCCTTGATCTGAGCAATCCAACTGCCTTCGGGCAAATCTTTAAGTCCTTTGCTGACGTCTTCCCAATTGGCGCCTCCGTCCATGGTGACTTGCACGCGACCATCATCGGTTCCAACCCAAAGCATATTTTTTTCGGTTGGAGAAGGTTCAACAACTAAAATTGTACAGTGATTTTCAGCTCCTGTAGCGTCCATGGTCAAACCTCCGCTTTCTCCTTGCTTCAGTTTTTCTGGATCATTTGTCGTAAGATCACCAGATATAATCGACCAAGTCAAACCTTTGTCGTTAGATTTGTGAACAAATTGGCTACCAAAATACAACGTACTGCTGTCAAATGGGTCAATGTTGATGGCTGCATTCCAATTGAAACGAAGGTCCATATTGGGGTCAGGATGGGTTGGTCTCACTGAATAATTGTTTCCAGTTTGCCAGTCGTACCGTTCAACATAGCCTTGTTGACTCATGGTCCAACCATATCGAGAGTCTTTTGGGTCGGGGACTACGTCAAATCCGTCACCAAAGGAAATTTCTTGCCAATAAGAATTGCGAATACCTTGATCTCTCCAAACGTAGGCTGGACCTCTCCAAGAACCGTTGTCTTGCATGCCCCCGTAAATATTGTAGGGAACATCGTTGTCCACATTGACATGGTAAAATTGACCTACGGGAAGATTGCCAATGAATTGCCAAGACTTACCGCCATCTCTTGTAATGTTTAGACCTCCATCATTACCATCAATCATATATTGCCCATTATTGGGATGGATCCACCAGGCGTGATGATCGGGATGAACACCATTACTAACCCCATAGGACGGCATTAGAGACTCAAATTTCTTTCCACCATCTTCACTGACATTGACGTAAGTAAACACCGAATAAACGCGATTTTCATTTTCGGGATCTACGAAAATATCGGAGTAATAAAAGGGTCTGTTGCCAATATCTTCGTTGTCATTGATTTTTGCCCATTTGAATCCACCATCATCACTGCGGTAGAGCGCGTTTTTCTTCGCCTCTATAAGGGCATACACTACATTGGGTTTGTTGGCGGCCACAGCCAGTCCAATCCGACCCAATTCTCCTTTTGGCAACCCGTCTTCATCGGTCAATTGTTTCCAATTTTTTCCACCATCGTGAGTCATAAAAAGGCCGGAACCTTTTCCTCCAGATTTGAAAAACCAAGGATCTCGCTTGTGTTCCCACATCGCTGCAAATAGCTTATTTGGGTTGGTAGGGTCCATGACCAAATCGGCGGCGCCACTCGAACTGTTGGTCGAAAGAACCAAGTCCCAAGTCTTTCCACCATCGGTAGTTTTATAGACTCCTCGCTCTGGGTGAATTCCCCAAGGCGAGCCAATGGCCGCGGCATAAACAGTATTTGAATCTGTTGGATCAACTATTACTCGATGAATGTGTCGTGTTTTCTCGAGACCCATCAATATCCAATTTTTACCTCCATCCAAAGATTTGTATATGCCAAATCCGCCATTCAAGCTGTTTCGCGGATTGCCTTCGCCAGTGCCTACCCAAATTACACTTGGATTGGACTGGTCAACGGCTACAGCTCCAATTGATGCAGTAGCTTCTTTTTCAAAAATAGGTTCCCATCTGATTCCACCAGAGGTCGATTTCCATAAACCACCTGAAGCCGTCCCTGCGTAAATCACGTCTGGGTTAGAAGTCACCACGTCAATGGCCGTAACTCTTCCAGACATTCCTCCTGGGCCTACATTTCTAGGTTTCATTTCTTTGATCAATTCAAGATCGAGTGGTTGCGCAGATAATAGCCCAACACACATCATTAGAAATAGAGTCCAAAAAGTAAAAAGTGAAGGGCTATGAATGGTTTTTGTGTTTGTCATAATAGTCGAAATTTAAGTCTTAAATCAATTTTTCAATTAGTGCTTTGTTCTGCAACAAAGGAAATATACTGTCCTGAAGGACTAACAGTAATTCTAGTGATATTAGTGAGTCCGTAGGGATTCATGTCATGCAGTAGAACCCAGGAATCTTCGGCTGAAGGATCAAAGACATATAATTTGCTGCCTTGTCCCATGATAATATGGCCCCATGGTGTCCAGCAAAAATCCTCGCTACCTTCCAGCGTTTCAACAATTAGTTTGGAAAGCTTGTCCGATAAGTTGAGACCTATGATTTGATTGGGGAGTTCTTTTTTAGAAACATAAGTAATATTGTTAGACAAATGACCTCCATCCTCACCAAGTGGCTGTAAATGCAAGCTTCTTCCAATGTTAGTATCCAGTACTTCTAACGACTTTGAACTGAAATTGTGTTTTGCAAGTGAAAGACCTTCATCAACTAAAATGGCGGAATACATTTCGTTGGAATTGACCCAAACTTGATAACCCACAATAGGATCTGATACCAAAGTGGAGGTGTACGCCCCAGAAGAAGTATAGGCGGCCAAAAATTGTTCACCGCTGGTTTCTAGTCTTATGGCCGCAATGAGTTCTTGGTTAGGAATCAATTGAGGAGAATATTCGCTCCCTTCGGTATTGGTTAGCCACTGCCTGCTGTCTTCAGACACGGTATAACGAACTATGTCGGTTTGACCATTTCGTGTGCCAGCATAGAGCACAGTGTCGTCCGATTCGAAATAGGGTTGGTTGTTGTAACCCAATTCTTCTGAGATCATTTTTGGATCAGTAAGTTTTATGGTTTGATCGGACACAAAAAATTGACACAAATAGACTTGCGAAGAATTGGCCTGACACCAAATAGAATTAGTGTAAACCAATAAAGCCATTAGAAAGATCGATGTCTTCATGTCAGAAATTTTAGTGAATATATAAAAATATTAGGTTTCAACTTGACTTCTTGTCATAAATCAGAAGAGATTGAATTTTAACAGGGGACAAGGGGAAGCCAGAAATAAAAAAACCCGCACGTAGCGGGTTAGATTAAATGTAAGTGCAGAATTAGGCCAACTTATAACCGTTATCCGTTATCAAGCGGTCTGCAATTTTTGTTCTCAGGCTGGCCACATTTGGCAAATTGTGGTATTTGGTAAATCGCTTGAGACCCATAAGCATCATGCGTTGTTCATCGCCTTCGGACATCGAAGCAATACCTTCTTTGGCGCGTTGAGAAATGATGTCAACCGCCTGATAGAGGTACAGCTGAGCCATAGCAATCTGTGTTGCTTGGCTGTCTGCTCCAAACCTCTTGAGATTCTTTTCAGCTCTCAGTAATCCAGATTCTGCCATGTATATTTCAATCAGGATATCAGCAGCAGCCAATAGGAGCTGTTGGTGCTGGTCTAAATCAGTTCCATATTTTTGAACACCAGACCCAGCGACCATTAAGAAGACCTTTTTGAGCCTTTGGATCAAATCTTTTTCTTCTGACAATGGCTGAGAAAAATCTGGAGCATCAAATGAGGGAATTCCAGTAAGTTCATCTGCAACTTTCATCGCAGGACCGAGCAAATCAACATGACCCTTCATGGCTTTTTTGATGAGCATGCCGACACTGAGCATGCGATTGATTTCGTTCGTTCCCTCATAAATTCTCGCTATTCGCGCATCTCTCCAAGGTGCTTCCATTGGAGCATCTTCGGAAAATCCCATCCCTCCATAAATTTGAAGACCTTCGTCAGCACAATTTTGCATGTCTTCTGAAACAGCAACTTTTAAGATGGAGCATTCGATGACATATTCCTCAACGCCCTTGAGTTCTGCTTCCTGATGGCCATTACCTTCTTGGATTCTCAAAGCAATACGGTCTTCAATTGCTTTGGCAGCCCGATATGAAGCGGCCTCGCCAACATAGGCGCTGGTAGCCATTTCTGCTAATTTTTTTTGAATCGCTCCAAAGCTGGAGATTGGCGTTTCAAACTGAATGCGTTCGTTGGCGTACTTGGTAGCGGTATCGGTTACACGACGTTGCGCATCCAATTCAGCAGCGGCCAACTTGATGCGTCCCACATTCAAGGCGTTCATGGCAATTTTAAAACCATTACCCCTTTCCGAAAGCATATTTTCGATAGGTACAACAGTATCATTAAAAAACACTTGGCGGGTCGATGAGGATCGAATGCCCAGTTTGTGCTCTTCCTCGCCTAAACTGATGCCGTTGGACGGATCGTTTTCAATGATAAATCCAGTTATATTTTTATCGTTTTCAATTCGAGCAAAAACGATGAAAACGTTACAAAATCCTGCATTGGAGATCCACATTTTTTGACCAGTAATTTTGTAGTGGCTCCCATCCGCGGACAACACGGCTTTGGTTTTACCTGAATTGGCATCACTACCTGCACCCGGTTCAGTCAAACAATACGCCCCAAACCACTCACCTGTGGCTAATTTGGTAACATATTTTTGTTTCTGCGCTTCCGTGCCGTATAAGGTTATTGGCATAGTTCCAATTCCTGTGTGGGCCCCAAATGCTGTGCTGAAAGATCCTGTGCCACTTGAAATGTATTCGCAAACTAGCATGGTTGAGACAAAGCCCATTTCCATGCCGCCATAAGCTTGCGGCACCGAAATACCCAAAAATCCTAGCTCGCCAGCTTTTTTCATGACTTCTTTGGTCAAGTCGTAATCTTTGCTTTCGAATCGGGCGCGATGTGGAATGATCTCACGTTCGTTGAATTCCTTTACGGCATCTCGCATCATCTTGTGTTCTTCGGTAAAGTCTTCGGGAGTAAAGACAGCATCACAAGGAGTTTCCTTAACGATAAATTCACCGCCTCGGGTGATGAAATCTGTTGTTTCTGACATGATTATAATTTTAAAGTGATTGGGTTAGTTTAAATATTCGAATATCCCGGCAGCTCCTTGACCAGTTCCTACGCACATGGTAACCATACCGTATTTTCCATTCATTTTCCGTTTGCTCATTTCGTCGAACAGCTGCACAGATAGTTTTGTGCCCGAGCATCCCAAGGGGTGGCCTAAAGCAATTGCTCCTCCATTGACATTGACGATGTCTTGGTTGAGATCTAAAGTTCTCATAACGGCCAAAGACTGTGAAGCGAAGGCTTCGTTGAGCTCAATCAAGGACAAGTCGTTTTGCTGAAGTCCAGCTTGCTTAAGTGCTTTTGGAATGGCTTTAACTGGGCCAATACCCATGATTCTTGGTTCAACGCCAACGGCTGAATAACTGACCATTCGAGCAATAGGTTCTAAATTCAGTTCCTTGACCATGGCCTCACTCATCACCATGACAAAGGCTGCTCCATCGCTCATTTGAGAAGAATTACCAGCAGTAACACTTCCCTTATTGGCAAAAACAGGTCGAAGTTTGCCTAAGCCTTCTAAGGTAGAATCTGCTCTTGGACCTTCGTCTTGAGATACGGTATAGGTTTTTGAAGCTCTTTTGCCATTTCCGTCAACATAAATTTGCTCTACAGTGATGGGAACAATCTGCTCTGCAAAACGATTTTCTTTCAAAGCTTTTAGCGCTTTTTGATGTGATGCAAAGGCAAACGCATCTTGATCTTCTCGCGATACCTTAAATTGGTTGGCGACTGCCTCAGCAGTTAACCCCATGCCCCAGTAATAGTCTTCGTGACCATCCTTAGCCAATTGGTAATCGGGAACAGGTTTGTAGCCTCCCATAGGGATATAGCTCATGCTTTCGACCCCTCCAGCAATGATGCATTCGGCCATCCCAGATTGAATTTTGGCCACAGCCATGCTGATTGTTTCAAGTCCAGAGGCACAATAACGATTGACGGTTACCCCAGGTACTTCCTCCGATTTTAATCCCATCAATGAAATGAGTCGAGCGATGTTCAGCCCTTGTTCAGCTTCTGGCATGGCATTGCCTACAATAACATCATCAATTCTCGATTTGTCGAATTCGGGCAATTGAGACATCAAAAAAGCAATGGTCTCTGCCGCGAGTTCATCAGGTCTTTTGAATCTGAATAGTCCTTTTGGTGCTTTGCCTACAGCTGTTCTGTAGCCTTTAACGATGTATGCTGTTGTCATCATAATATGTTAGTCATTAATTTCTTAGGGGTTTGCCTGTTTTGAGCATGTGTTCGATGCGCTCTAAGGTTTTTCTTTCTCCACAAAGGCTTAAAAACGCCTCTCTTTCAATGTCAAGAAGATATTGTTCCGATACTAAAGTCGCTTCCGATAAGTCTCCTCCCGCCATGACATAGGCCAGTTTGTTGGCAATTTTATGGTCATGTTCAGATATAAAATGGGCTGATTTCATAGCATCAGTACCTACCAAAAACATTCCGAGAGCTTGCTTGCCCAATACTTTAATGTCTTTTCTTGCTACTGGCTTGGTGTAGCCTTGATCTGCCATTAACTTGGCATAAGCTTTGGCCGTTGCAATCTGTCGATCGCGATTGACTACCACGGTATCCTTGCCTTTTTGCAATATACCCAGGTCGAAAGCTTCATAGGCCGAAGTAGATACCTTGGCCATGCCAATGGTTAAAAAGTATTCTTGTAAAACATTGAGTTCTACATCATTCTTTCTAAATGAATCGGAAGCTCTCAAGGTCAACTCTTTTGATCCACCACCACCAGGAATGACACCAACACCAAACTCGACTAGTCCAATATAGGTTTCGCTTGCGGCAACAACTTTATCGGCATGTAAGGACAATTCACAGCCTCCACCGAGAGTCATGCCATGTGGAGCAGCAATGGTTGGAATGGAGGAGTAGCGCATCCTCATCATGGTATTTTGGAAATAGGCTATGGCTTGGTTCAGTTCGTCGTATTCTTGTTCTACCGCCATCATAAATATCATGGCAATGTTTGCGCCAACACTAAAATTGGCCCCTTGATTGCCAATGACCAATCCAGCGAAATCTTGTTCGGCTATGTCAATGGCCTTGTTCAGTCCTGATAATACATCTCCTCCAATAGTATTCATTTTTGAACGAAATTCAGCATTCAAAATACCATCTCCTAAATCGTGAAGTACAAAGTCTTTGTTCTGAAATACAGGAGTGTTTTCTCTTAAATTGTTCAGGATGATAAAGGCATCTTGACCTGGAATTTTCTGATAATCGGTAGAATTCCTGTCATAGCAATAGGTCGCCCCATTCTTAATGGAATAGAAACTGCTCATGCCGTTATTGATCATTTGTTGAACCCACGGAGCAGCAGTTAAACCAAGGTCTGCAATCAAGTCCATTCCTTGCGTTAGTCCAATGGCATCCCAAATTTGAAATGGACCATGTTCCCAGCCATAGCCCGCTTTCATCGCATCGTCTATTTTGTAGAGGTCTTCGGTTATTTCTGGAACTCGGTTAGACACGTAAGCGAATGTAGCACCAAACATTTTTTTGTAAAACTCAGACGCTTTATCGTCTCCACTAACAAGAACTGGAAACCGGTCTATGACGTTTTCTATAGATTTAGTTTTGGCTAAGGTCGGAAAATCTGTCTTTTTTTGAGCCGAATAAGTCAGCGTATTCAAATCGAGTGACAATATTTCTCTCTTGCCACTGCTATCAGTTGTTTTTTTGTAAAAACCTTGACCCGTCTTATCGCCGAGCCAATTGTTTTCCATCATGCTCTGAACAAAATCGGGGATTCTAAAATCTTCTCTCTTTTCATCATTCGGACAGTTTTCATACACTCCATTAGCCACATGAACCAAAGTGTCTAATCCTACCAAATCGGTGGTTCTAAATGTGGCTGATTTGGGTCTGCCAATGACTGGTCCAGCAAGTCGATCAACGTCCTCGACACTAAGACCCATAGCTACCACTTGCTGAAACAAACTTTGAATGCCGTAGGTGCCAATTCTGTTGCCAATAAAAGCTGGGGTGTCTTTTGCAACCACGGACGTTTTGCCTAAGAATTTTTCCCCATAAGATCGCATGAATTCCAAAACTGATTCGTCAGTTTTTGGACCTGGAATAATTTCGAACAGTTTCAAATATCGCGCCGGGTTGAAAAAGTGGGTTCCGCAAAAATGGGCTTGAAAATCATCACTTCGTCCGTCACTCATCATCGCAATTGGTATCCCAGAAGTGTTGGATGAAATTAAGGTGCCTTTGGTTCTGTGTTGATCCAATTTCTCAAAAACCGATTTTTTGATGTCCAGTCGTTCAACTACTACCTCAATGATCCAATCTACCTTGGCAACTTTGGCGATGTCATCTTCTAGATTCCCCGTGGTAATTCTTTGAGCAAAAGTCCCGTGATAGAGTGGAGCAGGGTTTGTTTTGATGGCTTTGGCCAAAGCGTCGTTTACTATTCTGTTTCTGACATTCTTATCTTCAAGAGTTAATCCTTTGGCTTGCTCTAGGTCGTTTAATGATCTGGGTACTATGTCTAACAATAACACTTCGACTCCAATGTTGGCAAAGTGACAGGCGATACCACTTCCCATGATTCCAGAACCTATTACGGCGACTTTGTTGATGTTTCTATTTTTCATATTTCGGATATTGGAACGTTATAATTCAACGTTTTTTGGTGATGAACGACTTGATTGATTTGGCTAATGATTTCAAAGAAGTCATCGAGTTTTTCGGCTGACACCTTTTCTGCGACGGCCTTATTGAAATCTAAAACCTGTTGTCTGGTAAAATCTCTGCGCTCTTTGCCATATTCGGTCAAATGAATGAGAACACCTCTGCCGTCCTCGGGGTTAGGAGTTCTGTAAATTAAGCTCGAATCCTCCATTGACTTTAAGATTCTTGACAGACTTGTTGGCTCAATGCCCATTTTAGGCCCTAAGGCTGTCGATGGGGTTCCAGTCTCAGGATCAAGACTCAACAAGGCAAAGCCGATCGACATGGTTGTTCCAAACTTTTGAGCCTCATCATTATACATCTTTTGGATGGATAACCAAGTGGTGCGCAAGGCGTATTCAACGGTGAGTTTTTTCATAAAAACAAATCTAATCAAGTTTACTATGCATGCATAGTAAAAAATTAAAATGTTATGAACAGCTCAAATGAGTGTGTGGGTTATCCCCTATAAATATCCTCTATAAGGGCAAGGTATTTTTCCTTGATTACTCTGCGCTTCATCTTCATGGTCGGGGTCAAGTGACCGTCGTCTATCGTCCACATCTCTGGCGTGAGACTAAACGCTTTGATTTGTTCCCAACGCCCAAAATGCGGATTAACGGCATCTATTTCTTTTTGAATACGATCAATTACAACAGGTGAGTTGGCTATGTTCTCGGGAGTGTAGGGACCTTCAATCTTTTTTCGTTTCATCCATTCGGTGATAAACACAAAATTCGGTTGAACAATTGCAGCTGGCATTTTTTCGCCTTCACCAACAACCATTACTTGTTCAATAAACCTAGATTGTTTTAGTTGACTTTCTATAACCGCTGGTGCAATGTATTTACCTCCGCTAGTCTTGAACATTTCCTTTTTTCTGTCAGTGATTCTCAGAAAGCCATCACGGTCAATTTCTCCGATGTCACCGGTGTGAAAATAAGCTCCAGTCATGACCTCAGCCGTTTGAATAGGATCTTTATAATACCCTTGCATGACATTAGGACCCTTGACTAAAATTTCGCCGTCTTCAGCAATTTTAACTTCAACATTATCAATCACCCGACCGACCGTTCCTATTCTGAATCCTCCGTTTCGTTCATCATTAACCGATACAATTGGAGAGGTTTCAGTCAAACCATAGCCTTCCATAATTGGCATTCCAGCAGCAGCAAAAACTCTTGCGAGTCTGGACTGCAAGGGAGCACTACCCGAAACAAATAGATCCATGTTGCCGCCGAGAGCCTCCTTCCATTTACTAAATATGAGTTTGCGGGCTATTTTCAACTTCAATTCGTATAAAAATCCATTTTGACCGTATGGTTCAAATTTCAATCCCAAACTAACAGCCCAAAAGAAAAGAGCCTTCTTAATTCCTTTTAGCCCTTCTCCTTTGGCAATGATACCGTCGTAAACTTTTTCATACAGTCGCGGCACAGCGGTCATGATGTTTGGTTTGACTTCTTTGATGTTAACGGTAAGCAATTCAAGGGACTCTGCGAAGTAGGTTGAAACGCCACAATATTGATAGAGGTACAAGATGATCCTTTCGAAAACGTGACAAACAGGCAAGAAGCTTAGGGCTACTGAACCACCATAGGTTACAGGAACTCTTTTTTCGCCATCCAGAACATTAGTAACTAAATTGTGATGAGAAAGCATCACGCCTTTTGGTTTTCCTGTTGTCCCAGAAGTGTAGATCAGGGTGGCTAAATCGGAAGGTTTTACAGCGGCTTTGCGTTGTTCAAGCTCATCGTTATTACTCATGTCTTTGCCCAACTCAATGACTTTTGACCAGTGATCAGCCCCCTGCACTTCATCAAAAGTGTAAATCCCTTTGAGGTTGATGTCTTTTTCTACGCTTTTTAGTTTTTTATAAATCTCTTCATCCGATGCAAAACAATAGGTCGACTCCGAGTGGTTGATGATGTAAGCATAGTCGTCGGCTGCTATGGTAGGGTAAATGGGTGCGTTTTGTGCCCCAATTTGCAAGACTGCCAAGTCTAACACACTCCATTCGTTGCGATTGTTTGAAGTGATTACGGCAATTTTATCATTCGCTTGCACGCCGAGTCTCAGCAGTCCTCGGCTGACGTTATTCGCTTGATCAATAAAGGCTTGAGAGGAAAGTACCTCCCAATTTCCTTTCTTTTTGGTTGCGAAGGCGCACTCCAATTTAAATTTTTCGAGTTGGTAGTAGGGGAAGTCAAAAACGCGGGTAACTGCAACACTCATGAGTCAAACATTTAGTGAAGGCAAAATAGGAAAAAAAAGTCAGTTGATCCCACTAATTGATACTTCCTATTTTTTAATCACCTTAAATTTTTTGTGACGGTCTTGATTAAAAAGTGAAACAAAGTAGAGTCCAGCAGCAAAATCTTGCATAGAGAATTCAGAATGACCCGAATTTGACTGAGACTGGTAAACCACTTTTCCTAAGATATTAGAAATTTGGATATTGAAGTTTTCAAGAGTCGTTTGAACATATAGCATTCCAGAGGTCGGATTGGGATACAAATGAACTTCATCTGTGTTAAACTCTGTAGTATATAAATTCTGACTTACTACAGAAACGGTTAGGTCGTCAAAATAAAACCCATCCAATTCAACAGCCTCATCAGAATGAAGTTTGAATCTGAATAATACGTTTTCACCCAAATAGTCATTTAAGGAAATGCTTTCTCGAACCCAATCGGACTGTGTTCCTTCATAAATTGGCTCTCCTTCAGCTCCAGACTGGTTTACAACTCCTGTTCTTGTATATCTGCCGCATTGAGGAATCCAGGAATTGCCGCCGTCTATCGAAACCTCAAGTTGGACGTAGTCAAACCCTGCTTCTAAATCCCACTGGGCCATAAAAGCAACTCTGGCATCCAGTATCCCTGATGATAAATCGATGGGATTGCTGAGTTGAATTGAACTGTCGGTATTGGGCAAGTAATTTCCGTTTGGAGAATCGGTGATTGAGGTGCTTGAAGAGACGTATTCGGTCGGAGTAGTTCCCCAAGATGTGGAATCCCAATTGACTGAAACGCTGTCGGCGGGGTCTTCAAGCAAGAGAGATGAAGAACCATAAATTTTGGAAACACGAGTTCTGGTTTCAAACAAGCCATGGTCAAGAACAAAATCAAAGCTTATTAGGTCTCCGGGGTTCATGCCAGAATTGAGATTTAGTGTAATATCTCCAGAGACGATTTCTCCCTGAGATAAATTGCTGAACGTGTCGCTTGCTCCTACTGAGGAAATATTAGTACTGATGGGTTCTATGGAGACATTAAAACTCCCGTCATCTGCTAAGCCTAATCGTTCAAGTTGATAGCTTATAGCAGGGTTGGCGGTATAGAGGTTGTCTGCAGATAGATCGGTCAATAACCCATAATTGTGAATTAGTTTGAGAGCGTTTAAATTCGTGTCAGCCATGTCTTGGCAAATGCCAACAATGTCACTGGCGTTGGGCCAAAATGATGGTCCTATTTCTGGTGTCATGGCAAAAACTTTATTTCGTGTACCACCGTTTTCTGTTTGGAGCATCCCATACATAAAATCATCACTGTCTCCAGCCGCAGGGTATAGTTCTGATGAAATTTTGTTATCAAAATTGTTTTGCGCAACCATAATGCTGGTAATGTTCTCGAAAATGGTGTTATCTGAGGTAGGGGTGTTGTTTGCATACCCATAAGGAAACAGGAGCAAGTTTCCGTAAGTATGCGAATTCAATGCGATCTTGAAATCATGAGTTTCAACAAAATACCGGATGGCTTGATTTTCAGGTTCAGAAAACGGACCAGTTCCAGCGTAGTTTTCTCCTGACGTCATGTTAGAGGTTCCAACAGTATTCCAAACTTCATTGCCTTGCGGTGTGATGTATGAATAATTTCTATTATTATCTACTCCATAGGTTCCTCGGCGATTTTTCCGCCACAAGCCTCCTCCTGAGGGATTTGTTGTTTCGTTGTAGATATATCCATCTGGATTAATACAAGGAATAAAATATATTTCAGTATTATCGACCAAATCTTTGATTTCATTATCTGTGCTATAATTCTCTAAAAGATACCACATAAAGAAAATGAGTTGCTGCAATGAGGCTGGTTCTCTTGCATGATGAATGGCATCAAATAAAATTTGAGGCTCACTCTCTTCGGTGTTTGGATTGTCAGATATTTTTACCCATTGTAAATACCGTCCTTCCTCGGTTTGATGAGTTGTCGGTGAACTCGGGTTGTTTAAATCTGCACGCGCACTGATCAAATCGGGGTATTGAGCGTGCATGTCATCTAACTCCTGCAGCATTTCGGCATAAGTGTAGAAACCTCCAAAATCAGTTCCACTTTTGATATCGTAATTGACAGGAACGTCGTAATTGTAGTTGGATTCATTTTCACATTGCGCATTTCGTGATACTGATCTTTCAATATCTTGGATTAATCCCTTGTTACGTCTAACGTAATACTCGCTGACATTTGGAATGATGATTTCAACATCCAAACCCAATTCTTTTGCCGTATTGATCTCAAAATCTGAAAAGTCAGATTCAACAAAAACATTTTTTTTCGACTTGGCATGGTCCAAAGCAATGCCTGCCTCATTCATTTTTTGAAGATCTTTTTGACTGTGATAGAAAATTTTTGCACGATGATGGTTTTGAGTCTGACAGTAGGTGCTGAATGAAGCGAGCCCAAATAAGCAAATGAGGAAAAATGGAATTTTCATTGAACAGGTTATTAGTTCTAGTCCTGACAAACAGTCGCAATAATTATGCCATGGGTTAGGAATGCTTTAGCACCCAATTTCTGGCGTTGACAAAGGCTTCAAGCCATGGACTGACTGAGTCAGATCTGTCGGGGTAATAGGCCCAATTCCATTGAAAAATTGATCTTTCAATATGTGGCATCGTTACTAAATGTCTACCGGTGAGATCGCACAGCATGGCGGTATTATAGTCTGATCCGTTTGGATTGGCTGGATATGAGTGGTATCCGTATTTTGCTACAACCCTGTAGCGACTTTCAGGTAAAGGTAAATCGAACTTACCTTCGCCATGACTGACCCAAATTCCTAAAGTGGAACCCGCTAAAGAACCCAACATGATTGAGTTGTTGGCCTCAATCTTTACTGAAGTAAATATGCTCTCGTGTTTTTGTGATTGATTGTGAGTCATTTTTCCAGGTTGTTCCAAATCGGAATTGATCAGATTGAGCTCCATAAATAATTGGCAACCATTACAAATACCTATCGACAGAGTGTCTTGTCTATTGAAGAATTTAGCCAACGACTCTCTGGCCTTGTCGTTATACTTAAATGCTCCTGCCCATCCTTTAGCAGAACCAAGAACATCCGAATTAGAAAATCCTCCTACAGCGCCAAGAAATGAAAGATCTTCCAGGTTTTCTCTGCCCGAAATTAGGTCAGTCATGTGAATGTCTTTGACTTCAAAGCCGGCCAAATAAAGGGCGTGAGCCATTTCTCGATCGCTGTTGCTTCCTTTTTCACGCAAAATCCCAGCGCAAGGGCGACGGCCTTGAGGTTTTTTGGGTAAACTCCCGTCAAAACCTTTTGGAAAAAGGTATGAAAGAGGTTGGGTTTTGTAGTGGTCGAATCTTACTTTGGCCAAATCATTGGCCGTTTGAGCCTTATCCATCTCGTATGACGATTGGAACCAAACATCTCTCAGTTCGGAAACAGTTAAAGTGAGTTGATTTTTGTGGTTGAGGATGAATAGGGTGTCTGATGAGGTAGCATAGCCAATTTGAACAGCCTCTGGAATTAATTTTTTGATTGCTTCCTCGGAAGCAACCGTTTTGGCTTGAAAGACTAGTGCAATATTTTCAGCAAATAATAGCCGAGTAGAATCAGATTCATTCAATTCAGTCAGATCAAAATTGGCGCCGAGTTGCACGTCTGCAAAACACATTTCAAGGAGTGTTGTAATCAACCCTCCAGAACCAACATCATGACCAGCGGCAAGATGTCCGCCTTTAATTAGAGACTGGACTTGATCAAATTTCAATTTAAAGAAAGACGCGTCATTGATTGTAGGCGTCTCATTTCCAATTTTGTTCAATGATTGACCAAATGCACTGCCTCCCAGTTTATAGTCGTATCGAGACAGGTTGAGGTAAAAAATTGCACCTGCGTTTTTTTGCAATATTGGCGAAACAGTCTTTCGGATATCAGAACAATGTCCAGTCGCAGAAATAATCACCGTTCCTGGCGCAATCACGTCTCTGTCGTTATACTTCTGCTTCATTGAGAGTGAGTCTTTACCTGTAGGCACATTGATTCCTAGAGCGATCGAGAAATCGGATACGGCCTGCACAGCGCGGTACAACCGAGCATCTTCGCCAGGGTTGTTACATGGCCACATCCAATTGGCGGACAAGGAAACACCCGATAATCCATGTTCAAGCGGTGCCCAAATAATATTCGACAAGGCTTCGCCAATACTGTTCAAACTGCCAGCAATTGGGTCGATGAGTCCCGAAACTGGAGCATGACCAATTGAGGTGGCAACGCCTTGGTTACTGGTAAAATCCAATGCCATTACCCCACAGTTGTTCAAGGGGAGTTGTAATGGACCGGTGCATTGTTGAGTGGCTACTCGTCCACCTACACAGCGATCGACCTTATTGGTCAGCCAATCTTTGCAAGCCACTGCCTCGAGATTCAGAACTGATTTCAAATGAGATTGAAAATCTTCTTGTTTGTAAATAATTGGCTCGAACGTGGCCTCAATAGTTTGATCTGACATGATAGTTTTTGGGGAACTTCCAAACATATCTTCCAAAGCAAGTGACATGGGTTTTTCTCCCGTTGACTCAGAGACGAATTCAAATCTGTGGTCTCCTGTAACTTCTCCAACGACAAACATTGGAGCCCTTTCTCGATCGGCAATTTCTCTAAGCCTTGGGACAAAAGATTTTGGAATGATAAGACCCATACGTTCTTGAGATTCATTGCCAATAATTTCTTTGAATGATAGCGTAGGGTCGCCGACTGGTAACAGGTCAATATTAATCTTTCCGCCAGAATTTTCGACCAGTTCAGACAAGCAATTCAGGTGACCACCTGCGCCGTGATCATGTATCGATATAACCGGATTATCAGTACTTTCCACTAATGCTCGAATGGTGTCAGCAACGCGTTTCTGCATTTCGGGATTGGACCTTTGAACGGCATTCAACTCTATTCCAGAAGTATAGGCTCCAGTATCTGTGCTCGAAACAGCTGCTCCTCCCATACCGATGCGATAATTGTCTCCTCCAAGAACAACAATGACGTCGCCAGCTTTTGGTTCTTTTTTATGGGCATAGTCGGCTTTTCCATATCCTACGCCTCCAGCCAACATAATGACCTTGTCAAAGCCCAAAGTGGATTGAAGTTCCTCGTGTTCAAAAGTTAAAAGCGATCCAGCAATCAGAGGTTGACCAAATTTATTACCAAAATCAGAAGCGCCATTACTCGCTTTAATCAATATATCCATTGGTGTTTGATAACGCCAAGGACGAGCAGGGATGTTTTGTTCCCAAGCCCGATTTTTCGCACGGGAGTAAGGAGTCATGTAGACTGCTGTCCCTGCAAGTGGAAGAGATCCTATCCCACCTGCCAGCCGGTCTCTAATTTCTCCTCCTGAGCCAGTGGCTGCACCATTAAAAGGTTCTACTGTTGTCGGGAAATTATGTGTTTCAGCTTTGAGAGAAATGATAGATTCAAACGTCGATTCTTGATACCAATCGGCTTGGTATGCAGTTTTTGGGGCAAATTGGGTCAATGCCGGACCTTTGATAAAGGCCACATTATCCCTGTAGGCCGAAACAATTTGATTGGGATTTACTTTAGAAGTTTTTTTAATCAGTTGAAACAGGGATTCTGGCATTTCTCGGCCGTCAATCACGAAGGTGCCATTGAATATTTTATGTCGACAATGTTCGCTGTTTACTTGAGAAAAACCAAAAACTTCTGCATCGGTCAACGGTCTTTCTAATTGATGAGAAAGGCCTTCCAAGTAGGTGACTTCTTCCGAGTTTAATGCCAAACCTTCTTTCTCGTTGTAGGCTCTTATGTCCGTAATTTCTTGAATTGGCTCCGGTTTTTTGTCGATGTCAAAAATGGATTGATTCAAAACCGTATAATTCTGAAAAAGCATGGGATCAAATGAAGGTATTTTGTCTGCGGCTTCAAAACACTCTATTCGAACTAAACCACTGATTCCCATATTTTGGGAAATTTCAACCGCATTGGTACTCCATGGGGTAACCATTGCCGCGCGAGGTCCAATAAAAGAAGTTGGGATACTAGAGTCACTGATGGCTGGAACATCACCAAAGAGCCATTCCAATTTTGGGATATCTGAGGGCTTTAATGGGACTTTGGTTTGAATCGCGTATATCTTTGATTTTAAGCTTCCAAAAAAATGAATCATAGGAACTGATTTGAAGCTATAAAAATAAACCAATTCGATTGGCCAATAGTGTCATTTTAACCAATCTTATTCACGGCTTTTGAACAGAATTGAAGATCTATTCTTTTCGTTTGATTTGAGCCATGTAAAACCCGTCGTAACCGCATTTATAGGCAAAAAGAGATTGTTCCTTCTGAAGCTCAAAATTTTGGCCAGCTTCGCTTGATAAAAATTTCTGAACTTGATTTTGATTCTCAGATGGTAAAACAGAACAAGTTGAATATACCATCAATCCACCAGGCTTGAGCATTCGAGAGTAACTTGTCAGAATTTCTTGCTGGGTCTTTTTGATGTTCTCAACAAATTCAGGAGATAGTTTCCATTTGGCATCAGGGTTGCGTTTTAGGACGCCGATTCCAGAACATGGAGTGTCCAAAAGTAAACGGTCAGCACTCTCCTTCAATTTTTTGATTACTTTGGTTGAATCGATGATGCGAGTCTCAATGTTGTGAGCCCCATTTCTCTTGGCTCTTGTCTTGAGTTGATTGAGTTTGCTTTTGTATAAATCCAGTGCCAAGAGTTGTCCCTTGTTTTCCATGTTGCACGCGAGATGCAAGGTTTTACCACCTGCACCAGCACAGGCATCGATGACTCTCATGCCAGGTTCAACTTCGAGATAATCAGCAACGAGTTGAGAAGAAGCATCTTGCACTTCGAACCAACCATCTTTAAAAGCTTCGGTTTGAAACACATTAGCCCGTTCTAGCAGTTCTAGAGCGTTTGGATAAGATTTTAATTCGTTTGATTCAATGCCTTCGCTTTCCAATTTGAGTTTCAAATCCTTACGATTGGTTTTTAGAGTATTCGTTCTTAGGATGACCTTGGCTTTCTCATTCTGAGCTTCGAGTTCTTTTCCCCATACTTTGTCACCCAATTCAGATGCTCCCATTTCATCTAACCAGTCGGGAATGGACTGAATGATTGCACGCTGTTTTGAATATTCGTCAAACTTACCTTTAATTCGCCGAGTAGGAGTGTCTGCAAATTGAGGCCAATCGGGAAGTTTAATTCCTTTTAGAACAAGCCAGACCGACAAGAGACGCCAAATGTTTTCTCTGGTGAAAGGCATGTTGACCTCTGCTATTGAGGCGTAAAGTCTTTGCCAACGAACGATGTCATAAGTTGTTTCCGCAATAAACTTTCGGTCAGCGCTGCCCCAACGTTTGTCCCGCTTGAGCATTTGATAAACCACCTTGTCGGCGTATTGGTTCTCAATAAAAATATGGTAGATGCCTTCCACAACGGCTAGGCAAAGGTTTCTATGTAGTCGCATTGCGGCAAAATTACTGTAATTCACCGACTTAAAATAAAAAAGGGCACATATTTTGTGCCCTTTTTTCAATCCTAATTTCTGCCTCGGCGATCCCCACCTTTAAGACGATCCATCATCTTCTGTTTGAAGCCTTCCTCGGCCATTCTCAATTTCATGATTTTGGCCGCTGGAAGGACGGTTCTCAAATCGTTGATGAGCTTTAATTCCGCTGATTGCATTTCTTTAACGTGATTGATGTATTTGTTTAAAAGTTCCTCAGACTCTGCTTTGCTCATTTCTTTGCCCTCCCTTAGGGGTTCAAAAACGCTTTTCATTCCATTTCGTCTCATTTGCTGAGTTGATTTTGAAAATTCATTGTAAACTGGCCAAAATTTTTCAGCTTCAGCTGGAGAGAGGTTTAATTGTTCCGTGAGGTAAGCAACTTTCATGGCTTCAATTTTCTTGCGGTCTTCGCCTTTGTTAGGTTGTGCTACTGCCAATATTCCAAGGATCATAAAGACCCAACTCAGGTGCATTGTTTTCATAGGATTATTATTTACGGTGTTGTTATAAATTCATTAAAGTAATTCGTCTCTTCAATCAAGTAGTTTTCAATGGATTGATTCGGGATGATATACTGATCGGCAAACGGCTCTATTCCAAAGGATTCGACCAATTCATAAACGTCAACATCAGTTTCTTCCAACAAGTATATGGTAATTTCTTCTCGATCTAGACCAGATTCACTGGGCAGCAGGACAAAATATCCTAGCAGAAAAATTACGCATGCTGCTAGAGCCCAAAAGGCTACTGTGCGAGCGGGCCTTACGGAAGGTGGTGATAACTCTCGATTGAAATCAACCTTAAAGTGTTCCAAATACCCTTCAGGAATTTTAAAGCCAGTATGTTGAGGAATTTGTTTCAATGTTAAATTTTGTTTTTGGACTAGGAAATGAGCTTTTGGTTTAATTGGATGACAAGAATTGTTCAATTTTTTTCATGGCGATATGGTAAGAAGCTTTCAAAGCCCCCTCGCTAGTGCCTAAAATCAGTGACAAGTCTTTAAATTTGATTTCGTCGAAGTACCTCATGTTAAAAATGAGTTTTTGTTTCTCGGGCAGACGAGCGATAGCTTTTTGGAGTTTTAGTTGTATTTCATCACCTTCAAAGTAAACATCGGCCTGTAGATTATCGGCCAAGGCCTTTTGCAGGCTTTCACTTGTTCTGTGTTGTCGTCTGGATTGGGATTTGAGAAAACTCAGAGATTCGTTGGTCGAGATGCGATAGATCCAAGTAAACAATTGACTGTCGCCTTTAAAATGGGCAATATTTCTATAAATCTTTATAAAAGTGTTTTGAAGCACATCATCGGTGTCGTCGTGAGAAATCACAATTTTTCTAATATGCCAATAAAGCCGCTCTTTATAGAGAGAAACCAGAACACCAAATGCTTTTTCCCTTGTTTCTGGTTTTTGTAACAGCAAAACGAGTTCCTGATCTGTCAATTTATTTTCTTGGTTTGACTAAATTAGGATGATTTGGTTTAAATCAAAAAAGGAGATTATTGAAAAGATTGAAGTTCTATAAGCTTCTTGTAATTGCCGTCATGTGACATCAAACTATCATGATCGCCTGTTTCAACAATTCGGCCATTTCTCAAGACTAGGATCAAATCGGCATTTTTAATAGTAGATAAACGGTGGGCGATGACGATAGAAGTTCTGTTTTTCATCATATTTTCCAAAGCGACCTGAACCAACTGTTCGCTTTCGGTATCCAACGCAGAAGTGGCCTCGTCAAGGATCATAATTGGAGGATTTTTAAGTACGGCTCTGGCTATGCTCAAGCGTTGTTTTTGACCTCCAGATAGTTTGTTGCCACTATCTCCAATATTTGTTTCTATGCCTAAAGGAAGTTTTTCAATAAATTCCCACGCATTGGCGATTTTCAACGCCTTAATCATGTCCTCATCCGAGGCGTTTTCTTTGCCGATCAACAAGTTGTTTTTTATGGTTTCATTGAATAAAATAGACTCTTGAGTAACAAGTCCCATATTTCCTCTCAAAGCCGATTTAGTGATTTGACGAATATCGATTCCATCGATGAGTATGGCGCCATCCGACACGTCGTAAAACCGACTGATTAAATTGGCGATGGTTGACTTGCCACTTCCTGATTGTCCCACTAAGGCTAGAGTTTGTCCCTTTTTGACTTCAAATGAAACTTTAGACAACACATTTTCTTTATCGTATTTAAACGAAACGTTGTCGAATTTTATATCAGAGGAAAAATTCAAATTGGAAACAGCATTCGGGGCATTGGTGATAGAACTGGTAGTTTCCAAAACTGACATCACTCTTTCGGCAGCTGCATTTCCACGTTTCACGCTGTACGAGGCCTTACTCATTGCTTTCGCGGGCGTAAGAATTTGATAGGCCAATGACATGAACCCAATGAATGCACCACCGCTTATGGTGTTTTTGACCAGAACGAGGTTACCGCCATACCAAAGTAAAGCTGTAATGGTTACTATACCCAAAAACTCACTGACTGGCCCAGCCAAATTTTGACGGTGCATCAAGCTGTTGGAAAAATCAAAATAACGCCTAGTAGTTGCGGAAAACCTTTTCTTGAAGGCATTTTCGGCGACAAATCCTTTGATCACTCTTATTCCTCCAAATGTTTCTTCAATAGTCGAGAGCAATACTCCAGATTCCTCCTGAACTTTGGTCGAATGTTTTTTTAATTTTTTACCGATTTGAGAGATCAGAAATCCTGAGATTGGAATGAACAACAGTACAAACAAGGTTAATTCGGGACTGATCAAAAACATCGAAGCCAAACCAAACAAAATGGTGAGCGGTTCTCTAACAATCAATTCTAAAAACGATAGGGTAGAAGATTGCACTTCGTTGACATCGGCCAATATTCGAGACATCAAATCACCTTTGCGTTGATCTGAATAATAGGCCAAAGGTAATTCGAGACTGTGATTGTATAAATCGTTCCTCAAATCTTTGACCACACCATTTCTCAAAAAGGTGATGTAATAGAGAGCCAGATAACCAAAGAAATTCTTCAATAAAAACAGACTGACGATGATTACTATTAAAAAAAGAAGGGTTCCTTCTGAGCCGTCATGTTCCAGTTTTTGAGTCAAAAAATAATTGAAACTATCGATGCCAAATTTCATGTAGGAATCAGCGCCTGACAAATCTGGTTTGACAGTCACCTTTTCACCTTCACCAAAGAGCACATTGATCATCGGTATCAATGAAACCATAGCTAGGGTGCCAAATAATGCGTAAAACGCATTACTCAAAATATTTAACCCTGCGTATTTTTTATACGGTAAGGCATACTTTAAAATTTTCTTGAAATAATTCATCTTAACGACTCCAAATCTAATGCAATTAGATCAATTTTATTCAACAGAACAGTTTTAATAGCGCCGTAATCAGAGGCATCTGGCAATGGACAGTTTACACTGATGTAATATTTGATCTTTGGTTCAGTGCCACTGGGTCGCATGGCAACCATACTGCCGTCCTCTGCATAAAAGATCAAGACATTAGATTTTGGGTGATCAATAGGAGACGAGTGCTGACTTAAAATATCTAAAGATTGAGAGGACTGAAAATCTTCCATTTTAACAACCTTTTGACCTCCTAACATTTTTGGAGGCGATAGTCTGGCATTGCTCATCAGAGTTGATATTTCTTCTAGTCCTGCAGCTCCTTTTTTGGTAATTGAAATGAGCCTCTCTTGATAGCATCCTGTTTTGGTGTATAAGTTAATCAAGTGTTGGTAAAATGAACCGCCTCGAGATTTAGAAACCGCAACGATGTCACAAGCTAGTAATGCGGCAGTAACGGCATCTTTGTCCCGAACAAAATCGCCAACCATGAACCCATAGCTCTCTTCTCCACCGCCGATAAAATGCCTTTGAGGAAAGTCTTTAATCATTTTAGCGATCCATTTGAAACCAGTGAGTCCCAATAGGCATTCTACTCCATAGAGTTTTCCTAATTCTAACATCATTGGTGATGAAACTACAGTGGATGCGATGAAGGAGTTGTTTTTAATCGCATGGTTGTTTTTTGCTTTTTGCAACAAAAAATCCGTCATCACAACCATGGTCTGATTGCCGTTGAGTAATTCGAGCTGCCCCTCTTGATTTCTAACAGCGATTCCAATGCGGTCGCTGTCAGGATCGGTTCCTATAACGATGTTGGCACCAATAGATTCAGCCTGTTCCATGGCCATTTTTAGAGCATCTGGTTCTTCTGGATTAGGCGATGCAACTGTAGGAAAATCACCATCTGGTATAGCTTGTTCCTTGACAATATGAACGTTTCGAAATCCAGCTCTCTTCAAAATTTCAGGCACCATGGTAATAGAAGTCCCGTGAAGCGAGGTGAACACTATCTTAATATTATCCTTATCCAATGAGGTGCTGCCTAGACTACCGTTTTTTAGAGCATCAACATAAAATTTTTCATCCAACTCAGTGCCTATGCGATGGATGAGATCGGCCTGAGCGCTAAAATTGATTTCATTAAAATTGAGTGTATTGATTTCCGACAGCAAACCTTTGTCCTGCGGAGGGACTAGCTGGCCGCCATCCTGCCAATAAACCTTAAAACCGTTATATTCGGGAGGATTGTGAGAAGCGGTAAGGACAATGCCACAATGGCACTGCAAAGATCGAACCGTGTAGGAAAGTAGCGGGGTAGGTCTTAATTCATCGAAAAGATACACTTTAATGCCATTGGCCGAAAGCACGTTGGCCACGGTTTGAGAAAAGATGTCGCTATTATGTCGGCAATCATAAGCAATGGCAACGCTTATTTGTTGGTCGGGAAATTCAGTTTTTAAATAATTGCTCAGGCCTTGTGCATTTTTTCCTAAAGTGTATTTATTTAATCGGTTGGTGCCAACACCCATTAAACCTCTCATTCCGCCAGTGCCGAATTCCAAATCTTTATAAAAACTATCGGTTAATAATTCTTCGTTAGAATTTAGGAGTTTGGATACTTCCAGCTGAGTGTCCTGGTCAAAATGAGGCTCAAGCCACTTCAGTGCGCGTTCTCGAGCGTCCGAATGTATCATACTTCTGAAAGTTTGGGCAAAATTAGTGAATAAATACGACTAGGGATGAAATAGAAAGTTTACAGAATTTCTTCTGCGACTTCGTATCTGCTTTTGGAGGTTTTTGTTTTTAGAATAAGTTCTCCAATAAATCCAGCGACGAAAAGTTGAGTCCCCATAATTACTGTAGTAAGTGCAATGTAAAACTCGGTTCGATCTGCAATCAAGCGACCTTTTGGGTTAAAAAAGACCTTGTCAATTCCAAGATAAAAGGCAAAACCAAACCCAATCAACATCATTAATAAACCAAGTGTCCCAAAAAAGTGCATCGGACGTTTGCCAAACTTGGATAAAAACCAAATGGTCAACAAATCAAAAAAACCGTTTCTAAATCTTTCCATACCAAATTTTGTTGTGCCGTATTTACGGGCTTGATGTTGTACTATTTTTTCTCCTATCTTACTGTATCCCTCGTTTTTGGCCAAAACTGGAATGTAGCGATGCATGTCGCCGTAGACGTCAATTTGTTTGACTACTTCTTTTTTGTAGGCTTTGAGACCGCAGTTGAAATCGTGTAGTCGCAAACCTGAACTGAATCTGGCGGCCCAATTGAATAGCTTTGAAGGAAGGTTTTTGGTCCAGACGCTGTCGTATCGCTTTTTTTTCCATCCTGAAACCAAATCGAATCCTTGGTTTTGAATCATATCAAATAGCTCTGGAATCTCATCTGGACTGTCTTGCAAATCGGCATCCATGGTAATGATTACGTCTCCTTGGGCCACTTTGAACCCAATATTTAAGGCCTGGGATTTGCCATAGTTTCTCAAAAACCTAATCCCTTTGACTTCCTTGTTGGTGTTTTTGAGTTGTGTAATTACCTCCCACGACTTGTCAGTGCTGCCATCGTCGATATAGAGGACCTCATAAGAAAAATGATTGGACCGCATTACTTTAAAGATCCAATCATTTAATTCTGTCAACGAGGCCGCTTCATCGAGAAGCGGAATGACAATTGAGATTTGCATAGTCAGTTTTCCTGTTATTCTTGAGTCTTCTTCATGATAAGACCCAAAATCAGAGAAATGATTAGTCCGAAAATTAAACTACCAACAATTGAAAAGAGACTCATGGCAAGTGGAGAAGTGAACATTTCGGTCATTTTCATACCTTGTTCTAGCTCTGCAGAACTTGCCCCAGCAGCACGTTCCTGCATTTCCATAAAAGCGTTTTCACGGACAATTTCTACAAATTCTGGATAAATAAAAGTGTAATGTATATAGCCATATACAGCGGCAATGGCACCACCGACAACAGCAATGGCGAGGCCTAATTTAATGGCTTCTCCAAGGCTCATAAAACCATTTTGGGCTTTCTTTAAGGCCGAAAGCCCGAAAAAATAAACTGCGATGGTCAGTAGCGTTGTTACGATACTGATTGTAATGTTTTTCGGATCAAGGTTTAAGGCGTAAATTAATACCGCCGTTAGAATTGAAATAAGTGCCAAGTAGAGGCCGTAGTTGTAAGCCAAAGATTTAAAGGGTGATTTGGAATCATTCATAATGTGTAGTTTTAAGTAATCAAATATACAAAAAACTCAAGATGTCAACTAAATTCATATGTCTACTGTTGCGAATTGTCAAAAAACAATTACATTTGCAATCGAATTTTATAGGCACAAAAAATGAAAAAAGATACTCACCCCGAAAATTACCGTCTGGTAGCATTTAAAGACATGTCCAACGAGGATGTTTTTATTTCTAAATCAACAGCGGTTACTGCTGAAACAATTGAAGTTGATGGCGTGGAATATCCTTTGATTAAGCTAGAGATCTCACGCACATCTCATCCTTATTATACAGGCAAGGCTAAATTGGTCGACACTGCTGGTCGTATCGATAAGTTCAAATCGAAATACGCCAAATTTCAAAAATAAACGGTCTGTTTCAAACAAATTACAAAAGTCCTCCATTACTTGGAGGGCTTTTTTTATTTTTACCATATGTCAGAAGCAAATTTCATTTTATTCGACGGAGCTGATAGGGTCAATTTTTTACCCTTAACCTTTACTCGCCCAATGGCTAATTTGCGGATTGGAATTTTGACCATTCGCGAAAAATGGGAAGTACATCTCAGATCAGCCACATCCACTTTGACTGAGCAGTATTTGCAATCCAAACATCCCTTGACTTTGACGGACAACAACATTTGGATTAATTCTCAATGTTTGCCCAATTCAAAATTGGTAACCACAATTTTGAGTCTAAAAACCAATCAAACGCTGCTTTGGAATGGGGTAGTGGTGGCATACCACTCCTCTGATCAAACTATTCCAAATGAATTCATTGAATTTAATTCAGAAGTGGTTTTTTTAAATCAAGTTTATGATTTGTTTCGATTGAACGAAGAGGCGCTGCAATCGGATTTTGATTTAATTACTGCAGGACGCAAGTCTGAAGAGTTACCAAAACACGTCAGGACAACCCGCCCCGAAAACATCTTTGTAGAACCAGGAGCTCAAATTGGTCATGCTGTTTTGAATGCCAGTACAGGGCCAATTTATATCGGCAAGAATGCAGAAGTCATGGATGGATGTCTGGTTAGAGGAGGCTTGTCGCTGAGCGAAGGCTCTGTTTTGAAAATGGGTGCAAAAATTTATGGACCGACTACTATTGGACCTTACTGCAAGGTGGGCGGAGAGGTAAATAATGCCGTTTTTCTGGGTTATTCCAACAAGGGACACGATGGCTTCCTGGGCAATTCTGTGATTGGTGAATGGTGTAATTTGGGAGCAGACACTAATACTTCAAATCTCAAAAACAATTATGAGGAAGTAAAATTGTGGAATTATAAAAGTTTAAATTTCGCTAAAACTGGTCTTCAATTTTGCGGACTCATCCTTGGCGATCACAGCAAATGCGGTATTAATACCATGTTCAACACTGGGACAGTTGTTGGGGTGAGTGCCAATATTTTTGGCAATGGATTTCCTCGGAATTTTGTTCCAAGTTTTAGTTGGGGAGGGAATTCGGGTTTTCAGGTCTATCATTTTGCCAAGGCGATGGTGGTAGCTAGAGCGGTAATGGCAAGAAGAGGGTTAGAACTCAGTGAAATTGATGAGAATATTCTCCAAAATGTTTTTGACCAAACGGCTAATTTTCGTTCTTCATTTTAATTTTTTTCACAGTTCTCAGGTCGAGTAGGTTGGTTGGGTTCATGCCCAAGCCTTGGACGTCGGAATGTATAAACCGAACAACTTCGTCGTAAAATAATGGGATGACTGGAGCAGCATCCATAACAATGCTATCCATTTTCTGATACAATATAGTCCTAGCTTCTAAATCATTAGTTCGCTGTGATTCATGATACCAACTATCGAATTGCTTTGAATTGAAGTGGGTGTAATTAGGCCCTCTTGGGGCGAAATTGCTGCTCAAAAATAAGGACATGTAATTTTCAGCATCTGGATAATCGGCTACCCAACTTGCTCTAAATGCGTCCAGTTTGCCGTTTGCCTTAGCTGTTTTTAACGTTGCAGCAGGAGTAACAGAAATAGAAACCTCGAGTCCTACATCAGACAGCTCTCTTTGGATGTATTCACAAAAACTCAAATAGTTGTCCGTTGTGGTAATGGTTATTTTGGGAGACCGACCCGATTCGTTTTTATATTGTGATATTAATAAGCGTGACAGCTCTGGATCATAGGTGACTTTGTCGGAGCGTTGATATCCTGGTAAGCCAATAGGAATCATCCCGCCTTCCGCTGGCTTGCCTATGCCGTTGCGCAGATAGGTCATCATCTTGACTCTATCAAAACCGTGATTCATAGCAGAACGTATGAGCTTGGATTGAACTTCGGGCACCTCAGAATCCATATAAAATGCCAAATATTCCGTATTAAGATAAGGCCCTTTGAGCATTTTGACATCTTTGCGGTATTTTTCTTTTAGCATACCTTCTGCCGTAAGCAAATCGTCTTTGAAAGAAGCGTCAAGACCTGTAATGAAATCAATTTTACCTTGAGCAAATGCTAGAAATTCACTCAACTTGTCAGGGACAAAGGTTATTGCTACGGCATCGACATAGGGCAATGGTATGCCTTCGGAGTCTTTTTGAAAGTAAATAGGATTCTTTACAAAAACAAGCTTGAGGTTTTCTTCCCACCGCTTAAACATAAAAGGCCCTGTACCAATGGGATTCTTTCTGAAATCTGTGCCGTAATATGCGATAGCTTCGCGTGGAACCACACTGCAGTATTTCATCCCTAATATGCCCAAAAAGGGAGGGAATGCTTGGCGTAGTTTAATCTCAAAGGTTTGGTCGTCAATCGCCTTGAAACTTTCCACCTGATCAAGCACCCAACTTCCTGGGGCTGACAGGCTTGGATCCAATAAACGACTGAAGCTGTATTCGAAATCAAAAGCAATTACTTTTCTTGGTTTAAATATCTCATTATCATGAAAAAAAACATCATCTCTTAAAGTAAATAAATAGGTTTTTCCATCTTCTGAAATTACCCAATTTTTGGCAATACAAGGTTGAATTTGAAGGGAATCGTCTAGTTCGACCAAACCATTAAACAGCTGATTGACTGCCTGAATGTCGGCCAAATCTTTAGCAAAAGCTGGGTCAAGACTGCCTATATTTTTGTGCTCGTTATAGCGAAAAACGACTTTTTTACCGTCTTCTTGAACCTTAGATTGACATCCTGAGTACAAGTAGGATAAGGAGAAAAGCAGTAAGTAAAGCCCATATCGACCAAACAGCCTTTGTTTTATCATATTAGATAGTTGTCGTAGTTTTGCTCGATAAATGTACGCTAATGCATTCTCAAAAAAAAGTTGGCTTTTATACTCTAGGTTGTAAGCTTAATTTTTCTGAAACTTCAACAATCGCTCGATCCTTTGAACATGAAGGTTTTTTGAGGGTTGCTTTTGATGAATATGCAGACGTCTATGTCATCAATACTTGTACGGTAACAGAAAATGCTGACAAAAGATTCAGTCAAATTGTAAAGCAGGCATTAAAGACGAATTCAGAGGCCTTTCTCATTGCAGTAGGATGCTATGCTCAACTCAAGCCAGAGACCTTGGCTCGGGTCGACGGTGTCGATTTGGTTTTAGGCGCGTCTGAGAAGTTTAAAATCACAGATTATCTCAACGATTTAACGAAGAACGATTTAGGTGTTGTTCATTCCTGCGAAATTGAAGAGGCTAACTTTTTTGTCGACAGTTATGCTATTGGAGACCGCACAAGGGCATTTTTAAAAGTACAGGACGGCTGCGACTATAAATGTACCTATTGCACCATTCCTCTTGCTAGAGGCATTTCGAGAAGTGATGCTTTAAATAATGTACTTAAAAATGCTAAATCCATTGCTGAACAAAATATAAAAGAAATTGTTCTGACGGGAGTCAATATTGGCGATTACGGTAAAGGAGAGTTTGGCAACAAGCGACACGAGCATACTTTTCTTGATCTAGTCAAGGCATTGGATGATGTGGAAGGAATCAGTCGCCTTCGAATATCATCGATAGAACCTAATTTATTGCTGGATGAGACCATAACCTTTGTGGCCAATAGCAAAAACTTTGTGCCTCACTTTCATATTCCTTTGCAGAGTGGCAGCGATCATTTGTTGTCTTTAATGAAAAGGAGGTACAAAACCAGTTTGTATAAAGATAGGGTGAATGCCATTCTCGAGTTGATGCCAGATGCTTGTATTGGCGTGGATGTGATTGTAGGTTTTCCAGGCGAAACCGATGAGCTGTTTCTTGAAACGTATCAGTTTCTCAATGACTTGCCAATTTCTTATTTACATGTATTTACTTATTCGGAAAGAGATCATACAGAGGCGGCAGGTTTTGGGGGTGTGGTTCCTCTTAACGTTCGAAAAAAAAGGAGCAAAATGCTAAGAGGGTTGTCTGTAAAGAAAAGACGAGCGTTCTATGAATCTCAGCTTGGCAAAACTAAAACAGTCCTTTTTGAACATGATGCTACAGAAGATGGCTATCTTTTAGGGTTTACCGAAAATTATGTCCGCGTAAAACACTTATTCAGTGAAGAACTGCAAAATAGTTTAAAAGAAATAAGATTGACTGAAATTGACGGGGACGGTATTTGTCTTGGCCAGTTAAAAGTGAAAAATCCTTTGATTGTTTCTTTATAACCTCAGACCGACAGGTAGCATACTTTTGTAACGTCTATTTTTTCTGATAAACTTCGCAATAGGTGGGCTTGTTGGCACAACACTAATGTTGCGTTCAGAAATATCTGACAAAACGAGTCTGATAAACTGCTCAATAAAATTGTCGTTGTTCAGGCTATCGGGTACAATGAGCTTGGTGAGAAATATTTTCCTTTCTTGCAAAGAATATTCAATTTTTGCCATTTGATGCTTTTCTGTGAGCTCAAATTGACGCAGAAACTTGTTGTCTATCAATTCCAATGGATTGTTCATAACTCTGTTATTTGGTTTGAAAGGAAATCGCTAATTTGCGTTTTGACAGACAAAGTTATGAAAAAAAACCCCTATATTGGTTTGTTTTGTAACAAAATAGCAGAGATTTGAGAAAATGAGACACCCCAAGACCCAAATTTACATGATTCCTTTTAAGGGACTTTCTGTTGATATCTTTGAAGGATTGGTCCTTACCAACAAGGAATTCAAACAATGGTATTTGTCTTGGTTCACTCCGTTAGAGGGAGAAACCATTCAAGAATATGCTTCGAGAATGTTAAATAAAATCAAACATCCGACAGAGCGCTGTGTTATTTTGAGAGCTGGTTTCGGTGGAGTAATGGCCCAAGAAATGGCCAAACAAGCAAAATTCAAGAAAGTGGTCATTCTTGCAAGTTATAAGTCGGTCCATGAATTGTCTGCTCAAATGAAGCGAATTGTTGTTGCTCGTCAATACGATTTGATCGCTGAAAAACTTATTGCCGATGAAGACCTGAGAACGGAATTTTCCTTGGGTAAGACTGGACTCAAACTGAAACAACGATTTGCACGGTATATGTTCAATTTCGATAAAATATATTTTAAATGGGCGGTCAACCAACTGCTGTCATGGCAACAATCGGAACCCATGGAAGGTATTTTGCACATTCATGGCGCTCAAGACGGAGTACTTCCTTTAAAAAATATTAACAATTGTATAGTGGTTCCCGAAGGCACACACGCCCTAGTGCCACTTAAATCCTCATGGCTCAATGAACATCTACTCAATTTAATCAACGGTAATCCTTTACAGTATGACTATGAAAAGCAATAAACTCATTAATTTTTTAACTAAAGAAAACTCTAAAGCCTTTTTTGCAGTCGTGTTGACATGCGCTTTTTTTGTGCTAAGAAACTCAGCCCCTAACAACGCTTTGCCGCCAGAAGACGAAAATTCCTCATACAGGGTGGAAGCTATTCCGCTTCCCGATGACCTATTCTTTGCCCAAGAAAAGATATCACTCAATGATCCCGACGTCAAAGAGCGATTGGATAGAGAAATATTGGTCAACACTTATTGGCAGTCCAACGCCTTGTTGATGTTGAAACGCGCCAATAAATACTTTCCAATTATTGAACCAATCTTGGCTGAATATGGTGTTCCTGATGACTTTAAATATCTTGCGGTAATTGAAAGTGGATTGCAAAATGCGACTTCACCAGCAGGGGCCAAAGGGTTTTGGCAAATTATGCCTAAAACAGGAAAGGAATATGGTTTAGAAATCAATTCTAATGTTGACGAAAGATTGCATCTGAAAAAGGCTACTGAGGCGGCTTGTAATTATTTGATTAGAGCAAAGAGAGAACTTGGGAGTTGGACTTTGGCTGCAGCTTCCTACAACGCAGGAGTTCAAGGTATTAAGCGACGACTAGAAGAACAACAAGTCGATAACTATTTCGATTTGTTGCTCGGTGAGGAAACAGGAAGATATGTGTTTAGAGTTCTGGCTTTAAAAAGAATTTTTTCAAATCCTGAAGGTCATGGTTTTTTCGTTCAATCTGAAGATCTTTACCAGCCCATTCCAACTAAAACTGTAGTTGTTGACACGGCGATAACAGATTTTGTGAAGTTTGCAAAAACTAATGGTGTCACTTACAAGACTTTGAAAATTCATAACCCTTGGCTTAGAGATCCTTTTTTGAACAACGCTTCAAGAAAGGTTTATGAAATTGAAATACCTCTTTTAGCTGAAGACCAGCGGCAATAAGTTGTAGGGGATTATCTTGAGTTTTTTCTTCTCATCTGCCGGTTGCCTCCAAAATGCTGATTTGGCATAGGTGTTTTTTTCATTTGAGCTTTAATCATCTGGATTTGCTCTTTTAAAAGCCCGCGTTTGTCATGAGCTTCTGCTTCTTTCAGAAGAATCTCGGCTTCTTGTTTGCGCATTTTTGAAAATGCAATTCCTGCCAAATTGAGTTTCGCCATAGCCATGTCATGCCCCATTGAAAGACCAAAGGATACTGCCGTTTTGAAATAACGCTCGGCTTCATTCATGTTGGTTTGTGATGACATAATACCCTTGAGGTAGTTGAAGTAACCTTGTTGCTTTTTCACCAACGCGCCAGATGGATTTTTGATGCGATCGAGCCATTTGGCAGCTCCTTCAAAATCTTGTTTTCTCAATTTTAGAAATGCCAAGAGAATAAATTCATTTTTGAAGTATAACAAGGTCACCATTGAAGCCAAAAGGGTCAAGGCAATGCCGTTTCCAATATTGCCTTCAGCAAATTGATATACTGCTCCTGCCACAATTAGAACTGTTAAAACTAATTTGATATTTTTATTGAACATGACTTTAAAATTGATGGAAGGCAAATGTAAGAAAACTATGAAAAATAAATGGGGTTAATCTTTTTCAAATAAAAAAGCTTTGTATATTTGCGCGACCTTAACGGAAGGGATTTCGTTAAACATAAAGACTATAACATATGAAACGGACTTTTCAGCCTTCTAAAAGAAAAAGAAGAAACAAACACGGATTTAGAGAGCGTATGGCTTCTGTATCTGGACGTAAGGTATTGGCCAGTCGCCGCGCGAAAGGAAGAAAAAAGATTTCAGTTTCGTCAGAACCGCGTCACAAAAAATAATGATTAACAATTGTTTATATATTAAAGGTGTTACTGATCGTAACACCTTTTTTTTTATCCATGCGTAAAGTAGTTTTGTAACTCTAAAGTAAATCCTATGCCAAAACGTAAAGACCTCAAAAGTATTTTGATAATTGGCTCTGGCCCTATCGTCATTGGACAAGCATGCGAGTTCGATTATTCTGGGACACAAGCCTTGAGATCCCTACGAGAAGATGGCATTGAAACAGTATTGATCAATTCCAATCCTGCAACCATCATGACCGACCCAACCATGGCCGACCGAGTCTATTTGTTGCCTCTTACTACGAAGTCGATACTAAAAATACTGAAAGAAAATCCTCAAATTGACGCTGTTTTGCCGACAATGGGAGGCCAAACTGCTTTAAACCTTTGTATTGAAGCTGATGAAAAGGGAATTTGGGCCGATCATAATATAGAAATAATTGGTGTTGATATCGAAGCGATCAACATTACGGAAGACAGAGAGAAGTTTAGAAAATTGATGCTCGAAATCGGGATCCCAATGGCTCCTCAAGCTACCGCAACCTCGTTTTTAAAGGGAAAAGAAATCGCGCAAAATTTTGGCTTTCCTTTAGTTATTCGTGCTTCATTTACCTTAGGAGGAGCCGGCGCCTCTTTTGTTTTTAAAGAAGAAGATTTTGATGAATTGCTGACTAGAGGTTTGGAGATATCTCCCATTCACGAGGTGATGATTGACAAAGCCATGATTGGCTGGAAAGAGTTTGAACTGGAGCTCCTTAGAGACGATAACGACAACGTGGTTATCATTTGTTCCATTGAAAATATGGATCCTATGGGCATTCATACAGGCGATTCAATTACAGTAGCTCCTGCCATGACTCTTAGCGACAGAACCTATCAGCGCATGAGGGATATGGCCATTAAAATGATGAGAAGCATAGGAGATTTTGCAGGAGGTTGCAATGTCCAATTTGCAGTCAGTCCTGACGAAAGAGAAGAGATCATTGCTATTGAAATCAACCCAAGGGTATCGAGGTCTTCGGCTTTGGCCAGTAAGGCAACTGGGTATCCCATTGCCAAAATTGCAGCCAAATTAGCGATTGGCTATACCTTGGATGAGTTGGACAATCAAATCACCAAGTCCACATCTGCTCTATTTGAACCGACTTTGGATTACGTCATCGTAAAGATTCCTCGATGGAATTTTGACAAATTCGAAGGCAGTGACCGTACCCTAGGGCTTCAAATGAAGTCTGTGGGAGAAGTGATGGGTATCGGTCGTTCTTTCCAAGAGGCATTACACAAAGCTACTCAGTCGCTAGAAATTAAGCGCAACGGTCTAGGCGCCGATGGAAAGGGATACAAAGATTACGACACCATTTTAGAAAAACTGACCTATGCCTCTTGGGATCGCGTTTTTGTCATCTATGATGCCATTCAGCTTGGAATTCCATTGAGTAAAATTCATAAGATCACTAAAATAGACATGTGGTTTTTGCGTCAATACGAAGAACTGTTCAAACTGGAGCAAGAAATCAATTCCTTCAATTTGGAAACCATTGACAGGTCTTTATTATTAGTAGCAAAACAAAAAGGTTATGGAGACCGACAGATAGCCCATATGCTGGGTTGTCTGGAGAGTCAAGTCTACAAGAAGCGACAAGAATTCAAAATTAATCGCGTTTACAAACTTGTAGACACTTGTGCAGCTGAGTTCAAAGCACATACGCCCTATTATTATTCCACTTTTGAGAGTGAGATTGAAACTCCAGATGGAAGAAGATTTTCGCAAAACGAAAGTGTTGTAACGGATAAGAAGAAGGTCATAGTGTTAGGGTCAGGGCCAAATCGCATAGGGCAGGGGATTGAATTTGACTATTGCTGTGTTCACGGGGTATTGGCAGCCTCAGAATGTGGTTATGAGACCATCATGATCAACTGCAATCCTGAAACAGTATCAACGGATTTTGACATTGCCGATAAATTGTATTTCGAGCCTGTATTTTGGGAGCACATCTACGACATTATTCAACATGAAAAGCCTGAAGGAGTAATCGTTCAACTTGGTGGTCAAACCGCTCTAAAACTTGCAGAAAAATTGCATCGTTTTGGAATTAAGATAATCGGAACTAGTTTCGATGCGCTTGATTTGGCTGAAGACCGAGGTCGATTCTCTAACTTGCTCAAGAGTCTGGATATTCCTTATCCTGAATTTGGAACAGCTCAATCTGCCGAGGAGGCCATGTGTGTAGCCGATAAGCTGAATTTTCCAATTTTGGTGAGACCTTCCTATGTTTTGGGTGGACAAGGAATGAAGATCGTGATTAACAAAGAAGACTTGGAAAAACATGTGGTGGACCTACTACGCAGTATTCCTAACAATATGCTGCTTTTAGACCATTATTTGGATGGCGCTATAGAAGCTGAGGCCGATGCGATTTGCGATGGCGAAGATGTTTACATTATTGGTATTATGGAACACATCGAACCTTGTGGCATTCATTCTGGTGACAGCAATGCTACTTTACCGCCATTTAATTTGGGAGACTTGGTCATGCAACAAATCAAGGACCATACCTTAAAGATCGCCAAAGCTCTAAAAACAATAGGTTTGATCAACATACAATTTGCCGTTAAAGACGACAGGGTTTACATCATTGAAGCAAATCCAAGAGCTTCAAGAACAGTGCCATTTATAGCCAAGGCTTACAAAGAGCCCTATGTTAACTACGCGACTAAAGTGATGCTAGGTGAAAAGAAAATAAAGGATTTTGACTTCAATCCTCAATTGGAAGGTTATGCTATCAAGCAGCCTGTGTTTTCATTTAATAAGTTTCCGAACGTCAACAAGCAACTCGGACCCGAAATGAAAAGTACTGGCGAGAGCATTCTTTTTATTGACAGCCTGAAAGACGATGAATTCTACGAATTGTACTCAAGAAGAAAAATGTACTTGAGCAAGTAAAATGGTATAATTTTTGTTAAAAATTGTCTAACTAATTAATTAGTTTGTAATTTAGTGCTGTAAACAGAAATTATATGAGAAAAATTACTTTTCATTTTCTTTTCGTTTTATTTTTAACAGTTGCTGGTTCAGCAGCTGCCCAAGCCCATTCAAATCAGTCTTTGCCCCCTTTGGATGTTGATAATTTTCACATCAAGCCCAATCCGGTTAGCAGCTATTTTACCGTAAATCTTCCAGAAGGACTTTCTCCTGTAAGCCTAGAAGTATATAATGTTTTGGGGCAATTGATTGAGAAGCAGATGCTCACGAGAAGTCAAACCAAATTTGATTCTTCCCAATGGAAATCAGGTGTCTATTTGGTTAAATTGGTTTCTGAGAACAATTCTGTAACCAAGCGCTTGGTGAAGAATTAAACTTCCTGCAACAAATGCTTGTAGGCGTACCTGTATCCATACAGCATGATTCCACTGTAAACAAAATCCCCTATTAACGAGTTTCTAAAAAACGGCAATGCAAGTGTATAACATTCTGCTAGTCCCGTCCATGTTTTGGGATACCCCAAGAGCCATACGCCAAAATTGGTAATGATAAAAAAGCTTAAACTGCTCAATAATATAGTCTTAAAAGTCATCTTTTTGTAATACAATCCAATTAGACTTACAATGACAAAGGAGGAGTAAACGAAGAAGGTGATCCAAGAAAACCCAAGAAACATATCTGAAAGAGCCATAATGATTAAAGGCACAGCAATCGCCGCATAACGATTACTGAAAAATGCACCGCCAAACAACGCCATGGCCGTCACGGGAGTTACATTCGGCCAATGAGGCACCAAGCGCAATACTACTGCTAACAAGATGAAACTTAATACGAGAAGGTCTTTTTTATTGAAATTCAAAATATAAAAAATTTAACTGTTAGATCGGTTGTAAATAATCGCACAATAATACTGCGTCAAAAATAATGATTTATTTTCTTAAAAGAGCCATCTCTGTCTGCTTACTCCTTTTCAAACTCCCGATTGACGTACATTCCAGTTGAAAAGGGCAGTAAACCATTGTCGGAATCTACTTCAAGCAATGAGCTTTGGTAGTCGTTTGGGACACTCTGTCTCGAAGATAAAATGTCTTGCAATACCGCAGCCAAAAGAGGTTCGTTCACGTCACCTAATTGCCCTAAATTTCTTATTCTTTCTTTAATTTGAACATCTGGAGATAGCCCAGTTGACGGCACGTTTATGTTTAAACTGTTTTTGGTGATGTATACCAACGGCTGCAACGCGTAGGTGTGATTGGGATTTGCTCCTGAGCGTCTGAAATTTGGGGAATCGTAGAGTGTGATTGACGCTTGAGATTTCCCTTCAGTAATATCTCCAAAAACTTTGACGTTTGGTTCCGATAGGTAAGGTGTTAAAGAGTTAATCACTAATTCGCTGGCAGAGGCGGAATTTTTCGAGGTAATAAAATACACTTTAGGCATATTCAAACTGTTCAAATTAGCACCGCTGTCTAAACGATCGGTAAACCTGTAATTTAATGTTTCTAAATCGCTTACTGAGGCTTGGAGGTCGTCGTTGTATTGCAAACGAACGAATAAATCATCGTAAAATTGACCTGTAATCAAACTTCCTAAAACCGTGGCTGTTCCGACTGAACCTCCTGGGTTGTATCTCAAGTCTACAATCAAGTGGTCGATGTTGGCGGCATTAAAATTGCCGAAGGCTGCATTCAAGTCATTTTCGAAATCAGAAACAAAGCCGTTATACATCAAATAACCAATTGACTCATTATCAATGTGCAAAACTTCCGCTTTGAACACAGGATTGGCAGTATAGATGGTTTTTGTGAGAGACACCGAAGTGTCCGTAGTAGAAATGGAATCATCCGTATCAATCTCAGTTCCATTATCATTGTAGATTCCTATATTTAGCGTATAACTGTCCGAAGACAGCAAGCTGCTGTAATTCGATCTAGTAAGTTGGGTGCCGTTCACGCCCCAAAACAACATCCCTCTTTCCATAGAGGCTGCTTGGGCGCTGGTATTAGGTAAAACATAACGCACATAACCATAGACGTTGTCGTCAGTCGATGAGAAAGTAAACAGACCATAAGACATGCCGTTGGATTTAGTCGTGCCACTGAACAGTTGTTCTAGTGCAATGTAGTCGTCAACGATCCAACTGTATTTATCAACTGTTTGACGCGCATAGACCAGACTTTCAAAGCAATCTTCAGGAGTTTCAAAAGAATTTAAAAAGCTGGCATAGTCATTTGAATTTGCAAATCTATCATCAGCCAAGTCTGGAACCTCTGCTTTATAGAGATAGGCTGCGTTCATCCCTTTCCAAACAAAGTCTGATATTTGGCTGGCGGATATGGCATTGTCGTCATTGTCTTCAAAGCAGGCGACAGATAGCACGCTCAGCAACAGGATGACCGATGCCCTCAGACTATTAAGAGAAATATTTTTCATGGATCATGTGCTTTAGGTAAGTGTAAAGGTATAAATTTATATTTCTAATGAGTAAATGTAACAAGCTTTGAAATAGGTCGTCTACAATTTAACAATCAATCTTAGTTCTTCTCATGAAAGAAGCTGATTTCATGCAAATGATTACTCCTTTTCAGAACAAAATGTTCAGATTAGTTAGACGATTGCTGATTTCAGTTGACTCAACAGAGGATGCTTGTCAAGAAGTATTGTTGAAATTGTGGAATATGAGGACTAAATTAGGTTCTTATCGGAGCGTGGAAGCTTTAGCCATGACGATGGCAAAAAATCACTGCCTCGATGTTCTAAAATCTAAACAAGCTCAGGAGCTTAGAATAGTTCATAGCAATTTTGACAATCGGGAAACTTCGATTGGCAGGCAGATCGAAATGAAAGAATCGGTCGGCATTGTTGGTTCAATCATCAACAAACTTCCTGAAAAGCAGAGATTGGTCATACAGCTGAAAGACATTGAGCAGTATGATTTCGAAGAGATTGAAGATGTGCTCGGAATGTCTTACAGCGCAATAAGAACAAACTTGTCACGCGCAAGACAATATGTTAAGGAAGAATTAATAAAAATTCAGAATTATGGACTACAAAAGAGTTGAATCACTTTTAAGCCGCTATGATAGTGGCCAGTCAACAAAGGAAGAAGAGCAAGAATTGCGCTTATTCTTTGCCAAGGATGATGTCCCTGAACATTGGACTCATTACAAAATGCTGTTTTCGTTCTTTGAACAGGAACGTCAAACCCAATCTGTAAAATCTTTCATTCCCCCGAAAACCAGACCTTTAAAGTCCTGGATCAGTGTTGCGGCGGCAATCCTCTGTTTTGGACTTTTCGTTCAGCAATACCACGCTTACACTCAGCAGCAACAGACCCGAGAGGCCTACGATCAAACGGTTGAGATATTAACCTTGGTAGGAGATCAAATGACAAAAGGCACGGCTAAATTGAGTTATCTCAAAACCTTTTCCGAAGCGACTAATCAATTTATCAAACAATAATTTAATCCATTCAAAATCATGAAAACTTTCATTTTTACAGTACTTGGCTTAATGCTGAGTTTAACAATTACCGCTCAAGATTTATTTTCAAAATATGAATCAATGGACGGAGTAACCTCTGGCGTGATCAACAGTAAAATGTTTTCTATGATTGCCAGTATGGACATCGACGTTGATGATCCAGACGCCAAAACCTTTATGGAGATGGTGAATAAAATTGAGAGTGTTAAATTGCTCGTTACTGGCAGTCAAAATATTTCGAAAAACATGGTAGCTGACACCGAGGCTTATATTCGCAAAGCTAATTTGGACGAACTGATGAGATTTAAAGATGGTGCTCAAAATGTTCGTTTCTATGTCCGCGAAGGGAAAGATCAGAACCACGTCAAAGAATTGCTCATGTTTATCACGGGATTAGGTGAAATGTTGGCTGGTGAGGATTTGTCGATAAACGGAAAGACAAGAGAGGTAGAAACCGTAATTGTTTCGATTGTGGGAGATATTGATTTGAAGCAAATTTCTAAAATCACCAGTAAGATGAATTTACCTGGCGGCGAACATCTCGACAAGGCTGGAAAGAAAAAGCAGTAAACTTGAAAGCCTCCAAGTCACTCATAGCCATTGTGTTGACAGTCCTCATGGGCTGTCAACAGAGTGCTAGTTTGCAATCATACTTTGTTTCGCACCAAGAAACACCAGGGTTTCTTCAAGTCGATATTCCCATATCCGTATTAATTACCGATCAACTGCAATTGTCAGACAATGTTAAAGATGCCTGGAATTCGGTCAGACGTTTGAATATTTTGGCTTATATCAAAAAAGACGATTTGAGTCAAATGAAAAAGGAGTTTGAAACAGTGGAAGGGATACTCAATACGGATCAATACGAGCAGCTTATGCAGATGAAGTCAGATGAATTCAAAACATCCATTTTTGTGAAGGGGTCTGATGACGATTTAAAAGAGATGATTTTAGTTTTAGGTTATCAGCAGGAAGGCTTTTTAGTAGCCCGACTATTGGGTGACGACATGACCTTACAAAAGGCTGGTATCATTGCCAATTCTTTGAATCAAGTCAATTTCAATGAAAAGGCATTAAGTCAATTCGAAGGATTTCTTTAATTGAGATCTAAAGTCCAGTATAGTTTTGAGGACTGATTGCACGCAATTCTTTTTTCACATCTTCAGAAACCGACAGCCCTTCAATAAATTCTTGAAGGGTTTGTTTATTTATAGCCGAACCTGTTCGGGTAAGAGCTTTAAGAGCCTCATAGGGATTCGGGTATTGCTCCCTTCTCAAGATGGTTTGGATGGCCTCAGACACTACAGCCCAATTGTTTTCCAAATCCCTTTCAATCGCGACCCTATTCAATCTGAGCTTACCAAGCCCTTTAATGGTTGACTTTAAAGCGACCAACGTGTGTCCAATTGGCACCCCTACATTTCTTAATACAGTACTGTCGGTCAAATCGCGTTGCAATCTCGAAACAGGCAGTTTATTGGATAGATGTTCAAAAATAGCATTGGCCAGACCTAAATTGCCTTCGCTGTTTTCAAAATCGATCGGATTTACTTTATGAGGCATAGCAGAGCTGCCAACCTCATCTTTGGCTATTTCTTGCTTGAAATAGTCCATGGAAATATAACTCCATAAATCCCGGTTCAAATCAATTACAATTGTATTGATGCGTTTCAGATTGTCAAAGAGTGCCGCCAAATTGTCGTAATGCTCAATTTGAGTAGTAGGAAACGACCGATGGAGCCCCAAACTGTTTTGAACAAAACTGTTGGCAAATTGATTCCAATCGATTTGGGGATAGGCCACAACATGGGCATTCATATTGCCAGTGGCTCCGCCAAACTTGGCCGAATAGGGGATTTGGTTCAATAAATTCAATTGGGCCTTAATTCTAACTAAAAACACTTCAATTTCTTTTCCTAATCTGGTAGGCGACGCAGACTGCCCATGAGTACGAGCAAGCATGGGTATGGTAGACCATTCGTCGCTCAGAGACTGCAATTTGTCCGACAATTCTTGTAACAAGGGAAAATAAACATCTTTAAGCGCCTGTTGAATGCTTAATGGAATTGCTGTATTGTTGATGTCTTGAGAAGTCAGTCCAAAATGAATGAATTCCTTGAATTCATCTAAGCCTATTTCGTCAAGCTTAGTTTTAATAAAATATTCAATAGCCTTGACGTCGTGATTCGTTGTAGATTCAATGGCCTTAATTTGCTGGGCATCTTCCTTCTGAAAATTTTGATATAAAGTTCTCAAAAGTTGAAACTTTTCTGGATCTACTGCTGCTAAGGCAGGCAACGGCAATTCGCAAAGCGCTATAAAATATTCTACTTCTACCCAAACGCGGTAGCGCATCAAAGCGGCCTCAGAAAAATAGGGCCTGAGGGCACTGGTTTTAGATCCGTAACGACCGTCTAATGGGGAAATAGCGTCTAATGACGAAATTGACATAATTCCTGATTTAAGAAGCGCAAATATACTGATTTACAACTGTTTTAGACGGATTTGAAAGGGATATTTCACAACCCGATTCACTCAAATGCCAACTATGGTTTCCATTTTAAGCTGTATTTAATTCAGCAAAAGTCTAAAACAAGTCATCCAATAACCCACCAGCAGATTTGCCAAACAATCCTTTCAGGGCGCTTTCTTTACCGTTTATTTTCTTGCTAAATAAATTGGTTACGAAAGGCAATACAACTGATTTGATTTGAGCGGCAGTTTTATTGTCAAATCCTTTGGAGAGTAACTTCGTCAGCAAGTTACCACCAAAGCCCTCCAACAGACTATCAGAGGACTTGGTGTTTTTTTCTTTTGAAAACAGATTGAGCAGGGTACCCATGCCAAAATCCTGAAATTTATCTACAAAAGTTTCTCCGATAGCTTCCTTAGTGCTATCCAATGTTTTATTGATGTCATGACCGTCTAGCCCAAGTTTGTCTTTAATGAGCTTGGTGAGGTCGCTTTTGTGATTGTCGAGTATTGATGTTAAGTCCATGTTTAGGGTTATTTTTTGTTATAATAATTATTCCATTTTTTCATTGTCTTTGGCAGCCCGACTTTCACATCGATTGCACAAGTCTGTTATATTTTTGAGTTCTCTTGCTTGGGCTACCGTACCTTCAAAAATCTCATTAGTTCTATTAGAATTGATGTAAGAGCAACTAGAGTAGAGGTGGTAACTTTTTCCGGACTTGGTCCAATAGACGTAATCTACGCCATTATTAAGAGATTCAACCTGTTCTGTTTGCTCGGCATATTGTTCAATGGAAGGAGGGTTGAAGTCTATGCCAAATAGTGAGGCTACAATTAACGCCACCACGGCTATTGCTCCGACAATCCCTTTTTGTTTACCGGTTAAATTTTTGTTGGTAAAAACCATAATTACAATGGGCAAAAAAGCAATCACAGCAATAATGAGCCCCAATTGATTTTGCACAAAAAATTTAAAGCCATTCTTTTCAGAAGCTGGATTGAGACGGTTGGCCTTTTTCCATAACAGAGATCCAATGACAACGAAAATTAAGTCTAATGCGATAAAAACGATCAACCAAGTCATTTGGACTGGAACTTTAGTCAGCAGATAAATGGCATAGACTTCGCAAGCAATTGCCACAAACCAAGACAATGCAGCAAATAATCGATATTTCGTTGCCTTTGATTTGCTTTCGGGAGTAATTTGAAATTGACTTGAGGAGGAACGAGTGTCAGAAGATACTCCCTTGTCAACTCTTGTTATTTTTTTTGAGGAACCATTGTTAGACATAAGCTTTAGTTTTGCCCAACTCATTGAGATGGAGGTTAATATTCATTGATTTGGTAGAGTAAAATAAGGGATTTATTCGTTTTAATGATTCAAAAAAGGAGATAAATGTCTCTTGACATTGAACCGAGTTGGTGATTTTTTCTCGTTCTAATTTAACATTCACTAAACAATTTAACTACATTAGGGGTATACAAACTTAACCTCATAAAAACTATTTATTATGGACAAGCTTAAAAAAATTGTATTTGGGTTGATAATCGTTATTCTTTTGGCCCAATTTTATACACCTGAGAGAAATTTGGGGGATTCTAACTTAGAAACATTTTTTACGGAAACCAATACCCCAGTATCACTGCAAGTGGTACTCAAAACAAGCTGCGCGGATTGCCATTCCAATCACACCAAATACCCTTGGTATAACAATATAACTCCTTTGAATATTTGGCTAAAAAACCATGTAGACGAAGGCAAATCTCATCTTAATTTTTCAATGTGGAAGGATTATAGTCTGAAAAAAAAGGCCCACAAAATGGAAGAAATTATGGAGGAAATCAAAGAAGGCGAAATGCCCTTATATTCTTATACTTGGATTCACAAGGACGCTGTTCTTAATTCGAAGCAAGTCAATGCGTTGGTAACTTGGGCCAAAGAAAACAAAATGAAGTATGAACTAAAAGGGGGATTTGAGGATCACGACTAAGCCAAATCTTCTTGTTGTAGTCAATCAATGGCCAGAACCCACTTCTACTGCTGCTGGTCAACATTTGATTCAAGTTCTGGAATCATTGGTTCCTGTCGTTAATTCGATTGTCATAGGTCACACCGCAGATAAAACAGATCGATCTTATGTTTTCGATTCAAATGCTATCACCTCAAGGAGGATTTTTATTAACGATTCAGAATTTGATTCCTTTCTAATCGATTTTGCACCTCAAATCGTTTTATTCGATCGATTTAACCTTGAGGAGCAGTTCGGATGGCGTGTTAGCGAGTGTTGTCCTGCCACAATGAGAATACTGAATACGGAGGATTTGCATGGTCTGCGAGCAGCGAGAGAAGAGGCTTTGATCAACAATATGGATTGGCGTGATTGCGTGTTGTCTAATCCAACCCTGCTCCGTGAATTGGCTAGTTTGTACCGTTCCGATTTAACCCTAGTTATCTCTGAATTTGAAATCGACTTCTTGAAGAGATTGGGCGTTCCAAGTCGTTTAATTTGCTATGTCCCATTTGGATTGGAAACAGCCAATTTAAATGCTTCTCGAAATCTGAAAACTTTTAAAGAAAGAAAGGATTTGATTTTTATTGGTAATTTTTTGCACAAGCCCAATGTTGACGCCATTAACTTTTTTGTTGACAACTTATGGCCAGGAATAAGGTCAGTTCTTAGCGATGTCCAGTGCCATATTTACGGTGCCTATGGGTCTAAACTTAACCAGCCGAATTCAATTAAGGATATTATTTGGCACGGCGCGATCGATTCTACAGAGGCAGTGCTAAATCAGTCTAAAGTCAATTTGGTGCCATTGCGATTTGGCGCAGGATTGAAAGGAAAAGTGTTGGAAGCCATGTTTCATGGCACTCCTAGTGTTATTTCTGAAATCGGTGCAGAGGGCGTTTTTGGAACCATAAAATCTGAGCCTTTAAAAGCTTCCAATTGGGATGATTTTGTCGATAAAGTAATTTTGCTCTATCGCGATGAGAAACAATGGAAATTGGCTCAAGAAATTGGTTTTGAGGTAGTTCGAACCCGTTTTGACAAGTCCGTTGTTTTTCAAGATTTTATAGAGCACATGTCACAAGTTTATGACAATTTAGAATCTCATCGCAAGCTCAACGTCATTGGAGCGATGCTTCAAAGGAATGAGCATCAAAGTACAAAGTACATGGCTAAGTGGATTGAAGAAAAAAACCGTTAGAATCTATTTCTACCCTTGCTGAGAACTCTATATTCTTCGTAACAAGAACTGATGGCATCCAAGATTTGCAAATCGTTGGCGGTATTTATAAAATCTACTGAGTAGTCGCATTCGCTAACGAGCATGTCCAAATCTACTTTGTCGATTTGAAGCAGTTCGGTCAACATTTCTCTGTCAAAACGGGTCGAAAGTAAATTGCGAATTTGGTCGTCATCCTTCATTTGCCTTAACTTTCGCAATTCTTTGGGCTTTTTCCCAAAAACACTGTAAAGAAAATCCGCAGGATTGAAGACAGCTCCAAGTACCTTACTCACAGCAGATTTTGTCGAGGCCTCATATCCCGCATTGGGAAGACCAGAAATACTGTATCTCAAGTTGTTGCGCACTGGAGTGTTGACGACGTCGTATTCTAGATAACCCGTCAAGCGAAAAGGGGTTAAAACAACTGGTTCAAGGGCTAGGGCCAACTCAGTCATTTCAACAGTAGTTGCCGTACCAAAATTAATCCAGTCATTGGTTACTTTTAGTTTGATAGATTTATATCCTAAATAAGAAAAGTGAAGTGTGTCGTTAACCCTTGCACGCACCTCAAAATCTCCAGAACTGTTGGTAATTGATCCGACCACAAGGTTGAGATTCACAATATTTACGCTTACCATAGGTCTGCTATCACTTGCATTAACAACTTTACCTTTAACAATACCGACTTGTCCAAAGGCACTAAGTAGACTCAGGTTAAGCAAGAAAAGGTATAAAATTGTTTTCATTTTTTTAGAAAGCTTAAAAGTACGAAACAAATAAGTTTTGACGTTGAAGCTGCTTCAATTTGTAAGAATATTAACAATTATTGGGCCACACCGCTAATCGAATGATGGTCTAAAAGAAAAGATATTAACTTGGCCATGGCATTGGCACGATGACTGATCTGATTTTTGACAGATTTGGAGAGCTGCGCGAAGCTCTCATCATATCCATTGGGAATGAAAATAGGGTCGTATCCAAATCCGCCATCGCCAGCACTTTCTTTAGCGATGTGACCATGACAGCGTCCCACGAAGGTTTCGAGACGATTCCCAAATCTCAGCGCAATTACTGTCTCGAAATAGGCTTCTCTTGAATTCTTTTCTTTCAATTTTGCCAGCAGCTTCTCCATGTTTTTTAATGGGTCTCGTTCAGGACCGCCATACCGTGCCGAAAATACCCCAGGCTCTCCTCCAAGCGAAGGTACAATGAGTCCAGTGTCTTCTGCAAAGCAATCAGTCTTCAACAGGTCAAAGACAAAATTCACCTTTTGAATGGCATTTCCTTCAATCGTAGACTGAGTTTCTGGTATATCTCCTGTGAAATTAAAGTACTCAAGACTAAGGATTTCAAATCCTTCTGGCAGCAGGTCACGGACTTCCTCAGCCTTATTCTGATTTTGAGTAGCAAATAATATTTTCATAGATGCTAAATATAGAAATTTTGTAATTTTGAGACCTAAATATTCCTACTTATGAAAATGACTCACGCCATTCTGGTTTTTGCGGGCATCGTTTTGGTGTCCACCATAGTTCTTGGAGATGCTTATAAAAAAAGCAATAGACGTCAAGGAAGTATTACCGTAACTGGTCTTTCGGAAAAAAACTTTACCTCTGATCTTATTGTATGGGAGGGTAGATTTTCGGCCAACAACTACAATTTGCAATCGGCATTTGAGATTTTGAAGTCTAGCAAAAATAAAATAACTAAATATTTAACGGACAAGGGTTTAGCCTCGGACTCTTTTCTTTTTACTGCAGTATCCACAAATGAACTAACCGAGGCCATTTAGGGTCCAGAAGGGGAATTTCAAGGACGAAAATTCACTGGTTATGAGCTCAACCAAGGCGTGGTTATTTCTTCTTCGGATGTAGGGAAAATTGAGATTATCTCCCGAGAAATTACAGAATTGTTGAATTTGGGAGTTCAATTGTACAGTGGAGAACCGCGGTATTATTATACTAAATTAGAAGAGCTCAAGATTGACATGATTTCAATCGCAACCGAAAACGCACGCTTAAGGGCAGAGACTATTGCTGAAAATTCTGGCTCAAATTTGGGTGATTTGATAGACGGTAAAATGGGTGTTTTTCAAATCATTGTTCAATACTCCGGTGAGGATTATTCCTGGGGAGGCAATTATAACACGAGTTCAAAGGACAAAACAGCCACAATCACCATGAAACTCGAGTACGAGGTTGATTGATATTATTCGTGGTGATAGGGTAGGTGGTTGATGATGGCCAATCCCCGGTACAATTGCTCCACGAATAACAAGCGCACCATCTGGTGGGAAAGTGTCATTTTGGATAGCGAGAGCCGTCTTGGTACAGTTTTGTAAACGGCATCCGAAAACCCATAGGCTCCTCCAATAATGTAGCATATTTTTTTTTGACTGTGGTTGAACTGCTTTTGTAAATCGGAAGCAAAGTCCACGGACCTCAATGTCTCGCCCGCGTCGTCTAACAACACAGCGCTTTCGAATGACTTCAGAATTTCCAAAATTTTCACACCTTCGACTGTTTTAACCTCATTTTCACTCAAGTTTTTTGAGAGCTTTTGGTTTGGAATGAATTTAATCTCAAACTTCACGAAGTGACCGATGCGTTTCACATAATCTTCAATTAACACTTCCAATTCTTTAGAAGTAGTTTTTCCAACAGCCAGCAGAGTAATTTTCATTTGACAAAAGTAATACATCCGAGCATCTGATGCCTGGTTTTGAGATTAATCAAAAATCAATTAGTAATTTCGTACAGAAATATGGCCGCTTTGAAAACTCAATTCGATTTAGATCTAGAACGCATTATCCTGATGGGATTGCAGGAGGATGTCGGTTCGGGTGATCATAGTTCTTTGGCCTGCATACCTTCTTATAATACAGGCGCTGCCAAGCTTTTAGTGAAAGAAAGGGGTGTCATTGCTGGTGTTGATTTTGCCAAAAAACTTTGTGAAACAGTCGATTCCAAATTGAAAATTGATGTTTTGATTGCCGATGGGACCCCAGTGTCGCTTGGAGATGCGGTGTTTATTGTAAAGGGGCCAAGTTTGTCTTTACTTAAAGTTGAGCGCTTGATGCTCAATACCATGCAACGGATGAGTGCCATTGCAACTAAGACCAGACATTTTACCGATTTGATTGATGGAACTGGGACCAAACTTCTCGACACAAGAAAAACAACACCAGGCATCAGATTATTGGAAAAATGGGCAGTAAGGATAGGGGGTGGGTACAACCACCGCTTTGGACTCTATGATATGATTATGTTGAAAGATAATCATATCGATTTTGCTGGAGGCATTCATCAGGCCATTGAAAAGACCAAGGACTATTTGAAGACCAATGGGCTCAATTTGGATATTATTGTTGAAGTAAGAAATTTTGAAGAAATCGAGGCGGTTTTGCAACATGAGGGAGTGAAAAGAATATTGATTGACAACTTTTCGGTTGATGACACTAAAGTTGCGGTGGGTTTAATTGACGGACAATGCGAAACGGAATCGTCCGGCAATATCAGTGAAAACACCATTGCTCAATACGCTGCATGTGGAGTAGATTATATTTCTATTGGAGCCATTACCCATTCAGTCCATAATTTAGACCTTAGCTTTAAAGCCTTTTGACATGACATCTCAGCTTTCCAATAGATTAACAAAAATACCTGTTTTAGGATGGGCAATAAAAGGCCTTCAAAAGATTAGACTCTCCTCCAATTCGGACTGGTCATTATACGATCTATTGGAATTGTACATTATTGGCATAGTACAGGGGGCATTGACGTCAAGAGCGGGAGCTATAGCCTTCAGTTTATTTATGGCAATATTCCCTCTGTTGATTTTTTTGATCACACTGCTGCCATTCATAGTGCCTTACGTTCCTGTTGAGGACTTTGAGGCTCAATTTCTACAGTTCATTCACGCTGCTGTTCCAGGGGATTCTGGCAATTATTTGGTTTCTGTATTCGAGGAAATTCAGCAGCAAAATCGCAGAGGTCTCTTGTCTTCCACTTTTGTTTTGACCTTGTTTTTAATTGCCAATGGTGTAAGTGCTATACTTTCTGCTTTTGAAAACTCCTATCATGTTAAGTTGACTAGGAATTTTTTCAGACAGTACTTGGTGTCTTTGTTTCTTGGACTGCTCATAGCCCTGTTTATTATAGTCGCTGCAGTAGCCTATGTTTGCATCAAGTTTTATACCATGCAGATTTTGACCAGACTCGATTACAGTGGATCGAAATATACGGTGGTGAGTATCATTCAAATTTTAGTCATTCCTATATCGATTTACATCTTTACTTCTTTGATCTATTTTTTTGGAACCAAAGAAGGACTGAAGGGAAGGTTTTTTAATTGGGGGGCGGTAATGACTGCGGCTCTCTTTATGGCGACCTTTTATTTTTTTGGTATATATCTCGACAATTTTAGTTCATACAACAAACTCTACGGTGCCTTGGGGGGTCTCCTTGCATTGATGTTGTTCATTTGGCTTAACTCAAACATTTTGTTGTTAGGATTTGAACTGAACGCAACTATCAAACAAATCAAGCGGCAGCCGAACAAACCATAGCATGAACTACATTGATGTAATTCTTCCTTTACCATTGGGTGGGTATTTCACTTATGAAGTCACTCAAGCCGAAGCCGATTTTATTCAACCGGGAATGAGGGTAGCGGTGTCATTTGGCAAAAGAAAAATTTACGCAGCGTTGGTGCATAGTTTGCATCAAGTCACACCAGAAAAATATGAGGCCAAACCCATTGATCATATTCTCGATGAGCACCCCATTGTAACACAAACACAATTAAATCATTGGGATTGGATATCAGAATATTACCTCTGCCCAGTTGGTGATGTCATGAGAGCAGCTTTACCAAGTGTGTTTTTACTTCAGAGTGAGACAAAATTGAAGCATCACCAAGAATTTGATGCGGACACTTCTCAATTGAACAATGACGAATACCTGATTGTCGAAGCCATTGAAAGAGTTGGCGAAATCAGTATCAGCGAGGTGTCAGACTTATTGAATAAAAAGACGGTTTTGCCACTTGTTCACCAGTTGGTGTCTCAATCCGTTTTGGAAATAGTAGCGTCATTCACAGAAAAGATCAAACCCAAAACAGTTCGATTTGTAAAATTGGCTTCGACCTACAACGGTGAAGGTTTGCATTTGGCACTTGATCAACTGTCGAAAGCCCCAAAGCAGAAGGCTATTTTGATGCGCTATTTTGACCTTTCTACCAAAGGTCGAGTTTCCGCTGCGGACTTAGTCAAGTGGTCAAATTCTTCGCCATCTGCTTTAAAATCATTGGTTGATAAGGGGATATTTGAGGAAGAAATGTTGGTCATTGATCGCCTTGGAAGCAACAATTCGCTCCAGGCCAGGCGTACGGTTTTGAGCCCTCACCAAGAGGCTGCTTATCAAAGCGTTCAGGAAGCGTTTCGGACAAATGACGTTTGTTTGCTTCATGGAATCACTTCCTCTGGAAAGACTGAATTGTATGCCAAACAAATGTCTGAGACCATTAGTCAAGGTGAGCAGGTCCTTTTTTTGGTGCCTGAAATAGCCTTGAGCACTCAGCTGGTTGAGCGATTAGAGCTGCAGTTTCCCAATCAAATCGTGCTTTACCATTCGAGATTTAATGAACAAGAGCGCGCAGAATTGTGGAGTAAAATCATAAACAATGATCCTTCAGCACGACTGATAATAGGTGCTCGTTCGGCAATATTTTTACCTTTTAAAAATCTTAAATTAATTGTGATTGACGAGGAACACGAGCATTCGTACAAACAATTCGATCCCTCTCCCAGATATCACGCCCGCGATGCCGCCTTGGTTTTGTCGAGACTTTCCAATGCTAAGACCATTTTAGGTTCTGCAACTCCAAGTGTTGAAACTTATTACAACGCTACTGTGGCTAACAAGTTCCCTGTGGTACACTTGAACGAACGTCACAACCAAGTTTTACCTCCTAAAATTTCTTTAGTTGATTTAAAGGATCAGCACAAGCGCAAAAAAATGACCGGACATTTTAGCGATGTTTTGTTAAAGGGTATGCGCTCCGCGTTGGCTCATCAACAGCAAATCATTTTGTTTCAAAACAGAAGAGGCTATGCTCCATTAGTGACCTGTATCACTTGCGGACATACCCCACATTGTTCTCACTGCGACGTCAGTTTGACCTACCACCAGCACAGCAATCAGTTGCGTTGTCACTATTGTGGATTTAGCGATAAAGTTACCGCACATTGCGTTGCCTGCGGTAGTCCGACACTGGAGTACCGAGGGCTTGGAACCCAGCAGATTGAATCAGAAGTTCAGGCGTTGTTTCCAGAAATTAAAGTTGCAAGAATGGATTTGGACACCACCAGAGGCAAGCACGCCTTTTCAAAAATCATCTCCGATTTTGATCAACAGAAAATACAGGTCTTAGTGGGCACTCAAATGGTAACCAAAGGCCTTGATTTTAGAAATGTAGCCTTGGTCGGAGTCCTCAATGCCGATAATTTGTTGAATTATCCTGATTTTAGGGCCCACGAAAGATGCTTCCAAATGCTTCAACAGGTGGCTGGTAGGGCAGGACGTACGGATGAACAAGGTCAGGTTTTGATTCAAACCTATTTGCCAGAACACCCAATATTGCAACAAGTTGTTGATTCCAACTTTCAGCAAATGTTTGATCAACAACTACAACAACGAAAAACATACGTTTATCCGCCATACGGGAGAGTGGTGAGAGTCAGTTTAAAACACAAGAACATCAATCTTGTCAACGAAGCAGCCGATTGGTTGTTTAAAGCCTTTAGCCAAAGTTTTGGAGAATTTGTCATAGGACCAGAATTTCCTCCTGTGGCTAGAATTCGCAATCAATATCAAAAGAACATTTTGATCAAACTCATTCACCCCAACAAGACCAAGACGGCAAAGAAAATCATAAAAAAAACTCAGAGCAGTTTTGAGAGTATTGGTCAGTTCAAATCGGTACGACTCATAATTAATGTCGATTGCTATTAACCGATAAGTGCAGAGAGGCTGTCGTCCAGTTCGTTCCTTTTGTTGCGACTTAGAGGGATCGATACCTTGTCAATTTCAACCTGAGATCCGTGGTAACGATCCACCAGATTTAGATTGACAATGTAAGATTTGTGTATGCGCATAAATTGTTTTTGTGGCAACCTGTTTTCCATGCCTTTCATGGTTGATAAAACAATAAAAGACCCTGTTTTGGTTATAATTTTTACATAATCTCCAAGAGCTTCAATGTACTTTATTTCTTCAAGATAGACTTTTCTTTTTTTCGAATTGCTTTTGACATAAATGAAGGCTGGCAATTGCTTTTCTCTTTGATGGAGAACCACATACATTTGAAGAGCTTTGTCTACAGCTTGGTCCAGTCTTTTTTCGGTCAAAGGTTTAGACAGATAATCTATTGCATTTTGGTCAAAGGCTTGGGCAGCATTGTCTTTGCTTAAAGAAATAAAAATAACCAGAGGCTTGTTGGATATGGTGTCCCAAAAATCAAATCCATTAATGATTGGCATTTCTACCGATAGAAATACAAGATCTATATTTTTTGCTTCAAGAGCTTTTTTAGCTTCATTTAGACTGCTGGTATGACCAACCAAATTGAGGTTTGGGTGGCTGTCCACTAAAGTAAGCAGTGCAAAACGATGTAAGGAATTGTCATCAACAATGAAGCAATTAAGAGTCATAGTTTGGGAATTTCAGCGTGCAAATTAAAACAATCTGTATTAAATTCAAAACATTTTGAAAATTCTTCAGATTGATAAATAAAATTTAAAACATCTATTTTTCAAGTTTGATATCATCCAATAATTCATATTCAACCTATGATTGGTAGTCATCTTCAAAATTATCGGAATCGAATTCGTATACTATTGGTGTCTCTTCAATTTTGGTTTTTCTCATGGTTCCAAAAATCAAGATGAGCATTGAACTAAGAATGACAACCAATAGTACTCGTTCGTCAATAGCAATTGATCGGTTATTAAAAAAATTCAATTCTTTGATTTGCAAAAACAACAGTATACTAATTAATCCTCGAGGAGAGAGATAGAGCAGTGCTGTAAGCTCTAAATGCAACGTACTTATGCTGAGGTACAGATAGCGAATAACTAGCATTATAGCGAATATTGACAGGCCATAAATAAAAGGTTCCACGGAAACAAAATCACTGATAACCACTGAAAAACCAAAAAACAAGAAGAAAAAAGTTCGAACAATAAAAGTTGATTCCGCAGTGAGAATGTGAAATTCATGAAGACTTTTATCGGTTTGACCAAGGTTGAGATACTGCTTCATAAAAGTGGGTAGCAGCACTTTTGCATTGCTCAAGAAAACACCAAAAATAAAAATGGTTACTAAGGCTGGCAAGTGGAAGTATTTTCCAATGGCATAGACGAGAATGAGCAGCGACAGAATTAAAAAGAATTTGACATTGTGGGTGATGCTTTGTAGCAAACGGTACAATACATAGGTGATTAAAACAGAAACCACGATGACTCCAATGATTTGCAAAAGCAAATTGATTAAAGAGGTTGAGCTAATTAGCGGTTGCTGAGCGGTTAACTGTCGTATGACATAATTGAACATCATGATTCCCAAAATGTCTGAAAAGGTCGATTCGTACACCACGAATTCTTTGTCTTGTTTCAATAAATTGGCTGCAGAAGGTATGGCTACAGCGCTGCTGATGATTGACAGCGGAATGGCATAAATGACCGATTCATTGAGACTCATGCTCAGCATCCATTGGAGTAGGAAACTGATGCAAACAATGTTTAACAGTAAAATAATCAAGGCAGCCAAAAATCCTTTCAGGATGATTGGCAATTTTTCTTTGCTAATTTCCAATTCCAAAGCCCCTTCCAGAACAATTAAAATCAAACCAACAGTCCCCAAAACGGGAATCAATGCTTCAATCATTTTAAAATCTTTGTAACCGTAGGCGTCAGCGAGCATTCTGAAGGCAATGCCAGTTAACATCAACAGGATGACAGCGGGAAATTTCGTTTTTCGAGCAATGCCGTCAAACAAATAGGAAAAAATGACCAATAGGGGAAAACAAACAAGATGGTTAAGGTATCCATGCACGCAATTTAGAGGAAGATGAAATATAGCCAATTTTGAGCATAATTCTTAGATATTTTTGTGTGAATTTTGCATTAATCGAATCATCAATGCGGTTGAAAACACCAAGAAGAGTTCCTCGAGGTTCATTTTTTATCCTACCGGCAGGTGAGAATGGCCTAAAAGCTTTGATTTAACTCCAATAATTATTTGCAGAACAAGAAATTATGGTTAGTTTTGCGCACTTAAAAATAATAACATATGAACCATTATGAAACTGTTTTCATCTTGAATCCCGTTTTATCTGAAGACCAGATAAAGGAAACAGTTAAGAAATATGAGGATTTCCTCGTTTCTAAAGGTGCCAAGATGATTGCCCAAGAGGATTGGGGCTTGAAAAAGCTCGCTTATCCAATCCAAAACAAGAAAAGTGGATTTTACCACCTTTTTGAATACCAAGTTGATGGCCAAGTCATCGAGTTATTGGAAGTGGAATTTAGACGTGACGAACGTTTTATGCGCTACCTTACAGTGAAATTAGACAAGCATGCGGTGGCCTGGGCCGAAAGAAGACGTGTGCGTAACAATAAAACAGCTTAATTATGTCCACTTTAGAACAACAGGCAGGCAACAGAAAAGACGGAGAAGTGAGATATTTGACTCCTCTCAATATTGATACCAGCAAAGTTAAGAAATACTGCCGTTTCAAGAAAGCTGGCATCAAATACATCGACTACAAGGATGGTGATTATTTGTTAAACTTTGTAAACGAACAAGGCAAACTTTTGCCTCGTCGATTGACTGGAACTTCACTCAAATACCAACGTAAAGTTTCGGTTGCCGTTAAACGTGCCCGTCACTTGGCTCTAATGCCTTATGTTGCTGACCTTTTAAAATAATTGCTATGGAACTAATTTTAAAACAAGACGTTGAAGGCGTAGGATTCGCTGACGACATAGTGACTGTCAAAAATGGTTTTGGTCGTAATTATCTGATTCCACAAGGGGTTGCTGTTTTGGCCACGCCTTCGCAGAAGAAAGTCCTTGCCGAAACCTTGAAGCAACGTGCTTACAAGGAGCAAAGACTGGTTGATGCTGCTCAAAAGATTGCGGATGCTTTGAAAGCTCTGGAGGTTAAAATCACTTCCAAAGTTGGTACAGGCGATAAGCTATTTGGATCAGTCAACAACGCTGACCTTGCAGAAGAATTTGCTAAGCATGGTCATGAAGTGGATAAAAAATTCATTACTGTACCTGGCGGTCAGATCAAACGACTTGGCACTTATACTGCCACTGTCCGTTTGCACCGAGCTGTTGTGGCTTCAGTAGATTTTGACGTGATTCCTGAGGCTTCCTAGAAACCTCTTAAACATCATAAAAACCGCTTTTTTTGGCGGTTTTTTTATTTCCAAGAACTATGAAATACGCACGATTATCCAAGGAGCAGTTGGAAGAAATGCACGAAGAATTTGCTCAATTCCTCGCAGCTCAAGAAATCACCAAAGACGACTGGGACAAGATCAAAGCAGAAAATACGGATCAAGTGGACCTGCAACTCGACGCCTTCAGTCATTTGGTCTGGGACAATGTGTTGGACAAAGTTAAATTCCTTGAGTTGATCTCTCCCAATCACATGTATTTGTTTAAGATTGACGCCGCACTCCACTTGATTGGTGTCAAAATCAATCAGCCTCTTATCGATATTACCACACCAGAAGGTTATGCCTGGTTGAAAGAAAACTTGATGAATGATGCCGTTGAACTGTTTCAGTCTAAAAAGGAAATCTCCGACAACTTGAAGGCGGATTTGTTTAAACTCATACAACAAGGAGCGTCAATCACCTCTGGAGTCCTCTATGGATATTTTGAAGACCTGATATCTCCAAAGTCTTAAAAAATAGTGATATTTGTACAAAACCCTAATTCATGAGTCAAAAACCACGTATTCCCAAAGGCACTCGCGATTTTTCTCCCGCGGAAATGTCCAAACGCCAATACATCCTAGATTGTATGGCCAAGAATTTTCAAAAATTTGGTTTTCAACCTATTGAAACCCCTAGTTTTGAGCTTTCTGATATCCTGTTGGGCAAATATGGCGATGAAGGAGATCGGCTGATTTTCAGAATTTTGAATTCGGGAGATAAATTAAAACAGGCTGACACCCAAGCCCTTAGTGAAGATAAACTTGCGGCGTTTGCAGGATCCTTGTCAGAAAAAGCATTGAGATACGACCTTACGGTGCCCTTTGCCCGTTATGTAGCGCAACACCAAAACGACATCCAATTTCCGTTCAAGCGGTATCAAATTCAGCCCGTATGGCGCGCTGATCGTCCTCAAAAGGGTCGGTTTCAAGAATTTTTTCAATGTGATGCCGATATCGTTGGCAGTAAAGGGTTGTGGTCCGAAGTAGAATTTGTTTTGCTCTACGATGCTGTGTTCACCGACCTGGGACTTGAAGGAACTACCATTAAAATTAACAACAGAAAGGTGTTGTCGGGAATTGCTCAAATGATTGGAGCCTCCGACCGTTTGATTGATTTTACCGTCGCCTTAGACAAACTCGATAAAATAGGAGTGGAGGCCGTTAAGGCGGAAATGCTTCAAAAAGGCATTGCGCCAGGCGCCATCGAAAAACTGGAGCCCTTATTCCGCTTGTCAGGGGATTTTGACAGCCAATTGAAAGCCTTGTCTGTCATTCTGAAAGACTCCTATATTGGCTTAGAGGGCATTGAAGAATTGAATTTTATTGCCAAGGCTATTGCCGCTCAACCGCTGCAATCCGCTCAACTCCAATTGGACGTCACCTTGGCCAGAGGGCTTAATTATTACACTGGTGCTATATTTGAAGTCGAAGCGCCAAAAGGCGTGGAAATGGGGTCTATTGGAGGCGGAGGCCGTTATGACGACCTGACCACTATATTTGGTTTGAATGACGTCAGCGGTGTCGGTATCAGTTTTGGATTGGATCGCATTTATTTGGTCATGGAGGAATTGGACAAATTTCCATCTTCGGCCTATGTGGGCAGCAAGGTGTTGTTTTTGAACTTTGGTGAAGCCGAGGCCCGCCATGCCCTCAAAGTGGTCATGGAATTAAGGCTCCTGGGCATCGCGTCAGAGCTCTATCCCGACGATGCCAAGCCAAAAAAACAGATGCAATTTGCCAATGCCAAAGGCTTTCAGGCGGTTGTGCTCATCGGTGAAAACGAATTGGAAAACGACACTTACACCCTCAAAATGATGGCCAGTGGTGATCAGAAGACTTTTACAAAAGAGGCGCTATTGATGCACCTCCAACAAGATTTAATTTAACTACAACCTATGCTAACTCTAAATAAATTTACTGCGACTGTTTTCCTGTGCGTTTTGATGATGCAACTTGGCTTGGCACAGACCAAACCCAAGGCTGTTTTGGTTGTTCATGGTGGTGCGGGCACCATTCTGAAAGAGCAAATGACCGACAGCATAGATCAGCTCTATCGGGAAAAATTGTCAGAGGCCTTGTTGGTAGGACGTGAAGTCATTCGAAAAGGCGGGACGAGTGTTGACGCTGTTGTAGCCGTGATTGAAATTCTGGAAGACTCGCCTTTGTTCAATGCCGGTAAAGGCGCCGTATTTACTGCCGAAGGCAAAAATGAGCTCGATGCGTCCATCATGGATGGCGGTACTGGAATGGCTGGTGCTGTTGCCTCATTGACTCATGTCAAAAACCCCATCAAGGCGGCCCGAGCTGTTATGGAGCATTCTGAACATGTGATGATGATTGGTTCAGGAGCGGAGAAGTTTGTCACATCACAAGGGATCGAAATGGTTCCTGAGGATTATTTTTTCACTCAAAAACGATTTGATCAGCACAGAAAGGCACTCGGTGAGGCGGTTAAGGCCGAGCCGATAGAAAAGAAATATGGCACTGTAGGTGCAGTAGCCTTAGACGGTTATGGCAACCTCGCTGCGGGCACTTCTACTGGCGGCATGACCAACAAGCAATTTGGCCGTGTTGGTGACGCTCCCATCATTGGAGCGGGGACCTATGCGAGCAATGCCAGTTGTGCCGTGTCTGCTACTGGCCATGGGGAGTTTTTTATACGCAACGTAGTGGCTTATGACATTGCCGCCCTCATGAACTATAAAAATGTCAGTGTTGAACAAGCCTCCGAGGCGGTGATCAACGGCAAACTTAAAGCCATTAATGGTGGAGGAGGCGTCATTGCCCTAGACCGTGAAGGTAACTTTACCATGCCCTTCAACACCCCAGGCATGTACCGCGGTTTCATCAGCCTGGAGGGAGAACCTCAAGTCTTTATCTACGGCGCAGAGGAGGAGTAAAGCCAGTTTCGGAAAGGAAGGTGTTCCAAATGTTCTCGGCGTGGCGAAGGGCGGAATTTTTACCGCAAAACTTGATTTGAAAAACTAAAGTTTGATTAACTTCAAAACTGTCTTGGGAACACGACAACCCGCCCTTTGGGTAGGTGCTGTTATAGCCAGTTTTTTATTTGATAATTTGCTCGTCATACTGTTCTGGTGTCAAAGTCGCACTGATAATTGGCTTTCCACAGTCAGGAACCATTGCTGCAAACCTTTGATAATCGCAAGTAAAGTCCACCAAAAATTTCGTGTAATCTACTGCGTCTGCTAATGAAAGTAATTCATATTGCCCTTGAATAGGTGGCATTTGAGGATTATTGTGTGTCACCAAGTGTGAAATAAATTCTGCACGACCAATCCAGCATCCGCCGAATGTATGTTCTCCATTCACAATATTTGTCCATTTCCTAAATTCACCACTTGTCAATTGACGACCACCTTCAATCTGAACTGTCCCTGAAAGAACTGTCCAACTTTCAATTCTTGGTTTTGAAACATCTTGGTCAACATAGCCACAAATAATAAATTCTATGTTTAAAATTGTCGGAGATGTTGCAAGATTTTCTACATTCAATTGTTTTCTCAATTCAGCTTTTAAACCGTCAATAAAATGCCTTACAATAGTTTCATAACAGCCGTAACTTTCGTAATTTTTTTCAAGAGCTTTAAAAATGGAATAAATTGTCTTGTGATTTAACAACGCTGTCCCAGCAACACAAATCGCATAAGAGTTGTCGTTGATTTTAAGATTAAAAAGTTTCTTTGCCATTCTGGACCAACTTATTGGAACATTAATTGGTTGAGCCAAATCAAATTTTTGATTTGTTCCACGTTGAGCGGCTTGTGTGATTGTTTGGTTCCAAGTCGTTTGACTGTCTGCGGCTAATGCGATGCCGTCTGGAACTACTATTGCTATGCATATTGACATATTTCTATTGTTTAGTTGTCGTTTTAAAATTGGCTATAACTACTGAATACCGGAACCAGTTCCGATATACGGGCTATATCCTTTTAGCGTGTCCATCTTCATCGTTCACGGAGAAGACGCTCAACAGTATAGGTGATGCAATTGATAAAACCCCAAATCAGTTGATCCCAATCAAAAACCTCAGAAAAAAAAGTGCTAACTTCGGTCAAGCTGCTTTTGAAGACTTCGATTTGGGGTCAAAATCTAGATAAATGTAATACTATCTTTTAAAATATGAAATACTGTAGTGAGAAATCTGCTGGGTAATTGCGCCTTGCATGTGAAGATCACGGCAGAAATACCGTCTGCCATGCTCTCAGGAATTTGGAACGAAATTCCTGCAGTTGTTGTGCCAAATGTGTAGCGAGAGGGGGGCACGATCCCCCGACCTCCGGGTTATGAATCCGACGCTCTAACCAGCTGAGCTACCTCGCCATTTTTCAAGGCCTCAAAGATAGAAACAAATTCAATTGTCGCAAATTTAGCTTCAATAATAATCCCGACAATTCGTTTTTTTTAAATTATATACCTATATTGACCGCTTTACTGAGCATATGACTACTAAGACAAAATTTGAACTCGAATTTCCGATACACGCCTCAACCTATATGTTGTTTCAGTACATTTCAACAGCCTCAGGTTTGGCCGAATGGTTTGCTGACAATGTGAACTCCAGAGGAGACGTCTTTGTCTTTATCTGGGACGATGCTGAAGAACGGGCTAAACTGTTGAGTAAAAAGAATGAAGAGCGTGTGAAATTTCAATGGCTGGAGGACGAGAATGAAGTGTGTTACTTCGAAATGCGTCTTCAAGTTGACGAAATCACCAAAGATGTATCGCTCATAGTTACCGATTTTGCCGAAGAAGATGAGCTGGAAGAAGCCAAAATGATTTGGGAAAACCAAATCATTGCACTGAAACACATTCTAGGAGCCATTTGATATGATCAATCTCAATGGTCAACTTGTTCCTCAGGAAGAAGCTAAGGTCAACGTGAGCAACAGGGCGTTTAATTATGCCGATGCGGTTTTTGAAACCATGCGGATCAGAAATGGTCAACCTCTTTTTTTTGAATCACATTATTTTCGGCTTATGGCCAACATGCGCATTTGTCGCATGGAAATTCCAAATCATTTCACGCCAGAACATTTGCTGTCCGAAATCACGGCTCTGGTTAATGCTCAATCCTCAAATTGTTCCAATGCACGTATAAAAATGGTAGTTTTTCGTGACGCGGAAGGTCTTTATACCCCAGTTTCCAATGAGGTGGGCTATTGCATTACTGTTCAGCCCCTGGCAGAACAAGATTATCCCTTGAACTTGTCTTCTTATACAGTGGATATTTACAAGGACTTTTTGGTGCCTCCAGGTCTTCTCAGTACGGTCAAGACATCGAACAGAATGGTGAATATCCTCGGAGGAATCTATGCCAAAGAAAATGATTTTGACAATTGTTTGTTGTTGAATACCCAAAAGAACGTTATTGAGGCCCTCAATGGCAATGTTTTTCTTGTGTTTGACAAAACAATAAAAACACCTGCGCTATCCGAAGGCTGTTTGAACGGCATCATGAGGCGACAAATCATTGAATTGGCTCCTAAACTAGGTTTCAGGGTAGAGGAGGTGGTAGTTTCTCCGTTTGACATTCAGCAAGCCGATGAAATGTTCATTTCCAATATCATTCAAGGTGTGCGGCCAGTTACCAACTTCAGAAAAAAACAGTTTGGTACAGTCTGCGCCCAGACGTTAATCGAAGCGCTTAACTCCTCACTTTAATTGAAGGAAGGATCGTCAGGGGCATTGGCCCATATCTGATAGTCTCCGCCCAGTTTAAGCATTTCTTGTTTCCAAAATGAATGGTCTTGTTGTAAAATGACACCAGCTTTAAAACTGTTCTTCCTGACCACCCAAGAATTCAGCCTGATTTCATTTTCCAATTGTCCACTTTCCCATCCGGAGTATCCGAGAAAAAATCTGATTTCACTGCCCAAAATTTCGCCGTCGTTAATGAGTTGCGCAACCGAACGGACATCACCACCCCAGTAGAGTTCACTACCAATCATTTCGCTGTTTCTAATGAGATGTGGACAGGTGTGAATAAAATACAAATTGTCTTGATCGACTGGGCCGCCGTTGTTTAAGGGAAAATTAGCTTCAATTTCGGGTACTGCGTCGTTAATGGTGTATTCCAACGGTTTATTGAGAATAAAACCAACAGAACCCTGTTCGTTATGCTCGACCAGCAGCAAGACCGATCGGTTAAACCAATTGTCGTTGAGTATGGAAGGCTCTGCAATCAGCAGTTTGCCTTTTTGAAGAATGTTAGTTTTCAATGGTTAAGAATTGTAAACTGGGTTTAATATTATACGAAAGGTAACAAGATAAAATGATAATGCAAAAAAAAAGCCCGCAAAGTGCGGGCTTTTATTTAGAGAGAAAATTCTTAGTTTACAGCATCTGTCAAATCAGAACCTGCTTTGAATTTTACAACATTCTTTGCTTTAATTTTGATAGTAGCACCAGTTTGAGGATTTCTACCTTCACGTGCAGCACGTTTTGAAACTGAGAAAGATCCAAAACCTACAAGAGAAACACGCTTACCTTTTTTAAGCGCGCCTTCAACGTTACCTACAAAAGAATCCAAAGCTTTTTTTGCAGCTGCCTTAGAAATACCGGCGTGTTCCGCCATTCCTTCGATTAAATCTGTTTTGTTCATAATTGTTTGTTTTTAAAAATTAGAGTGTTCACAAATGATTCACTGAAACAAATTTAACTGGATTATGCATTCTCACAAGGATTGTGACGTATTTATAGATGAATTTGTTAATAAAATGGGTTAAATGTTAATAAAGGAAGGGATTTAGCGGCCAAAAAATGAGAATACGTCAGTTTTTAACCCATCATACAGCCCGTTTTTAGTGCCGATCCGTTCAACAAGTCAGTAATGTCAAGCATTTTTTTTCCTTGAAACTGCAATTTTTTCAAAATTATATACCCATCATGGACGGCTACCTTGGCAGCTTTCTTCTCGCAGATGACCGATCCAATCTTTTCTCGATGGGTGGCCGCTTCAAATTCAATTTCTGAGATTTTAAGGCTGTAAGTCAAATTGTCAAAACTCATGTTTGTCCAGGCACAGGGATAGGGCGAAAGTCCTCTTGACAGATTGACGATGGTTCGGCCGTCAACATGCCAATCGATTTTTCTGTTTTCAGGATTTAGTTTTGGAGCCTTTTTGAGAACGTTTGGATGGGTTTGTGGAACCGGGTTTGCCGATCCTTCCGCAATCTTATCGAGTGTCGATACCACCAATTGACTGCCCAATATTTTCAACTTGTCATGCAAGCTGCCAGCATTGTCTCGGTCAGCGATGGGAGTAGAGGTTTTTTCTATGATCGATCCTGTGTCTATTTTATCATCTATAAAAAAGGTGGTCACTCCTGTTTCTCGTTCTCCATTGATGATAACCCAGTTGATGGGGGCAGCACCGCGATAGTCGGGTAAAAGAGAAGCATGACAATTAAAGGTTCCAAATTTAGGAATGCCGAACACCATTTTAGGCAGCAGCTTGAAGGCCACCACGACAAAAACATCGGCCCTTAGGCTGTGCAATTTTTTGACGAAAGCATTGTCAGTAAGACTTTCGGGTTGCATGACTGGGAGTTTGTGTTCCAAACAATACGTTTTTACGTCAGACATTTGCAGTTTTTGCCCACGTCCAGCTGGTCTGTCGGGTACTGTAACAACGCCAACCAAATGGTGTAGGGACGATCTGATAGCTTCCAAACTGCTGACTGCAAATTCTGGAGTCCCCATAAAAACCACTCTCAATGATGTGCTATGAGTCATAAGCTGTATCGATTGTCCAAAGATACTTTTATTTGGTCTTGAGCCAGTAATTTTTTCAGGCAGGCGGTCAATTGCCCAGGATCGGCATGGGTCATGTCTACTAATTCTCTTGATGTTCTGGGATTGCTTGACAGGGCACTTAAAATCTGTGATTTAAGATCGGATTCGTTCATCGTTTTGGGTGTCATGCAAACTGAACAATGGCCACAGCCCTCTACGGAAGTTGAACTGAAATATAAGGACAGCTGTACGGCGCGACACTGTTGATTGTTTTGCACATATTTCTGCACGTCCTTGACCCTTTTGATTTTTCCTTGAATGATCTTTTCGACGTCCTTGGCAATACGGTTGATGGTTTTGTCATCTTCTCGAGGTTCTAAAAATAAGATGGCAACATCGGAGTCGCTGCGTTCTAACGACAGCACATTTTCTTTGTGCAGCTGTTCTATCACCTGCAACACCCGATCAATTGAGGTATTGGCAGCGTGAGCCACACGATTCAGATCAATGTTGACTAAATATTCAAAACAATTGGTATAGCTCCTTAAAATTGGAAGGACCACGTTGGCCAATTGAGTCCTGTCATGCAAGTAATTCAACAGTTCGTGACTGCTTTGATTGAACTTTATCTTAAACTCAGATCTGAAATTATCTCTTAAACTGATGATGCTGTGCTGATCGAGAATTTTGAGCACTTGGTAAACGCTGTTTTTTGGTAAATGAAAATGACCGCAAAAGGATATGAAATCCAAATGGTACAATTGTTCGTTCAATTCCCCATTAGCGATTTGCAAATAGGAGCAGAGGTGTCTGTAGACTGATTTGATGAAATCAACCGTTGGCAACTGATCAATAAAAAATGACGATAATCTAGCGCCGTCATTGTCGCCCCAAAGAATAACGGCCTTGGCCGGTTCGTTGTTACGTCCGGCTCGTCCCGATTCTTGATAATAGGCTTCTAAACTTTCAGGAAGGTCAAGGTGAACGATCAATTCAACGTTCGATTTGTCGATGCCCATGCCAAATGCACTGGTCGCAACCATGACCCGATTTTCCTCCTTCATCCAAGATGACATCTGCTTTTCTTTGAGATGCGATGGCATTCCGCTGTGATAAAAGGCTGCTTTAAAACCTGAAGCGTTCAACTCCCTTGCCACATCAATGGTGTGATTTCTGCTTCTGACATAGATGATGGCATTTTGTGAAACCGGCTTGAGATATTCGAGCAAGCGGTAAGTTTTGTCTTCAACCTTTTCAACTACATAGGAGATGTTAGGCCTGAGAATATTGTCTTTAAAAACTTTGGGTGCTGACAAATTCAAGCTGACTATGATGTCTTTAATCACGGCTTCTGTCGCTGTGGCAGATAATGCAATAATGGGAACTTGAGGAAACAGGTCTTTGAGAACTGACAGCTTGCCATAGGCTGGTCTAAAATCGTGACCCCATTGAGATATACAGTGAGCCTCATCAATGGCGATGAGAGACAACTTAAGTTGTGCCAAACGGTTTAATATCATTGGTTGTTGAAGCCTTTCTGGAGAGAGGTAAAGGAATTTGTAACCGCCATAAAGACAGTTGTCCATAATGATGTTGGTGTCTTCGAACGACACCCCACCAGAAAGTTCAAGGGCTTTGATTCCTATGCGATTAAGCCCATCAACTTGATCTTTAATTAGAGCAATAAGAGGTGAAACTACGATACAAAGACCCTCATTGACCATCGTAGGCAATTGATAACACAAAGACTTTCCGCCTCCAGTAGGAAGAACAACAACACAGTCCTGCTTGGTCAGGACGGTTTGAATCACAGGCTCTTGAAGACCCCGAAAATCATCGTGACCCCAATAGGTCTTTAAGACTGACTTGGTAATAGATTTTCCTGTTTCAGACATGAGATGATAAAATTAACCCGCGAGGTCACATCTCCGAACGGTATTTCGATAAGAGAATAGTCTAATGAGGTGTATGTGTCAACCAGATGTTGGTGTATTTTTAAGGCCAGCTCAAATGACTCGTAACGTTCATTGTCGGAGGTATAAATCTCTTTCCAAGGGTTCACTATAAATACCATGTCATAGCGCAGATTCTTGGAAAGTTTTGCAATGCTGTCTGGAATCGTTGATTTTGAAAAATTGAGATAGGCAGGCACGTCTGGAATACCACGATCGAAAAACACCAACGCATCATTCAATTCATCAGCTTTGTAAAAATGTTCGGCTCGCCCGTTAGCCAATTGCACACTAAAGCCAATAGGATCCGAAACAAACAACTGCTCAACCCCATTTTTTTGGGCATCAAGAGTAATCTGCCTGGATACCTCTTCCATACAAGAATATCCAGACTCAATAAGTCTATTGATGATAGTGGTTTTTCCTGTTCCAGGTCCTCCTGTAATTACGATTCTTTTACGCTCCATTAGATGCTAAATTTGCACGTTGCAAAAGTCGGAATTAAACTTACAACATAAAAATCCTAATTAATTGTATTTTTGTGCCAACGATAGACTTATGAATTTACCGTCCAACTCAGACCAGTTTTACACCAATCTTAAAGAAAAGTTAGAATCGTCAGACGTCTGGCCTAATACCTATTTGTATAAGTTCATTTACAAAACTAAGGATAATCAGCTAGAATCTCTCAAAGCTATTTTTCAAGAGCTCAGACCAGAGTATCGCGTTGTTGAATCGGGCAAGGGGACCTATACGAGTGTATCCATTACTCTAATCATGGAATCGCCAAATGCAATTATTGAGAAATATAAGGAGGTAGGCGCCAAGGTAACGGGAGTTATTTCACTCTGATATATGAATTCAAGTTCAATTTATAGCTTCCTTTTTCGTAATTTGCATGCTTAAATTATTTTTTTTGGAAACATCTTTAGATTACAACACAGAACGCGAGAGGTTAATCATACCTGAATACGGGCGACATATACAAAAAATGATAGCTTATGCCAAGGCCGCCGAGCCAAAAGAAGAGCGCAACAGGTTGGCCAAAGCCATTATTTCTGTAATGGGTAACATGCAACCTCATCTTCGTGATGTGCCTGATTTTCAGCATAAGCTATGGGATCAACTTTTTATTATCGCCGATTTCGATTTAGATGTTGATTCTCCCTTTGACATTCCTGTTCGAGAAGCTCTTGAAGCAAGACCCGACCCGCTACATTATCCTCAGAATTTTCCCAAATACCGGTTTTATGGCAACCACATCAAGACCATGATTGACGTGGCCTCATCTTGGGAGGAAGGGGAAAAGAAAGAAGCGTTGATTATTGCCATTGCCAATCACATGAAAAAGTCTTTTTTAAACTGGAATAAAGACACGGTTGAAGACAGCTTAATATTCGAACACTTGTTTGAGTTGTCCAATGGCGCCTTAAATCTTAAAGGGAAGGATATCGTTTTGGCGAAAACTGATGATTTACTTCGTGTCAAAAGTAAATTCTCTTCGACCAATAAAAAACCTGCCAAAAGCAACAACCGCAATCGGAAACAAAGGTTCTAAGTTAAGACTTCAGGTATGAATTCATTTAAAATTGAAGGCGGGCACAAGCTTCAAGGGGAAGTTCAGCCCCAAGGAGCAAAAAATGAAGCGCTACAAATTCTTTGTGCTGTATTGCTCACCGCGGAGAAAGTAACCATCCACAACATTCCTGATATTTTGGATGTCAATAAACTCATTGAATTAATCAGCAAATTGAATGTCAAAGTTGAAAAAATTTCAGCTTCCTCCTACACCTTTCAGGCCGATGATGTCAATTTGGGTTTTCTTGAAACACCTGAATTTAAGCAGGACGGTAGTGGTTTGAGAGGATCAATCATGTTGGTCGGTCCAATGCTAGGTCGTTTTGGTAGAGGGTACATTCCAAAGCCTGGAGGAGACAAGATCGGTCGACGCCGATTGGACACTCATTTTGAAGGCTTTATCAAACTGGGTGCTAATTTCAGATACAATCAAGAAGATCATTTTTTTGGTGTTGAAGCGAAAGAATTACACGGTGTCCACATGTTATTGGATGAGGCTTCGGTTACCGGAACTGCGAACATCGTTATGGCTGCTGTATTTGCCAAAGGAACAACAACTATATACAACGCGGCTTGCGAGCCCTATTTGCAACAACTCTGTCACATGCTCAACCGAATGGGAGCCAAAATTTCAGGTATAGGGTCTAATTTGTTGACCATTGAAGGGGTCAAAGTACTGGGAGGTACTACTCATACGATGTTACCCGATATGATTGAAATAGGCAGTTGGATTGGTTTGGCTGCCATGACCAAGAGCGCGTTGAGAATCAAAAACGTCAATTGGGACTATTTGGGTCAGATTCCAGATGTTTTCCGCAAACTCGGCTTGACGGTTGAACGAGATGGAGATGACATTGTTATACCCGAACATAAAGAGGGTTATACCATTCAAAATTATATCGACGGCTCAGTACTCACTGTTGCCGATGCACCATGGCCAGGATTTACACCTGACTTACTGAGCGTGGTACTAGTTGTCGCAACACAAGCAAGAGGCAGTGTACTAATTCATCAAAAGATGTTCGAAAGCCGTTTGTTTTTCGTGGACAAATTAATAGACATGGGAGCCAAAATTATTTTGTGCGATCCACATCGCGCCAACGTCATTGGACACGACTTTCAGTCAGACCTCAAGGCAACTACCATGACCTCTCCAGACATACGCGCTGGAATATCTCTGCTTATTGCTGCCCTTTCTGCCAAAGGAACTTCGATCATTCACAACATTGAACAAATCGATAGGGGATATGAGCGCATCGATGAACGTCTGAGAGCTATTGGCGCAAAGATTGAACGCGTCTAGCGATTCAGGGCTGCTTTATAGGTGTTCAAGCATCGTTCTCGAGCGAATTTATGATCTACCATGGGAAGAGGGTAGGTGAGTTCATTCAATTCAGGCACCCATTTTTTGATGTACAGATGTTTTGGGTCAAATTTATCAATTTGAGTGTGCGGGTTGAATATTCGAAAATACGGCGCTGCGTCCACACCACATCCAGCCACCCATTGCCAATTTCCCACATTACTTGACATCTCATAGTCGAGTAGTTTGCTTGCAAAATAGGCTTCGCCCAACCTCCAATCGATCAGAAGATGCTTGCACAAAAAGCTACCCACTAACATTCGGACGCGGTTGTGCATGAATCCAGTCGCATTCAATTCCCTCATGCCTGCATCAACCAAGGGATAGCCAGTTTGCCCTTCACACCATTTCTGAAACTCTTCAGGATTGTTGCGCCATTCAATCCTATCGTATTGTGGCTTAAAACACTGTGTTGAAGAATGTGGAAAATGAAATAAGATCTGCATGAAAAACTCGCGCCACACTAGTTCTTTTAGAAAGGTATCGTCTTTGGATTCAAGACCTAACATAATCATTTTTCTTATGCTCACGGTGCCAAATCTGAGATGCGGACCTAATCGAGAGGTGCCGCTTTTACTCGGCGTGTTTCTGTTCGCTTGGTAATTATCAATCAAAGAAGAGGACAGGTCTGCGTTTTGGACTGTTATAGCACTTTTTTCAAAACCTAATTCCCTCAAAGAAATCCATGGAAAGGTTTCCCTCTGAATCAAATTTCCACCTTTGAATTCTGAATCAATTGTAATGGCTGTTTCAGCCAATTTAGCCCGCCAGGATTTCATATACGGCGTGTAGACCAAATAGGGTTGACCATCGCCCTTTAGCACTTCATTCGGTTCGAAAATGACTTGATCCTTAAAAGTTCTCAACGGAATATTGCGTTTTCCTAATAGATCGGAGATTTCGCTATCCCTTTTGAGGGCATAAGGTTCATAGTCAGCATTGGTGTAAACCGCTTCCAAATCAAATTCAGTAAGCAATTTTTTAAAAACATCCGAAGGCCTACCTGTATAAACGGATAGTCCAGATCGCAAGGCCGTTAATTTGCGGTTGATGCTTTCTAGGCACTGGTGGATAAAAGCAACTCTGGCATCGTTAACCTCTAGTTTATTGAGGATTTCTTGATCAAAAATGAACAGGGGTAAAACTATATTACCCGAATTTAGGGCCGCATTAAGGGCTTTGTTGTCTTCGAGTCTCAAATCTCTTCTGAACCAAAATAGTGATACTTTTTGCGTCATGTTATGTCAACTCACCAAATAAGACTTTTAGGGTGCGTTCCCGATAGTCGAAAATTTCCTTCAACTTAGGTTTGACCAAAATGGGATGAACCAATTGACCTAAAAGGCCTAAAGGTAATTTATAGTGGACAATATCTTCCATAATGACGCCACCTTCAATGGGATGGATAAAATGCTTGTGATGCCACAGAGCATATGGTCCAAAGCGCTGCTCATCAACAAAAAAATGTCGGTCAACGACATGGGTGATTTCAGTGACCCATTTTGTTGGAATTCCCATGACTGGAGTTACAATGTATTCAATGATTTGCCCGGGATACATAGCCCTGTCGTCGCCAGACAATATCTTGAATCCCATGTAATCAGGAGTGATCCGTTTTAGATTTTTGGGGTCTGACAAAAATGCCCAGGCCTCATCTACCGTAATAGGTAGTTTTTGCTTGGTGTGAAGGCTGTAGATTTTCAATTGTAAAGAAATATGTATGCGTTAAGTGAGCAAGCAATAATTAACCATAGTATATACGGTAAAGAAAATAGGCTGCCCAGACCTACCTTGGATCTCTGAGTCACAGCTAAGGTTGTTACAACTCCCAATAAACTGCAAATGATGATCAAAGCCAATAGAACCTCCTGCTGATTGAAAAAGGCGAAATTCCAAATGCCATTGAGCAGTATTTGCAATCCAAACAACCATTTTACAGTATTTGAAACCGGAGACTTCCAAAGCAAGGCCATGTATATAGAAAAGCAAACCATTAGCGTAAACCAAGCCGCGCCAAATACCCAGCCTGGAGGAGTCCAAGGAGCCTGATTGAGACTGGTGTACCAATCAGAAAGTGGTCCTTCACCCATGCCTAAACTGCCGAGGGATAAGACTCCGAAATTAATGACTAAAAATAATACGAGTCGAACGCTGAACTTCATGGCTTAAAGTTTTACACTAACAATACCGCTGTCCAATTGAATGACCTGACCCGTCATCGATCGGGATTGTTCGCCCAGTAAATATACGGCCAAATGTGCAGCATCGTCAGGATTTAAAAAATGTTTTAATGGATGCCTCTCATTGATACTTTCTATGATTCTATCGTTTCGCAGAATTCCTGCAGCCAGATCAGTATTGGTCACTGTAGGAGCAATGGCGTTTACTCGGATGAGCGGGGCAAACTCTGCAGCCAATGTCTTGGTCAGGCCTTCGACCCCTGCTTTGGCCACAGCAATGCTAGCATGAAATGGCATTCCTAATTTCACAGCCACAGTGCTAAACAGAACTACACTTGGGCTAGAACTTTGTTTCAATTGTGGCAAATAGTGTTGAATGACTCGCACCGCTCCAAGAACGTTGATGTCGAAGTCCGATTTGAAATCTTCCATAGACAAGCGATTCATGGGTTTGAGGTTAATACTACCAGGGCAATAGATGATGCCGTCCACAGTATCAAGGCTAGGAAATTGATCCTCCAAAACATCGAGACCATGGTGGGTAAAATTAGCATGAGTAAAGGCTGGGGCTGTTCTGCTGAAATTTGTCACTTTGTGACTAGAGATCATTAAATTAAGGGTAGCTTTACCAATTCCCTTGCTGCCACCGATAATTAAAATGTGTCTCATAGCATTAACGTTTAGAAATTTTATTGTTAGTAATCGATTTTTGTCGGCTGCATTTGAACCTGTCTGTGCTGTCTTCTCTCAATTTGAGATGTTTCGTTTTTCGTCCGCTAACCCGTTTTCTCCAAAGTTTAAAACTGCTTTCTTTGAGCTCGGCACGCATAATTTCAATCACCTCAGATTCGGTGACCTTGAATTGAAATTCTATGGCTTCAAACGGGGTACGATCCTCCCACGCCATCTCAATGATGCGGTCTAGGTCTTTTTCGTCAAGTGTCATAATTCCCCATTAATTCCCGACTCGATACGTGGTCCAACTTGGCTAACAATAATTTTGTCATAAAATTCTTACATTTCTGAGACTTTTTATTGACTCGAAAAGATATTTTATTGCCATCGGCATAAACATGCAACCCGTTACTATTGAACAATTGGAGCTTGTAATAGGGGATAACCCAACCAAACTTATCCTTGGAGGTCTCGACGTAAACAATGATGCCATCAGTCCGTAGCTTTATACAACCTTTGAGCGGTTTATTATTTTTGAAACAATCCAAAATGCTGCCGTGCCAGTCAATGATTTCCATTTTAGCACTTTTTTGTTTCTCTGAAGTCAGTTTTTTAAGGAAAAATTCTTCCTTTCCTAATTGTTCGTCGGCATTGACTTTAAATTCACTTCGAGAATGAGGTAAAAGGAATATCATACCGTAAAAGTAATAATTGCGATTCACTTATTAATTATTGATTCATAAAACAAATCAATTGGCGGTATTTAGATAAATATTTTATTGAAAAAAATAATTTATTTCAATTTTAAAGAATCTCTGTAAACGGAGTCTTTAGCTTTGTTCATTTGCCAATAGGGCAATTGAACCTTGGCCTTGCGTTTGGCCAGCGTTATTTGGCCTGTTCCAGTATGAGTTTCTTCCCAACTCAAAATGCTATAGGGATGTTCTTTGTCAAAATTGATTGTCAACATTCGTTTTAACTCTGGATAAACAATTTGATAGTGATTCAAACTGTCTTGAGTTATCGTGCCTTGTGCTTGGTAGGCCTTCATGGGTTGGTGGTACATTTGCATGTAAGAGAAGTCTGGAATAGCCTGAAAGCTGCCCTGAGGCAATTCTTCGGGATTAATTCTGATGACCGCCCATAGGCTATTCTCCAAAACAGTTTCTTCCAGTTTTAAGTTCTGATCGGCCTCACCCTCAAAATAAGAGTGGATTGTAATGTTGAAACCGTCTTTATTGTTGAGTTGAGTATAAGTTTGTCCGCACCACTCTTGAACGCTGCTAGTTACTTTGATGCCTTCGGAAAACTCCTTGACTGGGTAAAAGGCGGATTGCATGATGCTGTAAGGATAAATTCCAGTCTGAAAAGATTTGGTACTATTGAGCTTCAAAACAGGAATCACTGCAGGGGTTCTTTGATTCGCCTTAACCTGCTCTTCTTTCAAAAAATCTTCGGTAACAAAAATGAGAACGGCCTCCCCTTGGCGAGACTCTCCATAGCGTTCTTGAATCAAGTCATAAGTGTTGATTTCTGCCGATCCTTTGTACCAATAGGAGCGAAATTCTTGAGATAAACTTCTTTCGGGTTCCGAAACTGGATTAGTTTCCTTTGGCTTTTGGCAAGAGACTAGGACAAGAATTATCGATGCAGTTAGAGTAAAAAATAAGGACTTAGACATGGTGATTTTTTAGGTTCAACTGTGCTACTACTTTTTCGAGTTCGCTGTAAACGAGATGAGAAGGGAATCCCATGACATTGAAGTAGGACCCCTCTATTTTGTGAATGGCGACCAAACCAATCCAGTCTTGAACTCCATATCCTCCAGCCTTATCAAAAGGTTGGCACTCGTTGATGTATTGCTCAATGTCATGATCGGTCAGAGTTCTAAAATACACCTTGGTCGAATCCACTACAACGGATTGCGTATCCTGAGTTTGTATGCACACAGCAGTAAATACTTCATGTGCCTTTCCGCTGAGTTTTTTCAACAGTCGTTTTGCATCAGAGAAATCTGTAGGCTTTCCCAGATAAGAGTCTTCGCACCAAACGATAGTATCGCTTGTAATCAAAATGTCGTTTGGTTCTAATTGTTGATCGAAAGCCTTGGCTTTCAATTGGGAAAGATAAATCGGTATTTCGGCACCTTTCAATTCTTCGGGATAAACTTCATTTACAGACCTGATTTGAACTTCAAAGTCAAGCCCCATTTGCGTCAGAATTTCCTGACGCCTCGGAGACTGCGAAGCGAGTATAAGTCGGTATGGCTTGAGCAGATCTGATAAAGTCATTCTAGTTGTTTTGAGCTTCAAAATCGGTCATCCACTTGCCTTGCACCTTCAGTACTTGCTCAATGATGTCTCTGACTGCACCTTCTCCTCCGTTTTTGTGCGATATGTATTTGGAAATGGCCTTAATCTCTGGACAAGCATCCTGTGGACAACAGGGCAAGCCTGCTTTAAGCATGACCGGAAAGTCTGGAATATCATCACCCATATACACCAAACGGTTCAAATCAATCTTATGTTCTATTACATAGCGGTCAAATACTTCAATTTTATTGTGAGCGCCAAGGTGAATGTCAGTGATGCCGAGATTTTCCAATCTTTTTTGCACTCCAACATTGGTTCCTCCAGTGATCACGCACACTTTGAAACCTGCATGCAGAGCAGCTTTGAGCGCAAAACCGTCCTTAACATTCATTTTTCTGGTCAATTCTCCCTCTGAGGTGATGTGAATCCCGCCATCGGTCAGCACACCGTCAACGTCAAAAACAAAAGTGTCGATTTGGTGGAGTAATTTTTTGTAGCTATTTGCCATGAGTTTGTTGTATGCTTTTCGTGATTAATTCATAAATCAATCGGTGGTTTTCCTTTTCCAATTGTTTGAGGTGCCGTTTGATGGTCTTTTGGTCTTTTCTTAATGCGGGACCAGTTTGGGCCTGGTAGGGCGACAGGTCTTGTACCTTCATGGCAGTTTCGAGGATCAAGGGTTTAAGCAAGTCAAAATCTAACCGTGCCCCATCGGTAATCTCGTGGGCAATTCGGTACATTTGATTGGAAAAATTATTGACAAACACCGCAGCAAGGTGCAGCGCAAGTCTTTGCTCACTCGAAATGACGCGACTTTTGCATCCCAAAGCATCAGCCAAAGCGGTCAATAAATTGAGATCTTCTTTTTGCAGCGCTTCAATGCAAATGGGAATGGATGAAAACTCGAGTGGTTTGTTTTTTGAAAATGTTTGCAAGGGGTAAAATACGCCTCGTCTGTGTTTTTTATCCATGTGGTGCAGATTGACACTTCCAGAAGTGTGAACCAGCAAGGCGTCGGATTGATTTAAAGAGGCGGAGTAATCGGCAATCGCGTCATCGCTGATGGCTAGAATTATAATTTGAGAGGATGACGGTTCATCAAATTTTTCGGAAAATTTGGTATTGATGTCAATCAAGACGGAAGAAGGGGTGCGAACCACCCAGCGGTCTAATACAACATTTGGCGCATTGGACAGGGCATTTGCCAAGTGATGGGCAACATTTCCTGATCCGACAAGAGTAACAGATATCATTTGGCGAAATTACGCAACTATTTAATCAATAAAAAATATGAACCGATAGGATTTAGACTGTTAAATCAGAGGCCAAAATTTGATTTTGTAGTATCTTTGCCGAGCCAAAAACACACTACTGCAATGCTCAATAAACTTGCCAAAGCAATATTTTCCACACGCACTACTGGTCTCCTTTTTATAGCCTTTGCCGTTGCAATGGCTGTTGGAACATTTATCGATGCAGGTCAAGGGGCTTCTCCGACCCCTATGTCGCGAAGATTAATTTACAACGCGTGGTGGTTCGAAGGCATCATGCTGCTTTTTGTAGTCAATTTTATTGGTAATATTTTCAAATATAAGTTGCTCAGAAAAGAGAAGTGGGCAACCTTAACCTTGCACTTGTCGTTTATTTTAATTCTCCTAGGTGCTTTTGTTACAAGATACACTGGATTTGAGGGAATGATGGCCATTAGAGAAGGGGAGACCGAACAAATGTTTTTATCGGACAAGACCTACGTCACTGTTCTGATCGATGGCGATTTTATGATCGACGGTTTGCCACAAAGAAGGGTAGCTGAATACCCAGTAGATTTTTCAAGTAGATTAGATAACAGTTTCGAAGAAAAAACCGATTACAACAAACAAGACGTAAGCATCGAACTCAAAGATTTCATCGCAGGAGCGGAAATTGATGTGGTACCAGACGATCAGGGCGAGCGCTATCTCAAGGTTGTTGAAGCTGGCAGTGCGGGTCCTCATAATCATTTTTTAAAAGATGGTGACATTCAGAGCATCCATGGAATTTTATATGCGTTCAACAACAACACTCCAGGAGCGATAAACATTTTTGAAGAAAACAACAATCTTTTCATTCAATCTCCTTTCGATGGCGAGTTCATGACGATGGCCACAGGCACTCAAGGCACGGTTGTAAAGGACAGTATTCAGCCTTTGGCGCTCCGTTCACGTTACATTATTGTAGATCAAGCGGTAGTGTTTCCTAAAGCTGTAGTCAAAGGGGTGTTTGATGTGGTTAAAAAATCTCAATTACTCAAAGGAGACAAAGACGCGATAGTTTTGGATGTCAGTAGCAATGGGCAAACAAAAACGATAAAACTCCTGGGAGGCAAAGGAACCAATGAAGCTTTTGAACAATTCGATCTAGCAGGTCTCAAATTCAGCATGCGTTATGGATCAAAGGTTTATGAGTTGCCATTTCAAATTAAGTTGAATGATTTTGTCGCGGAAAAGTATCCGGGCACTGAGCAACGTTATTCTGAGTTTTCGAGCGCAGTTACTGTTTTAGATCCTGATGATGGCGAATTCGATTACCGCATTTACATGAATCATATTTTGGACCACCAAGGCTATCGTTTCTTTCAATCATCGTTTGATCCCGATGAAAAGGGAACTATTCTTTCTGTCAATCATGACTTTTGGGGAACTTGGATCACTTATATGGGTTATTTTTTATTGTATTTTGGATTGATGGCCATCCTTTTCAGTCGATTTACCCGATTTAATGAGTTGAAAAAACAGCTCGAAAAATTGAAGAAATTAAAATCCAAATTGGCTGTTGTTGGTTTTGTTTTAATGTCGGCTACAGGTCTTGCGCAAGAGAATACCCATGAACACAACATGGCCAATAAACAGATTATTGATTCAATTTTAGCCAAAAACATCACACCAAAGTCTGAGGCAGATTACTTTGGCCGCTTGGTGATACAAGATTTAGGAGGCCGGATGATGCCTGTCAACACCTACGCATCGGAACTTTTGAGAAAATTGAGCAAGAATGATTCTTACGAAAATGCTGATGCCAATCAGGTTTTCTTGTCAATGCAAGAAAGTCCTTTGTTGTGGTACAGTGTTCCAATCATCTATTTGAGTAAGAAAAAGGCAGATACCATAAGGAGCATTATCGGCATTCCAAAACAAGACAAGTATGCCACACTCGCTGATTTTTTCACGGAACAGGGTGCTTACAAATTGGCCCCTTATTTGGAGGAGGCTTACAAAGCTCAACAACCCAGCGCCATTCAAAAACAATTTAAAGAGGCCGATGAACGCGTGAATCTGCTATTCAATACCCTTGAACAAGAATATCTTAAAATATTCCCGTTGCCTGACGATCCAAATAACAAATGGGTTTCCCCAAATGAGTATAGGAATGAAGGTCTGGTTATTGAAGATTCGCTTTATGCTAATTTTATCAATACAGGGTTTCAAGCCTATTTGTATGTCCTTCAGCAAGACAAACAAACTTTCAATTTTGAACAAAGTCGCACATTGCTTGACGCCATCAAAACAACTCAGTCCAATTTGGGCAAAAATGTGATGTTGAGTGACAAGAAAATCGATACAGAAATCGCCTACAACCGCTACGATATTTTTAAGAACTTATTCAGCTGGTACATGTATGCTGGAACCTTGCTTTTTGTTGTTGTTTTAATTCAGCTGTTTAAAGATAGAGGAAGAATCTGGCAACTTTTGAGTCAAGGACTGAGTATTTCAATTTATGGTTTGCTTGTTTTGCATACGGCGGGCCTAGCTGTTCGTTGGTACATTTCAGGTCACGCTCCTTGGAGTGATGCCTATGAGTCCATGATTTATCTCGCTTGGGCCACTATGGCCTTTGGAAAAGTATTTGGTCACCACAGTAAACTGACCTTGGCCTCAACCGCATTTGTCACTGCCATGATTCTGATGATTGCTCATTGGAATTGGATGGATCCTGCCATAGCCAATCTGCAGCCTGTACTGAACAGTTATTGGTTGATGATTCACGTGGCAGTCATTGTTGCTAGCTATGGCCCTTTTACCTTAGGAATGATTTTGGGATTGGTTTCTCTGATACTGATGATTTTCACAAACCAGTCGAACAAAGAGCAGTTTAAACTTCATGTCAAGGAATTGACCGCCATCAATGAGATGTCCTTGACTGTAGGTTTGGTCATGCTCACCATTGGTAACTTCCTTGGCGGAATGTGGGCCAATGAGAGCTGGGGCAGATATTGGGGCTGGGATCCAAAAGAAACTTGGGCTTTGATCAGCATCATGGTTTATGCCTTTGTTTTGCACATGAGATTGATTCCTGGACTTGGTGGACGTTTGGGGTATAGCTTGGCTTCCATTGTAGCTTTTGGTAGCATCATGATGACTTACTTTGGCGTAAATTTCTATTTGTCTGGATTGCACTCCTATGCTAGTGGAGATCAAATTGTCAGTGTTCAATTCATTCTAATTACTGTGGCAATCATTGTCGTTGTGGGTGTTTTAGCCCAAAACAAATACAAAAGATTTTACCGATAACTTCAGCGTAATCCTTTGAAAATCGGGTCATCTTTTTATTATCTTTGAACAAACAGCCTCAAATTTGACGTTCCTGCTAAGTATTTGGGTCAGGATGTAAACAATTTGTTGGCCAAGTTGTCTCCATCGGACATGAGTAAAGTATAAAACATACCCATAACAGCAAATGTTTCAGGATCGTTCCAAAAACCATCTGTCTCTACTGACTTGAAACAAGCTTCTACTAACTTGGCCAATCAGTTGACTCAAATGGAAAAGGAGAAATTGTTGAATAAAGGAAAGGACATGTTGGGAGGATTGCTCGGTAATAATGCAGTGCCAACCGACACTACAAAGGTCAAGGAAGAGACCAAACTCGACCCAGTGAAGAGTGTGATTAAAGGCATTCTTAAGAAGAAAAACAATAATTAATTCAATCGTAATTCTTCATATCCAGTTAGGCTTGAATTAATCGTCATACCGATCAGAGCCATTGAAGGTCATGGCCATGTTCAAAAATATTGTAATTTCACCGCTCAATATAGAAGCATGAAATTGGACATTCTCGCATTTGGCGCACACCCTGACGATGTTGAGTTAGGAGCAGGAGGTGTTTTAGCCAAAGAAATAGCATTGGGAAGATCGGTCGGCATTGTCGACTTGACTGGTGGCGAATTAGGAACCAGAGGATCGGAGGATATTCGTACTCAGGAGGCTATGGATGCCGCACGGATTTTAGGAGTAACTATGCGGCATAATATGCGCTTTGCCGATGGGTTTTTTAAAAATGATCAAGAGCATCAGCTGGCCTTAATTAAAATAATCCGAAAGCATCAACCCAGATTGGTCATTTGCAATGCCGTCAAGGACCGTCATATTGATCACGGCAAAGGAAGTCAGCTGGTCAGTGATGCCTGTTTTTTGAGCGGATTGACAAAGATTCGTTCCAAAGACGATGCTGGTACTGATCAGCAAGCTTGGCGACCTACACAAGTTTTTCACTACATTCAATGGCATCAAATTCAGCCCGATCTAGTCATTGACATCACAGGCTATATGGATTTGAAAATGGCTGCTGTTGGAGCCTATAAAAGTCAGTTTTATGACCCGAATAATAACGCCCCAGAAACCGCTATTTCTTCGCCAAATTTCTTTGAAAGTGTCAGATATCGGGCGGCTGATTTAGGGCGAATCATTGGCACTGACTTTGCCGAGGGTTTTACAGTAGAGCGATTTCCAGCTGTTGACAGCCTTTTTGATTTGATCTGATTTTATTCGAATTTTTATTTTGCCACTAATCATAAATAAGTTTAAATTTGCCGTTCCAAAATGGTGGTTGTAGCTCAGTTGGTTAGAGCATCGGTTTGTGGTACCGAGGGTCGCCGGTTCGAGCCCGGTCTTCCACCCTGGACAAAACCCGTCTTAAGACGGGTTTTTTTTTGTTTTTAATACATTCTATTTCACTAGTTCGAATATTTAAGCAAACTGTCTTAATTAATTGATATTTTTGAACTTCATTTGATGTTAAACTATTCATTTTATAGAGTGAAACAAAAAATTGGTTTATTCTTGCTTGTCCTGCAGGCGTCAACATTGGTTGCTCAACAATTTCGGTACGCAACCCATTTGGCTCATCTACAATTGTATGATGATAATAGCGGCGTTGCCGTTGCTGACTATGATCAAGATGGGGATTTGGATATTTATTTGGTCGCTCGGAAAAAGTATTCAGATGGTAACTATCCCTTAAGCCGTTTGCTTGAGAATGAGGGAAATGGCAGCTTTGTCGATGTGACCGCTGAAATGGGCTTAATTTCTACAGTCGATTATGATATTGGGTTACCCTATTTTTTGGAATATGGCGAGCGACAATCGGTTTCATGGGGCGATATCAACAATGACGGGTTTCCAGATCTCTTTTTAGGCAATTCTGGAACTAATGAATTATATCTCAATGATTCTGGTCAGGGATTTATTGATATTTCCGAATCGTCTGGGCTCGGAGGGTTTTGTTCTAATTGTTTCACCGTTGCAGGATTGTGGGTTGATTATAATTTGGATGGGTATTTGGATTTGTATGTTACCGATTACAATGAAGACGTGGCTAACAGGTTATATAAAAATTTGGGGAACAATACTTTTGAATTGGTCGATTTCCAAGATCAAGTTCAAAAATCGAGTTTTTGCGCCATTCCAATTTATATTGAAGAAGACAAATATCCTGACATCTATGTATCCAACGATTTTAATGATGATAATGCTTTGCTGTTTAATGACAATGGTAACGGATTCGTCAATAATACTTCTATTTACAATCTAACTGATCCTCATGATGGAATGGGTATGGCTACTTCGGATTTCGACAACAATGGTGAAGTTGAAATATTTATAGCCAATAAGGGAGAAAATGGTTTTTACAGTAAAACTGAAAATGGTACATTTACCAACATCTCACAACTGACTGGTATTTATGATACTGGATGGGCTTGGGCAGCAGCATTTGCTGATTATAATTTAGACCTTTTCGATGATGTATATATCACTACAGGACTTTACGCACCCGAGAAAGATTTTTATTTTGAAAATGTAGAAGTTAATGGAGAAAGAGTGTTTGAACAAGTTGCTACAGGTGCACTTAATCCATTTACAGCAGGTGGTACGGTGATTTCTTTTGATTATGACAATGATGGAGACCAGGATATTTTGGCTACGAGTTTCGATCATGAGCCCATGCTTTTTCAAAACAGAGCAATTGACCCTTTCTATTCTGATGAAATAGCCGGAAATTGGCTTAAGGTTAACCTTCAAGGTACGGTGTCAAATAGAGATGGGCTGGGCTCTAGAGTGACCCTGACGGTCAATGAAGACGTCAGTTTGTACAAAGAGTACAATGGCGTAAGCTTTCATTCCCAATCTCTCCAACCTTTGCATTTTGGACTTTCCAATGTCGTTAGCTCCAACATGAGCATTAATATTGTTTGGCCGAGTGGAATCGTGGAAGATTACATGGCTGTACCAATTAATAGTCATATTAAGCTAGTTGAAGGACTTGGACTTTTCGTATTAGATAATAACCTTTTCGTGCCCATTAGCGGATGCACAGATCCTCAATCATGCAATTACAATCCTAATGCTACTATTGACGATGGCAGCTGTTCATATTTGAACAGTTTAAACATTGAAGGTGTCCAAAATACTTATCCCTTTTATGAAGAAACATACTCAGTCATGTTGTCTAATGAATATGAGGTTTTTTGGTCAGTCACCAATGGGGAAATTCTCAACGGCCAAGGTACGGATCAAATTACCGTTAAGTGGGGCATACTTGGCGACGGAGTGGTGTCTGTTTTTTATGACAACGGAATATGCAGTTCAGAGCCGTTAGAAATTGAGATCGGTATAAATTATTACGATGAAGGAGCCACCAGAGGCACTTTCTCGGTGGCCCGTTTGTGGAACGAAGCCCTACTAGAGGCCATTAGGCTCGATAAGGCCAGGCCGACAGTGCATGCGCGAAATTTATTTCATTTAAGCGCCGCGATGTACGACGCTTGGTCGGTGTTTCATGAACCGGCGCATCCTTATTTTTTGGGAAAAACTGTTCATGGATTTGAAACGACTTTTGAAGGTTTTAATGAAACGGGTGTTGAATTTGAACATCAGGCTATTAGCTTCGCCGCCTATCGACTTTTAACGCATCGCTTTGAGCATTCTACTCATCAAGAAGAAACGCAAGCTATTTTCGATAACTTGATGAGAATTCTTGACCTTGATATGGCTAATCTTTCTCTAGACTACAGTAGTGGAGACGCTGCCGCATTGGGCAATTACATCGCCAATCAAATCATTCAGTTTGGCCTCCAAGATGGTTCCAATGAGGTTAATCAATACGAAAATCAATATTACGAACCAGTCAATAACCCAATGAGTCCAGAATTGATGGGCAATCCTAACATCAGTAACCCTAACAGATGGCAGCCGCTCTCTTTCGATTTGTTTATCGATCAAAGTGGCAATGTTTTGGATCAAACAACTCCTGGTTTCCTTGGTGCAGAGTGGGGTAATACCATGCCTTTTGCTCTAAGTGATCTGACCATGAACTACAGAGATGGAAACCCATATCCAGTATACCTTGATCCAGGGTCGCCTCCAGTTTTAGATGGTGCATCTTTAATCGAAACACAACAATATGCAGATGCGTTTGCTATGGTCGCTGTTTGGAGTGCTCATTTGTCTACTTCCGATAATGTCTTTTGGGATATTTCACCGGGCTCGATGGGAAATGTTGATTTAGATGCAATACCAACGGAATTAGAAGATTATGGCATGTTCTATAATTATCTCGATGGAGGAGATTCTGGTAACGGTTATGAAATGAATCCTATAACTGGAATGCCCTATGATGAGCAATTAGTTCTTAGAGGGGATTACACCAGAGTGTTGGCAGAGTTTTGGGCTGATGGTCCTGATTCTGAAACCCCTCCTGGACATTGGTTTGTTCTACTGAATGGAGTGAGTGACAATCCTTTGACAGTAAAAAAATTCAGAGGAGAGGGACTGTTGCTAGACGATCTTGAATGGGACATTAAGTCTTATTTTGTTCTGGGTGCAACGATGCATGATGTGGCAATTTCTGCCTGGGGCATTAAAGGATGGTATGATTATATTCGACCTATTTCCGCTATTCGATATATGGCTGGTCTGGGCCAAAGCACGGACCAATCTTTAGCCAATTACAACCCTTTCGGTATTCCCTTAATCGAAAATCATATTGAAGTCGTCTTTGAAGGAGACCCATTGGGCGGAGAGTCTGGGGAGTATGTTGGTAAAATCAAGCTTCGGGCTTGGAGAGGACACGATTTTATTGAGAGTACAGAAACTGACAATGCGGGAGTTGATTGGATTTTAGCAGAAAATTGGTGGCCTTATCAACGTCCAACTTTTGTGACACCGAATTTTGCAGGTTACATTTCAGGTCACTCTACTTTTTCACGAGCGGCAGCGGAAGTCTTGACTCAGCTTACAGGTACGCCTTATTTTCCGGGAGGAATGGGCGAGTTTATTGCTAAACAAAATGAGTTTTTGGTTTTTGAAGAAGGACCTAGCCAAGACGTAATTTTACAATGGGCTACATACAGAGATGCTTCTGACCAATGCAGTCTGTCAAGAATATGGGGAGGCATCCATCCGTATATTGACGATTTACCAGGACGATTGATAGGGGAACAGATTGGCGTAATGTCTTTCGAATTGGCAGAAACCTATTTTACGGAATCTCTTTCAACCTTTGATTACGAGCTCTCGGATTCAAAAATGTTCCCGAACCCTGTTTCGAGTAATAACTTTGTTTTTGTCACCAACACTGATAGAGCCTTAAGTTTTTCTTTAGTAGATTTGGTAGGACGATCAATACCTTTAGAAAGCACTTATGACAGCGGGCGACGACTTCATCAAATTGGAATTGACAACATATCTCCAGGGATATATGTCCTCCATTCAGAGAAAGCGAGTTGGAAGTTGATTGTTAAGTGATAGGTTTTTTCAATAAATCTGATCAAACAAAAGTTTATTTATCTAATAAAATACTATGAAATACTTCATCTTGATTATCTTTTGCTGTAACATGCTTTGTTGTCAAAACAAGACTTCAGACGAGCAAGTGTTAACCCTTGCCTTTGCTTCATGTAACAACCAGAATTTGGATTCTTTACAAATTTGGTCTTCTGTTTTAGCTACCAAGCCCGACTATTTCATTTGGACCGGCGACATTGTTTACCCCAATGAAGAAACCCCTCAAGGTCTCAAGGAAGGTTATGATATTCAAAAATCTAACAAGGAGTATCAAGAGTTGATTTCCAGTGCCAAAATTTTAGGAATTTTCGACGATCACGACTCTGCTATGAACGATGGAGGAGCAAACAATCCTTATCGCGTCGAGGCTAAAGCGCTGCTGTTAGAATTTTTAGACGAGCCCGTAGAAAGCCCTCGCCGAACAAGAGATGGCATTTATGACAGCTATTCCATGGCCAATGGATTTGTAAAAATAATTTTGTTAGACACCCGTTGGTTTAGGTCAGATTTAATGCGATCAGACGAACCTGGAATGCGCTATCACCCAAGCAATGAAGGAACCATTTTAGGGTCAGAACAATGGGAGTGGCTAGAAAACGAACTGTCAGATACTACACCAAAGGTCATCATTCTGGTAAGCAGTATTCAGTTCTTGAATGATTTTCACGGTTTTGAAAAATGGGGCAATTTTATTCATGAAAGGCAGCGATTGATTAACTTGTTGAACGGTTCTGGTAAACAAGTGATAGTCATTAGTGGCGACAGGCATTTTGCTGAAATTTCTCAACTAAGTGACCAAATTCTAGAAGTTACTTCCAGCGGAATGACTCACACCTACCGAGCTGTGAAGGAGTCAAACCCTTTGAGAATAAGCCCGTTGATTGTAGATCGCAACTTTGGATTGATTGAGATCAGCTACAGTAAGACGAATGCGTCCATTAATTTAATTGAATTGATAGGTGATAACAATGAAATATTGTGGAGCTCAAAACCTAAGACTGTAACCCAGTAGGTTTTTATTCATACTTTTTATATCCTTTTTTGAGCGTTTTTTCTAATTTTAAGCAACCCAAATGCTTGAACTATGACAACCGTTTTATTACCTGCTGATTTTTCCCCTAATTCAATCAACGCCATCAATTTTGCAATAGCCACTTTCAAGGATAGGCCTTGTAAATTTGTGCTCCTCCATGTTCATACGGCGGCTTCATATGTGACAGACGACTTAATGACCATGGGGTCTTCGGCATCAATTTATCAGACCTTAATCGCTTCTTCCAAAGCTTCCCTGGCAAAATTAGAGGTCAAGCTCCAAAAAAACAGTAAAACCAAATTGCATGAATTTTCCTCAATTGTGGACTATGATAACTTTGTGGATGCGGTGAATCAAGCGTGCAAGGACCAAGGCGCCAACCTTGTCATACTAGGAACAAAAGGAACTTCTGGTCTAGAAAGTGCAATTTTTGGCAGTAATACTGTGCACCTCATGGAACGTTCGAACTATCCAGTTTTGGCTGTTCCTGACAAATATGCGCCAGCTTTGCTGAATAGATGGGCAATTGGTTTGGATTTTGAAATTCCCGTCGCAAAATCGGAAATTGAATCATTACTAGATTTGGCAGCCATGACCAATGCTTTGGTCGACATCATTTGTGTGAAACAAAACGAAGACCCTTTAACTGCCGAGCAGTTGAAGAACAAATCAGCAGTAGCAAAGATTTTTGAAAATACCAATTCAGAATTTATCACACTGTTTTCTCAAAATGTGTTAGAGGCCATTTCGGCTTATTGTGACGAACACCAGTGTGATGCAATTGCATTAATTAACAAAAGGCGCAATTTCTTTTTCAGGTCGATTCGCAAGGATGAAATTCAGAAGTTCGGATACCAAATCAAAAGACCTTTACTAGTCATGCCTAAAAAGACCGAATAGTCTATTTATTAAGGAGTTTTGATTTATTCTGATTGCTTTCAAAGTTTTGGTATCTTTACCAATCATCAATTTTTAGAGAGCAATGGACAATCTGTACGGGATTATTTTATTACTTACCCTCGGTGGCCTTTTGGTGCTGATATACCGCTCCTTTAAACAATCTGGGGGCGCTGATAAATCCATTTTGCAAGACGAATTGCGGAAGAATAGGATGGAACTAACCCAGTCTTTACAACTCAATAGGGAAGAGCTTTCTAAAAATCTTGATCGATTGTCAGAAAAGCTTGAAGAACGCTTGCGTTATATCAATGAGAATCAAGTCAAAAGCGCTAAAGACGATCGGGAGGAATTGCATAAATCGCTGAAGTATTTTAACGAGTCATTTGTTCAGAGCGTAAAGGATTTTAATGAACTTCAAAAAGAAAAGTTCGAAGCCATGGCAGTTAAGCAGGACGAATTAGTAAAATCTACTGAGCTGAAATTAGAAAAAATGCGTGAAACGGTAGACGAAAAATTGCATAAAACATTGGAGGAACGATTAGGAAAATCGTTTGAAATAGTCACCAAACAATTGCTCGATGTTCAAAAAGGACTCGGAGAAATGCAGACATTGGCAGCTGGAGTGGGTGATTTGAAAAAAGTGTTGAGCAATGTTAAGAGTAGAGGTGGAGTAGGTGAAACACAATTGGCCATGTTGTTAGAGAGTATTTTGGCACCCGATCAATATGAATCCAACGTCAAGACCAAGTCGGGATCCGATTCAATTGTTGAGTTCGCCATAAAACTTCCCGGTCAGGACAACAATAAGAGTTATGTCTATTTGCCCATAGATGCCAAATTTCCTCAAGAAGATTATGCCCGATTGCAAATAGCCTATGACACTGCCGATCCTGTGGCCATTGAACTGTCACTAAAGGCGTTGACCAATTCTATCAAGAAATTTGCTAAAGACATTTCGTCAAAATACATTGATCCTCCAAATACAACAGACTTTGGCATCATGTTTTTGCCATTCGAAGGGCTGTACGCTGAGGTGGTAAGAAGTCCGGACTTGATGGCCCAATTGCAACGCGAGTTCAAAATTGTTGTGACTGGTCCAACTACCTTGGCGGCTTTACTCAATTCACTGCAAATGGGATTCCAGACCCTAGCTATTCAAAAACGATCGAGTGAAGTATGGCAAATTCTAAGATCGGTCAAAACCGAATTTGGCAAATTTGGCGAAGTCCTAGAAAAAACTCAGAAAAAATTGAGAGAAGCCGACCGCGAGTTAGACAATTTGGTTACAACAAGGACCAAAATGATGTTTTCTAAATTGAATAAAGTGGATGTCTTGCAGCAACCTGAAGAAGACAATCTGCTAGAGTAGTGGAGGTCTACCTGTAATTTCTATATCCTGAAAAATCTCCTGACGTATTGATACTATTGAGTCTCACGCCTCCAGTAGTCAAAGGCAATTTGGTTTTTAAATCGTGAAGCGATTCGTACTGAGAAACACTAACAACTTGACGCACTGCCAAATTTTCAAACAAACCTAATGACTTTGCTTTATTGAGCCAATTGTGCTGGATGGTACCACAAAACACTTTCGACTTGGATCCACTGCCATAGGCAATAAAACCAACTTGTTGACCTGAGAGGTCTTTGTCATTTTCAGCCGAATGCGCCAGAAGGCTCACAAAAGCCATAAAAATTGAAGCGGTATACATGTTTCCAATTTCGGATGAAGCCCGCTCTGAAGGTGCTATTCTCTCAGAAACAAAGGTGTGATATACAGCTGATTTTCGAGCTGCTCTATCCCAATCTTTAGAATCGGTACTTGCGCGTGAGCCAATTTCGTTTTCCAATGCAACAAAATAGGAACTGCCTTGGATCCATTTTAACCAATTCTCAAATATGATGCGCCGGCCGTGGAAGGCATATGGCAGGTGAAAAATCAGGTGTTGCCAATCCTCAATGTAATTCACCTCGGTTTGAGAAGACAAATGCTCTAAGGCTTCGCTCACGCGTTGCTCGTAGCACAGATTGGAATATTGCCCTTCAAAAACAGGTTCTTCTTTGAAAAGCTCTAAAGACAATTTTCTGTCACTCCAAAATTTTGAATCGGAATTAGTAAGCTTTTCATCAAGCTCTTGAACCGAATCATGCAGATTCAAGGTTGTTTTTAAATCTTGGATAATTTCAGACTTCCTTATTTCTCGGCGAGGTTTGAAAAAATCATTGACACTTTCCATGCCAATACCCCAGTGATCTAAAATGGCTAAAATGGATGGCTTGTGACTGATCAATAGAGCGACGGCCCCGGCCCCTTGAGTGTATTCTCCTGTTGAAAACAAATCGTACTTTGAAACGTCTGATGCGATGACAACAGCCTTTCTAGCAGGGTCAACTCTGACCCAATCGAGGCAGTTCTGCAGGGCATCAACAGCCCCTACACAGGCAAATGTCATGTCTACAACGTCACAATTTTTAAAGGCTCTTTTACCGTATTTGGATTCCAGCAGTATTTCTACGGCACCAACGGCATAGGTGGCGGTTGGTTTTGAACTATCAACGGCACTTTCTGTCCCCAAATACACTCGACCTATGGTTCTTGGATCAACTTGGTTGCTTTCAATGAGATTTAACAAGGCGTTTGCAGCGAAACTGGCAGCGTCTTCATTGACATCTGGAATGGCCATGGCAGAAAGCCCTAGACCCAAATTCAATTTTTCGAAAGGAATGTTTCTGGCTTCGGCCAAATCTTTCATGGCAACTACCAATTTCGGGACATAATACCCCAGTGCGTCAATGCCAAGATGTGATTCCATTGAAACGGATTAGATTAGACATGGCTAAGATACAAAAACCCCGTAGTAAAACTACGGGGATGTGTCGCGGAGAAAGAGGGATTCGAACCCCCGGAGGTGTGACCCTCAACAGTTTTCAAGACTGCCGCATTCGACCACTCTGCCATTTCTCCTTAGCGGTTGCAAATATAGAATCCTTTTTGAATTCTTTCAAAGGTTTTACGTCAAATTAAAAGACATCATCTGACTTTATACTAATTTAGCCCCATGAACGTATCTTTTGCCGCTGTATTGGATTGGAACTCACTGCTTTTGATAACAGTAGGATTCGTAGCTGGATTTGTCAACACCATCGCCGGAGGAGGCACCTTACTAACCTTACCCACCCTAATATTTTTGGGTTTACCTCCAGCTTTGGCCAATGGTACTAACAGGGTAGCTATTTTCCTCCAAACAGTTTCGGCAACCGCTGGTTTCAAATCCAAAGGAGTGGCTGATTTTCCTTTTAGTTTATATTGTGGAATAAGCGCATTCTTTGGAGCTGTAATTGGTGCTCAGATCGCAGTAGATATTTCAGGAGATTTGTTCAAAAAAATACTGTCTGTGGTCATGATCGTGGTAGTGGTGATGATTGCTTTCACTCCGAAGCTCAAATCACATGACTTACTAGCCAGAACAACAGGTTGGCATTTGTGGGCATCTGTTTTAGCCTTCTTTTTCTTTGGAATTTATGGTGGATTCTTGAATGCAGGTATTGGTCTGGTCATATTAGTTTTTCTTCCCTATTTCAACAAAATGTCACTAGTTCGATCTAATGCTTCTAAGGTGGCTATAGTGTCCATTTACACCTTGGGTGCCTTAGTTGTTTTTGCCCTAAACGATAGCATTGATTGGGTTTATGGATTAGTACTATCCATTGGAAATATCTTAGGTGCTTGGTTGGCGAGCAGATGGTCTGTTGCCAAAGGGGATGTTTTGGTCCGCAGAGCAATGATAGTCGTGGTCATCGCTATGGCTATTCGCTTATGGTTCTTTTAACCCATCAATATTTGAATTGGACTTTAATGTAAACGTGAGAATACCTACTTTTATCCAAAATATAACCGAATGACCTCAATAGAAGTTCTAGAATGGCGCTACGCTTGCAAAAAATTTAATGATCAAAAAATCATTCCCGATGAAGTTGTGAATAAACTGACTCAGGCTTTTAATTTGACAGCTTCTTCATATGGACTACAACCAGTTAAGCTGTTAGTCATTCATAACAAAAACCTACAACAAGAATTGCTTCCGTTCAGCATGAATCAACAACAGGTGGTTCAAGCGTCTCATTTGTTCTTGTTTTGCTCCCACGTCAATGTCGATGCTGACTATATTAATGAATTTTTCGACCGCATCATAAGTAAAAGAGGAACTCCGCCTGAGGTCTTGGCTGGTTTTAGATCAGCAGTGTTACAAGAATTTGGCAGTAAATCACAAAGTGAAATTGATCAGTGGGCTGCCAAACAAGCCTATTTAGCCTTGGGGAATATGCTAACAGTTTGCGCTTTGGAAGGCATAGATGCTTGTCCTATGGAAGGATTTATACCTGATGAATACGATCGAGTATTGGATTTAAAGTCAAAAGGCCTTAAATCAGTCCTTCTGATGCCAATTGGATACCGTTCTGAAAATGATCCTTTTGCTGCAATGGCCAAGGTCAGAAAGTCCTTGGACGAAAGTGTGCTCCACATCAAATAATATCAATGCCTGGATTTGAGTTATTTGGCGAAGCCGAGCGACTAGAGGTCAACGATGTTCTGAACAACGGCGTCCTCATGCGTTATGGTTTTGAATCCCAACGTCAAGGCCACTGGAAGGCTAAAGCCATGGAATCCGAATTGTGTCAGCAACTTGGTGTAGATCATGCCCAATTGTTGTCGAGCGGCACAGCGGCTGTAACATCAGCTTTGGCCGTAGCGGGAATAGGAGTAGGGGACGAAGTGATTATCCCTGCTTTTACTTTTGTGGCCAGTTTTGAAGCGGTATTGATGACAGGAGCCACCCCAGTTTTGGTGGATGTCGATGACACTTTGACGATGTCGCCGAGGGCCGTGGAATTAGCCATTACCAGCAATACCAAAGCTATCATGCCTGTGCACATGTGCGGAAGTATGGCAGATTTAGATGCCTTGAAGTCAATTTGCCGATCGAGAAGTCTTTTGTTGATTGAAGACGCTTGTCAAGCCATTGGAGGCCTGTATAAAGGACAATCTCTCGGAACTTTGGGAGATATGGGTTGTTTCTCTTTTGATGCGGTTAAAACAGTAACCTGCGGTGAAGGTGGAGCAGTGGTCACGAACAATCTTCGGTTCGCGGAACTATTAGATCAATACTCCGATCACGGACACGATCATTTGGGTTCCAATAGAGGTACCGATGAACATCCAATTATTGGTTACAATTTTAGAATTTCTGAACTCAATGCTGCTGTCGGCTTGGCTCAAGCCAGAAGACTTCCAGAGTTTTTGAAATTGCAAATGGAACATTATGCAACATTAAGATCTGCTTTGACTGGCATTCCTGGGCTGACGTTCCGTCGCGTGCCAGAAGGAGGCGTGGAGAGCTGTGCGTTTTTAAATTTCTTTTTACCTTCTGTCGAAGCAGCTAGGTTGGTTATTCATTTGTTTTCTGAACAGTCCATTGATGATTGTTTCCACTATTTAGACAACAACTGGCATTTCATCAATAAGTGGGATCATCTCAAGAATGGTCATTCGGCTGTCGGCTTGAATGAATTTCAAATAAAGGGACTGGCTGAGTTGAAAGCACAAAACTTTAGTCGGTCTAATCAATGGATAGGCCGCAATATTTCTTGTTTGATCAGGATTGGATGGACTAAAAGTGAAGTCGAGCAAAGAGCTGCAACCATGGCGTCGATTATCAGAAAAGTTTTGTAGTAATAGAACGCTCAAACAATTCAAGTTTCCTAAAGAATTTAATGATTGCCTTAAACGCAGATAGGGAAACTATTTAGTAGGGTATGTAGTCCACAATTTCTAAACCGTAACCAATCATCCCGACTCTTTTGGTTTGGGTGCTGTTTGTCATCAATTTGATTTTGGATATTTTGAGATCGTGAAGTATTTGGGCCCCAATACCAAAATCTCTGTGATCCATAGCAACCTGGGGAGCTCGTACCACATTGTCTTGTGACTGAACGTCTTTAAGTTGCTTCAAGCGGTGTAACAAACTTCCAGACGGAGCTTCTTGGTTGATGAAAATAACTGCCCCAGATCCCGATTTGTCGATGATTTGAAAGATAGAATCCAAATGAGCATCGGCATTGTTGGTTAAGGTCCCCAAAATGTCATTGTTGACCGATGAAGAGTTGACTCTAACAAGAACTGCTTCGTTTTCTTCCCATTGTCCCTTGGTTAGGGCAAGGTGAATCTGTTTGTTAGTGGTTTGTTCGTAGGCTCGCAATCGGTATGTACCAAATCGGGTGGCGAGAGAAAAATCTTCAATCATATTGATCAAGGAATCGTGTTGCATTCTGTAGGCGACCAAGTCTTCAATCGAAATGATTTTCAAATCAAATCTTTGAGCGACTTTGAATAAATCGGGGAGTCTGGCCATAGTCCCGTCTTCATTCATGATTTCGACAATTACTCCAGCTGGAGCCATTCCAGCCAATCTCGCCATGTCGATCGCCGCTTCCGTATGACCAGTTCGTCGCAGTACACCACCTTCTTTGGCGATGAGTGGAAATATGTGTCCAGGACGGATAAAATCTTTGGCAGGTGTATCGGGATGAATTAATGCTTGAATGGTTTTTGATCGGTCAGCAGCTGAAATCCCAGTAGTTACGCCATCTCCCTTGTAGTCAACTGAAATGGTAAAGGCCGTTTCCATGGGATCGGAATTGTCTCGAACCATGCGGTCGAGGCGCAGCAATTCACAACGCTCTTCGGTCAAAGGCGTGCAAATGAGTCCTCTGCCGTGAGTTGCCATAAAATTGATCATTTCAGGGGTAACTTTCTCGGCCGCGGCCATAAAATCACCTTCGTTTTCTCGATTTTCATCGTCAACTACAATGATAATCTTGCCCGCTTTGATGTCTTCGATGGCCTCTTCAATACTATTAAGATGTATGCTTTGCTCAGTCATGGGCGCAAAGATAGTAGAATTAGGTGTCATTACAGGGTCTTTAAGTCTTCTTCAATCTGATTGTTAAAATAAAAATAAAATAGTCCGTATAAGGGCAGGGCAGCAAATAACATCACACTAGTGTGGTAACGATTTGGGATACCAATGGTTTTGTAAAACCCAGATTGTAGTGACAAGGTTTTAAATAACGTTAGGACATAAATCAAGCCAAAAAGTACAATCCCTATTTTTAATACAGTGTGAGCAACAGGCCATTCAAATCCCTGTGCGCCGTAACTGAATAACGCAAATAAAGCCAAGGCGAAATAAAGCACCAAAGTCAGCTTAGAATGGAGTAGATGCTCTTGCCTAATATGACTGTAATTTTCTTCTCCTATTGTTTGTTTGGAACCTTTAAATAAAAAATTAATGAGTGGTTTGATCAATTGATCAGATTCAAATACTGGTCTGTCTTGAGTGGCACGATTGGTCAAATACAACCCCAAAGGCAGCATGAGCAGTGTTGAGAGCCATGTGGCCAAAACGGGGTTTAAACTCCCATCTTCAGCGCTGTTCTTTGCAAAAATGTTTAAAAAATGATAGGTCAGAAATAACACCATGGCAATTACAATAGGTAAACCAAATCCACCTTTGCGTATTAGGGCACCTATTGGCGCTCCTACAAAGAATAAAATCAAACAACTCAGGGCCAACACATACTTTTCATGCCAAGCAATGATATGTAAATTGAGATTTTGGGTTTCTAACATTATTTTTCTTTGACCTTCAATGAGTAATTGTTTGCTGCTTCTGATGTTGCCAAGCGCCAAATCGGCCATACGCCGTTTTTGATCAATCGAATACAACTCATAGATTGAATTGTTATAAACGGTGTCTATTTTGATAGGAGTAATGTTCAAATTCAGATTCCTCACTGAAGTCCTGTCATAAACTGATTCAGACAATTGGTTGTAGGATTCTGAGGTTTTACCCGATAAGGAATCAATAGTAATTCCAAGCTCGCCAATCGTTAGCATGTTGTAGCGGGTTGCGAAGCCTTCATCATCAAAATTCACATTGTTAATTTCTGATAAGTCGACGTTAATCGTATAAGACTCGAAAGCACTTTTAACGTGTTGCTTTTTTTTTCTTTCTTCGATTTCTTTAGGTTGCAGCTCATTGTAATAATTACCGTCGTACAACTTGAGTTGAAGAATGTCTTCTCCCTCTTGTGATAATAATTCGCCTTTCTTTGCCTTAATCACCTTATAGTTACCTGGCCGATTAAAAGTAGCCATGTGAATGGTGACCTCTTCAAGGAATTGGCCGTTGTCACCATACTTGTTGCCTACCTTGATATTGAGATCGCCCAGATCGCTGAACTGACCTTCGACGATAGCCATCGCCGGTTTGACCTGAGCAATATTTCTGCGGAGGTTATACAGTTTGTATTCGGCGGAAGGAATGACATTGTTTGAAAAGAAAAAGGTAATGACAGCCATGACAGAGGTAAAAATTCCAACGCTTCTCATACCTCTAAATAGAGAAATTCCCGCCGATTTCATGGCAGCAAATTCATAGTTTTCAGAGAAATTTCCGAAAACCATGATGGATGATAGCAATATGCTCAGTGGAAGAACCAAGACCACCAAGCGCTGAGAAATGAAAAGCAGGAATTTCCCAATGACGACCAAATCAAGGTCTTTTCCAGCTAATTCATTGATGTAAAGCCAAACCGACTGCAGCAGAAATATCATCATGATCACTGCAAAGACAATAAAAAATGTCTTCAAGTAAGAAGTGAAAATATAACGGTCTAGCGTTTTCAATGCCTAGTCTAGTTTATTGATGAAATAACCCGAATAGTCCTTTGAATCATATTTGAGCGCATTTGCTGGGAGTTTGGAATTTACCTTATAACTGTCAACAGTTAGAACAGTTTTGGTGTTTTGAGATCCAATTTCGATCAACCGATAAACCATGTTAGTTGCTTTGTCAATTCCCAACAACAGATAACTGATTTCTTCGTTTTTTTTCACAGGAACCAGTTTGATGAATTGGATGGATCGGCCTGGCAATTTTTGAACGATGTCCATTTTGGCGTGGTAACCGGTGTTAAAAAACTTGAGCATTTCATTCGGCGAAATGGTTTCGTCACCTTCTTCTTTACCGCTCGATATGGTAACCTCTTCGTCTTCTGGACTAATGGTGTACAATTTCGACCCGTCATAGAGTCGGGTGATTCCCAGTACACTAAGCTTGTATTTGTCTCCAGCGAGCAGAATGGTCCCTTTGGCTTTTGAGTTAACGTCAGCTTCGCTGTTGACCAATTCGTAGGTAAATTCGATTTCGATGTTGCTGTAACCGCTAACAACCTTAGTCACTTTGTCCAATTGTGCCTTGGCCTCTGGTGAAGATTGAGCAACGACTAAAGTTCCAGTCATTAGGAGGAAAGCAATCCAAAATGATTGATTCAAATTTCTCATGATTGATTATTTAAAAATGCATCTAAACCAGCAATATCGTTGATCAGAACTTGTCGCGCTTTACTGCCTTCAAAAGGACCGACTATGCCTGCTGATTCCAATTGATCGATGATGCGTCCCGCTCGATTATAGCCTAATTTCAATTTTCTTTGCAAAAGTGATGCCGAACCTTGCTGATGAATCACCACGACTTGAGCGGCTTCATAGAACAAATCGTCTCGGTCATTGGGATCCATATCCATTGACGATCCGCCTTCTTCCCCTACAAACTCGGGCAAAAGATAGGCATCGGGATAGGCTTTTTGAGCGCCAATAAATGAAGTAATCTCTTCCACTTCTGGAGTATCAATAAAGGCACATTGCAATCGGATGGTTTCGTTACCTTGTGTGAATAATAAATCACCACGACCTATCAATTGATTAGCTCCAGCGTTGTCTAAAATCGTTCGTGAGTCAATTTTGGACGCCACGCGAAAAGCAATTCTGGCTGGGAAGTTAGCCTTAATCAAACCAGTGATTACATTGACCGACGGTCTTTGAGTGGCTATGATCAAGTGAATTCCAATAGCTCTTGCAAGTTGCGCCAGACGGGCAATAGGAGTTTCAACTTCTTTCCCTGCCGTCATAATCAAATCAGCGAATTCGTCTACGACCAAAACAATATAAGGCAAGAAGTGATGACCGTATTCAGGATTTAATTTTCTGGATTTGTATTTTTCGTTGTATTCTATGATGTTCCTACACATCGCCAATTTGAGCAATTCATAGCGCTGATCCATTTCCATGCAAAGCGAGTTAAGCGTTTGAACTACCTTAGAGGTATCGGTAATTATGGCTTCTTCGGTATCTGGCAACTTGGCCAAATAATGCCGCTCAATTTTATTGAACAATGTCAATTCTACTTTCTTTGGATCGACCAACACAAATTTCACCTCGGCGGGGTGTTTTTTATAGAGCAAAGAGGTCAGAATAGCGTTCAGACCCACCGACTTTCCTTGTCCTGTTGCTCCTGCCATGAGTAAGTGGGGCATTTTGGCCAAATCGACAACAAAAGTTTCGTTGCTGATAGTTTTACCTACTGCAATTGGCAATTCCATTTCAGCTTTCTGAAATTTCTGAGAAGCAATTAGGGAACGCATGGAAACGATCGTTGGCTTTTTGTTTGGTACCTCAATGCCAATGGTTCCTTTCCCTGGAATGGGAGCAATGATTCGGATGCCTAATGCAGACAACGATAGCGCAATGTCGTCTTCAAGATTTTTGATTTTGGAAATTCTAATGCCAGCATCAGGGACTATTTCGTACATCGTAACAGTAGGGCCAATGGTTGCTTTGATGTTGGAAATACCAATGTTATAATTGTTAAGGGTCTCTACAATTCGGTCTTTATTGTCTTTTAACTCTTCTTGATCGATGGTGATATTTTCTGTATCGTAATGCTTCAGAAGGTTGAGGGGAGGCATGCGGAAATTCGACAATTCTAAAGTTGGGTCAACTTCGCCAAAATCAGCCACTAACTTGTCCGCCAAATTGTGAGATTCTTCTTTTTCATTGAAGGACCTGGTGACTTCCATGGCGATGTCACCTTCTCCGGTGTGCAACAATTCCGGTTCTGGAACATCCTCTTCTGCTATCATTGGTGGCATTTCGACAATGTCGCTGGGTTGATCGGTCAATTCGATTTTTACTTCCTCCTCAACTATTGGTTCTATGGTCTCTGATGACATCTCGGAGATTTCTTCCTTAGGTTTGTATTTCAACGCATATTTCAGTCTCAAAGTCAAATAGACTATTCCTCCAAGTGCCAAGAGCAAAGAGGTTCCTAGGTGACCCAGGTAGTCATTCAGCCAGTCAACACTTTCAAAGCCAACGGTGCCTCCCAAGATGGGTTTGCTAGGAAAAACAAGTGCAAAGAATAACGAAAACAACAAACTCAGATAAAGCCCCCAAAACCATCGTTTTTTGAGCTTTACAGCAGATTTTTTCGCAATCACAACTATTCCTGTCCAGATGAACAAAAGGCCAATGAAGAAGGCCGACGCCCCTAATCCTTTTCTGACAAAAAAGTCGCTTAAAGCGGCACCAAGCTTATTCAATACATTTTCGGCTTGACTTTCCCGATTACCGAAATCACTAAGAACACTTTGATCGACATCGCCTGTAAAGAAAAAAGAAGCAAACGAAATGGTGCACAGAAGCCCAACTACGACAATGAAACTCCCTAACAAGAGACGCTGTTGATCCGACATAGGCTTTCTGACTTTTGGCGTCTTTTCTGGGGTGCTCTTTTTTGATGTAGCCATGAACTATTACTGTTTAGACAAAAATACAAAATGCAAAGCCATAGAAGACTCTAAGTGTTAAAAAATCTTGGGAATATAAATAACACCGGCCATGACTGTGGCGGCAATGACTCCTATGAATACTCCGGCCGCACCCATGTCTTTGATATGACCAATTGTTTTGTTGTGTTTTGGTTCGACCAGGTCAGAGAGTTTTTCAATAGCCGTGTTAAGCGCTTCGGCGGACAAAATGAAGGCTATAATCAATGTTTGGAACAACCATTCGGTTGAATTGATCTGATAGATCAACCCCAATACACATGTCAATACCGCCATCGCAAAGTGAAATTTGAATTGGGCCTCAGTGTTGATCAAATGCCACAAGCCTTGAACGGCATAGGTCAAACTCTTCCAACGTCCGCTGATGTATTTGAGCAGTAGCGTCATGTTGCATGCTTTTTAGAGCAAATTAGTTATATTTTTTTGATTAAACAGTTCTCGTATTGGAATTGCTCCAATCGAAGCAATTATTCTTATTTATTTTACTTAATCATCGTGTGAATTTTTAAACAACATTTGGAATGCAATAAAAACGGATGCGATTGTGTCAAGACATGTTGACGCCCAAATCACATTGGTTTAAATTGTGGTAAGACTCTTTCAAGATATCTTGGATTATTGGTTAAAAAAAATGGCGGTCTTACCGCCATTTTTCCTTTAAGGTTTAAAAAAACACTACTTCAAATCAAAACGGTCGAGGTTCATAACTTTGCTCCAAGCAGCTACGAAGTCGTCGACAAATTTTGATTTAGCATCGGTGCATGAATACTCTTCGGCTAAGGCGCGCAATTGAGAATTGGAACCAAAAATCAAATCGACTCTAGTCCCAGTCCATTTGGTCGCACCAGACTTGCGGTCTTTTCCAATGAATAAGTCATCAGACTGACCTGCCTTTTCCCAAGTAATGTTCATGTCTAACAAATTGACAAAAAAGTCGTTTGATAACGTGTCCTTTTTATTGGTAAAAACACCCAGTTTAGACTGATCGCTATTAGCACCAAGCATTCTCATTCCACCAACCAACACAGTCATTTCTGGAGCTGTTAAGGTGAGGAGTTGTGCTCTGTCAAGCAATAATTCTTCCGCTGGTCTGTCTTGATTCGATTTGACAAAATTTCTAAAGCCATCAGCTCTTGGTTCGAGATAAGACAGGGATTCAACATCTGATTCAGCTTGAGTAGCATCTGTACGTCCAGGAGTAAAAGGCACGCTTACATTAGCGCCTCCATTTTTGGCCGCTGCTTCTACAGCGGCAGAACCAGCCAAGACGATCAAATCGGCAATAGAAACCTTTTTGTTTCCAGTTTGAGATTGGTTGAAATCAGACTGCACTTTTTGTAAGACTTCAAGCACTTTGTTCAATACATTAGGTTGATTGACCTCCCAATTCTTTTGAGGTTCAAGACGAATTCTACCACCGTTTGCACCACCTCGTTTGTCCGAACCTCTGTAGGTAGCGGCTGAGCCCCAGGCAGTCATAACCATTTCAGATATCGACAAACCAGAACTCAATAACTTCATTTTAAGCGCTTTGATGTCCGCTTCATCGATCATGTCATAAGAAGCAGTCGGAATCGGATCTTGCCAAATCAAAGTTTCTTTTGGCACCTCTGGTCCCAAATAGCGCGATACAGGCCCCATGTCTCTATGAGTCAGTTTGAACCAAGCTCTAGCAAAAACATCGGCAAGTTCATCAGGATTTTCGTGGAAACGCTTGGAGATTTTCAAGTATTCCGGATCGACAATCATTGCGATGTCCGTGGTGGCCATTACCGGCGGATGCTTTTTGGTGGCATCATGAGCGTCAGGCACTGCCTGAGACGCCGCATTGTTCTTTGGACGCCATTGTTGGGCACCAGCTGGACTCTTAAACAATTCCCATTCAAATCCAAACAAGGTATCAAAGTAGCTACTGTCCCAAGTGATTGGGGTAGGAGTCCAAGCGCCTTCTAATCCACTAGTAATGGTGTCAACGCCTTTACCACTGCCAAAGCTGCTTAACCAACCCAGTCCTTGAGCTTCTATTGGGGCACCTTCTGGCTCTGGACCAACGTGAGATGGGTCGCCAGCTCCATGCATTTTACCAAAGGTATGTCCACCAGCAATCAGCGCTACTGTTTCTTCATCGTTCATGGCCATTCTGCCAAAAGTCTCGCGAATATCTCGAGCTGAAGACATAGGGTCGGCATTGCTATTAGGTCCTTCGGGGTTGACATAAATCAGTCCCATTTGCACAGCACCAAGCGGATCGGCTAACTCCCTGTCGCCTTTATAGCGTTGATCTCCAAGCCATTCTGTTTCTGGTCCCCAATAAATATCACCTTCTGGTTCCCAAACATCTTCACGACCACCGGCAAAGCCAAAGGTTTTGAACCCCATGGATTCTAAGGCACAATTTCCAGTCAAAACCATCAAATCAGCCCAGGATATTTTACTGCCGTATTTCTGTTTGATTGGCAGCAACAATCGTCGGGCCTTGTCAAGGTTACCGTTGTCAGGCCAGCTGTTTAGAGGGGCAAAGCGCAAAGTACCTGCAGAAGCACCGCCACGGCCGTCTCCTACGCGATAAGTTCCTGCACTGTGCCATGCCATTCTAATGAAAAAAGGACCGTAATGACCATAGTCAGCAGGCCACCAGTCTTGAGAATCGGTCATTAAATGGAATAAATCTTTTTTCAATGCGTCCAAATCAAGGCTGTTGAATGCCTCGGCGTAATTGAAACCGTCCTTATAAGGACTGGTCATTGGAGCATTTTGGTGTAACATTTTTAAGTTCAATTGGTTGGGCCACCAACTGGAATTTGATAGTGCGCCTGCTGCGGTATGCCTTTGTGCCGCTGGAGCAAATGGACATTTGCTTTCGCCATTATTTGAGGTTGAATTTCCGTGATCCATATGATTTATCTTTTTGATTTTACAATTGACAAAGTTAAGGGAAACAATTGTTTTCCTTGAAATAAGAGGTGTTTTTTAATGTTAATTTATGACTATTTAGCGGTTTCAATTTGAAGTCAATGTTAATCTTTGGCAGCGACCAATTGCTTGATTTTAATTGAAAAACCTGCGAAAATTAATGTCATGATAGGACTGAGCCAGTTGAATATCGCAAAAGCGAAATAGTCTGCTACTGACACTCCTAAAACACCTGATTGGTAGGCTCCGCAAGTGTTCCATGGCACAAGAACAGAGGTTACAGTGCCTGAATCTTCTAGTGTTCTACTCAAATTAACGGGGGCTAGCCCCTTTTTGTCAAAGGCAGATTTGAACATTTTCCCTGGCACCACAATTGCCAAATATTGGTCAGAAGCAGTAACGTTGAGCGCCAAACAACTTGCAACGGTGCTAGCAAACAGACCAAAAACAGATTTTGCCATGCTCAGTAGGGCAGAGCTGATTCTCGATAAAGCTCCAATGGCTTCCATGACACCACCAAATACCATTGCGCAAATGATAAGCCAAATTGTTCCTAACATCCCGCTCATGCCTTTGCCAGCAGCAGAAAACAAGCCCTCTAAAGTGGTGTTATCGATGGCCACACTGGTAGGAACGGTAATAGCGTTCATCACACCTTTGTAGGCCGACTGAAAACTCATCGTATCACTGTTAGCAATACTTAGAACCACATCGGGTTGAAAGATAACGGCAAAGATGCCACCTAAAAGGGTTCCGATGATAAGCGCTAACAAAGGAGGCGTTTTTTTAACAATTAACGCAATGACAACCAATGGTACTAAAAATAACCATCCGTTGATGTTGAATACACCTTCAATATCTTGTAATAACATGGAAGTGTCTGCTACGCCTGAGGTTGATTGGGTAAATCCTATGATGACAAATACCAAAAAAGTAATAATGAAAGATGGGATAGTAGTAAATGACATGTATTTGATGTGGTCAAATAGGTCGCTACCAGCCATAGCCGAAGCTAGGTTGGTGGTATCGCTCAAAGGGGATAATTTGTCACCAAAATAGGCGCCAGAAATCACAGCTCCAGCGGTCATTCCAGCTGAAATTTCCAAAGCATTCCCAATTCCGATCAATGCTATTCCAATGGTTGCGGAGGTCGTCCATGAGCTGCCTGTAGCAATAGACACTAGGGCACAAATGATTAGACAGGCCGCCAAGAATATGCTCGGGTTCAAAATTTGTAACCCATAATAAATCATGGCAGGAATGACGCCGCTGATGAGCCAAGTGCCAGCCAAAGCTCCAACCATGAGCAGAATGAGTAGAGCGCCAGAAGTCGATTTGACATTTTTGGCGACTTCTTCAAGCATTTGTTCATAACCAACCTTGTTGAAATAGCCAACAACCGCAGCCACAACACCCCCCATTAGAAGAATGAATTGGTTGCTTCCCGCAAGAGCGTCATCTCCAAAAACACTGACATTAAAAGCCAACAGGGCTACTAAAATGATGACTGGAATCAAGGCCTCAAAAAGACTTAATTCTACGTTAGAAACAACTTGTTGGTCTGCTGCTTGAGCAGGTTTTATGTCTTGACTTTTCATAAAAATCGATATTAATTAATTAAACCAACGGCCTTGAGCGCTTCCTTAATTTTTGAATAACTGGCTTTCGCATCACAATCTAAACCAACCGAAAGTCTAATTAAACCTGGACTGAGTCCCATGCTAATTTGTTCTTCTTCTGGAATTTCAGAGGAGGTTGAACTGCCCGAGGCACTGAACAGTGTTCTGTAAAAACCTAAACTTACTGCCAAGTATCCTACGTTTCGTTCTTGCATGGCTTCCATGAGCGCGGACGCATTGGCTTTGGTTTGAACATCAATAGCGAGCATTCCTCCGTAGCCATAGTCAGGATGCATCATAGTTTGGTACAACTCGTGAGATTTGTGTGATTTTAATCCTGGGTAAAGCGTTCTAATCCCATCGGCTTCAAATTGCTGGGCAAAATACAAAGCATTTTTACTATGCTGTGGCATGCGTACGTGCAACGTTCGGAGATTTTTCATAATTGAGGCTGCCCGCAAACTGTCCAAGGTGGAGCCCAAAAGCATGGCGGCACCATCAGTGACATTGCACATGTCATCGACTAACTCTCTGGTTGTGCAAAGCACACCGGCCACTGTATCACTGCTTCCGTTGATAAATTTTGTCAAACTGTGAATGACAATGTCTGCACCCAAGTTAGCTGGAGCAACACTCAATGGTGAAAAGGTGTTGTCAACAACCAACTTGAGGTCATGTCTTTTTGCGATTACCGATAAGGCAGCAATATCCGCAATTTCCATCAAGGGATTACTGACGGTCTCGCAATACAAAATTTTAGTTTGAGGGGTAATGGCAGCCTCAACTTGCTCCAAATTGGTGATGTCAACAAAGTCTGTCTTCAGTTGAAATTTGGGCGCAAAATTTTTAAGAAAAGCATAGGTGCCTCCGTAAATTGTTCTGCTCGACACCACATGGTCTCCAGCTTGGCACAAGTGTAAAAAAACTGGACAAATTGCACCCATTCCTGAAGCCGTGACTAAAGCCGCTTCAGTGTTTTCCATGGCGGCCAGAGCTCCTGCCAAATATAAATTCGAGGGGGTCGAATGCCTAGAGTACAGGTAGCATCCATCAGCATTCCCTTCGAAGGTATCGAACATGGTTTTAGCGGCTAGGAAGGTATAGGTGGAGGAATCGGAAATCGACGGATTCACACCGCCAAATTCTCCAAAATACTGTAAATCTTGAATTGCGTTAGCGGGATTAAAAGCCATAGGAGTAAATTTTGCAGCAAGATAATAATTTTTGGGAGCACTGAATTTTAAACCATTTTGAATTGCATCGGTAATTGTTAACAATTTGACTTTGAATTAGTCTTGTAATCCCTATTTTTGCATGGTTATTAAAACAAAATCGATGACAAAATTTGATGTTGCCATTATCGGTTCGGGACCTGGAGGTTATGTTGCAGCCATTCGCTGTGCTCAGCTGGGCATGAAGACTGCACTGATTGAGAAATACAGCACCCTCGGTGGAACTTGCCTCAATGTAGGATGTATTCCTAGCAAGGCTCTTTTAGACTCTTCTCATCATTATGAAGATGCTATCAAGCATTTTGGCACTCATGGAATAGATATTGACGGTTCTGTCAAGGTTAACCTCGAAAAGATGATTGCGCGGAAACAAGAAGTGGTAGATCAAACTACCGCAGGGCTTGATTTTCTGATGAAAAAAAATGATATCACTGTTTTTCAAGGTTTGGGTAGTTTTAAAGACCAAAAAACCATAACAGTCAGCAAAACTGATGGTTCTACAGAAGAGATTGAAGCGAACAACATCATCATAGCAACGGGCAGCAAGCCAAACAATCTACCCTTCATTCAATTGGACAAAGAACGGATTATTACCTCTACAGAGGCCCTAAAGCTCAAAGAAATTCCTAAGCACATGATTGTAGTTGGAGGAGGAGTCATAGGTCTTGAATTGGGACAGGTGTATTCCCGTTTAGGTTCTGAAGTGACTGTGGTAGAATATATGGATCGAATCATACCGACCATGGATGCTGGGTTATCGAAAGAATTGGCCAAAGTGTTTAAAAAGGCTAAAGTCAATATTTTGACATCTCACCAAGTGACATCCGTTGTTCGCAACAACGATGAGGTTGTGTTAAAAGCTACGGACAAAACAGGAAAAGAAATTGAACTGACCGGAGATTATTGTCTCGTTTCGGTCGGACGCAAACCCTACACCGAAGGACTTAATTTGACCGCTGCTGGCATAACGGTCGATGACAGGGGACGAGTTGCTGTGAATGCTCATTTGCAAACAAATGTCAGTCACATTTATGCCATTGGAGACGTTGTTCAGGGCGCCATGTTGGCTCACAAAGCCGAAGAAGAAGGGACTTTTGTGGCCGAAACCATTGCAGGTCAGCATCCTCACATCGATTACAATTTGATTCCAAATGTCGTTTATACCTGGCCAGAGGTTGCTGCTGTTGGCAAAACTGAAGAACAACTCAAAGTAGAAGGAGTCAGTTATAAAACAGGACAATTCCCGATGCGTGCTTTGGGACGCAGTCGTGCGAGTATGGACTTGGATGGCTTCGTAAAAATACTTGCCGACGCCACCACGGACGAAGTTTTAGGTGTACACATCATTGGAGCAAGAGCCGCTGATTTAATTGCGGAGGCTGTTGTGGCTATGGAGTACCGCGCTTCTGCTGAGGACATATCGCGCATGTCTCATGCTCATCCTACCTTCGCGGAAGCAGTGAAAGAGGCCGCCCTAGCTGCCACTGAAAACCGTGCACTGCACATTTAGGATTTGTGTAGCGCATAGGGTCTCGAACTCACAATAATGATGAGAACGAACAACACCATCAGCAATATCACGAGGGTTTTGGGTTTTTTAGTTTGAGGCTGGTTCATGATCTAAAGTTTAATCCCCAAGCGCTCGAATGATACTCAGTAGGTGAACATTTGGGGAAATGTGTTCTAAAATTACAAATTTTATTCTGTACGACCACTCGAAAATGTATTTTTACAGTCAAATGAATGCAGATTGAACAGATTCACCAAAACGTTTGAACTCGAGGATAAAAAGCTCTTTTTAAGGCAGTTGTTTCAATGGGCTGAGGGCTTTGATACTGTGTTGTGGCTTGACAGCAACCAGTATCCTTTGAAAGAATCCAAATACGAGGTGATTTTGGCAGTAGGAGCGTTGTCAGAAATTTCGGTTCAATCTGGAACAGGTTTTCAGAAACTGCAAGAATTCCAAGAACAGATTCAAGATTGGTGCTTTGGTTATTTTTCTTATGACCTCAAGAACGAATTGTTCGATTTGTCCTCTTCAAATGCTGATGGTCTGAACTTTCCTGATTTATGGTTTTTCCAACCCGAAAAACTATTGTTGGTAAATGGCAATGCCGTTAGTCTTCATTACCCACAGATTCAAGCAGAAGCGATTTTCGAGGACATCAACGCCATAACGTGCTCTGTACTGAGCCCATCGAATCAATTAACCCAAGCGGTGCAATTGAAAGCGCGCATGACCAAGGAGGATTACCTCAACAAGGTGAAGGCACTTAAATCCCATATCCAAAAGGGAGATATCTATGAGGTCAATTTCTGTATGGAGTGGTTCCAAGAGGGAGCAACGATCGACCCTTCGGAGGTTTTTAGCCAACTGAATCAACTTTCAGCTGCACCATTTTCATGTTTTTTAAGGAACAAGGACTGGTACGCCATGTCGGCTTCTCCCGAACGTTATTTGATGAAAAAGGGTCAATACATGATTTCTCAACCCATCAAAGGTACCTCCAGACGCTTTGCAGACGAAACATTGGATCAGGCCTCCAAACACCATTTAATTAACAGCGCCAAAGAACGCAGCGAAAATGTCATGATTGTCGATTTGGTTCGCAATGATTTGTCAAAGGTGGCTCAAAAGGGTAGTGTAGCAGTAAAAGAATTGTTTGGAGTTTATTCTTTCCAACAGGTTCATCACATGATCAGCACCATCAGTGCCGATTTGAAAGAAGACCTACCGGCCTTGGAGGCCATTAAAGCCAGTTTCCCTATGGGAAGTATGACTGGAGCACCAAAATTGCGTGCCATGCAGTTGATTGAAAATTTTGAAGTCAGTAAAAGAGGCTTGTATTCTGGCGCTATCGGTTACTTTGAGCCCAACGGCGATTTTGACTTCAACGTAGCCATACGAACCATACTTTATAATCGATCTGAGCAATTCGTGTCCTACAGTGTTGGCAGCGCCATTACGACCGCTAGCGAGGCAGAATTGGAATATGAAGAATGCTTGTTGAAGGCCAATGCCCTTTCACGGGTCTTGGCGCAAGACGATTTAACCAAAGTAGTCAGTCATGATTAGTCAGTTCAAGGCGCATGTCACGCAACTTTGGCCAAACATAGCCCATCAAAAGTCTTTACTTGCTCTTTCAGGCGGATTGGACAGTGTGGTTTTAGCTCATTTATGGCACTCTTGCCAATGGCCCTTTGAGGTCGCTCATTGCAATTTTAAGTTGAGAGGAGAGGAGAGTGATGGCGATGCTGAATTTGTCCGATCGCTTTGCAACTCGTGGGGAATCACATGCCATGCTACCGCCTTTGACACTAAAACTTTTGCACACCAACACAAGCTGTCTACACAGGAAGCTGCTCGGAATTTGAGATATGACTATTTCAATCAACTTAGCGAGTCTAAAGGTTTTGAACACATTTTGACTGCGCATCACAAAAACGATCAGTTTGAAACCTTTTTGATAAATACCCTCAGAGGCACAGGGCTAAAAGGTCTGACGGGAATACCTACCCAAAACGGCAAGGTGATTAGGCCTTTGTTGGTCTTTTCGAGAGAGGAGGTTTTGACCTATGCTCAAGAAAACAATTTGAAATGGCGTGAAGATGCTTCCAATCAGTCAACCCATTATTTGAGAAATGCCATAAGATTGAAAGTTATGCCTGAATTGCTGGCGCTTCGTCCCCATCTGTTGGAAGAGTTTGGTCAAACTTTGGAACACCTTCAAGCGGCGCAAGCCATGGTGGAATCTCACCTTTTGACCGTCAGGCCACATTTGATTAGAGAAACCTCCAATGGTTTTGAACTGCCCATAGAAGCTTGGAGGCAAGTGGACAACCAAAAGACGTATTTGTTCTATTTATTGTCTCCTTTTGGTTTCCATCAGTGTGACGACATTATTCAATTGATGGAGGCACAAAGTGGCAAAATAATTTACTCTGACACGCATAAATTGCTCAAAGATCGGTCAAATATATTCATTGAACCTAGGCGGAATATAACTACAGATAAATTGTTAATTAGCAACAGATTAGATTCAATAAAATTTGCTGATAATACCTTATCTCTACAGGCTGTTTCTTCTCAGGAATTATCTTCTTTTTCTACCATTTATGTCGATGCTGATTTACTGGAATTTCCATTAATTTTGCGCTTGTGGGAGCTGGGCGACCGATTTCATCCTACTGGTATGACGGGATCCAAAAAGGTGAGTAAATATTTGAAAGACGAGCTCGTCTCTATGTTTGACAAATCTAGGCAATGGGTGCTGTGTTCTGGAGGAAAAATTGTTTGGTTGGTTGGTCGCCGTGCGGATGAAAGATTTGTGGTAAACTCAAGGACAAAAAACATTTTAAAACTGACGATAACTTAATATGCCCCTTATTAATAGCCCTTATCGTGCGCCCCATTTGTTTAGGAATGGCTATTTCTCCACCGTCTATTCTGGCTTAGTGCGCCAAGTATCTGGCGTACAGCAAGAAAGAGAGCGGTTGGTGCTGCCTGATGGTGATTTTATTGATATTGATTGGATGAAAGCATCCAAACCTTCAAATACGCTTGTCGTTTTACTGCACGGTTTAGAAGGCGACACCAAACGGCCTTATATGCTGGGTTCAGCCAAGATTTTCAACCAGAATGACATAGACACTGTAGGTGTGAATTTTAGAGGCTGTAGTGGAGAATTCAACAAGGCTTTCCGTTCTTACCATTCGGGTGAAACGGAGGACTTGCATCAAATACTACTGCACATTCTTGCCAATCATTCTTATGACAACATCGTGTTGAGGGGTATTAGTTTGGGAGGAAATGTATTGCTCAAATATTTAGGTGAAGATCGCGACCGACCAAAAGAGGTCAAAATGGGCATTGCGGTATCCGCTCCCTGTGATCTCTACGGATCCATGCTTGAGCTGCATCAATGGTATAATCGACCCTATGAGATTTACTTTAAACGGTGTCTGAAGGAACGTCTCCAACACAAAAGAACGCTTTTCCCTGACCGCATTCAAAAGGTCGACATTCAGCGGATTCATCGGTTAAGAGATTTTGACGACGTCTATACCGCCCCTGCTCACGGTTTTGAAAGTGGCATGCATTATTACAAAGCCTCTAGCAGTTTGCCATATATTGAAAACATTCGAGTGCCAGCCTTGTTGCTCAACGCACAAAATGACTCCTTTTTATCGGCTTCTTGCACTCCGCTTGCATTGGCGGAGCGATCAAAATCCTTTTTTGTAGAACACCCCAAGCACGGAGGGCACGTGGGCTTTCATCTGAATGAACCATTTTACTACGACGAAAAATGCTCTCTGACTTTTGTCAAAGAGCATCTTAAGACCAATCTATAGTACGTGGGGTGCTAATCTACAATCAATTTTTTGGTAATGGTTTCTTTGTCGTTTTTCACTTTGACAAAATAAACGCCATTATAGAATCGGGCTAAATCAATTTGAGTTTTAATCTCTGTCAATTCTTGTTGATAAATCAACTCTCCTAGGATGTTATAAAATCCTACTGATGCCTCTGAAGACCTGTTGTTAGGAAGTGTGATAATTACGTACTCTCCAGCAGGATTAGGAAATATTTGAACGCCTTGATTTGCTTTGTTTGTTGGATTACTCAAGTTACTGCAATCTTGCGTAGCCGATACTTCGGCAGTCGAAGCGGTTATGGCCAAAAGAAACCGCACCATATTGTAATAATAGGGCAGATCCAAGGTGCTAACTCTATCGTCGGCAGTGTGATAATGAGGAGTCAAATCCTCAATACTGGACGCATCGGAAATCATGATAGCAGTGCGACCACCAAACCAAAAATAAAAGTGGTCGCTGGCTTCGATGCCAGGGTCGATGACATTGGGTGTTAACTCTATTTCGGCATTGTAGGTATTGAGAACACTGACAGCACTGTCTTTTAAGGCATACGAATTGCCTGAATCCTGAACGTGGATTGGCGCGTCATTGGCCTGATCTCTATCGTAGCCCATCATGTCTAAATTGATGGCTCCAATAAGGTTGTGAGCACTGTCAAACGTATTTACGAAATGTTGGGAACCTACCAATCCATCTTCTTCTTCATCAAAGAGCACGTATTGAATGGTGAAGTCAAAACAATAGGCTGATAAAATTCGGGCAACCTCGAGAACAGCAATTGTTCCAGTGACGTTGTCGTCTGCACAACAATTGGCAACGGAATCGTAGTGTGCGCAAATAACTACAACGTTATTAGGATTGGATGTGCCTGCTTGAGTGGCGATAATATTGGTTCCATTAGTGCTATAAGCATCTGTGGTAACAGTGATGTTATTCAAATTAGACAATCTTTCCACGATAAATTCCTTGGCCAAGTCATTTTGGTTGCTTTCGCTGTTCAAAATGGTCACCGAATTTCCATTAACGACAGTAGAAACTTCTCCGGTGAGTTCTTTGAGCATGGTCTCTAAAGTATTCTCGTTGACATGGCTGATGATTTCGGGAATGCTTTTACCAAACAACCCAACAGACAAACTGCTGACTATTATAAAAACAAGAGATTTCATAAGATTGGTTTAGTTGATTTGGGATGTTCCTTTTGTGTCAAATATTGTGCCACACAAACGATCTTGAAATCAGAATGATGCATTTAGTGGTGAATGGTGTCAAAGTTTGGTCAGAACCAACGTTTTGAAAGTTTTAAAGGGGTTTATTACAACGCACAAATGAGCAGCAAACAGATCAGACAGTCTTGCCTTTTAGACAACCACTCCAAGGAATTGCTCAAATCAGCCATGGAACGACTCAATCTGTCGGCACGCGCCTATGACCGTATTTTAAAAGTGGGGCGTACCATAGCGGACTTGGAAGCAGAGCCTCAAATTTTGAGTCGGCATATTGCCGAAGCCATACAGTACCGCAGTCTAGATCGTGAAGGTTGGTTGGGGTAGGCGTTTTAAATCAGCTAAAAATGGCTCTCAAGCGTTCCACCCATTTGGCCTGAGCCAATTTGTTTTTATAGGGCGCATAGCGCAACGGGGCATCCAGCCAATTGGCCCTGTGAGATACCGCTTTTTGGTGACTGAAGGTGTCAAATCCAAATTGGCCGTGATAGGCACCAATGCCACTTTCACCCACGCCTCCAAAGGGCAAGCGCGAATTGACAAATTGCATCATGGTATCGTTAACACTACCTCCTCCAAAACCGAATCGGTCAATCAGTTTTTGGATAAAGGGTTTGTTTTTTGAAAAAACATAGAATCCCAAGGGTTTGGCATATTGATCTACGCAGTTTTCAATATCTGCAAAGGTATCGTAGGTGAGAATGGGTAAAATAGGTCCAAAAATCTCGTCCTTCATCACGGGGCTGTCCATTGTTGGTTTGGCCACCAAAGTAGGTGCTAGCGAGTTGGTTTCTAAGTCGTATGCTCCACCACAAATCACCTCTTCTCCTTTGAGCAGTGACAATTGTCGATCCAAATGCTTTCGGTGTATCAATCGCCCATAGTCAGGAGACTGCAAGGGATCGTTTCCAAAGGCAGCAAGGATTTCTTGGAGCAACAAGGCGACAAGGGGTTCGTAAATCGAGGCATGCACCAACAGATAATCTGGTGCAATACAGGTTTGTCCAGCATTTAAAAATTTGCCCCAGACGATACGCTTGGCTGCTAAGCCAAGAGCTGCAGATGGGTCAATGATGCAGGGATTCTTGCCTCCCAATTCGAGGGTAACTGGCGTAAGGTATTCTGCTGCGGCCTTGGCGACTATTTTGCCTACCGCCACGCTGCCCGTAAAAAAGATATAATCCCACCGCAATTGGAGTAATGCCGAGGCGGTTTGGGCATCGCCTTGAACAGCAGTAACGTGACTTGGATCGAAGACTTCGGCAATGAGGTCTGATACCAACTGTGAAGTATGTGGACTGTGTTCACTGGGTTTAAGCACCACGCAATTGCCCGCAGCAACTGCTGCAACAAGAGGGGCAAGGGCCAATTGAAATGGGTAATTCCAAGGCGAAATGTGTAAGGTGAGGCCGTAAGGTACTTTGTAAATGAAATCCTTAGAAGGGAAATTCAACAAGCTTCCTGTGACCCTTTGCGGACGACTCCAGCGTTTCATTTGGGTAACGGCCTGATCAATGTCTGCCAATACAACTGAAAGCTCAGAAATGTAGGATTCGAATTCTGGCTTACCCAAATCTTGTTTTAGGGCAAGGTAAATGTCCTTTTCTCTTGCGAGAATGGCCTTTTTAAGTGCTTTTAAGCTGCTTTTTCTGAAGGCCAGCGTCTTACTTTGTCCCGAGCGGAAAAAGTCCCGTTGTTTTGCTTGAATAATGTTTATTGAATCAGTCATGGGAACGAAGGTACTAAAATCAATGGCATAAATCCCAAATGGGGTCTTTGGGCAACGGAGCTTCTATGCTGATTGGTATTTTGGTGACGGGGTGAACAAATTCCAATTGACGGGCGTGCAGATGAATGCCTCCGTTGGGATTGCTGCGGTCAAAGCCGTACTTGAGGTCTCCTTTAATCGGAGAACCAATAGCGGCCAATTGGGCCCTAATTTGATGGTGACGCCCTGTTTCAAGAGTGACCGACAAAATGCTGTAATGGTCGAAAGATTGCATGATGTGGTAATGCAGAACGGCTCGTTTGGCTTCACCATGCGTTGTGTTATAGACCGCTGACTTATTGTTCTTTGGGTTTTTTAAAAGCCAATGAATCAATGTTCCCGAAGGTATTTCGGGTTGAGACTGAACCGCCGCCCAATAAGTTTTATTGACCTTTTTGTCGACAAACAGTTGATTCATTCGTGCAAGGGCTTTGGAGGTTTTGGCAAATATAACTGCCCCACTGGTGGGGCGATCCAATCTGTGAACAACGCCTAAGTAAACCTCGCCAGGCTTATTGTATTTTTCTTTGAGATAAGATTTGATCAAATCGGAAAGCGGGGCGTCACCAGTTTGATCGCCTTGGACCAGGTCACCAACTCTTTTGTTCACCACAATCAAATGGTTGTCCTCATAAAGAATGTCTAAACTAGCAAGGGTTGTGGACATGAGATTTACGGATTCTGCTAATACTGCTCGTCAGCGTTGGGAAAATCTCTGGACTTGACATCTTGGTTGTATTGACCAATAGCCTCTATCATGTCGTCGTACAAATTCATGTAACGTCTTAAAAATCGGGGATTAAATTCGTGTGTCATCCCAATCATGTCGTGTAAGACCAACACCTGACCGTCGACACCCCCGCCTGCACCGATGCCAATGACAGGAATGCTCACACTTTCTGCAACCTCTTGCGCCAAGGCCGCAGGAATTTTTTCTAACACAATCGCAAAGCATCCAGAAGCTTCCAAAAGTTTTGCATCTTCTTTGAGCTGTATGGCTTCTTGCTCCTCCTTGGCGCGAACGGTATAGGTGCCAAATTTGTAAATGGATTGAGGGGTTAGGCCTAAGTGTCCCATTACGGGTATCCCAGCGTTGATTATTCTTCGAATAGAAGACTTGATTTCTTGTCCTCCTTCGACCTTAACGGCATGGGCACCGCTTTCTTTCATGATGCGAATGGCCGAACGCAAGGCTTCCTTGTCGTCACTTTGGTAAGTACCAAATGGCAAATCGACAACCACTAAAGCGCGCTTGACCGCTCTGATGACAGCCGAAGCGTGATAGATCATGTGGTCTAAAGTAATCGGAAGCGTGGTTTCATGACCAGCCATGACATTACTGGCCGAATCACCAACCAAGATCACATCAATACCCGCCGAGTCGACGATTTGCGCCATGGTAAAATCATAGGCCGTGAGCATGGATATTTTTTCCCCTCGAGCCTTCATATCGACAAGGCTCTTGACGGTAATGCGTTTATAATCTTTTCGTGCAGTGGACATACAACAATTGTTAGTTGGTAAAAGTAGTAAAAATGGCAAAACGGCGAACCTTTATGTCATTATGTCATAAAAATTGATGGAAATATGACAAATATCTTATTGGGTTATATTGGCATAATGGTTGAAGTGTGGCTGTCAAATTGAAAAATTCATATTATGGGTAAGATTATAGGAATAGATTTAGGTACAACCAACTCATGTGTCTCAGTTATGGAGGGCAATGAGCCAGTAGTGATAACCAATGCCGAAGGGCGTCGTACTACACCATCTGTAATTGCTTTTGTCGATGGCGGAGAAATTAAGGTAGGGGACCCGGCAAAGCGTCAGGCGGTGACTAATCCCACCAAAACCGTTTTTTCGATCAAGCGTTTCATGGGCAACAGCTTTTCGGAATCATCGAAAGAGGTGGCTCGCGTCCCTTACAAGGTGGTAAAAGGTGATAATGACACTCCCAGAGTAGATATCGATGGCCGCATGTACACGCCTCAAGAACTGTCAGCCATGGTTCTTCAAAAAATGAAAAAAACGGCTGAAGAGTTTTTAGATCAAGAAGTTACAGAAGCGGTAATTACCGTTCCAGCATATTTTAACGATGCCCAGCGTCAAGCCACCAAAGAAGCCGGTGAGATTGCCGGACTCAAAGTAAGACGGATCATCAACGAACCAACAGCAGCAGCTTTGGCCTATGGTCTGGACAAAAAAGGAGTGGATCAAAAAATTGTAGTCTTCGATTTTGGAGGTGGTACCCATGACGTGTCCATTCTTGAATTGGGAGATGGTGTTTTTGAAGTACTTTCTACAGACGGAGACACGCATTTGGGTGGCGACGATGTGGACGATGCGGTGATCAACTGGTTGGCCGACGAGTTCAAAGCCGATGAGGACATCGATCTTAGAAAGGATCCGATGGCGCTTCAACGTTTAAAAGAAGCTGCGGAAAAGGCTAAAATTGAGTTATCGTCTTCCAATCAGACGGAAATTAACTTGCCTTACGTTACCGCCACAGCTAGTGGACCAAAGCACTTGGTACGTTCATTGACCAGAGCCAAATTTGAGCAATTGATTGACAGTCTCATCAAACGCACCATTGAACCTTGCAAAACGGCACTTAAAAGCGCTGGTTTGTCGACAGGAGACATTGATGAGATCATTTTAGTAGGTGGATCAACACGTATTCCTGCCGTTCAAGAAGCGGTTGAAAAATTCTTCGGCAAAAAACCGAGTAAGGGTGTTAATCCAGACGAGGTTGTCGCTGTTGGAGCAGCCATTCAAGGTGGAGTTCTTTCGGGCGACGTCAAGGATGTCTTGCTGCTTGACATTACACCTTTGTCCTTAGGAATAGAGACTATGGGTGGCGTTATGACCAAGTTGATAGAAGCTAACACAACCATACCAACCAACAAGTCGCAAGTATTTTCTACCGCAGCTGACAACCAACCCTCTGTTGAAATTCATGTACTGCAAGGAGAACGCCCTATGGCGGCTGACAACAAGACCATCGGAAGATTCCACCTCGATGGTATTCCACCAGCGCCAAGAGGTACGCCTCAAATCGAAGTAACATTCGATATTGATGCCAACGGTATCATTAATGTGAAAGCGGGAGATAAGGCTACGGGCAAATCTCAAAACATCAGAATTGAAGCATCTTCAGGCTTGACCGAAGAAGAAATTAAAAGGATGAAACAAGAAGCTGAAGCCAACGCTGAATCGGACAAATTGATCAAGGAAAAAGTTGAAAAACTCAACAGTGCCGATGCCATGATTTTCCAAACTGAAAAGCAACTCAAGGAATTTGGCGATAAACTTCCAGAAGACAAGAAGAAGCCCATTGAAGACGCTTTGGACGCCTTGAAAAAGGCCTATGAAACCAAAGAAGTTGAAGTGGTTGATCCGGCATTAGAAGCGCTCAACAAGGCTTGGACCGCAGCCAGTGAGGAAATGTACAAAGCCCAACAAGAATCTCAAGCGGGTGGAGGGGAGCCTCAAGGCGATCAGCAGTCGAACAACGAAGGAGACAACGTTGAAGACGTAGACTTCGAAGAGGTCAAATAAGCCTTTAAGTATCCAAGTAAAAGAGCCGCGACATGCGGCTCTTTTTATTTTAGTTTTTTTGAACTTTTTTGTTGAGTTTGTTCATCCAATACATGATGTAAAGGCCCCCAAAAATACCAGGAATAAACCAGCCAGAAATACCAGGGAAAATATTGTTGACCACCACAAAAGCAGTTGAGGCCGAAATGTACCCCCCAATCATATTGCCTAAGTGCATTTTTAGCCATCTTTTTCTCAGCCTATCGGCTTGTTTAAATAAATAGTAGTCGCGGAAACTGATAAACAGACCAAAGAGGCCAAATACCAAAAGAATGGTATTTATCTCAGAAAGGACAACAATGGGATAGCCAATCATGGCCACGCAGACTACCATCATAGTCAAGGCCATTAATCGCTCTTTTTTGGTGTCATATGATTTTTGTTTGAAATTTCTTGCCCGATATCCTATTAAAATAAAATAAGAACTGAAGAGCCCTATTGAAAACAAAAAGGCGCTTTCGTGCTGAGGGAGGAAAGAAATAACTAAAGCCATACAGGCAGAATTTAACATGCTGTAATAAAACACCAAGCCAGATTTTTTGTGACCTTTGGATCCTTTAGTTGCAATCAAGGAAACCGCGCCAGCGAGCAAGGCAAGACCCCCAAATCCCGCGTGAACGTAGATTAGGGTTTGAGCAAAATCAGTCATCTATGATTTTTTACAATTGCATTGGCCATCTTTGCAACAGGAGCAACATTGAGCATCTTTGCAGCAACACCGGAATGATCGAGAAAAGAGCGCTGCGAAAAACAGGCCCAGACCCAGTCCCAACAACATACAGCCCACAAAAATAAAAATGTTGACTTTGACATAGAATAGGCCAACTCCTAGGCCACATAATAGACCGCCACCGACGGCCCAAGAACTTTTGTCATTAGATTTCATGATATTAGAGTTTGGGGTTAAACTTGACACCAATATAGTAAATTATGCAATACCATTCTGTTGTCCAGATCAAACGAAAAAATAAGCTTATTTTTGTTGAAAATAAAAAGGCTATGAAATTATCCAAAGAGATTATCCTCAATTTGGCCGAAAAGGCCCGAAAGGGAACTTTAATGGAAACTTTGGAAATTGAATTTATCGATGCGGGTGAGGATTTTCTAACCGCTAGAATGCCTGTTAACGAACGCGTTTTTCAACCTGACGGCGTTTTGCACGGAGGCGCAACCTTTGCCTTAGCTGAAACTGTCGGAAGTTTCGCTGCCCATCTGATCAATCACGACAGAGAAGTGACCATTCGGGGTATTGAAATGTCTGGCAATCACCTGAAGAGCGTCAGTTCGGGGTTTGTTTATGCCACTGCTCGAGCAGTTCATAACGGAAGAACTACCCAACTGTTTCAAGTGGAGATAAAAAATGACCACGATCGCATCATATCGATATGCAAGTTGACGACAATAGCCATTGACAAAACCAAATAATTATTCCTTGTCAAATCACTATCTTAGTCTGATTCACAAACATCTTGACAATAAGCTTCCCTTTGTCTGGTTTCGGCCTGCTGGTGATGCCAATGTTCAAGTATGGCTCCAACAAGATGTTCGATTTAACACCTATAACCCAAGATCTAAGAGCAAGGGATTTGTTTTTGCTCCTTTCGACAAAGCAAAACCTGTTTTGATTTTCCCAGACGATCAATGCACTTCAATTTCTGTTCCGCTATGGGACGCTCCATGGACTAAAATTCAAACGAATAAACTTTCATCGGAAGATCAGAAAATCTATGAAGAGCGAGTAGCAAAAGCCATAGAGACTATTAAAATCAGTGATTTAAAAAAAGTTGTTTTATCTCGTGCTGTGACATACGACATGCCAAAAATGGATTGTTTTGCAGTCTTTTCGACCTTGGCGCAATCCTATTCTACAGCCTTCACCTACGCGCTCTACCATCCTCAAATAGGGCTCTGGGTGGGAGCCACTCCTGAGCAACTGGTGCGGGTCGATCGAACCAGATTGGAGACGGTAGCTTTGGCTGGAACTGCCTTGTGGAATTCCGTTGATTCATTGAACTGGGGTGAGAAAGAAAAGACAGAACAGCAATTGGTGGTAGAAGACATTAGAGAAACATTGGCTTCATTCACTGACCATTGGAAAATTTCTGACTCTAGTACTGTTCAAGCTGGGCCTTTGGCTCATTTGAAAACAGCGATAGAGGTTCAATTGAAAGAAGATTGTCTCGATGATGTTTTTTCTGTAGCCGAACTTTTGCATCCCACTGCTGCAGTATGCGGTTTTCCGAGATTGTTGTCCCTGGAATTTGTACGTCAAATAGAATCCCATGATCGTGAATACTATACGGGCTTTTTAGGTTCAATTGATGAAGGGACGAATCGTTTGGACCTCTACGTCAATTTGCGCTGCATGAAGGTCGAAGGAGGCAAGGCTGTCCTATATGCTGGTGGAGGTTTAACCAAAGGTTCCATACCTTCCAAAGAATATGAAGAGACAGAACAAAAATTAGACACGATTCGGCAGATCCTTTTTGCTTAAGGTCATTTTATTGTAGTACTTTTGTAACCTCATGACCCTTCCTTCCAGTCTTCTCGCCCAAACCATACTGCAAGCCTGCAAGGCCTATGGTATTAAGGATGTGGTAATATCGCCAGGAAGTCGAAATGCACCCTTGACATTAGGATTTACGAATGATCCTTATTTCAATACCATGAGTATTGTCGACGAAAGATGTGCCGCCTTTTTTGGACTGGGAATAGCCCAACAAACCAAAAAACCAGTAGCGCTGGTTTGCACTTCTGGAAGCGCGCTATTGAACTATTATCCTGCCGTTGCCGAAGCTTTTTACAGCAGAATTCCCTTACTCGTTCTCTCGGCCGATCGCCCGCCGCACTTAGTAGGAAATGGTGATGGACAAACGATACATCAATCCCAGATTTTTCACTCTCACGTTTGTGCCGAAAACGATTTGGTCTTGACGGATAAGATTGATGACAATTTGGTGAACATCAAAATCACTAATGAGGTTCTGACCCGATGTATAGAACAAAAGCAACCCGTCCATCTGAACGTTCCCTTTGACGAGCCTTTATACGATACCGTGAACCAGTATCAAATAGAGTTTCCAATTCCCTCTTCTGGTACTCCCGTCAAGGCATTCAAAGTGTCAGAAGAGATCATACGCAAATGGCAGACCGCATCTAAGAAATTGGTTTTGATCGGATGCCTGCCTCCAAACTCCATATCAGATGAGATGGTAGAACTCCTAGCCAGCGATCCAGCTGTAGTGGTGTTGACCGAATCCACTTCAAACGTTCACCACCCTCGATTTTTTCCTCACATCGATCAGTTAATTTCAGCCTTTTCAGAATCCCAAAAGCAGGACTTTCAACCCCAGATATTATTGACCTTGGGAGGATTAGTAGTCTCCAAAAAGATCAAATCGCTATTGAGAACTTATCAGCCAAAAGAGCATTGGCACATTGATCCTTTAGAGGCTCTAGATACTTATTTTAGCTTGACTGAGCACATGGCTTGTGATCCGAACCTTGTAATTCCTCAATTATATACCGGCTTCAAATCTGTTTCTAGTGAATACAGACACAGTATGCAAGAGCTGTCCAATCTCAGTGAAATAAGCCATCAAAAATATTTAATGACCATTCCTTTTTGCGATTTCAAGGTATTTGAAATACTGTTCAAAAAATTGCCAGTAAACTTACAATTGCAAATAGGCAACAGCTCCACAATCCGATACATGCAATTGTTCGACACCAATTCGAATAATGAGGTCTTTTGCAACCGAGGCACCAGTGGAATTGATGGATCTTTATCGACTGCCATTGGTGCTTCTAAGGCAGCCTCCAAACATGTTCTGTGCGTTTTAGGTGATTTGAGTTTCTTCTATGACAGCAATGCACTGTGGCAAAATTACACCCCCAACAATTTCAGGATCATTATTATCAACAACAGAGGAGGGGGGATTTTTAGAATACTATCTGGACCCAAAAACACAGTCGATTTCGAGAGATACTTTGAGACTTCGCATCAGCTTACTGCCAAACATTTAGCTAAAATGCATGGTTATAAATACTATTCAGCGAGCTCATCGAGCTCTTTTACACGACAATTATCGCGTTTATTTAAAGCTTCCAGCCGACCCAAAATTCTTGAAGTTTTCACCCCACGAAAACTGAATGATGAGGTCTTGTTAAATTATTTCAAACATTTAGAGTTATGAACGAAAATACCATTAAACTTGGAGAGGTCAACAGCCTCGGTATCCTAAGAGAACGACAACCTGGATTGTTTTTGGGCTATCCAGGTGGGGTAGAGGAAGTGCTTCTTCCTAATCGCTACAAACCAGAAACCTTTGAAATAGGTGATCAAATCGATGTCTTTGTTTACAAAGACAATGAGGAACGTTTGGTAGCTGTTACGGACATGCCTCACATCAAGAAAGGAGAATTTGCACTTTTGAGATGCAGCGAATCCACGCCCATTGGCGCGTTTCTTGATTGGGGGATGGTCAAGGAGTTGTTTTGTCCTTTCAAGGAACAAGTTTTTAAGATGAGCGCAGGAGGATGGTATTTGGTTTATTGCTTTTTGGATGAAAAATCAGGACGACTAGTTGCCAGCAGCAAAACGAATAAATTCTTAGACAATACTAATTTAACCGTAAGCAAATACGAAAAAGTTGAAGTCATCATTTCTCATCCTTCTGACTTTGGCATGAACGTTATTGTCAATGGCAAGCACAAAGGGGTGATTTACAATGATCAAATTTTCAAGACCCTTCATATTGGAGACAAGTATGAAGGGGTTGTAGCCAAAGTTAGAGAAGACAATAAATTAGACATCATTCTTCAAGACATTGGATACCGAAACATCGAGCCAAACGCAGAACACATTCTGACCGTTCTCAAGGAATCTAAAGGGTTTTTACCGCTCACAGACCATTCTGATCCACAAGACATCAAAGATTGGTTGGAGATCAGTAAAAAGAGTTTTAAAAAGGCTTTAGGCACTCTCTACAAGCAAAGAATTGTTGAAATTAAGGAGGACGGGATATATTTGTTACCAGTGGAGGAAGATTAAAAAGTTCTATTTTTGTAAAAACTATTGTTCATGTCAGTACCACAATGGACTTCGGTCGGTTCTTTCGAAGACATCACTTATCACAAGTCTGATGGAGTTGCACGCATCGCGTTCAACCGTCCAGAAGTTCGAAATGCCTTTAGGCCTAAAACTACGAGTGAACTCATTAAGGCTTTTAGTGATGCTCAGGAAGACACCTCTATTGGGGTGGTTTTGCTGTCGGCCGAAGGGCCATCACCCAAAGACGGTATTTATTCATTCTGCAGCGGAGGCGATCAAAAAGCAAGAGGTGAGCAGGGTTATGTAGGTGAAGACGGTTACCATCGTCTGAATATATTGGAAGTTCAAAGAATAATTAGATTTATGCCCAAAGTGGTCATCGCAGTCATACCTGGTTGGGCCGTTGGAGGAGGCCACAGCCTGCACGTGGTTTGTGACCTGAGTTTAGCCAGTGCCGAACACGCGATTTTCAAACAAACCGATGCCGATGTGACCAGTTTTGACGCTGGCTATGGCAGTGCCTATCTGGCTAAAATGGTTGGTCAGAAAAAAGCCAGAGAAATATTCTTTTTAGGACGCGGTTATAGCGCTCAAGAAGCCTATGACATGGGTATGGTGAATCAGGTTGTTCCTCATGAGCAGCTGGAACAAACCGCTTACGATTGGGCACAAGAAATACTCGCCAAATCTCCTACCTCAATTAAAATGCTCAAATACGCCATGAATTTGACGGATGATGGTATGGTAGGTCAGCAAGTTTTTGCAGGTGAAGCTACCAGATTAGCCTATATGACGGATGAGGCCAAGGAGGGTAGAGATGCCTTCTTAGAAAAACGAAAGCCCAATTTTGACAAAAAATGGCTGCCCTAAACAAAACCAAGTCTTGGATTTCAGCCATGCGTTTGCGGACTCTTCCGTTGTCTCTCTCGGGTGTGATTGTTGGCGCTGGGATGGCTGCAAAAGTCCATCAATTCGATGCATTGATTTTCGCTTTAATCGTTTTCGCCACCTTAGGATTGCAAATTTTGTCGAATCTGGCCAATGACTATGGAGACGGTATCCGCGGTACGGACAACGACTCGAGAATTGGCCCTAGCCGTGCCCTTCAATCGGGAGTAATTACTCCCAAACAAATGCTAAGAGGGATCATGGTTTGTGGTGGTGTTACCGCGGTTAGCATATTGTCACTAATTTATTTAGCCTGCTATCCCGATTACTTCCTGTTGTCATTGCTTTATATAGGCCTCGGCATAGCTGCCCTAGTAGCTGCCATAGAATATACAATGGGACCAAATCCTTATGGATATAAAGCTTTTGGAGATTTGATGGTGTTTATATTTTTTGGAGTAGTCAGCGTTATGGGCAGTTACGTTCTTTTTGTCAAAACTTGCTCAGTTGATGTCTTGGCACCTGCTATTGCCATAGGTTTTCTTTCGGTTTCTGTGCTCAACTTGAACAATATGAGAGATATCGAATCGGATCGCAGTGCAGGCAAAAGAACAGTGGCCTTGATGCTTGGACTGAATAGCGCTAAGAAATATCATTCCGTCCTCGGTTTAGGTACACTTTTAGCCCTGGTTTATTTTTTGTGGCCTTCCCAATCCTACTGGCCTTACATCGTTAACTTGCTAGCCTTCTTGCCTTTGTTCCGACATTACCTGACTGTTTGGTTTATTTCTGATGCTGAGAAATTCGATCCTCAATTAAAAGTTGTGGCGCTGTCGACATTCGCTCTTGCCATTTCTATGTCCCTCACGGCCGTTTATTTACTCTAAATTTTAGTTTTGAAAGCCTCATTCGTCAAGCACGTTCTTCAATTCAAAACACCAAGTGGAACTTCTAGGGGCATCATGGAAAATAGACCAGTATGGTTTTTGAAAATTGAAAATTCGCATCAAATCGGCATCGGAGAATGTGCGCCATTGAGCGGACTGAGTTTGGACAATTTGGATCAAATGGATTCCAAATTGACATGGGTTTGTCATAATATTGATTTGGGTTTGACGGAATTAATCGAGAATACCAGAAGCTTTCCGTCCATTCAAATGGGTCTTGAAATGGCTTTTTTGGGATTAAATAGCAATTCCCCTGTTGACTTATTTCCTTCCAAATTTCAGACCAACTGCGCGCCAATAAAGATAAACGGACTGATTTGGATGGGCACGCCCAGCTTTATGCGCCAACAGATTGAGGAAAAGATGTCCGAGGGCTATGACTGTCTCAAACTGAAAATTGGCGCCATTGATTGGCAAGAGGAATTGAACTTGCTCAAAGGGATTCGCGAAGTCTATAGTTCGGAACAAATTGAGCTTCGCGTCGATGCCAATGGTGCATTTGGAAAACAGGACGCCATAGGTAAACTACAGCAATTGTCACGCTTGGATATTCATTCTATTGAGCAGCCGGTATCTCCTTTAAATAGCGAATTGCTGACTGAACTCTGCAACATCTCACCCGTGCCAATAGCATTGGACGAAAGCCTTATTGGATACTACTCAAAATCAGAAAAGCGCGATTTATTAGATAGTGTTCGGCCAAAATACATTATCTTAAAACCTTCATTGCTAGGAGGATTTGCTCAATCCGACGAATGGATAGAAATTGCCGATGAATTCAATATTGGGTGGTGGATTACCAGCGCATTGGAAAGCAATGTGGGTTTGAACGCTATCGCTCAATGGGCTTTTAAGAAGAGAAACCCCTTGCCACAAGGTCTTGGAACGGGAGGATTGTTTTTAAATAACTTAGATTCGCCTCTGCAGGTAAAAGAAGGGAGGTTGTTTTACAACGGTACTAAAGAATGGGATTTTAATCAAATTATTTGACATGGACTTTATTCAACAAGCCTACAGAGGTCACACTAAATTATGGATGTTTCTGTTTACAGCGGCCGCCATTTCGGGTGTTTTTATCTTCAACTTTGTTTCATTTCTAACGACCGACCCTTCGGACTTAGAGGCAGTTTATGACATGATGGGCGAGCTTCCGCCATTGCTGAATCTCACGATCAATTTGATCCCATTTGCTTTCCTTTTAGGCGCCTTGTTTTTCTTGGTTAAATTCTTACACGAGCGATCCATTACTTCCTTGACTACATCAAGGCCAAAGATTGACTGGTCGCGTTTCAGGTTTTCCTTTTTTCTCGTTACTTCCATCTCTCTAGTAGGATTTGTTTTGTCCTATTTTGCAGATCCAACCCAGTATGTTTTACAATTTGATTGGTTGAAATTCAGCTTGCTATTTTTAGTGAGTATCTTGCTTTTCCCTTTTCAAATTGGTTTAGAAGAGTATTTGTTTCGAGGATATTTCATGCAACATTTGGGTATTATCGTGAAAAACAGATGGTTTCCATTAATGTTTTCCTCTCTTTTTTTTGGTTTAGCTCATAGCGCCAACCCTGAAGTGGCTGAACTTGGAATGGTTACTATGACCTTTTACATTGGAACAGGTTTGTTTTTGGGCATCTGCACTTTGATGGATGAAGGACTAGAATTGGCTCTTGGATTTCACTTGGGAAACAACCTGTTAGCAGCCCTGATGGTCACAGCAGACTATTCCGCTCTGAAAACTGACGCCGTATTTAGGCTCGTAGGCGACAGCGATAATGTAACTCTGTTTGACATTGTACTACCCATTTTGATTTATTATCCAATTTTGCTTTTGGTTTTTTCTAAGAAATACGGTTGGACCAATTGGAAAAATAGTTTAACTGGCCGAGTAGTAAACCCCAATTTATAGTTGTATGTCGCCCCATTATTCAAAAATTCACAATCGTTTTAGCTGGGAAGGTTATCACATGGATGCCCGTGGATTAATCGATTTAGGGTATTCCTTCATCAAAGAAGGTGGTGATCACGAAAAAAGCATTGGAGAGTTTCTGCTCAATTGGAGGGATGAGAGGGATTTTGTTTTTGCACCTTCCTCTGGCAGCACTGGACAGCCAAAGATGATTAAACTGTCCAAACAGGCGATGGTCAATTCTGCTATAGCCACAGGCGACGCTCTAGGCTTGGAGCCTGGACAAACTTGTTTTTTATGTTTGCCAGCAACTCATATTGCAGGTAAAATGATGTTGGTTAGAGCGATCATATTGGGGCTGGAACTTCATTATGTTTCACCAAGTCGCTCACCTTTGAGGTTGGTCCGAAAAAAATATGATTTCGCCGCCATGACACCAATGCAATTGAAAAACAGTATAGATCGAATTCACTTGATAGGAAAAACTTTAGTGGGTGGAGGAGTCGTTGATTCTACCTTAAGATCAGCTATTCAGGACAAAGGAGCGGCGGTCTACGAAACTTATGGCATGACAGAAACCTTCAGCCATATCGCTCTCAAGCCACTTCATCGCGCGGATCACAACGGCATTGGATTTAGGCCTTTGAGCAATATTAAGGTCGATTTGGATCAAAGAGGCTGCTTGGTCATCAACGCTCCAGATTTATTTGAGGGCGCATTGGTTACGAACGATTTGGTAGACATGCATTCTGATGGCACTTTTTCTTGGCTGGGACGTATTGACAACGCTATTAATACGGGGGGTGTAAAGTTATTGCCTGAAACAATAGAAGCGAAACTTTCAGGATTCATCAAAAAGCCCTTTTTTATCGGGTCATTGCCCGACGCCGAGCTGGGCGAAAAAGTGATTTTGGTTATAGAAGGTGAAGAAGAAACATTTGAAGACGCAATTTTTGATGTACTGGACCGATTTGCAAGACCGAAAGAAATATTCTTTTTGAATCAATTCTCTTACACTAGAAATGGTAAATTGAGAAGAAAAGAGACAATTTCAAGAATTAATTAAGATTTAAAAAAATAACGATATTTGTAATTCATAAAACCATCAGATGAACAAGAACACAGTCCTCGGATACGCCACCCTAATCATGATCATTGTAGCCATAGTATTAATATGTCTTGGAGCTTTTCGTTACAACGAAATTGCAGGATGGGGATTTGCATCCGTTGGAATTGGGTTTCTCGCCATCGCATGGGTGTTCAACGCGTTAAAGGGAAGGGTCTAAGCGGTCGCTCTGGACTTGCAAAAGTCAAGGATGAGCAGTGCCAATGCTTTGGCGTATTTGGACTCAGAAGTTGACCTTATTATTCCCTCACAAAGGTGGAGATAAGAAGCGTTTTCATTTTTACCGACCAAACTGACATACCTTCTAGCTTGTTCAATTGACCATCCAGAGCTTGATTCTGCGCTGCTTGGAAAATTGGCAATTGAATCGACATCTAGTTCTACTCCAAACTTTTTTTGATTAACAAAACTTAAGGCTTTGTTTAAAGCCGCATCAAAAGTGTATTCCTCCCTGAGGCAAATCGCATCATAGGTTTGGCAGAGGATTTGGTCATTTTTATCAATCATGAAATCCCAAATATATTGCGGTGTCAGGGCTTCTTGAACACCCAAAACAGCGTAACGGTCTAATATCAATTCTGCTAAAGCATAACTGAATGGATTACCACTATGTCGCCCTTCCAGGAGGCGTAAATCGGTATGTGCGTCCAAATTAATGGCGTTAATGCTTTGTTTCAGAGCCTTCGAAGTCCCCTTTAATAACCCAAAAGCATTGTTGTGACCTCCTCCGACAGCGACAGGAATTTTCCCTGCTGATACAATGGCGAACACAACTTCCGCGACCATTTCATCCAATTCGGAGGTAAGTCGTCTCAATTGATCAACGCTAGTAGACTCATCCACACGATTGTATAGAGCAGAGGTGCTGATGTTTCCTAACAAAACTATATTTTTGGGTAAAGAGGATTCTACAAAAGGCAAATTGCACAAGCTGTTCCTCACTATTTCCCAGGTTGATTGTGCCCCTCGATTGCCAAAGTTGGCTCTAACTCCTAAATCCTCAGGTATGCCAAAAAGTACAAAGCGGGCCTCAGACACAGTTAACGACGCCTCAAGAGATGCACTGGGAGATATTAATTCAAAGTGAGTACCCAACTTATCTTCACCTGACCTTTCGGAAAGTATGGCTTTTAATTGGTCCATATCGAAATAAGTCGGATGTCTCATGCCTTACTGTTATTGGTGGAAATGCCATTAATATAAACATCGGCTATTTTGACCTCGCCGAAGTTATACGCCAAATCTGCCAGACTATCAATGCATTCGGTAACAATTAAATTGGCCTTCTTGCCTCTAGTTATAGTGCCATGCGTATGTTCTAGTCCCATGGCAAGTGCTCCATTGATGGTTAAGGCGTTTATGGCTTCTTCTGGAGTAAGCTTCATTTTGATACAGGCGAGACTCAAAACTAAATTGAGATTGCCGCTCGGAGCAGAACCCGGATTAAAATCAGAGGCCAAAGCCAACGGGAGGTCATTGTCGATTATTAATCGTCCTGGGGTATAAGGAATGCCTAAAAAAAACGAACAAGCTGGCAAAGCCACGGGTATAGTATTGGATTGTTTGAGTTGGTCTAAATCATCTGGAGTCAATACTTCTAAATGGTCAACCGACACAGCATTTTGACGTACGGCAGCTTTAATGCCGCCTATGCTGTTAAACTGATTGACATGAACCTTTGGTTTCAAACCGTATTGAGCTCCTGCTTTAAGAATTCTCTCCATCTGGTTAACATCAAAATAACCTTTTTCACAGAATACGTCGATGTAATCGGCGAGTCCTTTTTCCGCCACAACCGGCAGCATAACTTCGACAATGTGAGTGACGTAGTCCTCGGTATTTGAAAACTCATTCGGAACAGCGTGTGCGGCCAAAAACGTTGCCTTAATAGGCAGAGAAAAGTGAGACTTTAATCGTTGAATGACTTGGAGCATTTTAATTTCTGAATCCAAGTCCAATCCATAGCCACTTTTGATCTCGATGGCTCCTGTGCCCATTTCGATCAACTTGTTTAATCTTAGTTTGGCACTTTCAAACAAAGCTTCTTCAGACGTTGCTCTTAGAGTTTTGGCCGAATTCAGAATGCCGCCTCCTTTAGCTGAAATTTCCTGATAGGTCAACCCCTGAATCCTATCGACAAATTCATCCGCCCTGTCCTTGGCATAAACCAAATGAGTGTGCGAATCGCACCACGCAGGCAAAATTGACTTGTGTGAAAGATCAACGCTTTGATCGAAAGGGAAGGATTTGAGTTCAGTCATTGAACCAAAATCTTCAATCAATCCATTGTTTATGGACAAGTAAGCGTTCTGGATGAAGGGAACTTTAGACATCTCTTTACCACGAACGAGTAGAGGAGCCTTTTCGTAAGTCTGATAGAGATGGCCAATATTGTAAAGTAATGTAGTCAAATGCCTTCTTTAGTTGCCAATCATGTCCTGAGGCCTAACCCATTCGTCGTATTCTGCTTCAGTGACATGGCCCAAACTCAAAGCAGCCTCTTTGAGCGTTGTTCCGTTGTTGTGGGCTGAATTAGCTATTTCCGCAGCTTTGTAGTAACCGATTTTGTTGTTTAACGCTGTAACCAACATCAAAGAATTTTGAAGCAATTTCCCAATGACTTCATGATTAGGCTCTATCCCTGCCACGCAGTGCTCTTCAAAGCTCTTACACGCCATACCTAGAAGTTCAGCCGACTGCAAAAAATTAGCAGCAATCATAGGTTTAAATACATTAAGCTCAAAATGTCCTTGAGCTCCTCCAAAAGCAATAGCTGTGTCGTTTCCAATAACTTGAGCGCAAACCATGGTTAAAGCTTCGCATTGGGTTGGGTTCACTTTTCCGGGCATGATGGAACTCCCTGGCTCATTGGCGGGCAGATTTAATTCGCCTATTCCAGATCTAGGACCAGAGCCCATCAATCTGATGTCGTTAGCTATTTTGTTGAGAGAAACAGCCAACTGTTTTAAGGCTCCATGCGCTTCAACAAAGGCATCGTGAGCGGCCAAGGCCTCAAACTTATTTTTTGCAGTTACAAAAGGCAAGCCCGTAAATTTAGCAATATATTCAGCAGCCCTGTTGTTATAGCCTTTGGGTGCATTAAGTCCAGTTCCGACAGCGGTACCACCTAAAGCCAATTCCTTCAAATGATCGAGAGAACGCTCTAAGGCCAGAAGACCAAATTTGAGTTGAGCTACATAGCCCGAAAATTCTTGGCCCAAAGTTATAGGCGTGGCATCCATCAAGTGAGTACGCCCAATTTTAATGACTTTTTCAAAGGCCTTGGATTTTTTTTCAAGTCTGTTAATCAATTGTTTGACTCCCGGAATGGTGACTTCTACAATCTTTTTATACCCCGCAATATGCATTGCAGTAGGAAAGGTGTCGTTGGAAGATTGGGATTTGTTTACGTCGTCGTTTGGGGACAAGGTTTTTTCTCCCTCTCCAATAGTGCCTCCAGCCAATTGATGGGCGCGATGGGCAATGACTTCATTGACATTCATGTTACTTTGAGTGCCCGAACCTGTTTGCCAAATGACTAATGGAAACTGGTCATTGTGTTTGCCTTGAAGTATTTCTTCACACACTTCGCTGATCAAATTGCGTTTCTCTATGGGCAAAACTCCAAGTTCACAATTGGTAAAAGCAGCAGCTTTTTTAAGATAGGCAAACGCATAGATAACGTCCAAAGGCATAGAAGCAGATGGGCCAATTTTAAAATTGTGCCGTGACCGCTCTGTTTGAGCGCCCCACAAACAATCGGTGGGCACTTTTACCTCACCTATAGTGTCATGTTCAATTCGATAGTTCATTCAATCAAGATTTGTACAAAATTACACAATTTAGCTCGATTGGAATACTGTTGAAAAATACCATTTGAGGAATACACTGAATTCCGAAAAGTGGTTATATTTGTAAAAAATTTTTTAGGATGTTTGACTTCGGACAGTATTTAGGATTTCTCGCTTTTTTAACCATTCTTACCATTGGATTCTGGTTAATGATTTTTCTAATCACCTTTGTTGTGCCTTATTGGTTAGGCGGATCATTCCTAGAATATCTTAAAGACCGAAAGGCAGCCAAGGCTCAGAAAGAGTCAACCGAACAATAAAAAAAAGAGGCTTAATGCCTCTTTTTTATTTAGAATCCTCCTTCATAATCTTCGTAATCACCTCCGTTTTCAGGTCTCTTTTTCTTTTGATTGAATCTGTAGGTAAATGAACCTGTAATGGTGCGACGTCTCCATTGAAATTCTCCTTCTGAATAAAACGTCGGGGCATTGGTAATTTGTTTTCTAAATTGCGAGTTCAACAAATCACTAACATTAACAGAGATTGAAGCTTTTTCTTTGAATAAATCTTTACTGAAAGCCAAATTGACTCCAAACTGACCCTCGTTTCTTGTAATGGCCGTTTGTGTTGGACCACGATAGGATATTCGTGTTTGCCAATCTATTCCACCAGGTAAAGTGAATTTATTATTAAATCGGGCGGACCAGCTTAAGATTTCTCGGTCAAATGAAATTCCGTTGTAATTTCCTTTCGTCGCATTGTTGAACAAGTTGAAATTGGCGTCAAAATTCCACTTGCTGTTAGCACGGTGAGTGATGGTAAACTCAAATCCAAACCTGTCGTTTGTCGCCAAATTGATAGGTGTGCGTCTTATGATAGGAACAGCCACACCATTTATTTCAACGGTATCACCAGTATCCTCACTTATGAACTCTACTGTATCGTCGGTACGTTGTACATAAACTGATCCGTTCAGTGTCCAATTGCCTAAGCGATTAAGGTAACCAGCATCCAATTTGTTAGAAAAACTTGGCAGTAATCCCACATTTCCTTGAAATATATTGGTTGGACTGGACCTAGAAGGGAAGGGGTTGATGAAATATGACCGTGGTCGGCTAATACGTCTGTTATAGGCTAAAGTGATATTCTCTTTTTCACTGAGTTCGAAACCCAAATTTAACGAAGGAAACCAGCCGTCATAATTGATGTCGCTAATTGTATCGTTCTCAATTTGATTGATACCGATGGTGGTGTCTTCATACCTCATTCCCAAGAGAACCGATAACTTATTTTTGACCTTAAACCCGTATTGGGTGTATAACGCTTGAATATCCTGATCGTAAATCAACGAATTGGATAAGTTTGTATTGGACGTAAAAATGGGGCCATCGGTAATATTATCAACTCCAAAAACCGTTTTTTGACTTTTTAACTGACCCCGGTATCCGAATTCAAACTGACCATTTACTCCAACAGGTCTTACATAATCTAATTGTATCAGCGTTTCTTCATTATATTCATTTGTAATAACTCTTTCGATGTCAACTGAATTTTGAGTGATAATGCCCAGCTGTAAATCAGAAGATTTCTCGTATTGAAAATCACCTGTCAAACGGTGTGAAGTACCATCGATTTGATTGTCAAAATTTAAAGAATATTGACGTGTCAGATCTTCACTCTCTTGGTCTTCAAATCTTGTATTAGCAGAAAGATTCCCTGAACTATCGGTACCAGTGTAAACGTTATCTGTGGTGTTGTTACCTCCTCTGTCGTTATAGGTGAAAGCCCCTATCACTGAAAATTTAGGCGTGATATACCATTCCATACCCAAATTGGAAGAACCGCCATTGCCAATGCGCTCAGTACGACGTATTTCTTGTTGGTAAGTGTCTGGATTGTCAAAAGCTACGCCTGCATCATCAACACCAATATTGTAATACGTTGTATTAGAATCCCATTTACCTTGTGAGGCTCGGCTGCTCAGGTTTGACGTTGTGAACAAATTGACATTTCCAACGCGATAGTTGACATTTCCCGAAAGCCCTGTTTGAGCAGGAATACCTGCATTAGCAGTAATAGCTCCGTTGATGCCCAAAAGTTTACTGCGTCTCAAAACAATATTCAAAATACCCGCCGTTCCTTCAGCATCGTAACGGGAAGAAGGGGCAGTAATAACTTCAACCTTTTCGATAGATTCTGCTGGCAATTGTCGTAAAGCTTCTGTAGAATTGAGCCCTACTAAACCCGAAGGTTTACCATTGATCAAAATACGAACATCGTTATTACCTCTCAGGGCTACATTGCCTTCTACGTCCACGGAGACTGAAGGCACGTTATCCAAAACATCGCTAACGCTTCCACCACGCACAGTTAGATCTTTCCCTACATTGTATATTTTTTTATCCAGACGGATTTCAACCGTAGTTCGTTCAGCGATAATCTCAACTTCTTCAAGCGCTTCAGAACTTTCAGCCAATACAATCTTGCCTAAGTTAGTGTCAGTTTTTATACTAAGACCCTTTTTGATCATTTTGCCAAAACCGATGTATTCAAAAGTAACGTCATAAGTTCCTGGCGCCAAGTTGACACTAAAGCTGCCGTCTTCACCGGTGATACCCCCGCTGACAATTTCGTCACTGTTCGGCATGTTGACTACAACTGTCGCAAACTCCAAAGGAGTATTATCGCCATCGCTCACCATAACCCCTTTAAAGACTAAGGTAGCGTTTTGACTGAACGAAAAGGAAGTGAACAAGGTTAAACCTAACGTTAAAATGAATAATTTTTTCATGAACTATTTTACACATTTAGAAGGGCGCAAGTTAGATTAACGCGAAGGTTAAAATCGTTAAAATAGTGTTAAAAGGAGGGAGGGGGCTCAAAGAAACCATTTTAGAGCTCATCGGAAGGTTTGGTCTGACCAACCGTCATCAAATAGGCTTTGAGGAAGGGTTCTAAATCACCATTAAGAACGGCGTCAACATTTCCTGTTTCAAAGGAGCTACGAACGTCTTTAATTAGTTTATAGGGGTGTAGTACATAGTTTCGAATTTGACTTCCCCATTCAATTTTCATTTTGGAAGCTTCAATGTCCTCTCTAGCTTCTAGGCGCTTCTGTAATTCAATTTCATACAATTGCGACTTGAGCATCTGCATGGCTCTTTGGCGGTTGTCATGTTGTGATCTGGTTTCAGAACAAGAAATCAATATTCCAGAAGGTTTGTGCTTCAACTGGACTTTGGTTTCTACTTTATTGACATTTTGACCTCCAGCCCCACTAGAACGCGCCGTAGTAATTTCGATATCAGCAGGATTAATATGAATGTCAATGGTATCATCTACAAGGGGATAGACATAGACCGAGGCGAAACTAGTATGTCTTTTGGCGTTGCTGTCAAAAGGAGAGATTCTCACCAACCTATGGACTCCATTCTCGCCCTTAAGCCATCCAAAAGCATAAGGTCCTTCAATTTCTATGGTAGCTGTTTTGATACCTGCCACGTCACCGTCCTGATAGTTGAGCATTCGTATTTTAAAACCGTTTGATTCGGCATACATGCTGTACATGCGGAACAGCATCATGGCCCAATCGCAGCTTTCGGTTCCACCAGCGCCAGATGTAATTTGTAGGACTGCACTCAAATCATCACCCTCATTGGACAACATGTTTTTGAATTCTAACTTCTCGATCAACAATTCTGCCTTAGTGTAAGACTCTTGCAAATCAGCATCGGTTGCGGCTTCTTCTTTATAGAATTCGTGGATAGTTTCTAAATCTTCGACAGCTGTAGCCGCCAAGTCATAGTCAATAAGCCATTGTTTAACGCTACGCAAATGTTGCATTGCCGTTTCGGCCTCTTGAGAGTTGTTCCAAAAATTAGGGGCAAGGGATTTTTCTTCCGCATTGGCCACTTCGATACGCTTGGCATCTAAGTCAAAGATACCTCCTCAACGCCCCTAGGCGCTCAATCAAGTCTTTGACTTTATCGTAAGTGATCATTGGATTCGTTTTGCGCAAAGCTACATCAATCTGATCGTATAAAAAACAGGGACATCAAGAAGATTTGTACTTTTTTAAAAAGACCAAGGTCAGTCCTGAAAAGGGCAGTCGAATGGCAGTGCCAATATTTGAAACAAAAATCAATTATAAAGATATTTACAAAGTCACCCTGCCTAACAATTTGGACGGCAATGGCTATTGGATTTATCAAGAACGCAATAAAAACGTAGTAATGCATTGCATAGAGTTTAAAAATGAAACGGGATTTCCGTTCACGACAGGATCCTTGTTTTTTAGAAAAAACGATGGAAACAAACTGCAGTTTTTGGCTCAGGACCAATTGAATTACACTGCCGCTGGAGGTACCACTTCACCTCAAATGACCCTTTCTGCCGATGTAACTGTCATCGAAAAAAAACACAGAAACCAGTCGTGAGGAATTCAGAAACAAGCACAACCAATTAACCTATTTAGTGAATGTCGAAAGTCAAATTGACATCATAAATTTCAAGCCAGAGGCCATTGACACGGAAGTCAACAAGATGGTAGCAGGAACACTGGGCAAAAGTTCCGTTAAGTGGAATTACGAAACAAGAATAACTCAAGACAATAATCCTCAAAACCAAGTGAGTTGGAAGCTTAATGTGGCTGCTGGAGAAACAGCTTCAATCGTTTATAGCTACTAATACTTAACGCGGTAAATTTTATTGGGCCATCAACAGACAATATTTCTTTAAATTGCAACCAAAAATTGGAGGTACAATGAAGGAGTATAGGAATTGTTTATGATGAAGATTTTATCGGGTTATAGAACTCTAAGGCTAATCGCTTGTGGTGTACTGATGGTAAATTCAACAATAGCTCAAATTGACACACTGACAGTATACAGTGAAGTCATGAAAAAAGACATCGACAACTTGGTCATTTTACCCCAAAATAATGTTGGGTTTGAAGGACCTTTCCCTGTTTTATATTTATTGCACGGTTCGGGTGGTAATTATACGGATTGGGTCAGCAATACCGCTGCCGTACAATCCTATGCCGATGCTTTTAACATTATGGTGGTGTGTCCAGACGGCGGCAATGCGAGCTGGTATTTAGACAGTCCAATCGATCCCAAAATAGCCTATGAAACCTATATGACTAAGGAGTTGATTCTTGCGGTTGACAAGCGATACAATACCATTAGCAATAAGAAGGGTAGAGGTATAGCAGGGTTGAGCATGGGAGGTCATGGTGCTTTGTACCTTGCTCTCAAACACCAATATTTGTTTGGAGCTGCCGGAAGTATGAGCGGTGGCTTGGATCTCAGAGCATTTCCAAGCAACAAGAACTTGATCCTACTTTTGGGTAATAAAAAAGAACGACCCGAGAATTGGGAGAAAAATAGCGTGATCAATTTGGTTGCTCAGTGGCAAGGAGAATTGAAATTGGCCATAGATTGTGGTGTAGACGATTACTTTATAGACGTCAATCGCAAAACACATCAGCAATTACTCAAACTGAAAATTCCACACGATTACACCGAACGGGCGGGCCAACACGAGTGGAATTTTTGGGCAAATGCCTTTGACTATCAAATGCTGTTTTTTCACAAATTCTTCATTGGAGGGTAGTTTCCATTTTTTTTTTGCATAAATTTATACCACCAAATTGTAAAAAAATGATACTTACCACAACCGAAACAATTCCCAACAAAACCATTAAAGAAATTCTTGGTGTCGCTAGAGGGAGCACCGTTAGAGCCAGAAATATTGGCAGAGATATTTTCGCTGGACTCAAAAATATTGTGGGCGGTGAAATTGAAGAATACACCAAATTGCAAGCTCAGTCAAGAGAACAAGCCTTGCAGCGCATGATTTTAGACGCTGAGCGTTTAGGCGCTGACGCCGTAGTGAACATAAGACTGACTACCTCAGTAGTCATGCAAGGCGCTTCGGAAATGCTCGCTTACGGCACTGCAGTTAAATTGTCCTAGTCATGGAACCAATCGTATTTTTCCTCTTGAGTATGGAAGGATTGTTTTTGGTTACCTGTGCCGTCATTTTAATTTACCTCATCTTTAGAAGAATAGACATCAAAAAGACGGAGAATTTCGAAGACAGAGACAATTGAACTATCTGAACGGCTTTAATTAAATAGCGTTATGTTTTCCCAAAATTATTTGTTGTGGCTCATTCCAATTTACTTGTATTTGGGAGAAAAGCGGCTCTATAATAAGTCATGGTTCGGCACATTTTTTAGAATGATAGGTACACTATATTTGTATTTCATGCTGCTTTTAATAGCCATTTTAGTCCTATTCGCCTTGTGGTTCAAACTCAACTTTTTGTAAACCAAAATAATATAGCAACAAGGAAAGATTTCTCTTATCTTCGCCTTTAAGACAACGATTTGCCATGATTATAGATTTACGATCAGATACAGTTACAGTTCCAACACCAGGAATGAGAGAGGCCATGCACCATGCTGTGGTTGGAGATGATGTTTATAAGGAAGACGAAACAGTGAACCTATTGGAGAATCGTCTCGCTGCTATGTTTGGCAAAAAGCGGGCCTTGTTTTTTCCTTCTGGGACTATGGCCAATCAGGCTGCGATCAAATTACACACCAGACCTGGGGAAGCACTGATTTGTGACAAATACGGTCACGTCCACAATTACGAAGGCGGCGGAATTGCATTTAATTCTGGTGTCACAACCACTTTAGTGGATGGCCATCAAGGGATGTTTAGCGCAGCTCAAGCTGAAGCCGCCATTCATCCGCCAGATTTTTATCACAGTCCTAAAACCAGTTTGATAACCGCTGAAAACACCACCAACAAGGGTGGGGGATCTTGCTGGGATGTAGATGAACTAAGAGCAATCAGAGCCGTTTGTGACAAACACCATTTGGGATATCATTTGGATGGGGCAAGACTTTGGAACGCTCTTGTGGCCACAGGGGACAACCCCTTGACTTTTGGTAATATTTTCGATACCATTTCGGTTTGCTTAAGCAAAGGCCTTGGTTGTCCAGTAGGTTCGGTTTTGGTAGGTGATGATGCCATTATGGAAGATGCTATCCGGGTTAGAAAGGTGCTAGGGGGTGGCATGAGGCAAATCGGAATTTTGGCCGCTGCTGGACTGTATGCCCTCGATCATCACATAGAACGTCTTGCCGAAGATCATCAAAAAGCTAAGGATATTGAAGCTGTCTTGAACAGCTGTTCATACGTCAAAAAAATAGTACCTGTTCAGACAAATATCGTTATATTTGAAGTGAACTCCGACGTCAATGCAAACGATCTTGTCAACCAATTGGCAAATAATAATATCAGAATTTCAGGAATGGGACACGGCAAATTGAGAATTGTAACCCATTTAGACTATACTGATCAAAAACATGACATTGTGCTCCGAGCCTTAAAAACTATTCAACCGAAATAACTATTCTCTAAATCACTTTCCAATGAAATCTATAAACCTTTTGGCTGCAATTTGCCTTATTTTTGCTACCGCTTGCAACTCAAACAAAGAAACTATGCAAAGACCTCCAGTAGCTAAAAAGATTCCAACCAATTTAGAAAAACATGGAGACGTCAGAGTTGATAATTATTATTGGCTCAATGATCGCGAAAATCCAGAAGTCATAGATTATTTGAATCAGGAAAATGACTTTTACGACGAAGTAACCAAGCACACCAAAGACTTTCAGAACAACTTGTTCGAGGAAATGAAATCTCGCATCAAAGAAGATGATACTTCGGTGCCCTATTTCTACAACCAATACTGGTATTATACCCGCTTCGAAACTGGCAAACAATATCCCATTTTTTGTCGCAAAAAAGGAAATTTGGAATCTGTCGAAGAAGTGATGTTTAACGTCAATGAAATGGCTGAAGGACACGATTATTTTCAGCTCAATGGCATTGAAGTAAGTCCAGACAACACCTTGGCTGCCTTCGGAGTAGATACTGTTTCTAGAAGACAGTACACGCTGAGAATAAAAAATCTTATTACAGGCGAGATATATCCAGATAAAATAGACAATACCACCGGTGGCAGCAACTTTGCTAACGACAATAAAACGCTGTTCTATACCCTTCAAAATCCAACTACACTTAGGTCAGAGAAGATCATGAAACACAAATTGGGAGAGACAGCGGATAAGGACCAATTGGTGTTTTTTGAAGAAGACGAAACTTACAACACTTGGGTCGATAAGTCAAAATCCGAGCAATACATTTTCATTGGATCATACAGCACGTTAACGAGCGAAATGAGATTTGTCAACGCAGACACCCCTGACGATGAATTTAAAATTTTTCAACCACGAACGAGAGGGCTGGAATACGACGTTAATCACTACGGCGATAAATTTTATATCGTAACTAATGCTGATAATGCTACCAATTTTAAATTGATGTCTACTCCTATAACGGCAACAGGAAAGTCTAACTGGAAGGACATTATTTCTCATAGAGCGGATGTATTACTCGAGGGAATCGATATATTCAAAGACTATTTGGTGGTGAGTGAACGCTACAACGGGCTTAAAAGAATACATATCAAACGATGGGACAATTCAAACGACTATTATTTGCCATTTGGGAGTGAAACCTATTCTGCAAATACATCAACGAATTTGGATTTTAATACAACCAAATTGCGCTATGTCTTCAACGACATGACGACTCCGTCTTCTGTTATTGAGTTCGACATGGCCACTCAAGATAAAACGGTACTCAAAGAACAAGAAGTTTTGGGCGGAAAATTCGACAAAAACAACTACACCTCTAAACGCATTTGGGCCACCGCTAAAGATGGCACCAAAGTTGCCATTTCCTTGGTCTATCGAAAAGACACAAAGCTCAATAAAGAAACTCCCTTGTTGCTCTACGGTTATGGTTCTTATGGAATTACTTTGAATCCTTCTTTTTCAACTACAAGATTGAGCTTGCTCGATCGCGGATTTGTTTATGCCATCGCTCACGTTCGTGGGGGACAATATTTGGGACGTCCATGGTATGAGGACGGTAAGCTTCTTAAAAAGAAAAATACCTTTACCGACTTTATCGACTGTTCCAAATTTTTGATTGCTGAAGGCTACACTTCAACAGAACACCTCTATGCCATGGGAGGATCGGCAGGAGGACTGTTAATGGGTGCCGTTGTAAATATGGCTCCTGAGCTTTATAATGGTGTTATAGCCGCTGTACCTTTTGTGGACGTGGTAACCACCATGTTGGACGATTCCATTCCTTTGACCACTGGTGAATATGATGAATGGGGTAATCCAAATGAATTGGAATATTACAACTACATCAAAACTTATTCTCCTTACGATAACGTCGCCGATCGCGATTATCCGAACATGTTGGTGACAACTGGTTTACATGACTCTCAAGTACAATATTGGGAACCAGCCAAGTGGGTGGCCAAACTGAGGGAACACAAAACCGACGATAATATTTTGTTGTTGCACACCAACATGGAAGCGGGTCATGGTGGCGCCTCTGGGCGATTTGAAGCACTCAAAGAGGTTGCGCAGGAGTATGCATTTATTTTGGATTTAGAAGGACAAAAAGAGTAGATTTGAAAAATTTATGTAAATTTGCTTTCCTTTAGAATTGAACTTCAATCTGAACGGTGTTTTATGAGAAAATACAACCAAATTGCGGATAGTGTTCTTGACTTAATAGGGGAAACCCCAATGGTAAGGCTCCAAAGGATCACTACCGGCATGGAAGGTTCATTTTTCGCAAAACTTGAAGGTTTTAATCCAGGACATTCCACCAAAGACCGAATTGCACTTCACATTATCGAAGAAGCTGAAAAGTCAGGTCTACTTAAACCTGGCAATACCATCATAGAAACAACTTCTGGAAATACGGGATTTAGTGTGGCCATGGTCAGTATCATTAAGGGTTACGAGTGCATTTTGGCAGTTAGTTCCAAGTCTTCTAATGATAAAATCGACATGTTGAAGTCCATGGGTGCTAAGGTTTATGTTTGTCCTGCCAATGTGAGTGCCGATGACCCAAGATCTTACTACCAAGTCGCTAAGAGATTGCATGAAGAGATAAAAGGTTCGGTGTACATCAATCAGTATTTTAATGGCCTCAATATCGACGCGCATTATCGGACTACAGGTCCAGAAATTTGGGAACAGATGCATGGTCAAATAACGCATTTGATTGCGTGTAGTGGCACTGGAGGCACTATTTCTGGCACCGCCAAATATTTAAAGAAAAAAAATCCGAGGATCCAAATCATTGGAGTCGATGCTTACGGGTCAGTCTTGAAAAAATACCACGAAACTAAAGAGTTCGACGCGAATGAAATTTACCCCTACCGTATTGAGGGTCTGGGTAAGAACCTCATTCCAACTGCTACGGATTTTGACATCATTGACCGCTTTGTCAAAGTGACAGACGAAGAAAGTGCCCATACCGCTAGAATGATATCTCGTGAAGAGGCCATTTTTGTTGGTTATACTTGCGGCGCAGCATGGCAGGCTGTCATTCAACTGGCCAACGAAAACTACTTCAAACCTACTGACAAAGTTGTGGTGATATTCCCAGATCACGGTTCGCGATACTTGAGCAAAATTTACAGCGATCAGTGGATGGAAGAGCAGGGCTTTTTTGACAGTAAGAATGAAATTTCAGAGAAAACCATCCAATACCTTAAATAGGTTTTCCTTCTTTTTTAGCCCTATTTTTTTGTTGTTTTCAAAGCGTAATATAATCTAACAAATAATTACATTTGCTGTCTAAACATTGCATTGATGAGAGATCTATTTGACAAGATTTATAGAGATAAGGGTCCATTAGGGAAATGGGCGGAATACGCCGAAGGATACTTCGTTTTTCCGAAGCTGGAAGGTGAAATTTCTAACCGTATGAAATTCAACGGCAAAGATGTGATCACTTGGAGTATCAATGATTATTTAGGTTTAGCTAACCACCCTGATGTTAGAAAGGTGGACGCAGAAGCAGCACTTCAATATGGATCGGCCTACCCAATGGGCGCCAGAATGATGTCTGGACATACCGATTTACACGAGCAGCTTCAAGAAGAATTAGCAGCATTTGTCAAAAAAGAAGCCGCTTATGTGCTCAATTTTGGTTATCAAGGAATGGTGTCAACCATCGACGCTTTGGTAGGAAAAGACGACATTATTGTATACGACGTTGATGCACATGCCTGCATTATAGACGGAGTGAGGTTGCACATGGGTAAGCGTTTTACCTACAAACACAACGACATTGAAAGTTTAGAAAAGAACTTAGACCGAGCTACAAAAATGGCTGAGCAAACAGGAGGAGGCATATTGGTCATTTCCGAAGGGGTTTTTGGCATGCGCGGTGAGCAAGGCAGATTAAAAGAAATTGCCGCGTTAAAAGAAAAATATAAATTCAGGTTCTTTGTAGACGACGCTCATGGATTTGGCACCCTGGGTGCCACTGGAGCAGGGGCAGGGGAAGAACAAGGTGTTCAAAATGAAATCGATGTTTATTTTGCCACCTTCGCCAAGGCGATGGCCAGTACTGGGGCTTTTATCGCTGGTGACAAAGAAATTATGGACTATTTGAAGTACAATTTACGCTCTCAAATGTTTGCCAAATCTCTGCAAATGCAATTGGTTGTTGGCGCGTTGAAACGCCTCGATATGCTTAGGTCGGACAAATCACACAAAGAAAAGTTGTGGAATATAGTCACTGCTCTTCAATCTGGATTGAGAGATAGAGGGTTTGACCTCGGCACCACTCAAAGCTGTGTCACTCCTGTTTATCTACAAGGCAGCATTCCTGAGGCCATGGCCCTAGTGAAGGACTTGAGAGAAAACCACGGTATTTTCTGTTCCATTGTTGTTTATCCGGTTATTCCAAAAGGTTTGATTCTATTAAGGTTGATTCCAACAGCTTCTCACACTTTAGAAGATGTTCAAATCACCCTCGATGCGTTCTCCTCAATCAGAGAGCGATTAGAAAATGGAACATACAAGAGAATGTCTGCCTCCGTTATGGCAGCTATGGAATCCTAAAGCATCTTAGAATAGGTTGCTCTAGTTTTATACACTTCAGGAGAAAAGTCCTTCCATAGTTGACGTATGGCTGTGTTTTCTGCCAGTTCAGGTGTTCGGACGCACTCCTTGATGCCACGCTTGGTGAAGTCTTCATGATATGACTCGAACAAGAGGGCAGTTACCCCCTTATTTTGATGTTCCTCGCTGACACCTATCAGATAGAATATTGCAGTTTTACTGAATTTTTTGGCCCAAAGAATTCTCAAAAAACCAAAGGGAAATAATTTTCCTTTGGACTTGATTAAAGCGTGGGCAAATTGAGGCATAACTATGGCAAAAGCTATCATTTTCTTCTCCTTGTCAAACACAAATTTGATAAAATCAGCCGAGATAAAACCTAAGAATTTTTGTTTGATGTATTCAATTTCACGTTCCGTTATTGGGAGATAGGAGGACAGCTTAGAATAAGTCTGGTTAAACAAATTAAACATGTCATTGGCATAGGCCATGACTTCCTCTCGACGCCGCGGGTTTGCAATACTATACCCAAAACGATGCTGAACAATTTTCGATACTTTTTTAGCTTTAGAAATGTCAATGTTGCTGAAAGAGAATCGACTTTCGACATATTCTTTCTCAACCTTTAGGCCATAGTGCTCATAATGCTTTTGATAATAAGAATGATTATGCCATGTCGCCATTGTTCCAACAGAATCGAAGCCCGAAGTCAATACACCAACCTTATCCAAATTGGAGAAACCCATTGGACCCTCCATGTAGGATCTTTCATGTTGTTGTCCGATAGCCTTGATTGCATCAAATAAGGCCGTACTAACCTCAAAATCATCTATAAAATCAAACCATCCAAAACGAATTTTTTTTATGTTGAGTACGGATTCATCCAGTTCGTTAATAATGGCTGCCGCACGCCCAACCATTTCGTTCTTAGAATTATAAGCCAATAAGAAAAAGGCTTTAGAATGATCAAAAACTGGATTTTGACTGGGGTTAAAAAACTTAAGCTCTTGACTAAAAATTGGAGGAACCCAGCAAGGGTCATTTTTGTAAAGAAGAAAAGAAAATTTAACAAAGGCTTTTAAGGCTTGAGGACTTTGGGCGGTTTCAATTCTTATCATTGTTGTTCAGCGTTTGCTGGAATTTTATCGCGATGAAAGTCCAGTCGATAAGACACGCCCATTCCTAAATTAAACACTTTGGGAGTGTCTTTAGCGTTAAGAGTAGCGTAGGTGTCGATTTGGAAATTACTATTCCACAAGTAAGCCCCGCCAAATCTGAACAAGTTGTCTGCGTACAAATCGCTTTTAATACCGTGAGTCTCGGCAAAAACCACCCATTTGGTGTTGATCGCGTGAGTTAGAGTGATAAGGTAATGCAAGTCTGAAATATCAGTTCCTATGCGATCCATCATGACGTTCGTAACCAAAACCCATCCTCCCTTAAAATTGTTCTGAGTTATTATTCTGACTAGAGGGCTAATACCTTCAACCTGTTCGGTGGCAAAAGGATTATAAATATACGGGTTGTCTTTGGTATCGTAATTGATTCCAGCCAGAACTGAAACAGCAGGGATCAAGTGTTTCCATTTAAATCCGTGATTGGCCTTATAACTTCTCAAATTAATGGCGTCATAATTGGGGTTCTTGTAGGGGTCATAGATCAAATACTTGACTCCAGCAGTCAAGCTCTTGAAATTGGCCCGGTCAGTTTCAAAACCAGCACCACTTTGATAGGTTTTGGTGTCATTTTGATACATGCCCTCTATTTGAACCTCCAACTGCTCCCATAATAATCCATAACGCACCAAAAATTCTGCGCCAATTCCTTCAACAGTATAAGGAGTTTGCGGCACGCGCTCTTCTTTAATCATACTGAGTCCCGTCTCCAGCTGAATGACATTAACACCAACAGCAAAAGCCCCTTGAGAAAACCCAGGGCGATTGGAGTTGATAAGATTGGTGTACTGGGCTTGAGACCCTATAGAGCTCAAGAAAAGTAATCCCAAAAGTGACGTTGTGGAGCGTTTGGAAAGCATAGTCAATAGTTTTATCAAATATAATTATTATTCTTATTTTGGGGCTTTAATTCACTGTGTTTCCTAATTTTGAATACAATTTTATCTGTTAGAGTTTATGGTTGGTTTTTTTCGTTTTATACTGATTTTCATAGTAATTTATTACGTCATGAGGCTCTTATTGAGAATTTTCATGCCTTGGATCCTAAGGTGGATAACTCAATCAATGGCAAAGCGATATGGCTTTAATCCGACTGATACTAAAACTGAATCCAATACAAATGAAAAGCCTAAATCTAAACCTCCAAAAGTTGGAGAATATGTTGATTATGAAGAGATTGACGAATAGATTATGACGTTTAACTTTAATTCATTTTTCGCCCATTTCAAGACAGTATTTTTTCCTCATGCTATAGTTATAATAGGTTTCGCTCTTGGATCAGTACTGTACTTTTACCCCATACTTCAAGGTAAAGTCATATACCAATCAGATATCGTGCAATACCGAGGCATGTCAAAGCAGTATTTGGAATACCAGGACAGTAAAGGGGAAGGGGTATACTGGACAGATAGTGCCTTTGGAGGCATGCCAACCTATCAATTGGGCGCAGAGTATCCCAATCATTGGATCAAGTATATCGACAAAGGATTGAGGTTTTTGCCTCGCCCCGCGGACTATTTGTTTTTGTACCTGCTGTGTTTTTATATTTTAATGCTAGTCGTATTAAAAGGGGATAGGGGATTAGCCATTTTGGGGGCCGTAGGATTCGGTTTAATGACCTATCATTTAGTCATTTTGGGCGTGGGTCACAATGCCAAGGCTCATGCCATTGCCTACATGCCTTTAGTGTTGTCTGGTTTACTGCTCTTGTTTCAAAAGAGACCAAAGGTAGGCTTCATACTTTTGACCTTAGGGTCTGGACTTGAAATCGCAGCCAATCATTATCAGATGACCTATTATTTGGCGTTTGTAATGCTTGTAGTTGGAGTTTATTATGCCATTGAGTATTGCCGAAATAATCAGTTCAAGCAATTTTTCAAAACAGCTGGTTTAGGGCTGATTGCAGGACTGCTCGCCTTGGGCATGAATGCCACAGGCATTCTGGCAACCTCAGAATACTCCAAAGAGAGTACTAGGGGTGTCAATTTGTTGACCACTAGCCCTGATGGAACCCCTTTGACACACCAATCGGGTTTAGAATACGACTACATCACAGAATACAGTTACGGCATCAGCGAAAGTCTCAACCTCCTGATACCGGGCTTATTTGGGGGATCCAATAGAGAGGCGCTGACCACTGAGGCCAATAGCGTCGATTATTTGCTCACGCATTACAATATCTCTTCACAAGAAGCTATTGATTTCGCTGGACGACTGATGTACTGGGGCGAACAGCCGTTTGTAGCTACACCTGCCTACGTCGGAATTATTCTAGTTTTTCTTTTTGCCTTGTACATGCTCATGTCGAAATCAAAATCGAAATACTGGTTATTGGGAGTTTGTCTTCTGGCACTCATGTTGTCATGGGGTAAAAATTTTGAGTTGTTGACCAATTTGTTTGTTGATTACGTGCCTGTTTACAACAAATTTAGAGCAGTATCTTCCATACAAGTCGTTATTAGCCTATTGATTCCCATAGGAGCAATGCTCGGTTTGAAACTGATGTTGTCCGATAGAATCACGGTAATCGATAAAATTAGGTCCCTCAAATACGTGTCCATAGCGTTCTTGACTTTGTTCTTGTTAGTGTTTATTTTGAAAAACAATGGCTTAGATTTTGTTGGATCTTCCGACGGGTTTATCAAATCCAATTATGGACCAGATTTGCTGAGATCTGTGCGTTTAGACCGCGAAGCGCTCTTCACTTCTGATCTTATCAGATCTCTAGTTTTGTTGGGCTTGACAGTTTTAACCCTCTATTTTTACCTGAAACAATCCATTCAGAGAAATCTGCTATTGATTTTGCTTTTTGGATATATTGTGTTTGACTTAAGTGGAGTAGCTAAGCGGTATGTTTCGGCAGACGACTTTACTCTTAAATCCGCTATGACCAAACCCTTTGATGCTTCTCAGGCCGACAAAACTATTTTAAAAGACAGCACACATTTCAGAGTATTAGATTTGACTGGGAATCCCTTTAATAGTGCTAGAGCGTCTTTTTTTCATCGCGCTTTTGGCGGATATCACGCGGCTAAGCCAAGTCGAGCGCAACATTTGTTCGACTATCATTTGAGTCAAAACAATTCTTCTGTGCTCAATTTGCTCAATGTCAAATACATCATCCAAACCGATGAGTCGGGTAGTTCTGTTCCATTTCAAAATGAGGGAGCCATGGGTAACGCTTGGTTCATCAAAGAATTGGAAATCAACTATTCAGAGGATGAGTTTTTGGCTTCACTAGATAGTCTTGATGTTGCCCAACAAGCCTCCGTTCTTGCAAGTTATTCTGGTAAAAAAGAAATCTTTGAACTGAATGGGCAAGAATCTATTCAACTCACTTCCTATAAAATGGACGAATTGACCTTTGAATCCAGCAACAATTTTGATGGTTTTGCGGTGTTTTCGGAAATGTATTACTCCAAAGGTTGGGTTGCCACAATTGACAGCAAACCAAGCCCAATCATTCGGGTGGATTATGCCATGAGGGGTTTAGAAGTTCCAAAAGGGAACCACAAAATAACCATGTCCTTTGCTCCAAAGGTCATTGGTATGGGTCGAATCATATCATTGAGCACTTTATTGGTATTTTTAGTCATGTGCTTGGTATTGATGCCTGTTTGGAAAAAAAGGCTATAACGCATGGGTCAAAAGAAAAAGGTGCTGATCATTGCCTATTATTGGCCTCCAGCTGGTGGCCCGGGAGTTCAAAGATGGTTGAAATTCGTGAAATACCTTCCAGAATTCGGCATAGAACCCATTGTCCTAGTTCCTGATGCTGCCTATTATCCTACAATAGACTCAAACCTATCCAAAGAAGTTTCTCCAGTATTGGAGGTTCATCGCGTTAATATTAAAGAACCTTCTCGATTTTTAAGAATGTTTTGGCCAAATAAAACCGCTCATTTAAGCGATGGTGGACTGTCGTCCAACTCCATGTCGATTTTCACGAAATTGTTGGTTTACATCCGAGGGAATTGCTATATTCCTGATGCCAGAGTGGGGTGGGTCAATCCGGCTTTTGCCCAGGTTCAACAAATTCTTCAAAAACACCACGATCTAAACACCATCATTACTACAGGGCCTCCTCATAGTTTGCACTTGATAGGCTTAAAAGTAAAGGCCAAATATCAGCATATGCGCTGGATTGCTGACTTCAGAGACCCTTGGACGGCAATCAAGTATCATAAAAATCTGAGACTTTCAGCTAAATCTCAAATCAAACACAAGTCGTTGGAACGCGAGGTGCTGATGTCTGCGGACCAAATATTGACAAGCTCATGGCATACTGCTAAGTCGTTCAAAAGTATCACAAACAAACCTGTAGAGGTACTAACCAACGGGTTTGATCCTTCAGACTTCGACAGTCCTGCAGTTCGAGATGATAAATTTTCGATGACTCATGTCGGAGCGCTTCTGCCTGATAGAAATCCCGTTATTCTTTGGCAATGCATAAATCAATTTCTCAAGCTTAGACCCAAGGCCCAATCAAAATTGGAAATTAGGTTGGTGGGAGCTGTAGATCAGACCGTAATCAATGAACTAAAGGCTTTAAATCTAATGAAATACACCGCATTATTTGGTGTATTGGATCACAAATCAGCAGTTTCTCAAATGATGAACAGCAAATTGTTGTTTTTAGTAGAATCCGAAAACCAAGTTATTCCCGGCAAACTGTTCGAATACCTCAATACAGGCAACATTATTGCGGGTGTAACACCTGAAAATTCTGACGTTAATTCAATATTGACCAATTATCCAAACTCATTTTTATTGTCAGATGATTTACATCAAAACTGCGCAAGGTTGTGCAAATACTATGATCAATTCGAGCAAGGTCTGTCTAACAGGGAGGTATACAACGCATCATTATACGACAGAAAATCTATAACGTCGCGGCTTGCTCAATTGCTTATAGTACAGTAAATGAGAATTGTATTTATCATTTTTTTGTAGATGACAGAGCGATAGGGGGATTTTAATTAGTTGTAAATCAGTATATAAGCCAATCTATTTTGGCTATAATTTATATTATGTCAAATTATATATTATAATTTAGTATAGTATCTTTATCACAAACGATTGATGATGAAAGACAGAGACCAAATCCTTATGAGCCTCAGGCCTACTATCTCCAGAATAAACCTCGAAAAGATTTC
>Ga0181563_10000005_pt1 | contig 206434 bp, 160 predicted proteins | sample 011ome_25_FD_133759 | JGI IMG/M metagenome (GOLD analysis project Ga0181563, IMG submission 133759) | Coastal salt marsh microbial communities from the Groves Creek Marsh, Skidaway Island, Georgia - 011512CT metaG (megahit assembly) | ecosystem: Environmental > Aquatic > Marine > Intertidal...
AGGGGTTGTGGCAAAACGTTTATTCGATTCGAAAATCGGTTCGTACAGGGGAGATTTTCTAAATTGAGTCCGTTCTAGCAAGCTCGAAGATTGCGCCTTACGTCGAGGACGGATTGCCCTTGTTTTTGGATTTGCGGTGGACGGATTGAAATAAGATATTGAGTTTCTGCTATTCCATTTCCAAACGCCACTAATCAATGATTACTCGAATTTCTATCCTTCTTTTAGCGCTGATTACCAGCTCCGCTGTTTTTGCGGAAACCTGCACCGTGATGGTTAAACGATACGGGGAATTGCCTGGGGGTGAGGCTGTCCAAATCTACCGTTTAAAGAATGCGAACGGAATGATAGCGGAGATTACTAATTATGGCGGAATCGTCACGCGGCTGACGGCCCCGGATCGAAAGGGTCGGCAGGAAGATGTGGTGCTCGGCTACAACCGCTTGGAGGACTATTTAGAGAAAACCCCCTATTTTGGAGCGATTGTCGGCGTTTACGGGAATCGTATCGCTGATGGGAAATTCGAGCTGGAAGGAAAAAGCTACCAGCTGACGAACAACAGTGAAGCCGGAGGGTCGCCCGTGCATCTTCACGGGGGAACCAAGGGGCTCGACAAGGTCCTTTGGAGCGGCCGTCCCTCAGTAGGAAAGAACAGCGCCAACCTGATCTTGAATTATATCCATCCCGATGGAGCGGAAGGGTTTCCCGGAAACATACGCATCCGCGTCGTCTATCGGCTGACCAATGATAACGAACTTGAGGTGTCGTATCGGGCGACCACTGACAAGGCCACGATTATCAACCTGACGCATCATTCCTATTTCAACTTGCACGGCGAAGGGGAAGGAACCCCGCTTGACCATCAACTGATGATCAACGCAGATTACATTACCCCGATTACCGCGAAAATGGTACCGACCGGTGAATTGATGCCTGTAAACGGAACTCCGTTCGACTTCACGATTCCGGCGGCTCCCGGCGATCGCATTGGCGAGGACCATCCTCAGTTGGAGCTCGGGGGCGGATTTGACCACAACTGGGTATTGCGGAGGGAAGGTGAGGGTCTGGAGTTGGCGGCAACCGTTTACGAACCGGAGAGCGGCCGTTTCATGGAAGTGCTGACCGAGGAGCCGGGTATTCAGTACTACAGTGGGAATTTTCTCGATGGTTCGATTGTGGGCAAGAGCGGTGCCAGCTATGAATACCGAAGCGGTTTTTGCTTAGAAGCCCAGCATTACCCGGATTCCCCGAATCACGCCAATTTCCCCACTACTACGCTGAAGCCGGGTAATATCTACAGTACCAATACGGTCTATCGTTTTAGTGTAAGGTAGGTTTTGGCCCTTTGCATGAAATTGGATCGATAACCGGTTGCGGGTTCTGGCGCATTAAAATCTTGCGGATAGTCCCCTGGTGGCGCGTTTTTGGAGGAGCCCCAAGGGTTCTCTTCATTCCTCCATCCTTTTTGCTCTATGTTTTCCTTATTCTCCTTTGTCGCCTTCACGGGTTTGGTTGCGGTCGTTTCCTATCTAAAAACGCGCAACGATGACCACGCCCATGGTAAAAGCTACTTTCTCGCGGGCAACACCCTGACCGGTTGGGTCATCGCTGGCTCGTTGATGCTGACCAATCTATCGACCGAGCAGTTGATCGGGCTGAACGGGAATGCCTACACGCACGGGGCGCAAGTGATGGCGTGGGAGATCATTGCGGCCTTCGCCATGGTCGTGATGGCGCTTTACTTTTTCCCGAGATACTGGAAAGGGCAGATCGCCACCGTGCCGGAGTTTCTGGAAAAGCGTTACGACAAGCAGACGCGGCGCATATTGGGAGTGGTGTTCATGTTTTCGTTGGTGACGAATATGTTGCCTTTCGTTCTCTACTCGGGAGCAATCGGAATGAATACACTGTTCGACGTCCCAGAACTCTTGGGAGTGGGCGACAACACTTCGATATGGATCATGGTTTGGGCAATCGGAATCGCGGGTGGTATTTATGCGGTTTTTGGTGGCCTGAGAGCGGTCGCGATATCGGACTCCATCAATGGCCTGGGCCTTCTGGTAGGTGGCCTGCTTATACCGATTATGGGGCTGGTGGCATTGGGAGACGGAAGTATTCTCGCCGGATGGGGGACGATTGTTGAGAACATCCCCGAAAAGCTCGATCCGATTGGAAAGCCAGGAGAGAATATTCCTTTCAGTACGCTATTTACCGGGATGGTTCTGATCAACGTGTACTATTGGTGTACCAACCAGTCTATCGTGCAGCGTACCTTTGGGGCGAAGTCCCTCAAGGAAGGGCAAAAGGGCATTCTTATCGCCTCGTGTCTAAAGCTCGCAGGTCCTTTCTATTTGGTTTTGCCCGGAATTATCGCCTACCAGATGTTTGGGCCGAACCTAGCCAAGCAGGACATGGCTTATCCGGAACTCGTGGCCGCGGTTCTCCCTCCAGCTTTGGTAGGTTTCTTCGGGGCGGTCATTTTCGGCGCGATCCTCAGTTCGTTTAACAGTATTCTGCACAGCTCTTCGACGCTGTTCGGATTGGATATCTATCGGGGAATGATGAAGCCCGAGGCGACCGATGAAGAAACTGTCAAGGTAGGCAAGCGCTTTGGAATCGTCATGGGATTGATTGCCATGTCGTTGGCTCCTTTTATTGGCAAAGCAGAAGGGCTGTTCGACTTGATGAAGAAATTGGCAGCTGTCACCAATGTGCCGATACTGGCGATCATTGTGATGGGCATGGTGACCACGAGTGTCTCTACGAAGGCGGCGAAGATCTCACTGTTTACTGGAATGGGGCTTTTTGTATTGCTCAGCTGGATCATGGGGAATGTCGTGTTTGGAGTGGAAATACATTGGTTGCACATTGCTGGAGGCAACTTTGTGATTATTTGCGTACTCATGCTGATTTTGAGTAAGGTCTATCCCTCATCCGAATCGGCAGAGTCAGTGGCCCTCGTCCCAGAAACAGAAGGAGCCTGGAGATTGGCAAAGGGAATTGGTTTTACCGTAGTCGTGATGGTATTTCTGATTTACTCATTCCTTCACAACCTGGGAAGTTCGTAGGATGTGTACAATGGCCCAAAATCTTTAATAGATTAAAGCTGTAGGGCGGGTCGCTGACCCGCCGATTGGGTTAAATGTCTTCTCATCGAGACGACCTTCAGAGGTCAATCGAATCTGTGCGGCTTTTCGTAAACGAAGGCCCTACCGTTTAGATTTCGATTCCCTTTTCGGCTCGATCGTTGATCGCGTGGGTGCTCGGAGATCACCCGCTACTATCATTCTCCTATCGCCTCATCTTAGCGACGACTGGCTCGGATAGTTTGCGCATGCGTTCGATATCCTCGAGTACAGCAGCGCTGTCGCCATAAACGGGGGAAATTCCCAAATTCTCCATCTGCTTCTGGGCCTCGGGAGATTCGATTACAGCCCTCAACGCTTGGCGCAGAACGTCCAGTTTTCCAGGATCGGTTCCTTTGGGCGCTAGCCAGATTCTGGATTCGTTTAATACGATATCGATACCGCTTTCTTTTGCGGTAGGCGTATTAGGAAGAAGTGGGCTACGGGATTCAGAAAACAGAAGAAGTGGGCGAATTCCAGAGGCGCTGAAGTTGATCAGCGCTTGGGAAGAGAAGATGCTGATGTCGGTATGCCCTCCAAGAATGGACGCTAGTCGCTTGGATCCGCCCCCAGCGTTTACGATACGGAATTCGAAATCCGCCTGATCCCCTAGGATCATGGGAATGATATGAGTTGCCGTCCCGATTTCAGTAGCGAGCTTCATTGAGCCCGGCTTTGCTTGGGCCTGTGTGATGAGATCGGCGACAGAGTTTATACTTGAATCGTCTTTTACTCCCATACCAAGATCCGTGTAGCCTGTCATGGCAATGATCTCGTAGTCGCTGTGGTCGTAGTTGGTTATGCCCATGAGTCTGGCCGAAACCAGGGCATTGGGATTCCAAATACCAATTGTGTATCCATCATTTGGGGAATCTTTAATCTTTCGCGTTCCCACAGCGCCACCTGCTCCAGGTATGTTTACGATTACCATTTTTTCCGGCAGAATGGAGCCTTCCTGAATCGTCCTCTGAAAAATACGGGCCATAGTGTCATGGCCACCTCCCGCTGCGGTAGGCACAATGATCTTAATCGGCTGATCCGGATAAGAGGCGGATAGCGAAGCGATCGTTAGGATTGCTAAAACAAAAAAAGTTACGGCGGATTTCATCGTGTTGGTTTTACTGGTTTCAATTTGTTGGGCCGCTTATCCGATTGCAGCCAAATCGCTCATCTCACTTTTTCGGCTGGCCAAGGATGGCGAGCCCGACCACTTTGAATTTTTAATTTCCGGTGTAATCAGGATTTGGAGTCGGGAGTCGGGCCGAGGTTTCTTTTTGAATAGAAGTGAGTTTGGCCAATAGCGATACCAGCTTCTCGGGATGAGATTTGGCGAGATTGTTCTGTTCTCCAAGGTCGTTACTCAAATCGTAAAGCTCGGCCTCTCCGTAGTGATAAAACCGGACCGCTTTCCAGTTTCCTACTCGAATCGCGGCTCCAGGCTTCCACATCGATCCGTGGTAGTGTGGGTAATGCCAATAAAGAGTGTCCCTCTCCACGGGCTTGCCTTGAATAGCGTTGACTAAGCTGACCCCGTCTTTGTGTAGCTTGGGCATTAACTTAAAGCCCGCCAGTTCAAGCATTGTAGGGAAATAATCCATACTGATCGCTGGAACGTGAGAAACAAGACCTGCCTTGCTGACTCCGGGAGCCCGAATGATTAGTGGAACCCGTATCCCGCCTTCGTAGCACCATCCTTTTCCGGCTCGCAGTGGCAAAACGGAGGTGGGACCCGGAGTCGCTTTCGTGGCAAGACCACCGTTGTCAGACGTGAAAATGATCACCGTATTGTCATCGAGTCCTTTGGAGTGAAGCGCGTCCAGGATACGGCCGATGTTGTCGTCCATCGACTTTGCCATCGCGGCATATTTGGGATCATTCTGTCTTGAGCGGGTTTTGCCGTCTCGCTCCACAATGGGGTCACTGGAGCCAGTTAACGTTTTTGCTTTTTCGGTAAAATAGGCGTCGTACTTGTCGCAGCCTTGGATGGGGGTGTGAACCGTGTAGAACGACAAATAGAGCAGAAAGGGCTTGGAAGCATCGCGATAGTCAAGGAATTCGATCGACTCGTCCGCAAGGCGATCTGTCAGATAGTAGTCGTCTGGCTTGTCCTCGAGCCTTGGATTGTTAAAAGGAGCGTAGTAGCCGCCAGGAGGGCTGCCCTTGTGGTGGCCACCTTTGTTGAAATCGAAACCTTGATCTTCGGGGAAATGGCCTTCGTCGCCAAGGTGCCATTTGCCAGCGTAAAAGGTCTGGTAGCCCTTTTTTTTGAATGCTTCGGCCAGAGTGGTTTCCTTCAGGTCCAAGTAGTCGCGATCTTCAGGAGCGATCAGTTTGGGGTTCTTTGCCACAGCTCCGGGAATCCAATCGGTGATGTCGACCCGTGAGGGGTAGCGGCCGGTCATGATAGCGGCTCTCGTGGGGGAGCAAACGGGCGATGCGGAATAGGCATCGGTAAATCGGACTCCTGAAGCGGCCAGTTCGTCGATTCGCGGCGTCTCGTAGAAATCGCTTCCATAGCATCCCAGATCGGGCCATCCGAGGTCGTCGATTAGAATAAAGAGAAAGTTTGGCTTAGAAGGCGAATCTGCGGCCTGAGCGACCTCGGTGAGGGAAATCGCCATGGATGCGGTGGCTACTAGCAGGATCTGATTAGTGAGCGTTCTCATCGTTAAGGTGGTAAGAAATTGAGGTAAGCGGGATCTAGTCGAATTCGTGGGGGTCATGTATCTTCAATGGATAATCGAGGGGCAATCGAATTTCTGGAGCTGCTAATTGGCGTGCAGGGTTACTAGTAATAATCTTCTAGAGGATCGAAGCGATTTGGACAAGCAACCCTTGCAACTTTCTGGAGGAGGTCTCTACAGTGGTCTTCCTTATCACTCATATCCTATGCGACGTTACTTTTCGACTAGTCTTATTGCTTCCGTGTTTTTTGGTTTCGTGGGAACCTTTCAAGCCGAAGACCGGCCCAACATCGTCTACATTCTGGCGGATGACCTGGGCTGGGGGGACCTGAGCCTTTATGGGCAGAAACACTTTGAAACCCCTAATATCGACAGGATAGCGAAGGAGGGAATCCAGTTTATGCAGCACTATTCGGGCAGTACTGTATGCGCTCCGTCCCGCTCGTCTTTGATGACTGGATTGCACACCGGCCGCACGCCGATTCGTGGGAACTTTGAAGTGCAGCCTGAGGGACAAATGGCGCTACCGGCGGAATCGGTGACCATCGCAGAGATTCTCCAAGATGAGGGCTATGTAACGGGAGCCTTTGGAAAGTGGGGGCTAGGGTTTCCTGGCTCGGAGGGTGATCCTTTAAATCAAGGATTTGACGTATTTTTTGGATACAATTGCCAGCGTATTGCACACAACTATTACCCCTACCACCTTTGGGACAATGACGAGCGCCTTATGCTAGAAGCCAATGAGGGCACGCATGAAGGCGTATACGCTCCGGAGCTCATACAGGAAAAGACACTCGACTTCATCGAAGAGAACAAGGACAAGCCTTTTTTCTGTTTCGTTCCACACGTCATCCCCCACGCGGAACTGTTCGTTCCTGAGCGATACATGTCCCGCTTTAGAGGGAAGCTCCTGCCGGAGAAACACTACGAAGGAACAGATGATGGACCCAATTATCGAGTGGGTGGATACGGGACGCAACCTGAGAGCCATGCGGCGTTTGCGGGCATGATTACGATGCTGGACGACCATGTGGGGCAAATTCTGGATAAACTTGGCAATCTTGGAATTGAGAAAAATACCTTGGTTATTTTCACATCGGACAACGGGGCGCATAGCGAAGGAGGGGCGGACCCAGAATTCTTCGACAGCAACGGTCCTTACCGAGGTCTCAAGCGGGATCTTTATGAGGGGGGTATTCGCGTACCGATGCTGGCACGTTGGCCTGGGAAAATTGAGGTGGGATCAAAAACAAGACATGTCTCCGCTTTTTGGGATGTGCTGCCCACGGTTTGTGATTTAACTGGTATCGAGACTCCAGAGGGAATCGACGGCATTTCTTTTGCTCCCACGCTCCTTCAGTCGGGAGAGCAGCGGAAGCACTCGCATTTGTATTGGGCTTTCCATGAAAGAGGCGGCCGTGTCGCGGTTCGCAAAGGTGATTGGAAACTCGTGAAATACAACGTCGACAAAGATCCTGATGCGGCTTGGGAATTGTACGATCTTTCTATCGACATTGGTGAATCACGGAATGTCGCTTCTCGGCATCCCGAACTGGTGCGGGAGCTAGCAGAGCTCGCAGAGAAATCAGAGGTTCCCTCGCCTGTAGAAAAGTTTAGGTTCCAAAATCCAATTAATTAGCTTAGTAAGAATTGCCATGAAACACCGTCGTTTTGCGTCTCGAGCATCCTTCCCGCTATTCGTTGTAGTCCTCCTGTTGGCGACAGGTTGTCAGTCCGTATACTACGGAGCGATGGAGAAAATGGGTACGCATAAACGTGATATTCTAGTTGAGCGAGTAGAGGAGGGTAAAGAGGCCCAGGAGGACGCCAAAGCGCAATTCGCCAGCGCCTTCGAGGAGTTTGTCGCCGTATCCAACGTGGAATTAGGAGATTTGAAAACGGCCTATGAGCGCTTGCAGGATTCCTTCGACCGGAGCGAGAAACGGGCGAAAGCGGTATGGGATCGAATCGATTCGATCAAAGGCGTTTCGAAGGCTCTCTTCAAGGAATGGGAATCCGAGTTAGGGCAATACACTAATCAGGACCTGTGGCAAGTGAGCCAAGATTAGATGAATCAAACCAAGATTCTATACTTGAAGCTGATCGGAGCGATGGAAGGGGCGGCTGAAAAAATGGATCCGGTGCTCGACGCCTTTCGAGATCAGACGTTGTTTCTCAAACACAACCTGAACGCGCAGGCAATCGCGGCCTTAAACAAGACGACTCTTGGAATGCGTAGTGAAGTGGATGCTTTGATACAGCAAATGTCCCAGTCGATAGAAGAGGCCAACTCATTCATCGCTAAGATGCGATCGGGCCAATAGCCGATTCGTAAGGGGACAGTCTTGGACGGGCAACTGCCACCTAGTCGTGCATAGCGCCGGGTCGTGGTGACAACGCAGGACTAAAGAAAACTATCTCAGCAGCCCCAGATATTTCTCCTTGTTGCCAATCATAACGACGACAATCAGCACAACAAAAACAAGTGCTCCAGCGATGTTGGCGGGATCTAGCGTAAGGTGAAACATGAATGCGTTGTAGGCGATGGGGGCGAGGAGAATCGTGGCTAATCCAACGGCTCTGCCTGTTACTAGAAGAATCGCTGATAGGATATAGATGACCCCCATTGATTGGAGGATGTATGAACCTCCAATTACGGCCATGTACTGGGCAGCGAATCCTTGAAAAGCGGGAAACTCCATAAAGCCGATGAATTTGTTGAGGCCGAATACAAATACGAATACGCCGAGTAGGTAGCGAGCGACGAGGAAAACTTTGGTCATAATTTTGGGATTAAAGGGGTTGAAGGGAAAGTTCTCTGAGAGATACGAACCTGCAGCTCATTTGATTGAACCCTCGATTCTATTAGGGAAGTAGATTTACTATCCTTCGTGGCTGAGAGGCTCTTCCATCGTTTGCCGTTTTCGGACCAAGGCGACGAGAAGACCGCGTTGAGGCGCGATCGCCCAAACCGTCCCAAATACGATTCCAGCGATCACCGTCATACCACCGGCAATGGAGGCGTTGAGCCAGGTTGCGAGATGGAAGCCGAGCAAGGCGTAGATCGCCCCAAATACGGTGGAAAGCGCCAGTGCCAGGGGAAGCCGGTCAGTCAGCATCAAAGCGGTGGCTCCAGGAAAGATGATCATTGCGATTACCAGCACCACTCCAACTGATTCGAAGGAGCTGACGATTACGATGGAAAGAAAAAGAGTGAGTCCGTACTGGTATCGAGTAGGGTTGATGCCGAGTGAGGCAGCCAGGCCTGAATCGAAAGAGGTAACCAGCATTTCCTTAAAGAAGGCGAAGAGGAGAACGACGGCGATCAAGGCAATAATTGCCATGCGGACCACCGGTTCAGGGCCGATCTCGATACCACCAAAGTGAGCGATCTCTTGGAGCGGGATGAAACCAAGTTCTCCATACAAAACGCATTCGGCGTCTAGATCTACCTTGTCTGCGAAAACAGAGATGAGGATGACGCCTACTGCGAAAAGGCTCGAAAACACGATCCCGATCGCCGCGTCTGGTTTGATGCGGGAGGTGTAGCGGATGGCTTCGATTAGAGCAACGGTGACGACGCCCGCTATCACCGCTCCAAGCATCATGGGAAAAGTGTCCCGCGAATGGGTGAGAAGGAAAGCGAGAGTGATGCCCGGCAAAAGGCTGTGGCTGATGGCATCGCCCACAAGGGCCATTCGACGCAGGATCACAAAGCAACCGACGAGTCCGCAGGTCCCAGCGACTAGGAATCCCATTAAGACAATCCAGAACGAATTGCTCGAGTACTCGCTCCACGGTTGAACAAAAACCGTGTACCAATCAAAAGGAGGAAAAAATCGTTCGCGCACGGTCTAAGGTTGAAGGATTAACAGGGTAGTGCTGCTTGTCCCCAACCAGCTGCTACGATTGTACTGGGTCCGAGACGAAAGCATCCCTAAAACAAACTCGATTGAGAAACATTCTGTCATTGAAATCATTTTACGCAATGATCTGGTCTCTCCTTGGGATGAGACGTCCGTGGGGATCGTGGATCGGATTTTCCAGGCGGGCTTCGAGGCGCTTAACGATACTCTCTCCGATGAGGTGCTCGGTCTCTTCCGCGTCGTCGTGGACATGGTCGCTTTCGTAGCTAGCGGCATTGGTCAAGTAGAGTTCCCAGAGACGGTGATTGCGAACGATTTCACAAGCCCGATACCAGCCTTCTTTGGTTAGCTGGAATCGTGCCTGACCGCTCAAGGCGGGAACGTTCGAATCGTCGATCCAACCGGCCATATTTGCTTTAACGAGATTGCGAATTTCCCTTTCGATCGCGGGCAAGTTGGAATTTCGCTCCACCGCGAGTTCGCTCACCCCAAATTCTCTCCGTTCAAAATCGGAATTCTCGCAGAGATAGAAAACGGCTTTGAGCGTATTTTCGAGGGCGATACGCTGCCGTTGTCGCCGGCGACGCAATATTTTGGTGAGAAGCCCATGCCGTGGGCCAAAGAAAAGAGCGAGGACGAAAATGAGGGTCGCCCCGAGCACAATGAGAGGTCCGGTGGGTAGATTGTTCGAAAGATAGGAAACGAAGGCGCCGAGAACCCCAGCAAGCATACCGAAACCCGCTGCAAGACACAGCATCCAGTGCATACGGTCGGTGAGCAAGTAAGCGGCTGCCGCGGGTGTGATAAGTAGTGCGGATACGAGGACCACCCCCACCGCTTGAAGCGATACGACAATTGCGAAGGTAAGCAGTGCCATGAGTGCGTAATGCAAGACCTGGACGGGCATGCCTATTGCGTGAGCGAACCCCTTGTCGAAGCTGATAGCGAGAAACTCTTTGTAGAACAGGAGAATTAGAACAACCGTAAGGAGGGATATGATACTTAGAAGCTTTATATCTCCCGTTGAGAGGGCAGCGGCTTGACCAAAGAAGAACTTGTCCAATCCCGACTTGTTGCCCATCGCCATGTTCTGGATGACCGTGGTCATGCAGATTCCCAGACCGTAGAACCCGGCTAGGACCATTCCCATGGCGCTGTCTTCTTTGAGGTGAGTTGTCTGTTTGATCCAGCCAACTAGGGCCACTCCAAGGATTCCCGCGGCGGTTGCCCCAATTAAGATTGCCCAAGGATCCTTGGACGCATTCCAGAGAAATCCCAAAGCCACGCCGGGTAGAACCGCGTGGGAAAGGGTATCACCGAGTAGGGAAAGTTTTCTTACCACCAGGAAGCTGCCCAATACCCCGCAACAGAATCCTATTAAAAGCGTTCCCAGCACAGCGGTTCTGACTACGGGCTGTTCTAGCGATAGAAAGTCTAGGGCCTGCTCGGTCCAGCTCGTTTCAGACATGTCTCCGATCTTGGCCGCGTGAGCGATTGAGGACGTAGCGCAGATGGCGATGAGAGATAGGGCAAAGAAGGCTCCCTGTTTTGGATGCAGGGTAGGGATCGACGGCCCGGCGGTCCGGATATTGAGGGTTGGATTTGACCGATGCGGACCGACGGGCCGTCGATCCCTACCTTTTCGGAGAACGCTTCTCATCGCAGCAAATTTTCGGGCGTATCGCCTTCCGCTTTCTTGCGAGCCCGGCTCAGGGCGACTTCTGAAAGGATGCTCAATCGTCCTCCGTAGGCGTTTTGCAGGTTCTCAAAGGTGAAAACGTCTTTGGTCTTTCCGTAGGCGACCACCCGCATATTCAAAAGCAGAATACGATCAAAATAGTCTGGAGCGGTTGTGAGATCGTGATGCACCACAATAAGCGTCTTCCCTTGCGACTGGAGTTCCCGTAGGATCTCAATTATGGCAGACTCCGTGGCCGCGTCGACACCGACGAAGGGCTCGTCCATCAGGTAGAGATCACTCTCTTGGGCTAGTGCTCGGGCGAGAAAGACCCGTTGTTGTTGGCCACCGGATAGATTTGAAATTTGGCGTTTGGCGTAGGGGAGCATCTTGACCTTGTCGAGACAAGCCATGGCAATTTCTTTATCCGATTTGCTGGGACGCTTGAACGGGCCCAATCGTCCATATCGACCCATCAAGACCACATCCATCGCGTTCACTGGAAAGTCCCAGTCGACCGATTCCCTCTGGGGCACGTAGCCCACGCGAGTCACTGCCTTTTTAAAGGGCTCTCCAAAAACTTCGATCCACCCGCTGGCGACCGGCAAGAGCCCCATGATGGCCTTAATAAGGGTCGACTTGCCCGCTCCATTGGGTCCAACCACGCCCACAATGGATCCCTGCGGAACTTCGAGATCGATTCCGTAGAGAACGGGTCGTTTGGTGTACGCCACCGTAAGGTCATGAACCTCCAAGGGCAGGGGAGATTTTGGATGGGGATCGGTTATTGGTGGTGCAGACATGGGACTAGTGACTCCAGTATGTGCTTCGATCTAGGAGATAGTCCAAAATCTGTGGATGCCGCAATCGTGTATTCAAAATAGAGAGAGTTTTTTACTGGTATCAAAGGTTTCAATAATCAACTGAAAGGCGAATGCCGGCCACGACTACATCTTTGGTTGCATAGAACGGATTGATAATGTACTGGAAGCTGGGTTGTGCCTGCCAACCATGGATGAGTGCGGACTGATAGGTGATTTCCACCACCTGCTCACTTGTGACCGATCGGTTCTCTGCGATGGCAGTGGCTTTACGAAATTCTTCTCCAAAGTGTGAATGCGAATAGGCAATGCCAAAAGTATCTTCGGGTCGACTGCCAATAACGCCTTGCCAATTGAATCCTATGTCAAAGTAGCGGTCGATTACACTGTATTCAGATTCCGGATTGATTCCAATGCGAGCGAAAAGACTGACCGATTCAGAGAGTGACTGGTCGATGACCGCGTAAAGAGCGGAATTTCCTTTGGAGTAGGATCCGCTGGTGAACGATTCGAATGAACCACTGTGGAAATAGGCTCCGATTTTCAATTGGGTTTCAAGGTGCGAATTCCCGTAAAACTGCCAGCCCCGCTCGGCGATATAGAAATAGCCGGCCTCGCCGCCGGCCTTCCACTTGAAGCCGTGGTCGTCGAGGTCGCCAGGTCCCGGGTCGCCTGCATAGACACCAATTTGGAAATACCCATTTGCGAGCTGATGCTGGTATTCGGCACCGGCTGCTCCCACAGAGAATAGGGGAGCGGACAGGTTGGCGGAAACGGAAGGCAGGGCCCCGAAGTTCGAATTGAGAAAAAGACTGCCGCCTTCCGATACGTAGAAGTTTTCGTCAGAAGCGAGCTGACCGATTCGAATGTAGGAATCGGTGAACGAATGTTGAAGCCAGGCGGTAAATATATTGTACCGCGTATCGGTTATAATGTTACTGTACACTCCGAAGTCGCCGGCAAAATTATCGATGTCACGGTCGCCCGTGTAGAGGAAACCTCCAATGCGACCTTCAACCCTCTCGGTTAAAATATAATCCGCACCCAAGTCGATTAGACCGAAACTGCGCTGTCCGGTACCGCCTCCACCTTCGAGCAAGCTCCAGCCGTCGATAGTAAAGCTGGCGTAGGGTCGGACCTTAAAGGGACGGGGGCCCGCCTGAACACTGGTCGCAACCGCCACCAGAGAAAAGAGGCTGAATAGGATTGCGGGAAATATACGCATCAAGAAGCCGACAAGCGGCTATTTTAGGGATTCCGCTATGGTAGCGATGTTGCCTTTAACCATACCCTCGTAGGTTCCGAGATCGAAAGATGAGCCATCGGAGGCTTTCCCCATGTGTCCCTTGGCGCCCATTGCGTCGGAAAAAAGTTCGCCACCAATTTTGGCTCCGGAGTCTTCGCTGATGCGGCGTATTGAAGCTGGCGATACACTGGATTCGACGAATATGGCTTTGATCCCCTTTTGCTTGATGAACTCGCCGATCTTCACGATATCAGCCAGACCTGCTTCGCTTTGGGTGGAAATCCCTTGAACGCCGATTACGGTAAAGTCGAAAGCGCGGCCAAAGTAGTTGTAGGCGTCATGACTCGTAATGAGGAACCGTTGCTCGGGCTTTACCTGAGCCATGTATTTTTGACCCCACTCGTAGTAGCTCAAGTAGGCTGTGCGAACGGATTCACCACGTTCTTGGAATTCTTTGGCGTAGGCCGGATCCACTTTTGACAAAGCGGTCACGACGGTATCGACGCACAGCGCCCAAAGCCTTGGATCGAACCATACGTGAGGATCGTAGTGGCCCTGAAACTCTTCGGGCTCGAGCAGTTTATCCTCTGGGATGCTCTCGGTAACAGCATAGACCGATTTCCCGCGACGACCGAGTTTGACTAGAATGTCGGCGAGACGACCTTCCAGGTGCAGTCCGTTGTACAGAATGAGATCGGCAGATTGGAGCGTATTGATGTCCGATGCGGTGGCCTTGTAGAGGTGCGGATCTACGCCAGGTCCCATCAAGCCAGTGACGGTGGCGAAGTCGCCGGCGACCGATTCCGCCAAGTCTGCCACCATCGTCGTGGTTGCCGCTACTCTAATACGCCCTTCTTTCGCGCCTGAAAGGGATGCGGTGGCTGCCAGTAGGACAGTGATGGCCAAGACGATACGTCCAGAAGTAGAAACATTTTTCATCGATTAAGGGCAATACCCTTGGTTTGAGAAGTGTCAATTCCTAATTTTAAAGTGCAAAATTCCTACTTTGATTAATCAAAGTAAGCTTAAGCCCTCTTTTCTGTGATATAGAGATAGCTTTTCCAAGCCGGCCCGGCGGCAGGAAAATCTGGGACAGCCAGGATCTCGAGGTTGCACTGCTTTTCTAAAAAAGGCACCAAGCGATTCTGATGAATCGCATTCATCTCGAAGAATGATTCACTGCGGACTAATGGGAGGATCTTCGCGATCTGCTGTTTGAGAGTTTTCAGTTGATAAAAGAGACGCTTTTTAAAAAGCCGGAATGGCTTCTGGTTTCCGGGATGCTCGGGGTCGAGATGGCTGGGAAGCTGAAACACGAGAAGGCCCCCGGGTTTGAGAAGACGACTGAACTCCTTGAGGTACTCCCGTGTATAACGGGGAGCGATGTGCTGGAAGACGATCGCGGAATAGATCAGGTCGATCGATGCGGTCTCGAACTGATGGAGTCGCGTAGTGGCATTCTCGATAAACGTACAGTTGGGCCCTCGCTCTTTTTGAGTGGAAGCGAAGTCGACCATGCTGTGTGAAATGTCGATTCCGTAACAGGTTTGGAATCGCTGGGACAAAGGGAATGTCAGCCTGCCGACACCGCAGCCAAAATCAATCGCCGTGTCTCCACCCAAGGGTTTGCCGAGTTTGTCCAAGCGAGATTCGAGATCGTCGATCACAGCGCGACCCGTAGTGTAGAATTCTTCTAGGTCCCATTTGCCGCCGCGCTTGGCGTTGTCGGACAATACGGTCCATAGCGGGTCGTCAGCCGCGAGTGATTCGAAGTTCTCTTGCAGCTGATGGAGGTTCACGAGGCTAGGTTCCGTTGCCGCACAGCCTCGAAGAGCGTTACCAAGGTAGCCATGGCTACATTCAAGGAGTCCGCCTGGCCAGCCATGGGAATGCGGGCCTGCTTTTGGCAGGCGCTCAGCCAAGTTTCAGACAAGCCAAACTGCTCGCTGCCCATAACGATGGCGATGGGCCCAGTCATATCGACTTCGGTGTGGTGGGTTTGCGCATGCGGGGTTGTCGCAACTGCTTGTATGCCATTTTTAGTAAGCCATTCAATCGCTTCCTGAGTGGAGGTCATGACAGTGGGCATGGAGAAAAGTACGCCCGTGGAAGAGCGGACTACGTTGGGATTGAAAAGGTCGGTCACGGGATCACAGCATATTACTGCGTCTACACCAGCGGCGTCGGCCGAACGCAGGATGGTGCCAAGGTTTCCCGGTTTCTCAATCGATTCCGCGATTAGTAGAAATGGGGGATTGCTCATCTTAAGCTCATCAAGACGATTGCTCCATTGATTGAATACGGCAAGAATCCCCTCGGGCCGGTCTCGGTAAGCGACTTTCTCGAAAGCAATCTTCGTCAGCTCAAACAGCGTGGCTCCTTTCTCTTTTGCTTCCGTAAGAAGGGCCGGCTCGTTTTCCCCAAGGAACCATTCGGGAGAAAAGTAGACATCTTCCGGTACAATCCCTTTTTCCAAGGCTCGGCTAATTGCCCGATATCCCTCAGCGATAAACACCTTCTGACGGTCCCGGGGCCGGCGGTTGCGCAGCTTGACCAAGTTCTTGATACGAGCGTTTTGGAGACTGGAAATGACTTCAGCGTCTAGCATGAGTGCGGTGCCCCTACCGGCCTAGGGCAGAATTGAAATTTTGCCTAAGTTTGGTTTGGGCATGGATTTAGAATCGAATCGAGTCGGCTTCGTCAAGGGTTAGGTCGGACCGGCCTACCAAAATAGATTAAGGCGGATGACATGATTCAGGGCTTGGGTGTGTTTGTTAGAAAAGTGTAAGCGACGCGTGGTTTGAAGGAGATGACTTCGATATGTTGTAAAAAAGGGGGTATAAGTAGGCTACTCCCTCAGTGGCGAGTAAAGCCGCGGCTCTAGGTAACGCCTGTATATTTGATATGCTAATGGCACTTCTATCCATTGCGGCACTCGCGGTTCTCGCGGCGTATTTCGTTCTGAATCAAAAGAATGAGACGCAGGAGCGCATCGGGACCGTCAAAGAGATCCTAAACAAAGATGCGCTCTTCGTGGATTTCGATGATCGCCGATCCAATGTGGTCAAGTTGTTTGGTTTGAAGATGGCCAGCGAACGAGAAATGCTTGATGAGCAGATTTTCGATCTCCTTTACAATGAAGTGAAAGGAAAACGGATCCGAGTGAAACCCATTCGCGTGGACACCGGAGAGATTCTTGTTTCGGAGATTTACTCGATTGCAGACGAATACCTGAACGAGATTCTGGTCCGCCAGGGCTTCGCTCGTTGGAACCCGTCTGAAGCCGCCAACGACCGCCGATTGTCCGAAGCCCAGGAAATGGCGAAGATACATGATCAAGGCGTCTGGAACCCCACCGTGAAGCGGTTGGCAGCAGAAGAAAGCCCCGAAGCGGATTCTGATGAGCAGGAGATTGAGGGTGACACTGCAGAAGAGGGTGATCGGGCTGAAGGTGAGTCCTTCGCAGCAGCCGATTCGGAGGCCATGCGCGAAAGCGTTTCTGCTGGAGCTGAAGTCAAACAGGATTCTCATTAGGTCGGTATTCAGTTTTTTGCAGCGAATCTCGTTGGTCTCATAATCGACTTGCCAAGCTTTGAGCGGCTCGGTTTATTCCCTCTCTTTTCTGAGCGGGCCTGTAGCTCAGCGGTTAGAGCAGCCCCGACAATCCGGGGTTGGTCGTCAACAGCACTCGAAGGACGAGAATTCGTTTAATCGATTCTTGCCAAGCTCGCTCATGGCACCTTTATATCCTGTCTTTTCTGTTACGGGCCTGTAGCTCAGCGGTTAGAGCAGGGGACTCATAATCCCTTGGTCGTGGGTTCAAATCCCTCCGGGCCCACCAACTCTTGCCATGGTGTACGGTTATATCCTAGAGGGAACGAGCGGTCGCTACTACATCGGCTCGTGCCAGGACGTTGCGCGGCGTTTGGAGCGGCACAACTCCGGAGGGGTCCATTCCACCAAGCGACTTGGACTTCCATTGAAGCTGATTGCGCATCGCGCATTCAATTCGAACGGCGAGGCCCGAGCCGTTGAGGCGAAGCTCAAGCGCTGGAGGAATCCGTCCAAGGCAATCGCGTACTTGTCACAACCCGATTAGAGCAGCCCCGACTGGTCGGGCTTGGTCGTGGGTGTCAGGCCTTCTCGGCTGGTACCTCGTGAATAAATCCCTCTGGACCCATCAGGTTTCGCGTGGTGCAAACCGAAGACGAAACCTGTCAAAGTGAATTCAGACTATAGGCACCTATAAAGGTTGCGCCCGGGCAAGCCAACTTGTGACTACATTGTGTATCCGGCGATTTTTCGGTTCTTGGGTAAAGGTAAACCATAGTAAACCGGATTTCGTATCCTCTTGCCAAGAAGGTGGGGCGGAGTCGGCGCCACGAGGTAGAATCGAAATTCCGGATTCTGTCTATAGTTGGTAAATCGCCATCTTTCATCCATAAAATTGGTTGCTGGATGTCTATCGGAACACAGAGTGTGGCTAATGACTGGTACCAAGACAATTAAAGCAATCGCGATTATTGCTCTCGGTTTGGCAACTCAGCTTATCGAAGCGAATCCTAAACTCGCGTTTTGGGACGAGCAGAGAAAGGGCGCAAATGGCGGTGCAGAAGATGGATCGCCCGAATGGTTCGAAGCCGCGCGCACGACAGGAATCGAGTACATCCGTTTGAGTCCTACCAGCATGAAGCCGGATAGCCGGGATTTTTTGATGGGAGATGCGGACGCGTTTTTTGGGATTCCGGAGCGAGATTTGGAAATGCTGGTCGAAGTGCTGGATCGAGCAGATGAGGCAGGTATCAAGATTGTGCTGACGACTTTCAGTTTGCCGGGGCGCCGCTGGCGGCAGCACAACGACATGGAGTTCGATTTTCGCTTGTGGAACGACCACGCGTTTCAGGATCAGGCGATGGCATTTTGGCAGGAGCTAGCGTTTGAACTAAAGGATCACCCGGCAATCGTTGGCTACAACATTGTCAACGAACCCCATCCAGAAAGAGAAGCGGGGTTTGAGGCCGATAAAACGGATGGATTTGAGCAGTGGCTGCGAGACAATGAAGGCGGCATCGCAGACTTGAACCGTTTCTACGTCCAAATGTTTGCTGCCATCCGTAGTGTTGATCCGCTTACGCCGATCATGGTCGATAGTCGGTTTCATGCGAATCCTGCCGGCTTTGCCACCTTGAAACCGATCGAGGACGAAGCGGTTTTGTATTCCTTTCACTACTATGAACCGTGGATTTTCACGACCTTTCGAGTGAATAAGGGACGTTTTGCCTATCCGGACCGAATGCCGACTGGGAACGGTGATGAGACCGCATCTTGGACGATTGAGGATATCGCATTGCGAATGAAGCCTGTGCGTGAATGGGCCGATAAACACGGGATTCCAGCCAAACGGATTCACTTTGCCGAATTCGGCTGCGGCCGAAAAGTTGAAGGGGCTACACAGTATTTATCGGACGTAATAAAGCTGGCGAACAATGCGGGATGGCATTGGGCCTTCTACTCGTTCCGCTCGGGTGGTTGGGATAGCATGAACTATGAATTGGGTACGAAAAAGCTGAATTGGAAACGGTGGGAAGCGATCGAAGCGGGAACAAAGGGGTACAATGATTTCATCCTAGAGGGAGAGAACCCACTTTGGGAAGTGTTCGCCCGGGAGTTCCGGAAGTAATCGCAGGGCCAGCGCCGGTGAGCTATAGGTAGGGCGAGTGCATCCCCGCACCGCAGGGAAAGAAGATCAAACCATCGCGATCGCGGCCAGCGACGCTCCTGCATTCGGCAGATGCGGCGGAGCGAGCACGACCTGTACTGCCGGACAAGAGACAGTTTCCTGTACGACGCGGCATAGCGCGAGCGCAAGCCCTACGATTATTAAAGCTAGCGAACAATGCGGGATGGCATTGGGCCTTCTATTCGTTTCGCTCGGGTGTTCCGGAAGTAGCGTAGCTCAGTGCTTCAGCCTGAGCAGCAATGGCAATTCGTGGCAGCGTGGAATGGCAGGATAATCAGGGCAGGGCGAGTGCGTCCCCGCACCGCAGGGAAAGAAGATCAAACCATCGCGGTCGCGGCCAGCGACGCTCCTGCATTCGGCAGATGCGGCGGAGCGAGCACGACCTTTACTGCCGAACAAGAGATAGTTTCCAGCACGACGCGGCATAGCGCAAGCGCAAGCCCTACGATTATGAGAGCATGTTCATTTCAGATAGGGGATTGTGGAAACTGATCGCTTGCGCAGAACACGGTTTAGAGCAGCATAGCGTCCTATGTCTGATACCCTAAAGACCCGTCTTCTGGTGGCGATTCTCGCTCTTGCTCTGAGTACCGCTGGCGGCAAAGCTCAAAAGCCCAACGTTCTTCTTCTTCTCGTAGATGACTTAAAGCCAACGCTGGGCTGCTACGGGGACGATGTGGCGGTCAGTCCGAATATCGATCGACTTGCGGCAATGGGTACTCGGTTCGACTTAGCCTACTGCAATCAGTCGGTTTGCATGGCATCGCGCTACAACTTGATGCTCGGTAGCCGCTCGACGTCGACGGGTTTCTACAGTTTTGGAACGCAGTTTCGAGAGGTTTATCCGGATGCCGTGACTATGCCGCAGCACTTTATGCAAAACGGCTACGTCGCTCATTCCATGGGCAAGGTCTTTCATATCGGTCACGGCAATACAAACGATGATGACTCCTGGAGTGTTCCGCATTTGAAGGACAAGGTGATCGAATACGTTTTGCCAGAGAGCACCCATCGCCAACTGACGCGCGAGGAGGCTTTGTTCACAAACGAGTTCAGTAGACCTATCAGAAGTCTTCCTCGCGGTGCCGCTTGGGAAAACGCGGATGTACTCGACGAAGCTTATGCGGACGGCCGGATCGCGTCTCACGCTATCGATCGCTTGCGTTCGCTCTCTGATAATTCGGATCAGCCCTTTTTCCTGGCGGTGGGATTTGTTCGGCCACATCTGCCTTTCTCGGCGCCAAGGAAGTATTGGGAAATGTATGACCGCGACAGACTGCCAATGCCGGAGTTTGAGGAAGCTCCGGAAGGAGCACCGGAGTTTGCCGTGAAAAGAGGCGGGGAAATAACCGCTTTCAAGCCCGTCCCAACGAATACGGTTGTTTTTCAGGATGATCTTAAACGTGACCTAATACACGGTTACTATGCGAGTGTCAGCTATATGGATGCTCAGCTGGGTAGAGTGCTAGATGAAGTAGAAAAGCTCGGTCTTGATGATAACACGATCATCGTTCTTTGGGGAGATCATGGATGGCACTTGGGAGATCATGGATCTTGGACGAAACACTCGAATCATGAACAAGCGAATCGCATCCCCATCATTATTTATGCGCCCGGCGTAACGAGACCAGGAACGAGCACGCGTCAATTAGCGGAAACCGTGGATATCTATCCGACACTGTCGTCTCTAGCCGGTCTTTCCCAACCGGCAGCTCCACAGCCAATTGATGGAGTGGATTTGACCCCAGTTCTTAAAAACCCGAAAAAACGTATACGTGAGTACGCCTACCATTCGTACAACAAGCGAAGCCACTTGGGGAGAGCAATCAGGACGGAACGCTATCGCCTGGTTGAATGGGAACCTCATTCGGATTCCAGTGGAGAGACTGAGTATGAGCTTTACGACTACGCGAAAGATCCACTGGAAACTAGGAATCTCGCAGATTCAGAACCGGATGTTCTCGCGCGCATGATTAAACTTTTAGACCAAGAACCTACGGCCAAGAAGCAAGTAGAGAAAAGACAGAGGTAGAGCCATTCGGGTAGTTTTTGATCGCTGCGAGCTGGGTCTCATGTTCTTATGCCCTTCATGCTTCGCTTTTCAATACTAATCCTCTTTGCCTCGTTCGTCTTCGATTGGGGTGGATCACTCTCGGCCTCCAAGCCGAATATCCTTTTTATCGTTAGCGATGACCTGACCGCCTGTTTGGGGTCTTACGGGAACGAGATTTGCCAAACGCCCAATTTGGATCGGCTCGCAAGTGAAGGCGTTCAGTTCGATCGGGCCTACTGTCAGTATCCGGTTTGCGGGGCGTCTAGAGCTTCCTTTATGAGTGGGCTTTATCCCAAGCGTAATGGAATGATGGGCAATAGCTACGCGCTCGGCAGCTATCGAGCGATGAATCCGAAACTGGCGGATCACCCCAGTATTGGGGGCCTCTTGCGGCGAAATGGATATGTGTCTTTGCGAGTTTCAAAGATCTATCACATGGGTATTCCCGGAGGTATCGAAGCCGGTGAGCCAGGGGGAGATGATCCAGATTCATGGGATCGAGCGATTGATGTGATGGCGCCCGAAACGGCCAGTCCCGGAGTCCTTGAATTGCTTTCGCCCAGAAGAACCCACTACGGATCGAATTTTGCTCGAATCATCGTTCCGGATAACGAAATCGAAACTCAAGCGGATGCGCTCACCGCGACACAAGCGATTGCGATTCTAGATAGCCGGGCGCGTGGAGGAGAATTCTCTAAGTTCATTCGCCCTGAAGAGCCCTTCTTTCTCGCAGTGGGATTTGTGCGCCCGCACGTACCGTTAGTCGCGCCGAAGTCGATGTTCGATCTGTACGATGAGGACAGTATCCCGCTGCCGTATGTCCCGGAAGGTGACTTGGACGATCTGCCGGAACCTGCAGCTGCCATGGCCAATGAGGGGCGTTATTGGCTGACTGAGAAACAGCAGAAACAATCGATTGCCGCTTACTACGCGAGTGTTACCTATATGGATCAGCAAGTGGGAAGGCTGCTCGATGCATTAGATCGATTGGGTCAGCGTGAAAATACCATCATAATTTTCACCTCGGATCATGGATACAACTTAGGCGAGCACACCATGTGGCAGAAATTGAGCCTGTTTGAAGAAAGCGCCCGCGTGCCTCTCCTGATCTCCGCCCCTGGTTTTGAGAAAGCGGCTGGGAAGAAAGCCCAAGGTCTGGTTGAGCTGGTGGACTTGTATCCAACCCTCTTGGATCTGACGGGGCTGAAGGATAAAGCTCCCGCCAATCTGGATGGGATCAGCCTTCGGCCACTGCTGGATAACCCAGATTCCAAAGGGAAGAAGAAAATGGCGTATACGGTTACTCGAAGTTTCGGAGAATCTATCCGCACGGATCGCTATCGCTACAATCGCTGGGGCGAGGAAGGGGAGGAGCTTTACGATCACCAGACGGATCCAAAGGAGTTCACGAATCTGGCGGGAATGGAACAACATTCGAATACGCTCAAGCGCATGCGAGCTTTGTTGGAAACAAAAAACGAGGGGTTTTGATCTAGCGGTTCCTTTGTCTGTTTAGGCGTCTTTTGAAAAAGATTGTAGGTAGGGCTCGACGGCCCGGCGATCCGCAGCGGTCGAGTTGATGATCAAGCAGATGGGAAACGAATTTCGGCTCGCCGGGCCGTCGAGCCCTACCTTTGCAGCCTTCCAGGGGAGAAATTCTCTCGTGTCGACATTGTCAGTTGAACCTATTGGCCCAAGGGGCGACCTATTTGCTCCGTCGGAGTAACTAGCGAAGCGATGTTAATACCAGTTTTTGGTCTCGCGTCTGTGAGGCACCTTATTTCCGCAGATACTTTCGTATTTGGAATTCGGATTCGTCTCTGATTACGGAATCGAGTTGGAATTGATCTTCGAAATCTGGGAAAAAAGCATCACCCTCGACCTTGCGTTTGACGAGGGTCAGGTACAGCTCTTGGCAGCGGGAGAGCGATTGTCGGTAGATCTCCGCCCCACCACAGATCCAGATAGGATCCGTGTAGCCTCGTTCGTCAATTACTTCAAGTCCATCAAGAAGGTCGACGCCGTTGGGCAAAGTGGGCTGAGATCGGCTAACAACCGCAGTCTTACGGCCAGGGAGCGGCCGACCGATGCTGTCCCAAGTCTTACGTCCCATGACAAGGACACCTCCCATGGTGGTTCCTTTAAACCACTTAAAGTCTTCCGGAATTCGCCATGGGATTTCGTTACCGTTTCCAATGACTCGGTTCTCGCTCATCGCGGCAATCGCTCTCCAGGTTTGGCTCTGAGACATGGATATCGGTCGGAATCTTCGTCTTAAACGGAAATCGGCGCCTTGATACTGGGGTAGGGGTCGTAGTCCACCAATTCGAAGTCGTCGAAAGTGAAGTCCCCGATATTCTTGATATCCGGATTGATACGCACGGTGGGCAGTTCCCTCGGCTCGCGCTCAAGCTGGAGTTTGGCTTGATCTAGGTGATTCTTATATAGGTGGAGGTCTCCGAATGTATGTACGAACTCTCCCGCTTTCAAATCACAAGCTTGGGCGACCATAAGCGTCAGTAGGGCGTAGCTAGCGATATTGAAGGGAACTCCCAGAAAAAGGTCGGCACTCCTTTGGTAGAGTTGGCAGGACAGTTCGCCCCGTTCCGTATCAACATAGAATTGAAATAGACTATGGCAGGGAGGGAGGGCCATCAAATGAAGTTCGCCCGGATTCCATGCGCTGACCATGAGTCGACGGCTTGTGGGATTGGTCTTTATCTGCTCGATGACCTGTTCGATCTGGTTGATACTGCCGCCTTCAGGTGTCTTCCAGTCGGTCCATTGGGCCCCGTAGACCCGTCCCAAGTTTCCATTCTCATCCGCCCACTCATCCCAAATGGTAACCCGGTTGTCATTGAGATACTTTATGTTGGTGTCGCCTTTGAGAAACCAAAGCAGTTCGTGGATGATTGACCGCAGGTGAAGTTTCTTGGTGGTAAGACAGGGGAATCCATTCCGCAGATCAAATCGAGATTGAGCCCCAAAAACGGAGTAAGTTCCGGTTCCGGTCCGATCGTCGCGATAGTGCCCGTTGTCGAGTACGTGCTGCAGCAGTTCGAGGTATTGCTTCATGAATGGTGAAAAGTGTTTCTTCTCTAGATCTTAGCGTCGATGAAAATTCGATCCATGGCCGAATTTTGTCTGAGAGCCTCTACGAGGCGGTTGGCCCAGCGACCAAATAGGAGCTTCCTTGATATTCGATCGTGTCGCCATGGGTGATCTTTCGACGTTTTCGCGTCTCGGTTTCCCCGTTCACTTTTATTAGCTCGTTTACGATGACTTGTTTGGCTTCGCCGCCGCTGGAAACCAGTCCTTCGAACTTTAGAATTTGGCAGAGTTCAATCACGTCTGATTGAATCGTTATGGTGATGGGTGAAGGGGAGGACATGCGATTGCCAGCAGAGACCTCGCGAGCGGTTCTGTCGATAGGAAACCTAGTTGCGACCCGAAGATTCGAGAATGAGTAAGTCTCGTTCTACGATAGCTGAATGCTCTTCGAGCTGTCCGGTAGCTTGGTTTTCTCTCAGAACGCGTATTTCAACTTCTGATCCTGGAGTGCCGCGAAGGAGCCCGACGACGTCCTGCATATTTCTGCCATAAAGATCTTGAAGGTCTTTGCCGGAGTCCTTTGCTTGTACAATCAAGTCTCCTGCTCGGAGATCGGTTGAAGCGAGCGCGCCCGTGGGCATGATGTCAGCGATTTTAGGAAAGCCGTTTTCCATTTTTAATACCGCTCCGATTCCCTTTGGGGTGTTTTGGTATACGGCTTGCATGCCCGCGTCCCTTTCCTCGATGTCTTTAAGGCTCTCCACCCAATCGAGAGCTTGGTCAGTCCCCTGCGCCGCAAGGGATGGAGATATCGCCTCGATTGCTAGACGCCGGTCTTCGGGATTCGTAAAAGTATCCAGAGATTGGATCATGTCATTCGGATTTCTCTGAGCCCAGGTATTGAGAATTTGATCCGCCGCATTGGCGGGCAGGGTGTCCGGGGTTTTAGAGTACCAACTCCAGGCGCTTTTCGGATCCTGACTCGACCAGTTGTTGATGAGGCTGTCTGTGAATCGAGACTTTTCCCAATCGGTCCATCCCTCGGCCATGGCCAGTGTTTTGGCAGGATCAAAGTCGCGCATCGAGGGGGAAAGCCGTGCTGCGATCTCAGTTCGGCTTGGATGAATGGAAAAGGCTTCCATCCAGGCGGAGTCGATCGCGGGGTCGGTGGATGACCGGGCAAGGATCGAAGCGAGTTCGGCTTCGAGTCCGTAACGCCCCTCAGATAGACCTAGCACCCGCCTTAGCCGTCCCTCTTGCTCGCCTTTCAGGAAGACTCGTGTCGACCGCCCATTCGCCCACCAGGGCCTTTAGAGCGAAGCTGCGAGTCGTTCCGGTCTGAGCGATTGCGATGGTTAAAGCATCCCGAGGTGAGCTGTTTTCGGCGATAAACTTGAATAGTCCAACGACGTAGAATGCCTGCTCTCGCGGATTCATGGACTCCGCCGTTGAGAAAGCCGCATCAAGATCATTTTTTGCCTCTTCGTAGCCGGTATTCCTTAAATCGATCGCCATCTCACTGACTCTATTGGATCTTTCCCGTGGGTTTGGTGGGGAATTGCTTTGATCCGATGTGCTGGGACGAGGCATGGGAGAGATTGCTTCTGCTGGTTTCCTTGGGGTGATTGTGGAAGGAGATCCGGTTTCTGAATCGGCTATATCTACCTTCTTAGCTCCTTGTTGATACCCGAGGGAATAGAGACCGAATGCCACGGCGATAGTCAGCAAGATTAAACCGATAGGACGTAGCCTAGATTGATTGGAGATGGATCTCATGAGCATACGCTTTCTTTGAATTAGTCAGTCCTTTTCCGTATTTGTGCCGGAACAAGATTCATTCTTGGATGCAAGGTTCTCAATTGGCGCCTTGAAATGTGAGTCAACTCCTGCTGAACTTCATTCCACCCCGGCTTACAAATAAGTCGCGGACCACTTTTTTACTTATGCTTAGACTAATAACCCTCCTCGCGAGCCTAGTGCTAGCCTCTCACTTAGCTGCGCAAAAGCCCAACGTTCTCTGGATCAGCTGTGAAGATATCAGTGCCCATTTGGGATGCTATGACGACCCTCATGCCATTACCCCGAATCTGGACAAATTGGCTTCTGAAGGGGTGCGCTATTCTCACGCTTTCACGACAGCTGGAGTTTGCGCGCCGTGTCGCAGTGGGATTATAACAGGGATGTACCAGACAACGCTTGGTACGCAGCACATGAGGGGTCACGCTCAGCTGCCTCCGGAAATTGTGCCCTTTCCCACCTATCTGCGAAAGGCTGGTTACTATTGTACGAACAACAGTAAAGAGGACTATCAGTTTGCGACCCCTAAGAATGTCTGGGATGACTCCAGCAGAAAAGGCCATTGGCGTAATCGGGAGAATCCTGACCAGCCATTCTTCTCCGTATTCAACTTTACAGGTTGCCACGAAAGCGGAATCGCTAGTGCGAGCAAGTACCAGGATGTCACAAAGGATTTAGACCCGAGTCAGCGGCAAGACCCTGATGCGCTCACTACATTTCCTCCCTACTATCCGGAAACGCCTGATGCTCGCGAAGACTGGAAACGTAATTACGAGCTCATTACGGCGATGGATGCTTGGGCAGGCGATTTGATTAGGCAACTTAAAGAAGATGGGCTGTACGAGAACACGATCATTATGTACTGGTCTGACCACGGGGTTGGGTTGCCACGAGCCAAGCGGTGGCTCTATGATTCGGGTACTAGAGTTCCCTTGATTGTCAGGATTCCAGAATCTCTACGAGAAAAGGGACAGGGCAAACCGGGAGAGGTGACTGATCAACTGGTAAGCTCGATCGACTACGGGCCATCGGTGCTGAATCTGGCTGGTATTGAAATTCCTTCCCACATGCAGGGGAAAGCATTCCTAGGCAAAAACTTGGGAGCTCCACGCGAGTTTGTATTCGGAGCAAGGGATCGCATGGACGAGCGTTACGATATAATACGAATGGCGAGGGACAAGCGTTTCAAATACATAAGAAATTATGAGCCGCTTAAAACCTACTACCAATATATGAATACGCCTGAAAAGGGCAAGACGATGGCGGACTTGAGGCGACTTCATGAAGAAGGAAAATTGCCACCCGCTGCGGAGTACTATTTCTCGCCCAGCAAGCCTGTCGAAGAGCTTTATGACACGTGGAGTGATCCCCATGAGATTAACAATATTGCGGACGACCCAAAGCGTGCCAAGACCTTGAAGAAGCTCCGCCAAGCCCATTTGGACTGGGTAAAGAGTACTCGGGATACCGGATTAATCGCGGAACCTATACTGGTTGAGCGGGAAAAGGAGATTGGGCATCGTTATGGCGTCCTCAGACAGATAAGTGACTCAACGTTTAACAACAGACTGGCGGATATTGCGGTAAAGGCCTCGGATGGACCGAAAGCGCTCCCAGCTCTTATGAAAGGGCTAAAGGATCCGGATGCGGCTATCCGCTACTGGGGCGCGGTCGGAGTGGGAAACATTGGGGCTGAAGCTCGAAAAGCTGAGGCTGCCATTCGGATGGCTTTGGGCGACGAATCATCCGTTGTTCGGACTGCAGCTGCGAGGGCGTTGTGTCGTTTGGGCCAGCCAAAAGATGCCCTTCCGGTACTGGTGAAAGAACTGAATGATGGAGAACAGTGGGAACGTCTTCATGCGGCTATCGTACTCGATGAAATCGACGACCTGGCTCGGCCTGTAATCGGCAGTATGCATAAGGCGCTAGAGCCTCGAGAAGATTTGTATGCAAATGGGAAATACGTTGTGAGAGTCATAAACAGAGCCTTGAATCAGTTGGAGGGGACTGGTCGAGAAGTAAATTGAAGCGAATGCCCTCGCGACCAATTATAGTTTTTTGGAAGGTCTAGATTCGATTAGCCTTAGATGATAAAAGCGATAGTATTAGTTGGTGTAGCTCTTGGCATTTTTACGTGTAGTGGAGATGAGCTTCAGTGGTACAAGGGGAATACCCATACGCACACGTTCTGGTCTGATGGAGATGACTTTCCAGAGATGGTCGTGGATTGGTATAAGAATCACGGATATGATTTCCTTGTATTGTCGGACCACAATATCCTATCGCGAGGGGAGAAATGGAAAGCGCTGCGTGCGGACCAAGCGAATGTTGCGATTGATAAGGCGGAAAAGCGTTGGGGTCGTGGACATGTGAAGACGCGGATCGTGGACGGAGCTAAGGAGGTTCGTCTGCTCCCCCTTAATGAGGTGCGCGACCTATTGGAAGAACCAGGGAAGTTCATCATGATAGAGGGACTCGAAATGACGACATCGCGGGAGGGGTTAGCGGTTCATACGAATCCCATGAATGTGAGCGAGCTTCTAGGTGTCGAAAGACTTAGCGAACGCACTGTGGAACAAGAATTGGAGATTCACTCGCATTTGGTGAATGAGCACTCTCACGCAACCAGTAAGCCGGTGTTCTGGCAAGTGAATCACCCGAACTACAGGTTTTCAATCACAGGGGAACAACTGGCAGATGTAGCGCTTCTAGACGGCGTTGAGATCATGAACTCTAGCTCTAACTGCTTCAATCTTGGTGATGGATCACGGCCCTCGGTCGAGCGAATTTGGGATATCGCTAACACCATTCGACTCAAGAACGAGGGACTGCCGCCCATCTTTGGAACGGCGACTGACGATACGCATGACTATCATTTGGAAAACCCAGTAGTCAATGGACCGGGAACCGCTTGGGTGATGGTGAGATCCAAGTCTCTGACGGCTGACTCAATTACCGGAGCCATGAAAGAAGGGAATTTCTATTCGAGCACCGGAGTTTTGCTCAAGAGAATGGATTTCAACGCATCGGATAAGACCTTTACGGTAGAAGTGGACGCTGAAGCAGGGGTTCAATATGAGATTGAGTTTAAGGGGTCGTTGTCTAACGTGTCACTGGCGCACGAGCACGTTCCGGATGTGGTGGACGAGAAGGGAATTGAGCACCCGGTGACGGCCAACTATCTCGACCGAAACATTGGCAAAACGTTCAAGTCCAAGAAAGGTACGAGGGCTACCTATCGTTTGAAGGGAAACGAATTGTTTGTGAGGGCTGTGGTACACAGTGATGCCTCTCCATATTTTAAATACGATGAATATAGTGATTATGAGAAAAAGGCTTGGACTCAACCAGTGGGTTGGAAGATTGACTAAAGGGAGGGGATTGTTGTGAGAAGTTTGATACTTTGCTGCGTTTCGTTTCTTTTGGGTGGAGTTGCTGGGGCGAGCGACGCCCCTGAGTTTAAGTCACTCTTTGACGGGAAGACACTCAATGGATGGGTTAATGTGAATACAGGACCCGATACTTGGACCGTTAAAGATGGGATTTTGGTTTGCAGCGGTACGCCGATCGGAGTGATGCGATCGGAAAGGCAATACGAGAATTTCATATTGGAGATCGAATGGATGCACCTTGAGTCGGGGGGGAATTCCGGCGTTTTTGTGTGGAGTGAAGGCGAAGTGCACACAGCCAACCGGCTACCGAGTGGAGTTGAAGTCCAGATGCTCGAAAACGACTATCCGATTATCCATAATCGAGTAAGAGAATATGTGAGCGGAGAACTTTTCGGAGCGGGAACAGTAACGACGATTCCAGATTACCCAAGGGGTAAGAGAAGTTCGTCCGTGGAATATCGCTGCAAAGGTAAAGGAGAATGGAATCACTATCTCGTCGTCTGTGTGGATGGCGTCGTAAAGCTCTCTATTAATGGTAAGTTTGTTAATGGCGTGAGAGGGTCCTCTATCAAAAAAGGCTACCTTTGCCTTGAATCGGAAGGCGCTGAAATTCACTTTCGAAACATCAGCATCATGGAGCTGCCTCCGGGCGTCATCCAGGAATCTGAGATTGCTCCCTTGATTGGTGAGGAAACCCCTTAGTCCAAATCCACGAGGTTGGTCCAAGTTTCGGCGATCTTGACTGCAAGGTGTTCTTTTCTTGGCACCGATTCGGTTTCGCGCTGGTCTAGCAAGTGTGGGATGCCTACTCGACATGCTATCTGAGTGTTACAGTTTGCCCGGTCTTCGACGCCAATGCTCGAGGAGTATTGTGTTAGGGCTGTGGGTAGCAATGGGGGCATTTTCGCTTTTTGGAGCTCCTGAAGAGGATGCCGTCGATATTGAGTCAGAACTCGAAGAACGATATATGGAGGCTTTGAGCTTTCTCAATGTTGAAGACGAAGAGACTCTAAAAAAGGCACCTAGGCTTTTGAAAAAGCTGGCAGTGTCGGGTCATGCCCGGTCGCAGCATACCCTGGGAACGCTTTATCGATACGGTATTGGCGTGATTGAAAACAACAAGCAAGCAATCCGCTGGTACAAGGAAGCTGCGGTGCAGTCCTTTCCGGCGGCAATGCTAAGTTTGGCTGAGTCATATATAGAAGGTTTGGGCGTTGAAAAAGACTATCAGAAGGCCCGTTCCTTGCTCGAGGCCTTGCTTGACCCCAACGCTACTTATGAGGTGAGGGTGGAGGAGTTTGGTGTCCTTCGAAAAACGAAGTCGAGGGCGAACTACTTGCTGGGTGTAATCTACTCGAGTGGTATCGAGGTTGAGATTGATATGTCAAAGGCGATTAAGCTCTTTGAAAAGGCAGCCCACACTGGAGATCAAGATGCTACGATGTATTTGGCAATTACCTACGCAGAAGGGAAGGAAGTAGAGAAAAGCATTGAGAAGGCTAAGGAGTACTTTGAATTGCTGGATCTCCAGTCATCAGATGCCCTTAGGCGTTCGTTGGACTCGGTCACCGTGCCGGGCGCAGATTACACAGAGATAGAGAACCTGAAAGAGTATGGCGAAGAAATGCGGGCAGTAATTTCCCAGACGATCGTGGAGATGCAGACGGAATTCGCGAAACAGGTTTTGTATTCAGAGGGAGAAGATTTTGATGCGGAGTTTGCCGCGGGGCTCTTGGAGCTAGCGGCAAACGGTGGATACGCAGAGGCTCAATCTGAATTGGGGGTCCTTTACTACCGTGGTCAAGGTGTTGAAGAGGATTCTAAAAGGGCAGCTAATCTAATCGCACAAGCGGCAGAGCAAGGTTGGGTTATGGCCCAATACAACTTAGCAGTGATGATCAAGGAAGGTAAGACGGATGAAAGCGATAGCGATCAGGCCGACAAGCTGCTTGAACTCGCGGCCAACGAAGGTCTCCTCGCCGCCCAATTGTTTCTCGATGGTTCACGCGGTAAGAGTGTTCTGAATTCAAGAGAAGCGAAAGAGTTATGCATCGAATTGGCTGAGCAAAACGATGCCCGAGCGTTATACAGTTTGGCGCGTCGGAAGATGATGGGCTGGATGATGGATGTTGAGATGGATCGCGAGAAACTGGTAGAACTGTTTAAGCAGTCCGCGGATTCTGGGTATTCTCGTGCTCAATACACGATGGGGATGCTTCACATGACTGGTGAAGTTGTTGAACAGAATATAGAAACTGCCTATTGGTGGCTAAAGAGCGCGGCCGCGCAAAACCATCCGTTAGCGCTTCATCACATTGGAATTTGCTACGCTCAGGGGATCGTAGTTGAGCCAGATATTGAGCAAGCGTTTAACTATTTTTCTAGAAGCGCGGATTTGGGATTAGATGCGGCCAAAAACAGCTTGGCGGTTTTTTACAATAACGGAATCCACGTTATCCAGAATGAGTGGAAGGCCAGTGAGCTTTATCTCGAAGCGGCCGATGAAGGAGACCAGACGGCAGCGTACAACATAGGAAACTGCTATTTGGAGGGTAAGGGCGTAAAGCGGGATGTCGGAAAAGGACTTGAGTGGATCGCCCGATCTGCCGAGCAAGGGAACTTGATTGCTTGTAGCCAGATGTCCCGTATTTATGAGGAAGGATTACTGGTAGACCACGATGCGGTCGAACTAGCTTATTGGAGAGAGAAGGCTGCGGAGTTGGGAAGCCGGCTATCAATGAAGCAGACTGCAATGAACTATTTCTATGGTAAAGGGATTCCGAAAAACAGGGGCAAGGCGGCCTTTTGGATTTCTCAGTACATAAATAGTAATGGATTAAGCGATACGAACAGTCTATTATTGGAAGGTGAGTACGAAAATTTTGCGGACGTACAAAAACTGCTTCCGCAAGACTACTCTGCCTTAATCGTGTATGTGGATCTCATGACGGATGCTGATTGGTCGGGATATGATCCTAAAGAAGCGTATCGAATTCTTTACGACCTCGCAGGCAGAGGTTTCAACGGAGCCCGCTTTCGATTGGCTAAATTACATGTAGATGGGGGCTTCGCTAAAGCGAGTTCCAAAAAGGCATACTCTCTCTATAAATCGCTCTTTGATGAAAATCGCGACTCGGATTTAGAGGTTGAGAAGAGTCTGGCCGGAAAGGCCGCTTATTATCTGAGTGGTTGCCTTGCCGAAGGAATTGGCGTGAGGGCGAGTGAAATCAAAGCATTTAAATCGCTCGAAGAATCAGCCTATTATGGGTATGCGCAGGCACAATACGAATTAGGGAAAAGAATTGTTTTCGAAAACGATCCAGTGAAGTTGAGCGAAGGTGTCTATTGGCTCATGGAGGCTGCCAATCAAGGACATCACGATTCCCATGTAGCTCTTGCGAAGCTGAATCTTGAAACGCCCATTCCTTCTTTGGATCAGGAGACAATCATTGTATGGCTCAAAGATCTTGTTGATTCAGGATCGGGTGAAGCCCGAACGCTTCTCAAGCGATACGGAGTAGAGTACAAGGTTCCGGTAAGTAAGCCGCGGGCGCCGAGGGATGATGAAGAAAAGAAAATCAACCCCTACGCCCCAATTGAAGCCGCTTAGGTTTCCTCGGTTACGTACCGGTAGCGCATCCGCAGCTCGGTCTCCGATGGCATGTCGACGTCAATTTTCCGATCCAGGGCGGAAGTGATTCGGTTCGTCTGGCTTTCGTCCATCTCTCCGTACGCGAGTGGTTTCCCCTTCGAATCGACAGCGAACGTAATTTGATCGTCCTTGCGAGAAACGCGTAGCTTCACACTGCCTTCCTTCCATTGGTAAATGGCGATTTCGAGAAGGTTGCTTAGAACGCTTTCGAGCAGTTCTTCGTCCACTTCAGCATCGATATAGTCTTCGAAGTCTGCCTCGACGCTGATCTTCTCGACTTCTTGAGCGTAGTCGTTGACTAGTTCGAAGACTAGAGTTTGAAGGGCCGAAAGGGACTCTGGATCTGGTTGATATTGGTCTTCTATAGGCTCCTCAACTTCAGAGTCCTCTTCGAGGACGAGTTCAGCGGTAGCCTCGTCACTGATCTCATCAGTGGAGTTTTCAGTTTCTAAGTTATCCTCAGGTTTTGCGGAAAACTCTTCTTCCGGAGAGGTGGTCTTAAGACTGAAAGACGGGTTCTCTACCCCCTTACTCGACTTTTCTTCTTCAGCGAGGGACTCGATGAATTCTACGATTTCCTTCGAGTGCTCGTCGTCTTCATTTTGGTCGGCGTCCTTTTTGAAATCGAAAGGAACATCGTCTCCAATGAGGACTTCACCAGATTTCGACTGAACAGGTTCTTCCTTATCAGTCTCTTTCGATTTCCTTTGTTCGGTCTCGATAGGTATAAGACCATCGGGATCGACATTCTCAAGGAGTGAGCATTGGAGATCACTCTGCTCCCGAATCTTGGAAACTTCCTCACTTATTCGGGCGAGCGAAAGTTCGTTCCAATTCGATTCGAGTCGCTTGGAGAGATCGTTAATGAGAGTGGTTGGCGTTTCAATCTGCTGCAGAAGATTCGGTATCCAGATAGCTCGAGCGGATGCTTCCGAAACGGCTCTCCCAACTTGGGAGTAGATTTCTTCTGCTCGCATCTTTACTTCACGGCCCACTTTTGTCTTTCGCTCCGTTTCGAGCGTGGCCTCGAGAACTTCTTTTGCCGCAGCTAGAGTTTGCGATTCAACCCGTAATTTCTTTAGGATTCGATCCAGTTCAGCGATTTCGGTAGTTTGGCGGTTATTTATTGAAAGCGCGATATCCCGCTCATCGCGTGCTGCCTTAAGCTCTTTCTCTAGTTCGTCTCTCTGCTCTTTGACCTCTGAAACTTTTTTATCGTGGGATTCGATGTACCCCTTGATGGCAATCTCTTCCTGAACTTTCGCTCTACGTGTAAATTGATAGTCACTAGACTCCCCTTCTCGGACGTGACGAGCGAGGTCGCCAATCGGTTTGGCCACAGCCGCGGCAAGAAATTTAAATGTTCCGAAAAGGGCCAGGGCTATCAGAGTAACTATTGGGAACCACAAAGATGCTGCGGACAGGCCAACTTTGGAGGAGACGGCCACTCTGGTGGTTTCGAGAGCGGGTATCGTCATGAAGGCGATAGCTACAAGAATGAAAGCGCTGCAAGCGACTAGAGAATTTTTGATTTGGGATTGGATGTCTTTCACGTCGAATTACTCGGGTTGAGGATGCATTTTCTCTTCCAATCAATCGTCAGGAAAAGGTTGAACTGTATCTGATGTTTCAGAGGTTTTGCTGGGGATGGGCATTTGGCTCATCCCTAGAGCGATCAACTCATTTCTTCTTCGTGAGAGAACTCAGTACGGGATCCCAAATATGAGTTCGCGCCTGCATTGCTGAGTAATTTCCTCTATTTCGATGGGTCGTTCGAATTTGGCTCGGCGAAGACAAACCACTTTTGGCCAATAAAGTTCCAGCAGGCCCAGGCAAACGTCGCAGTAAGAAAGGCCGGTTTAGCGGTTTGGTCCAAGGCGATGGTCGCGTCGTAGATCACACTGTTTAAAATCCATCCGGTTAGATATACGATCGCGAATCGAATGGGCTCGCTTACTCGAAAGACGCGGTGGCGAAAGGTGAAATGCTTGTGGGCGAAAAATCCCCAAATAGAAACACAAGCAAAACTGACTCTTTTCGCCCAGGATCCGTCGACCTCGAACTGGGTCGAGAGAAACAAGTAGACACCGGCATCGATCGCGAAAGCGATTCCACTGACCAAGATGAATCGCAGGATTTGGGAGACTATATTGCGTTGGTCGGGCATCTAAACGTAGGATTAACGTCCGGTCGAGTGAGCAATAAAGGGGGTGCAGGACGAGGCAAATGTTTTTTCGGATCTGGGCGATCCCTTGGACTAGGCCGTGGGTTGGATCCTAGATCGCTTAGTGACTTATAGACTTGCGGCTAAGAGGATCAAAGCGACAATGCGACGGCATTAGAATCCCTGATCGAATAATGCCAAACATGAACGAGAAAATATTGATAATCACAGGTGATGGAGGAGAAAGCTACGAGGTCCTGTACGCGTTGCACCGATTTCAAGAAGCGAATTTCGTAACGGAAATTGCGGCTCCAAGTAGGCGAGCCTTAAACCTTGTGCTTCACGATTTCGCTCCTGGCTGGGATACCTACATCGAAAAGCCGGGCTACGGGGCCGAATCAGATCTTACGTTTCCTGAAGTTGTCGTCGATGACTACTTCGCGGTGATGCTAATCGGCGGAAGGGCTCCTGAGTATTTGAGAAATGATCCCAAGGTGCTTGAGATAGTGAAGGAATTCCACGCGAAGGGTAAGTGGATATACAGCATCTGCCACGGCATACAGATTTTAGCTACTGCGGGGCTTCTCAATGAATCAAACATTACCTGTTACGAGCATTGCCGGCCTGAAGCGGAAGCTGCGGGAGGTAAGTGGATCAAAGAAGAGGCGACCATTGATGGAAAAATAATCAGTGCTCAAACATGGCTGTCGCATCCTGACTTCTACCGCCTCATTTTTCAGAATATGTAGACTCTTGTTTTAATTGAGAGAGTCTAATTCTCTTTTGGATTTTCTTTGCTGGAGGGCTCAGGTTCTTCTTCCGTCTCAAACGGCATGCCCTCGTAGGAGTATTTTGAAACCGTTCGCTCGTAACGGCGCACCCGTTTGAAAAAACATCCGGCAAGACCTCCAAAAATAACCCCGAATGCGACGCCAATTCCCAGGCTCATGGCCGGGTTGGCTCCCACCTTAGAGGCGGCCACCATGCCAACTCCAATACCGATGATCATGCCAAAGTTCATCCCGATCGGCGCATCCATTTTGCGTCGTTTACGAGAAAAGCGCTCCTTCGAGCGATCGGACATGCGAACTATGAGGAGATCATCCATTTTTTGGAATTCATTCACGGAAAATTTACATTAACATGTTCAAATGGATTGTCTATCGGGAAAGTGTCGCTTCCTGCTATCGGGAAAATCCTCAGGTAGTATCCTTGCAGTCTGCAGCGGAAATTCGAAATGAATTGTAGTCTCGACTCTTTATTGTAAGAAAATTCTTTAGAAACTGGGCTTTCCGAGATTCTAACGCCCCTCCAGGCAACGGGATTTTCAAAGCCATAGACAGATATTTAGCAGAATTTAATTCGTGAAGAACGGTAAATACAAAGGGCCTCACTGGGAAACGCGTCGCGAGATTCTCGGAAAGCTGAAAATGCGGGGCTCATTATCCAGTTCCACCATGGCGGAGGAACTGGGAATTTCGTCCATGGCGGTTCGTCAACACCTGCAAGATCTACAAAATGAAGGTGACGTCCGTTCGAGTGATGTTTCGAAAGGCAAAGGACGGCCTACTAAGTATTGGGAGCTGACGGATCAGGCTTCCCGCCATTTTACCGATCGTCACAGAGATTTAATTCTCGATTTGCTCAAAAGTATGAAGGACTCGCTGGGTCCTGAAAGCATGGATAGACTTTTGGAAAAGAGAGGCGAAGGGCAGATCGAAACCTACAGGGCGAGAGTCCACTCATTGCCTAGCCTGTTAGAGAAAGTCGGGGGCCTCGCTCAAATTCGCTCAGAGGAAGGTTATATGGCGGAAGTGCAGACGGAAGGGGATGGTACGTGTTACCTGATCGAAAATCACTGTCCCATTTGCGCTGCGGCGGAGAGCTGTGCTGGACTGTGCGCAACGGAATTGGAAGTTTTCCGAAAGACGCTGGGTGATGAGGTGAAAATGGAGCGCATTGAGCACCTTCTAGATGATTCTCGTCGATGCGTCTATCGGATTCGGCCGAGTCTTTAGCCTAGGGAAGGCATCCATTTAGTTGTTCGCGAGAAGGAGATCGGCGTGTATCCGATAGCCATCCACTTTGAAAGCGAACCGAGTCTGAATGGAAGTTCCTGCTGTACTTATGGCCATTCGCTTGCCCTGTATTACGGTGGGTATGGTTAAGGTTGAGGGTAGTCCGAGGTCGGCCAATGTGTTCTTAAAGGTGCCGGCAAACATATTCGTCAATTCCCCGCAAACGTCTCGTACCGTGTCCTCTTCCAGTTTTTCCAAGTCAATCCCAGTGATTATGTTAGCGATATAATACGCGAACGCGTCGCCTAGAAACAGGTAGCAGACGCCATTCAAGTCGCCCGCGAAACCGACGGATGCCGCGAACATGCGGGTGCTTCCGTCTTTTTCTGGGTCCAGCTTGGGGCTAAGAGACTGACTCCCTGAATACGATTCGAACCCAATCAATTCACACTTCGCCCAGGCCATCGTTTTGAGAACCTTAGTGAGCGACTTGCTCACGAAATCGTGTAATTGTTCAGTGGTAACGGAATGGGACATGTAGGACGCGATATCGAACAGTTTCTAGCGACGAACTCTTCTAGAAACCTCCTTCAATTGAGGCGGGGATTTCAGGAAAGTGCCAAACGCCCAAGAAGTGGATGTCCGGATCTTTGGGGATCTCATCGGAAACTCTAATTTAACAATTGAAATGGGCATGGCCTAGATTTTGGGATCGTGGTTTAGAGGCTGTAGGCGGTTATGGCGATTGTGGCGAAACTTAAGAATAAGAAAAAGCCGATTATATCGGTCGCTGTGGTAACCATAATGGAGGACGCGAGAGCAGGATCGATCTTTAAGGCGCGTAGGCTAATCGGAACCATAACTCCGGCAATAGCGGAAGCGATCATATTGAGTAGCATCGCAGCGAATACAACCGCTCCAAGTACCGGTTTCCCTATCCAGAGCCACGATGCCAGTCCAGCGAGTCCACCGATGGCGAGTCCATTGATACAGCCGGTGAAAAGTTCTTTAATGAGGAGTTGCCTCCATTCCTTGTTTTCGATTTCGCCCAGTGCCAGCGAGCGCACGACGATTGTGAGGGTTTGATTACCCGCGTTGCCGCCGAGCAACCCGATTATGGGGAGGAAGAAAGCGAGGATAGCGTACTCCTCTAAGGCGGGTTCGAAGAGTGAAACCACCCAGGCGATGCAGAATCCCGTGCACAAATTGACGCAAAGCCAAGGGAGTCGGTTGCGGACGGATTGAGGCCAAGCAGTGAATGCGGACTCATCTCCTGAGATACCGACCATGCGTTGCATGTCCTCAGTTGCCTCCTCTTGAACGACATCGAGTACATCATCCGAAGTGACCCGTCCAAGGAGAATCCCTGCGTTGTCCACGACAGGTAGCGAGCTGTAGTTATACTTCTGGAAAAGATTCGCGATCTCCTCCTGGTCTGCTGTGACTGGGACTGACCTTACTTCGGTGACCATGACCTGACTGGTTTTGAGTCGGAGGTCCCTAAATAGCAGGTCTCGCAAGCGAAGAACGCCTTTTAGCTGACCCAATTCGTTAGTCACGTAGACGTAAATCGCGCTGACGTCTTCCTGGTCCTCGTCTTTTCGGATTGCTTCTCTTGCCTCCCCGAGGGTGAGATTTTTGCTAATCGCGTGGACCTCCTTCTGCATGATACCGCCAGCGGAGTCTTCTGGGTACTCCATTAGGTCGGAGATCTCCTCCACTTCCTCATCAGGAAGCTGTTCCATGATGTCGTGAAGCCGCTCTGGCGATACATCGCTCAGCGCGTCTGCGGCGTCGTCGGACAACATCTCGGGTATTATTTCACTTACCCGCTCGAGCCGCATGTTTTCCATTAGCTCTGTTTGGAGATCTTGCGGAAGTTCGGTTATGACGTCGGCAGTGACTTCGTCGCTGAGAGAGCGAAAAATTTCTCTTATATCGTCCAGCTCCAGATTTTCTATCTCGGCCGCGATATCGCTAGGATGCATGTCCTTCAGTCGCTCGGATCGGAGGGACGATGCCTCGGGCTCTGCCGTATTATAGTCATCCCGTTCCGTCATTTGGATAGTTGTAGGGTTTCGCGGTTCTGCTTCAAGTCGCCTGTTTCATAAAATGGAAAAAAGTAAACGGGGTAAACGATCTAGTATGGAGACAATATTCTGGGAATTAGCGACTTGCGCCCCGTCCATGATCCTTCTCTTTTAATCGCCGTGCCGCTATCCGAAGCATCCACATACAAGGCTCCCTGGTTCTTTCCCAGTGCGCATTGGCAGACTATTCTTCCCAATGTCACCAGGCGAAGAATACGGGTTGAGTATAGACGCGAGAGATTCGAATTACCCGACTCCGATTTTATGGATCTCGATTGGCTAGAGTCCAACCCTGCCTGTGATGAGGCGCATTGTTGCCTAATTCTGCATGGTCTAGAAGGGGACAGCCAAGCGCCCTACGTGAAGTCAATGGCCCGATCACTAGGGAAATCAGGCTATGCTGTGGGAGCTTTGAACTTGAGAGGTTGTAGTGGAGAACCCAATCGCCTGAAGCGGTTTTATCATAGCGGGGACACAGACGGACTGGCCTTTGTTCTGGATCAAGTTAGCATGCGGTACGATCGCATTTCTCTAGTAGGATTCAGCCTCGGTGGGAATGTACTGCTAAAGTATTTAGGCGAAGACTCTGCCAGAGTCCCCAAATCTGTGCGGTCTGCGGCGGCCTTTAGCGTACCCTGTGATTTGGCGGGAGCGGCCGACTGTTTAGAGGAATCGCGGAATGCTTTTTACATGAAACGGTTTATTAAGCTTCTAGGGGCCAAGTTAAGAGAAAAGGAAGCTTTGTATCCGAAATATTCATATAAAAAGGGATACTATGAGATGAAATCGTTTCACGAGTTCGACAACGTTTACACGGCTCGTCTAAATGGATTTCGTGACGCGATCGACTATTGGAGCCAATCAAGTTGCAAGCAGTTTTTGAATCGGCTGGATTGTCCAGCATTGCTTGTGAACGCCAGAAACGATCCGTTCCTCTCGGATTCCTGCTTCCCCCGCGAGATTGCCCAATCTAGTTCTCTCTTTCATCTGGAGATTCCGAAATCAGGAGGGCACTGCGGATTTCCGGGTCGCAGGGCGCCTGAGGGCTATTGGCATGAACGCCGTGCGCTGTCGTTTTTTGCAGCGCAAGAGAATCGGGAATTCTAAAACCCCATATCAAGCTGGGTGCTTGCTTCAACCGGGGGTGGCGCGATGCATTCGGGCGTATCGTTTTGGTTGTTGTTCACAATGGGGTTAACCGCTCGGCACTGCATGCGCTCGGGACTTATCGCGGCGAAAAAATTAAATCGAGACTCCGTTTCGATGGTTTCGGGTTTTCCATCCAGCCACTCGTGGGCTTCATCGTCCTGAAGTATTACCGGCATGCGATCATGAATCTTGGAGGCAAGCGCGTTCGCTTGAGTGGTTAGAATGGCAAAGCTTTCCGAGGAATTACCGGCGGGATCGTGCCAGGTTTCCCAAATGCCAGCCATGTAGAATAACTCCCCGTCCTTCAGTTGGAGGTAGTAGGGCTGGTTAATGCTCCGCTGGCGCTTCCACTCGTAGTATCCATCCGCAGGAACAAGGCACCGTCGGCGCTGATAGGCCGCTTTGAAGCTCGGCTTGTCTGCAATTGTTTCGGAGCGGGCATTTATGAGGAGAGAAGCGGTCGATCCGGATTTTGACCAACTGGGAACGAGCCCCCAGCGCATCTCGTTCGCGGTCAACGTGCCCGCCTCTAAGTCTTTCCTGATGACGAGATTGTTTTGGGTGGGAGCGATGTTGTAGCGGGCTTTGAATGAAAATTCTTTGCTGCCACTCGGTGGAGGAAAATTTATTTTCCCCTTATCGTCGCTTCCGATTGAGATCGGTTTCTTGACCAATGTATAACGCCCGCACATCTTTCCCAAAAATGTATGAAACACCGGCCTTTGACAAGGCGTGTGTCGGAGGTTTCGCAATGTTTACCAATTAATTGAAACTATGGAAATTCTCATCATAGGGGCCGTTTTCGCGGTGCTTCTTCTTATCGTTCCTGGCCTGTTGGGACGGTCAAGAGAGTCGATGCTGGCCCAGTACGAGATCTTGGAGAAGCGTTTTCGGCTGCAGCGAAAAACCTATCCGAGCAAGTGGGGGAAAGGGATTGGGGAGCGGTACGCGCTTTCCGGCGATTTTCATGGGTATCCGATTAGCTTGTACGACCACTACCGCGGGAGCGGCCAATCCAAGGAGACCTGGACTTCTTTGACGCTAGAGATGCTTTTTGCGGGGGAGTTGGAGATTGTCCTTGAGCGAGTAGACGGCGGCGATCTTGGAGCGCGTTTTGCAAGAGCTGATTCCTTGATGAGAGTGGATGCTGGATTGGAAAACTTTGAGGTCTGCACGAATTCAGATACGATCATCGAATCGTTACTCAACAAATCCACTTGCGAGCAAATCACTGAATTCCAAGGGATGGGTTGCTTTCGGCTTTCGAAAGGGTTTTTCGAATACCGCGAGTCCGGTCAAATGGGAGACGCAGCGATGCGAATCCGTTTCCAGGAGGCATTAAGGCTTCTAGCGGATCTCGGCGACCGCCTTTCTGAGCTTAAAGAGGTCCGGGACGATCGGAAAAACGCGTTCCCTTCCTAGCGAAGCGCGTTGACCGCTTTTTCCATTCGCTCGAGTCCTTCCTTTAATGTTGAGCGGGGGCATCCAAAGTTGAGCCGCACATGTCCGGGACTATCGAAGAAAGCCCCGTCTGTAAGCCCAACTCCGTGCGATTCAAAATAGGCTACGGGATCGCCCAGGTCGAAGTCGGTCACGTCCATCCAAGAAAGATAAGTCGCTTCATGCTGGTAGATGCCAATCTCTGGAATGCGCTCTTTAACGAACGAGTGAATAAAGTCGCGATTGGCTCCGAGATAGCGGAGGAGTTCCTCTCGCCAGGGGCCACCGTCCCGATAAGCGGCTTCACAGGCAGTGTAGCCGAGATTGTTGACCTCTGCCATGATCCCTCGAGTCGCAGAATTGAACCGATTTCGAAGACCTTTATCGGGGATAATGGCCAGCGAGCAGCCAAGTCCGGCCAAATTGTAGGTCTTGCTCGGAGCGATAAGGGTGAAGGAGTTTTTTGAAATCCCCTCTGACAGTGTTGCAATGGGCGTGTGGGAGCGTCCATCGAGCAATAGCTCGCAATGGATTTCATCGGAGCAGAGGATCAAGTTGTGACGTTGGCAAAAGGCGGCGACCGCTTCTAGCTCTGATCGGTCGAAAACGCGGGCACACGGGTTGTGGGGATTGCAGAAAAAGAACATTTTCGTGTCTTTGTCCACAGCCGCTTCCATCGCCTCCCAGTCAATCACCCACTTGTCTCCGTCCAGAGCCATTTTCGCTTTAGTGACGGATCGATTCTGAAAACGAGGACCGAGGAGAAAGGGAGGGTAGATGGGGGTCGTCGTCAGGATTTTTTCACCCGGCTCTGCAAAGGCCCGACTGGTGATGTTAAGCCCCACGACCAATCCGGGTAGCCAGACGAGCCATTCCTCTTCTACTGCCCAATTGTAGTTGCGCTGCAGCATCTCAATGACCGCTTCGATCGTACTTCGCTCCGGGCGGGCATAGCCGAAGATACCGTGATCGATTCGGTCGTGTAAGGCATTCAAGACGGGTTCCGGAGCCTTGAAGTCCATGTCAGCTACCCACATGGGCAAGATGTCCTGGCCTGCGTACTTCTGCCATTTCTGGCTGTCCGTGTGTCGGCGTTCATGTACTTGGTCGAATATCGAGTCCATTGTTTGGGATCTGCGGCAAGAAAGAGCCATGCTTGCCAGAGTTCAATCTCTTAAAAGAGCAACTGTGTCATCAAACCTGCAAGCGGCTGCCTCCTAGAAGCATGAGGTTGAAAATTTAATGCGGAGGGGAGTCGGAGTTCTCTATTTCGATAGATGAGACGTTCGTACGGGTTGATGTGTCGAGGCACAGTTTTTGGGCAGATAACTGAGTCAATATGACACTAAACTATGGGTATAACGATTCAAGTGCATTGTATATCAATAACTTAAGGAAGTAGTTAGTTGGTATCATTTATGCACAATGGATGCCATCAATCCCATTAACAAATTCAAAAAAAGGAGGAAAATAATGAAATACTTAAGTCCGTTTAATTCAAGATATGGAATCACCCCCTTTTCTGGGCATTCTTTTACGAATCTGGAAAAGGAATTCGAAAAGCTCTTTGGCAGTTTGCCGAGTCTTTTCGATGTTGGCAGCGAATGGATCCCTGAAGCGGGAAGCCGATCTCTGAGTCCTCGGTGGTACGAGAATGACGATTCGTTTATCGTTCAACTCGAGCTACCTGGAATTGAGCCGGAAGCCGTATCGCTGGAAGTAGGCGATAACGCGCTCAGGCTTTCTGCCGAAAGGAAAACGCGATCCAGCAAAGACCATTCGGAAAGCTCCGTTTCCTACAAGCAGTCGTTCTCGATCCCGGAGGGTGTAGATACCGACAAGGTGAAAGCCGGCTACGAAGATGGGGTATTGAGCGTGACCTTTCCGAAGACGGAGGTGCTCAAGCCGCGTCAGATCAAAATCAATTAACAACAAAAACAGGAGGAAATTATAATGACTTTACTGAATGTATTTAAGCCATCTTCGGTTGCGGGTAGCGCCCAACCGAGCGCGAATGCCGAAGCCAAGGATGTTACATATGTGCGGCCAAGGTATGAAATCACGGAAGACGAACGTGCGTTTTGCGTCGACGTGGACTTGCCCGGAGTGGGCAGGAAAGACGTCACGCTAACGCTGCACGATGGAATACTTGAGCTTACAGGCGAGCGTAACTGGACGGCACCGAAAGATTGGAAGCCGATAAGCGGCGACCACGAGGCTTTTACCTATCGGTTGAAGCTAATGGTAGGAGACCGCGTTGCGGAAGGAGGTATCTCAGCTGAAACCAGTAATGGTGTGCTTCGTCTTACTTTACCAAAGGAGGAAGAGAAAAAGCCGCGCAAGATAGAGATTTCTTAATCTCATTGCGCGCAAGGATGGCGCCGGTTCCCGGGGAGGGGAGCCGGCGCTTTTTTGTTTGGTGGTCACTCCTTAACTCTATTAGTGTAAATTTGCTTCGAGTGTTCGAATTTCAAGATCGGCAGAAATATCCTGCCGAAACTTTGCCAAGGTGAACGAATAGTCGTAGCTCACTCGCTATTCCTGCGATCATTAAACTAAGTCGAGCGAAGCTAACGGATGGCCGGAATTGAAGATCCATGGTTGCTTTTGCCGGATGGGACTGTTTGAAAGTTCGCTTCACCATTTTCGATGAAAGTCTACCGATTGATAGTATTGGCGATTGTATCGCTTAGTTTGGGACAGCCTATTTGGGCTCAAAACGAGGCCGCAGAGACGCCGACCAATCAAGCTGAAGTGACGGAAGGTGGGAACTCATCAGAGCTAAGCGAATTCGCGTCGATACGCAAGGAGGTGCGATCAAAGCTTTCCGAGGTTTTCAAAGATGATATCGGGGAAAATTCTTGGGGAAGGCTATGGACCGCTTTTGGAATCATTCTTCTCACTTACATAGTTCGAAAAATAGTCGGCTACCTTTTTGAAAACTGGCTCCACCGGCTAGCCCAAAAGACGTCATGGGAAATCGACGACAGGATGATTCCTGCGATGCGTGGACCGGTCGGGTGGCTAATCTTCGTTTTGGGACTGTTCATAGCCCTTACTGTACTGAAAATGTCGCCTGAGTGGGATCGAGCGATCGTACTAATGGTGAAGGCAGCTACCTTGACCATAGTCTTCTGGGGGGTACTAAGGGCGATGGATGTTTTTGCTCAGACAGCTATGGAAATTGCGGAAAGCCGTGGCTCGGGAGTGCATGGATTTGTTCCGCTAATCCAGAAAGCGGCAAGAACGTTTCTTATCATTATTGCCGTCATTATCGTCGCCCAAAATATGGGCTATTCTGTCAGTTCGCTTCTTGCGGGATTGGGAATCGGTGGCCTTGCCGTTGCCTTGGCGGCTCAGGAAACGCTGGGCAATTTGTTTGGTTCGGTCTCGCTCGTGGCAGACCGCCCTTTCCGAGTCGGGGACTGGATTCAAGTTGGCAGCAAAGTCGATGGAGATGTTGAGGAGATCGGGCTCCGATCTACAAAAGTAAGGACCTGGTCAAAGTCGCTTATGTCGATTCCGAACAAGGTATTGGCCAACGAAATTATCGAAAACTGGAGCAAGATGCCCAAGCGGAGGGTAAAGCAGTACATAGGTGTCACCTACAACACGCCAGCGGACGCGATGCACGAATTGGTCGAGGATATTAAGCAACTCCTGAAGGAAGACGAAGGCGTCCAGCAGGACTTCATTCTCGTGAACTTTACTGATTTCGGTGAAAGTTCGCTGCAAATCCTTGTCTATTATTTCACCAGCACGACAGCTTGGCTCGCCCACATGGACATCCGGCAGCGGATCAACATCAAGATTATGAAAGCAGTTGAAGCACGAGGTGCATCGATGGCTTTCCTAACTCGTTCGCTGCAATTTGAAGGGGATATCGCCGAACGAATCGCGGATGGATTGGGTTCGAAGGCGGAATAAGCTAAGGCGTGTAACAGGCGATATACAATGGATTGGTCAGCACTCCCCTGGGAAGGTAGCGGGATTCAAATGCCGCTTTCTTGAGGGCGGACTCGATTTTTTCGCGAGTAAATAGTCCTAGTCGATGCGTCTCGCTGAAATCCAGTGTCTCAGCTGGGGTTTCGATATGGTAGTCGATTTGAAGGATTGAAACGCTCCCATCTGTGCTGGCTTGCCGCGCCTGTAGAATCTTGACCTTGGATGTCTCGTCGAAGCTTTCATTTGCGTCTACTAGTTCCGGTTTCCATTCATCTGGCTCGACCCACGGTTCCAGGATGAGCCAGCCGCCGGGTTTTAGGTGCCTTGCCATGCAAGAAATGGCGGATTCCAATCCTGTGGTCGTTTCCGCATAGCCGATTGAGCTGAAAAGACAGGTGATGGCGTCGTATCGCTTTGGAAGGGTAAAGGACCGCATATCGGCGGCAGTGAACTCTCCTCCAGGGTTCTTAGATTGGGCTATCTCGACGAAATTCGGCTCCAAGTCGATCCCATCGACGCAGTAACCATAGGTTTCACTCAGAATGCGAGCGTGTTCGCCGGTCCCACAAGCGACATCAAGGATCCCTTTTGGCTGAGTCTCGAATTTTTCCAGAATGTAAGCGATCCGTTCCGCTTCGGCGGGATAGTCTTTGATCGACCGATAGTGGAAGTCGTACCATTTTGCGAATTGAGTGTACATGAACAGGGCAAGAATTCCTTCCGGACAGGATCCGAGCAATTTAATTTGGAAGAATGCTCAGCTATGATCGCGCTTCTCGAGCTTTTGATGCTCGTAATGAGGAATAATTTAACCTAAAAACCGTTTATTTTTCAGAGGGGTCTATCACGTTGAAACGGTTTGAAGAACTTAACCGTCACGTCGATATCCAGAATTGACTGAATCATGTTTGAAAATTCGATAATTAACCGGAAAGTTTTTCGCCTGGCCACTAGCATGCTAATGATGTGGCTGGCGTTTTTATTTTTATGCTCGAATGTGCTTGCCGCGGTATACCCTGGCCCAGATTGGAAAGACGATTACGACCCGATCGCTAGTCCTGACGCAATTGTCGGAGGCAAGTTTAAGATGGTGCTGGGGCCCTATCCGAGCAGCTTTAATTTGTATACCAATTACACTTCCCAGAGCCTGGCTGTATTCAGTCTGCTGTACGATGGCTTGTTTGACGTGCATCCCTTGAGCCTGGATTGGTCTCCACGATTAGCTCGCTCGATAGAGGTTTCCGACGATCAGTTGACGTTTACGATCCATCTCGATTCGAATGCAGTTTGGAGTGATGGTGAGCCAATTACTTCGCAAGATTTCTTGTTCACCTGGGAAACCATCCTGGACCCCCAAAGCCTCGCGGGTGTTCACAAGCATTCGTTGGAAAAATTCGGAATTCCTGAGTTGATTGATGAAAAGACGATTCGGCTAAAGGCCGACAAAGTTGATTGGAGCAATATGGTGTCACTCGCCTCCTTCGTTATTCTGCCGAAGCACCATTTCGAAGGACTTGATTTCAATGATCAGGACTTTGAATTCCCGATTGTCTCTGGGCGGTACAAGATTTCTGAAATGAAGGAAGGAAGTTTCCTTCGGCTGGAACGTCGAAGCGACTGGTGGTTGGAGGACCAGAAGCGATTTATAGGGACAGATAATTTTCAAACCATCGAGTTCCGGTTCTATGCGACGCGCGATCTGATGTGGGAAGCCTTTAAAACGGGCGATGTGGATACATTTGCCTACGCGACGGCTCAAATTTGGAACGAAGACGCGAAAGGAGAGGCATTCGACAAGCACTGGATCGCCAAGCACAAAATTTACAACAAGGCCCCAATTGGTATACAGGGTTTTCCCATGAATATGCGCAAGGCGCCGTTCGATGATATCCGGGTGCGTAAAGCAATGGCCCATATGCTTGATCGCCGAACGATTAATAAGACGATGCTGTTTGGTGACTATTTCATGCAGAATTCTATATACCATGATCTGTATGACGAAGATCATCCGAACACCAATTTACAGTACGAGTATGAGCCCGAAACTGCGAGGAAGCTCCTAGATGAGGCGGGTTGGAAAGCTAATCCGGACACGGGTATCTTGGAGAAGGATGGAAAGCCTTTTGTATTTACATTTTTGGGACGAAGCCCTGATTTCAACAAGTATCTAGTCATTTACCAAGAGGCCCTCAAGGATGTGGGCATCGAGATGAGAATTCAGGAAAAAGACTGGGCGGCTTGGACTAAGGACATGGACGAATTCAACTATGAGATGACACTGGCGGCTTGGGGCGCTCCTATCTTTCGTTCCCCTGAAGGGATGTGGCACTCGAGAGAAGCTGATAGAAAGTCGAGCAACAACATTTACGGATTCAAAAACACCAAAGTAGATCAGCTGATCGAAAAACAGCTCAAGGAATTTGATATTGGCAAGCGCATGGAGATCCTCCGCGAGATAGATCACTTGATTCAACTAGAAATGCCGATGGTGATGATATGGATGATCGATTTTCAGCGAATCATGTACTGGAACAAGTTTGGAACTCCGGAAACAGTCTACGACAAGTTCAATGACGAAGCTTCCGCTTTGCATTACTGGTGGGTTGATCCGGATTTGCAGGCAGACTTCGAATCCGCAAAGACTAATGGCGACCCCCTGCCACCGACGCGGGATACGATCGTCTTCGACGAGATATTCTCTGAAAATTAAATCAGCGAGCCTCTCGTCATAATGACCGGTCGTACTGCCTACTTTACACGAAGAATTTTACTTATCATTCCGACGTTTATCGGGATCACGCTTACTTCCTTCTTGCTTTGCCAGTTTGTGCCGGGAGGACCGGTGGAACAGGCGATGCTCAAAATGCGCGGCGACTCCAGTGGCTCTGATGGAGCTCTTGGGTCGCAGGAGATTTCGGAGGCTCAAAGAGAAGCCCTTCGAGAGCACTTCGGTTTTGATAAACCCTTGATTCAGAGATATTGGGATTGGCTTGTTGTTAACAAGCTCGGCATGACTGTAGATTCGTACGTTTACAGCCACAAAACCGTTGGAAGTCTCATTTTTGAACGGTTTCCAGTTTCTCTCACGTTCGGGATCACCGGGTTCATCCTTACCTATTTGATATGCATTCCTCTTGGAATAGCGAAAGCACTCAGGGATGGCGGAGTGTTTGATTTGGTTTCGAGTTTCGTGGTATTTATTGGATACGCAATACCCTCATTCGCGTTTGGCATGCTGCTGAAAATGTTCTTTTCCGGAACAGTGGACAATTTCTGGGACATTTTCCCAATTGGTGGCTTTCGCTCAGACGGATGGGAAGCGTTTAGTTTCTGGGCGAAGGTGAAAGACCAGTTCATGCACATGTTTCTGCCGGTGCTTTGCTATGTAATTGGCAATTTTGCGGTACTCACGATGTTGATGAAGAACTCGCTCATGGAGCAGATTAGTCAAGATTACGTGAGAACAGTGGTAGCGCGAGGAGGAACCATGAGGACTGCAGTTTGGCGACATGCGTTTCGAAATGCTATGATTCCAATCGCGACCGGATTCGGAGGAGTATTATCTATACTGTTTGCAGGATCAGTATTAATCGAGCGCGTATTCAATATTCCAGGTATCGGATTGCTGAGTTTAGAGGCTATCGTAAGCCGCGACTACATGGTGTTTATGGGCGTCCTCGCTTTGACCTCAATCGTGGCTTTGCTCGGGCGAATCATGTCCGACTTCTGTTACGTGCTCATCGATCCGAGGATTTCATTTTCTAGCGAGTAAGATCGTATGTGGAAACCCAAACTCAATCCAGTTACTGAGAGAAGACTGCGTCGTTTTAAGTCAATTAAGCGGTCCTACTATTCTTTCTGGATTTTGGTTGGCCTTTATGCGCTTAGTCTAATCTCGGAACTCGTAAGCAACGAAAAGCCGCTGGTGGTTCGGTCTGATGGTGAGTGGCGATTTCCGATTTTATTTTTTTATCCAGATGATTTGTTTACTGGTAGTGGACTGTATACAAGACCAGACTACAAACTGATAAATCAATTGCCAAAGTTTGCAGAATCCGAGGAAAATTTTATGATTTTCCCCTTGGTTCCCTATGGTCCCTATGAAACGGTTTCCGCAGACAGTATCGAATTAGATGATGTCGTTTACGTTAGTGTTGAAAGAAAGCAGCTTGTAGGTTCGCTCAATGTAGACTCTGAAATGAAAATCAGCCGATCTAATGCTGGAGCCGGCTTTTTTGGTGTAGAAAGCGAGAGGGATCTAAGGGGCCGGTCTGTGCAGGATGGGATGAGGCTTTCACCAGAATTTCTGTCAGCTATCGACGCTCGGTTCGCGAACGAATTGGAATTAGCGCCACTTGATGAGGAATTAGCAACTTTAGATGGAATGGCGATAAAGGCGAGTCTATCGGCTTTTAGTCCTAGGGCTCGGCCTCCGAGTTCGGTCAGGATCACGCTAAGAGAGGAAATCGGAGATAGTGATTCCCTTAAATGGGCATTCCGGGAAAATGGGACTGCTCCTACTCATAGAGACAGCTTCTGGGGCGAGCTCGATTCAGAAATAAAGTCTAAAATATCCGCCTCCGCCGCGAGAGCGGGAGGAGAACGGGTAGATGATCAGGCATTTGAATGGGAAGGCAAGACCTACTCGGTCCGTTTCGATAAGGAGATCGTTCGCTTCCCGTTTCGTCCAATAGGAGATCACTATTTCGGCTTGGATAGCAGTGGAAGAGATGTCTTGACGAGAATACTCTATGGGCTGCGCATTTCGCTGAACTTTGGGCTAGCCCTTGTCATGGGAACGATGATTTTGGGTGTAATCATTGGAGGACTACAAGGGTATAAGGGAGGGCTTTTTGATTTGGGAGGCCAGAGACTCATTGAAGTCTGGGAATCCCTTCCTTTCCTTTATATAATGATCTTCATGGGGTCTGTTTTTGGAAGAGGTTTTATACTACTTATAATTGTTTACGGGGTGTTCAATTGGATATCGATTTCCTACTACATTCGCGGCGAATTCTTAAAGCTTCGCAAGCAACCCTTCGTTGAGGCTGCCCATTGCCTAGGCCTTCCGGGGTGGAAGATCATGTCGAGACATATTTTGCCAAACTCTCTCGTTCCAATTATAACCTTCTTCCCATTCTATTTGGTTGGAGCGATTTTCTCTTTGTCCGCTCTAGACTATCTAGGATTTGGACTCCCTCCTCCAACTCCAAGTTGGGGCGAGTTGCTTTCACAGGCGCAGGAATTTAGGTCTGCGTGGTGGTTGGTTACTTATCCGACTGTGACACTCATCCTTGTAATCCTTCTGGGGGTTTTTATTGGTGAAGGCGTTCGTGCGGCGTTCGATCCCAGGGTAAATAGCCGTTTCGAATCATGAAGACTGAGACTGAAAATCTGCTTGAGGTCAGAAACCTGTCAGTCGAGTTCAAGACTGAGGACAAGATCGTGCGTGCGGTCGACAATCTCAGTTTCGACTTAAAGCAAGGAGAGATACTTGGAATCGTTGGCGAGTCAGGTAGCGGGAAATCTGTCACTGGGATGAGTCTAGTGCGACTGATTCCAGATCCAATCGGGGAAATTGTTTCAGGCACGGCTAACTTTCGTGGAGCAGACTTACTCCAGATGCCAATCGATGAACTGAAAAAAATCCGGGGGGAAGAGATTGGGATCATTTTTCAGGAGCCTATGACAGCTTTGTCACCGTTGGTGAAAGTGGGAAAACAAATTGTAGAGACCTTACAATTGCATCGAGACATTTCGAAAGAAGAAGCGTGGGGAGTTGGCATCGAATGGCTCAAGAAAGTGGGTATCCCGGAACCTGAAGAACGCATGCACTCTTTCCCTTTCGAGTTTTCGGGTGGGATGCGGCAGAGAGTCATGATTGCCCTCGTACTCATGTTAGAGCCTTCTGTTATAATTGCGGACGAGCCCACTACTGCTCTAGACGTGACTACTCAGCTTCAAATTTTCGAATTGATTCTTAGGATCAAGAAAGAGGATAGCTCGATAATCTTTATTACCCACGATATGGGGGTTATCTGGCAGCTTTGTGATCGGGTGATGGTCATGGAGAAGGCTAAGAAAGTGGAAGAAGGAGAGCTTCGGGATCTATTTGCTTCGCCGAAAGAAGAATACACAAAGGTCCTACTGGCTTCGGTTCCTCGTCTAACAGACGAGGCAAAAGTGTGTGATTTGGAAAAAGGGCTACCTTTGGTCGAAGTGCGAAATTTGCGGACCTGGTTCCCTATCAAGAAAGGAATATTTTCCAAAACGGTGGGACATGTGAAGGCAGTTGACGACCTTTCTTTGGATATATTTCCGGGTGAAACACTGGCAGTGGTGGGCGAGTCTGGCAGTGGTAAGAGCACGCTCGGGCGAACCATTCTTGGTTTAGAGAAAGCAACTTCGGGAGATATAGCTTATCGCGGAAATTCACTGATTGGCCTGAACCGAAAAGAGTTTCTTCCTTTCAGGAAAAATTTGCAGATCATTTTTCAAGATCCGTTCAGTTCACTCAACCCGCGTATGACGATACTGGATATACTGACTGAAGGGATGGAGGAGCACGGGATGCTGAAGGGAGAGCCCAAGCAGGAGCTAGCGGTGCGTTTGTTGGAGGAGGTGCAGCTCGAAGCTGACCACATCTTTAGGTATCCCCATGAATTCAGCGGAGGACAGAGACAGCGTATCTGTATCGCTAGAGCGCTTTCCCTCAAACCAGAACTCATAATTTGCGATGAAGCGGTCAGCGCTTTGGATGTCACTATTCAAGCGCAAGTGATTGAGCTTTTGATGGAGCTTCAAGATAACTACGGCCTTTCCTACATGTTCATTTCTCACGACTTAAGCGTAGTGAAGAAAATTTCGGACCGGACGGTAGTCATGAAGTCTGGAAAAATCGTCGAGCAAGGACAGACAGCGGAAGTGATTGGAAACCCTGAGCACGAATACACTCAATCGCTGCTCAACGCAGTCCCCATTCCCGGCGAAGAGTCTTGTCGCCTAGCAGTCTAGGTCTCAATCCGAAACCTATGATCAAGGATTTTAACAGATAAACGTTTATCTCATAAAGTGCAACGGTAGGCCTATTCGAACAGTTCCGTTTTCCATTTTCTGTATAACCGGTTTCGCTCCTTCAATGCGTTGGGTCCGAGATAAGTGGATCGCATATCAGGTGTCCAAAGGTCTTTGGGCAGGAAAGGGTCGATAGAAAAAGCCTTTTTCCAAAGTAAGGACTCCTCTAAAAACCAGCTTTTGAAAGTGTTCGGCTTGAATGAGCGATTCAGGCCTACGAACTTCAAATACTCATCATAGGCGTGATTGATTCTCTTGAAATTCCAAGCTCGATCAACGAAGTGGGATTGATCGCCCCCATCTCCGAGCGTGCCGCGCATCGTAAGTGAGTTCTTAGAATCAATTCCCGTATCATTCAGCAAGGCTCGCCAATTTCCGAGGTCTCGGGGCGTAATCCACACGCTGCCTTGAAGCCGTCCGAACCGATAGAGTTCCAACCACCTCCTAAGCGCTTGCCGTTCAGCAGAAGCGGAAGTAGGAAGGTCAAAGGAAAGAAGTCTCCAGTTTCCGTCCCAGCGTTCACCCCAAAGTTGCTCTGGTTCGAAGTCATTGTTCGTAGTCGATCTACCTTTTGAAGTGAGCGCGCTAACCCATTCTGCTGAGTCTTTTACTTGAATGAGGCCACTCTTCTCGAGCAACTGAGTGGTCTTGATGAAGCTCCGTTCGGAGGGGTACGACATTAGTTGGTACAGTCTAGGCAAGGTGATGGCAGCATCTAGTGCTTCCAGACTGAATGCCGCCATTAGCTCAAGGATTTCTTTGGACCTATTTCCTAACCTCATATTGTGAATATATTGCACTTTAGCAGATAAACGTTTATGAGCAAAAGTGCAAGCTTTGAGGCTCGGTGGAGTGGGTGAATTCGTCTTTTTCCAGAACGCTCAGGTTCTGAAGAGGATTTGCTCTCGCTGGAAAAAAGATGCGGCGAGTCTCATGGCGAGGAATGCGTAGAGAAATGAAGTTGCCAGCGAAATGCCAAAGTAGAGCGGGTCGAATAGGTCCCCGAAAATCTGCTTCATGGTAAGCGATATGTTTAATATCGGGATGAATGCCGTGAAAATATGGGACTCCGCTCCCAGCACAGTTGAAAGCACGGCAGGAAGAATCACTATCGAGAAGAAGGGGAGGATGTAAGTTTGGGCCTCTTTTTGGTTTCGGGCGAAACTGGAAATAACCAATAGGAGAGAGGAGGTGAGAAGAGCTAAAGGGATGACAATGAGCATCACCCAGATTATGGAGATGAAATTAATGGAAATACTGTCGCCCAACAGTTTTTTGAAAAACTCGAGTCCGAAAGCGATAGGGGCGATGATTCCAGTAATAGCGCAACAGGAAGCGACGAAGCTTATAGTCAAAATTGTGAGAAGCTTTCCCGTGACGATTTCGTATCGGGATGCGGGTGACACGAGTAGTGTTTCCATCGTGCCTCGCTCTTTTTCACCAGCGCATAGATCGAACGCGGTTTGAATTCCGCCAAACGCGGCACTCATTACAATGATGTAGGGCAAGAAAAGTCCGAGAACAAAAGAAGCGGTGGAAGAACTTTTGGCGATGTTGGTGGTTTTTACCTTTGTGGGTTTCGCAAAATTCTCGGGTAGGCGGGCAGTTTCGATCCGCCCCGCCAGAGTGTCTTTGTCGAATTTTGCAATAAAGCTTTTGAGTCGAGACTGCGCGAATTGAGAATTCTCGTTTGCTAAGTTAAAGAGTATCTCAAGTGGAGCAGAATTATTGGAGGAGAACTCGGTTTGGGCATTTTCACTAACAATGAGAGCGGCTCTAATTGCTCGATCTTCGATCGCTTGCTGGGCCGCCTCCCTGGAATCGAATTCATGTGTATTGAAACCTTCGTCCTCTTTGAGCTGGTCGATGAATTCAGGGAAGGCCGATTTCTCTACGATTCCGACTTCAACGATTGAGGCATTTTTCTCGATTTCCTTTTTGCCAGCGAAAAAGAGTACGGTACCAATGAGGAGAGGTGTGACGAGTAGTGGTGAAACAATTACTCCGAGGATTACCCTTTTGTCCCGAAGCGTTTCGCGTATTTCTTTTAGAAATACAGTAGAGGTTAGTGAGGTCTTAGACACTATCTGCCTCCATTCCGTTTACGATTTTCAGAAAGGCCTTCTCGATCGAGTACTCACCCGTCCGCTCTCGCAAATCCTCAACGCTTCCCTCGGCGGCAATGATCCCTTTGTGGACGATCGCGACGTGGTCGCAGAGACGTTCCACTTCGCTCATAATGTGAGTGGAGAACACAACGGTTAGTGAATCGGTACGGCACTGTTCGATAAATGCCATAATCGTTTGCGAAGTCATCACATCGAGGCCACTGGTGGGTTCGTCAAAGATCATGACGGGTGGACTGTGCACGATGGAGCGGGCTATGGAGACTCGCTGTTTCTGGCCCGTAGAAAGCTTGTCGCAACGGCCGTTTTGGAATTCGCCAATTTCGAGACGTTCTACGAGCTCGTCGATCCGGCGCGTCAGCTCGGGGCCGCTCATTCCGTTGAGTTTTCCAAAATATTCGATCATCTCTCGACCGGTCAAGCGGCCATAGAGAGCGGTGCTCCCAGACAGGAACCCGATATTTCGCCGCACTTCTTGTGGATGGTCCCTAATGCTGAAACCTGCGATGGTCGCGGTTCCTCTCGTCGGTTCGAGAAGTGTAGCTAGCATTCTGAGGGTGGTGGTCTTCCCGGCACCGTTTGCCCCGAGGAGGCCGAATATTTTGCCGGGTTCGCTAGTCAAGCTGACATTGGAGACCGCCTTGACGAGGCCGCGTTTCTTATCACGAAAGGTTTTAGTGAGGTTTTCGGCGACTATCACGGTTTTCGGCGTGTTGCTTGCAGTGAGAAAGGTGCGTTCGGGAAAATTTATCGAGAAAAAAGCGTTATTGGGGCTTCTCTGACAGGATAGTTTTCGTCTGATTTTGGCAGAGCTTTAAGTTGTTGGTAGATAATCTGATAGTCTAATGGGCTTATTTCTCGATACCGATCTCTAGGGTGTGATTTGCTCGGTTGATGAGTGATTTCCGCAGAAAAATGAAAAAAAGTGAGCGCACCTACTTAAGGAATCGAGATTCGGGACCGTTATACTGGTCACGACGAGTTTTTTTAGACGTTTTGTATTTTTGATATTGTTTCTATAATTAGATGGATTGTTAAAGGCGGGGCTTTTGAATGAGGCCCTGCTTTTTTTATCTAAATCACTCGCTTAGATTGGGTGTATCGAGTTGTCATTGTCGGGACTTGCGTTTCACTGAGCCCTGAATGAGTCAGATCGAGGAAGAGTTTGCGTTCGATAGCGTCGAAGAGGCAATTGAAGAAATTGCTGCAGGACGACCCGTTATCGTGACTGATGATGAGTCACGGGAAAATGAAGGGGACCTGATCGTTGCCGCCTCAAAAGTGACTCCTGAGGTGGTGAATATGATGATCCAGCATGCACGGGGACTAATTTGCGCGCCGTGTACAGGGCATCACTTGCAGCGGCTTGGAATTAATCGAATGGTGGATGAGAACAGAGAAGCGCATAAGACCGACTTTACCATATCCATCGACGCGGCGGATGGTATTACCACGGGAATCAGCGCTTATGACCGATTTCGTACGCTCCAGCTTCTAGGCAATCCTGATACCTCTCCGGATGAATTCGTCCAGCCTGGCCATATATTCCCGTTAAAGGCCAGAGATGGAGGTGTTCTCGAGCGAGCGGGTCATACGGAGGCTGCGATTGATCTGGCTTCCCTTGCAGGGCTCTTCCCTTGCGCAGCTATTTGTGAAATTCTGAACGACGACGGATCGATGGCCCGGATTCCTGAGCTTTGTGTGTTCAAAGAAAAATTTGGGCTCAAAATGATTTCGATCGCAGCCTTGATTGAGTATCGTCGCAAGCGCGACAAGCTCGTGGATGAAATCCGTGAACTGCCGTTTGAGAGTGAGTTCGGATCTTTTCGCCTCAAGGTCTTTCGGAGCAAGCTAGACCAGATTGAGCACTACGCTTTGCTCTCGGGAGAGATTGGGCCCTCGCCAACACTGGTACGTGTGCATGCGGAGAATCTATTCACGGATCTGTTTCGAAAAACCGGAGGGCGGGGAAGCGACGGACTACAAAAAGCGCTCATCCGTATTGGCAAAGAAGGATGTGGAGCCGTTGTTTTTATTAGTCGGCCAGACAATGGACTTTCTCAGATCGACAATTCAACCGAAAAGCCCGGAGATATGGGGTTGCGCGACTATGGGATAGGAGCCCAAATACTAGTGGCGCTCGGGCTAGAGAAAATCCGCCTTCTTTCGAATACCAACCGCAATGTGGTCGGACTAGACGGTTACGGCCTCGAAATTGTGGAGCAGGTCTCGTTGTAACAAAGGCCGTGGGCATTGGTCGAATTGAGATAAATCCGAATTCCGACTTTACATGGCTGGGTAACGGGCTCATTCCCGTGTCTCTTCTCACCTTGTTCTTAATATGAGTCGCTTATCGCCAGAACCTTCAAATATTGACGGATCCGATTTCAGGATCGCGATTGTGGCCGCTCGTTATAACCAGATTTACGTGGATGGTCTTTTGTCCGGGGTTCAAGTGGCCTTGGCGGAAGCAGGTGTCTTGGAAGAGAAAATTATTGTCGAACGGGTGCCAGGATCAAACGAGCTCCCCATCGCCGCGCAACTCATGGCTGGCAAAGAGCGTTTCGACGCCATTATTGCTCTGGGTGTCATCATCGCTGGGGGAACCAAGCATTTTGAGTTGGTGGCAGATTCCTCGAACATAGGTTTGCAGCAAGTGGCTTTGGAGTCGGGTATTCCCGTCGTGAATGGCGTGATTGTTGGGGACAATGAGGATCAGGTGAAGGAACGTTGCGTGGGATCGATTCCCAAGGGAACGGAGTTTGGGCAATGCGCTCTTGAAATGGCGCGGTTGCGTCGCGACTACAGGTAACTAGCCATGTCAGAAGCCAAAAAACCGCAACGGCGACTGTGCCGCATCGCTTGCATGCAGTACCTTTACTCATGGTCGATCAACCATCCCGAGGACATTAATGAAGATCTCAGGATCTTCTACGAAGACCAGGAAGAGGAACGTGATTACTACGCATTCTCTGACGAACTTATCTTTGGCGTGATCGAAAACCTAGGTGCGATCGATGATAAGATCAAAGAAATCGCGAATAACTGGGATTTCGATCGAATCGCTAAAATCGATCTATCGATACTGAGAATGGCGATTTACGAACTGCTTTTTCGAAAGGACATTCCTCCAGTGGTCACGATCAATGAGGCGATCGACCTGAGCAAAATGTATTCCTCGGAGGAGTCGCGTCGATTCGTAAATGGAATACTCGACAAGCTCCGTGGGCAGCTAAACCGGCCTTCGAGACAGGCGAGTTGGGATTGAGGATCCAGTTAGCTGAAATTCGGTATTGGCCGGGTCTGAAAAATCTCTAATTCGATTAGACTATGCTATCGCTTTTCAAGAAATTCAAAGAGGGGCTCTCGAAATCCGCCAAGAATATCGCTGACAAGACAGGCGGGATTTTCCGACGCGCGAAGCTAGATGCATCGACCATAGAGGAATTAGAAGAAGCGCTCTATGGAGCAGATTTTGGATACGAGACGACGGAAGAAATCGTTGAAGAAACGAAAGAGGCTTATCGGAAAGACAAGGAACTGCGCGGCCAGGATGTGGCGAAAATCGGTTCTTCCGTTCTCAGGCGCGTTTTAGAAGGTTCCGAGGGGACGATCGAGTTCAAGGAAGACCGGCCCACGGTGATCTGCCTGATCGGGGTAAACGGCTCGGGAAAGACGACCACAACCGCGAAATTGGGGAGCCAATGCAAGGCCGAGGGAAGAGAAGTTCTGGTGGCGGCATGCGACACATTTCGAGCAGCGGCCATCGAGCAGCTGAAAGAGTGGACGAACCGGTTGGACCTAGAGATCGTTTCTGGTGAACGTGGCGCGGATGCGGCGGCTGTTGCCTACGACGCGTGGCAAGCGGCCAAGAGCCGAGGAAAGGACACGTTGATCATCGACACGGCGGGTCGTTTGCATACGAAGAGCAATTTGATGGATGAGCTAGCGAAGATCAGACGTGTATTGCAAAAGCACGATGAATCGGCACCGCACTACAGCCTCCTGGTGGTTGACGGAAGTTTGGGGTCAAATTCCATCGAGCAAGCGCGAGTTTTTCACGAGAAGTTTGGTCTCGATGGACTGATCGTTACCAAGCTAGACGGGACGAGCAGGGGAGGTTCGCTCGTTGGAATTTACCGTGAACTGAAACTGCCCATATACTTTTTAGGTTTTGGTGAAAAGGCTGAAGATTTGCAGGCGTATCAGATCGAAAATTACGTAAACGCTGTATTTGGCGTGGAAGAGGAAGTATCTGCTTAACCCCTTCCGGTCGAGGCAACGTCAGGTCACAAAAAACGCCTCGGCTGGAAAAAGCAGAGGCGTTGTGAATTGGGTTTGTTTTCCAGCTTACTGCCAGTTCAGAACCATGCGAATGTAGTAAGTCGTATCGAGCTCCTTCTTGCCGCTTAGATCGGCATCACTGTCGTAGTCATTCGCGAATCCGATGCGAATGCTGTATTGTTCCGCTTTTAACGGGAGATCGAGAGCGGTGTCCTGATAGAGGCGGAAACTGCCAAAGTCCTCGATGGTAGGCGTAAACTTGATACGATTGACCAGTTTGCCCCACTTCATGGTTTCCTTGTGCTCAAGGCCAAAATCTAAACTGGCGGCATTTAGCTGCTCGCGGATTGGAGTGGAGAATTGGCTGTAGTCCTCAAAGCGATAACCCAGACCACCACGAATATTGAGAAACCTCGTTTCGGTATTGGTGACGTTGTACCCGAAACCAGCAGCCGTTGTGACGAATATGTCAGTGTCTTTGATCACATCCCGTCCCAGTTCACTGCTAATGTACCAGTTCCAATCGTCGTTAATCTGGTTCGAATAGTCGACTCCAACACGTGCGTCGTCTGCGCTTTTTGATCCGTCGGTTTCCTCAAAGTTCGCTCGAGTGTAAAATGCCAACTTGTCGTCCACTCCTTGTAGAGTGGCACGGAAAGCTAATCCTAGTCCCGTGCTGTCCGAGTTACCGCTTTTACCGGTAAGGTCGAAAGCCGCTTCGTAGGCCCACTTGCGCCGGAGTTTGGCCATTTCCGCATCTTGGCGGATTTGCGTCGGGCTCTTTTCTCCTGGCTGCCAGCTTTCCTGGACTTTATCGACTGTAGTGGTCAGCTCGCCATCGTTCGTTTTGATCTTTAGGTCGCCTGCAGGACCTCCTGTTACGACTCCTGAGTAGGAAGATCCCCCTTCGATAGAAACAAATACGGGATCGTCGGTCGTCAATTGATCGACCTGGGCCTGATCAATTACGATATCTCCCGCGAAGTCGGTCGTGACTTTGATCTTTCCGCCGTCAATTTCCTGAATCTTTCCCACGATAGTAGAACCGGATTTGGTGACAATAACGTCTCCGATCGAGGAAGCAGCAAACAGAATTACTGCGGAGATATTACTATTAGTTTATCCACATGCGTTGGTGTTATCAATTGGAGGAGGCGTTTTGACACCGAGTCTGAGGATGGTGTAGCCTTTGCCTGTTGTCGTTTTCAGCCGCCCTAATCGTGGTTTTCACGCTTGGGGGACCAAGGTGTGGTTGAAATAGTGTATTGCAATCAAATATTGTTCCGAAGAGTTTTTGGGCAATCTTGACAATTGATTGATTTAGTTTGGCGCTCGATTGGCTCGAGCCTAGGGTTTTCGGTCTTTGTGGAGTAAAGTGTATCGCTATGGACGCTCGAAATAATACTATCTGGGAGTCTCTTCGTAAAGAGGCGGATCAATCGACGAAAGATGAGCGTCTTCTCGTCGCCTATCTTGAAGAAACGGTGCTCGGGCAAAATTCGTTTGAAGCTGCTCTAAGCTACACGCTTGCGTCCAAAATGCGGGATGACATCCTTCCCAGCATCACTTTGAGGGATCTTTTCCTTCAAATCCTGGAATCGGAAAAAGGGCTTCGAGAGTGCATTCTCATAGATCTGCAAGCGGTTAAAGACCGCGATCCAGCCGCGGGAGGATATCTCACTCCCTTTCTATTCTTCAAGGGCTTCCATGCTCTGTCTGCGTATCGCTTTGCTCACTACCTTTGGTATGAAGATCGCAAAACCCTTGCTTTATATCTACAGAGTTTGATTTCGAAAGTATTCGGAGTGGACATACATCCTGCGGCGACAATCGGCCATGGTATACTCATTGACCATGCAACAGGGGTGGTAATTGGTGAGACGGCCGTTGTAGGGAACAACGTCTCGCTGCTGCATGGAGTCACTCTGGGCGGAACGGGAAAAGAGAGAGGGGATCGGCACCCCAAGGTGGGTGACGGGGTCTTAATCGCTGCGGGAGCAAAAGTCCTCGGTAATATCAAAATTGGTGAGGGTGCGAAGATAGGGGCTGGCAGTGTGGTACTCCGCAATGTCAAAGCCCACTGCACAGTCGTTGGCGTTCCGGCCAAAAATATTGGGACATGCAAAGAGGCGACGCCTGCTCTTGGAATGAACCAGCAGCTAGGGAAGGGCGATATATCAAGTTTCGATCCCGGAATCTAGGACTGTAAGGTTTCTGCCTGGATATCTAGAGCAAGATTTTCCTTTATTCGTTCGGGTCTGCTCGTAGGGTCGTCGCCATGCCTAATACTTTCGGCAAACTATTTTCGATTAGCACCTGGGGTGAAAGCCATGGAGGAGCGGTGGGCGTTGTCGTCGATGGGTGCCCTCCAAACCTGTCGATAACGGCTGAGGAAATTCAGCTCGAGTTAGACCGGCGGCGGCCAGGCCAGAGTGATATCGTCACGCCTCGAAAAGAGTTGGACCAGGTTCAGATACTCTCTGGAGTGTATGCGGGCCGTACGACGGGAACCCCGATTTCCATGTTGGTCTTCAACAAAGATCATCGCCCCGAAGCGTATGCTGAAATGAAGGAGAAGTTTAGGCCTTCCCACGCTGACTATACTTATCAAACGAAGTTTGGACATCGGGATCCGGAAGGAGGGGGCCGCTCTTCTGCCCGTGAGACAATCGGGCGGGTTGCCGCGGGAGCCATAGCGAAGAAGATTCTTGGTCTTGCCGGTGGAGTTGAAACGATTGCCTATGTGAAGCGGATTCAGGATATCGAGATGCCCGAAGATGCCGATGTATCCCTCGAACTGATCGAGGCAAACGCGGTTCGATGCCCACATGCAGGCACGGCCCAAGCGATGATCGACCGAATCCGTGAGGTTCGAAGCCAAGGTGATTCCGTGGGCGGCGTCATCGAATGTGTGATACGCAATTTGCCGGTTGGGCTCGGTGAGCCGGTGTTTGACCGATTTGAGGCGGATTTAGCGAAGGCGATGCTTTCCCTTCCTGCCACCAAAGGGTTTGAAGTGGGGAGCGGGTTCTCGGGGACAAGACTGTCGGGCTCCGAGCACAATGACCACTTCGAGATTCGAGACGGCCGAGTTCGAACAAAGACAAACCGTTCCGGGGGAGTTCAAGGGGGAATTACGAATGGGGAGGAAGTCCGTTTTCGCGTCGCTTTCAAACCAACGGCGACGCTCCTTCAGTCGCAGCCGACAGTGGACAAAGACGGAAATGAGACCGAATTGAAGGCTCGAGGGCGACATGATCCGTGCGTTTTGCCGCGAGCCGTTCCGATTGTTGAAGCGATGGCTAATCTAGTGACGATTGATCATTGGATGCGTCAGCATGCGCAAAATCGCTTGTTTTCATTTTAACCTTCCGAGAATATAGCGTCAGTATTTCGGGCATATGTCGGAACGGTTTGTCTATCTTATTTTGGGTTCTCGTGGCGGTGGCCGCTCCTCGGTTGTTTCAGATCTTGTAGATTTTGGACTGGATTCTTCTAACGAATCTCAGGTTTTCATTTCGGAAGATGATGCGGCTCACTGGGAGTCACCGCTTCCTATTCGTCATGCCCTCTGTGAACAGAAGCGGTATTTGTGGAAGGGTGCTGACGAAGGCGTTATTGTGGAAGCTTCAAGTGAAACGGTTTTTGTTGTCGCAGATGGGATGTCGGATCCCGCGGATTTTGTAGAAGCTTTTTACAACTGGCTACAAGGATCGGATTACGAATTGGGTCGGATAATAACCATTGCGGATTGCAATCGGATACAGCAGGAACGAAAGCTGCTTCAATGGTACGATTGTTGTATCCATTTTTCCGATGTGGTTTTACTCAGTAATAGGAGCGAGGTTTCAAACAAGTGGATTGACGAGTTTCAAGATCGGTACCTAAAAGAGTACTACCCTTGCCTGTTTGTATTTGTTAAGAAGGGCCGCCTTCCCAATCCGTCATTGGTTCTCGAGCCAGAAGCGCGACGGATTTCCAAACTCTTCGATGAAGCGGATGAATATGTTTTCCTTGAGGATGAGGAAGAGGAAGAGGTTGATGAGGAAGACGAACCTGCTGCGGGAGATCCTTCGAAGGACCCCTTTCTCGCTAAGCTTGGAAACGGACGAAGAAGTCGGACTTTGCCGAATATCCGAAACCTGATTGTTTCGGAAGACGATGCTCTAGCCGGGGATTGAAGGGGCTCAAAGAAGGACTTTTTTGGAGTCGTTTTTCGCGCTTTCGTAGATCGCATTGATGAGCGCAACGGCCTTGCGTGCTTCTGACGCGTCTACGAGTGGAGAACGGTTCTCCTGAATGGCTTTCACTACATCTTCAAAATTGAGTTGGTGACCCGAGAAATCGATGGCGCTCGGATCGTTCGCTCCAATTCCTTTGGTTCCCGTTTTCACCATGAGCTCAGAGCGAATGCGATCGTCCTCAGACGTTTCTTCTTTGAATTCCCAAACTCGAAATTTGTCGTCGGCCAGGAAAGCAGATCCTTCGCTCCCGCAAATCTGCACCTCAGCGGAATGCCCGTCTTTCGACCAGCAGGCAGTCGAGCCTTGGATGACTCCGCGAGCGCCGCTTTCGAATTCGAGCATGGCAACTGCAGTGTCTTCGACTTCGATCCGTTCGTGAGCTAACGTCGCTGTGGATGCAGTGACGGATTTAACCGGTCCTGCAACGTAGATTAGTTGGTCGATTGCGTGAATTGACTGGTTCATGAGCGCTCCGCCACCATCCAGTGCCCAGGTGCCGCGCCATTGGCCGGAATCATAGTAGTCCTGATCTCGATACCATTTGATATAGGCATCAGCTAGAGAAATCTGGCCGAATCGGCCTTTGTCGACGGCCTTTTTCAGCGCGACAAGCCCGGGATTAAAACGCCGATTGAAAATGCCGGATATTGTAACGCCATTCTCCTTTCCGGCAGCGGCCATCTCGTCGACGCGATCCGTTGTGATTTCCAATGGCTTTTCGCAAATAACATGTTTGCCCGCCCTGGCTGCCGCTATCGCCGGTTCTAGATGCGCTCCGGACGGCGTGGCTATCGTGACAATCTCCAGTTCCGGGTCGGCTAGAAACGCATCCAAATCGTTGCTGGCGGCACAGCCGAACTCGTCAGCGATCGCTTTTGAGCTCTTCGGATTGCGACTGTAGACGGAATGCAGTTCGGAGCCCGCCATGGCTTCGATCGCCTTGGCGTGAAACTTCGCGATCATTCCAGATCCAATGATACCGAATTTCATGATTCGCGTTCGTTTTTGAGAAACGAGTAAATTCCTATGATGAACAGAATTGCGAGGAGGACGAGACCTGCCGCGGGTATCATCCCGTGCCAGTCTCTCATGTGAGACTTCCCGTAGAGGACCCAGACCGAGCCGATAGTGGCGACGCCGGTGGCAAATCCCATGAGGACGTTCCAGATAATGCGGGTGGAACCTTCCGGTCGGTTCTCACCGAGCACCTTCTTGGAATTCATCATCAGGAAGAAAGTGAAATAGGCGATCGGGATAAGGGAGCCGCCGATTACAGAGGTCGGGATGGCCAGGGCGGCGGCAGCGGCTCCGGTCCATACAAAGGGACCGGCAAATCCGGCAATACCGGAAACGGCGCACCCGATGTAGTGGGCATTCTTATCGCCGCGTTTCCCGAGGAGCTCCTGAAAGGCGAGTCCGTTGATCAGCATTAGAATTATGATCGTAGACACGGCCATTCCGAGGACGCCCAGTCCGAAGATAGTTTGAGAGACGACCTTCCCTGCGAGTGGCTCGAGAGTCGTGGCCAACTGGAAATTGTCTCTTTTGACTAGACTAAGGGCGAGTTCCAGGTCGGCGGCGTTGGTCGTTCCTGGATGGGCTTCCTGAAGTTGGGCGAGCGTTCCAGCTGCGACGGGAGAGTTGGGGTCGACGTCGCCGATTTTTGTGTGGAACTGGGAGGCAGCGGCGATGACGACGCAGCTGGTCGCTAGAAAGAAAGGAATGAAAAGGCCAATGGACAGGTCGAAGATCGAGAAGGAGCGATGGGTCTTCCCCCAGTTCTTTTTGAGCAATGAGTAAGGGAGCAGCCAGGTCATGTTGATTCCGACGGCAGTACCGAAGGCGGCGATGATGATATCCCTTTGGTCAGTAATGATTTTGGCGGTCCACCAGTCGGGGTGGCTGGATGCGGCAATGAGATCGGCGTAACCTGCCGCGGGAGAGATGAGTAGTTTGGGATTAGGGATTAATCCGCCGAAGAGAGAGCCCCATTGAATGCCTCCCGTTGTCGCTAGGGTGATGACGACTAGAATGAAGGAGATGACGATCATGCCGACCATGACCTTGATGATTCGGTCGAAGGTCCTGGCACCCTTGCCTTCGGATTCGTAGAGGACGTTGATGGCGAATCCGATCGCTAGGAGAATTAGGCATATGATAGCGGTCGAGGTGTCGCTGTCGCCCACGAAGGGTAGCAGGTTTTGCTGGATGGCGGCGCGGCCGAGGTTGAACTGGGGCATGCACCAGACGATATTGGCCATTATGGTGGCGATCATCCAGGCCCAGCCGAGGGCGGGGGAAAGGTGAGTGTTGACGAGCCCGAAGGGCGCTTTCTCGGTCGAGAGGGTGACGTAGGCGATGGCCGAGAGCATTATGATGCCGCAAATCATTGCGAGGGGTTGCAGCCAGAGGAGCCCGAAGCCGGCGATCACACCTAGGTAGAGGGCGCCGGCGAGTGAGCCGCCGCCGAGGGTGATGGCGCCTTGGAGCCAACCCGGACCGGATAGTTTGGTGAAAATCCCCAGCCGTTTGATTAGGTGGGAGGCTTCTGCTTCGGCGAGCAAAGCGGCTTCGCGATTTGATTCTTCTGTGCTCATAGGGAGGGGGTGCTTTTGAATGCGTTTTTGAGGTTTTGTAGACTTTCCTTGGCAATATTCTCGGCGCCAGGGGAGTAGTCAAAGACTTCGACGGAGACCCACCGGTCGTAGCCGGTGTCGACGAGGGCGTCTGCGATGGGTTGAAATTCTAGATCGCCCATGCCGGGACCCAGGAGATTCGGGTCGTTGGCGTGGAAGTGGATCGTGTAGTCGCGGCTTGATTCGATGATGTCGGGAATCGGTCCCGCCTCAGTGGACATGGCCTTAACATCGAGATGCAGGCGGATGTTTGGGTGGTTGATCTTGTCTATCAACCTTATCGTCTCTGCTGCGGAAGTTAGGAAATTTGTCTCGTTCGGTCCGAGCGGCTCCATGGCGACGGATACATCGAGCGGCGCGCAATGTTCGCCGAGCGAACGAAGCAGATCAGCGGCTCGGTTGGCGGCGTCATCATAGGAATCATTTGTATCCAGATTTCGTTGCTTGGGGCTCCCCCAAACCATTACTTTACCGCCCATCGCGGCACAGAGGTCGGCGAGGTGCTTCCCGAAGTCGAGAGTCTTTTGGCGAATCGCTGGATCCGGGGTGGTTAAATGCATTCCTTCCGGTTTGACGAGGAGCCAATGAAGTCCGACGACTTCTAGGCCATGCTCTCGCACGATGTTACCCATGGACTTTGCCTCGAGAGTCGTTAGGTCACGCGGGTCCTCATTCAGCGTAAACGGAGCAATTTCAAGCCCTTGATACCCTGTATCGAAAGCGCTGGCACACGTGTCGCTTAGGCTCCAGCCTTGGTAAGTTTCGTTACAGATAGCGAATTTCATATCGGATAGCCTAATAGGGCTAGAGAGACTATTCAAAAAAGGTCTGAGTATTCGATTTAGATTCTGGCGCCCAGATCTTGATATTGTCGACCCAGCCGATGTCGTCGAAAGAGCCAAATCCGATGAAGCCCTGCTCGAATGGCACGTCGTCTGCAATCATAATGGGAGTGAGCATATCATCAAAATATAGAGCGACTGTGCTCTTGGCCACATCGCGGACTATGCGAATCTTGCGCCAAACATTGACTCCCCAGTCCACCCCTACGGTCCGGAAGTCGGTTATGGGAGTTCGGGGCGACTCGTTAACGACGAAAACATTGTGAGCGTTGTTGTCACCCGTCTTTGCTACGTGAATATACATGTAGTGAGCGGGGTCCTGAAATCCGAAGAAAAAGCAATGGTCTCTGTGCGCATACCCTCCCGCTTTGGTGGGGTCCGGATTTTCCTTCATGAATTGGGCAATTGGAGTGCCTTTGACGCCACTTTGGAGGATATCCACTTCGAGAACAAAGCTTCCAAAAGTCTTCCCTTTGATTAGGGCGATATTCAGGGGCGAACGGTGTGGGGGGTCGTACTTGCTCTTACCTTCGAGGGCCAGAAACTGGTTACCCTTTTTCTTTTGTAGTTCCCAAGCAGACGAGTCCGTCATCATGAAGTCGTCATACGAATTTTTGGAGTTGAAGGATTGTTCGTATTGGAGGGTGTAGCCTTCAGGAAGCTCGACAGCGGATAGGGACACAAGAGAGGTGAGTCCTAGCCAAAGACAGGTCAATTGGCGGAGTTGATTATGGATGGGTGCGGTCATGGAGGGATAGCGATGGGAGTGTTGGAAAGGAAGTTAGGACGTCTCATTACCCGAATGCAAATGATAAACCCCAAAATCACACACCTGTAGGGAAAATCGATACGACCCCGATGTCCAGGCTTGCCCCAGTGTGATTTCCAAGGATGCATTGCGCACTTTAAGACATAAACGTTTATGCGTTAAAGTACACTGGCTATGAGGGCAGGGTGTTTTCGCTTTGCATTGAGAGGGCGGGGGGCTAGAGGTACTTGGATTTCGCAAATACGCTATGGATTTGGAATTGGAAAACAAAGTGGTCATCGTCACCGGTGGAACGAAGGGGATCGGAGAGGGCATTTCGCGAGCATTCGCTTTGGAGGGGGCGATGGTGGTCGTTTTCGGGCGTAATCAGGAAGAAGGGGAGGCGTTTGTCGCCGATTTGGAGGCGAGTGGAGGCAAAGCGGCGTTTCGTTTCGCTGAAATGACGGATGAGGAAAACGTCAAAGATGCGGTCGCTAGCACACTTGAAGAATATAGATGTATTGACGTTGTGGTGAACAATGCCGGTGTAAATGACGGCGTTGACCTAAGTGCTGGAGTGGAAGCGTTTCGCAGGTCGCTGGAAAAAAATTTAACGCAGTGCTATTCGCTCATTCATCATTGTCTGGATGCGCTGAAAAAGAGCCGGGGTAATATCGTTAACATCGGCTCCAAAGTTGCCGAGACGGGTCAAGGCGGAACATCCGGCTATGCTGCCTCAAAAGGGGGCATGAATGCATTGACTCGGGAATGGGCGCTCGACTTGGCAAAGGATGGAATTCGAGTGAACAGTGTCATCCCCGCGGAGGTTATGACTCCGCTGTATGAGCGGTGGATCGCGAGGCAGCCGGATCCCGAAGGTGATCTGAAGGCAATTTGTGACTCGATTCCCTTCGAGAATAGGATGACCACATCACAAGAAATTGCGGATACGGTTGTGTTTGTCGCCTCTTCTAGGTCCTCACACACAACCGGCCAGATTTTATATGTGGATGGGGGCTACACCCATTTCGACAGACGGTGCACAACGGATTAATCTGATTTAGGTAAATGGGGCCTTCGGCGAACGACAGTCTCAGGGTGGTGAGCTCTGTCGAACCGAGATCGCTCGCCAACTGAAACCCTAAGCCAATTCGCCGACCATTCGTTCGATTAGTCGCTTAGTCGCTAAGATCCCTTTAACGGGGTCCATGCCATGACCTTCGAATTCGATCCCAATGGAGCCCTTGAATCCTGAGTCTAGGACAATCTTCATCATCCGCCTGTAGTCGACGTTGGTTTCGTTGCCGTCGCTGTCGAATTCCTTGGACTTCGCGCAGACGATTTTGGCATAGGGCATGAGTTCTTCAACTCCTACATAGGGGTCGTACCCATGAAAATTCTGAAAGTCGGGCAAGGTGCCGCAGTTTCGTTTCTCGACCTTGCTCATGACGTCGGCGAGCCACTTTCCATTGCTGGAGAAACCGCCGTGATTTTCGACTAGGATGTTCATTCCAAAAGGGGCGGCGACATCGCAAAGCTGTCGTAGACCATCTATGGCATATTTTTTCTGTTCCTCGAAGTCTCCGTCGGAACGGCAGTCGACGCGTATCGCGTTTCCGCCGAGCAAGCGAACCGCCTCCATCCAAGGAATATAGCCCTCTACGGCATTGTAACGCGTTGATGAGTCTGGAGAATCGAGAGCAATATCCGACCGGCAAAGCATCATTGTGCAAGTGGCACCGACATCGTTGCTTCGTTTTTTCAATTCTCGGAAGAAACGCGTGTCTCTCACTTTGTCTAGAATATGCCCGTTGAAGTACTCTAAAGCGGTGATTCCGGTGCCATCGACGACGGTTTTTGGAAAATCTAGGATGTCAAAGGTCCCGTCTCTAAGTTGCCGATTGAAGGAATATTGTTGGACCGCCAAGGTAAGCCCATTGGATTCGAGAGTACCTTTGGCTTGAAGAAACTGGGGAAGGGCAAGGACTCCTGCTCCAATGGCGAACTGCTTTACCAATTCGCGACGGCTGAGCAAATTTGGGGTGTGATTCTTCGACATGGAAGTAAGACTGACCAAAATTTAGATCTCAGCAATTCCTTTTCTCAGACAAACCGGAACCTTCACATTGCTGGTATTTTAGCCGGTATAGGCTCCTTCCGAGGAAATAGCTTTTCAATGGTCATGAGTGACAGTGTGAGAAAGGAAGGAAGAAAGATTAATGTGACAAAAGTTGAAAACATTAGTCCGAAAAGGACGATTGCTCCGACCCCTCGGTATAGCTCCGTTCCCGCTCCAGGGAAAACGACTAACGGGGCGATCCCAAATACGGTTGTTGTCGTGGACATCAAAATTGGACGGATTCTTGATAGCGTGGCAGTGTGAATGGATTCGGAGATGCTGATGCCTGCTCTTAGGCTGTCGATCGTTTTACTGACGATGAGTATTGGATTATTAACTACGGTTCCAAGCAATATCAGGAATCCAAGCATCGTTATCATGTCAAAGGGCTGCTGGATAGGCTTAAGTCCAAAAAAGCTGAATAAAAATCCGGAAGCGTTTAAAAGCCATAGCCCGCCAACCCCTCCGGCGATCCCGATCGGAACAGTCGCCAGTATAATGAAGGGAAATCCCCAGTGGGAAAAGACTGCTGCGAGCAGGAGGTAGGAGAGGACGACAGCGATTAGAAAGTTGCCGATCAATGCCTCGCGGGTTTTTTGAAGTTGATCACCCGCACCCGTAACATCGATTACGACGCTTGAATCGATTTCACCTTGGTCGCGCAAATGGTTGACGATTCCGTTTCTAACGATCTCGACGGCATCCTCCAGAGCAATTGAACGAGGAGGAATGATATTCAAAGTGACCGTTCGTTCTCCGTTGAGACGGCGAATAGAAGAGGTATCCACTTTTTCAACAAGGTCCGCGACTGCATCCACTGAGACGATGCCTCCTGCAGGTGCGTATAGAGGTAGATTGGCCAACGCATCTAGACTTCCTATTTCTCCCTCGCGACTGTAGAGAAATACGTCGATACGCTGCCCGTCTAGGAGAAACTCGTCAACATAGGCGCCATCGGTGAGGGCAGATAAGGCGAAGCCAAACGACTGGTTCGTGAATCCCAGTTCGGCGGCTCGATCCCAATTGGGGCGAATCTCCACCATGGGTTGTTGTAGGCTCAATGCGGAAGGTTCAGAGTTTACCTGAGGTGAATCGAGTACCTCGAATGCTCTTCGATAGGCGGCGTCGGCGACGGTGTAGATCTTGGATAGATCTGCTCCACTTATATCCAGATTTACGCTACGAGAGCCTCCATCATTACTGGAGATGATCGATCCCCGGCTATTGAAATTCCTTATGCCCGGAAATTTCTTAAAGTAGTTGGAAAATACGTCGCTGAGTTCATCGATGCGTGTAGGATCTTCGCATTCGGCCACGATCAGTATCATCCCAGTCCTCAAAATCATCAGCATTCTCGCAATTGGGGGAACGTCTCCCTTGAGGAGGACTTCGCCGTCAGAATTGAGCCGGGTAATGTGAGGGGCAAAATAACCATTCACCTCCCGGGCAATTTCGTCCATCGTCTCAAGATTATATCCGGGAGGCATTATAAGCCGCGAGAAAATCTTAGCTTCTTCTCCTTCTGGAAGATACTCGGCAGAAGGGGTTAGCGTATAGATGATCAGAAAGCTTAGCCCTGCGGTCGCTAGAGCCCCTGCTAAAGCCCGTTTCCAGGAATAGGCGATTTTTCGGACAGATTGATCGAAGAATGTGAATACCTTAGAAGGTGACTTTCGATTGGAATGGCTCCGTCCCAAATGCTCAAATCGAGTGGAAGCGGTTGGGATGATCGCAATTGCCACGAGCATCGAAGCGAAAATAGCTCCGGAAATGGCTATTGAAATATCGGAGAACAATTGGCCTGCCTCCTCTTCGATCAGCCAAATGGGTGCAAAGACAATTATGGTTGTCAGAGTGGAAGCGAGAATGGAGGACCAGACTTCACTGACTCCTTTGAGGGCTGCTTCGACGCGACCCATTCCTTTGCATCGAAGCTTTTCGATACTCTCCAGCACGACGATTGCGTTGTCCACGGTCATCCCGATGGCGAAGGCAACTCCTGCCAGAGAAATGACGTTGATGGTACGGTCCGCGGCTAGCAGACCGATAAAAGCTGAAATCGTGCAAACCGGAATCCCCAGTACGCAGAGTAGAGTGCCGGGTACGGAGCGAAGGAAGAGCCACAACACAAGGGTTGCTGCGAGAGCTCCGACGATCAAGTTTCTCCATACGTTTTGGATGGATGCTTCAACATAGCGAACATCGTCGCTAGTCTTGTAAATCAAAAGCCCTTCAGGTCCTAGGACGTCGCGATTGATTTCCTCAATAGCGATTTCCATAGCGTCTCGGATTTCGATTACGTTAGTGCCGATTTCTCGAGATACGGATGCGAATATGCTGGGCCGACCCTCTTGGTAGCTCAAGGTTCTCGCTTCATAGAGGCCCAGCTCAATCTCAGCGACATCTCCAAGCGTTGTCACGGAATCACCACTACGCTTTAGGATGATCGACGAAAGCTCATCGGGGGTATCGAGTCTTCCAATCGTTCTGACCAGATAGGAACGTTTCCCGCTACTGATATCTCCTGCGGAAATGTCCCGGTTGCGATCGCGAATAGAGTTTCGCAATTCTTGAATCGTAAGACCCACGGAAGCGAGACGGGCGAGGTCAACCGTAACTCGGATCTGCTGTTCAGGCGCTCCTTGCATACGCACTTGCGATACTCCGGGAACCCGTTCCATACGTGGCTTTACCCGCTCCTCAATAAAATCAAACATCCGCAAAACTTCTTCCGGCGTTCGCTTCCCAGAAATGTCCTGAATGGAGTAAAACATGAACGCATTAGAGGAGAAGGAAGTGGCGAGGACGCGCGGTTCGTCCACATTCTCAGGATAGGTGGGAACTTGGCTCAAAGCATTGAGAACCCGGATTAGGGCGTCGTTGGTGTCGACGGTCGCGGGAAACTCGAGTTCGATCGAGGCGGAACCGGTGGATGATGAGGAAATCATTCGCTGTAGCCCAGCGACTTTTTGCAAATAGTCCTCCTGCTGGATAAGAATTTCCTTTTCCACGTCTTGGGGCGTGGCTCCGGGCCAGCTGGTTACTACGGAAATTGTACGGACGTCCAAGTCAGGAATCATCTGGACGGGTATTCGCATCGCTGCGACAATTCCCAATACGAAGATGAGCAGTGCGATCACTGCAACCTGTACGCCGTGTTTTATGCACCAGTCGAACATCTTAGCGGGGCTCCTTTCTGTTGCCAGAAGCATCGGTTATCTGGACAAGCTGATCTTGCTGTAGGGACTCGTTCCCTCGAACCACGACGAGTTCAGATTCCTCGAGGCCCGAGACAACCTCGATTCGATTGCCGCGAGTACTGCCCAGTTCGACCTTTCGCATTTTTGCTCGATACTCGCCGTTTGCATTTTGAGCCACCCAGACAACGGTCCTGCCATCGCCATAACGGATAATCGCGTCGCGGGATATTACGAGTTGGCTGGTCTTAGATGCTGGCCTGAAGCTCGCCTCTGCGGACATGCCTGGCTTAACGCGATTGGGAGGATTGTCTAGGGCGAGCCGCACCATGAAGGTGCGCGTTTGAGGGTTCACTTTAGGAGACCTCGCTTCTATCCGGGCGGGGATAGGTTGATCCTCTCGTCTCGATAGATAGACCGATACCGATTGGGTTTGCAGAACGACGTCTAGCTGTTCCTGAGGGACCTCTAGGTCGAGCCGTAGCTCGCTGGTACCCACGAAATGGAGGACGGGATTGCCGGTTTGAACCCATTCGCCCACCTCGGCGCTTTTCGAAATGACTACGCCGTCGAATGGCGCGATGATCTGATGTCGCTGCACGATTTCTCGCTGGCGTTTCACGGCATTGGTTGCTTGTTGCACGGCAACCTCGGAAAGTCGAAAAGCGGTTTCTCTCGTTTCGCGTTCGGTACGCGGAAAATTGGCGTCGCCGAGTTGCTTTGCCTCGTTGAGGCGACGTTCCGCGTTTGCTTTCTCCGCCAGAGCTGCCTCGAGGGCGAGCTCCTTTTCTTTGAGCTCAATACCCGCAAGGGTGTCGTCGAGACGGACGAGGACGTCGCCTCGTTTGGCAGTGAAGCCAGTTTCCGCATCGGCGACAGAGACCAGCCCCGCCACACGAGGCGAGAGATCGGCTTCGCGTTTAGCCGTTATGGTTCCACTGAATCGGAAGACTGCGGGTTCAGCATTAGATTCGGGCTTTTCCACCACAACGGGTGGTGCATTTTGCGCGAGTGCGGCGTGATTGGCAAGCGCTAGGAATCCCGCGAGAGCAAGCGAGGAATAGCGGAGAGAGTGGTTTCTAAAAAAGATCATAAGGAAATTTCTTTGTCTGATTCCATCGGCAGCCAAGACCCGCCTAGGGCCCTAAGCAGATTGACTGTATTTACAAATTGGGAACGCTGGACTTGTACAAATTGTTGTTCGATATCGAGAGCAGTTCGCTCCGCATCGAGAGCCGTAATAAAGTCTACCAGTCCGCGCTCGTATTGGATCGACGAAATTTCCCGAGCTCTTTGGGCGGCGTTGACTGCTTGCGTGAGTGAGTCGGATTGCTTCTCCAGCAAGTGGGTGGATTGAAGCAAGTCATCGACTTCCGTGATTGCCTCAATGGCGACTTGTTTGAATTCCTCTAGCCGCTGCTCAAATAGGGCTCTGTTTTGGGCTAGCCTCGCCCGGAGGCGACCTCCTCGGAAAAAAGGAAGCGAGCCCTGGGCCCCTAAGTTTTCCAGATAGGACGAGGGTTTAAAAAGTTCATCCCAATTGTAGCCGGCATAGCCAATCGTGCCTGAAAGGGAAATTTGAGGAAAGAAGGACGCCTTAGCAATGCCAACTTGCTCACTGGCGGCCGCCAGGAGAAACTCGGCCTGTTTGACGTCTGGCCTGCGTGTCAGAAGCGCTCCTGGAAGACCGGTCGGTATTTCGGGAAGGCTGTGTTCCAGCGGTGTGGGCTTAAAATCGAATGTGGATGGGGTTTCACCAACGAGCACGCCGAGCGCGTAGACGAAGCTGTTTTGAATACGCCTTAGTTCGAATAGGCGGGCCTCGGCCGTGGCCAGGAGCGTCTCGGATTGGGCCACGTCTAGTTCGCTAACCGTTCCGGTGGCGAAGCGTTCCTGAACTAGCTCGAGGGACTTTTGGCGTGTGTCTCGGCTTTTTTCTAGAAGATCGATTTCCGACTGAAGCGAGTTTGCTTGAAAGTAGAGCTGGGCGACGTCCGCTTGGAGGGTGAACAATATTTCGTAGTAGAGAGCCTCTTGCGCCGCAGCGTTTGCTTCGGCGGATCGGATACTTTTCCGGATGCGTCCAAACAGGTCGAGCTCCCAGCCTGCGGAAAGCGCCGCGTCAAAGCGTTCACCGCTATCCGAAATTCCGTCGGGCGAGATGGCGGCTGACTCTGAAAACGAGTTTGCCGATAGGGAGCCGTCAATCTGCGGCCACGCATCGGAACGGAATTGGCGGGTGATCGCGCGGGCCGACTGGACGGACTGGTACGCGGCTCTGAGATTGTGGTTTCGGGTTTGCGCGGCTTCGAGAAGCTCCTGCAAAGGCTCCAATTCGAAGAGTGAAATCCACTCACGTGTCGCATTGGCCGATTTACCGGATTGAGCGTTCGAATTGAGAAACTGGTCTGGGGCGTCAAGCTCAGGAACGGGAGGCGAAGGGATGATGGCGCAGCCCGATAAGATAGAAAGGGAGCCGATTGACATATAGCCTATGCTCTTCCTGAGCGAACTCGTACTCTCATGGAAAGGGAGCCAATCGACTAGGAGGGACAAATTGCTTCGTTGGGAGCAGTTCGAAGAAACAATTTTGAGGTGCGATGAATGCATAGTTTGTGGCAAAAGTGAAAGGGCGAGCACTTTGAGTTCGTGAGCGGTCTTTCGGCTAAACCATCTACGTTTCTTAATAAGCAAGGCAATCGTTTTATGGATAGATTGGAATTGCGCTTCTCAATTCGGCGTAACCCAAACAGGGATACGAGTTTTGTGCGTTCGAGTGTCTTCCCGGGCGGTATTTTTTAGATTGCGAGCATTCGTGAACACGGAATTCTTCGACGGGACGTTCTCAGTGAAAAAGCTTCCAATCAAATTCTATCTCCAAGCCGGGCTCTGCGCTGCCCTATGGGGAAGCGCGTTCCCCGTAATAAAGCTGAGTTACGCGCATCTTGGACTGGAGACTTACGGTGAGAAGCTGCTCTCTGCGGGGACACGGTTTACGCTCGCGGGTCTGGTGGTCATGCTTTTCTGCCGTCGAAGTGTTTGGAAAAGCTACGTCGACGCTCCCAAGGGGCTGCTCTTCGGGGTTGTTCTAGGACAGACCTTTGGGCAGTACGTGTTTTTTTACTACGGGTTGAGTGTATCGAGTGGGGCTTTGGGCGCGTTGTTGAACGGATCTGGCAGCATTATTTGGGTGCTCCTCGCTCCATTGATGGCGAAATCTGCGTTTCCATCGGGGAAACAATGGGTGGCCCTGATGACCTGCGTCTTGGGGATTTCCATTGCTGTCTACGCTCCGGGCGTTGGGAGTGGAAACGTCACTCATGGAGTGGTCTCATTCGTCCTCGTAGGGCTTTCAGGCGCTTTGGGCGCGATCGCGATGAAGCAAATCGCACCGACCGTTGGAAGCAGGACTGTGACGGCATTGTCACTTTTCATCGGGGGACTTATGTTGTCGCTTGTCGGTTCTTACGAATGGCAGGCGTTTGCCAGTGAGTATTCGTTAGCCACGTTTGGTGTTACGGTTTATCTGGCTCTTCTATCTGCGACCGCGTTTGCCCTTTGGAATCGGCTTATTGAGCTCTACAGTGTCAATGTGCTTTCTGCATTTCGATTCTTGATACCGCTATTCGGTGTGGTCGAATCGGCGATCTTTCTAAAAAATGAAACGGTAGGAATCGGGATTGTAGTGGGAGGTGCGATACTGATCGGGTCTCTCTATGCGATGAGTCGCCTGGAGGATGGAAATCAAGGTAAGTAATCATGAGCCTTGTGTCTCTTGAATGAAAATATAGATCTAAAGAGTGAACATTCTGCATCAACGTACTTCATCGGCACGCGAGAGGAAGAAATTGGGCCCCTATGAAATTGAGTCCTTGATCGCTCCGGATCAGGAGGGACAGTTCACGGCTTATCGTGTAAAGATAGAAGCGGGCCAAGAAACGAGCGAGAGCTATCACAAAATCGCCGAAGAGTGCTATTACGTAGTCAGTGGGCGAGGGGTTGCCGTGCTGGACAATTCTGAATACAGTTTAAATCCCGGAGACTTTTTGCGTTTGCCTCCGGGGACGCGGCACAAATTTGTCACGAGCGATTCCCCGCTCGAAATGCTGGACATCCATTCCCCTGGCTCGCGGCCGGATCGTGATGTGTATTTTGTGGGTGAGACGCCGGAGGGTTTTTCTGAATCTTAGAATTGGCCTGACTCGATTCTGTATTCGTCAATCTGAAAATCTATCGGCTCGAAGAGGCACCCATTGGTTTCTCGGGAGCAACAAGAGACGCGATGTCAACATTCATTTCTGCGTTACCAAGGCGCTTTTTCGACTCCGAGGAACTTCAATACTTCGGGCGGGGGACCTTCGAATTTGGCCAGGGCGACATTGCCGACATAGCCGACTTCTCGAGTTCCTTCGTTGGTGGTATAGTAGCCGCCCATGGTCAGGTTGCGATACTTGGCGAAGAAGCGAGCGGCGTCTTTGAATTTGCGTTTCGCTTTCGGGAGGTGGCAAATGTCGTCGCAGATTTTGAACTGTTGCGCCTCCGAGAGATCGTAAAACGGTTTCTTGAAACGCTTTTGGGACTCGTCGTTGATCCACTTGAGTCCGGGGAGAATGACTTCGCGATCACTAACCTGATCCGGGTAGGGAGCGCTCACCCATTCGTCGATAAAGTCGGGCACCTTCAGCTCGCTGGCGCTGGGGGAGTCGCCTACTTTGGGGAGAATAACGTCTGACAAAGCGGTAACGGTTTTGAGTTGTTCTGGATTTAGGATACGTTCCCAGGGTGCTCTCTCAGGTATAACGAGATTTGGATCGGAACCATAGCCTTGAGGGGTGGGGATGGATGGGCCGGATTGTCCGAAGGACCCCGTATTCAGAAATGGAACGGTGGCGGACGCGGTGAGCATCCATTTGATCGCGGATCGGCGATCCATGCGTTTGGATTCGACTAGCTCACCACAAGTAGATTCGTTTAGGGTATCCATATTAAATGTTTCCTTTCTTCATTTCATCCATCATATAGTCGGCGGATCGCCAGGCGAGAGCCATGATGGTTAGGGTTGGGTTCTTGTCTGCGTTGGAGCAGAAGGGGCCTCCGTCGGTAATGAATAGGTTTTTAACGTCCCAAGTTTGGCTGTATTCATTGCATACGGACGTTTTTGGATTGTCTCCCATAATCGTTCCGCCGACTTCGTGAATGATCAGACCCCCAGGGAGAATCGCTTTCTTGCCGGTGGTGTCTATTTCTCCCCGAACGGTTCCTCCCATTTCGATTATGAGTTCGGCGAATGTTTTGTGCATGTGGGCGGCCTGCCTAATTTCGTAATCGCTCCATTTCCAATGGAACTTGGCGACTGGGATACCCCACTTGTCGGTTACTTTGTCATCGATTTCCAAATAGCAGTCATCATTCGGCACCATTTCCCCGCGGCCGGCGTAGCTCATGAAGCTGCCGTAGTAGCGTCGAGCGTCCTCCTTTAGTTGCTTCCCATAGCTACCTCCCGTGTAATCTTCGAGTCCGTTGAACGTTCCGACTCTTGGGGTGCCGCGACTGCCCCCCATTTCGATGTGGTAGCCGCGCGGAAAATCCAGTTTACCCGCTAGCTGTTCTTTGTAGAGCCACCAAGGTACATAGGAATGGCCCCCGCCCGCGCCGTCCTCGTTGTGCGGCGGCATATTTTCCCAGGCGGGGATTTGCCCTCCGAGGCCCGCGCCCACCGTATCCATAATATATTTTCCCACTTTCCCGGAGGAATTGGCGATGCCGTTGGGAAAGAGTGCGCTCTTGGAATTGAGCATGATGCGGGCCGATTCACAGGAACTGGCGGCTAGGGCGACGATCTTTCCTTTAACAGAGTAGTCGAGGCCCGTGGTCTTATCGATAAAATTGACTCCTGTCGCCTTGCCGGTGGCGTCGATTTCGACCTCGCGGGCCATGGCGTCGGTGATGATGTCCAGATTCCCTGTCGCTAGGGCCGGTGGTATATGGACAGTAGTCGATTGGTAATTGGCCTTAATCGAGCAACCACGCCCGCAAGGGGTTGCCCAGAAGCAAGCAAGGCGCTGGTCCATTTCCTGAGCCAGTATGGCTGCCGCTTTCGGGTTGTTCGGATGGAGCCGCTTGGGGATCTTCTTTGAGTTGAGGCGCTCGCTGAGGACGGCCCGGTGGATGGGGATGACGGGTATACCCAGTTTCTGGGCATGTTTGCGTGTGTATATCTCGCTGGCACGAGCCTTGGGCGGAGGTTGAAGGACGCCCTCGGGAGAGTTGGGAGTGTTTTCTAGTCCTTCGTTGCTTCCGTAAACTCCGATGAGTGACTCCACTTTGTCATAGTATGGCTCCACATCCGAGTAGCCGATTGGCCAGTCGATACCCACGCCGTCGCGGCTCTTGCCCTTGAAATCGTATTCGCCGTTGCGAAGGGAAATACGGCCCCAGTGATTGGTCCGTCCCCCGAGCATGCGAGCTCGCCACCACCAGAATTGCTCTTCTGACTTTTCGGAAGCATTGGTGTAGGGCTCGTGGGGGACTTTCCATCCACCATCGACGGTAGCATCGTAGAACCCGAAAGGCTTTTCAGGAGTGCCGCTGTCCCTCAAGGGCGCTTGGTGCCGCGTCTGGAACATGGGAGTCTCCTTGACCGGATCGTAGTCACGACCCGCTTCTAGCATAAGCACTTTGGCGCCGTCCATAGCGAGCGTGTAGGCGGTCTGTCCACCTGCGGCTCCTGATCCGACGACGATGACGTCGTATTCCGGTTTGGTTTTTCCTGCGTTTATGTGAGGCATTTTAAAGGATGAAGGGTGAAAACGGGAATTGAGAAGTGAGAAGAACTCGGGATTGGTTTAGGGTTAAGTTTGGGGCGCAGGCGTTCTCTGGCAAGAGATGATTAAATAGAATTTTCAGTGTCCGTTTCTTGGTGAATGTCTCTTGCTTCCTGGGCGGGGCTGGACGCGAGGGCCGCTTCCTGTACAACTGACGCGGCGTAGTGTAAGCGGCAGCCCTGCCGCACAAGTGCGGCTCGTCGGGTAGTCACACCCAGTCTTTGCGACTTTCCAAAAGACAAATGCTCTCGCTATCTTGGAGTCTGATTCTCCCGTTTTTTCAGTTCCTTACTCTGGATGTCTCGGATGAGGATAGTATAGGTGGCGGACTTGTCGAAGACTTTTGGGGAGAGTGCCTCCCCATCTTTTACGGGTAGGGTGTATTCAATTTCACCTGTCGATTCGTTGATAACCTGGATGTTGGTCGCCGATTCGGGCATTTTCAATTCGGCCAAGTGCCCTACGGCTTTCCGACCGTATTGCTTTTCCACCCCGATGGTAACCGGCCATCCCAAATATTGTCCTCGGTTATTGGTGGGGGTCCAGTTTTCATCGGGTCCCCAATTTTCTACGACGGTTTCGAGGGTATCTTTCTTAAACCGAATGATTCCATAGCCGCTTCCGGTTCCCCGAAGTCTTTCGATCATGGTGTTGCCAGATAGCTGAAAATCGGGATTGTAGGTATCAGGCCGATTGTTGACCGCCCAGACATTAACTTTGTTGCGGAAGCCGTCGAGGAATTCACCGGTGTATTCAGGAAATCCTGGCTGACGATTCTTGCCAGGCTCGAGTGGGTCCCAAAGCCGCTTGTATCCATTGGCAATGCCAGGGGGAGCGAAAGACCAGCCGGAGTCGTTCCAGTCATCGATGCCATGGTGGGTAAGAGTGCCCACATGCTGGTCACCGTGAATCATGATGGCGTGGGCTTTACGAATGATTTCCAGGGCCCGATTGCGTCCACTTTGAGGCCAGCCATTGGAGTCGAGATCCGCGGCGAGACGGCTGTTGGGGCCGCCATGGGTTGTGGCGACGGAGCCGAAAGGCGATTGGGAGAGTACCGCCTTCATTTTGTCGTTCCTCCAGTCATTGGCCCAATGCTCGAGGAAGGTTAATTGGCGTTCTCCAAGAAGTTTAAGCCCCGGCTTGTCCAGCTGAGTCGTGTCGTAGTCTGGGTCCATGACATGGTCGAGGCGGGAGCTACCGCCGACCGGTTCGTCGAGAACATCGCCGGGAGATGATTTAAACTTGCGGTCTTCCAGGATGGCGAAGCTAACGCCTCCCACATTGAGCTCCGTATAGTAAACGGTTATCCCTTGTTTAACAGGAGTCGGGTTGAAGGGGTCTGGTAAATGGGAAACCTGCGTTCGTTGAACCATGTTCACGAATTTCGGGTGCATATTGTAGCCTCCGAAGCTGCTAGTCGACTTGGCTTCCTTAGGCATTGCAGCGCCCCCTTGGCCCCAAATGTTGCCATGATAAACGTCGTGGTCATCTGGAATGATGACCGAGGGCCGGTCTCTCAGTACATCGCGAAAACTCCACCCGAAGAGCCAGTATTTCTGCAAGTAGTTGAGGGAGGCTCGCGGCACATCCGCTTCGGAGCGAGTCCGCACGACGTTGTAGCCGGCGACACTTTCGTAAATCTGGTCGCCAGCGAAAAAGACGAGATCCGGATTTTGGGCTTTGACACTCTCGGAGATGTATTGATTCGGAAATGCGTAGTCGACCATGCACGATAGAGCGGCGAGCTTAATTTCCGGTTGATCGGTAGGATCCTTGCGGATACGCCCTTCCCAGTAGTCGGTTTTCAGACCGTCCGCGGTTTTGTATTCAAAACTCAATCGATAGTCGACGTCTTTTGCGCTATCCCAAGATTCAATACGAAAATGAGAGGTGCGAGAAAGTGGGTCGTAGGCGCTTCTTCCAACTGGATTCCACTGGCCATTCTTTTTTAGGGATAGAATGACCGTTTTGTTTTCGCCACTGCCGACCGGAGCGACGTGAGCGGTCATCTTTAGAATGTTTTCGTGGAGGGTGTATTGGGACCATAGGAGCGGTCCGAAACGCTGCTCCTCTTTGCTCGTGATTTTGTCGCCGGAGACTTCCCAATCTGTGAACCAGAAGCGATAGTCGCCGTTTGAACCGGCGCGTCGGGAGGCGTTGGATTGGCCGCTTTTGTCAATGGGGCCCGCGAACAAGCCGATATTGCCGATGAGAGGATCGCTTTTTATCGTAGCGGAAAATCGGCCAACAACCCGGTTCGGACGCTTTCCAGATGCTGCTAGCAGGGTTGCAGTGGCATTGGGTCCAACGCACTCGATTTGAATATCGAGCTGGAGATCCTCTAGCAATCTAGGATCAATCGCGTCGGGCGAAAATTTGTTGCCAATGAATAGTTTTCCTTCTGTGGTGACGCCCGCGTTGACGCCGCTACTGCCAAACAGATTGGAGCGGTATTCCTCTGGCATCGCCCCGACTACCGCGAATCGAAATCCGACCGCTCCTAGTCCTTCTTCCTTTGAATGGTCGCGAAGGGAACCGGCACGTACTTTCATTTTGAAGCTGCCGTTGCCGGTTTTCATCTGGTGGGTAAGGAGTTGAAGGTCATGCCCCCGTCCACCTTGAGTGATTTCGACGCGTCCTTCTGAAAGCTGCCAATCCATCATTGGCGTGGTCCAGATTTCCGGGGCGATCCAGGGCCGAGTGACGTTGTCGGGAAGACTGAGGGAGTAGTCAGCCGCTTGGAGAGTGGTTGAGAGTGTTAGGGCAATAATTGAGAAAATTTTCAATGTCATATTATGTAGTAGAGATTGTAGGACAAATATTAGAAGCAAACAGATTATAAAGGGATTTAATAGGATAAGGGAGTGTTCTATAAGTTCGATTCATCCGAGCTATTCGATTGTAGGGCGGGTCGTGACTATTGGGTTTCGAGAAATAATGAGTATGGGTGTGGTTGATAATGCACAGCAATTTTATCTCGGGGAGTTCCGGCTATGGCGGAGGTCTGCCTCGAGCTCGGTTTGCTGACCATGGTCGCCGTTGGCCTCCATCCAGGCAAGGAGTTCGGATCGAAGCCTCGTTTTGATGTCAGCGTATTCAGGATTCGAGGCGAGGTTATTCCATTCGTGATAGTCTTCCTCGATAAAGTAGAGTTCTTCTTCCGGGCGAAAGTGGTATCGCCTTACTTTTTCCGCGGCGTCGGGATCGTACTCCGCTTTCCTTTTCCACGAGTTGAAGACCTGAGCTTCCCCCCATTTCGTGTCCTCAGGAATGGTGACTACATTCTCGAATTTCACTTCGGGAGTGAAGTTCCAGATGTACTTGGACTTTAACGACCGAACAGAGCGAATTCCAAAATGGTCGGGAGCGTTGATGATGCCCCGAGTCGTCATTTCTGAGAAAACGTATTTCTTGTGCGCGACTGCTTGGCCCGCGAAGAGCGGCAAGAGGCTTTTGCCATCCAGGACGGGTGCGGGTACCCCGCCGGCAGCCTCTACGAACGTAGGCACAACGTCTGCGTATTCTATCAGCGCTTCGCAAACGGAGCCGGGCTCGATTTTTCCGGGCCATCGAGCGATGAAGCCAGTATGCAGCCCGGCGTCGTAAAGGGTCCATTTGGCGAAAGGCAGGCTGGACCCTTGCTCGGTAGTGGCGATGAAAAGGGTGTCGTTGACCAGGTCATACTTGGAAATCAAATCGAGGGCCTGCCCAACCTGTCCATCGAAGTAAGTCGTTTCGGCCAGGTAGCGAACCATGGCGTCTCGCGTTTCCGGCGTATCGACAAAGGTGTAGGGCAGCTGAATATCCTCGGCCGAGTACTGGCTGGGGTCGCCTTTGTCCCAAGGGGCGTGGGGTTCGTTGGAAGTGAGGAAGAGGCAGAAGGGGGTGTCCTCCTGCTGGCACGACTTGATGAACGCTTCGACGGCCTCAAAGTCGGGATTGTTGCCTTGGCTCAAGTACTCGAAAGGAAAGGCTGACTGCGGTTTGATGTGCGTTTTGCCACTGAGCGCGACCCGATAGCCGAGCGATTCGAGGTAGTGGACGATACTTTGGGTTCCCGGGTAGACGAAGGTGTGATTCGGGTAGGCGCCGGTTTTTACGGGAGACTGTCCAGTGTACAAGTTGTGGCGGGTGGGTGAGCAAGTGGGAGCGGCTTGGAAGCAATTGGTGAACCGCATGCCTTCTTTAGCCAGTCCGTCCATGTGGGGGGTGATGGCCTGGCCTCCATAGCAGCCTACATCGAAGTGGCTCAAATCATCCGCGAGTACGAAGACGAAATTGGGCTTATTCTCGGAGGCGACCAGGCCTGCGAAGATTTGAGAAACAAGAAAAAGGGCGAGTGCGGATCTCATGATATTATCTAGAAAGCGAAAACGGGGATAGTAAGCGATAAATGACTTATACCAAATGCCAATAGTTTTGATAAAATGGTGCTGGTTGAAGCGAGAGCAGCGCAAAGCGGCGAGTCGCTTGCGACACGAGTGTCGGATGCGACTCGCTAACGCTGCGAACTCTCGCTTCAGCCGCATCCTCTGCGTGGACGGGGCCCATTGGGCTTGGAGCGGCGTTGTTTGTCCCCACCGGGCGTGAGCCCGCTTGGGTGCAAGCCGTCTTGCTCCAAGCCCAATGGGCCTCCGCCATTTTATCAAAACTATTGGCATTAGGTATTATAAGGGTTCTGTCTATCGAAACTAGGTTAACTTGTCAAAAAGGGCACTTGCGAGTGGCCGCAAACTCCCCAAAAGTGCTGTCCATCGCTGGCTTCTTTGCGGGAACTAGTAATACCCTGGACAATTGTCTGCTTTATGAGCTCAACCTGGACCTTTCGTCAAAACGCAAAAATCGCAAGGCTCGCCCTTCTCGGTGCTGCGTCTGCCTGCGCTTTTGCCCTCGTTTCGAAGGGAGAAACGATCGATTTCAATCGAGACATCCTGCCTGTGCTCTCTGACAACTGTTTCAAGTGTCACGGCCCCGATGAAGAATTTAGGGAGGCAGACTTGAGGCTAGACACAAGGGATGGGGCGACTGCGGATCTGGGGGACGGTTACTTTGCCATTGTTCCCGGCAACCCGAGCGAGAGTGAGGTGGTCTGGCGGATCAATGCGGACGACGAGGAGGATTTGATGCCCCCAAAGGACTCAAATCTGTCGCTTTCTCCGCAAGAGAAGGAGCGGATTAGCCAATGGATCGCGGAAGGGGCGGAGTGGAAGAACCACTGGTCGTTCGAGCCCGTTGTGAGGCCGGAGCTTCCGGAGGTTGAGGATTCGGAGTGGAGCCGTAACGGAATTGACCGGTTCGTGCTCGCCCGGCTGGAGGAAGAGGGAATTAAACCATCTCCCGAAGCGGAAAAGGAGACCCTGATTCGCCGATTGAGTCTCGATTTGACAGGTTTGCCGCCGACCCCTGAAGAAGTGGACCAGTTCTTGGGTGACGATTCCCCTGATGCATACGAACGATTGGTAGACCGTTTATTGGCCTCGCCTCGTTATGGAGAGACAATGGCGTTGCCCTGGTTGGACGCCGCCCGGTATGCGGATACCGATGGCTACCAGAATGATGGCCCGCGTGAAATGTGGCGCTGGCGGGACTGGGTGATTGATGCCTATAATCAGAACAAGCCGTTCGATGAATTCACGATAGAGCAACTAGCGGGAGACTTGCTGCCGAACCCGAATCTGGATCAAATCATAGCGACCGGGTTTAATCGAAATCACAGGTACAATTCTGAAGCTGGAATCGTATTCGAGGAGTTCCGCTTAGAGAACGCCGTGGATCGGGTGGATACCGCCTCCACCGTTTGGATGGGGCTGACGATGGGCTGTGCTCGTTGTCATGACCACAAGTATGACCCGATCAGCACCAAGGAGTACTATCAGCTCATTTCCTATTTTAATAGCATCCCCGAGTCGGGCCGGGCAAAAAAGTTCGGCAACTCGGAACCTTGGATCCTGTCTCCAACCAAGAGTCAGTTCGAGGAATTGGCTCGTAAGGATGCGGCGATCGAGAGTGCTCGAGACGCTTTAGAAAAAGAGGAAAACGAATTGTCTAGAACTCAAGCTCTTTGGGAAGCGAATGGTTCCGAGGCGAGTCGTGAGACCGAGCTGCTGAAGCAAGGACGCACGTTTGCCTATAGTTTCGATGGAAACGAAGCATCGGTCTCGGTTTTGAAGGGACAGCCTTGGTTTGGTAAGGGGATTTCCGGTACAGCGGCGACTTTCGATGGGGAAAGCAGTTTTGCTGTTGAGAGCGAAGGAACGTTTGCCAGTGAGCATCAATTTAGTGTGAGTTTCTGGGTCAAGCCGGATTCGGTCGATGAAGGGGTAATATTGTCGCGGCAAGACGACAACCAAAAGCGTCCGGGCGTCGCAGCGGAATTTAAGGACGGACATTTGCAGTTCTATATCATCACGCGATGGATCGCAGGGGTTGGCGCTATCGAAACTCTGGAAAAACAGGTTCCCGGAGAATGGATGCATGTCGCTCTGGTTAATGACGGAACCAAGCGATCGCAGGGCCTGCGCATATTTGTAAATGGCAAACTGGCGGATACGCGGATTCTGCATAATTCCAATAGCAACGACGGGCAGTTTGCAAAGAAGGCTCAATTCCGTATTGGCGGGGGAGTGTTTGGGGCCGATTTCCAGGGACAGATCGATGAATTGAGGATCTATACGAGGGAGTTGTGGGACGACGAAATCGCGATTTTGGCGGAATCCTTGGGTATTCGAGAGATCGCCTTGAAGAAGCCATCGCAGCGTTCTGTTTCAGAAAGCGCAAAGCTGCGTGCCTACTATTTGGAGAATGAAGCGCCGCAGAATTTCAGAGACTTGTATTCAAGGCTTATTGACGCACGAGCAGATAGAACGGTCTACTACGATTCACTTCCGACTACCATGATTATGCAGGAGTTGCCGGAGCCAAGAGAGACCTTTGTGCGTAAGCGTGGGGTCTACAACCAATTTGGCGAAAAGGTAGAACGGAAACTTCCCGCGGCGATTTCGGGCTCGGAGCAGAAATTTTTGCCGAATCGCTTGGGTCTGGCTCAATGGCTCGTGAACGGCGAACATCCTCTGACTGGGCGGGTAGCGGCCAATCGATACTGGCTCAAGTATTTTGGGAGAGGTTTGGTCAAGACGGCGGAAGACTTTGGTATTCAGGGTGAGCGACCCAGCCATCCTGAATTGTTGGATTGGCTTGCGGACGAGTTTGTCCGCTTGAATTGGGACGTCAAAGCGATGCAAAAGCTGATCGTTACCAGCGCGACCTACCGACAGTCGTCGAGAATGGCTCCCGGTTTGCGAGAGCGCGATCCCGGGAATATCCTTTTGGCAAGAGGGCCTCGCGAGCGTCTTTCCTCTCACGCGACCCGAGATCAAGCCTTGGCGGTGAGCGGCTTGTTGGTGGAGAAAATAGGGGGTCCCTCGGTTAGTCCCTACCAGCCAGAACGGTTTTGGGAATTATTGAGTAATATGAAATACAAGCAATCTTCGGGTGAGGATTTGTACCGAAGAAGTTTGTACACAATCTGGAAGCGCACGATTCCGCCCCCTTCCATGGCTGTGCTGGACGCAGCGGACCGTGAGTCTTGTATCGTATCGACCAAGAGAACGAATACCCCGTTACAGGCGCTTGCCCTGCTGAACGAAAAGGCGTTTGTCGAAGCGGCTCGAAACTTTGGGCAGCGAATTTTGATCGAAGGAGGAGATTCTATCGAATCGCAAGTGGAGTTTGCCTTTCGTTCGGTGACGGGCCGTTATCCGAGTGAGCGAGAGCGGGCGGTTCTCTGCGGAGCGTATCGAGAGTATAAAGACGAATTTAATGGCAAGCTGGACGAGGCTGATAGGTTTATACGAATTGGGGAGTCGAAACTCCAAGAGGGACTGGACCCCATGCAGCTGGCGGCGGCAACTACCTTTGCGAATGTGCTTTTGAATTTGGACGAAGTGATAACTAAGGAGTAGAACGATATGGAGAATCACGACAATCATTTCTGCCGCCCGCTTGTTGATGGCGAGTGTCATAACTATTCCCGGCTTTCCGAAAATCCGCTTACGATGACCCGTCGCCAGTTCTTTGGGAAGTCGGCAAAGGGACTGGGGGGCGTTGCCTTGGCCTCCCTGTTGAATGAGAATCTCTTCGCCTCTCAATCCTCTGCGGGCGGTCTTCCCGGATTTCCCAATTTCGCTCCCAAGGCCAAACGAGTAATTTATCTTTTCCAATCGGGTGGTCCTTCGCAGATCGACATGTTCGACTACAAGCCGAATTTGAATGAAGTCCACGGTCAGGAGGTTCCTGATTCTGTATTCAATGGACAACGTCTCACCGGTATGACCGCGGGTCAGACGTCCTTTCCGGTGGCACGGTCTATCTACAATTTCGAGCAGGTGGGTCAGAGTGGCAATTGGCTGAATACCGATCTCATGCCCCATTTGGCGAAAGTGGCGGATGAGCTGTGCATCATTAAATCGATGCACACAGAAGCCATTAACCACGATCCTGCGATTACTTTTTTCCAATCAGGCTTCCAACTGGCAGGCCGCCCTAGCATCGGCGCTTGGCTATCCTATGGACTGGGTAGCATGAATGAGGACTTGCCAACATTTGTAGCCATGACCTCCAGCGGTTCGGGCACTGGGGGACAACCTCTTTACGACCGTTTGTGGGGCGCGGGGTTTTTGCCTTCTAAGCACCAGGGGGTGAAGTTTTCAGGAGGGAAAGATCCCGTTCTGTACTTGAATAATCCGGACGGAATGAGCTCGAAACTTCGCCGGAAGACTCTGGATCACATCGCAACGATGAATCAGATGAAATTCGATGATTATGGTGATCCCGAGATTGAAACGCGAATCTCGCAGTACGAGATGGCGTTTCGGATGCAGACGTCGGTGCCTGAGCTGACCGATGTTTCATCCGAACCGGACAGCACCTTCGAGCTTTACGGTGAAGATGCGCGGAAACCGGGAACGTATGCCAACAACTGCTTGCTGGCCCGTCGCTTAGCGGAGCGCGATGTGCGTTTTATCCAGCTCTTTCACAGAGGGTGGGATGCCCACAATAATCTCCCGAACGTAAAGAAACGCCAGTGCGGGTCCACTGATCAGGCCTCTGCCGGTTTGATCCAGGATCTCAAGCAGCGAGGGCTACTTAAGGATACGCTTGTTATTTGGGGAGGGGAGTTTGGCAGGACCGTGTATTGCCAGGATGAATTGACCGACAAAACCTATGGTCGGGATCATCATCCCCGCTGTTTTAGCATGTTCATGGCAGGGGGTGGATCAAATCCAGGAATGAGCTATGGAGAGACGGATGATTTCAGCTACAACATTGCCAAGGACCCCGTCAGTGTTCACGACCTCCATGCGACCATTCTTCACCTGCTTGGGGTTGACCACAAGAAACTCACCTATAAGTTCCAAGGCCGTCACTACAGACTTACCGATGTTCACGGAAAAGTCATCAAGCCGTTGTTGGCGTGACTTTTGTGGAAATATCGGAACTACTTGCTGATATAAACTAAACTATGAGACTCAGTACACGATTCATCTTAGCCTTTCTCAGCCTCTTCACCCTAGGCACGCTGCTGCCGGGAGCGGGTCCGAATATAGTGATCATCCTCGTAGATGATATGGGCTATGGCGATTTAGGTTGCTTCAATCAGGATTCCAAAATCCCTACGCCGCATATCGACCAATTGGCAAGTGAGGGTATGCGTTTTCGCGATGCCCATGCTCCGGGGCCGCTCTGCCACATGTCCCGCTACGGACTTATGACCGGACGGTATCCATTTCGTATAGACGTAGGTGTATGGCCACGGCTGCCGCTGATAGCGGAGGGGCAGATGACGATTGCTTCCTTGCTGAAGGCACAGGGATACCGCACTTCCATGGTGGGGAAATGGCACCTTGGGTTTAAGGAAAATGGGTACGAAAACCCACTCCCAGGCGGGCCGATCGATTGTGGATTCGATACGTACTTTGGGATTCGAGCCTCAACGGATATTCCTCCTTACTTCTACATTCGCGATGACATGGCTATCAGTCCTCCGACGGAATTTATCGAGCGGCGTCAAAGTGAAGGCTGGACCAATATTCAGGGCGAGTTCTCGCGCGAAGGCGGAATCGCTCCGGGTCTAGAGCTAAAGGACGTATTGCCTCGATTTACAAACGAGGCGATCGAGGTTATTGAAGACCACTCCCGGATGGGGAGACGTAATCGGGAACCCTTGATGCTCTATCTTGCGTATCCAGCTCCCCATACGCCTTGGTTGCCCTCTCCCGAGTTTGTGGGCAAGAGCGGCGCTTCGATGTACGGCGATTTTGTGATGATGGTCGATAGCGAAGTCGGGCGAGTATTGAGTTCTTTGGATCAAGCCGAAATGGCGGATGACACGATGGTTATTTTTACGTCTGACAATGGGCCAGTTTGGTACGACAGTGATGTGGAGCGCTTCGATCACGATTCTTCGGGTGGCTTGCGTGGGATGAAATCCGATGCTTGGGAAGCCGGTCACCGCATGCCTTTCATTGTTCGCTGGCCGGGTGAAGTGAAAAAGGGAAGCGTAAGCGATCAACTGGTTTGCTTTACCGATTTGCTTGCGACGTTTGCGGATATTCACGATGTGAAACTTCCTAAGGCGGTGGGCCCGGACAGTTTTAGTTTCCTGCCCGCCTTGAAGCAAAGAAAACCGAGAAAGACACCGACCAGAGAAACGTTCGTGATGAAGTCTGGCAGTGGAGGATTGATGACGATTCGCTCCGGCGATTGGAAGTTTATTGAAGGGCAAGGATCTGGAGGATTCTCCGGTAGAGTAAGGGGGGCGGATCCGCTCGCGGTTAAAGCCAGAGAGGAGGCTGCCCGAGAGCTCAAGGAGTCAGAACCTGAAGCCCAGCTTTACAATTTGAGCCAGGACCTAGGAGAAACGACCAATCTTTTCGACGACAATCCCGAGATCGTGTCGGAGCTTCGGAGAGAAATGAACTATATCGTTACGTCGGGCAGCAGTCGGTAGCTGTAGGGCACTATGATTCATGCGACAGCGATTGTTTCTCCTGATGCTCTGATAGGAGAGAACGTGGAAATCGGCCCCTATGCTATTGTTGAAGGCGATGCTCAAATTGGGAATGGCTCGAAATTGGACAGTCATTCCATCGTAAAGAACGGTTCCCGGATCGGAAAGGATGTTTCGGTTGGAAACTATGTTGTGATCGGAGGTTTGCCTCAAGACTTAGGGTTTGATCCCGCTACGCGAACGTATGCGATTATTGGCGACGGAACAGAGCTTAGGGAAGGAGCGACTGTGAATCGGGCGACGCAACCCGAGGGGGCGACCGTCATAGGCGAGAATTGCTATTTAATGGCCCAGTCGCATGTGGGGCATGACTGTGTTCTGGGCGAGCGAGTGGTGCTGGCCAACGTGGCCATGGTCGCTGGATTCGTGCAAATCGGACGATTCTCATTCATGGGGGGAGGAGCCGGTATTCATCAGTACAATCGTATTGGGGAAGGAGTGATGATTGGGGGGAATGCGGCCGTATCCCTGGATATCGCTCCCTTCACGATCGTTGCGGATCGAAATGAGCTTTACGGTTTGAATTTGGTCGGGCTTCGGCGACGCAAGGTTCCTCGTGATAGCATTCACGCGTTGAGGACTTGCTATAAGGAGGTCCTCGTGGAATCGAGCAATGTGAAGGAAAGAGCTTCCGAGTTGTTGCAGGGTGAATACGGCGATATCGAAGAAGCGAGACACTTCCTGGAATTTTTCCAATCAGGAAAGCGTGGATTCGCCCGAGCCACTCGTAGCAAGGATTAAATTACTAAACCGCCGATAGAGCTTTGTTAAATTCATATATCTTCATGAAAAATAGAACTATATTGCTAGCAACCGTGTTGCTGTCGCTGTTTTGGGGCTGCTCCGAATCAGAAAACCGTCGAGTTTCGATAGACGAGGGAAGCGGTTGGATTTCCCTTTTCGATGGGAAGACTCTCGAGGGTTGGCGAGGTTACAACGGCATTGAGATTCAGGGATCATGGATAGCTGAGAACGGCGTTCTGCAGTTAGAGCCGATTTCTCCAGACGGACCCCAGGTGAATATTATAACCGAAGCCCAATACGACGACTTCGATCTTAGATTCGAATGGAAAGTGGAAGCGGGCACTAACTCAGGAGTCATGTTTCATGTGGGTGAAGGTCCACGAAAACCTTACCTCACGGGGCCTGAGTACCAGATTCTGGACAATCTTGGGTTTCGCAACGGGAAGGGGCTGCCTGTTACTCCGAAGGAATACACGGGATCACACTATTCGATTGAGCCTCCAACGAGCGATGAAACCAAGCGGATTGGGGAATGGAACTCCAGCAGAATTGTGGTGCAGGGTAATCAGGTTGAATACTGGCTGAACGACGTAAAGACCGCTGAGTATGAGATGCACAGTCCGAAATGGAAGGAACAGGTCGCAAACTCGAAATTCAAGACCTGGGAGCACTATGCGTCCAAGGGGAAGGGGCACATCGGTCTTCAGGACCACGGGCATCGCGTGTGGTTTCGCAATCTGAAAATAAAGGAATTGTAGTCGTTTAATTCCTACGGGTTGTTCGCCTGTAGGCATGACCCTCGAGGGATTATCGATTTGATGTACTTCGCTGGCTTCGCACGGCGACCCATTTTTCTGTGGGCGAAGATAGTCCTCCCATTGTCGACTTGCTTGGGTTGTCATCGATTAAATTGCGGGTCCCAGGCTGGATCTTTTCAAAGACCACTTCGGTCTATCGGCTTGTAGGGTCAGCAAAATTTTGACATAGGAGAGAGATGAGTCTGATTCTTTCGATAATAATCATTTTGTCCCTTATTGTCATCGGTTTTTTTGTTGTCGCCGTGATGATTCAAAAAGGGATGACCCGGGACGCTGAAAAGCGTAGACAAGAGGCACTGAAAAAGGGTGAACCGCCCGAACCGGAGAATCCAGAAATGATGCGGTAAGTCCCGCTCAGATTTTTCGCTGAATATTTTATCTGGTGAAAAAGAGAAAAGATGCCCTTTATGGTTGTATGATCTCATTACGGGTGGCTTCGACTTTCACATCTCTTTTTTGTATCTTTTTCAGTCTAAGTATCCAGGCTGCGGAAAGAGCTCGGCCGAACGTCGTTTTCATCTTTATCGACGATCAGGGATACTATGATTTAGGATGCTACGGGGCGACTGAGTTTGAAACGCCTCGAATCGACGCGATGGCGAAGGAGGGGATCCGTTTCACGGATTACTATGCAGCGGCTCCCATTTGCAGCCCCTCAAGAGCGGGATTGCTAACGGGTTGCTATCCTCGTAGGGTCGGGATGGAGACCTGGGTGCAGCGAGCGGACTCGCGTCGCGGATTGCATCCTGACGAGCTGACATTGGGCGAGTTGTTTCAGCAAAACGGATACAAAACAGCCTGTATTGGCAAATGGCATTTGGGATTTAAAAAGCCATTTCTCCCGCGAGAGCAGGGATTCGACTATTACTTTGGGCTGCTGCACAATTTGGACCCAGTAGAGGTAATCTATTTTGAACACGTGGGCGGGGTGCCTTTGATGCGCAACGAGGAAATGATCAAGCGCCCGGCGGATCCGGCAGAATTGACGCGGCGTTACACGGACGAAGCGATCGCGTTCATGGAGCAGCATCATGAAGATCCTTTCTTTCTCTACCTTCCCCACACCATGCTGCATAATCCGCTAGGAGTGAGCGAGCCTTTTAAGGGAACGTCAAATTTTGGTGAGTACGGGGACGCGATTCAGGAAATGGACTTTAACGTAGGAAGAATTTTCGATGCTCTGACTCGGCTTGGAATCGAAGATGAAACGATTGTCGTATACGCTTCAGACAATGGTCGGGGTCCAGGAAGAAACAAGAGCCAGCTCATCCGAGGCAGGAAAATCTCCACCTACGAGGGCGGTTTGCGCGTTCCGTGTATCGCTTGGGGCCCCGGTCTGGGCCTTCGCTCGAAATACGAATGTTCAGAAGTCGTCTCGGCGATGGACTGGTATCCGACGCTAGCGACCTATGCTGGGATTCGTATTCCTGATGACCGTGTGGTCGATGGTCGCGATCTGAGCCCATATTTGTCTGGAATAACGGATACGATAACGTCACCAATTCATGATAAATCCCTCAACAGTGATGTGCCTCTGCGGCGGTCGCTGGACTTTGCGGGAGAGTGGAGTCCTCTGTTCACGCGGGAAGAGTATCTCAATGCCTTCTTTTATCATGGAAGCCATGGAGCCTTGGCGGCAGTGAGGTCAGGGAAGTGGAAGCTTGTGCTGAATCCGACTTTGCAACTGTATGATCTCTCGAAGGATTTGGGTGAGACTGCTCCCACTAATAATCGTGAAATATCGCGAAAACTCCGCGGTATGGCGGTCACGTTCCAGGAAGAGATGAGTAGAGACGGTCGCAAGGCGGGATTTGTAGATTGAGAAGTGGTTTACAGGCTGTTTGGCTAATTAATGACATAGCAGACTTAGCATTTATAGTTCACCTCACCATCCGGTCGCCCAAAAAAGCTTCCGATGCGCCTCAAAGGCTTCAAATTGGCTTTTTATTCTGAGCATTCACGTGATATCGATATCTGATGTTCAAATACCTAGTTGTGATATTGATTGCCTGCCTGGGCTCGTTTGCGGGTCTCCAAGCAAAGGAAGATCCACGAGTGATTGCGGAATCCAAGAAAGCGAATGATTTCTTCGAGCGGATTTATAACGAGAAGGTAGACCGGTTTCCTGAAAGACAGACTTACTTGGGGATCAAGAAAGATTACGGGGAGTGGAATGATGCCTCGGAGGAAATCGAGCTTCGTGAGTTGGCGATAACCAAGGAAAACATGGATTGGCTCAAGTCTTCTATCGACTACGACCTTCTCGACTTACAGACGAAAATCAGCTACCGTCTGGCGATTCAAAATGCGGAAGACGCGATCAGAAACTTCAAGTATCGCCATTATAACTACCCTGTAAATCAGATGTTTGGGCGGCACACGGATGTTGCATCGTTTTTAATAAACATGCATCTTGTGACTGAGGTCAACGATGCGGAAGCCTACGTGTCGCGGCTCAAGGGGATCGAAAGAGTATTTGATCAGCTGATCGAGAATTTGAAACTGCGAGAGTCTATCGGGGTTTTGCCCCCGAAATTCGTCTACCCAAGGGCGATCGAATCTTGTGAGAATATCATAACCGGAGCCCCATTTCACGATACAGGAGAAGACTCCGCATTGTGGGGAGACTTCCGGAAGAAGCTCAAGGTACTGGAGATTGACGAGCCACAGCACGTCATGCTTCAGCAAAAGGCGAGCAAGGCTTTGGTGGAGGTCGTTAAGCCGGCCTATGAGCGATTGATCAGCTTCTTGAAAGATCAAGAGACCAGGGCAACGACGCAAGATGGCGTTTGGAAATTCAAGGATGGGGAGGAGTTTTATAGTGAATCATTGCGAATGACGACCACGACTGAGCTCAGCTCGGAGGAGATCCATCAAATTGGACTAAAAGAGGTGGCTCGCATTCACAACGAGATGAGAGAAATCATGAAGAAGGTGGAATTTGAGGGTGACCTGCAGGCTTTCTTCCAATTCATGCGTACGGATCCGCAGTTCTATTATCCAAATACGGATGAAGGAAAGCAGCAGTATTTAGACCGAGCGGTTGCGGTGATAGATGATATGCGGGAGCGACTGGACGCTTTGTTTCTGAGCAAGCCTGAGGCGGAACTTACTGTAAAGCGGGTTGAGGCATTTCGCGAAAAGTCGGCGGGAACTGCGTTCTATCAGCGTCCCGCCCCTGACGGAAGCCGTCCTGGCATCTACTACGCGAATCTTTACAACACGGCTAACATGCCCAAATACAAGTTGGAGGCGTTAGCCTATCACGAGGGAATTCCGGGACACCATATGCAGCTGGCGTTGGCGCAGCAGTTGGAGGGGATTCCCAAATTTCGGAAACTGGGTGGCTACACGGCCTACATCGAGGGTTGGGGCTTGTATTGTGAACTTCTCCCTAAGGAAATGGGGCTCTATCAGGATCCGTATTCCGATTTTGGAAGACTGAGCATGGAGTTGTGGCGGGCTTGTCGACTCGTCGTGGATACGGGAATACATGCCAAGAAATGGACGCGGGAACAGGGAATTGCCTATTATCGGGAAAACACTCCTGATACGGAGCGTGACTGTATTCGAATGGTGGAACGCCATATCGTTATGGCGTCGCAAGCCACGGCCTATAAAGTGGGTATGTTGAAGATTCTGGAATTACGCGAGAAGGCGAAAGAAAAACTGGGTGAAGGATTTGATATTCGTGAGTTTCACGATGTGATTCTCCGTGGCGGCCCACTACCGCTCACAGTGCTTGAGCAAATGGTGGACGAATACCTTGAAGATAAGGCTAAAGACTGAAGGATTAGTGGAGTTGAACTTTCCTGGCTATCGGCTCGTCGGGCCCTACCGTCTTGGAGCAGGGCCGGACAAATTGGGGGTTTTCGATACCAATTCCGCCATGGATCTGAGTTGCCTTTGCCACGCGGCTTCGAGTTCAGCAGCCTTTTTAGGATTTGTTTTAGCCAAGTCGATTGATTCGGCCCGGTCGTTTTCCAAGTTGTAGAGCTCCCAAGGATCTTCTTTAGCGGCGACGAGCTTCCAGTCGCCAATGCGCACCGCCTTATGTTCGTCGTGCATCCACCACAGGAGATCGCGTTCGATCGTAATGTCGGAGTTGAAAGAGGCCCATAAGCTCCGGCCGGGAGATTGGGGGACAGAGGCTCCATTATTTGTATTCGGTTTCTCGATTCCAGCGATATCCAAAACGGTGGGAACAAAGTCGATGAAGTGACCGGGCGTATGGCGAAGTTCCCCGCGAGCTTTTATCCCTTTTGGCCAGTGCACGATGAATGGAGTCGCGGTTCCTCCTTCATGGACCCAGGTCTTATGGCGTCGAAAAGGCGTATTGGAGGCACTCGAGAATCCCGGACCGAGGCAAAGGTAACTGGCCGCGCTTCCTAGAGGAACGCTGGGATCGTGTCCTCCGGAGCGAACCATGATCTCCGCACTGGCGCCATTGTCAGAGGCAAAGTAGATGATCGTGTTTTCAAAGGCGCCCATCCGCTTGAGCTGATCGATAACCCGGCCAATCTCGACATCCATTCGATCAACCATGGCCGCGTGAATCGCCATCTTCGTGGCCTGAAAACGCTTCTGTTCTTCTCCGAGAGTGTCCCAAGGGAATGGGCGATAGACTTCTTCTGGTCCGAGCTTGTGAAGGTCTTTCTCGAAGTAGTAAGGAGGGCCAACTTTCGGTTCGAGTTCCGATAAGGTTGTGTTTACAATTCCCATACGCTTCTGTTTCGCGAATCGTTCTTTCCTGAGTTGGTCCCATCCGCCCAGATAGCGATCGCGGTATTTTTCTATATCTGCGGGTAAGGCGTGAAGCGGAAAATGGGGAGCGATGAAAGCGAGGTAGTGAAAGAATGGCTGGTCCGCATAGTTCTTTGCGTGATCCTGGAGGCAATCGATCGCGTGGTCCGCGGTAGCGGTTGTGATATAGAAATCGCTTTCGTCTGACGGGGGCTTAAGAGGAACGTCGTCAACGAGTACGCCCTTCGAACTGAAAAAATTGCCCTGGTTGGCTGTGTTGTACGAACGGTCGAACCCGCCATCGAGGACCTTTCCATCGATGTGCCATTTTCCGCTATGGTAGTTACGGTAGCCATGAGGCTGGAGGTACTCTGGCAACAACTGAGCCCAATTCTGGCGCGTCCCTCGATTGCCACCTTTGACCCCAGGCAAATTATCTCTGTGTATCTCGTGGGGGTAGTAACCGGTTAGCAGGGCGGCTCGAGAGGGCCAGCATCGTCCTGTATTGTAAATTTGGGTATACCGAAGACCATTTGCTGCCAGAGAATCGAGATGGGGCGTTTCAATTTCGCCGCCATAGCATCCTAGATCGGAAAAGCCGAGGTCGTCAGCGAGAATGAAAAGGATGTTGGGCTTTTCGGCCGCTCCAAGTACGGTAGTGGCGGTGAGCCAAAGAGCGGTTAGTAAGAGAAGTTGTTTCACGATCAGAGGGTTGAGTCGCTTGTCTTAGATCTGTCGTAAGGCATGCAATACGGCTGCTTAGGGATAAGCAGCCCTACCTTTACTGACCGAGATGTAGCTCGCGATCTGCTTTATCATGTGGAATGGGATCATTCTCGCCAATCGCAGTGCCTTCCCAGACCGGAGTTCTGTCGTAGTAGGTCAGGACGCGGGATCGACTTCCCGCGACTGGTCCGACGTTCTTTTTGGGAAGCCATTTCCGTAGATCAGCGGCAACTTCGGGGTTTTCGGAAAGGACGTTGTCCCATTCGTGGGGATCGTTTACAATATCGTAAAGTTCCTCTTCGCCATCGACGTAGTGGATGTAGCGCCATTTTTCGGTAACGATAGAGAAGTTGCCCTGGTTGTGCGATGTGATAGCGGGACGTCTTCGAGGCGCGTTGGCGTCCTGTAATTGAGGCCGGAGGCTGATACCTTCTAAGTGATCCAGTGGGGGTAGATCGCACAAGTCGACGAGTGTTGGGTAGATGTCGAGGAGCTCGGCGGGTTTGGAGCTTTTCTGTCCTGCGGTTATTCCGGGGCCTGCGAATATAAGGGGAACCCGGGTCGAGTTTCTCCAAAGGGTGTTCTTCCCGGTAATGTCTTTTTCACCCAAATGGTATCCATGGTCGCTCCACAGGACTACAATGGTGTTGTCGGCCTGTCCTGATTTTTCAAGCGCATCTAGAATCCGGCCTACTTGGCTATCGACAAAACTGGTTGAGGCGAGGTAGGAGCGCACGAGGTTGATCTGCTGGTCGTTTTCATCGATCCACTTCTTCCGAGGTTCCGGCAAGCTCCAATGTATCCACCAAGAGGATCGCGGAGTGTCATCTCGATCGCCCTCGGGCATAGGTGGAAGAATAGTCTCATCATCTGGATACAGGTCGAACCACTTCTGCGTCGCATAGCAGGGTACGTGTGGAAGGAAGAAACCGGCGGCGAGGAAGAACGGCTTTCCGTCTGGCATCTCCTCGATCATGCGGACGGCATGATCGGCCACGTCGTAGTCCCCTTTGGTGGAGTCGTCGTTGTTGTCCGGCCAGACACCCCAATCCATGAGGGGGTGGTTTCCGAAGGGAGTGGTGGGGATCAGCTTCTGCGGGGGCTTGGATCCGACTCCTCCTCTGGAGCCCCAATGTTGAAATTCAGGATTCGGTTCGTTCGCCGGCTGGGAACGGATGCTGTGGTAGATTTTACCATTGCTGTACGTTTGATATCCATTGGCCTGGAAGTGCTGGGGCAGCGAGACGAGGTCGGCCCATTGAGGAACGTCTCGAAACCAGGGAGCGAGTCCGTGAATTCCCGTTGTGCTAGGACGAAGTCCGACCATGAGACTGGTGCGTGACGGGTTGCAGAGGGGCGCCTGGCAATGGGCGTTGGTCATGACCGTGCCTCGGCTGGCGAGCTTATCGATATGGGGAGTCTTCACCATCGGGTGCGAATCCATGCAACCGATCCAGTCGTTTTGGTCATCGATCGCGATGAAAAGAACGTTAGGCTTGTCGGTCGCGTTTGAAAGGGTCGCGGCGAGCAAGAGAGTCAAATGGGGTATAAGTCGCTTCACCATTCGAGCAAAGCGGATCGGCCCTTTCAGGGCAACACCAATCCTGTCATGAGGAAACCGGTGCCAAAAATTGCTGATTCTGTACAATGGAGACTCTAGGACCGTTCGGGGAAACGGTTGGACTAGGGGCGACCATTAGGGGTCCAAACCGGGTCGATCATCTGGCGGTTCATGGCTTCCCACGCGGCGATCATCTCAGAGCGTTTCTCAGGGAGCGTGCTAGCAAGGTCGTTGGCTTCGCTAACGTCCTCGGCAAGATTGTAGAGCTCCCATTGGTCTCCTTGTCCGCGGCGTGGGTTTCGAAGGAGCTTCCAGTCACCTACTCGGATGGCGGCGCGCTTGTCGATGCGCCAAAACACCGTGTCGTGAGGTCGGGAACCGTCCTCGCCCTTCAGATACGGAATCAAGTTAACACCGTCGTAAACCTTTCGTTCATCGAGTTGCGCGTTCGATAAAGCGGCAGCAGTTGCGAATATATCAAGCGACAGAACCGGGTGCTCGTAGACTTGGTTGGCGGGGAGCTGGCCTTTCCACTGAACCAGAAAAGGCACTCGATTACCGCCCTCGTATACGCTGCCCTTGCCGTCCCGAAGTGGAGCATTGCTGGACGTCAGCTCGCGAGTGGGCCCCCCATTGTCGCTGATGAAAAAGATGAGTGTATTGTCTTCGAGCCTTTCTTCGCGCAGCTTCTCGAGGATGGCTCCCACACTGTCATCCATATTGGAAAGCATCGCTGCGAAGATGCGTCGCTGTATGTCTTCGATGTGAGCAAACTTCTCCATATACGCATCGGCCCCCTGGAGTGGGCTGTGCACGGCATTGTAAGGAACATAGAGGAAAAAGGGCTTATCGGCGTGCCGTTCGATGAAGGAAACCGATTCTCTCGTAAACGCGTCGGTCAGGTATTCAGTTTCCAGTACGGGCTGGCCATCATGGTAGATAGGGTTGTCCGCATCGTAGTCGGGCTCGGTATTGCCCATGTGGGTGGTGTAGAGGCGTTTTTTGTCCTGAGAGATCCACAGGCCTTCGCCGCCGCCTGGAAGGACCTTCCGACGCAGCCAAGTGGTGACTCCATGGTAGGGCGGAGGAACGAAATAGTGGCCCTCGTGGAGGAAACCGAAGAACTCGTCAAAGCCGCGACGAATCGGATTGTACTTGGCCGTTCCGCCGAGGTGCCACTTGCCAATTAGCCCGGTTATGTATCCAGAATCGACTAGAATGTCAGCAATCGTTCTTTCACCTAAAGGAAGTCCGGCGTCGGGATCCTCGTTTTTTGCTCCGATCGGATTGAATTCGTAGCCGAATCGAGTTTGGTAGCGCCCGGTCATGAGCCCGGCCCGCGAGGCGCTGCAAAAGGGAGCGGTGACATACCCTTGTGTGAAGCGAATGCCGTTCTCCGCGAGGGAATCGATATGGGGAGTTGGAATTTCCTGGTTCCCCTGGCAACCGAGCTCGCCGTAGCCAAGATCGTCGGCTACGAGGAGGACGATGTTGGGCCTATCTTGAGAGAACGATAGGGAGAGTCCGCTGGCTAAGAATAAGAGGCTGATGAGCTTTCTAGCCCACGAATCACTCGAATTGGATTGGGTGGTGTCGGTCGCTCTAGTGAAATTCATATTCTAATTCGTATGAAGTATTCTAATTGGTAAACAAATACCGACTATAGTTTCTTAAGGTACACGTTCCTGAACCACACATTGTGTCCATGGTCCTGGAATCCGATGTGGCCGGTCCTTGGCAGGTCTTTGAGGGCCGTTTTGAATTTGTTCTTACTGCCGTCCGGGTTCTGCTCGGGAGTTGTCCATCGGTCGAGATTTGCAGAGACGACTTTTTGGTTGTTCAATGTGACCTCTATTTTTGGACCTTTGCAGCGAATCTGAATTTGGTTCCATTCGCCCACTGGCTTGACCGCGTTGGCACGCGGCACTACCGCGTCGTAGAGTGCCCCGCAATCGTGCGATCCGATGGAGTCTTTTCCGTGAGAGTCCAGAAGCTGAATCTCGAATCCACCCTGAACGGGATTCTGTGGGTCGCTCCGGACGAAAATCCCACTGTTGCAATTACGGCTCAGCTTGAACTCGAGCTGTAAAACAAAATCGCCATAGGTTTCGTCGGTCCAAATGGCGCCATTTTTACCGACTCGGCCTAGGGTCCCCTTCTTCGAATCAACCTTCCAAATGGGTTCTATTTCAGAGGGTATGAACGACCAGCCCTTGAGGCTCTCTCCGTCAAAAAGGCTGGTGAAGCCCTTCGGGGATGAGTCCTGGGCGTTGAGGGAAGACCAAGTAAGAACGAGGGCGAGAAGAAGAGGGTATTGCGGTTTCATGATTTAGGGGGCATTGTGTTCCTATTGTGAGTCGGATGTCGAGCTTGAGAGAGCTCGGATCTCTGGCTGAATTGATCCCGTGGTCCGAGTGGAGGATTGAGTAAACGGTCACGCGGGTTTTTTGAGCAAAAAGTATTGCCATCGCAGGCAGATCTTTGTTGCGGATGTTATCATACCAACACGTGTTTGTTTAGTTACCCCTAACATTAAATCTAATCCAGTGGTACCTAGACCCCGAGCGACTTGCCTGATTCATGGGCGATTATTTTCCTAAATCACACCATCAACGAACAAAACTACTAAATTATGAAAAAACTAAACCTGCTACGAAAGGGATCTCAGATCGCCTTTTACGGAGCTTTGCTTGCGGTGCCCCCGTTTGCCTTGGCTCAGGACAGCGAAGACGATGAAGTCTTCGAGCTCTCCCCATTCAGTGTCGACACGTAGGGCGACCAAGGTTGGCGGGCCTCCCAAACGTTAACCGGAAGCCGAACCAATCAGGAATTAAAAAATGTGCCGCTTAGCGTGGACGCCTTGACCTCCGAATTCATGGAAGACCTCGGCATTCACACCCTCGAAGACGCAGCGCTTTACATCGCCGGTGTCGATGTTGTGCCGGACGACGAATCTAGGAACGACGTGAATCCCTCTTTCCGGGGGTTGGCAACTGGCGGGCGCGAAAATGCTGCGGCCTCGAGAAACAACTTCCTATGGTATCCGAGAACGGATAACTACAACGTCGAGCGCATCGACTTCAACAAGGGATCGAACTCCTTGATGTTTGGTGACGCTTCTCCCGGAGGGCTGGCCACAGTTTATACCAAACGGGCTCGTTTCAACAATTTCGGTTCGATTACCGCCCAGTACGGAAGCTATGCCTCCAATCGGGTGATGGTCGACGTCAATCGGAAGCTCACGGACAAGTTCGCCCTTCGCATCAACGCGGTGGACAAGTCGGACCGCACTTACATCGATTTTGGAGACGACTATTTGAGAGCCATCGATCTTGCGGGAACGTTCAAGGCGACTGAGAATACCACCTTCCGCTTCGAGGTGGAAGATATGCGTTTCGAGCGCACCCGGGCGAATAGCGACATAGCGGTTCGCCAGGAAGCTGCCCGTGGACTTGGCTTTACCGGCAGCAACACGATCTTCACTTCGGATGGAGAGATCTACCACGGTCGTAGCAACTCGCTGATCAACACGAGAATCCCCAGAAGAGTGATCTATCGCCCGGATGGAGCCGGCGGGTATCTCCCTCCCGAAGAGCTTGCTAGCGCCGACCGCAGCAATGGAGCGAGGGGTGATGCCTTGAATCTCTACGAGGGGGCAGTACAGACGGTTCATGCGTATTCATCCTCTGGTTATGGAGATCCGTTGCTGACGGTGGGGCCCTTGACTCCGGCCCTCAATGTCTATGGCTCGCGCAGCTTTATCGACCGCGACATCAACAACTACACCTTCATTGCCGAGCAGACGATGGGAGATTTGGCCGTTGAGTTTGCCCTTAACAAGCAGGAACAATTCCAGTTTCGAAATGACAACGATTTCGCTACTTCGATTAGCGTTGATGCCAATGGACGACTGTACAACCAAAGCAATCTCGACCGGAAATGGTTTGGAAATGATGTGAATACGGTCCGTTTAACGGCATCCTACCCATGGGAAATCGGTGAGAACATTTCCCAGTTCTTAGTCGCTAACGTAACCTATCAGGATGACGAGGCGTATTCGTTTCGCCAGCGCTTGGTGAACAAGGCAGGAGCCTATGACGCCGCAACAAATTCATACGATACGAAGACCGATCTGGAAGGTCTGGAGCGCATGGCTGTTCGGGCCTACTACAGCGGAGGAGACCCCAGCAACGACATACGTAACCCAGACCAATGGGAGTCGTTGTATCCAGAAAATCTGCCGGTAGTGCCCGGTATCTTTGAGCCGATGTGGATCGACTACACCACGGCCAACAAGCCTTACACGGACAAGCGTTACGCCAAATCGGCTTCGCTCTCAACAAACGGTACTTATTTTGGTGGAAGACTACGCTCCCTATTGGGTGTACGTAAGGATGAAACCAAGGTGAAGCGTTATGATCTCCCTGGCGGTTCCCTTTCCGACCGGGTCGATCAGTTTGGAGAGATTGCCTACTATGGAGCGGATGTGTATGTGGGTTCCCCGGACGATGCGCCCGAATTCTACTCCTACGTGCCAGAGCTCGACCAGGCAGCCACCACCTACTCCGCTGGACTGGTTTACCAAGTGAATGAATCGATCAATCTTTATGTCAACAATTCAACTTCCTTCCGCTGGCAGGGAACGGAAGACTTCCTCGGAAGAATCATTGGTTCTCAAGATGGGGAAACGCGTGAATTTGGAATCAAGGGCTCCTTTATGGAAAACCTGTTTTCGGTCAGCGCGGCCATTTACGAGATCGACCGAGGCAATGTGGCCTACCGCGTGAGCAACGCGAACAACCAGGGGGAGATCGAGCGTCTGTTCAACGATACCGTTATTCTCATCGAAGAAGACGGCTCTTTGGACTACCAAGATCCCGGTGAGGCTCAATCAAGAGTACCGCCAGATTACGGCAGATGAGCTGTCGAGTGGATACGAGCTCACCCTCCAGATGAATCGCACGGCGGGTCTACAGGCTCGCATAGCGGTTTCCCACACGGAAGTGGATAGCACGGTGGATCTCACGGAATACGCGGAACAGGTGGCGCTTGCGGAGGCCCGTGTTGCGGTTCGTCAAGCGTTTCTCGACCAGAACTGGCCGAATGACCCCGCCTACGATCCTGAAAACCCGGACATCCTGCCCGGCGCGGAGCAGAACCTGCGGAACTCGCTAAGGGACGCCCAGCAAGTGCTGAGTGACAACGCTCCCGGGTCGACTAAGATAGTCGGTTCCAGAGGGCGGCCCTACCAGGCGAGCTGGATACTGGACTACCAGTTCGGAGAGAACTTCATCTTGCCGGAAATGCGGATGATCCTGTCGGGTCGCTATGCGGACAATTACCTCATGTCGACTAACGACGCGGTAGACTGGTATGGCGGTTCAACCCACCCGGTCAATCTTTCCTTCAACTGGAAGACGCAGATCAAGGAGTATCCGCTTAGCTTCATCTTCAGAATCTCCGACCTCCACGACTTCGAGAATACCGAATTCAAAGAGTTCAACGGATTCGTTGACGAGAGTACCGGAGTCCAGACCTGGCGCTACCGCAATATCCGCCCGACCAGCTACGATCTGACCGCCTCGATCAAGTTCTAGGCGGACCAATCAGTAATCAAAGCTTTTACGACGGCGACCTGGAAACCAGGTCGCCGTTTTTGTGTGATTAATACTTGACGGCAAAGAATTTTGTGGGCGATTCGAGTTGTTGAGATTTTCGTCATCAAGTACATGCTTCAGGTATACGATTTGGGCTCTGTGCGGCTATTTAGTGGAGGAATGACCATATCCCATTGTTGCTTGTCTTGTGTCGGACGCTGGAATGGGTAGCATTCGGGCTTTTCATACGATTGGACCATGAGAACAACTTGGAATAGCTATTCAAATCCAAGACTGCTATTCGGGGCGGGAGCCCTGAACGAAATTGGCAAGGTGATAAGGCGATTGAAGGGCAGTCGCGTGATGATATTCTCCGATCCCGTTATCGAATCGTTGGGGATCGTCGGCCGAGTTGAAAAGCTTTTGTCGGCGAAAGTCCTCGTTTTTGCTGAGGGTGAAGTGGAGCCCTCTACGAATTTGGTCAAGCGGTGTGCCGAACAGTTTAGAGCGTTTAATCCAGACGTTGCCATTGCGATTGGCGGTGGCAGCAATATGGACCTCGCGAAACTTGCGTGCGCAACCGTTGCGTCCGACAAAGACCCGGCTGATCTGCTCGGCTTCGATCAAGTCACTCGGCCCATTGGGAATCTGGTTTGCATTCCAACGACAGCGGGAACCGGCAGCGAAGCGTCGCACTCGGCCGTCATTTGCAATTCCAAAACCGGCCAAAAAGCCGCCGCCATCAGCCATTACCTACGACCCGCCGTCGCGGTAGTCGATCCAGAGCTTAGCCTGACCTGTCCTCAGAAACTGACCGCCGAAAGTGGGATTGACGCTTTAAGCCACGCCATCGAAGGTTATCTCGCATCAAGCTTTTCGATTCTCGAAGCCACTGATTCTGGCGTGCTGCCCTACGAGGGGAATCATCCGATGGGCGATCTCTATGCAGAAAAGGGCATCCGGCTTATCGGGGAGCATTTCCTGAAAGCGGTAGATGAGCCTAGCAACTTGGATGCGCGCTCAGGCATGGCCTTGGCGGCGACTCTGGGCGGACTTGCCTTCTCCAATTGCGGGGTCGCTCTTGCGCACGCGCTCGAATATCCGATTGGCAACCGATACCAGTGCGCTCATGGCGCGGGCATAGGGATCGTTCTGCCCGCGGTTTTGAAATTTCTGCGCCCCGCACGCGAGGAGCGAATCGCTCTAATCGGTTGCTACCTCGGAGTCGAAGAAACGGCGGAAGCGGTTATCAACGAAGTGATTCGATTGCGCAGAGAATCGGGACTTCCTCAGCGCCTGCGCGACGTAGGGGCGAAGCATGAGGATATCCCATCTTTGGCAGAGTCAGCAGGACTGCTTGAACGTCTAATGGTTCTGACCGCAAACCGTCCGACTTTGGAAGACCTTCGATCCATCTACGAAGCGTCGTATTGAAACGTGGTACTTGCGTTGAAACCGGACGGTGGCATAGTGCGGTTTCAGGGTTCTCTATTTTCGAACATGCTCTTCAAGAAAATGCATGGATCTTGAGGGCGTATAAAATGAAATTAGTCAATAATTGAATACAAAGGCAGCACTCAAATGAAATTCTATCTAAACGGAGCCTGGCAACAGCGCGATGAACGAATCGATGTAATCAACCCCTTTGACGGTCAAGTGGTCGATACCGTACCGAAAGCGACCGAACAGGATGTAGAAGATGCGATCGCTTCTGCGGTAAAAGGAGCAGAGGATATGAAAGCGCTTTCTGGGTACGATCGATACGAGATTCTGAATCGAGCGACGGCGTTGCTGCGTGAACGTTCTGAGGATTTGGCTCACACCCTTAGTTCCGAGGAAGGTAAAGTTTTGCGAGAGGCACGGCTTGAAGTCGATCGGGCGAGCCAGACCTTGGAAGTCAGCAGTGAGGAAGCCAAACGCCTTACAGGCGAGGTCCTTCCCTTGGACGGAAGCAAGGACGTGCGGAACCGTTTTGGGTTCACGCTTCGAGTACCCTGTGGTGTGGTAGCTGCAATCGCTCCTTTCAATTTTCCGCTCAACCTTGTTTGTCACAAGGTAGGTCCGGCATTGGCTGCAGGAAATTCTGTGATTCTCAAGCCGGCGAGTGATACCCCGCTGGTTGCTCTAAAATTAGTCGAGATCCTTTTGGAAGCAGGATTGCCCCCCCATGCGATCTCCTGCATCACAGGAAGTGGCAAAACGATCGGAGAAGGAATTTGCTCCGACTCTCGAGTGCGCAAGATTTCCTTTACCGGTAGCAAGGAAGTGGGCGAGCGGATTTGCAAAGTGGCTGGGATCAAGAAAGTCACGATGGAGTTGGGTTCGAATTGCCCTTTGATCGTGCTTCCGGATGCGGATTTGGCGAAAGTAGCCGAAGTCGCGGTCGCATCCGCATATGCGAATGCGGGCCAAGTATGCATTTCGACGCAACGGATGATCGTGATGGATTCAGTCCGAGAAGAGCTGATCAGCCTCATGAAACCGAAGATAGAATCCCTGTCGGCGGGCAATCAGCTTGATGAATCGACAGGAATGGGTCCTCTGGTGCGTGAATCGGATGCAGGTCGTGTTGAAAATTGGATACAGGAAGCGGTTTCGGAAGGGGCACGGCTCGTTTGCGGGGGTCAACGGGACGGTGCCATAATGCAGCCAACGCTCCTCGATGGAGCGAATCATTCCATGAAGGTGTGTCGCGAGGAGCTGTTTGGTCCTGCGGTTTCTGTGGTGAGCGCGAATAACACTGATGACGCGATCCGACTGGCTAACGATACTGAGTTCGGCTTGGGGGCAGGAGTTTTTACCCAGGATATTGATACCGCGATGCGTTTCGCCCGGGAAGTCGATAGCGGCAATATCCACATCAACTGGGGACCCATGTGGCGGGTCGATGCGATGCCTTATGGCGGTTTAAAAGGAAGCGGTACCGGTAAAGAAGGGCCTAAGTATGCTATCGAAGAAATGACGGAGATGAAGACCGTTGTGATTCACTCGAAATGACGCGCCCGGCAGGTGCTCCAATCCCTTACTTCTTTTTCTCCTTGAGAACGATGGGTTCAAAAGGAGCGAATCTCTTTCGAGTCGATTTCCAGCCTGGATTGGGCTGATTTTTTATAGTCGAGAGTGTCAGATGGTCAATTTCCACAACCCCGCCTCGAGTTCCGGCGACGCCGAACCCGGCTCCTCCGCTGGAAACGGGCTGAGCGAACCGCGGGTGCTTGCCATAAAGGGTGGGGCCGTCGGCGAATTGAATGACGAATTCGTCTCCCTTAAGTTCCGCCAAGGCGTGATACCATTTGCCCGATTCATACTTGAATCCCTTGTCTTCGTCTAGCTTGACCGACTCTCCGTCGGCGATCAGGGAGATGCCTGATTCGCTGAACTTGACGCGAGCAATGTGGTGCCCGAATTCTACGAAGGGGGCGATGCTGGTTTCGGCCCCTCCGTTGAAACGTATCGAAAACTCGGCGATGAATTCAGCCGGTGTAGCCGGGCAGCTAATGCGAGGCTCGAAGCCCTGGTGGTCTTTTCTAGAATTTTGGTACTCGAGGGTAGAGGGAATTCCCCTTAAAACGCCTTCTTCAATGGTCCATCGCGTATGCTGTCGAAGCGACCACGAGCCCTTAGCAAGCGGTTCAGATTTGGAGAAATCGTTCCTAAAGACGATGGCGTCCGGGACCGTCAAGATCGGTTCGAGATTGGCTCCGGCCAAGGCGCTCGTTGCACAAGATAGGCCTATCGAAAAGAGAAGGGTGAGGTGGATCGGTTTAGAGGGTGTATTCATAGGGCGGCGAAGGGCAATGAAGGCATGCTAAATCGTTTCGATTGGGAAGGCGAGTGGGAAGTGGGGGCTGAAAGGCATGTATGGCTGATTAGTGACCAGAGCAAGGGCCTTTATGCCGAGATCGTATCGGACTTCACCGATTTCTTGCGACTTCCGTTTCCCGGGCTGGATCGTAGTGGGGATTGGGAACAGGCATTTGCACCCCAACGGAGGCACGCCAGCGATTTAGGCGAATCCGGAGTTGATCACGGGTTTTCAGATTGATCTGCGAACTGTCGTGTGTCTCCGAGATATCCTTGTTCAGATTATAGAGTTCCACCCTTCCGGTTTCGTGAAATTCGATGAGACGCCAATTTCCCGATCGAATGGCGCTATAGGGACCGTCTCCACCCGCATGGTAGTGAGGGTAGTGCCAGTAAAGGTTTCGGCGAATCATTTGAGAGGGTTTTTCGAATACAGGTACAAGACTCCTGCCGTCCATGTATTCATTATGGCTAGCGACTCCCGAAGCGCCCGACACTTCTAAAAAAGTTGGGTAGTAGTCTATCGTCATGATAGGCGTATCGCTTTCAACCCCTTCCGGAATGACCCCTAGCCAGCTGGCGATCGCCGGAACCCGTACCCCGCCTTCGTAAGCCGAGCCTTTACCTCTCCGTAGGGGAAGGTTTTCAGTGAAGTTATCGTGCTTTCCGTAGCGCTGGGTTAGCCCGCCATTGTCTGAGGTGAAAATGATGAGAGTGTCTTCTAGAACGCCCTCATCTTTAAGCGATTCGATGACGCGACCCACGCTGATGTCCAGGCTTTTGACCATGGCGGCGTAAGTTGGGTTTTTGTGGACCGCATAGGTATCCACTTTTTCACTAAAATACTTTACAAGATCTTCTCTGCCTTGAATCGGTGTGTGGGGAACATTGTAGGCGAAGTAGAGAAAGAACGGATCGGCTTTCGCTTTTCGGATTTCCTCAATTGCCTTGTCGGTCAGATAATCGGTGGAGTAGTTCGACTGCAGCCCCAGTGACTTTACGGTGGAATCGTTGATGAAGTAGCCGCGGGTTCCCTTTGGCTTGTCGTGGGATACGTCGAAGCCATGAGCTGTGGGGCCTTGATTGTCCTGTTGGGGAAAGTCTAGGTGCCACTTCCCGATATGGATCGTTTTGTAGCCGCCATCTTTCAGAGCCTCTGCTACCGTGATGTGCCTCTTGTCGAGGCCCATGGTCCACTCGGGGACTCTCATCTGGGCATAGGGGCGGTTTTGGCCGGCAATGAAGTCGGTCAACCGAAGTTTAGCAGGGTACATACCGGTCATGATACTTGCCCGCGTAGGCGAGCAAACCGTGCAGGCTGCATAGGCATTTGTGAACGACATCCCTTTAGAGGCGAGTCGATCGAGATTGGGAGTTTCGTAGAAATCGCTGCCAAAGGAGCGAAGCCCGGTCCACCCTAGGTCGTCTGCAAGAAGCAGGATGATATTGGGCTTCCGCTCTGTCGAGAAAGCCTGGGTAGCGACGAGCGCCAAGAGGGTAACGATTAGCGGGGTACGCATAGGAAGGGGATAATGGATCTAAAACGGCATTCGGCAATTCCTAACCTGATTACTGAGAGTATATTAGGTGAATTCTTGTCGAAAACAGTGATTTCTCTAAGGCGCCATCGGGAATAGGACTAGTTGAAGTGAGCGATCGATTGCCTAAGTCTACCATAATGGGTGGAAGGCAACTAAGGGAGCCCTAGACTGAATTGCCGTCATTCAAACGCTTGCGGTTTTACCCGTCTCCCCCAAATTATTCGAATGCGCGCAAAACATAAGTTTCGTTTGGTTTTGATCCTTGTCCTTGGCGTCGTTGCAACAGGGTCGGCGGCAGAGGTGGATCGTTTGATTTTGGCCGAAGGGAAACTCGTTTTCGAGGACGATTTTGAGCGATCAGAGACGGACGACTCAAAGGAGCAACTGGATCGTGGTTGGGTAACGAACAGCGAAAAGCGAGCCGCCGGAACCAAACAAGCAGATTTACAGGATGGCTATTTGAGGATCACTATGGCGCCTCATGCGAATCATGGGGTCTCGGTTCGGCATGACGCTCCTTTCGATGATGGAGTGGTTCAGGTGAGATTTCGGATACATGATAGCAAAGGTATCGGATTCAATTTGAATGACCCCAATTGCAAAGTGTCCCATGCGGGCCACATTTGTCATGTAGGAGTGAAACCCAAGCGAGTGGATTTCCGTGACGGAAAGACGGGGATATTCGACTTGAAGATCCGGGAGAAAAGACTGGCGGGAGCCTCTAAGGAAGAGATCAACGCCCTAACGAGGGACAAGTTTGCCTACCACGACGTCGATTTAGAGCTTGGCCGATGGTATGAATTGAAAATCTTGATACGAGGCGATGTCATGTCAGCGTGGATCGATGGCGTTTCCGTGGGTAGTCTGAAATCTTACGGCATCGATCACGCCGTAAAGCAAAACATGGCATTTGCTGTTAGCGGAACCGCGGATGTGGACGATCTGCGGATTTGGTCGCTGCCAGGGGACTAGATTTGTAGGGCTGAAAGTGTCCCCGAACTGTCGGCGAATCGGTCCATTTTGAGTCCCATTGCCCGAGCCTGGGTGAGCCAAAGGTTGGCAAGGGGTGTCGCTTCTGGACTGTGGTAGTGCTGACCCGTTTTCAGCGCCCCTCTCCCAGAACCGGCGACAACGATGGGAAGGTCGTGGTACTGATGGGTCGACCCGTCGCCGAGACCAGATCCGTAGGTGAAGATCGTATTGTCGAGAAGTGAGGATCCATCGGACTCGATAATGCCATCCATTTTTTGGACCAAATAGAGATACTGCTCCATATGAAATCGATCCAATCGCTCAAGATCCTCTACGTGCTCAGTCTGGTTGTGCGACATGTAGTGGTGGCTCATGGGCTTGTCAAAAAGACTATCGTAAGTGAAAGGCGTGTCCCAGCGCTCCGGCCCCACCATGAATGTGGCGACTCGTGTTAATCCGGTTTGCAAGGCGACCACCATGAGATCGCCCATGAGCCGAATGTACTCGCCTCTTGGGAGATAGGCTCCGGTTGGCTCGGGCATGGGTGTCTTGTCGAGCTCGCCTTTCATGCGATCGAGTTTGTCAATCTGCTCTTCGATCGTTCGAATGGAGTCAAAATACTCGGCAAACTTCTGCTGATCATTGTATCCAAGATTGCGATTCAGCGTTCGAGCGTCTTCGAGTACCAAGTCAGTGATGTTGCGGAAGTTCTGGATCTCCTGGGCACCAAAAAGCCGATTGTACATCTTGCGGGGATCACGGATCGATGGGGCTACATGGCCCGTGCCGTACCAAGACATATTGTCAAAATACATCGATTCCTTATTGTCCTTATGACTGTTGCAACTGAATTCCAATGTTCGGAAAGGCGTTTCGCTGGCGACGTTGTCCGCAATGATATGGTCGAGTGTGCGATCGAGTGGATAGGCGGAGGTTTCTACCGAATACGGCGTCGCGCTGCTCAAAAAGCAAGAGGCGCATTGGGCGTGGACATCAGTGCCGTGCTGAAACGGCCTATCGAGACCGGTGATCAGTGTGATCTTGTCTTTGACAGGAGCTAGTGGCTCAAGGGTGGGAGTAAGGTTGAGGTCATGGAAGCCGGTCTTGATCGATGGAATAAAAAGGGAGGCCATTTTATTTCCCTGATTTCCTTTGGGAACGGTCGCCTCTGCCTCGCCTGGGAAAAATGATCGTCGAACCACCCCTATTGGCACATAGAAATAGGCCAGGCGCGACTTTGGCATTTTCGCAGGAGCCAACTTTCCAAGGCTCTCGAACCAGGGCAGCGAAAGGAGGGCGCCACCGGCACCTCTGAGGAAATCGCGTCTGTTGATCCTGGGATTCATTATTTACGAATAATAATTCGCGATATATTGCATCTAGTTTGCGGTTTAGGCAATTCGTTTCCGGACATGGGCGGATAGCGTAAGAATCAGGTTGGGTGCTGTAATGCTTCGTCCGATTTGAAGGGCTTCCAGTACCACTTCCTTACAGAACCCGCGACTGCGTCGATATCTTGAGAGACGAGTAGGGAGCAGGGAATGAGATAGAGAGTAATAGTCGTCGCGAAAACCACCCCGAATCCAAGGGAAACCGCCATGGGGATCAGGAACTGCGCTTGCAGGGAGGTTTCTAGCATCAATGGCAGGAGTCCGACAAAGGTGGTTGCAGAAGTCAGGATAATAGGCCGGAAACGCTTTCCGCCGGCTTCGAGGCAAGCGTTTAGCAGCGACATTCCTTCGCGGGTTCGCTGGTTGATATAATCGACCATAACCAGCGAATCATTCACCACTACTCCAGCAAGGGCGAGCATTCCGAATATGGAAAGATAGGACGGCGTCAGACCCATAACCGAGTGGCCGAGCAGGGCTCCGATTACTCCGAATGGGAGAGCGGTTAAAACGAAGAATGGTTGGACCATCGATTTGAAGGGGATGGCTAGAAGGGCGAATAGAATGAAAATCAGAGCGAGGGAGCCCAGAATGGTGCGTCGCTTGGATTCTTCGGCCTCTGCTACGTAGCCCATCCATTGAAAAGAGATGCCTTCAACTTCGTCGCATAGTTCCTGAAGTTTGGGTGTGATTTCTTTTGATATACCTACGATGTCCACAGTCTCGTCTATAGGCTGTGCTCCAATGCGAATCACCTCCGCTCGGTCATTTCTTTCCACAAAGGTCGGAGCGGTGGTAAATTCGATATCGGCGACCGTGGTTAGGGGTATCTCTGCTCCGCGAGGCGTGCGGATTTTGATACGTTCGAATGTGTAGAGGGATTCGCGCTTGTCTTCAGGCAAACGAACCATGACGCGAATGTCGTCGACGTCATGCAGTACTCGCTGGGCTTGTTCTCCGTAAAAGGCCTGCCGAATTTGTCTGGATAGCAATTGCTGGGACAGACCTAGCTCCACGGCGCGTGGCTTGAGTGAAACGACCAACTCTTCTGCTCTGAGGTTGATGTCGGCCCACGCCGTGCTGATCCCTTCGTAGCCCCTGAGAAGATCGCGAATCTGTTCGGCAACTAACGCCTTTTCTTCGGAGCTCGGGCCACGCAGCTCAAGATTGAGGAACTCTTCGTTGTATTCGCCGCCTTGCTTTAATGTAGATTCTGAATACACGCGAAACTGTCTGGCTTCGGGTATTGGGCCTATAATTTCTGCCCAGCGGCTGGCGATCACGCTGTTACGCGGTCCGGGCTCGCTGCGGCCTTCGGGGGGGACGACCTCCAGTTGAACAAAGCCCTGCGATTGACTGTATCCTCTTCCAGGGTATTTGGCTCCGGATACAAGGGATATGTTTCGAACGAGCGGCTCGCCTGTACCAGGATCGACAAACTCCTCCTTCAATTGGTCGACCGCGCCTACGATTCTTCTTATATATCGGTCGGTTACTTCCAAGGGAGTGTCGCCCGGCAAAGCGAAGATCGCGGTGAGTCTCGTTGTATCGACCGTGGGGAATGACTGAAAGCCCATACGTCCACCCACACAGTAGCCGGCCATGATCAATCCCATTGTCATAAAGACAGCCAGCACGGACCATCGGTGCGACACTGCAAAACCGAGGGAAGGTTGATACACGTTTTCCACAAAACGCTCGAGGCCATTAGCGATTCTTGTCTGAAAACGGGAGAACAAATTGTTGCTTGGCTTGATTTTGATATGTTTCAGGTGGGCGGGAAGTATCAATTTGGATTCCAGTAGTGAAAAAACCAGGACAGTGCCTACGACGGGTGGAATTTGTTTAGCGAAGTCACCCCAAACACCGTCAAAATAAAGCAGTGGTAAAAAGGCTACAATCGTAGTAATTATCCCGAAGGTTACGGGTACTGCGACTTCTTTTGTCCCTAGAATGCTCGCTTCCGTTGGATCCATTCCCGTCTTGAGGCGCGTGTAGACATTTTCTCCCGTTATGATGGCGTCATCGACTACCACCCCGAGAACGAGGATGTAGCCGAAAAGACTCATAATGTTCGCCGTGACTCCAAAGAATGGCATTAGCAATACTCCGCCGGCAAACGATACCGGAATTCCTAGCACGACCCAAAATGCTACCTGAGGCCGCAAGAAGATCCCCAATATTATTATCACCAGTATGCTGCCCTGGAACAATGAACTAACGAGAGTATCCAGCCGTCCTCGGATGCTCTGGGACTCGTCCTTCCAGATCGTGAGTTCCACCCCATCGGGAAAGCGTTGGTGGGCGTTGTTCACGTATTCGTGCACCTTGTCCGAAATGTCGATCGCGCTCTCCTGGCCGACGCGCATTACTTCCACGTAGAGCGCGGGCTTCTCGTTAAACTCGACATACTTGGTCCCGCCTTCAAAACCGTCAATCACGGTGGCCACTTCACCGATCAGAACATCGGCGCCGTTTGCGGAACGAATCGGGATCATTGAAAAGTCTTCTTCTGAGTACGCCTGTCCTCTTGTTCGCACGGTCATTCTGCCGCTTTCGGTTCGAATGGAGCCGGCTGGCATATCGACCGAACTGCGACGGACCGCGTCAGCGATTTGTTGAAATGTGAGATTGTAGGATCGGAGCAGGGACTCGTCCGCCTCGATGGATATTTCTCTTGGGCGATCGGCTTGAATTGAGGTGCGGCTGATGCCGGGGATTTCCAAAAGATCATCTCGTACCTGGCGAGCGGCTTTTAGGAGATCATGGTCACTCAGATTTCCATAAACGGCAACGGTGAGCACTTCGCGGGAATTAGCAGATTCGGGAATGAATATACGAGGGGGTTCGGTTTCTCTGGGGAAGGTGGTGATCGTGTCCACCTGGGCTTTGACGTCGTCCATCAAGCCTCGAAGATCCACTCCGTCTTTTGCTCGGAGATAGAAACGCGCTCTGCCGTTACTGGCATCCGCGTTTAGCTGCTCGATTCCTTGAACGCTTTCCAAGGCGGCTTCAACTGGTATTAAGATGGCTTTCTCGATATCCTTGGGGTTTCCCCCGCGGTAGCGCATATCCATCATTACCAAATTCCAGCTCAACGCAGGCGTGACTTCCAATGGGATCTTGAAAAAAGCGGTGTACAGGCCTGCCAATAGGATGCCAACCATGAGGAAGTTGGCTGCGATGCCATTTTTTGTGAACCAGCGGATCATCTCTCAAATTCCTCCAGACTTTTTCCCGCCGCCTTTGAATACGTCTTTCTCGGGCTTTCCCGTCTTTGGATCGCCCAAAGTGATGTCGAGAACCGCGTTCGGATTGATGTCCGGAAGAATCTCTACCTTTGCTCCTTCAGGCGCGTAGGACAACTTGGTGGTGGCCAATAGTGATCCATCTGGAATGTTTGGATCCCGAATAATCACGTGGTCTTGGTCCGCCCAGATGACGTCAATTGTTCGGTTGTGAAGCGTCAACTTCAAGGGATCAACGAGGTATACCTGGTCCAGCCGTTTCACTCCCACTCTGGGCAGTGCCATGACGCGTTCTAGAACCTCCCCAAAGATGTGCGCCGTTACGGGCTGACCAATTCGCAAGGGTGGTTTTCCGGTCTTGATACCAAAGGGATCGTCTACATTGGCGATGGCAAAAAGCTCAAGCGAGCTGGCGTCAAGCGTGCCTTCGGTGCGTATGATGCTCGCTTTCCATTCCGTTTTGTTGTCGGTATTGAGTGCGTCCTTTAGAATCACATCCACAGGTGGGTCACCCAATCCTTCCGGAAGTTTCAGCAAAGGAAGATCCGATCCTGTAATGGGGAGCCTTATTTCGGCGTAGTCGGAGTCGAATACGGTGCCCAATGGGGTGAGATTACGCACGGCTTGGCCTAGTCCTACGAGTCTCTTGCGAACCCGACCGTTAAAGGGGGCGAGAATCTTAGTACGCTTGAGATCTTGGTTGGCCCGATCCAATTGGGCGGAAGCCGCTTTGACATTCGCTTCAGCTTGTCGGAGCTGGGGAATGCGGAGTACGAGATCGTCGGGTTCTTCGGTTGAGCCGAGATTCACCCAATTGGCCCGCGCTTGATCTGCCTGCGCTTTCTCGAGCGCGTAAGTCGCAGTGGTTCGAGCCAGCTGGGCCTCGGCGTTGGCAACCGCTGCCTGATAATTGGATGGGTCGAGTTCAATGAGAACCTCTCCCATTTTGAAAAATGCGCCATCTTCAAAATAGGGGCTTATGCGCACGATCTGTCCTGAAACTTCGGAGTTCAGACTGATCTCATTGTGGGGCCGGATGTTGCCTTGAGAGACGATGCGAGTCGGGTAGTCGTGAATTCTAAGTTCGACGACTTGGGTCTTGATAGGCCTTCGGGCTTCCTTCTCTTTTTTGGCCTCTTCGGGCTCAATAGAGAGCAAAGAGTATCCAATTCCGCCGATCGCTAAGATCGTAATGGGGATAGCGATACGAATCGATTTCTCGGCAAATGTTCCCAGTGAGCTTTTCGTTTGCTTCGATTGGGCTGACGCGCTCTTAGAATTGGATTGCGGATCGGTATTCATTTCTGGCTGCTTCGGGCATGTGCGCGAACTTCTTCGATCGTTGCGAATCCATCGCTATTTGCGTCAACCATTTCGAAATCTACGTTTGGCCAAATTTCATTGGGAGAGAGCATTCCATCGCCGTTGCGATCCGCCTTGGTGAAGGCGGATCGGATTGTATTTTGGGCATTTGCTATCGGCTTTGACTTTAAAGCTCCCCCGATCTCCGCATTGGTCCGGTCCTGCCGAATCCAGCGAGGCGTCTCCATCTGTTCGCTCCAGGCGGTATAGATGGCTCGGGCTTCCTTTAGTTTTTCTGGGTTGCGTTTGGAGAGATTTCTTTTCTCACCAATGTCATTGGCGAGATTGAAAAGCATTTCAGGTTGATCACGCATTTTTACGAGTTTCCAATCTCCCACTCGAGCGGCGTGCTGGGTTCCTGTCCGCCAGAAAAGATTCTGATGGGGCCTCCCCGTTTGGTTTCCGTTTAAGAATGGGATAAGGTCTTTGCCATCGAGGGGTTCTTCAGTTGGTAATTGAGCACCGGCGGCGACAAGAGAAGTTACGTTTACATCGAATCCCATGATCGGCTCCCTATAGGTTTTGCCAGTCGGAATTCTTCCAAGCCACTGCATGGCGAAAGGGACTCGAATGCCTCCTTCGAGCATTTGCCCCTTGTATCCACGAAGCGGATCGTTCCTCGAGGTCGTTTGAGTGGTGGGTCCACCGTTGTCACTGTAAAAGAAAACAAGCGAATTCTCTTCCTGGTCGAGTTCGCGCACTTTGGTCATTACACGGCCAATCGCGTCGTCTAGGGCGGATAGCATTCCAGCGTAGGTCTTGCGCTTCTTGTCTTTGATATCTGGAAAGCGGCTCTCATAACGCTGGGTTGCTTCGAGAGGCAAGTGGACTGCGTTGAATGAAAAGAAAAGGAAGAATGGTTTTTCGCTTTTCCGGTTTTGTTCAATAAACTCGACGGACTCCCGAGCGAAAGCGTCTGTGAGGTATTCGGATTCGTCATTGTATGGCAGGCCGTGGAGAAACATTTGATGATTTTGGCGAGGGCCATTCGGGTAGAATGTTCGTGCGCCGCTGTGGAACCCATAGGTGTACTCGAATCCACGTTCATGTGGTCGGAGGCCTTCCTTAAATCCAACGTGCCATTTTCCAACCCAGCAGGTGGCATAACCGACTTCCTTCAGCCTTTCCGCCAGTGTAGGAACTTCGCGTGGTATGCCGAAATTGGGAGCGGAATACTCCTCGGGACCAGAATTGTTCTCAAACCCGAATCGGTGTTGGTACATTCCAGTGAGTAATCCTGCTCGGGAAGGGGAGCATATGGGATGATTCGCATATCCGTCCGTGAACTTGACTCCTTGGGCAGCGATAGAGTCGATATGCGGTGTGGGAATGTCTTCACAACCGTTGAATCCAACATCAGCATAGCCGAGGTCGTCGGCTAGAAATATGATGATGTTTGGCTTCTCGGCAAATGCATTGAGACAAGTAATCGCCGTCAAAAAAACAATGCCTCTAAAAAACCAAAGACATCCCGGCGATTTCTGGATCTGCTTTCTCATCGTTCTTGTTTGGCCGCCAGTGGTTCCGATACCTGTACCGGTTGTCGAAAGGGTTCACTGAGGACGATTTCCTTGATAAGGGTGTGGATCTGGAAGTCGTCGTCGATGGTCGCTTGGGCGATTTGGTCGAGTGCGGGAGAATCAGCGATTTCCAATTCTCGGCCAAGAGCGAAAGATAGCACGTGCCCTGCGAAAGCCCGGACGAAGCGATCTTTCTCGGCTAGGATAGCGTCTTTGAACTGGACTACATCGTTGAATGCGTGCTTTCGGAAAAGTTCTCCTGCCGTATCAACGATGCGGCCATTCTCATAATGTTCCCTCCATAGACCAGTGGGGCCGTAGCTTTCCAGAGCGAAACCTAGGGGATCGATTCGGTTGTGGCAGCCTGCGCAATCTAGATTTTCCCTGTGAGCATCCAAACGCTCTCGCAAGGTGAGCGATTCGATATCCACTTCGTCGCTCGTCTCAGGGAGCGGTGGAACATCGGCAGGAGGCGGCTCCGGAGGGTTGTTGAAAATAACCGACGCGATCCAGGCCCCTCGAGTGATCGGTTTGGTGCGGTTGGCGCTGGAGGTCATCGTCATAACCGCAGCGTTGGTAATGACTCCACCTTGACGCCTGTCTTCAAGCAATACCCGTTCAAAGGGAACCTGCACGACTGGCATTCCACTGGTTTTCGCCCCTTCTTGGTACCAGGTTTGAAGAAATTCGCTTTGATAACTGTAGTTGGAGTCAATGAGCTCTAGGATGGATCGATTCTCAATGAGAATGGTCTCGAACAGGAGAAGCGGTTCGAGCATCATATGCATGCTTCCTCGGTACTTTGAATGATAGAATCCCGGCCAGGTATCTGGATCGGGGGTGGATGTGATGATCCGGTCGAGCTGCAACCACTGTCCCGGAAAGCTGTCGCAAAACCGTTTCAATCGTTCGTCACGAAGCATTCGGTCGACTTCAGCTTCCAACGTTTGGGGATCGCTCAACTCTCCATTGACCGCTTTTTCCAAAAGAATCGAGTCGGGTATGCTGCCCCAAAGAAAATAGGAAAGCCGCGATGCGAGGGCGATGTCCCCTGTCTTATGAACCTCGCCTTCGGTGACGGGCTGGTCTCGCAAATAGAGAAAACGTGGTGATGCCAAAGCGGCTGAAGCCATCATTTTCATCGCATCCGTATAGGTCTCACCTGATTGGATACGTTGTAAAGCGCTTTCAGCGTAGCGGTTCAAGGTCGATTCATCTACCGGTTCGCGAAACGCTCGAGTAAGAAACGAACGTAGTCGATTACTGATTACGATGGAGAGATTTTCAGTATTGGCGGGAGGATTGAAAAATGAATGCCACACCCCGCAAGTGTCTTCGTTGAAGTCGTCGCTTTCGACAATCGAGCGGCTGAGCTTCAAGAATGATTCCATTAGCAGCGGTGAAATGGATAAGTGGTCGGCTTGGTTGTCGTAGCCATGTTCCGCCCGGAGGTCTTGAGGGAAAGGGCCGACCCCGGCTAGTCGCGGTTCGATCATCTGGGATTTGCCGAGAGGGCGGCTGCCTGCCTTCAGGGTTGGTGGCATAACCCTAGTCTGCGGTTTAAAGTAGTCGCCGTACTCCCGCAACATTCGTTCCGGAAGTGTGAACACTTCCACGTTGAGTTCGAATAGATCCTGGACCGCGTTGTTGTATTGAAAACGGTTCATGCGCCGAATCGGGGTTTTGGGAAATGATGTACGCGCGGCGATCGCCTCTTTCATCAAAACCTGCAGCTCAGCAATCATCTCCTGTCTCGAATCAGCTGAAAGAGGAGGTTCTTCCTCTGGCGGCATTTCTTCGAATTCGAGGACGTCGATGAGATCCTGAATGCGTTGGGGGGTTCTCAGTAAATCGTCTGAATTCGAAATCTCCAATAAGTTAAGATCCCCTTTTACTTTGTCATCTTTGCCGTGGCATTTGATGCAGTTTTCTTCGAAGTTCGGCTTGAGGATACTCTCGTAGTTAACTTCACCAGAGGCGCTCAAAGTTGAGACAAGCAAAGCCGTGATTGCGAACATGCGGCCAGGGGGGCAGCTGCCGTGAATCATAGCTGACTTGGTCGGGGTGGGTCGTCTCGTCATAAGTGATTGTGCATTAGGGTGCCAGAATGCTTCAAGTCCTGGGCGAGCCTACAGGGGCGTGGCTAAGGAAATTCCCAATAGTGGGACTCAATTGGACTCATTCAATCTCTAAAAGAGTTCTCGATGATGTGAGGCCTGAAAAGCTATGAATTAGATGGTGGGCTTATTGGTTGTTTAGTATCTGGAGGACGGACTCCGGAAGTCGTTGGTGGATTTTTACATTCTTAGTATTTGCAAGCATTGGCCCGGGAGTGCTGCGGCCGTCTGCGATCTGTTTCTTTAGTTCCGCGACCATCAATTTGACGCGATCTGGGTGCTTCGACGCTAGGTTGTGATCCTCATGAGGATCTTCGTTTAAGTTGAATAGCTGGACGAAGGGTGCCTGGAACAAGTCGTCCCGTGTCGGTTTCTTGCCGAAGGCAGATAGCGCATCTCTCCATGCGTCCTCAAAAGCCGGCACGTTTCCGTGCAGCCCCTTGGCCCCGCTGCCCGGTCCGAGGATTAGCTTCCAGTCGCCATCGCGTATCACAAAGACTTCCATGGCAGACTGCATAATCAAGTGATCGCGAGTTGTCTTAGAATTATGACTACGCAAAATCGGAGCGAAGCTAACCGAGTCAGGGGCGTTTTGGAGATCCAGTTTTGTTTCGGAGATTTCAGCGAAGGTGGCCATGAGATCGTTCAGGCCGACGAGGGCGTTGGAAGTGGTGCCAGGCTCTATGACGCCAGGCCAATGAGCGACGAGCGGGACGCGTAGTCCTCCCTCGTATACGGAGAACTTGTAGCCTCGATGAGGGCCGTTCGAGTAGTGACCTTTCTCCTCTAGCAGATGAATCTGTCCTGGAGTCGCTTTGAGAATATTTCCTGCATAGGATGCGGGTCCGTGATCGGAGGAGAAGAGGATGAGGGTGTTTTCATAGATGCCTTGCTGCTTCAGCGCGTTCACGACCCTTTCGACTGCGTGATCGACTTCCATGACGAAATCCCCATAGACGCCTAGGGCGCTTTTGCCCTGCCAGTTGATGCCCGGACTCGTTGGAGTATGCGGAGCGGTCAAGGCGAGGTAGAGAAAGAAGGGATTGTTGGGGGACTGTTTTTCGATATAAGCTTCCGCTTCGTCATAGAAGGTCTCCAGAACTTCATGGTCCTCAAAGTCCTTCTCCGCGTCTCCGACTCGATTAAAGGCGCTCCATCCTTTCTGGGCGGTGATGTCTCCCTGCCAAATATTATTTCTGACGTAGGCGTATGGATACATATCGAGTGATCCGGGCAAAATGAAGCTATAGTCAAAGCCGAACTGCACCGGACCGATCTTGAGCGGCTTCTGGTAGTCCACATTGGTTTCGCCCTGAAGCTTTCCATCCTTGGTGGTCATCTGTGTACCCAAATGCCACTTGCCAATGTAACTGGTTCGATAGCCGGCATCGCGAAACATATCTCCAAGGGTGTATGTGATTTCTGGATCAAACTGAAGACCCGTGAATCCCCATGTTCCGCCTCGCTGAAAACGACTGTTTCGCCAGGCATAGCGTCCGGTCATGATCGCGACACGAGTGGGGGCGCAGACGGAGGCGTTGACGTGGGCATCAGTAAAGCGGAGTCCTCCCGCTGCAAGTTGGTCGATATTGGGCGTCTCAATCAAACATCGATCGCCTCCATAGCAGTTCACGTCCCCAATGCCTAGATCGTCAGCCAGGATGAAGACAATGTTCGGTTTCGCACTGGTAGTTGCTGAGAGTATTAGGGCGAAAGCGACCGGGAGGATAGAGAAAAATTTCATAGGTGGGGTATTCCTGCTATTCCTGATCCTCCACTAGTATTCCGGAGCAGGCTGGTCTGGATTGGAGGTCTACATCGTATCTTTGCCCTATTGGCTTGAGCAACGGAAGGCAAAGGCGAATAGGTGGAATAGATTGTTAAGGTTGCTACTGGATTACTTTGAACGATGGACTTGAGTTTCTATTGGAATAGATCCTTGCTTGCAGAGCAAGTGTGAATGCCTCGAAGCTTGTCGCACACCCGGACTTGCTTGCCATGAGCTTGTCGAATGCGTCGGTGGCATCGTTGTTGTCATTGGTAGGGAGGACCGGCTCGGTCCTCCGTATTCGAATTTAGGAGGATCGAGCCGATCCTCCCTGCCTTTAGAAATGCCTCGGGGCTTGCCCCGGGGATCTTTACTAGATAAATTCGATTGTTCTGGTTTGGATCAGAAGTCGCTTCTCGGGTCCTGAGAGTAGAGAACATCGAGAGCGTGCTGGGTCACAACGATGAACCGCGTTTCGTTGGAACGCGACTTAAGGGAACTCACAATGAAAATGGATTGAACTCAGTTGTATCCAGCATAGCTTGAAATCATCAGCGACTGTATGCCCGATTCGTCACCAGTTTATCGATTCGATGTTCCGTCCGCCATTATATCCGGTGGAGGGTGTCGCCGTCAGCTCGGAAAAATTGCTCGGGAATTTGGAGCGAAACGCGTTCTGATCGTAACGGATCCTGGTGTTGTAGAAATCGGAATAGCCAAGGAGGTCGAAGGCAGTCTGACGCAAGCGGGCTGCGTGGTAAGAATTTTTGATGATGTTCAACCCGATCCGACTGACTTGAATGTCGCTGCGGGCGTTTTGGCGCTCCAGGAGCATGAGGCGGATCTGGTCGTCGCTGTGGGCGGCGGGTCTCCAATCGACACTGCCAAAGTGGTGGCGGTAAGACCTGCGAACCCTGGTCCGCTTTCGGATTACATGGGTTTGCACAAAATTGAAAACCCAGGGATTCCTCTTGTCGCGATCCCTACCACGGCCGGCACGGGAAGCGAGGCCACCAAAGTCGCTGTGATAACGGATGCCAGCCGCGAGGTTAAGATGATGATGTTGAGCACTCCCTTGCTCCCGCGTGTTGCGATTATCGATTACGAGCTGTCGCTCTCTATGCCGAAAGGGCTCACTGCAGCCGTCGGCGTGGATACCTTGACTCATGGAATCGAGGCTTATGTATCGAAAAAAAGCAATCACATGACCGATCCGATCGCGCTTTCCTGCGTGAGACTGGTGGGTCGACACCTGAGGCGAGCGTGGGCCAATGGTGACGACCGTGAAGCCCGTGAGGGAATGATGTTTGCGGCCTGCCAGGGAGGCATGGCATTTTCAAATAGTAGCGTTTGCCTGGTGCATGGAATGAGTCGCCCGATCGGAGCAGTCTTCCATTTGCCCCATGGACTTTCCAATGCGATTCTGCTTCCCGCGGTCACCGCGTTCTCCTGGCAATCCGCACCCGACCGTTATGCCCAAATCGCGCGGACGTTGGAATGCGCGGATGCGGAATCAAATGACGCGGATGCCTGCAACGATCTCATACAGTATCTCGAGGAGTTAAACCGCTTCCTTGAACTACCGCGCCTCTCTCAGTGTCGAGGCGTCACTAAGGAAAAATTTGATCAACAAGTCGAAAAAATGGCATCGGACGCGATCGCATCGGGCAGTCCCGCCAGCAATCCTCGAGTCCCAGACGAGAAGGAAATCGTCGAACTTTATCGCGAAGCGTGGTAGACTGTATCCAGTTATTAGATTCGAACTAAGGTTAGATATTGAAACAAATCGTTTACTGCTGGCGTCGTAACTTTGCCCATTGCATTTCGTGGAAGGCTTTCAGGGTAGGGCAACGACCTCCGGGCGTGCCGCGTTGGTTTGATCTTCTTACCGGCACGCCCGGAGGTCGTTGCCCTACCTTACTCTTCACCGAGCCATCTACAGGCATTGGCTAGAATCTGAATGATTTCAGGCTGCTTAAAAACGGGATACTGCTCGTGGCCGGGACGAAAGTAGAAGACTTTCCCTTTGCCCACATTCCAAACCATGCCGCTGCGGAACCATTCTCCGAGTTGCCAGCGTTCTTCGAAAATGACTTCGTCCGGTTCGGGAACGTGGAAGGGTTCGTTATACATTTCTGTGGCCTTCACTTCGAAGGTTTTCGGCAGACGTTTGGCGATGGGATGATTCTTCGACTTTACGGTGATGGTGCCCGGTTCGCCGTCGGCGCGCCAGGATGGAAAGCAGCAGTTGGGCATGTCTACGCGAACATGGGCAAGTCGTCTACCTTTCCCGGTGGCATAGTAGGCAGGTGTTACGAGTGAATTGGCGGCCGGCGCCATCCGTCCAGGGGCGGGAATGTATTCAATTTCTACGTCGAACTTGGGATCCGTTTGAGGAAATTTCTCCCTCACAATGCTTCGAGTCTTCTCGTTCATCGCTTCCATAAAAACGGTCGCCCAGTGAGAGGAATGGAGCGCGATCAGGTCGAGCTTTCCAGATAGGATGCGCTTGACCAGTTTTCGCTGGGCGGTTTCCGGGGAAATTTCCCAATGGCGGACGTGTCCCCACCAAATAATGACATCGGCCCAATCCAGGTTTTCCGCTGAAAGCCCTTGCTCGGGATCGTCCAGGGCGACTGATCTCAGTTGTATGTCCTTATTCGCAGCTTCAAGTCGCACCGCGATTTCATTGCCTAGAAAATTGTCATAGGCTTCTGCCTGCCTCGGTTGCCGTTCGTCCCAGACGAGTACGTTCACCGCTTCGCAATTAACGAGGTTAGTCAAAGCTATTAGAGCAAAGATCGTTGCGGGAAGGGAGAATCCTTTCATGATACGAGATGGTTGAAGTTTGAGGTATTGATTCGGAGGATGAGGTGGACCTTGCGAATCATGATTGTTCGTGGTGGTTTCTCAAGGCCAAACCCATTATAGCTAAGGTATCTGATACACAGGAAAATCGATATCATGGGATGGATGTCGTATGGGTATCCTTTTGACATAGGCTTCTGTTGGGGATTAATCGTTTTTGAGATGCGGATACTCACTACGATACTATTTGTCACATTGTCGCAGACAATCCAGTGGGGGGACCCCATCGAGCGAATCGCGTTTGGCTCCTGTGCCAAACAGAATAGGCCCCAGCCGATTTGGGATAGCGTACTAGCATTTCAGCCAGAGTTGTGGATCTGGACGGGTGATTGCTATTATGGGGACAGCGTGGATCCAGAAGTCCTGGCAGCCAAGGCTTCGAAGCAAAAACTAGTTTCAGGGTATGTGAAGCTAAGGGACTCTTGTGCCGTGATTGGCGTTTGGGACGATCACGACTATGGGATCAACAATGGAGGAGTGGAGTACCCGGCCAAAGAGATCAGCCAGAAAGCGTTTCTGGATTTTATTGACGAACCGGTGAGCAGTGACCGGAGATCTCAACAAGGTATATATTGGGACTATGAATACGGTGAGGATAATCAGAAGATTCAGGTGATTTTACTCGATGTCCGTTATTTTCGAGATTCACCCAATTCTTCGAATCCAGATGTGCTCGGAGAGGCGCAATGGGCCTGGCTAGAGAAATGCCTGGATCGGAGCGAAGCCTCAGTTCATTTTATCGTGTCGGGAATTCAAGTGCTCCATGAGGATCACAAGTACGAGAAGTGGGCAAATTTTCCGGTATCGAGATATAGACTGCTCAATCTTGTGACCGAAAAAGCAAAAGGCCGAGTAGTTTTTCTCAGCGGAGACCGTCACATCGGCGAGTTCGCTCGCTTGGAATACGGTCCTTCCCGCAAAGAGCTAGTCGAAGTCACTTCAAGTAGTTTAACCCATTCCTGGGACACCTTTCCGGGAGAGCTAAACCGGCACCGTATTGGCAAGGTGTATTCCGAGAACAACTTAGGATCGATTGAGCTGGATTGGGAAAAAAGAGAGCTATTCCTAGGCTTGCGAGGGTTAAAAGGGGAGGTGGAGCGTTCGATGCGTTTGTCCTTCGATTGAGGGGGAAAGGTTAATTGGGAGTGAAGTGATATCGCCAATAAACCGGAAACTCGCCTCGATATAAAACCTAGCGGACCCAAGTTTTTTAGGGTCCTTTATTCGGCGGGAGGGGTGTAGTGGCGGGTCAGCGTATCAAGAATTTCACTGCGAACGACTTCGGGATCGATTTTGCCAAGTTTTCGATAGAGGACTTTCCCCTCCTGATCGATGAGAATGGAATAGGGAACGGGCCCGGGCCATTCGGGATCGAGGGCGTCCGCCAGTTCGTCCATATTCGTGCCGGTGTAGAGGTAGTTGTTGGTCGTTCGACCTTCGGCCTCGACCAACTTGCGGAGCTTGTCACTCATGATGGCGCGATACTTGCCGAGAAAGGCTTTGGCTTTCCCCATTTGGCTAGGTTGATCGAGACTGATGGTAATGAGTTCGAATTCGCGTCGGCTGAATTTACGAGCAATAGCGGTCAAGTCGGGAAACTCCTCTACACAAGGAACGCACCAAGTCGCCCATACATTGATCAGGCGTACTTTCTCGGTTCCGTTTTTACGCAATGCGGCAACGCCGGCGGCATCGATCTTTTCGATGGTTGCTTCGATCGACTGCCATTTCTGCTCCTCCTCAACGACATGCTGGTTGCGTTCTTTCCACTTGGTGGAGCAGCCATGAGGGCGGGTCGTTTCAACGGGTACGGGATTTCCCGCAAGCAGCGCTTCGACTGCGTTGCGGGCATCAGGATGTTTCACGGTTGCGGGATCGGGAAAGCGGGAATCGTCGAAGCGTCCGTTGTATCGTAGTTTTCGTTCCTTGTCGAAAATAAGAACATGCGGAGTGGCGAGACAGCCATAGGCCCGGGCGGTGACTTGCGCGTCACCGTCGTAGAGAAAAGGGAACGTCCATCCATAATCCTCAGCATACCGCTTTGAGTCTGCGAAGGTCTCATCGTAGTCCGTGTGACCAAACTCATCGGGCCGCAATCCGGAGGAGTGGTTGGGGTTGATGGCGACGAAAGCAAAGCTCTCGTCCTGAAAGTCTTTAACAAATTCCAGTACTCTCCCCATGGCTCCGTGTGAGGTCGGGCAGTGGGTGCCCGTGAAGTAGACCACAAGAATGTCCGGTCCGGCAAAGTCGGAGAGCGAGTACTGTTTCCCGTCTGTCCCCGGTAGATTGAAGTCGGGCGCGGAATCTCCAATGTGCAGGGTGGTAAAGCCGTCGGGTAGACCTTTGGCATCCACAGCGAAGGCATTTGAGCTAGCGATCGAAATGAGGAGTAAAGTGGGGGCGAGCGTTTTAATGAGTCTCATAGGGATGGATTGGGAAGGTTTATCGAGTTGGTGGGCGGGACGAGATTTTTGAGCGCTATGAAGTAAATCGGGGCTCTAACTCTACGTCCATAATTCTTCGATAACGCCTGTGCTGTCGCCATGGGACTCTGCCCTGATGCCAGTGCCTTTAAGAAGGCTAAGCCATAGATTACACAGAGGCGTTTTTGCATTTTCCATTACCAAGTGGCGACCATGTTTTACACCTGCAGCGCCGCCGGTAATGATTGTGGGGCAATTTTTCAGGTAGTGGATGGATTCAATGTTGCTTCCGTAGCTGAGAGAAATGTTGTCAAACAAGCTGCTTCCGTCGGCTTCTTTAGTCCCCTTCAACTTGTCTATCAGATAGGCTAGGAGCTGGGTCTGCTTTTCATCCCGCATCTCGGAAACGCTTAGTCGCGAGCCGTTCGTGTAGTGGCTCATATTGTGTCCGGTGATGGTTGCTCCTAGGCTTCGAATGAAGGTATCCACAGGTTGGCGATAAGTCATGACGCGGGTAGCGTCGACTTGCATGGCGGCTACCATGATATCGTACATCAATTTAACTTCTTCGTAGCCCTCAATCTCTCCCTGCGGTTCGTTGATGGGATCAGCGGGTCGAACTTTTGGAACGTCAAGCCACTGCTCCTCCTTGGCGAGGCGTGTCTCGATTTCGCGAATCGACTGGAAATATTCATCTAGTTTATCCGTGTCGTTCTTGCTCAGGTTTCCATTCATGCTTCGAGCGTTGTCCAGAACGGTGTCGAGCACACTGCGTTTCTGCTTCAGCATGGCTTGTCGTTCTTCGAGGGGTGTATTGTCATCGGAGAACAGTTTGTGGTAGGCGGCAACGGGCGTGTTTAACCCGGCGATGGGTTTTCCTTGCCGGTTCCACGACATGGACAATCCTGGGCCGTGTCCCGAGTCCTCCGCCCGATCGCAACCCAGCTGAATAGAAGTGAAGCGTGTTTCTTTTCCGAGTGTTTCTGCAGCTACCTGGTCAACGGATACGCTGTTGTAGAAGCTCTGTCCGGGCTCCGCATAACGATTGGCGCCAGTCAGATAGAAAGTGCTACCCCAGTGGGCTTCGCTCGAAAACTGATTAGTCAGATTCTGGATAATGGTGATGTCCTTCTTGTGCCGCTCTAGCGCCTTTAGGCCTTTCGGAAGAACGTAGTTTGAACCAGTTGTATTTAAATCTGGATACCAGGACTCTTTTGTGACTCCCCAGCCAAAGCCGAGAAACATCATTCGTTTAGGAGGAGCGGCCACTTTCGCTGTAGCAGCAAAGGCCGAGCTGCCCAGTGATTCGAGGAATGGTAAAGCGATTAAGGCCGAACTGCTGCGAAGAAACGCGCGTCGGGTTTGGGTCAGGTTGGAGTAGTTCATTGGTAGAAAGAATTAAATAATGATGGTTCGCGAATCATACGAATGGATGCGGATTAAAAGTTGTTACAGGTCTTTCTCGTTTCATGAAACGGGTGTGATTTGCAGGAAAAAAACTTCTCACTTTTGTTGAAATTGTTCGGATTGAACGAGAGCATGGATGAACGCTCGAGACTGGTAGTCAGTGGATTTTGCCTCCGATAAAATCTCTTGCGCCAAATCATAGTCGGTAAATCCATACGGTCGACCGAGACCATATGCAATGAGGGATTCGGTGAGTCCACGAGCAAACGAGTCACCCTTCTCTGCGATCCGGTCCCTTAGCTCGAAGTAGTCCTTGAAAGGAGTTTTATCAGGCAGAGTGCCACTGGGGTCGATGGGGGCCCAGGAATCCTCCTCATTCTTCTTCGTCGCGACGATTCTCTCCATCGACCGCCACTTGCCGGCAGCATCAAAATTTTCTAAACCGTATCCGATGGGGTCAATTTCCCGGTGGCACTGGGCGCATTGGGGCTCTTCCATGTGAGCAATCTGCAGTTCGCGGGCGGACAGTCGCTTTTCTGAAAGTCGGCTGAGTTGCGGTACATTGGCCGGTGCCGGTGGAGGTGGATCATTGAGTAGTTTTCGCATGACCCAAGCACCGCGTTCTACGGGGGATGAGCGCTCGCCATCAGAACCCATAGCAAGTACTGCAGCGGTGCCAAGCAGTCCTCCTCTGGGTGAATTATCTGGTACAGAAACTTTTCTGAAATGGCGCCCTTCGACACCCTGAATATCGTAGTAGTCGGCCAAAAGGTCGTTGATCACAACGAAGTCGGACTTGAGTAAATGCTTTATGCTCAGGTTCTCATCGAAGAGGGTCTGGATTGTGTGGTAGATCTCGTTTCGAGCGGCGTCTTTGGCACTGTCATCAAAATCAGGATATAATTCGTAGTTGAATTGGAAGAAATTCAGTCGATCCATATGGAGCCATTGGCTCGTAAACCCGCTGACGAACTGCCAGGCTTTAGAATCCGAAAGCATCCGGTTGGTTTGATGTTCTAGCGCCATTGAACTCTTGAGCTTTCCCGCTTTGGCGACTTGGTATAGCTCGTCGTCAGGCGGGGCGCTCCAGAGGAAGTAGGAGAGCCGGACTGCGAGTTCGAGATCGTTGAGTTCACGCTTTTCCTCACCCGGTTTCGGCTCGTTCAAATAGAGAAAAGCCGGTGAAGCGAGTATGACTGCTAGCGGGTCCACTAGAGCCGTTTTGAAATCGGCTCCCGCTTGGCGCTTATCCCGATAAAGATTCATTAGTTTATCGAGGAAGCTGTCGGTGGCCCCTTGGGTTCTAAACGCTTTTTCGGAGAATCTTCGCAGTATATCCCTGGCGTATTCATCATTCTCCGTTGCGGAAGGTCCTCGATCGAATAGGAACGTTTGAAATTGGGTCAGCTTCTCGTTTTGGATTGGCCCTTCCCATTCGAGCCAGTCAATCCAGAGTGCGGGCGGTTCCAGGGGCTCGTCCCGCTCACGAGCTTTCCGGAAAACAAAGCGAGCCGCGTCGCGATTGTTGTGCTGACGCTCTCGAACCCCAATTTTTCGGCTGGACGAGGGGGTAATGGTAATGGGGAACTCGACAATTTGAGGTTCTTCGTAGGTGCCGGTTACTTTTCGGTAGTCGAGGATAGCCAATTCTCCGGACCGGGCGCCGCTTTCGACCGTTCCAATCTCCAGAAAGCGTCTTCGCAGGGGGGCTTCTTCAAATCCACCTACGCGAGCTCGTATGATATATTTCCCGGGGGGAGCTTCTTTCGGGAGGGTTACGGTATCGGTTATGGCCCCATTCCAGGTCACATAAAACACGGCGCCTGTTTTGGTCTGAGGCAGGGAAAGATAATGGGAGTAACCGATGCCGTCCCTGTTGTAGAGACCCGCTTCGAACTTGACGCGGGCGGCATCGATAAAGCCGAATTCAGTCGGTGATTTGCCGGACTCTTTCCACTGCTCACCTCGTATCTTGGCATCCAGCAGCTTGTTGTATCTGTTTTGGATCGTTTTGTTAGTCGCGATCTCGGATTCCTTGAGCACCCGGGTTGGTTTAAGGTTGGAGGGTGCTGTCAGGGCGGCGTTCAATGCGCGTCGCCCTATGTTTAGGTACTGCTCAAATTGGTCGCTGGAAAAGAAGAGGGCGGAGCCCACCGTGTCGAATGAGCCCGTGCTGGCGTCTTTGGGAAGCTCTTCCGCTTCGATCGACACGCCGAGCAATTCCCAGATGGTATTCTCGTACTCGCGCCGGTTGAGGCGGCGCATCGTGATGACGCCACCGGTGTCGCTGAGGATTTTTCGCGCGGTAACGAGCTGATGGGACAGGTCGTCCAAAAAATCGGTCTTCGCTTTTGCTTTGGGTTGCGTCTCGTCCTCTGGGGGCATTTCGCCGGAGTTGAGTACATTGAGAACTTTTTGCCAGAGTTCTGCCGTTGCGAGCGTGCTCAAATTGAAGGACAAGTCCTCCAAGTTGACATTGCCTTCCTCCGTAATCGCGTCGTGGCAGTCCAGGCAGTATTCGTTTAAAAAATCAAAGTGGCTCTCAGGCATCACCGCTGTCGGCGCTTCCGACGCGAAGACGCTGATTCCTAAGCAGAATGGAGCTAAAATTGCGATTTGCTTGGACAGCTTCATTGGGAAAATGAGTGAAAGAGGGTGTATTAGATCTATATAGTGATGGGGCTTGCGCAAGAGTTCTCTCTTAGGACGGGAAATTGGACGATCCCGGATTCTCCAAATTGAATTGCCTATCAGAATTGGGCCGCAGCAGAAATGGGGTTTAGCCGGTTTGACCTACCCGAGATCTCCCTTTATTAATTAAGGATAAAATCTATGAAACCTATCCCAGTTATCGCTCTTTTGTTATCGGTAGCCGCACTAGCCATTGCCATCATTGAAAAGGATTCTCCCGAGCTTCCGGAATCCCCGGCTGCGGACTCAGATATTCAAGCTGAGGTCGAGGAGCTTCGTCAACGGCTTGCCGCCTTGGAAGCATTGGGTCGACCCGCAAAGTTGGAGGAGCCAGAAGCGCCCTTCCTAGAGAAGCGGATCGAAGAGCTTAGTTCTCAACAGCAAGACATCGCGGAGCTTGCATTAAGCATCGATTCGCTGGGTGTTATCGAAACGCAAGAGCGCGAGTTGGTAAACGCCTACAACATACTGGTGGATGACCAGCGTCCTGCTTGGGAAAGAGCGAAACAAGCCGCATTACTCAAGCGCTATGGCCAGTTCGATCAGGGAGCCGTTGATTCCATGTGGAAGCTATTTTCCGATCCACAGAAGCCGTATGACCAGGCAGCCGCCTTGCTTGCTTTGAAGGGGCATGTTACCCAGGAACATCGCGATGATGTGCTGACCGCGTTGAATTTGGAGGTGGAGAACGGTTTCGAGAACGGTCGATTGCGTTACTACGGGATAGAAGCGCTGGAGCCGCTGGCTCAGGATGCAGAGGTGCGTGATTGGCTTACCTTTATCGCTCAGAATGATCCAGAGCCCAAGATCGCCGGTCGGGCCGCAAAAACAGTTGGCCTGCCACCTCCGGTAGGGGCCTCCAAACGTCGGTAGGGAGTGATTTTACCCCTTCTTGTGTTTTTGGGTTTGGATACAGGAGAAACGAGCCGATCCCCCCTGCTGGAATCCACTTTCAGGCTATCTTAAGTTCTTCTTCCTCGTCCTCTTCTTCAGCCATATGGGGATCGATGTTATATAGTCGATAGAACAGCTGTGTGATGTCGTTGGAAATGAGGACGAGAACGGGGATAAGAACCAAGGAAATCGCGGTTGCGAAGATGATGCCCCAGCCCAATGAAATCGCCATCGGGATTAGGAAGGAGGAGCTAGGTTGAGGATCGAACATTAATGGCAGGAGGCCGAAAAAAGTGGTCAGCGAAGTCAGCAATATCGGACGAAAGCGACGGACACCTGCAATACGAACCGCTTCTTCTATAGACATGCCTTTCTTGATATTCGTATTCATGAAATGGACTAAGATTAAACTGTCATTTACTACGACTCCGGACAAAGCCATCATTCCAAAAATGGAAGATTGGTAGAGTCTCGGCTCGCCGCCGTTCCAATTGAAGATCCAGGCCATCAACCAGTGCCCCATGATGGCTCCAACGACCCCAAACGGAATAGCGGACATTACGATTAGAGGCTGAAAGTAGCTTCTTAGGGGGATTGCGAGCAGGGCGAATATTACCGCAAGGACAAAATAGATGCCAGCGGTCATTTCGCGATTGTTGTCGCGGGCCTCAGCGGCCCGTCCGCGCACGTCGAATCCCATTCCTGGATACTTGGTTGCTACTAAGTTGGGAAGAAATTCCTCCAGGATCCCAACCTCAATGGATTCAACGTCCAATTTGTTCGTGTCGCCATCCGCGCTGACTTGGATGATCCGATTTCGGTCGACACGGCGAATCGAGGGAAGGCTCTTGCCGGGTACCACTTTGGCAACGGTTTCAAAGGGGACCTCCGATCCGCTGGCGGTGCGGATCATCATGTTCTGAAGAGAGGCTAAAGAGCGTCGGTCTCTCTCAGGGTAGCGGACCATGACCCGTACCTCGTCCCGGTCTCGTTGAATTCTCTGCGCTTCTGCTCCGAAGAACGCAGCCCGAATTTGCTGGGCCAGATTGCTCGCGGTAACGCCGAGAAATTCAGCTTCAGGCTTCAATTCCAAGTTGTATTCGTCATTCGCATTTTCGTAGGTATCCACAATGTCGTACAGCCCATCATACGACTCTAGATGCCTTTGTAGGTCCGCGGAGGCTTCCTTAAGCAGATCAATGTCCGGGTGAATGAGTTCAAAAGTAAGGGCTCCTCCTGACCCTCCTCGCTCGAAGGAAAAACTCAATCGCTCCGCTTCAGGGATAGGAGGCACCATCTTGCGGAGCTCGTCCGCTAGATCGCGGCTTGTGTACCCGAATTTTTGTGATGGCTCAGCTCCGATTTCGATGACAACTTCCCCTAGTTCATCTACTCCAGCTTGGTTCTCGTCGCTAGTGAAAACGGTGTTGCCAAAGGGCTGTCCTCCAGCGGTGGCGAAAATATTGGGTATGACCTCTGCTTCGAAGCGTTCATTGATGTCCTTCTGAAGCCTGAGGGCGGCGTTTTCGATGAGCCTCACCTTATCCAGGGTGGTCTCAAAAGTTGTGCCGGAGGGCATTTGCAGGGTAACGGTGGTCGTATCCCTGGGAACACTGGGCCTTTGGGTGTAGCCAATTCTCTCCCCCAGTATGAGGCCTAGAAAGATTAGGAGGAAGCAAACGAAGATGGAAAAGGATGTATAGCGATTGATCAACGCCCAGTTAAGCGCAGGGCGATAGTATTTAAGTATCGTGTTCTGCAAACCATCAGAGAAAAAGCGTTGAAATCGTATAAACGGGTTTTTCGATTTTCCCGAATCCGAGAAATGGGTACAATGCTTCAAGTGGGCGGGCAGGATGAGTTTGGACTCGACCAGAGAGAAAAGCAGAACAGGCAGGACGACAAGTGGGATATTCTTGAAAAAGGCCCCAAACCGCCCCGACATTAGGCTAAGCGGGTAGAATGCCACCATAGTGGTGACGACTCCAAAAAAGACGGGCACCGCTACTTCTTGAGTTCCTTTTATGGCGGCGGTTAACGGTTTGGACCCCCGCTGCATGTGCTCAAACACGTTTTCACCCGTAACGATTGCGTCGTCAACGACGATTCCGAGCGTTATAATAAAGGCCAGCAGAACTACGACGTTGATCGTCACCCCCAGAAAAGGAAGCATAAAGAAGGAGCCCGCGAAGGCGATCGGGATTCCCCAAGCGACCCACAAAGCCAGCGAAGGGCGCAGGAACAGAGCCAGAACAGCGAGTACGAGAAAGAATCCCATCACCGCGCTTTTTGACAACGTGCCAAGGCGTGCCTTGACTCGTTCCGAACTGTCGCCCCAGTAGCCGAGACTAATGCCGGCGGGCAGTTGCTTTTTTTTATGTTCTATAAACTCTTTTATCGAGTCTCCGATTTCGATAATGCTTTGTGATCCTGTTCTGAATACATCGATTGCGATCGCCCGGCTTCCGTTGTGCTGAGCGACAATAGGAGTTTCGTCGAAACCGTCGATTACCTTGGCGACGTCCCCGACTTTAATCTTGGCCCCATCATCTCGTACCAGCAAAGTGATGGAGGAGAAATCGTCGTAGTTGTACGCCTGTTGATCCGTACGGAGTAAGATGCGACCTGAATCGGTTTTTATGCTCCCGGCAGAAAGGTCTATGGACGACGTTCGAATCGCTCTCGTAACCTGATCGAAGCTCAACCCGAATTCGCGAAGGGATCGCTCGGATATCTCAATCGCAATCTCGTAGGGACGAATCGCCTTGAGCGAGGCGAGGGACACGGCGGGTAGATTGGCCACTTCATCCCGGATCTGCTCGCCCATCAATTTGAGGTCCTTCTCGGTGAGGTCACCGGACAATACTATGGTGATGACTCTCTCAGAATTGGTTCTTAGGCTAATCTGGGGCCGTTCGGCATCGGGAGGAAAAGTCTGAATCGTGGCGACCCGATTGGTTACTTCATTCAGCTTTTCGTTCAGGTCGTATCCCTCTTCAAAATCCAAGACCACACGTCCAATGCTAGAACTGGCCATCGCGTCCATCTCGTCGATGCCTTCAATATCGTGAAGCGCTTCTTCTAGGCGAGTAAGAATCGCTTGTTCGATTTCGCTGGGCGTCGAACCACGGTAGGCAACGGACACGGTGACGGTGCGGTCGGGCACTTCGGGAAAGTCTTGGAGAATAATTCGGTCTTTGAGGGACCAGATTCCCCCGCCAATTATGGCAACCATTAGCAAATTAGCGGCTACTCCATTGCGAGCGAACCAGGCGATCATAGTGTTCATGAAATTCTAGGCGATTGGGAAAATAACGTGCAGGCGATGATACGAGAACCGTTAGTCGTGTTGATTGAACTCAGGGGGACAACTCAATTTACATCTTCCGGTTGAAATCAAATGATTGGCGCCCTCTTGCTCGAAACAGTGCCATTCTGAGGCAGAGGGATACAAGAAATCAAGATTATCCTAAACTATGGTGGTCAGTGATTGGATGAAGATACTTCCTGGATTTTGAAAATTTGGCCCTTGTTTTTTTCGAATACATATAGCTCATTCTCGTGGTCCAATCCCAGTCGTAGGTCGACGCGGCTCGAGTCTGCCAGCCTGGACATTGTGGTTTCTTTTCCTTCGAAAGCGACGTGAAATTTCTCTATTTTTCCGAGCTGTCCTAGCTGAAGTTGGGTCGCATCGGTGTAAAACAGGTGTCCTTGCACAATGGCCCCAAATACGTACTGGTCCTGTAGTAGCGGGTGTTGATTTCCCTGGTAAACATAGCCACCAGATATCGCATTGGCGTCTTTGTGGTCGAATTGAGCGACTGGATACGTAAACCCTTCGTCGTCTTCCGGCAAGGGGAGAAGGCCGAACTTGTTGAGATCCAATTGAAACTCGAATGTACCTTCGCGTAAAGGCCAGCCATAGTTGCGACCTTTTTCGATTAAATTAATTTCCTCAACATTGATTTCACCAATATCCGTCGCGAAAAGCCGTCCATTTGGTCCCCAGGCAAATCGATGCGGATTACGAAATCCGATCGCCCAAAGCTCACCAAGCGTATTCTCGTCTTCATCTGCGGCCCAAGGATTTGTATCCGGAATTCCGTACTGTCCATTCGCGCTATTGGAACCGAGAGGGTCAATGCGAATAATCGTACCCCAAATGCTGTCGGTTCGATTGAGAAAATTCGCTTGACCAGCTTTCATCGAGCCTCCCTCGCCGACGGCGACGTAGAGCAACCCATAGTCCTCGTCGCCCGGTTCAGCATGCGGATTGAACGCCATATCTTGGAGGCAGTGGATATGTCGCGGGAAATGTACCCGCATCAGTTGGCGGAATGAGCCTTCGAAAGTCGAAGCCATAGGGTTGTTGGCTTTCCATTCTAGAACTACAGAATCAATGGCGGTATCATCTATCCCTTTGGGTCCTTTAAAGTCAGGGGTTTCGGCGCCTGGCTCTTCAGTATGGATGGTATAGAAAAGTCCGTTCCTTTCGAACTCGGGATGGAATTCGAAGAAGTTGAAGCCGCCTCCCAGTCCTCTCTCAGAGTAAAACCGAGGGAGCTTTTCTCTTAAATCGAGATAGGTCGTCAATTGATTGTCCTTAATCGAATAGAGCGGACCTCGCAGATCATTTAGGAACAATCGCCCCGATCCGTCCGTCGCGGGCTTCATTGAATTTATCCGCGCTCGCGGGCTTTTTTTGTCGGTCGGTGGAGCAGTCATCCAATACTCCAGATGTACTGTGAGATCTCCCCATTCGACGGATTCCGCAATGGGGTTCATTAGGGACAGCTCTTCACGACCGCTCGTTATGGTCAAAGGTATGAGCAGGGCACTTATGATCGAAAGGTGTTTGGGCTGAACAAAGCATGCCATGGCGAGCACTCTATTTTTCGAGAGACCCAAGAAGCGAGAGATTTTTTGAAGGAAGCGTTTTGGGCTAGATGCGCTCTTGGAGAGCTCGCTTTCCGTCAATCCATTTTCGAAGAGGCGAATTCTTGATTTAGGAGCCGTGAATTTGCTCGAAAGACATTGAGCGAATCGCCCGCTTTTCTCGATTAGGCTCGTCGTTTCTGGGTTTTTCTAGAGGATATCAATTGGTGTTTCAGTAATGACAGATTCGCGGAGAGATTTTTTGAGAAAAAGCGCATGGACCACTGCAGCCTTGCCCTTTTTCCCTGTTGGATGCAGCAAGAGAAGGATGCTGACGCTCACATTCCTCACGATTCCGGATCCCGATGGCTGGCATCCTAGTTTAAGGCTTAAAGGGGATTGGCTTGTATTCAAGATTAGCGACGGCGTACATGCGGGATATGGTGAAGCTTCCCACAGCAAACGAGATGACATATGCAAGGAAATCGCCAAAGGATTGTTCCGGGAGCGGATTGCGTCCTTCGATCTAAGCCTTGAATCACTGAGTGAATTGGAAGAAGAGCTGGCAGAGTCTCAACCCGACTTTGTGGCCGCAACGGCATGGTCGGGAATTAATCAAGCACTCTATGACCTGTTGGCCAAGCGCGAGCAGGTGCCAGTTTGGCGGCTCTTTCAGGACAAAACAAGTCTGGACCGCCTCGGTCTCTACACGACGATTAATCGTTCGTTAACGACGCGTACCCTTGACGACTACCTGCAGTTGTTAGGCCAGGTGGAGGAGCAGGGCTTCAAGGTTTTTAAATGCGCCCCATTTGAGAAAGTGGTTGATAAGTTCAATACTGATAAGACGAGTAAATACGGCTTGGATACGCTTAGTTTTATCAGAAGGGAGTTTCCTGAATTAGATGTTCGCGTGGATTTCCATGAACGGTTTTCTCCAGAAAGCTTCTATAAAATTATAACAGAATTAGAGGCTCTTGAGCTCGATTGGATCGAAGAGCCTTTTGCGATGGGTCCGGACTACACGGAACTTCGCCAAAAGACGTCGCTTAAGATTGCAGTAGGAGAGTTGTATTGGGGTAGCGAGAATTTTCGCGCGATCATGGAAAGCCAATGGGCTCACGTAATTATGCCCGATGTGAAACATGTGGGAGGGTTTGGCCCATTGCTTCGAGTGATCGAGATGGGCAAAGGAAAGATCGAAGTCTCACCTCACAATCCCTCCGGCCCTGTGTCCACTGCGGCTAGTCTACACGCGGCAGCTCTGTATCCAGAAAATGTGAAATCACTTGAATATGCGTTTGATTCCGAACAAACCCGCCAAGCCTACGGGGAACGGGTGGAGGACGGAAATTTGTACCTTAGCGACGAGCCTGGCTGGGGAATCAAAGTCGAAAATTAGTACCGGTTATTCTAGCAGCCGATGGCTACTCTAATTCTTGAGCGAGAATGTCGCGGAAATCGACACTCATTTCGCGCTTGGGGTGAACTTGAATACCGATCGGACCCGCGGGGATGATGGTCTCCGATTCGTAAGTCATGACTTCGGTTCCGTTTAGCCAAGTGGTGTAAGTCTTTCCGATAACTTGTACCTTGATGGTGTTCCAATCGTCGAGTTTGAGGGCTTTGGTGCCTGTCTCGACTTGGATGGGATAGCCTTTCCCCGGTATGTAGGGAAGGGCAGTCATATCCCGCTTTAGGCTACCCGACTCGCCAATTTGTATTTGCTCTTTGGTGTTGCGAAGGAAGATCCCCGTATCGATTCGGCCCGAGCCGAATTTGAAGTCTGCTTGAACGACAAAGTTCCGGTAGCTCTTTTCAGTTTGCAGGATATCGCCCTTTTGTTCGGGGTCGTTGGCAGCGTGAAGAATTCCGTCTTTAACCTGCCAGCAAGCCTCAACATTTGCGGTCCAGCCCGACAAGTCCTTCCCATTGAATATCGGTTTGAGTCCAGAGTCATTCTGAGAGCAGCTGGCGAATAGGAATGCGAAGAGGACAAGGAATAGGGATAGACGTTTCATCGGGATGATCGAATTGAACAGGAAATCGCTGTCATGTACAGAAAGAACCCGAAAACTTAATGATTTGAGTCCCATCAATTAACCCATGTGCATGGGCTTCGATTCAGAAGGCAAGGGGGTAGCAGGCTTTTACCTATCCTTCCTTGAGCGCTTTGTTCTGGGGAGTCACTTTTTGTGTTGGGATAAGATGGAATCAAGTCGGGCAAGATTGTCGCGGAGGCTTTTTTCGGCATCCTGAGTGGGGAGGTGGCCTATTATTCCGATTGGGCCATCGTATCCAGAATCAATGATCGCCTGGATCATAGCTTTCTCGTAAATTCCAGAACCGATAGGGAGGATCTTGTTTTCTAAAGATCCTTTGATGAGGGTATCCTTTTCTGCCATACCATTGAGGTTAAGGCAAAGGAGATAGGGTTTCATCAAGAGAAGGTATTCAGCAAACCGGTCCATCTCTTCGTGGCTGTGATGGAAGTTGTAGACGATGCCGACGTTGTCGTATCCCAGTCGGTGCAGTGCACGGCAAAACGCAACTAGATTCTCCGGATGTCCTCCCCAGTTGAGATGGTTGTAGAGGCCGAATGGGGAGCCAAGCTCTTTAGCCCGTTTGGCAAACGGCATCATTCGTCTGGCGGCTTCAGCGACTTTTTCTTCTTGCGAATCAACCTTGGGCGAGGGGCTGATCTTCCAAATCTGAGGTTGAAGTCCGTATTTCTCGAAGAGCTTAAAGGCATCTTCCTTTTCGTTCCAAAAGGCGAAGTACTCGATGCCGTGTTTTCGGCACTGCAGGATCTCTTCTTCAAAATCAGGGTTATCTTGTTGGGTCCAGTTGTAGGCGAGGCGTCCCACTCCCAGATCCGAAAGCATTGCGGCTCGTTCTGCTGGGCTGCGGTCCGCGGTATCCCAACGGTGCGCGACGCACCAGGCCACTAGGTTGTCCTTTTCAAAGTTAGCTGGGAGTGCGGCGAAAATGGAAAGGGTTCCAGCAAACGCAATTCCTGCCACGAAATGCGCTGTTTTGAATCGGTTGAAAATGGCATTCATCTCATCATCATTAGTCGAATGACCGTTCCGCTCAACTCAATACGTAGGGCTGGTTTTTCGAATCCTCGTTTTCTGCATCAATTTGAGCTTCTTTTTTGAGCGCCGAACTCGGCAGATACAATAATTCGCTTGTTTGAAGACCTTTTTTGGAGATTGGCGCGGATCCGGCTATCAGGAAGTCATTCTCGCTTAGCGAGAGTTTAGGGTTAGTAAGAATACGAAGTGGCGGATCGCTTAGGGGTAGGCGATCCGCCTTACTCTATACAGGAGAAGAGAAGCAAATCCTCAGCTCTGAAGAGTGAAATAGGTGGGACAATGGGTCCGATGTGTCGCACTGATAGAGACAGTTCGTCGTCAAACTAGGTCTTAATGGCCTACCTTTTTGTCGCGATTGGGTTAAAAGCTAAGAGCCAATTGCCAACCGCTGAGCCATCAGGGTTTTAGGTATCGCTCAAATTCAGGTCGATTCTTCCACCCTTCGATATAGGGAGCATATTCCTCGGAAACGGTCCAGTCGCGTCTACCGGGATGGTCCGGGTCGACCCGTCCCTCGGGATAGTCTTTCCCTTCGTAGCTTGATTGGACGGACGCGCTCCATTTCTCGAATTGCTTGTGCAGTCGCTGGGCGATGGAGGCTTCCTTTTGGTAGAGGTCGTTGGTTTCCTTTGGATCCTTCGCTACATTGAATAGATGGTAGACGCCTTTATCCAAGTCGGGGGCGACGAGTTTGTAGTCGTTGTCGATGAAGGCAGCTTTTTTCAGATGGCGAAAACCCAGCGGTTTCTTGCGAGGACCGAGTTCCTTTTCAAATAGAGTTCTGACGCTCACCCCGTCTTGGGGTTGAAGCATATCGGATTTTGGTAGTCCGACGATTTCAGCGATGGTGGGAAAGATATCCATGGTGGCGGTAGGGTGGCTGGTGACGCGGGCGCTCTTGATGACTGCAGGCCATTCGATGACGCAGGGTACGCGTAGTCCCCCTTCAAATACTGTATTTTTAGAACCGCGCAGTCCGCCAACCGTGTCGGGCTTGATTGCCCCCAGTCCCCCATTGTCACTATTGAACCAGAGAAGTGTGTTGTCGGCTATTTTCAAATCGCGCAGCCCTTTGCGTAGGGTGCCGATGCTACGATCCATGGCGACCATCTCGCCGTAATGGTTTTGGGACGCTTCCTCAAGATTGGGAAAGTGAGCATTGTCCTCTTCGCTGGCCATAAAGGGCGAATGCGGGGTGCCATACCAAATGACTGTGAAGGAAGGTTTTTTCGCCTTGGCTTGTCGGCTGATGAACTCGAGGGCTTCGTCCACGATGATTTCGGAGGAGTCGCCTTCGAATTCTTCGAATGCGCCCTGGCGACTCATGATGGGATCTCGATCGAAGAAATTGGATACGGAGAGCCACTCATCGAAACCAAAGGCCTCGGGACTTCGCGGATCCGAACCAAGGATGGGAGCTCCGGGGCCGCGAAAACCGTTGAGGTGCCACTTCCCAAAGTGCCCGGTGGCGTATCCTGCCTTCTGCAAGGCCTGCGGTAGCGTCTTCTCCTGAAGCCGGAGGGGAAAGCCATGATCCTCGACACCGTTCCGGTTGTTGGTGCGACCGGTCATTACCGTTGAGCGAGTGGGGGAGCAATTCGGGGCGCCGGCGTAAAATCGTTCGAAGCGAAGACCATTGGCGGCCATGGCGTCGAGATGAGGCGTTTTCAGAACCGGGTGGTTCATGTAGCCCATCTGGCCCCAGCCTTGGTCGTCGGTCATGACGAGTATGATATGGGGAGAGGGGGCGGCGCTAAGGAGTAAGGCGGAAGGCGTAAGATTTAAGAGGAAGAAAAGGATTCTAATTGGGTGCATGAGGTATAGGAAACGGAGGGGGTTCGAGTCGCAGAGTAATGACTTGTCACCAAGTCGAGTGATTCTTTTGCAAAGAGAGTGTTAGTAGCTCTTTGCGTCCAGGTCGATAGCGATTATCTTTTCGTCGTTGCGAACGAATAGAGTCTTGTTCGCAAAAGCGGGATGGCTCCAGACCACGCTTCGGGTTCCCCCTGTATTGGTGGAATTAGAAGGTTCGATTACGTTAGTTCGGCCGATTTCCTTGTACCCAGAAGCAGTCAATTCCGCCAGGACGAGATCACCGATTTCGTTGATAATGTAGTACGTGTCCGAATCTTGATAGCGTATCAGGAAAGCGGTGCCATGCCGACCTTTGCGAGAGGGTTCTTCGAGCACGGGTTCTGCTGTTTCCCAAAAACGACTGCCATTTTCGGGGTTAACTGAAATCATCGAACCCGTTCCGCTATCGACACTGAAGATCGCTTCCTCTGTGAATATTATGGGGCTGTTGACCGGGTAGACCGCATTGCGCGGATTTCCTTTCCAAACCGGTTCGGCTCCAGGGATGCCATCGCGATTCACGAGTTTGAACATCGACGCAACTCCTGGACCACCCACAAACAGATGCGAACCCTGTTTCCGAGGCACTTGGATGGATCCACCGAAATTTGGTCTTAAGGGTTCCGTCCAGTAGACCTCACCCGTTCGTGGATTTAGACTGTTTAGGGATTCTGGATGCCAAATGATCAGTTGCTCGATGCCTTCATGGGTAATGATTGTGGGAGGGCAGTAGCCTTGGCTGGAAGCCGTTAGGGCTCGCCACTTTTCTTCACCGGTTTCCCTGTCCAGGGCGACGACGATACTTCCGTCCCCTCCTGCAATGCAGTAAAGCGTGTCCTGATGTATAAAGGGATGGGCGGAATGGCCCCACATGGGGGTCTTTGCTCCGTATGCTTCGGAAATCTGCTTACTCCAAACGACTCGTCCAGAAGAGGCCTCGAAACAGTAGAGGTCTCCTTCAGCACCCAGAGTGTAAACCTTGTCATCGACGATAGTCGGGGTTGTTCGGGGACCGCTACCATATGAAATCGAATAGTTACGATTGTAGGAGTGCTTCCAAAGAAGCCTTCCGGTCGCCGCATCCAGGCAAAGAATTCTTTCAACTCCGGAAAGCTGGTCAGGAGCACCTGCATTGTTGGCAATTTCCCCACCTTCGCGAACGTAGTCCATCAGGAAGACTTCACCGTTGGCCACAGCGGGACCCGCGTAGCCGAGCCCAACTTCACTTTCCCATTTGGTTGTCAGGCCCTCATTGGGGATTTGGGTGATCACACCTTCCTCGTTCCAAGCGGAATCCCCATTTGGGCCGAGCCATTCGGGCCAGTCTGCCGCATGTGCTGGCGAAATTAGAAGAAGTGTGGTGAGAAAGAGGACGGTTTGCTTCATTGGCTTGTTCGAATTAACGCCTAAACCCCTCAATTTGTTTCATAGGGTCGATTGAAATTGGACACTTAGATTGTCTGACCGGCAAAGAAGAGTCTTTGGGGTCTCGTCCAAGCGCTCTGCTGATTGACTCCGGAACGGTTCCCCTTCTTGATCAAGGGATGAAACTCACTGCTCGTTTGCCTAAACTCCTGCTCACTACCTTGGTTTTTACTGCCTGTTTGGTTTCAGTCTCGGGCAAGGACACGAGAAAACTTGTTCTAATTGCCGGTAAGCCCAGCCATCCGCCTCTGATGCACGAGTTTCGAGCGGGATGCCTCTTGCTTGAGAAGTGCCTTCAAGGTGTAAAGGGTTTGGAAGTCGAGGTGCACGATAATGGTTGGGTCGACGATGAGTCCACCTTTGACGACGCCGATGCGGTTGTCATCTACGCGGATGGGGGAGGGAAGCACCCCGCCCTGCAGGGCGACAATTTGAAGACCTTGAAAAAGCTGATTGAGCGGGGAGTGGGCTTCGGTTGTATGCACTACGGTGTGGAAGTGCCCCCGGGGAAAGCGAACGATGAATTCCAGGCTTGGATTGGGGGACACTACGAAAATATGTTTTCCTGCAATCCGATTTGGGAACCCAAATTCGACTCTCTGCCCAAGCACCCGACGACTCGAGGAGTAGAGCCTTTCGCGATCAAGGATGAGTGGTATTTCAATATGCGCTTTATTGGGGGGATTGAAGGTAACGAACCTCACCGGGAACAGGGGCTCAAGTTTACCCCCATCTTGGTGGCCAAACCTTCCGACTCGGTGCGTAGGGGACCCTATGTATATCCGAAAGGTCCCTACGACCACATCATCGCGTCGTCGGGCCGGGACGAAGCCATGCTTTGGGTGGTTGAGCGACCCGATGGTGGCCGCGGCTTTGGCTTTACGGGCGGACACTTTCACGTGAATTGGGGGAATGACTCGTTTCGTAAGGTCGTTCTCAATACTCTGAATTGGGTTGCTAAAAACAGTGTCCCTAAAAACGGAATCGAATCCGAAGTCAGTGAATACGATCTTCAGCAGAATCTGGACAAGAAGGCGCCGAGGAAGTAAGACTAAGTGTTAGAGAGTGTCTAATAAAACAGAATATGCGTCGTTTTTGTCCAGATGGGTCTGGACAAGGCGGGCGCGTTGCGGGGTATCCATGGAATGGCTATCCCCAATACGCTCAACGCAGCCCAGGCCCATCTGGGCGGAAACCCCTTCGGGGCAGCGTCCTTTTTAGCTCCTTGCTGCGTTACAGCCGAGGGCCAAGGCCGTTCGGCTGAGCTCAGGCCGAAGCCCTACGGGCATTGGCGCCTCGCCTTCGCTAAAAAATGCCTGCTGCGACGCGCATTCTGCTTTATGAGACACTCTCTTAGACCCTGTAGTGGGGGAAATAATAATCTCTTACTCCTTCGAGCCTGACCGTATCAAGGTTTCCTTGGCGTTATCAATCGTTTGAAGCAGAAGATTTCCTAAAGTTGATCGCTTTAGGGATTCTCGAAGTACTCGATTAGCTTTTCCATATCCTGTTCGCTCAGGATCGTGACAAAGCTGGGCATGGGAACATTTTCGTAGCCCTTAACAATAGCTGCTTGGGGGTTGTTAATGGATTCGCGAATATAGTTGGTATCCACGGTAATAGTGTTGGGACTTCCTTGCCGAGTGATTTCCTGGGATCGTCCCAATAAGTTTTTGAAAGTGGGGCCGATGAGTTTGGTTCCATCATTGGAGTGGCAAGCCCGGCAATAGTACGAGTATAACTGAGCTCCGCTAAGCTGTTTTGGTTTTCGAACAAAGGGATCCTCTACGCGTCTTAGACTGATCGAAATAGATGCCTTATTGATTCGAGAGGGAATGGTCACGACACCGGGACGGTGCCAGCGGAGTCCTTCACTCAAGGTAACCTGTTCGTGTTTGCTCGAATCGAGGTGGTAGAATTTGTCGCCTGTATTCGTGTGTTCGAAATCTAGACTGATCTGCACAGTGTCCTCTGATGGAGATCCGATCGACTGCTCGACTAGTTGGCCATCCACCTCAAAACGGAAAGTGGGGGTGCCTGTGTCCGGGTTGCGACGGTAGCCTCTGAAAACGATCGAATCCGGTAGTGAATCGGGATCTTTCAATCGAAGGGGATGGGTTGCGGTTCCAAGAGACTGTTTGACGCCCAATATCTCGCACTTGCGTCCCCCGCGTCCGAGCGTCTCTCCCGAAAAGTCTACAAACCCACCCTGCCAAACGTAGACGGGGGCGCAATTTTGGGCGTCGAAGGCGTAGTTGAATCCACCCGGAAAACCCACCGCGATCATGCGGGCCGACGGTCCATCAATGACGCAGCGCTGAATTACGACTTTGTCAGTGACAGAAATATCCGCAGGAGCGGTAAATCCAGGGACTGAACTAAGCAGCAACAGGATCGCAGAAATCAGCCGTGTCATGGCAGCAGTTGGTTGAGGGTGTAGATCCCGAAGTTGTTCTCGAGGAGCAGACCCTCGGAAGACATCAGTTCCGGAAGTTGAATATTGTATATGTATTCGGCTTTCAATGGCACTTCGAGCGAGAGGATCCTTTGGTCAGGTGAGAGCGCTGAGCTTTTCACGGGAACAGTAGCTTCATTGAATGGCTCGGATCCGTAGGTATCCCAGTATTTGAACTGAAACTCGATGATCGAAATCGAAGTATTTGTAATTTCGGATTTAGCAAGAGGCTGGGTGAAGTGCAGATCGAATCCCTTTCTGGTGAGGGCGATGCGTTGAATTTCGAACGGCGTTTGGGAGGAATCATAGGAAATGACTTCAATGGCGGGTTCTCCGGGAGTCCAGCCACGCCCCACGGACCCTACCCAAAGATTTCCCTGAGGGTCAAAGGCGGTAGAAAACGAAGCGCTGACCAAGGGTCGGATGAACGGGAAGACTGCTCCTTGGTAGGCGCCATTCACCTTCTCGAGAGCGACTCGCACAACGGTACGGTGGGAAATGTCGGCAATGAAAGCCTGGCCTGCGAAGGGACCGAACGTGTCTGCCGGAGCGAATGAGGGCGATCCAGGGGAATTGGTCAAATCGCCATGAGCCAGCCAGACGGCGGGGAGCTTGCGGGCCTCTCTGAAAACCTCGGGATCGAGGGGTGGAACTGTTTTAGGCATTTCACCAACCGTTTTGTAGTCAAGAACGGCTGGCGTGATTCCGTATTCAGGTCGGTCCCAAAAGGATGCGGGATGCCCCAGGAAATCGCCCTCTTCAACATGGCCGAGATAGGAGGACGCCACCCAGTCCCCTTGGTTGTCGGTAATGAAAAGTTCGTCTTTGGCGTTCATTCCGATGCCGGCTGGAGAGCGCAGGCCAGAGGCGAATGGCGTGAGGGATCCGTCGGGGCTTCGTTTCATAACCCAGCCTCGATAGCCCAGAGCGGAACCCATTTGATGAGGATAGCCATCGGGGGCCGCCTTGTGATAGGATCCAGAAGCAAGACCGGTCGAGAAGAACATTTCCCCTTTCGAGTTGATGCGGGGGCCGTAGGCGAATTCGTGATACTGACCGGTAAATCGAAATCGATCCTCGTGAGTGGAGTAGAGGTCCGCCACTCCATCGCCGTTGGTATCCTGAAGAAAGGTAAGCTCGGGCTTTTGCATCACGTAAACACCACTTCCGTCGGGAGCCACGCGGACCCCGATCGCTTCATGAAGACCTTCGGCGAAGAGGGACCACTGGTCGTCCTTGAGCCGCCAGACGCTTCCGGTGCGGTTGGAAACATAGACCGAGCCGTCCTTGGCGAAATCGATATCGGTCGGTTCGAATCGAATCGGAATGCTTTGTTCCGGTATTGGGATTTCCCTTATGGAATAGCCGTGGGGGACAGTCGGCGTGTCTTTGCGGCGGTAAAAGGAAACGGTGAATTCCTTTTGGTTCGGGTAGAGATTTTTGACCAGATTGCGCTGGTTTTGCTGCCCATTCGTGGACAGACGGCGGAAGTGCGTTTGCTTGACCCAATAGTTAAGGTATTCGTCTGTCGCATCACTGGCCTCCAAGGAGAAGTGCAGGTTTTGCTGCGTTTCCGATACGATTTCCAAATGTTCTTCCACCTCCCAGCTGATTTGCGTTTTCGTGTCTCGCATTCCATAGCGGAAATACACTTGGTCATCGCGAATCGTGTATCCCTTCCAGCTAAATTCGAGTTTCCTGAACGGAGCTTCGCCGAAAGACCAAGGGTTGTCTCGAAGCAGAAAGTACTTTAGTTTCGATTCGTCGTATTCAAATTCGCCATTTTCGTTCACCTTGCCGAAACTACCCGACCAAATTGCCTGAACGGAGTAGGTGTTGGGATCATAAAGGTGATGAATCCCATCAGCAGAACCCACTGCCAGCCGAGGGGATTTGTCGAGCCCATCGGAACGCGTTTCCCGGATGACCACACCTTGGGTGACGACGAGCTCGCCATCATTCGTCAGTCGAAAGGTTCCATGCCTATCATCGTTTTGGCCCCATCCAATGGGAGACATAAGGCAGAGGACCCAAAGGAGGAGGTGGCATGATTTGTTGTTCAAAGCGAAATGAGTTCGAGCGGATATCGAGAGCGCCTGATGAGCAGGGTTCGGGCTTCCTATGATGGAAACCGAATGATGCGTCGGGCATTTTTGGACAGGATCTTAGTGGCAACTTTGGGGCTAAGAGAAAATTGTTTAACATTGGCGATTTGCTGCGATCCAGAGCAGGATTCACCTTGACCCTCGCTATCGGAACAATCCGTTCCCAGGCAAAGTTTGTCCTGGTGCCTTTCGATGAATTCGATGGCGTGTTCCGGATCCCGGTTGAGGGCATTGCGTCCTGAGCCTGCTGAAAGGTCACCAAACATATTGGGGTAGTCGGCCAGATAGCGATCAGTTAAGCCACCAGGAGTGACTTTGCCTTTTGGATACATAATCGACTGATCGTGCTTGGCGTCAATATTGCCCCACCAGGTTTGGGCATGACCAATGAAGTTCACTTCCGGGAAGCGTTCGAGTACTTTATAGAATCGCTCGAACCCATGGTTATACATCTCGTGCTGGAAGTGAATAAGCACCGGTACTTGGTACTCTTTGGCTAGTTCGAATACGCGAATCATAGGGGCGGAGTCGCTAGGGAGGTTGAATTTCAGCTCACCGATGCCGACTGCTCCTTTTTTCAGCCATGACTCCATTTTTTGCGTGGCACCTTCGAGATCCGGAATCTCGTTACAGAAGAAAACAAACTTATTGGGAAAGCGTTCGGTCATCTTGGCAGCCGCCTCGGTAACGGACACGCGTGCGGCGAGACCATTGGAGTCTCCCATATGGGTGGAGAACATTGTCAAATAGGAAGCGGAAGGCAGCAGAACACTGCGTGTGATACCCATGGTGTCCTGGTGCTCGAGAAAATCTTCATCGCTCCGGCCAGAATAGCCCAAGTGCTGATGGATATCGATTATTTCTTCCTTTGGCCGACAGGCTCCCAGCAAACCCGCTAATCCACATACAGAAGTGATTGCAAACTGTCTCCGATCCATAACCATAGTGGATCCATGCTTAGAAACCCAACTTTCAATGGCCAGCCTAATTCCAGCGGACGAGGGCGTTTTCTCCCATTGTTAATTTTTCTTTGCACTGGTGTATGGGTATTCGCCCAGGAACCGCAAATCGATGAAGCTCAGATGCCGCGCATTCCGGCGGTTGAGCCTGAAGACGCGCTTGATACCTTTGAGATTAAAGCTGGTTTTCAGGTCAAACTCGTGGCTCACGAACCGGACATCGTAGATCCCATCGCCATGGCCTTTGATGCGGATGGCGCTTTGTATGTGATTGAAATGCGCGGCTATTCGGAGCGGAGGGATGACCGCTTAGGGCGTATTCGGCTGTTGAAAGACATGGATGGGGACGGCCTATTCGAAACCTCTTCCGTATTTAAGGACGGACTGCAATGGCCGACCGGAATCGTTTGTTACAAGGGGGGCGTTTTTGTGGGAGCGACCCCGGACCTGAGCTACTTCAAGGATAACGATGGTGATGGCGTTAGCGATGAAGAACGAGTCGTCTTTACGGGGTTTGGTCCAGAGGATTCACGGCTTAATATGCAGGCCCTATTCAACAGCTTTCGCTGGGGTCCTGACAATCGTATTTGGGGCGCGACCGCGTCGAGTGGAGGGAATGTGACGCGACCGGACGATCCTTCATTTGAAACGGCTCCTATTCGCGGCGCAGATTTTTCTTTCGATCCGGAAACACTCGATTTTCGGGCCGAAAGTGGCACGGCCCAGTACGGGATGACTTTTGATTCCATGGGTAGAAGGTATGTATGCAGCAATTCGAGACATGTTCTGTGGGTAGCCTATGAACGGAATCAAGTTAGGCTGAATCCTTATTACGAATTGCCCGATCCGCTTGTGAGTATTCCTCAAGACGGTGCGGCGGCGCCCGTTTTTCGAATTAGTTATGACGAGCCCTGGCGTGTGGTGCGGACGCGATGGCGCGTTTCTGGTGTGGTTAGAGGAATGATCGAAGGAGGCGGTCGCGTTTCTGGCTATTTCACCTCGGCCAGCGGTATACACTCCTATTGGGGGGATGCTTTGAGAGAAGGGTTTCAGAACAATTTCTTTGTCGGCGATGTCGGCAGCAATTTGGTGCACCGAAAAATACTCCGAAAAGATCCCGGGAGGGTCCAACCCTTGGCGATCCGCCCGGATGACGAGCAAGAAACTGAATTTCTACGCAGTAGCGACAATTGGTTTCGGCCCGCCAGCTTCGCAACTGGCCCTGATGGGTGCCTTTACATTTGCGACATGTACCGCGAGACGATTGAGCATCCCTGGTCCCTGCCACTAGGAATAAAGCAGCACCTCGATTTAAACAGTGGCAACGATCGCGGACGCATCTACCGAATCGAGCCAGAAAGATTTCAGCGTTCTCCTGTCCCGCCCTTGTCAGAGGCTTCCGATACCACACTCATTGAGCTGGCACAGAATTCCGGTGACGACTGGCATCAGACGACTTCCCGCCGTTTGCTGTTCGAGCGGGGTAGACCACTCCCTGCTAAAGCCCCCCCTGCTCCTTTTCCAGCCCTATTGAGCAGTGAGAGTTCTCTCCTTTCCCGTTTTCCTGATTGGAAAGGGGATCCCTGGCTGGAAGCGACGCTTCTTAATTCGCTGCGAGAGATCGACGATATCAAGGAAGCGTGGATACGTAATGATATTGATGAGTCGCCTGGATTCATGCTCGAATTAGCAAGACTTACGGGACGGACGGGAGATCGGACTCTCGTAGGTTTCGCGGTCGAGCAATTAGCCGAACGAAGATTCTCAACTCAGTTGGTAGAACAGGTTTTCGCGTTGAAAGATGGGCTGGCTTACAGCGGGTTGAGCTGGGAGGCGGTTAAGGATCAAAAGGGCCTTCGTATCCTCTTTTCCCAGGCGGAGTCCATTGCTGCCAGCGAAGAATCCGATATGGGTTCGCGATTGGCCGGGCTTCGACTATTGGAATTGGCGGGTGGCTCATCAAGTGAACCTCTTCGTAAACGCATAATCTCCAGTAATAGATCGCCTAAAGAGCTAGTCATTGAAGCGGCGAAGGGAATTGCGGATACAGCGTTTTTATTGGAGCATACTGAGCGCCTCCCAAATGAGGCTTTTCGAATTGCGGCGGTGCGTTTCACTGAAAATGGGGAAGACGCGACCCGATTTCTTGAAGCGATTGCATCGAAGCAGGTATCGCTTGAACAAATACCAGCGGAAGCTTTGCGAAAACTGCGTCAGCATTCGGATGCGAAAGTAGTGTCCCGTTCATTGGAAGTGCTCCCCAAGGTCGAGTCTCGATCCGATGTCGTCGCTCGATATCAGTCGGCGTTGGAAATACCGGGTGACCGATTGAAAGGGAAAGCGGCCTTCGAAAAGGCCTGCGCGCTTTGCCACCAAGGGCTGGATGGAGATGGGCTGGTCTTTGGACCCCCGGTTGCCACGTTTAAAACGGCCGGGAAAGCGTCGATTCTCGGAAATATTCTGGACCCGAACCAAGAGGTGGCTCCCCAATATCAAGCTTTTCAATTTCGAATGAAAAACGGGGAAGCGTACATTGGAATGATTGGTTCCGAAAACAGGCAGAGTGTCACCCTTCGTTTGCCTGGAGGCGAGTCCAAGACTTTTCCTAGAACCGCCGTTCAAAGCATGACCGGTGTGGGCCGCTCTTTGATGCCGGAAGGATTGGAGCATTCCTTGACGGTGGAGGAGATGGCCGACCTGCTTGCCTACCTCATTCAGTGAGGGAGAGGTTAGAAGGGCAGGCTCTAAGTTTTTAAGGCGGAGGGCAGTTCGCGATTGATCAATCGCCTTGGGTTCAAGAGAGTGGATCCATGTCAGCCTACATTATGGTTCGTGTGAATATCAGCGATCCCGTCGCGTATAGACAATACATGCGTCATACGCCTCGAGTGATCGATCGGTTTGGAGGGCGATTTATCGTTCGCGGTGGCGAACGAGAGATGTTGGAGGGTAAAGAGGAAACGGTTCGATTGGCGGTGATAGAATTTCCGTCCATGGATGACGCAAAACGTTTTCACCGTTCGGAGGAATATCAAGCGGTAAAGCGCTTGCGTGAAGGGGCTGGAGAGGTTCAATTATATGCTATTGATGGATACGCGAAGGAGGATTGGGAGTGTGCGTTGGAAGCCAGTAAATCTCTTAGCCTATGAAAAATTTGATTATCGGGATCATTGGCTCTGCCCTTAGTCTAAGCGTTCTAGGAATGGGAGAGACGAATGTGCCGGTGGAATTGCCTAAGAAGGAGAATTTCCATCTGTTTCTACTCGCGGGCCAATCCAATATGGCCGGACGGGGCATTATAGAAGAATCGGACAGGATTCCTCATCCGCGAGTGTTGGCGTTGGACAAAGACGGGAAGTGGGTGCCAGCTGTGGCTCCTATACATTTCGACAAAACGGTGGCGGGAGTGGGATTGGCGACATCGTTTGCAGAGGCAATCGTCGAGAGGCACCCGAATGTCACAATTGGACTGATACCTGCGGCGTGTGGAGGGTCGCCGATTTCCAGCTGGGAACCCGGCGGATACCATAGCCAAACGAAATCCCACCCCTGGGATGACGCGATCGCTCGAGCTCGTGTGGCGATGAAAGATGGGGTATTGAAAGGCATTCTTTGGCATCAAGGGGAATCGGATGGAAAACCAGGACTCGCGGAGGCGTACGAAGGGAAGTTGCAAGACTTGTTTCAGCGGTTTCGCAGAGAGCTCAACGTTTCCGACGTCCCGATCGTTCTCGGTCAACTGGGACAGTTTCCTGCGAAACCTTGGAGCGAATACAGAACAATGGTTAACGATGCCCAAATTGCGGTAGCCCGAAAGATGCCCAAAGTTGCGTTCGTTCCCTCAGACGGTTTGACTCCCAATAGCGACATTGTTCACTTCGATACGAAATCGCTCAGAATCTTCGGGAAGCGGTACGCTGAGGCCTATTCAAAATTGGCAGAATAAGATTTTGGAGTATGAGTAAAACCGATACAGAAGAGAAACCGCGTATATTGGCGATTGGCGCTCATCCAGACGACTGCGATCTGAAAGCGGGAGGGTGCGCGATTTTGTGGGCTCAGGCGGGTTGCGCGGTTCGATTTGTCTCAGTGACGAATGGCGATGCGGGGCATCAGGAGCAATCGGGTAAGGAGCTGGCGGATCGCAGAAGGGCGGAAGCAAAAGCGGCAGGCAAGGTCGCGGGCATCGAGTATCAGGTCTTGGAGAATTCAGATGGAAAACTCGTTCCGGGATTAGAGGAGCGCTGGGAGTTACTTCGACTGATGCGCGATTTTCAGCCGGATCTGATTCTGACCCATCGTCCTAATGACTATCATCCAGATCATCGATACACGTCGCAATTGGTTCAAGATTGCTCGTATTTGGTAGGGGTACCCAACATCTGTCCGGATGCGCCCCGCTTGGAGAAAGCGCCGGTGATCGCTTACTTTTCTGACGATTTTCAAAAGCCATTGCCATTTGAACCCGATGTAGCTGTGGATATCGATTCGGTCATGGATACTAAGATACGAATGCTGGATTGCCACGAGTCACAGTTTTACGAGTGGCTGCCTTGGATCGACCGTCATGGGATCGAAATGCCGGCTGACCCCGATCGACGGTTAGAAGCCCTCGCGCGATTCGCGAGAAGCTTCAGTCGCCCGAGCGAAAAAGCCCGCGATTTCCTCAAACGTCACTATGGCGACGGGCGAGGCTGCGCCGTTGTCAACGCGGAATCTTTTGAAGCCTGTGAATATGGGGCTGAGATGGATGGAGATGCGATTCGGCGATTGTTTCCGATTCCCCGGTAGCGAGCGATCTCCGAGCGCCCACAACAATACGGACTAATGGGCGCTCGGAAATCGCCCGCTCGCTGCCTGATTCGTGCACCTCTTTAGCCTGTAGCTACCGAGGCTTAACTTCTTTCGCCCAAGATTCGTGAAGCTTTTTCAAGTGGGCGACGAGCTCGGGTTTTTCGCTGGCATAGTCTTTTACCTCTGGCTTCGCGTGGGCGAGGTTGTGGAGCGAGTAGACCATTTCGCCGCTTTGGCGGTTTTTCTTGGCGATGAGCTTCCAATCGCCTTCACGTACGGCCCAATCCTCTCTCCAGTCGAAGTGTAGCACGGGATGCGGGGTGGGAGCGTTGGCGTTTTTAATAATGGGCAGCAGGCTATGCCCATCAAGACGGTTGCGAGGAGCGGGCAGATCGATGAGATCCAGAAGGGTGGGCATCCAGTCCATAATGGTGATCGCTTGGTCGCGGACGATACCTTGGGGGAGGGCTTTGGGATAGTTGATGATCATCGGTACGCGTACGCCACCTTCTAAGAACGTTGCTTTGCGGCCGATCCACTTGCCCGTATAGCCGCCACCGCCATGAGCCAAGTAGTAGTGGCCGATTGGGTACCCGCTATTGTGGTAGCCAACGGTGATGCCTCGGTTGTTTTCTTCGGAATGGCCGTTGTCGCTGCTGAAAATGATGATCGTGTCTTCCCGTTGATCGGTTTCGTCGAGTTTCTGAAGGATGCGGCCGATTTGCCGGTCGACGGTTTCCACTACTCGGGCGTAAGATTGGCGGGGCATTTCCAGATTAGGATAGGCTTGTTTGAGTTCCTGAAGCGGCTGCTCAGGGTAGTGAGGAAGGTTGAAGGCCACGGTCGCGAAAAAGGGAGCCTCTCGTTCCGCACCGATGTACTTGACGGCTTCGTCAACCATCATGACAGGGAAGTACTCGTTTCTCCGAAAGATTTCCTCGTTGTCGTCATAGAGGTCGTGATACCCCTGACCGTGTAGGAAGTAGTGCGTATAGTTGTCGATGAAGCCGGAGAGGTGTCCGAAATGCTTGTCGAAGCCTTGGTCCAGCGGGCCGTGTCCGACTTTGGCTCCGAGATGCCATTTGCCGAAGAGGGCAGTTTCGTAGCCGGCCTCCTTCAAGACCTCGGCGAGGGTGATTTCCGAAGGATCCATGTTGCCCAGGTGGGCGTCACTCCCATTGCGGTCCCCTTGCAGCCAGCTTTGGACTCCGCCTCGATTGGGATGTCGTCCCGTGAGTAAAGCGGCTCGCGAAGGACAGCAAACGGTGTGGGCGTAGGCTTGGGTGAAGCGGATACCCGTTTCCGCGAGCGAGTCCATATGGGGCGTGTTAAGGTCCTTGGCCCCATAGCAGTTGAGATCCAGGGTCCCTTGGTCATCCGTGAGCAATATTACGACGTTAGGGAGATTTTCATTCCCGAGTAGAGATAGTGGAATGGAGAGGATGAGAATGAAAAGTGAAAATAATCGCATAGTTAATTTATAGAAGGTCGTATAAACCTATTTTCGACAAAGTCGAAACCTATTGGCCTCGCGTATCGAGGCCACTAGGCCGAAGGCCGATGTTAACAACGCTACGCTTGTCCCGACGAGTCGGGAATAGGTGTCTCTTCGAGCCAATGGGTCTACTATTGCCTTTTGCCCTGAGCATTTTTGAAAATGTCGCCGTTGGTGCCGAAGGGGATGATGGTGTAGGAGGGGTCGGTTTGCTGGATCTTCATGAAGGCATCCAGATGTTTCTGGAGCCGTTGCCGGTTTTCCGCGTGAAGGCTGGGGTCGAGAATCTCCATGTTGTATCGTGATTCGTTGCTGGATACAGGTATTTCGTAGAATCGGCCATCCTCGTGGAGCCGAAAGCGATGGTCGCGCACGAAGTGGACACCGCCTTCGAAGGCCATGGCAAACATTGTTCGGTCTTTTCCGTCGGTATTGAAAAAGTTGTGGGATAGGTCCATGCCATCGACTTGATGCGACAAGGGTATCTTGGCGATTGAGGCGATCGTGGGCAGCACATCCATCAACGTGAAGAAAGGCTCTCGTTTTCCTGGAGGGATTTTGCCCGGCCAGCGCGCGATAAAAGGGACGCGCGTTCCGGCTTCGTTCATAGTGCGTTTCCCTCCTCGGAGATGAAAGGATCCGAGTCGATTGGTGAGACCCGGACTCGTGCCGTTGTCACCCGTGAAAATGACGAGTGTGTCTTCAGCAAGATTCAGTCGCTCTAGAGTGTCCAAAAGTCTTCCCACAATGCCATCCATGTAGGTGACCATGTGGGCGGAGATTCGGTCGTTCTTTTTGAGGTCATCAGGAAAAGCCGTTTCGGCTAGAGCTTTGAGCCCGGGAGGAGGCACCAGCGGTCCATGGATTAGGTTCATAGGGAAATAGGCGAGAAAAGGCCCGTCCTTGTTTCGCTCTATGAAATCGATAATGAAATCCGCGTAGTAGTCAGGGCCATACACGTCATCACTGTGAACGACGTACTTCCCGTTCTCCCAGTTGTGAGGACCGTAGTATCGGCTGGGGCGCGCTCCATCCCAGTACTGAACCCATAGACAGTATTCGTCAAAACCGTGCGACTTGGGTTGGTCGGGGTGCTTTTGAAAATCACCCAGATGCCATTTACCTGCGATCGCGGTGGCGTAGCCGGCCTCTTTAAAGACTTGCCCGAAGGTTTTCAAATGAATGGGCAGGCGGTTAGTCTTTTCCGGATCGAGAGGACTGTCGAGTCGTTCGAGAAAGCCGGTTCGATTGGGGTAAAGTCCGGTTAGGATCATGGCCCGTGTGGGCGTACACACGGGGGTTGAGAATGCGTTTTCGAAACTAGCCCCTTCGGTCGCCATACGGTCGAGCACGGGCGTTTGGTGGACCGTGTTTCCATAACAGGCTAGATTCTCCGCCCCGAGGTCGTCCGCCATGATGAGAAGGATATTGGGTGGGCCTTCTTTGGCGAAAAGCGAGAAAGACAGAAGGGAGCAGGTGAGAGCTAGAGTGGAGAGAGTTCGCATGGGTGTTATGGATAGTCGCAAAAAGTCGCTAGAAACGCAGAATCATTATGCGATCTTCGATGTTAGTACTTGCCGTTAAGTGCGTAGGGGCGGTGAAAGAGGACCTGTTAGAAGTAATGGTAAACGTTGGTCAGATTGGATGCCAACTGGTTTGCTGATTTGGCCGAAGGTCATCGGCCATGATGAGGAGAACATTGAGCGTTCGAGCCTCCAGCATAGCAGTGAGGAGAACTGCGAAAGAGATGAAGGACACCGTTTTATACATCGATCCGGTATATCAGGCTGTCCGCGGTCCAATCGGTGTTTCCGTCGACCCGGAAGTCTTGGGCGAATAAGCGCGTCATGTGTAGAAGCAGCTCGCCGGTTTCTCGGTCCTCGCGTGCGTAGAAGTTCGAAAGGGTGAGGTAGGGGCTTTCATCGGGCTGTAGATCGTCGATTGAGGCCACCGTATCGCGCATGAGCAGCCCGGAGTTAGGGTCGACTTCTCCGTAGACGATCGGATAGCGAGGGCGGTTTCCCTTTGGATTCTCTTTCGAGATGTTCCCCATCCATAAAAGCCTGCCGTCCGAGTGGGGAATGAGCTGCGATGTCGCGCTGGGCGAGTAAAATGGGTTTCCGTCCGTATAGGTCCATGGCTGGGCTTCAGTCCAGGTCATCCCGCCGTCACGAGATTTTGAGTACCATTTGTGTCCGGGCCATTCGGGTCGGGCGTCGTTGCTGCCTCGCATGACCATTAGGATGGATCCATCTGCTAGTTCGGCAATGGTGGGCTCAATGAGACCGCGAGTGGTTTTTTGGGGATCCCCCACTAATCGATCGGAAGCGGTCCAAGAGAGTCTACCGTCGGGATTCCATTTTCCGAAAAGGAGCAGACAGTCGGTATAGGTATAGCCTTCGCCTGGATTGAAGTATTCACCGCTAGGTCCCACTGGGGTGCTCTGTACCGGCAGCAAAATGGTGCCGTCGGATCTTGTGAGCGGTCGCTCGCCGAGATCTCCCATCATAAGGCAATTCTTACCCACGGTAATCCCTGGCATGTGATGAATTTCGTCGAACTCCGCTCCGTCGTGGATAATCTGCTCGTTCACGATTTGCGTTTTACCGCCGTCCGCTGAAATGGAGTAGTGGAGTTTCCAATGCTTCATGCCCTCAAGCGGATCGTCGTTGGGCAGGATACCTTCGGTCCAAACGGTTAAGTACTTTCCCGTAACAGGATCTGCGTATCCGCCGCGTGGATGCCGCCGGCCAGTGCCTTGGGGATGTTCGAACCGAGTCGCCCATTCAGATGCTTTACTCCACGAACGGCCATTGTCGTCGGATTGTCGAACATAGGCGACATCCACGGTGTCGCTTCGGCTCATGTATTTGTGTACGCTAATGAGGTCCGATTTACCTGTGGTAGTGTAATAGCTGGCTCCCATAGTGGCGACTCCTGGCTTTGGCGAAGGAATGAAGACGTTTCGGGAAAGCACTTTCGCTTTCTCTATTCCACTCGGCGCCGACTTGCGGGAGCAGGCGATAAAGGGGGCTCCGATCATGGCTAGGGCGGTGTAGCTTGTTTCTTTGATGAATTTCCTTCTTGCTAGCTGAGTCATAGGGGAGTCTTTCGATGTTGGGTATTTGGTTGAATCGGTTTTCTTTGCTATATGCGTTAAGCCTATGGATTTCAGGGTACTAACCAAAGCTTCAAGTTTAGAAAAACGCCTTTTTCTCGTGAAACCCGCCCTGCAACCTGAGTCAGAAAAAGAGATTCGTTAGACAGTCTCTAAGGCAGTTCGCGAATATGCAGATTTCGAAACAGGATGGGAGAACCTTCGCTCTCCAGACAGATGTAGCCGGTTGAAGGATCGCAGTTTGTGCCACCCGATACCTCTTCGCCGTTCACCCAGAGACGGACTTCTCCGTTGATGGCCCGAATGTAGTAGTGGTTCCACTCGCCATGGCCCTTGCTCAGGTGCTTGCTCGGAAAACTACGCCCAGGGGTGGTCCGGCCTACGATTTCAAATTCGCCGTATCCAAAGTCTTTCGTCATCACCCTTTTTTGGGGGACCGGTGAAGTCGGGGGGAAGGGTGTCATCTTCACTCGCACCGGAAAGACATCGCCATGAGTGGTAAACCAATCGGTCGCTTGACCGTTGGCTTTGGCCTGGTCGATGAAGGCGTGATCCAGCATTTGTATCTCTATACCGTCTGGCAAAGGAGGACCGGGGTTATTGGGGCTCATGAGTCGCTCAATGGATTCTGGCGTCGCCCAAATGAATACACCCGAATTACCACCAGCCTTCTGATGGCTCCACTCAATCGTCATCTCGAAATTGGTGTATTTTTTTGCGGTTCGCAAAACACTAACCGGTTGCCCGGAGCAATAGAGCCCGTTTGGTCTCCAGGACCAGGTATCGATACCGCTGTTCACTGATTTAAAGTCATCCGCATTTAATGCGTGCCATCCGGGGAGTTGGTTATCGACGAAGGGGCGAGCGCTATCGATATCCGCGTTTTGGGCAAAGATGGCGGTCTGGCCGATTATTAGCAGCAATAGCGCCCGTTGGAGATGTAACTGTATTAGATTTGTGGGCATGTTATTCTTTGAGAGACTGATTTTAAAATTCCGTTTCGGAAACGTGTTCGAACGTAGGGGTGTCGCTTGTCCATTCGAGAACCTCAGGGCCATGAGCCTATCGTATGGCGGCGACTCTACAGGTTTTCGATCTGAATAAAAGACTATAGGTTTAGATTCTATCCGTTTCCGCTCGGTATTCCGGGGGAATCGATTAGGTTGCGTTTATTCACTTCAGGTGAATTCCTCGAAGCTCATGACGATTATAGCCCGAAAGGCGAAGACTGTTGTCGCAGACCCTGCCTTGTCGGTGGCTTGGTTGCTGACATTGGTAGCGGGCGATCTCCGAGCGCCCACCCGATAGATGCGACAATGGGCGCTCGGAGATCGCCCGCTACCTTAAAATATCTCGGGGATGCTTTATTTCTCCTTGGGGGCTTCGGCCCACTCGGTGGCGGACGGTACGTTACTCAAGCTCTTCGGAAGAGTTGCTATCCATGCTTGGTGAAACCCTTCCAACTTTGCGAGGATCTCTGGATGCTGTTTGGCGAAATTGATCCTCTCCGAAGGATCAGTTCTCAAATTTCTTAGAAAAACGCCTTGCTCCAGTTCTACTTTCTCGACGGGTGCCGCTCCTTCCCCGTGAACGGTGTGCAGTTTCCAGTCGCCTTGCCTGACTGACCATTCGTCCGCTGTTTTCCAATGAAGCACGTCATGCTGGAGTTCAGGTGCTCTCCCCTTCAGGAGGGGAAGAAGATCGATGCCATCGGCAAACTCGGGAACGTCCTCTCCGGCTGCAGACAACATGGTGGGAAGCAAGTCAAAGGCGCTGACTACGTTATCAGAAATTCGGTTCTCTGGGAGACTGCCCGGTTGGCTGATGATTAGCGGGACGCGTGTGCCCCCTTCGTACAAGGTAAACTTGCTTCCTCTGAGAGGGGTGTTCTCTGCATAAATAGGACGAGACCCGCCGTTATCTCCCATGTATATTATGAGCGTGTTTTCCCGGATACCAAGCGCGTCTACGTGGTCCACTAGACGGCCCACTTCTTGGTCGAGGTAGTGAAGCTGTCCGAGGTAGTGAGCCCGGCCGTCTAGATTGTTGGGCCGACGGGAGCGGTAGTACCAGTCGAGGTAAGGTTCGGCGGCGGGATCCCAATCGCCATAGTCTTCCAGCCCGTGATTATCCAAATACTCTTGGGGCAGCTGATGGGTGAAGTTGTGGACGGCATTGAAAGATAAATACAAGAAGAAGGAGTTTTCCTGGTTTCTACTAATGAAGTCGCGGGCCTTGTCCCCGAAGATCTCAGTACTCATTCCTTCCATGTCGACTTCTTTCTCTCCATCGCGAAAGGGTCCCATTCCCCAGGAATTGCTGGGTTCCGGGTTTTTCGCTCGAGCGGCATCGAAGGCGTCAATCGCCTCCTGATTGTGTATCAAGTAGTGAATACGCGCGTTCTCGGAGCCAAAGAATTCGTCGAATCCATGTTCGAGAGGAAAGTTTCGCGTTCCGGGACCATTGGGGGAACCGTAGTGAACTTTGCCTACGTAGCCGTTTGTGTACCCCGCCTTCTTTAATAGTTCAGCCATGGTCGGGTTTTTCCAGTCTGTGATACCCGGTCCTCCGTACCATTGCATGCCGAAGCGTTGCTGGTAGACCCCCGTTATGATGCCGCAACGGGAGGTGTTGCAAATCGGCGAGGAGGCATATGCGTGCCTAAAGAGAGTTCCCTCTGATGCCAAGCGATCGAGGTTTGGCGTCGAGACATCGTCCATCATTCCCATCGCCGAAAGGTCCGCATAGCCTTGGTCATCCGATATGATCAGAATAATGTTAGGCTTTTGCTGAGCGAAGGCCGTTAGAGAGGGGAGCGCCAGGGAGAGGATGAGGAGACGAATGATTGAGTGCTGCATAGAATCTTTTGCCCAACGGGCCCAATATTTCTTGGTAAAATTAGGGATGTATCAGTTTTTTAGTTATGGGTAAAGAATTGATCCATGGCGGTGTTCTGATGGGCCACGAAACTTGCCTTCAAGCCAGATGCAAGGGAGCACTCCATCATTCTGCGCCTAGCGGGTTGTGTTGCTTAGCGTTTGGTCCACTCCTCGGAGATTGACGACTGCGATACCCGCGGCAACGAGCAATCCTCCAATAATCAAGGCATTGGTTATGGGTTCACCCAACAGGAAGTGACTGAATATGACTCCCGCTATGGGGGATACAAAACCAAACACACTCAGTCTGCTGGCATTGTATCGATGGAGGAGCAGCGTCCAAAATATGAAACACAATCCAGCGACTATCACACCCTGATAGACAATGGAGAGCACTATTCTCGTATCTAGGTAAATGGAATCCAGGTCTTCAAAAATAAGACTCAGGATGAAAAATACGGGAACACTGAGGGTCGCCTGCCAAAATAGAAGTCGAGCGGGGTGAATGGACTGAGTAAGTGTTTTTGTGAAAACCTGGCGAGCTCCCAGCAGAAATCCGCTGAGAATGACAATCGCGTCCCCAATAAGATAGTCCGTCGCTGAAACCAGAAACCCTTCTGCGAAAATCACCACGATTCCGGCGAATGATAGGGACAATCCTGCGATTTTGTAGGGGTTGAGCCTATCTCCTGGAAGGAAAAAATGAGCGAGAAGCGTAACGAACAAAGGAGCCGTTAAGACGAAAACCCCCGCATGGGCGGCGAGAGTGAAATCGGTACCGGCGTGAAGCGTATAGATTTGAAGGACAAATAGGAGAAGAAGAAAGAAAAGGAGCTGGCGCTCCTGGCGATTGGGTTTGAGGGGAATGCGAGACCACAAGACCCAAACGAGAACCGTTACCGCTCCCATGATAAATCGCACCCCTGCCAAGGCGAGCGGTGGTACCCCCTCCAAGGCAATCTTAATTGCCGGAGTGTTCCCGCCCCAGAGGATGCTGAGGATGATTGCGGCGATAGCTGCTTTGACAGTAATAGTGTGATTCAGCATGGAAAGGATTGGGAGGCCTTGAGATTATTCGCTAGTCAAATGGAAAAGCGAGCCTCATTGTTTAGCTAGCTGTATCTACTTTTTTCAGACCAATAAGCGCAATTTCATAAATGAGACCGCTAGGTAGACGAATTAAGACGTCGACGTGGACTCTCTTTAGCGGGTTCCCTATGATGAGTCAACAAACGGTGCCGAAAGGCAAGTGACACAAAAGCGGAAATAGCTGGTCCTGCGCAGTTTATGCCTAGTCCTTGCGACTTTCTCAAAATAGGTTCAGCTTTGATTTTGCCAGATTTTATATTCCTTTCGGATTACGCTGACAACTTCTTTGGGTGTTTTTCCGTTTGTATCCACAATCAAGTCGAATGATTTAGTATTGGATATATCTATACCATAGTCTCTAAAATATCGGCCTTGAGTGCTTTCGGCTTGTTTTTGGATGCTGGTAATCGTTTCGACGATAGATGCAGGACTTTCTTCTGTTCGTCAACATTGATGGATATCGTCGTAGATTCGTTTTGCCGCAATGTCCGAATCAACGGTCAAGTACACGCGAAAACTGGCGTGTATCCAGTAGAATCCTAGTCGTGCATCCAGAACGAGCTCGCTCCCTTCCCCGAGTCGCTGGATAAGCGCATCGATCTCCCTGTCGATAATGGGATGCTTCTTGGCGTAGTCGTTGAGCTGATCAACGCTCATACCGTATTGGCTGGCGAGATTCCGAAACAAGCCGCCAGCGCTAAATCTTCGATATTCTAAGGTATCGGCGAGTTTGTGGGTAACCGTTGTGACTCCAGATCCGATTTCTCCGGTTATGGTGATGATATTCTTTTTGGGCAAGGGAAGTGAACTGATATACGATGTATCCTCGATTCCGTCACCATCGAGATCAGCTTCAAGGTGCCGGCTCATGTTGGTGAATACTTGTTCTGTAAAGCGGAGGATCCTCCGCTCATGATAGCGAATGGCTTCGCGTTTGCTGATACCGTATCCGAGCACTGCAATCATGGGGAATAGACTTGCGAATGCGATCAGACCAAATCCGTCGATGAGGGGATCGCGACCGGGAGTGCTCGTAGCCAGGCCGAGACCGAGTGCCGCGACGATGGGAACGGTGATGGTCGAGGTGGTTACGCCGCCACTATCGTAAGCAATCGGTATGATTGTTCGGGGAGCGAAAAATGTCATTACAATGACTACGAGGTAGCCGACGAGGATGTAGTAAACGATTGAATCTCCGTGAATGATTCGATAGGCTCCGAGTAATATACCCACTCCCACTCCTAGGGCGACAAAGCCTCGGAGGAGGACTCGTTTGATGGATCCTTCGCTGATTTCCTCCGCCTTTCTAGCGATGGCGGTCAAGGCGGGTTCCGCGACAGTTGTGGCGAATCCTACAGCGAATGAGAAACTGTAGATAAGCCAAAGATTGTTGCTGTTGGCCAATTCGATCGCAAGACTCTCGCCCACGGGAAAGAGCCCTAGCTCCAATCCGATTACAAAAGCGTAGAGACCAAGGACGATGAGACCAAACCCACCCATCCGCTTTCAGAAGTCATGTATTGGTTTTTTTAGTATCGCCCAGTAGAACACTAGGATTACAATTATTACCGGAGCCACATCTCGAACGCTTTTCAGAAAGGTTTGAACATAGCCCCAGAAGGCGGATACAGAGGACTCGGATATCGTTTCTAATTGCCCAATTGTGTCAGCCTCCTGAGCATGGCCGTAGGCGAATATTCCGTAACCCTGGACGAAAATCATTGGCATGACGCTGGCAAAAGCGATTAGGCCAAACCCATCGATGAGAGGATTTCGGGCCTTGAGGCTACTTGATAGTCCAATCCCGAGGGCAGCGATGAGCGGTACGGTTACGGTCGATGTTGTTATCCCACCAGAGTCGTAAGCCAGGCCCACGATCTCCTCCGGTGCGAACAGGGTAATCGTGAGCACTAGAAAGTATCCGCCCATTATATACCAATGGATAGGGTGGTTCATTATGATCCTGACCACGCCTAGCACGATTGCGAAGCCCACTGATAGCGCTACCACTATCCGCAAGCTAAATGCATCTATTTGCCCTCCGCTTATTACTGCGGCCTTGTGGGCGATGGCGATCAAAGCGGGCTCGGCGATGGTAGTGGCAAAACCGATGACAAAGGCAAATACGATAACCCACGTCCGAGTGCTCAGTTTAGACAATTGCTGCGACAGATCTTCGCCCAGCGGAAAAATGCCCAATTCGAGTCCTCGCAAAAATAGAGCCAAGCCCACCGCGACGAGCATCAATCCTATGAATATCGATGGGAGATCATCCGGGACAGTTTGGAGAATAGCGAACTGGTAAAAGAAGACGATTCCGATGATAATCGAAAGATCGAACAAAGAGCCTCGGAGGTCTTCGAAAAAGGAGAAAGCGTAAACTTTGATTTGCTCGTATATCGGAAGGAGCTTCTTCATGATTCTAAAATTACGAAGCTTAAGTGTTAAGCTGGGGATCGCGTTGACCGAGGATTTTATTGTTAAGATCTATTGTTGCCAAGGAGTCTTACGGTAGTCCAACGTTTTGATACAGTCTTCGCAAAAGTTCGGGTGCACTGGTTCGCCCGAGGGGGAATCCGCCATTGGCCATAAAGATCAGCCCAACGTCGGGCTCCTTGGCGAAGGTAAAGTAGGAAGCGTACCCGTTGATTCGGCCATTGTGTCCAATCATTGTATATTCATCATGGTATCCAATATCAATGGACACACCCATGGCACGGTCTCCTTCTCGGTGGTATTCGGTGGTCAAATCCTCGATAATCTCAGCTTTGATGACGAGGTTTTGGGTTTTGCCGCTTAGAGCCTTCTGAAAGAGACTCATTAGCTTCGCCATGTCCGGGCCGGTGGAGTACATGCCCCCGACTGGGGCGTATCCTTGCAGGTCGGGATCCATGGCGGGTTGAAGATTGGGGAAGTACCCAGTCGTTTTTAAGGACGGGTCGATCTCGCTCGTGTGAAAGTAGGTATGGTTCATGCCTAGAGGCGCGAGAATCTCGTTCTTCACAAATGCCTCATAGGGGATCCTTTGAACGCGGCTCACGACCTCGGCCAAAAGAATTATACCCACATTGGAATAGGAGAACTGGCCAACTTTGGTGGAATCGGGGGATATTGCTTTGGCACTTGCCAGAATGTCCGCCATGGTAGCGTTCGTGACTTCGTCGTCCCGTTCGCGCAGCCCTTCTTTGTGCAAGGGAGGAAGGCCCCCGCAGTGGGTGAAGAGCTGCTTTAAAGTGGTGTTCGCGATCTCGGTGCTCAAAAGTTCATCCAAATAATTGGATACAGGATCATCGTAACGGACGAGCCCCTCGTCTTTGCACATCGCTAGAGCTAGTCCGACAAACATTTTGCTGGTAGAGCCGAGTCGAAAGAGCGAATTCTCGACAACCGGTGTGCCCAGTGAAGGGTCAATCTTGCTAGCGGGTTGATCGAGCAGATCTTCAATGCGATCCGAACTGCTGTAGCCAAAGGGTCGGTAGAGCTTTGCCTCTCCCTCTGAAACCACGCAAACAATGCCTCCAAGCGCGTAGTAAGTATCCGGAGTAAAGGACTCTTTGTCCCCCTGCATGAGCCCCAGTTCGGAAAGAAAAGTCTCCGTGGTAGAGAGCCAGGGTTCCTTCTGCTCCGGTCCGGAACATGATAGGGTAGTAAATAGAACAGCCGCGTAAAAAGCGATCCAGGGGAGTTTTCTAATCATGATTTGGGGGATCTCATCTGTGCTATCCGTGTGATCTGTGGTTTAGGAAGAGCAGTCCCATTCTCAGAATCGTCACAAGTCTTAGTATTGTAGGTCGAGGTCGGTGACCCGGCAATCTTAGGTTAAGGGCGAGGTCAACGACCTCGCCATACCGATTTCGAAACTAAAACTCATGGTGCTTCGGAGTGTAATGTAGGATTGGTTCTTTAAAAGTCATACTTCGCCGCTTCGTAGATGCGCATTGCTCGCTCCCAGATCTCGCCGACTTTTCCGTCGCCGACAACTTGTCCGTCCAGTTCCACTACGGGAGCGATCTGTTTGGAGGAATTAGTGATCCAAATTTCATCTGCCTTGCGCGCTTCCTCCAGAGTGACGACGCGTTCGCTCACTAGCAGGGAGCCCTCCGCCCGCAGTGATTCGATAAGAATGTGCCGGGATATCCCCGGAAGCTTTTGATTGTCGAGTAGTGGGGTGGCAACCTCTCCATGGATAACTATAAATACATTGCTTGAGCTCGCCTCAGTCAGCTCGCCGGCGCCGTTGTAGAGTATGGTCTCATTCGCTCCCGTATCTTGCCCTTGTTGAAAATGGAGCACATTGCCAAGCAAGGCGGTGGACTTGATGTGACAGAGATCCCAGCGTTGATCCTCAGCGGTGATAGCGCTCAGGCCCTTCAAGGTATGCCGGTTGGGCACGGGGGGATGCGGCTCGATTTCCAGCACCATGCCAAAGACGGTGGGGGGTATTCCTTCAGGGAAGCGATGCATGCGTCGGCCTTCGTTACCACGGCTCACGTGTAGATAGATCCCAAGATCGCCCCCACCGTTGCGTTCACTTAGTTCTCGGGCGACGTCTTCCCATTCCTGATCCGTCAATGGGCTTTCAATACTGATAGCGGTGAGTCCGCGATTCATTCGGTCAATGTGAAGCTGCAGGGCCACGGTTCGGCCTCCGTAGGAAGGAATTGCTTCATAGATGCCGTCCCCAAACAAGAACCCCCGGTCGAGAGGGGAAATCTTGGCTTCCTCGGCAGGAAGGTATTCACCATTCAGGTAGACGATCATATTGGGTCTTGGTAGATTCTAGTGTGACTACGGCAGCGATTATTTCCAGAGGAAACTACAGGACGGTGAATAATGAGCATCCCTTCTACATCGGTAGACTGAAAAGAGCCGATTCCATTGATCTAATGGATGCCACTAGGTTTGCGCATTTGGTTTGAGTTTTTCGACTTTCTCGTTACGGTGACCTTTTTGACAATAGTTGCGAGCCGAGCTCTTGTCGCCCTTCACCCCTGAATACCTCGTGATGCGCTTACCCTTAAGTTTTATCTCTCTCGTCGTCGTAGTATACGCCAATTGCTTTATCGGTCGTTCGTACGGACGGACAACCGGTCCAATTCAGGTCGAGCTCTTTGAAAATATGGGCGAAAAGAAGGATGTCGCCTTGGATAAGTCAGGAGAAGCCGCCGTTCCTGAAAGCCCTTTCCCGGCAGAGGCTAGCTTCTCGGGGAACGATACCAATTCCTATGGTGTGTACGAGGGAGTCCGTCCGATTGCTCCCGGTCAGGCTCCGGATCGGGTATATGGGGTAAACGCATTCGGATTTCAGAGGCTGCCATTTAAATACGATGAGACGGGAGCCCGCTTGCTGCCGGAAGGTCCGATCGTGTTTCGAGCCAGCGCGACATTGATGCTTCCCAAGGGTCCCCATCGGATTTTGGTACGCACCCGTGAAGACACCGTCCTGCTGATGGATGGTGAACCGATAGCCATTATCGTCATGGAAGAGCAGCCCTCCGACGGGCACAATCCCGTGCGTCCGTTGCCCGATTTGATCGTTCCCACCATAAAGGAATTTGCGCCAGGGAACCAGGAGCAGAGAGTGACCATTGAGTCCGACGGAAAAGCGCATACGTTCACCTTGGAAACGGTGGTAGGCCGAGCAGGCCGTCGACCCGACTTAGGGGTACTCGCGGTTGCTATTGCAGGACCGGGTGAGAATACCTTCCGGCTGCTTGGCTCGCGAGAGGGTGACGTATTCAGTGACGAGGGTTGGGCGGATTTTGCGATCAAGGAAGAAGCCCACTACGCCCGAATTGACGCTGAAGAGCGAGCCCGTCAGTCTGTAGAAGAATCGCGCTATTGGAGAATGCGGCACGAGTTCGCCCGGTCTTGGATTGATGAAAAGGGGCGAACGCAGCCGCCTGTAGTGGGAGAGTCTCTACCGGTTCTTAATCCGATCGATCAGTTCATCGGGCGGCGGATTGAGGTAGCTGGATTCCGGCGAACCGTAAGACAGGTGGAAGGGCAAGAGGCTCGAGCAGAGGGTCGGGTACTGTTTCATTCAGACGTTCTTCCCATTCTGGAAAATCATTGCTTCAAATGCCACGGGGACCAGGAGAAAGGCGAGCTCCGGCTGGATACGCGGTTGCGTGCTTTGAAGGGTGGGGAATCCGGAGAGCCCGCAATTGTCGCGGGTCATCCAGAGAAGAGTTTGCTTATAGAAATGGTGGAGTTAGAAGATATGCCTCCTAAAGGCCGGTCTTTGAATGATAAGGAGGTGGGGCTGCTCACTCGATGGATCGAACAAGGAGCGCCATGGGATAGCTGGGATGAGACATCAATCTCCTCGACGGCCCATCCGTCGATGGAGGAATTAGATCGTGTTGGTCTGTCGCCCACTCCCCTTGTAGATGATTTGGCGTTTCTACGTCGCGTATCTCTGGATACGGTGGGTGTAATTCCGTCTTTAGCCGAGGTCGAGCAATTCGAATCTAATCGTTCTCCCAACAGGCGGGCCACGGCAATCGAACAGCTTCTGGATGATCCTCGATGGGCGGATCACTGGGTGCCTTTCTGGCAGGATCTTCTAGCTGAAAATCCGAATATCGTAAAACCTAACCTTAACAATACCGGTGCTTTTAGATGGTGGATACATGAGTCGTTCTTGGACAACAAGTCTATGGATCAGTTCGTAACCGATCTCGTGGGCATGCGGGGCGATAGTTACATTGGGCCTGCGGGATTTGGGATCGCGACGCAAAACGATTCGCCCATGGCGGCGAAGGCCCACATCATAAGCGGCGCGTTTATGGGCATACAGATGAAGTGTGCCCGGTGTCACGACGCCCCTTACCAGTCGGTAACTCAAAGAGACCTCTTCAATATCGCAGCGATGCTCGATCGCGAACCGATCAAAGTGCCGGCGAGCAGCATCGTTCCTGAAGATCAATTGAGCGTCCATCAGGCGCTGGTCGAAGTCACTCTGAAGCCCAATGAAATTGTGCAGCCCGTGTGGCCGTTCGAGGAGATGAGCAGCAGTCCGCTCCCTCCGAGTTTGATTCGTTCGCCCGAAGATCCCAGATCGCTCCTGGCCGTTCACATGACGGCTCCCACCAATCCGCGTTTTGCCAAGACGATCGTCAATTGGGTTTGGAAGCGGTACTTTGGCGAAGGTCTCGTCAATCCGGAATTCGATTGGGAAAACGCGGAGATCACGCACCCGGATTTATTGGATTATCTGGCTGAGGAGCTGATGGCCAACAACTATGACCTCAAGCATGTCAGTCGGCTCATTCTAAATTCCCACACCTACCAACGAAGCGTTTTGGTAGAAGGGGATGCGGAGGCTTCAGAATTGCTGGTCGGAAATCGTCGGAGACGCATGACGGCGGAACAAATCGTCGATTCCCTTCATCTTGCCACAGAACGGAGAATCGAAAGCGAAGAACTGAATATGGATCAGGACGGCAGGCGCCCCATTAGACAGTTTATTAATCTGGGCAAGCCCAAGCGCGCTTGGGAATTTACTTCTCTCTCGAATGAACGCGATCGCCCCAGTTTGACCCTCCCGCATGCTCAGGTGTACGTGGACGTGCTGGAAGCCTTTGGCTGGACCGGTTCGAGGCAAAATCCGATAGACCAGCGAGATCACGAGCCAAACGTTCTCCAGCCCGCCGCTCTTTCGAATGGCATCATGAGCCAGCGTCTGACCCGTTTGACGGATGATCACCCCCTGACGGAAATGGTTCTGGAAGCAGAGGGAGTGGGCGAGCTCGTCGACACCTTGTTCCTCAAAACACTTGGAAGAAGACCGGATCCCGCGGAGGGGCAGGCGTATCAATCTCTGTTGCAAAAAGGATTCGACACGCGGGTTATCCCAGAAAACGAACGCGTTTCCGCTCCTCCTCGAAAACGCTATCCTTATGTTTCCTGGTCGAACCACCTTCAGTCGAGGGCGAACGAGATCAAGGAGGCCATTGCTCGGGATATTGAGGTAGGATCTTCACCGACACGCGCGTTGCAAAGCGAATGGCGAATGAATTTCGAAGACGGTCTGTGGGCCTTGATTAATTCACCTGAAATGATTTTTGTACCATGAATACAAATACGATAAATTTAAACGCTTTAGATAGACGGAAGTTTTTAGCAACCCTAGGATTGGGAGCGGCCGGTCTTGCTGTCGGAGGTCGTTCGGCATTCGCCGCCCAGAAACTTGCCATGGGGAAAGCGGATCACTGTATCATGCTATGGCTGGGTGGCGGTTGTTGCCACGTCGATACTTGGGACCCTAAGCGTCGAGGTGACGCGGTTAAGCGCATACCGGGCTCCTACTACGATCCGATTCCTACGGCGGTGGACGGCGTCCAGGTCACGGAACATTTGCCGCGTTCGGCTCAAATTATGGATCGGATATCCGCTATTCGCACGGTGCATCACGACACGATCAATGAGCATGCAGCCGCGGTGAACCGAATGCACACTGGGCGTACGACGAGCGGAACCGTTATCTACCCGTCTATCGGTTCCATAATCGCTCACGAAAGGGGACCGGCTGCGGAAGGCGTTCCGCCGTATGTATTGATTGGGTACCCTAATTTGACACGCGGGCCGGGATTTTTGGGGGCAAAGGATAGCTACTTGTATCTCACTGATACGGAAGCGGGACCTCGGGGATTGCTTCCGCCGCCCGATGTGGATACGAGAAGATTTGATCAGAGGCAGCGATTGCTCAGTGAACTCAGGCGTAATTACGGGAAGAGAGGAAATCGCGATGCGGTCGTTGAGAACTACGATGCCGGCATCGAAGCGAGTCTGAAACTGGCAGGATCCTCTTTTATGGATACTTTCAATTTGGATCGCGAAAAAGCAGAGCTGCGGGCTTCCTATGGCGGTGAGTTCGGGCAGCGATGCTTGCTCGCTAGACGCCTCGTTCAATCGGGCGTACGTTTCGTCGAGGTATCCCACAATTTGAATTTTATTAATGGAACCGGTTGGGATACACACAAGCAAGGGCAGTTAAACCAGCACGGCCTGATCAGGGAGTTGGACAATGCGTTCGCTTCCCTGACCCTGGATCTGGAAGCCCATAATTTGCTGGATAGAACCCTCATTGTAATCGGTACGGAATTCGGACGTCCTCCGGAATTCGATAACGAGGGCGGGCGAGGCCACCAGGCGCAGACCTTCAGTATCGTACTGGCTGGGGGAGGCTTGAACCACAAAGGAATCATTGGTGAGACGGACGATCTTGGTAAGGAGATTGTTGATACACCAGTCTCCGTTCCAGACTTGTTCGCCACAGTCTTCGCAACGTTGCAGATCGATCCGAAAAAGGAGCTGTACGATGACGATCGCCCAGTCCCAATCACCAACGGGGGCAATCAGATAGCGCAGCTCTTCGGCTAGTCAGCGGATAGCGCCATTGAGTCAGCCTGATAGCGGTAGTTGCGATCGATGACCGTGTTGCGAGGTTTGCTAGGGCCTTCGAAGCGAGTGTCGATGATTTGGTGACTGCGTTATCTTGCTATCGCTCCGCCTTGATGCGTCCGAATAAAATACTTGGGGTACCCGGGTGCAAATGGTCGAGTGTTTGGGGACCGTCTGTGCTGGGATTAATCGTCTTTACGGCCTCCCAACTTTCTGGAGACAAGGTTTCGCTTACCTCAAGCGTATACGTAAGGCCCGAGGTGGCATCGAATTCTATTTCTAGATAGCCATTCTCCGCTTTGGTAGGGGAGGAGCGGAAAAAAGACTGGGGACTCTTGGGATCGGTGCCGAGAAGGAACTCTTCCCAGTCGGTATTTACATCTCCATCGTAGTTGCCGGTTCCTCCCTCCGTCGCGGTTAGACTATTGAAGTACTCGAGTTCCCAGAGATCCTGGATCTGATCATCGTCGGAATCGCTCACAACTGACAAGCCTTTGACGACCGCGTCGCAGAAGTTGTTGCTGTTTTGGGATGATGCCGCCAATCCAATCCGCACCGTCTCGCTCATGGAAATGCTTTGATTGGAAATCGCCGTCCAGTCTTGAGCGTCAGTAGAGTAGTAACCGGTGAAGGTGTCTCCCTGCCGCTCGATCTTTAGCCAGTAAGGCCCCTGAACGTTGTTTTGTGTCGTCGCTTCCGTGGTTCCGTTGGGAACCGAGCGGGATTCAAATCGGGCTTCTCCGGTTTCCGTAAGAAACAGCGATGCGTACTGAATTGGCTAACGGCACTAAACCGGTCTACCACGATGACAAAGGTAGATTCTATGCATATAACAATGACGAAAACCAGTATGAGAGCATGGTCATACTGCCATCTAGCTCAATGGGCTTTATGGTTGCGGGTTTGACTACTCAAATGTATAAGCTACCGCATCAACCCTATTTCGACGCTCTCAAGGCACTGGATAAAGTCAATTCCGGACTCAATTTCCTCGTGCTTGAAATGGCTTTCGTCTACCAGCCCGAGCACTTTGGCGATGAATATTACAGCCCGGTGAAGGTGAATGGCAACGGTTCCGGAGACTGCACGCGGTTCGTGTATAACGACCCCGAGTACCCGGGCAGCTATATTCAATTTGATGAGCAGGGTAGATTAGATGAGTTTTACATAAACGCTTCCGCTGAAAAGTTTAAAGATAACCCGTCAGGTAAATTTGTTTTTACCTACAACGAGTGTTCGGTAGAGCTCCCAGACGCTGTAGAGCAATCCATGATACCTGGGCCGTTAAACAAAATACTTAATCTCGAAAGGGGTCTAGAACCTTGGAAGCACAACAAGAAAGACAAATAAAATAGCCCACTATGAAATCCAAACTCATTTATCTAATTCTCTGCTGTTTCACCTTAAGCCAAACGGCAGATGCTCAGTTTTTGAAGAACCTGAAAAAGAAGGCGCAGGATGCGGTTGAGCGAAGCATTTTGAAAAAAACCGAAGAGGTCGTTACCGAGGAGGCTGAAAAAGCGCTCAACGGAGAATCTGGTGAGGAAAGGGACGAGGGCAAGGAAGGGAACTCTAATGCGAAGAATGTAACGGCTAACCAAGCATCGGGTCCCATGACGCCAGGGATGAATCCCTTCGGATCGGGTCAAGCGCCAGACAATCTGCCGGCCACTTATGCGTTTGCTTGGGAATTCAAGACCAAGATCGAGATTGAAGGGAAAAGGAAAAAGGACAACGCCGAGATGGAGATGAATTATTTCATCAATAAGAACAAGGATTACTACGCCGTAGAATACGAGAACGAAGAGCTCAAGAATTCGGGAGGGAAAGCAACGATGGTTTTTGATTTTAAGTCAGAAGCAATGGTCATGCTAAGCAATTATAGCGGGCAAAGAATGGCGATGCTTATGAATATGAAAGATCCGTCGAAAGCGAAAATCGAGTAGAAGGATCTCAACTACACTTTCAAGGAAACGGGCACGAAAACGATTTTAGGATATGAGTGCTATGGCATGGAGATCGAGAATAAGGAATCCTTGATAACCATGTATTTTACCTTAGACGCTCCGGTGAATTTCAGCGCCTTTTTCGCCTTTTCCAGCAAGGCGGCGCCGAAAGGCTTCAGCGACCCGCAATTGTTCGACGTACTTAAAGAGGACGCGCTGCTGATGGAAATGGAAATGATTGATAAGAAGCGTAATCAGAATATGCGAATGACGGCAATCAGTCTGGAGGAAAAACAAAATAGTTTCAATACGTCGGATTACCAGTTCATGAAAATACCGATGGGATTTTAGTATAGGTAATCGGGATACAGGCAAAGCATGATCTGGCAGATGCCTTTGTCCCCTTCGGCTAAATATGCCACGTGTGACAGGCTTCAGCTTGTCGGTGGATCCGTTGGCAACTTTGGTAGCGGGTCATCTCCGAGCGCCCAATGTCGTATCCATTGGGTGGGTGCTTGGAGATCGCCCGCTACCTTAAATTATCTCAGGGCCTAGTCTCGGAGATGTTTTAAAATGAGAGGCAAAGCGGATGCTTTTTCAGGGCTTTACTGAGTCTCCGTCGCTTACGTGTACCGGCCCGGGACGAAAGAAAAAGAAGATGATCAGCATGCCAATGCCCGATAGCGCGGCAGCGGTGTAGAGAACTTCAGGAGTCCCGGCGAACTCACGTATTTGTCCTGCGAAGAGAGGACCAATGAGGCGCGTGGGAACGACAACAATGATCGTGAATACGCCTTGGATGGAATTTCGGAAGCCGTCACCTGCGATGCGGTCCAAGTAGATGACGGGTACAATGAACATAGCGAGGATTTCCATGCCGTGTACAAGCTGGATCACGAGCGACGTGGTGACCGTTGGGAATTGAGCGAGAAGGACTAGTCGAAGGGCCATTGCGGAAAATCCGACGATCATGATGCCACGGATATGCAGCCATTTCCGTATCGGTCCGAGCCCGAATATGTAGCCGATCTCGATCAGGACTCCAAACGACAACACCAGGGCGACCCACTCGTCTGCGATGCCTACCTCGTCGCGAAGAAAAACAGACATGACCGGGTAGTAGGCGCTCGCGGAGGTGTGGACAAAGAAGAGACCAATGCATAGCGGTAAGGTTGCTTTGGAAAACAGCGTCCTCGCAGCTTGTAAGGTGGGCGCTTTCATTCGAGTTTCGGGTTTCAGGGCGCTCGGTTGCAGAAAGAATGTACCCGCGAAACACATACCGCTCCAAGCAACCGCCACCCAAAGTGCGTTGGCAATTTCACCCGTGTTGGCGATAACGAAGTAGAGGACTATGCTAGGGGCAAGGTATCCGACCGTGCCCCAAACGCGGACAAACTGATAGGATCCTTCTTTTCCTGCGGTCTCGTTTCCATGTTCACGTTCGTGATTGAAATAGTAGCCGTCTAGCAGGGGCCAGGTGGGAACGTACAGGATACTGTAGACGGCCCATGCGATGGTTACCGTCCATACATTGCTTGAATAGACAACCGCGATCAGGGCGATTGCGGTTGTGACGAAAATCCCACGAAGAATCTTGCGGGTATCGACGCTTCGGTCGGCAAGCCAGGAAGTGATAGCGGGAGAGAAGAGCAAACCAAGCGATGAAAAGGCGAGCGTGATCCCAAATTGCTGTGAGCTGAAGCCCTTGGCATCGCGTAGCACAAGGGCGGCGATTGGGCTCAGGCTACCGAGAACGCCGTAGGTCAGAAAGAACTGGACCTTGATCGGAAGGGAAGAGGGCATAGGGTACGGGGTTCAGTCGCACCGATTGTATAATACCCCGCTCGGGTTGGAATGGCTTCGCTTTGTGGTAGCATCCTTTGTAGCTTCGCTGGGTAAGGTTTTCTGAATCATCGATGGGCAACGTACCTACGGACTCTGGATTTGCAATCGTACAAAGCTGAAAGAATAAGGGGCAGCGAAGTCGAAAAAAGAACTAGCGATTTGGTTCAGCGTTTTGGGGGTGCCCTGTAGGCTCTTTTTTTGCGATCTGATGGGGTGAAAACGAGGTCTACCACTTCGCAGCGACTGTTGGCTCCCTTTTAGCCTGGATTGGTGATTGATCGAATGGGGACGGCTGTATTTGTAGAAAGGGTCGATAATTGATGCCCTTTTCTTTGGAAAAACTACTGCTGCCCTTCCTTTGGCGACAAAGGTCGTTTTCAACGGCTAGAGGGATACGGAAGACCTCTCTTTACGTGTCGGTAGGCCATACGGCTCACTCCCAAGTGAATAGCGGTATCCAAAGGGTGACGCGTTCGATCGCCAAAGAGGTATTGCGGAGGTATGAGGATTCCGATTTGCTGGAGTGGTTTCTCGAACAGGATCGTTTCATTCTAATCGACGAAGTAGCTCGGGAGAAACTCTCGCGATTCAGTGGTCCGCCTCACGAGGGAGTCGACACGGAGCTTGAGAAGGAACGGGAAACGTTGTTTTCCCTGCTTTCCGAAGCGAACGAATCCAGTTTGGGGCGATTGTACAGGTCAGTCTCATCAGGAGAGGACTTGGCAAGCTACCGTGGCGGTGAAAGTTTCCAGGATCGGTTCAAGGTGGATCTCATTTTGAAATTTCTGAGGAAGTGTTGGGTTCATTTGCAAGAACTGGAAAGAGAGGAAGAAACGAGCCGAGCGAGATGCGCCCGAGAGCTGAGGGAGCAAATCAGGGCAATTCGGGGGGATATCGGAAGCGTGCTCAAAGAACTGGGAGAAGAGGAAGGCGATTTTCTTGAGGATGCAAATTCTTCCCAACTGAAATATGAATACAGAAACCGTGCCGAAGGGATCATGCTGCAACCGCTTCTCGAGGACCCCTTTGTAAGATGGGCGTTGACTTGCTCGCAGACGGAAGCGTTGACGAGACATTTTGAAAAATTGGTAGGGAAATTAGACCGGAGTGAATTTAGAGCGCTGAAATGGGTTTCCTTTTTACCTATTCCGCAAGCGGCAAGAAGAGCACTACGCAGATGTATCCGTAAATTTGATAATTTGATAAAGCAGTCAGCAGATCGGCGTTTGATCCGCAGCTTCATTGCCAAGGTAGTGAGGGTGCGACTGACGCTTGACCGATTTCGATCGAATCATCAAAGGCGTCTCGACCTGAAGAGTAACTGGGATTGGTATCTGTTGAGGTGTCTTATCGAATATCGGCGAATGCATGAAGACTCAATTGAGACGGATGAAGTCGAGGGGATAAAGAGGTGCATCGAAAAGATTGGACGGCTTAGGCATCGCCTTTTTCCGCGGCGATTCCTCCTGTCGAGAGGAAGTTGGATTTTGATTCCAGAGTTAATGACCAGCACCGAGCTGGAAAACGTTTTCGAATTTGCGAGGAAACGTGGTCTAAGAGTGGCGGTTGTGTTTCACGACGCGCTGCCAGTCCAGTTTCCGGAGCTAGTGAGCAAGCGCTATCGGGAGGACCATGAGCGATACATGCGGGTGATCGCCCAAGCCGATTGCATTTTACCTGTTTCAAAGTATTCAAAAAAATGTTACAAAAATTGGGCGAAAGGCTCAGGAATTAATGTACCACAGATCGAAGTATGTCTGAATGGCGTTCAGTTTAGGGATAAGCCCGCGGAGGTGGATGAGTGTTCACTGCCGGAAGGGATTGATGGCGATTTCGCTTTGTGCGTGAGTACGGTGGAGCCGCGAAAAAACCACTTAAAACTCTTGGAGGCTTGGAGAAACCTGTTGGCTGAAGGAGAGGCTTTGCCACAGCTTGTCCTGGTGGGAAATACGTATTCAGGATTTGAGGAATTGGCGGATTCGGTGAATCAGATTTGTAAGGAGGAGCAGGGAATCGTTTGGCTGAAAGGAGTCAGTGACGAAGATTTGGAAACGCTCTACGTTCGCTGTCGCTTTACCGTATTTCCCTCTATTGCGGAAGGCTTTGGGCTGCCAATATTGGAAAGTCTCTGGTATGGGAGGCCTTGTCTGTGCGCCAGTTTTGGAGCCATGGAGGAAGTGGCTCGGGGTGGAGGCTGTGTGAGAGTCGATATGAGGGATATCGAGGCAATCGAGACCGGGATTCGAAAAATAGCGTTCGACGACACATTGGTAGCTTCACTCGAAATAGAGTGCTCAAAACGTAAGATGCGCACCTGGTCTGACTACGCAGCGCAAGTGGGACAAATCCTGGGGTTTGAAGCGCCGGTTTAGATATACGGAATGGCCGTCGTGTCCGGGGTTAAAAGGAGGTTCGGACTCCAACCCGAATACTACGCCCATGCATCGGTGCCCTGTCTTTCAGAAAAGAGGTGTGCGGACGTGCTTCTTCGTCGGCGAGATTGGCGCCAACGGCGAAGATGTCTACAGTAACCGAATCCGTCGCTTGAATGCGATACCGGATGTCGGTACCCCAGAGAACGTAGCTGTCGCTGGGAAACTGGTTCGGACTGAGGTGAGAGGCTTCATCACTCCACCAAGCATCGGCTCCTAGTAGCCAAGGTCCGATAGCGTATTCATAACGCAGGCCAAGGCGGCGGGTTGGGATGCGAGGCAAGTTCGTCTTGAAGCTGTCGTTGGTGGCCCTTGTCTGGTCGTAGGTGAGGTCGAGGTGCATGGCTCGATCGATCTCGTCGACGAGGTGCCAGCGAAAATCGACCTCGAAACCATAGAATTTTGCGTCTACCGCGGTAGCTCGGAAAACACTAAGCTCTTCCGTATCCAATTCTCCATACATCGATTCTGCCGCTTCTTCGTCGAGAAATTCAAGATAGACATAGTCGCTGAAGTCGGAAAAAAACGCGGTTACTTCCCCGGTCACCTTTCCTTTTGTAATACGGTAGGACAGGTCGAGGCTGGTCGAAGACTCCTTGCCTAGGGTAGTGTTTCCAATCTCAAAGCTTTGCGTTCCAATGTGTGGTCCAAAGGCAAAGAGTTCACTGGCATTGGGAGCTCGCTCTGCGTAAACAAGATTTGCTGAGACGACGCTGCTTTCGTTCACGTTGCGAATGAAGCCAGCTGAGGCGTTGACCGTGTCAAAGCTGCGCTTGGAGAGAGCGTTGTCGACTGGATCGACATCCACATTTTCAAGACGGGCGCCAAATTCCCATGCGCCCCATTCCTGATTCAAGCGTTCTACGACGAAGATCCCGTACTGGGAATTTTCACTACTCGGGATAAAAGCCTCTTCTCCTTGAGCAGCGAAGTCGTCCACTTTAGCCTGGAAGCCAAGCACTCCGGAAAAGTCACCCATCGGGCTGTGCACGCCAGTTAGTCGCAGCTCGTATCCGTCGCGCTCGAAAATCGTTCCGATTTCATCCCCTTCGAGCTCCTGGTGGCGGTAGTCGCCGAAGGAAAGATCCATCTCCACACTCTCGAGGAAATCGTTTGGCTGAAAGAGTTCGCCCCGCAAGGTATAGCGGGTTTGGTCGAGGTCGATGCTGACTGCTTCTTCTTCGTTATCTTCCTCCTCGTGGCCATGGGCGTGACCGGGGACACCGTAGTCGGTTGCGTAGTCGGAGAATGACAAGGCCAGGCTCCCTTTTTCGCCAAACCAAGCCAAACCTAGGTAACCGGAGCGCGTGCCTACGAAGCTATTTTCAAGCACACCAAAGACTTCTTCTTCCTCCTCATGTACCTCTCCTGCTTCCATTTGGTAAATCGACTCAGCGAAGCCGGGAATCTCGAAGTCGTTGGACTGGCGGTCGAGGAAGCCCGCGCTCCACGCGAAGTCGTCCTGCCCGCCTTGTAATGCAAGGCCAAAGGACTTCTCGTCGGAAACCGATCCATAGAATCCTTCCGTTTGTCCGCTCAATGCCGTCGCCGAACGCTGGCGTGGTAACTCCTTGCCCAAAACATTAACGACTCCTCCGATGGCCGCATTACCGTAGAGTAGCGATGCCGGCCCGCGTACAACCTCTATGTCATCGGCAAAAAGAGGCTCAATGCTGACCCCATGGTCAGGGCTGGTCTGCGAAACGTCGAAACTGTCAACACCCTGATTTAATATGCGGATACGGTCGCCATCGAAGCCGCGGATCACCGGACGTCCGGAGCCTGGCCCGTAGGAGGTCGAGTGAACCCCTGGTTGGCCCGAAAGAGCTTCCCCCAGCGTGGAACTGGCTGAGCGATGCAGCGCTTCGCCATTTAACTCGCTGGCTGGTACAACGAGCTCGTCCTTGTGTCGGATGAAAGGGCTAGCCGTCACCACGACAGGGTTCAATTCGACCGTATCCTGCTGGGCCTGAACCTGCAAAAGAGTGAGTCCAGTCGTTAGGAGTATAGGCCGTGCGAACTTCATTTCTAATTAATCGCAACAATCTTGCGTTAAATGCAAGCGTTTTTGCAAATAGATTGCGTTAATTGCCGTTTGGCTCCAAGCTTCTTACGTGTCGGTTTTACTATTCTAGAGCATTTTTCAAATAGTCGGCCGCTTTCTATGCGGGCGTGAGCGAGAAAGCTCTGGCGTCGCTGGTCGGACGCGACAGCCCGGCGCGGCGCGTTTGCTGAGTTACCTGCGGGGCCCGCCGGACCTGTACAGACTTGATGCGTCAATTACAGATGCTCGCAGAGGTCGATTACAGTTTTCTGTGCTCATGCCTCGGAAGAACTGCAATCAAATGGAGAGTAAGCTAGAGCCCATTGCGGCCTGTTTGGATAGTAGCATTGTCTCTTGCGTCGTAAGTATTTTGGGAGGACATTTTAGTATTAGTATGAATCGTCGCCGTTTTCTTATTTCTTCCACCGGTGCGCTGCTGGTCGCACCGCTTGCTGGGTACTCGAATTCCTATACCTCCCGAATTCGGATCGGCCAAATCGGAACGCAGCATGCGCACGCGTCTGGAAAGATGAAAGCGATCCGCGATCAGCCGGAGGCATACGAATTGATTGGCGTGGTCGAGAGCGATCCGAATGAGAGAGCCAAACGGTTGAACAGCGCAGCCTATGAAGGAGTCAACTGGATGACAGAGGAGGAGTTATTCAACGTTCCCGGTTTGGAAGCGGTAGCGATTGAAACTCTCGTCAAGGAACTTGTTCCCACCGCGCTCCGCTGTATCCGCGCGGGTCTGCATATTCACCTCGATAAGCCAGGAGGAGACTCGCTTCCAGAGTTCCGCGAACTTCTGAACGAAGCCGAGAAAAGAAAGCGGGTTGTCCAGATGGGCTACATGCTCCGCTACAATCCGGCTTTCCAATTCATGTATCAGGCAGTTCGTGACGGTTGGCTGGGCGACATCATGGAAATTGACTGCATGATGGGCAAGATGGCTAGTTCGAGTGTCCGCGAAGAACTAGGCCGCTTTACCGGAGGCGGAATGTTCGAGCTGGGTGGGCATGTTATCGATTCCATAGTCTACATGCTGGGCAAGCCGATTTCGGTTACGCCCTTTTCAAAGGCCACCCAGGCAGACGGAGTTCTCGACAACCAGCTCGCGGTGCTCGACTATAAAGATTCTACTGCAACGGTAAGAATCAATCATCGCGATCCTTATGGTGGACCGCGCCGGCGTTTCCAAATATCGGGAGACAAGGGGGCGATCGAAATTCAACAACTCGAATCAGGCGACTTTACGCTCTACCTTGATGAGGCTAGGGAGAGTTTTAAAAAAGGCGCCCAGGAAGTGAATTTGGGGAAGGAAGGCCGCTACGACGGAGAGTTTCGGGACTTGGCAAGGGTCATTCGAAAGAAAAAAGCCTTCGACTGGTCCTATCAACACGATCTGGACACACACGAAGCGCTTCTGATGGCCTCCGGCATGCCAACCGCCTAAAATGCTGACTGGAAGAGGATGGTAACAGGAAGTGATTCTGGAAGATCGAAGTTGCGTATATGCAGTTTCAATACGAAACCGCGTGAGAGACTCTCAATGGTGCGGATGCTTATTTAAGCATCTAAATCGGGCCTTTTTGAATTTACATTCAGAGATTCCTCGAGAGCGCGGCCCAGGGCCAGCATTTGGCCTTCGCCAAACAGAGGGCCCCAAAGGCCAATGCTGACGGGAAAGATCCCTTGCTCTCCTTCGGCGACGGAAGTCTCTTCAAAAGCCGGCCTTATCTCACGCTCCTCAAATCCTATTCGCAGGCTCAATTGGGGATGACCAGTAAAGTTCGTAATCTGCAGCAAACGTCCCGCGAAGTTGTTCCCGATAATCACATCGACCTCCTCGAATACCGTTTGCATTTCGTGCATAAATTGGCGTCTAAGACGATCAGCCTGTATGTAGTCGGTAGCGGGAATCAAACGGGCCTGACGCCAGCTATTTGGCCAGGCTCGATCGGTCTGCCAGCGTAATTCATCATCACGGTCTGATTGGGTAAGTTCCTCAAAGGCAGCGGCCGCCTCTACTTGAAGTTGTATCATCAGCCCTCGGCTATCCGCTATGGGCAATGAAATCTCTTTTAGCTGTACCCCAGCTGCTCGGGCGGCTTCCAGAGCAGTGTCGTTTAGTGAAGAGGAATCAGCATCGTCAAAGTGCTGAGGATCGTAGCCGACTCGCAATTTTGATAGGTCTAAATTTCCGTCGTAGTCGAACTCCGATGCAATCGATCCTGGGTCCTGCGCATCGTATCCATTGATTACCTGCATTACGATTGCCGTATCTTCTACAGACCGGCAGATCGGGCCTATTTTGTCGAGACTCCAGCAAAGCGTCATGCCTCCGGTACGGCCAACGCGTCCGAAGGTAGGGCGGAGTCCGGTTGCACCGCATCGCACGGATGGACTGATGATCGAACCGAGCGTTTCGGTGCCGATTGAGAATGCCACTAGGCCGGCAGCTGTGGCCGACGCGGATCCGGCACTCGAGCCGGAAGACCCTTCTCGGACATCCCATGGATTCCGGGTTACTCCGTCAAACCAGATGTCTCCATAGGCGATCGCTCCGCAACTGGTTTTTCCCAAGAGTACGGCTCCGGCCTCGCGAAGTTTTTGAACGATGTGAGCGTCCGATTCTGGAATTCGATCGCGATAGGGACCGGCTCCCCAAGTAGTGTGAGTTCCTTTGGTGTCAAATAGGTCCTTTAAACCGTAAGGCAGTCCATGCAGCAACCCGCGGTGCTGTCCTCGCTGAATTTCCGTATCTGCTTGTCTCGCCTGTTCTCGAGCTAAGTCTGCTGTCAGTGTAATGAAGCACTCAAGTTTCGCACCAAAAGTTTGGATACGATCTAGATAAAGTTCAGTTAGTTCAACGCTTGTGATTTGCTGGGTTTGAACCCAATGGGCTAAGTCGGATAGGTGTGCAAACGCAATGTCTTCCGAATTGTCCGGAAGCGGGCGAGTTTTAGCAGTCAAACGAAAAAGCGAATCGCTAGTTTTATATCGATTACCCGGTAACCGTGGATCGAATACTTGTGCTGGAGCTAAGGAATTTGGGTGATTGAACGATCTGATTGCCCGTAGGTTTTCTAACCGATCCTCCCAACTGCCGAGAAGTTGATTCCATTCCGCTTCTGTATACTCAAGTTCCAGTAGTTCTTCGATGTCGCGAGGCGTTTTTTGAGAGATATCCGATACGGATGGCGCTTTAACCTCTGGCTGGGATTCCGGCTTTGGGTTACATCCAGCTGCCAACAGTCCGAGGCTGCTTCCGGAAACGGCTAGAAATTTGCGTCGATCAAAAGAGGGCTCCAACTCTGACATACCCAAACATTAGGGGTTTAAGCGGGTCAGGCAAGGACTGATACAACCTAGACGTCTTGATTGAATGCATGGGCAGATATTCGAAGGTTTTCCAGACGGCGAATGAATGATTTGGTGTTCCTCCTGTCTGTAGGGACATCGTTCGTGCCTCGGGTCGTGAGTTTTTCGCATGGAGTTTTGCCCCGTATGTTTCGGAAAAACGCAGTTAGTACCAAATTCAGGCTGAAATGCTACGCGTCTTCTATGTCGATCCCCGTCCTAGTTGGAATAGGATTTGAACCTTTTCTCTTGACGCTCGACCATTGGCGATTCTTCCAGGGATGCCCCATCTCGGGAATAGCCTAAAGGTATTCGGTGAGATGGTTAGTTGAGATAGTTTGATTATGAAAAGAAGTCGAAGCACCAAAAGATTATCATTCTAGCAGCATTCCTTTCCTTTCCTTTCTTTTATCCGTTTACCTTTGGTTTTCGGGACAGAAAGACGAGGGTTTGTTCGTTGGAATTTGGGTACCCTCCATTCTATCCCTCGGGACGCTATGGCTTTCAGGAAGAGGAGCGAGCGATGAGTGATCTCGGGATTTTCATATGCGGGTGTCTCATCACGTTAACTCTAATGCTCACCATTTATTTGGACTGGAAGCGCTCGAAATAGTTCCCCCCGGTCCCCGACGATCTCGTTGTGTAATCGGGAACGCCAATCGTAGCAGCCGGTAAAAAGGTGTATCAAGAGGAACATTACACTATTGATGAAGAATGAACGTCGGTGAATCGCAAGCGTTCATGCCGTCCTCTATTAGTTGAGCGAAAACTCGCAAGTTTGCGTGTAAATCAGCCAGAGAACTCAGTCGTGCGGATGTGGCATCCAGTCCGTGAAGATGCCTTTGGCATTGCGGGTGGCTTCCAGCTGATTCCATTCCACCACACCCACGCGGTTAGCCCAGGCTTGATATTTTTCAATGAATGCGGTACGGATTTCTGGATACGTGTTGGCTAGGTCGTTCATCTCGCAGCGATCTACGTCCATATCGTAGAGCTCCCAATTGTCCCGGTCCCAGCGCTTGACGAGTTTCCATTTTCCCTCGCGATAGGCGCAATTCCCTTCGTGTTCCCAGGCCAAAGGAGGACGATCCGGGTCATCGCTGTTAAAGGTGTTTTTCAAGCTGCTTCCCTCCGTAGGAGGAATGGGAAGTCCGTTCCGTTCCTGTGGCCAGTCAACTCCAGAAACATCGACAATGGTAGCCATGATATCCATCAATTGACCCGTTTGATGACGCAGTTCCCCCCGATCGGAAATCCCATTGGGCCAGTGTATGATCAATGGGGTGGCAATACCGCCTTCGTGAACGAAATGCTTGTATTCACGGAAGGGTGCATTGGAAAGATTGGCCCAGGCCACGCCATAACTCTGAAAAGTCGTTTCGTCTCCTGGCGGAACGGTGGGGTCGTTGCCATGTTTCATTAACCGCCCGTCGCGGGTGTGGGTTCGGCAGGTGAGCGGTTTGGCCCGTCCTTCCCCGGCCGGCTTTTCGTAGGGGTAAAAGGTCTCGAAAATCTCCTCAGCGCAAGCGCCATTGTCGGAGAGGAAAAAGATCAAGGTGTTGTCGAGTTCGCCCTTGGTCTCGACGGTATCCAGAATCCGGCCAATTCCATGATCCATCGAAGTGACCTGTGCCGCATAAACCTCCATGCGGCCTTCCTGCCAAGCCTTGTCCAATGAATCTTCCCAAGCGGGTTGAGTGGAGTCACGATGGGTGAGTACCGTATCCGGACGCAAAATACCCATGTCGATCATTCGTTTTAGCCGCTGCTTCCGCAGTCGGTCCCATCCGCCGGAGTATCGGCCCTTGTACTTTTCAATGTCCTCTGGGCGGGCATGCAAAGGCCAATGCGGCGCGGTATACGAAGCGAACAAGAAGAAGGGCTGTTCGGATGTTTGATTACAGTGGTCTTCTATAAGTCCGCAGGCATTCTTGGTAATGTCGTCGGTGAAGTAGTAGTCTGCATCCTGAGGAGGATCTATGGATTCATTATCTCGAGCCAGGGTGGGCGGATCGAAATAACTGGCTGCTCCACCGATGATCCCATAACTGCGGTCAAAGCCTCGCGCGCGGGGCCAGTTCGAACAATCGCCGTCTTTTGAAAGCTGCTGTTTGCAAACATGCCACTTGCCGGACAAATAAGTGCCATAGTTTCCTTGTTTCAATACTTCGGCGATGGTCACGCACTGTTTAGACAGGTCCCCACGATAACCGTCGATGTCATCGTCGAAATGGGCCATGTGACCCATGCCCACTTGATGTGGATTCATGCCGGTCAAGAGACTAGCTCTTGTCGGGCAACATCGCGCGGTATTGTAAAACTGGGTATAGCGGAGGCCTTGAGAGGCGAGGCGGTCCAAGTTGGGTGTATCGATTTCGCCGCCGTAGCATCCGATGTCAGAGTAGCCCATGTCGTCAGCCAAAATGAGAATGATATTGGGCTTTTTCATCGCGATTTAGAACGACCTATCGGGACGAGGTCTTCGCCACCGAAGGGCACATGGGGAACGAAGGTATCAGACCTGAAGCGGGGTAGCATTTTGAATCTTAGTGTCCTTTGTGATTGCTTTCAGTTGAGCGGTAGGACGTTCGAGGCGATCATGGAGACTATCAAGCCAACCACTGCCATTATCGTCGCCATGACAGAAAAGTTAGTCAGTGTTTCACCTTCGGTCATGCCGCTCATCTTGCTAATTACCCAGAATCCACTGTCATTCATCCAGGGGACCGGCTTGGAGCCAAATCCAATTACCATGGCGAGATAGATGGGATGGAAACCTAGGATTTCCGGAGCGGCCATAGGACCTAGAATTCCGACGGAGGTAATCATGGCCACGGTAGCCGAGCCTTGCACAGTGCGAATCATGGCAGTCAAAACGAACGCCATGGGCAGAAACCACATGCCTCCTGCGACATCAATTTGTTCGACGACTCCTCGAATGCCTGATTGTTGCAGCATGCCTCCGAAGGCGCCTCCTGCGCAGGTGATCATCAATACGATCCCGCCACTGGAGAGAGCCGATTGCATCGCGCTTTTGACGGCCATTTGACCGCCGCCTTTTGTTTGAAAAAGCGTAAACAACCCCACGCTTGCTCCCAGCGTGAGAGCGACATTTTTATCACCGAGCAAACTAACGATACTTGGTATCGCTGCGGGTAAGGTCAGGCCAGCGCTACCGGCGATACCCGTGATTATGGTTTTACCGGACAGAAGAATCAGCGGCAATATGATGGGGGTCATCGAAAGCCACAGATTGGGCAAGTCCTTATCGGTAACATCATCCCACTTTTGCATCTTTTCGTCGCCGCCTTCTTCCAAGTCGCGAAAGGGAATCGGCTTTCTCTTGTTGATCCACTTCGCATAGACCATTCCGCTTATGGCCGCGATTCCCCCAACGATAATACCGGAAATCATCATCATGCCAATATCGATTCCCAACTGCTCCGCTACAAACAGCGGTCCAGGGGTGGGAGGAATCTGGGAATGCGCTATGGATCCGCCTGCAATAATTGCTAGGACATACAGGCCATAGTTTTTCTTGGTTGATGCGGCGAGGGCTTTTGCAAGAGGTACTAGTAAATAGAATACAGTGTCAAAAAATACAGGTATGCCTAAAAAGAAGCCACTTGCGCCCATGGCAGCAGGGGCTCGTTTTTCGCCTAGCACTTTGAGGATGGCCCGTACGATTCGGAGGGCGGCCCCGCTGTCTAGCAGGCATTTGCCGATGATGGAGGCCATGCAAATGACAATCCCAATCTTCCCGCAGGTAACCCCGAACGCTGTGGCTACCCTAAGCCCAAAAGGAGAGCTTGCCAGGCTAGCGGCTTCAGCGGCTGACTTTCCTTCACCCATCCAATAGCCACTAATGAGTTCTGGGGCGGAAAGGGCCGCCACGGCCATCGCCGCGAGTGTGAGGGTAAAAAAGGCGTGTAATTTAAAATAGAGGATGCCAACGAAAACAATGACAATTCCAACGAGGAGAACAAACAGGGGGTCCATTGAAGATTGTTTCTAGGGCTGCTGCCCCGCGATGTCATGCAAATTATGCGTTTGATTGCTTTGATTGACTATTCCGGGAGCGTCATCGGGGTTGCGCATCAGCGGTATTTTTGATTTAAGCCTAAAATAGAACGGAAAATGAAAATGCAGAACCCCCTAAGCCCATCGAATTCCTGGCGGCTGGCCGCTGTCGCTTTGATCTTTCTTCCCCATTCCTTCGGAGCTCATCATGAAGCATCTGAGGCCGATGAGGCGTTAGTTCCCCTTCACAATCCCATAGAGCCGAAGATAGAGAAGGGCGACATCGTGGTTGCGGTGGAGAAACGCTTCCGACTGCCGCGCCTAGGGGATATGAGTACGGGTGGAGCAACTACGGATGCCCACGCCCGGATACAATACCTCAATCCGGTGGGTGATAGATCGGGTCGCATAGCCATTTGCGATTTAAGGGGAGCCCTCTATTTGGCAGATGCGGAGGGGAAAGCGGCCCAACTGTATCTCAATCATCGCGACTACCCGGTTTCCTTCGACAATTCATCCATGCCGAATGAAACCGGACTAGCGGGATTTGCCTTTCATCCCGATTTCTCTGCCAAAGGTCGACCCGGCTATGGGAAATTCTATACGGCGTTTAGCGCGACCAGCGGTTCGGGCGAGGCGACTTATTTAAAAGACGATGCCGGCAGCCATGAGAGTGTAATCGTGGAATGGACGGCGACAGATCCTGCGGTTATTCCGTTCAAGGGCACCTATCGCGAGATTTTCCGCATCGGGCAATTTGCGCCCAACCATAACATTGGTGCCCTATCCTTTAATCCCAGTGTGAAAAGGAGGTCACCCGACTACGGGAACTTGTACTTTAGTTTGGGAGATGGCGGAGCGTCATTCGATCCCAAGGAGTATGGCCAGTCACTGGAGGTTCCTCAAAGCGCCATCCTGAGGATCAATCCGCTCGGTCGTTCGAAGGATCGAGCGTACGGGATTCCCAATGACAACCCCTTTGTCTCGGAACCGAACGCAGCCCCCGAAATTTGGGCCTATGGGCTGAGGCACCCGCAGCATTTTTCATTTGATAGCAAAGGGCGGATGTTCATTTGCGATATTGGCCAAAAGGAAGTAGAGGAGGTCAATATTGGCATTCCAGGGGGCAATTTCGGATGGCGAATCCGGGAGGGCACCTTTGCGACGGGATTCGGAATCGAAGGGGTAGAAGTAGGCCCGGTATTTGATCTCTCTCACGATGGGCCAGAAACGTTTGTCGATCCCGTTGCTCAATACGATCATGAGGAAGGAAGAGCGATCGGTAGCGGCTTCGCTTATGAGGGACGAAAAATCAAATCGCTGAAAGGGAAGTTTGTATTCGCAGATATCGTACGAGGTCGGCTGTTCTATATAGATGCGGGAAATTTAAATCCCGGAAAGCCAGCAGAAATAAAGGAGTTGCGGTTGATGATCGATGGTCGTGAGCAAGCCTTGTTAGAGGCTGCGGGATATCCAAATACCTACCACCCGGGTTTGCGTGCAGACCTTCGATTGGGAATTGATGAAGACAAGGAGCTGTATCTGCTAACCAAAGGCGATGGCTGGGTACGAAAGCTCGTGCCCGCAAAATGAGTAATTGTCATCGCGAGTGCGTGTCGGCCGAAGGTTGAAAAAGTCCAGTCGGATATGCTGACTGCCAAACAATTCTATTCGATTGCTATTGATGCTCAATCGGTTCCTCTGGCCGGAGGCTTGACGTTATTGCTCGGGAGCATCTTGGCGAGGGTTTGCTTTATCGATTCAAGCTCGGTGAGCCTGGCCAGGTTTGTAAACTCATGCGGATCGTTTTGATGATTGTAGAGCTCCTCCCCTCCGTCGGCATACCTGATATATCGCCAGTTTTCGGTGCGAACCGAATGATTGTTGAATCCCTGTGTTGTAATTACGCCTCGGCCCGTCGTCTGTTCAGGATTCTTGATTAGGGGTAGGAGGCTCTGGCCCTCCAAATGTGCCGGTCTTTCCAGATTGCATAGATCGACCAAGGTTGGATACAGATCGAGTAGGCTTACCGGTTGAGAACAATGTGTACCTGATCTGCCATTACGAGTATCCACGATGATTAGGGGAACATTGGTGGTTTGTTCCCAGAGCGCAAATTTCTCCCAGTGGTGCTTCTGGCCGATGTGATATCCGTGATCCGACCATAGAACTATTATGGTATTGTCAGCGAGAGGCCCTTTCTCGAGAGCCAGGAGTAATCGGCCCACCATGGCATCCGCAAACGTCATCGACGCGAGGTAGCCCTGCATGGCCTGCTTGCGTTTCCCGTTTTCAAGTATCCAGTCATCCCATTTCTTTCGAACCATCCTTCGGCCTGCCTCTGGCAAATCGTCTAGGTCGTTGTCCGGTTCATCCAGAAATTTGATTTCCTCCAAGGGGTGCTGATCGAAATAGGGTTGCGGGGTCCACCATGGCCAATGCGGACGGTAGATGCCAACGGCGAGAAACAAGGGTTTCTCATGCGTTTTGGAAAGCTCCCCCTCGGCCCAAGCAACCACCTTGGCATCTCCCATCTCCGAATCGCTTACATCCAAAGGAGCCCAGTCAAATCGCCCCCGATAGAAAGTCCTATTGGTATTCACTGGCCACTCGGCAGGTTCTACTTCGGGGGGTAGTTGAAGATTCCGTGACGGGAAAAAGACATCCCAGGGCTCTGGGTCCAGATGCCCTTCGTACGCAGATTCGCGAAGCGTGTGGGCGTGATAAAGCTTTCCTCCCCTTGATGTCTTGTACCCCCCGGCTTGGAAGGTATCCGGCAGCGTCTCCACGTCTCGGGTTGTCTCCATCTTCCGCCAGTCATGTCCGTTGGCATAGATGCCTGTGCTGGAAGGCCGCAAGCCGGTGATCACGCTGGATCGCGAGGAGTTGCAACCCGGAGCCGAGCAATGGGCATTCGTAAATACCACCCCTCTCTCCGCCAAGCGATCCATATGGGGCGTCTTTACTCCCGGATGGTTCTTCAGAAAGCCTACCCAATTGTTCAGATCATCCACCGCGATGAACAGAACGTTGGGGGGCTCACTCTGAGCAAACAGGCAGAGAGGCCAAAGGGTAATGAGAAGGGGTAGTTTCAGGAACTTTAGGAGCGTCATGAACGACTTTAAACCTGACGATATCCAGTGCGATTGGGAGAAAAAACCTTAATGAAGTGTCGGATTTGTCAAAGCGTACGACGCCGTTGGGTTTCTTTTTGTTTGGCGAAGCCTGGGCGAGGTACCTCTTTGTATTTTTCGTCGATCGAAATTTTAATCGTTCCGAATTTGATTCGGGGGTGGGTTGAGTGGTGAGTTTTGCGGTATCAAGGTGTAAGTTAGGTGGCTTTGCTGGGGGAAGGGGCATTGTCACGATCGTTAGAAAAGCACTACGGATCAGACTCGTCGATTTAGCGAAAAAGACCTGTTGCCTGATGCCCTCGGATCATCTCTCTTTTTCAGGGCTCAGCCTATAGCTTTTTCTTGATCCAGAGACCGAAGTAAGGGTTGGAGATTCTCGGAATGCCTTTAACCCGAAAAATGATCCGGAGATCTTCCAGGCGCTGGATCGCCTTCTTGATGGTTTGGTTGTTCAACACTCCCGAGCGCTGCTTGAAATCGGCTGAGTAAGCGCCGTTGAAGGGTGGGGCGGCCAAAGTCTTCAGTACTTTGAGTTGCGACGGCGCGAGCATGGCAACGGTGTCTTCATAATTGCGGGACTCCATAGCGAATAGTTGCTCGAGGGCTTGATCGATTTTTTCGGTCCCAATGGTTTCGCCAGAAGCGCTGCATATCCAAAGCGCCCAGCAGATTTGTTGGATATCGCCCGTTACCTCTATTCCCATCTCGTAGATTTTGTCGAACACCGCCGGGTCAATCATTCTGCCCGATTCGCGGAAGCGTTTGCTCAGGTAGGAATCGAAGCGCGGGCGCTCTATCGCTTCAATTTCCAAGGGAAGGGCGGATTTATAGAACGGGCTCGTGTGGTCGCTAAAGATTTTTTGCATGTCTTCCCGTATGCTTCCGGAAAATACATAGGGTAGGCTTGCGTGCATTTGTATGCGGCTTCGCATTCGAGCCAGAATTTGGGCACCCTCCGGTATCGCCAATACTTGCTGGAATTCATCGAAGACGGCGATGAGGGGCTTTTCCTGGTGCAAAGTGTAGAGTCGATCCAATGCCGTTTCCAAGTTGTTAACCGCTTCCGGTCCTGAACTGGGCTGCAGCGACATGGATACCGATGGTACTCCGGAGTTCGGATCCAAAGTGGCGGTTACTTTCAAGGCGGAAAACACTTTCAAGGCCAGGTTGAAGAACGTTCGATTGGGCGTCTCGAGAACGCCACGAGCGATTCTTTCCGTAAGATCTGCAGCCGAGTGACAGGCCAGAAAATCGAAATAGACGACCCGGCTTTTGCGTAATCGCTTGGCGACGTGGAGAATGAGAGACGTTTTTCCGATCCGACGCTCTCCAAATAGAACCGCATTCTGCCCTGCGTCCATCATCGACTTGAGCGCTTTTTGGAGTTTTGGACGGGTGCAGTATTGAGCAGCATCGACCACGCGGCCGTAGGCAAAGGGATTGGTCATAGAGACAACAATGTAAACGGGCTGACCTAAGTCAATAAAAATACACCAAAAGGTAGATCACCAAAAGGTATATCAACTATGGGTGTGTCAAGCTTTCGGTTGATCAATTACAGTGATTGGTCGGAAATTCAATGGTTCCGATTTGGTTCGGGGGTGGGGGCTGAAAGTTGATTCGAGGTAACCGAGCAGAATTTCCATGGCGTTGGGTGGATTTCGCGAAAGAAGCGGTTCGATGCTTCGATAGTGACCCGTTACAGCGGCTTGGGTAAAGCCTACGGCAATTTCTTCGAGTAGCGGACTACAGGGACGTCGTTTTTCTGGGCCGGCCCTGGAGTGCTGCGCCCAAATTGTATGTAGGAATCTAGTACGGCTTTCATGTCGGTGACGCGTTCGGGCTGCTGCGCGGCGAGGTTTTGGGTCTCCCCGATGTCTTCAGCCAAATTGTAGAGCTGAATCGGCTCGTCCTCACTGCCTTTTGCCCAGCCACCGGAGCCGGGACCGAGGATGAGCTTCCAGTTTCCGGAGCGAATGCCAGGCAGGCCCTTACCGGAGCAGCTAACGGCGTGGATGCGCACTGGGGAGTCTTCCCCCTGGAGGAGTCCGAACAGGCTGAAGCTGTCTTCTCCAGCGTTGTCCGGAATCTCCTGATCAAGGATCTCCGCAAAGGTAGCTAATAGGTCCGCTTGGTGTATCAAATTACTGTTGACTGAATTCGAGGTAACGACCTCTGGCCAACGAACTATGAAAGGTACACGGTGGCCGCCTTCCCAAACGTCAGATTTGTATCCACGCAATGGGCCGCTCGGATAATGACCCATGGCTTCGAGATCCTCAACTCCGATGTAGGGTGCGCAGCCATTGTCGGAGGTAAAGATGACGAGCGTGTTGTCCGCTTCGCCACTCTTATCAATCGCTTGCAGTACCTGCCCGACGATGGCGTCGGTTTCCATGACGAGATCCGCATAGGCGTTCAAGCCGCTCTTTCCTTTCCAGTCATCGTTTACGGCGATGGGCGTATGGGGCGAAGTGAGCGGCATGTACAAGAGATAGGGATCTGTCTTCTCGGACTGGCTTCTGATAAAGGCGGAGGTCCGTCTCCCCAGTTCGGGTAGGGTAGGCTCAAGGGTCCAATCGACGAGGGCCGGTCCTTGCACGCTGGCTTGGTTTTTCTGGAAGAGTTCGATGTTTGCGAACTCGCTAGGGATCCCCACCGTGCGGTCGTTTTCGATATAGCAGTAGGGTGGCCAATTGGGAACGTCGGTCCCGAAATAGCTATCGAATCCATTGGCGGTGGGTCCCCCTTCGATTGCTTGGGAAAAGGTTTTCTTCCAAGCGCGACGATGGTCGTCAGTGGCCGTGATATCCTTCTTCCCCCCGTATCCGCCAGTAAGGAACAGCTCTTTGTCCTTTTCGTCGATGGGCCAGTTCCATCCCAAATGCCATTTGCCGATGCATGCAGTGTTGTAGCCCGCTTGCTTTGCGAGACTAGCGATCGTCAATCTATTGGGAGGAATAACCGGAGACCCCCAGCGTCCGACGATACCGCTTTGTAAGCGTGTACGCCAGTGGTAGCGTCCCGTGAGTAGCGTGTATCGAGAAGGTGAACACACGCCAGAGGAAGAATGAGCATCGGTGAACCGAAGACCTTCGCGGGCAATGCGATCGATGTGAGGCGTCGGAATTTTTCCACGTTCGGGATTATAGCATTGGACGTCCCCATAACCCAGATCGTCAGCGTAGATGATGACGATATTGGGGGCCCCGCCAGCGAGGCTGGCGAAGAACAGAGAGGGGAGAACAGGAAATAGTGAAAATAGTAGGCGGGTTTTCATGAAAGATAACAGGTATCCCTACTGTTTTTTTCGAGCAGCCAGCCGTTCGAGGCGCTCGCGCTCGAATTGGTCGAGAGCTTCGTTGCCGGTGCGGGGTTGATCGCCGATGTCCTTCGGGTCGTCCCCCACTTCTTGCTGCAATTTAAGAAGCTCCGTTTTGAGATCGGTTAGTTTAGTTGTCCATTCTGGGTTGGAGGCGAGATTGTTGGTCTCGTTAGGGTCGGCTTTCAGGTCGTAAAGCTCCCATTCATCGCGGGTATCCCAATAGACGAGCTTATGGTTTTGACTGCGCAGGCCGTAATGACTGGGGGTGTCGAAGTGGGAGTAGTAGTATCGATAATAAAAGGACTGGCGCCAATCGGTAACCCGCTCTCCTTTAAATAGGGGGACCAGGCTGCGGCCTTGCATGTCTCCGGGAATGGGATGCCCGGCCATGTCAAGAATGGTTTCCGGATAGTCTAGATTAAGGGCGAGATCGAAATTGACCGTTCCGGCCTCTACCGTTCCCGGCCAGCGGACCATGAGGGGGATGCGGAGGGCTTCCTCGTAGATGAGGCGTTTGTCGTAGAGCCCGTGCTCGCCGAGGAAAAAGCCTTGATCGGCAGTATAGATGACAACGGTATTTTCGGCGAGACCCGATTCGTCGAGGTAGTCGAGAACCTTGCCAATGTTGTCATCGATCCCTTTCACGCAGCGCAGGTAGCGTTTCATGTATTCCTGGTAGACGAGGCGGCGTTTGGCGTCACTCGGTGGCATGGCTTTAATCTCAGGAGTGAATTGCGTGTGGTGCGAGCGACCGCCGATTTCCTGGGTGCTCTGGTCTAGGGCGGGGGAGCGACCTGAGCCGTTGTCAAAGAGCGTCTCGGGTTCGGGAATTTCGACATCGGCTAGATAGTTGTCATAGCGACGGGCATGCTCCCACAGATCGTGCGGCGCTTTGTAGTGGAGCATATAGAAAAAGGGCTCATCGGGATCGCGAACGTCGGCAAACCAATCGAGGGCTTTTTTAGTAATGATGTCGGACGAGTGCCAGCCGAGATTGGGCGTTTCCTTGCCTTGGCGGACGATTCCGGAGGGGTGCTCGTCACCCATTTCCACAAAGGCGGTATCATGATACTTTCCTTGTCCGGGAAGGATGGACCAATGGTCGAAGCCGACCGGATTAGTGTGTAGGTGGTATTTCCCTACGAATCCGGTTTGGTAGCCATGGGCTTGCATGTACTTGGGCAAGGTCGGCTGGCTCTGGTCGAGGCCGGTGAACTTGTAGACGCCGTTGATGTGAGAGTACTTCCCCGTCCAGATGACAGCGCGACTGGGAGTGCAAATCGAGTTGGTAACAAAGGCATTGGTAAAACGCATGCCTTCACTCGCGATCCGGTCGAGATTCGGCGTAGGAGCGATTTTCGCCAGTCGTCCACCGTAGGCACTGATTGCGTGGGCGGCATGATCATCCGACATGATGAATAGAATGTTCGGTTTCGACCTTTCTTCACCTGCGGCGAAAACGCAGAAAGGAAGAAGGAGTAAAAGGGAGATAAGGGGTGATTTCATGGGTAGATTAAGGTAGGGCTGACTTTCCGTTCGACTGAGCCCACGGCCGAAGCCTTAGTCAGCCGTGTGTCTGATTTGTATTGCGGCAGAGCGGGACCTTCTTGCCATATTTTTTATTGATGAGGTCACGATTCATTTGGGCGGCTCGCCGGGCCGTCGAGCCCTACCTTTTGTATTTAGTATTCAATCGATCTTTATCCGCTTAGGCCAGCCGGGAACGTCGATATCAATCGGATCGCGCGTGTCGGGGTCCATGGGATGGATTTCTAATGTGATTTCGCGGGCTTCTTTGTCGAACAGGACCATGCCGTAGCCGACGATGCCATCAGCTTTTGCGGTCAAGGTTAGCTTGTTGCCAAAGCGATCATGATAATTACCGGTACCGTTCATGCCTGGAATCGCGCCTCCTTGCGGCGGTTCCTCTGGTTCCCAGATACGACCTTGGCTGGACCCGAAAGCGGGCAGCGAATAGGTCCAGGGCCCGTCGCCCCAATCGTCGATCCCATGCTTTAGGATGGTCGCATAGTGAAGATCTCCCGATATCATGACCGCTTGCGATGGGGAGATGATCCGGAGGGCATTGTTGCGGGATGTTTGCGGCCAGCCATTGGAGTCCATATCGCCATAATAAGGTCTATAGTTGCCCACATTCACTAGTGGCGACTGGTGCAAAACGGCGGCTAGTCGGCCCGTTTGCTCGACTTCTTGAACCCATTGGCGGACGAATTTCTCCTGGGCTTCACCCAAAAGATTCAAACCAGGCTGGTCGAGCGAGCTCGTGTCAAAAGCGGGATCCATAATTACCTCGAGCGTTGTATTCGGTTTGTTGCTATGAGGATCGTCAATTGGCTTGGAGAGAACGTCGGTCGGGGGCGACTTGAACTTGCGGTCCTCGAGAAGGGCGAAACTGACGCCAGCGTAGTCTAAAGAGGTGAAGTAAGCCCTGATACCGGAGCCCCAGGGACCTGGCGCGACCGCATCGGGCAGATGCCCCATCTGCATGCGCTCAACCGCATTCGTCCACTTGGGATGAAGGTAGCCGCCGCCTTCGCGGTAGATGAGCATGCGGGTTCTTTCCGCCGCGTTGCCGAAAATGAAAGGGGCGCCCGGGTTGAATCCTTCTTCGCGCTTGGTCCTCATGCGTTGGCCGCCGTTGCCCCAGAGGTCGGCCACGTAAACATCGTGGTCGTCGGTGAGGATGATGGACGGCCGGTCTTTCAGCAGATCGCGAAAGGTCAGGCCGAACTTTCGCCACTTCGGCAGGTAGTTCGCCAAAGCAGGCAGCACGTCCTTTTCGTCGTGGGCTTGGATCGTCTCGCCACCTGCATTGGTCTGGTAGAGCTGATCGCCGGCAAAGAAAAGTAGATCGGGGTCCTGGTCGATCATCTGTTGCACGGCTTTTTGATAGGGAAACCGATTATCGTTCACGCAGGAAACCGCCATCAGCTTCAGAGTTCGCTTGTCGAGCGGCTCCGATCTGATGATCCCCTCGATCAAGGTCGAGCCGCAGACTACCCGGTAGACGCGGCTCGTATCCGAATCCCAATTCTCAATTCGGAAGGCGGCCATTGCCGTGAGGGGTTCTACTTCTGTCGAGGCGACGATCTTCCATGTGTCGCCGGACTTCAGCTCGAGGCTGGCTATTGCGTTCACGGGATCCATCGGGTCGAGGTCCGTATGAGCGGTCAGCTTTAGCGTGTTGTTGGCGAGACCATATTGAGTCCAGAGCAGGTTCACGGGGTCATGCTGGGCGTTGGCGGCCAGCGAAACCGCAATCGATACGACGCTCGCCAATGCGATCATGGGGAAAAGGGTACACTTCATACCCGAAGTATACGCGAACCTAGGAGAAGCGGTCGAACACGAAATCATGAAAACCCATGACTGGCTGACGTACCGTTAGAGTTGTTCATGAAGTAAATAGGTATCCTGCAAGCGTCAGACTTGGTTTTTTGGGCACTATCAGAGATATTTCTGCCACGACCGTAACCTAGACCACCCTTTCCCGTCATCGGGTTTCGCCTGCCATTGTTTTTCCCAAGCAGGCTCCTAAGAGCGAATCGCCTCAATTCGCTGGATAAGAAAGCAGGGCCTGACCCTTTCTTGTCCTTTCGATGAGAGGATTTGCACTTTAAGCCATAAACGTTTATTTCATAAAGTGCTTGGGCGAAGGCTTTGATCGCCGCATTAACCTGTCCGCTTTACGATCTTTTGCCGGTTTCCGTTAATCGCGGACTTTGGGTTTTACGGCCGGGTGAGTTTCAAGAAACTAATCCCGTGCCAGGCACACGACTTGACCTGCGTCGTTGCGTACAAGAATCCTTTCATTGGCAAAAATGGGTTTGGTCCAGCAGGTGGGCTCAAGTATCTTTTTTCTCGATACTTCCCGATAGGCATCCGGGGCAGCAATTGCTGTCACCAATTCGCCATCGTCGGTGAGTATGAGCAAGGTGTCGTCCACCGCGATGAGACTGCCGAATCCGAAATTCGGGGTCGACCAATAGGTTTCCCCAGTAGTGGGATTTCGTGAATACAGTTTGGTCCGGCCATTTTCCGGAAGGCCATTGAGTCCATACAATACGTTGTCGACGATGACTGCGGCGCTTTGCGAGTTTTGCAGTTTGCGATCGTTCCAGATGAGCTCTAAGCCTTCACCATTGAAGGTCAGAACCTCTGAGAACGCGTTGGTGTGAATGAATATCCGTTTTCCGTTTTCAAACACGAGGGGAGTATTGGAAACTACGTTGTTCTTAGTAACCATCCGTTTGCGGGTGATCTCCCTTCCATTGGCGCTGAGAATGGCGAAACCGCTTCCATCCATGGAGGCGAAGTAGGTTTCAGGTCCCAAATGAAACGGTACCGGAGTTCCGTAGCTGGCCCGGCGGTCGCTTTCGCTTATCCAAACCGGATCGCCATTGGTCTTGTCAATCGCAGCGACCTTGCCGGCGCTGACAATCAAGTGATCGCCGAATAGGACAGGGGAAGCCCCGAAGCCCCAAGTGGGGACCTCTATTTCCAGAAGTTCCCTAAGATCCTGATTCCAGATTAGCTTCCCTGTTTCCGGATCGAGGCAGCGCAGCTGTCCATCCTTGCTGATGGCGTAGAGTCGCCCGGCTTCAATCACGATGGAGGCGTTGGGTCCGCCACCGTGAGCGCGAGGCATCAGTTCGGCTTCGAGGCTATGTTCCCAAACGGTTTTTCCGCTCCGAAGGTCCAAGCAAACGATCGTCTCGTTGGAGGCTTCGTCATGGCCGTTGGTGTAAGCCCGATTCCCGAAGGTCGTGATGGCGGAGTAGCCACGGCCAACGTTCGCCGACCAGGAAACATTCCATTTTTCGAGATCGGCTTCGAAGCCCCTTCTCGAGTGGACGGTGTTGTCCTCCTGCGGCCCTAGCCAGGTGTTCCAGTCCTCTGCTCCGAGGGCGGTTGCCGAAACGAGGCCTGCCTGCAGCAGGAGTTTTACAAGTCGTATTGGGTTCACGTTAGGCATCAATCATTCGCGGGTTATCTTAGTTTAGTAGGAAATTCAATGGTTGAGATTTGTTCCGCAGATTGGTTGATAGCAGGTTCCAATGATCCGATTTGTCTGGATTGTGGCCCTAGGACTGGCGACCTGGATTGTGGCCCAGCTGCCAATCGATGCGGTGCTGCAGTCCATCGCGCAGCTCAGTGTGGCCCAATGGCTGGTATGGATTTGTCTGAATCTGCTTGTTGTCGCCTTGCTGACCGGTCGCTGGCAGCTGCTGACCCGGGCGATGGGCTTGGCGGTCAGTTTTACCCAGCTTCTACGCGTTCGCCAGGCCGGACAGCTAATCAGTTTCGTTACGCCGGGGCCGCAATTTGGTGGGGAGCCGTTACAGGTCCGTTGGCTTTGGAAGCGCTATGGGCTGCCAGGCCATGCGGCTTTCCTCGCGGTGGGCTTGGATCGCTTTTATGAACTCTGGATTAATTTTGCGGTGCTCCTGTTGGCGGTACTGGCTTTGGCAGTCTCTTCTGCGAGCAGCCTTGTCGATTGGCAGGCCATCGCCTTGATCCTTTCCGGACTCGTGCTGGCGTTGGCGTTTTTCGCTTGGTTTCTGCTGCGGCAGCCGCAGCGCATGCGTGACTGGATCGAACGCCTAACTCGACCTTGGGCACAGCACCCGCGCTTGGGCCAGCTCCCTATACATTGGTCAGAGCTGCACGCGTCTTTGCAAGGGTTGGTAAGAGATAAACGTCCGGCCCTGGCTTTGGCGGTGGGTTTGTCTTTGTTAGGCTGGACGGGTATGATTGCGGAGTTTTGGCTGTTGTTGCGCTTCGTCGGATTGGATTTTGACCTGACTACGTTTATGGTTTTATTCACAGCGGTGCGACTAGCCTTTCTGTTGCCGCTGCCCGGCGGTATTGGCAGTGTGGAGGTGGGATTATTCTGGGCCTTTTCGGCATTGGCCCTGCCCTTGCCTGCCGCTGCGGGCCTGATCGCGTTGATGCGTTTGCGCGATGTCCTAGTGCTGCTGTTCGGAGCCTTGATGTTGCCGGGGCTGTCAGCTGCCGCTGCCGCCAAAGTCCCTTGAAAAGGACGCCCAGCAAGATTCGTTTTCCCAAAGGCGGACCGTAAAGCGGCCTTTGCCGGGTGGGGCGATGGTATCCAATAGTCGGTTGCAGAGAATGCGGCTAAAATGTTCGATGCTGGGATTGAGTCCTTCGAATTCGGGCAGCTCATTGAGCAGGTTCTCGCCAAAGTAATCAATAACTGCCTGCATCTCTTCCTCGATCTTGACGATATCTACCAGGTAACCGTGCTGATCCAATTCAGCGGCTTCCAGCTGGATCTGCATCACATAGTGGTGGGAATGGGGATCGTTTTCAGCGCCCCAGTCGCCTCCGATCAAAAAGTGTCTGGCAATAAAATCCTTTTTTACGGCGAGGGTGTACATGTCTATTTCCTTTGGTCTGGGATCGGTTTGGCTGGCTTATCCGTTATAGTCAAAAACAAGCTGCAGGGCCTGCTCGGGTGTTTGGTCCAGCAGACGATAGGCTTCGGCGGCGCCAGACAGGGGCATGCGATGACTGATGAATTGTTCGGGCTGGCCTTTGCCTATCATATCCCAGGCCACGGAGAAGCGTCGCTCCTTGTCCCAGCGTCCGCTTAGTTCAGGAGCAATCGTACTGACTTGGCTGCTGACCATGGCGATACGATTGCGATGAAACCGCTCACCTAGTTTGAGTTCCGCGGTCTTACTGCCGTACCAGCTGCCGACCACGATACGGCCTGAAAAAGCGCACAGTTCCACTGCTAGATTTAACGCTTCTGGGGCACCGGTCAATTCCAGCACAATGTCGGCGCCTCCACGGGGTTGATCCAGACGTATCTTGTTTCCCAATACCTTTCTTTCCGCTGAATCGTCCGGGTCAAAGCTAGCCATGGCACCGGCTTGTACTCCTCTTGCCCGACGCTGGCTTGACCTGTCTAGGGAGTATAAAGCGGCCAGTGGAAATTCAGCAAGGATTCCATTCACGAGCAAGCCCAAGATACCTTGGCCCAATACGACTACGCGGTCGCCTACCTGTGGACTCGCATCCAGCACTAGGTTCACCGCGGTTTCCATATTGGCCAGGAACACAGCGGCCTGGGGATCCACACCATCAGGCAAAGGGATGAGGCTAGATAAGGGACTCAGGAAGTGACTGGAATGGGGCTGAAAAGAAAAGACGGTTTTACCGATGCATGAATCATCCACCGCGCTGCCGACACTTTCGATACGGCCGACACTGGCATAGCCGTATTGCAAGGGGTACTTGATTCGCCCATTACCCAGTGTAGAGAGGGTGGCATCCAGCGCGAGGCTTTCTGGTACCTGACCTCGGTACACGAGCATTTCTGTGCCGGCGCTGATGCCGGAGTAAAGATTGCGCACCAGGACCTGATCCCGAGTTGGCGCTGGCAGCTCCTGTTCGCGTACTTCCACCTTGAAGGGTTCGGTGAACCAGAGTTGCTGCGCTTTCATGCCTCGGGCCTGTGGTTTTGCAGTTCGCCCCAGACAATCATATCTTGGCCGGCTTGGCCGGAATAGAGAGGATTGATATCCAAAACTGTATTCCCGTTCGTTGGCTGTAAGTCCCCCACCGCTTTGTAGCCACCGACGAGCTTGGGGGCAATGGTCAGGACGAGCGCATCCACGAGGCCTGCCTGTAGAAAGGCAGTAATGACATTGGCGCCACCCTCCACCATAAGGCTCTTGATTCCCCTTTCACGCAGCAGCTTCACCGCTGCGTCCAGTGGGGCGCGCTGCGATTCGGAGTCCTTGTTTGGCACGGTCAGTACCTCGATGTTGTCTCCCGGTGGTTGGGCATCGGGTTTTCCCGTCACTACCCAGCATCTTCTGTCGGGATGGCTGCACAATTTGGCGTCGGCGGGCGTGCGTAGTTGACTATCAAGTACAATAGGCTGCGGGTTGGGACCGGAGCATTCCCTAACCGTGAGTTGCGGATCGTCGCTAAGGACGGTGCCGATGCCGATGAGAATACCGTCATGCAGGCTACGCAGTTGGTGGGTGATCTGCATGGATTCTTCGCCACTGAAGCACAGTGTCTCACCGCTGTGGGTGGTAAGGCTGCCGTCCCAACTCTGCGCATACGACAGGGTGATAAAAGGCCGGCTGTCTGATTGGAAAGACGCTTTGCGGGAATGCAGCCAGTCTTCAATCTGCTGTTTTAGATTCGGCGAAGTCACTATTTGCGGCTCAGGAAGGAGGGTTGGCCAAACGGAGCATGTGATTGAAGCGCTCGGCCTTGGTCTTCAGGTATTGTGAGTTTTCCGGGTGTACGGTGCAGGGTAGGTCCACCCTTTCATTGACCTTGATGCCGTCGGCTTCCAAGGCGGAGATTTTATCGGGGTTGTTTGTGATCAGTCGGACCGAAGTGATCCCAAGGTCCTTCAGAATACAGGACGCGAGGGCATAGCTTCGCTCATCTGCCCCGTGACCCAGCATGAGGTTGGCATCGACTGTGTCATGACCGGCATCCTGCAGATTATAGGCGTGAATCTTCTGCAGCAGACCGATACCCCTTCCTTCCTGGCGAAGATAGACCAGCACCCCTCGGCCCTCTTCAGCGATTAGTTGCAGTGCTCGATCTAGCTGTTCCCCGCAGTCACAGCGGCGGGATCCAAAAATGTCACCGGTCAGGCATTCTGAGTGCACGCGTACCAGAACATCGTCCCCCGCAAGGTCATCGCCCATGTAGAATGCCAGATGTGCTTTGTCGTCGATGGTATTATTGTAGTAGCCAAGCTGAAATTCCCCGTAGTCGGTCGGGATGCGGGCGCTGGTAACGCGGGTTACGGTGGGTGTTGGCATGGCGATTTAGCTTACGGTCTTCGATTGGACGGGAAACGCTGGTTCTGACGGGACTAGGGAGAATGGGTTTAGTCTCTGGTAGTCCCTGATCCCGCAAGGAAGGATTTAGGCCTGCCAGGGGACAATTAACAACTCGAAAATGCCGGCTTTTTGTACCTTATCTCTTTAGGTCGAATCGCCCCGCGGCCAAGCCAGCAGATCTGTGTGCCCCACGATACAGCTCCCTTGGTTCACCTTATTGAGGCGAAATTCAAGCCAATCCTTGAGCGACTTCGAATCCAGTGTCGGGGTGTTCGCAACGGCAGCAGCAATTCCGGTGATCAGTTCGGTCATCATCGATCGGTCCGTCCCATCTAGAATCCAAGGACTTTTGGCAGAGGATACGTTAAAGCCAGCCTCAATGAACCTTCGTTCGAGATAGTCACAGGCATCGGGACCCAGAGCCGGACCGAGTCCCTTGTCCCGTTGTTGGTCTCGATTGAATGCTTCCAGGACAGCATCATCCAGGGGGTGAGTCGGTGTCCACTGGGTTGTCCCATCGTAGTTGAGCGCTGCGTAAAACCCCAGAGGTTGTTGCTGGCAAAGCGTCTCCAAGTGAATCACGAGGTTGTCGACAAATTTGGTGGACACTAGATCAAACAGGGCCGAGGCCGTCACGAGGCGAGCACGGGTCAACGGTAGATCCGAAATTTTAGCAAGATCCAGCTCGCAGGTCTCCACAGATTGTAAACGCCCATGGCGACGGCGGGCTTCTGCCAGCAACTGCCGATCCTGATCCACTAAGAGCCATTCGATTCCGGTTGGAGAAAAGTCATCCGATTCAGTAAAAGCCCGCAGCGTCGAGCCGGTACCCGCGCCAAGGTCCACGATGGTCGAGCGTCGTTCGGATGAGGGATCACCTCTCAGCCAATGTTTGGCCCGCGCCAGTAGCCCAGCATCGCGGGCACGTCTGTCGGCAGTTTCCCGCAGGTCCAGCCAGTCCAAACTGAAACCGCTCATACCTTAGCTATCTCCTTAAGCTTGTTGGCGACGATGGCGGCAGTATCATTCCAACGTGGCAGGTGGGCGGCAGCCTTTCGGGCTCCGTCTCGCAAGCGGCGGCGCAACGCGGCATCGCCAAGAATGGCGCGTAGGGCTTCTGTCAAGGCCGGCGTATCATCCACTGGCACGAGCAGGCCAGCCTCTTCCGGCACTAGATTCGGCACCGCGCCGACACGGGCGGCAACCACCGTTACACCAGCTGCCAGCGCTTCGGCGAAAACCATGCCGTAGCCTTCGAATCGCGACGGGAGGACAAACACATCCGCTTGCTGGTATTCGGTCTGAGTATCTTCAACCGGGCCGGCAAAACAGATCCGCTCGGATAATCCCAAATCCGTCACGCGTGCTTGCAGGTTTGCTGCCCAGTCAGGATCAAAATCGCCGCTCCCCACAAAACGGGCCCGCCAAGGGAAGTCGGCAAGCTCAGCTAGGGAGTCGATCAGCACGTCATGGGCCTTGCGACGCGTCAGCGAGGCTACAGTCAGCAGGCGGATCAGATCGCCGTCGCAAGGCGCGTAGGGAACGGGATCGGTACCCGGCCGGGCGACGACGATGGTTTCTGGCGGTACGGCAAACTGATCGATCAGAATCTGCTGGGTAGGCTCGCTGGTCACAATAGTGGCTCGGGCATAGGTCAGTGCCCGTTGCTCTGATTCCCGCAATCGATCTTGTTGCCTCTTATCCAGCCCCGTTTCCAGCGCGAGCGGGTGATGGCAGAGCGCGACGATTTTCAGCCGCTGCGACTCGTTCGCGGCCAAGTCGTCCATCACCGCAAACGCCAGCCCATCGACCATTACGATGGCTTGATCCGGCAAAGCAGCCAAAGTCTGCTCGATAGATTTCAGGCTCTCAGGGTCGGGGTCGGGTGCGCAGTGAGGCAGAGAAATGGGCTTAACTCCCACACCCAAATTGCCCAATTCCGCGATGAGACGACGATCATAGCGGTATCCACCAGTGGGAGTGTCAAGGTCACCCGGATAGGCAAAATAGATCGGGAAATTGGGCATGCCCAGAATGCGATCACATTTGCTTCGGGGCAGCAATCGTAGACCTTGATCTCCGCTTCCGGGCCAAAACCCAACATTGTTGCCTATTCAGGTGCCGGTCGACTCGCCAATACCTTAGCCATCCCCAGTTTCAGCGGGTTTGCTCTGATCCGTGAACGGCTTAACGAGAGCCTATTTTCAGAATTACGCGTTGAGCTACGGTCAACCGAGCCCACTCGCGCTACAAATCACGTTCATAGCCGTCTCTGCGTCGTGAATCTACCTATTCGTTTCAGCATCCTCGATTGTTGACAGTCATGATTTATAAGGATATCGGTGTCGTTATGATCAACACAAACAATACCCCCCCAAATCAAGAATTGCTGGATGCCTCGCGCTTAGCCTTGCATTCTGCGTATCACTAGCCCCCATGACGATCGCCCAGACTGAGGGCGATGCGACGTACACTCTGGATCCGTTCCTGGTTTCTGCCGCTCAAGGCTATACAGCGACAAGTACCATCTCGGGTACCGGATTGAACACTCCGCTCATCAATGTGCCGATGTCGATCAACGTCATAACCTCGGATTTTCTCGATGACAGCACCATAGGAGACTTCGAACAGGCGATGGA